>Ga0180218_1000030_pt1 | contig 390915 bp, 359 predicted proteins | sample eDN3rd37CKraftBY_FD_151334 | JGI IMG/M metagenome (GOLD analysis project Ga0180218, IMG submission 151334) | Enriched backyard soil microbial communities from Emeryville, California, USA - eDNA 3rd pass 37_C Kraft BY (version 2) (version 2) | ecosystem: Environmental > Terrestrial > Soil >... | reverse complement strand
AGCAGGGTGACGTTCACGCCGGTGCCCTTGAGCTCACCGCGTAGCGACTCCGAGAAGGTGTTGACGAATGCCTTCGTCGCGGCGTACGTCGCGTTGTTCGGGATCGGCATGTTGCCCGCCGCCGATCCGACGTTGAGGATCGCGCCCGCGCGTCGCTCGACCATCTGCGGCAGCACCGCGAGGGTGAGGTCGTGCACGGCGACCGCATTGAGTTCGACCTGCGCGCGCTCGTACGCCGGATCCAGGCCGGACACGGGGCCGAACGTGGCGATACCCGCGTTGTTGCACAGGATGCTGACGTGACGGTCGGCGAGCTCCTCGACCAGCTCGGCGCGAGCGTCGCGGTCGGACAGGTCGCAGGCGCGCACCTCGACGGTGACGCCGTGCTTCTGACGGAGTGTCGTGGCGAGCTCTTCCATCACTTCGCCGCGACGGGCGACGAGAATGAGCGAGTGGCCGCGCGCTGCGAGCTCGGTGGCGAGGGCCTCACCTATACCGGAGGAGGCGCCGGTCACGACCGCGCGGGCGTCTGGGGTGGGGTTCGGCAGAGTCACGGTGGGTCAGCCTAGTCGCCGCGGGCCGGAACTCATCGGCCGTGTCGTTCGAACCAATTCTCCTAAACGGGGAGGTTGGTCGGTATTGTTCGCAGGGCAGGTTGCGAAGCGCTGCCGAGGCCTACCGGCTCGGTGCGGTCGAACGAAGTGAGGGATCGTGGTCACAACTGTCACGGACGGTCGAACAGCCCGCGCGGAACGCACTCGCAGGGCAGTGGTGGAGGCACACATCGAGCTGCTCCGGGCGGGCATGCTCAAGCCCACCGGCGCGCAGGTCGCGGAACAGGCCGGGGTCTCGCTGCGGGCACTGTGGGTCAACTTCAACGACCTCGACACCCTGATGGCATTCACCGGCGCGGAGATGCTGCGCCGCCAGGACGAAATGTTCGAGCCGGTGCCGGCGCACCTCCCGCTGTCCGAACGGATCGACGGGTTCTGCCGGCAGCGCGCGCGGCTGCTCGAGTTCATCGCTCCGTATGCGCGGGCGTCGCTCCTGCGCCAGCAGTTCTCCGAAGCGCTCAAGATTCATCGCGCGCGCTGCATCGCGCGGGTCACCGACGAGGTGAAGATCCTGTTCGCCCGCGAACTCGCAAACCTCGACCGGGACCGGCGCGACCGCCTGGTATACGCGCTCGGAGCCGCCGCGACCTGGGGCTCGTGGGCCGTTCTGCGCGACGAGTTGCAACTCGGGGTCGACGAGGCCGCCGCCGTGATGCGGCAGTCGGTGGCAGGCCTACTCGCCGGCGCCACCGTCTAGACAGGTCGAGAACGACGGTTGGTGTACCGAAATATCGGTACACCAACCGCTGTTTCGGGCGCCGCAGTCCTCATCCGCAAGTTGTCCACAGGCAGCTGCTCCGTCCACAGGCGCGGCGGATTCGGTGGTCTCCGGGCGGATCGCCGACGGACGCTGCGGCACGATCACCCGCATGGGGGATCCACGAGTGCTCACGCGCGCACAACTACTCGCGGCCGGCGTCTCCGCCTTCGAGATCGCGCGCGACCTTCGACGCGGTGAACTGGCTCCGATCGCGCACGGCGTCCATCTGCGAAGGTGCGACCACGACGCGCTCGACGACACCGGCCGGCACCGCGTGCTCGCGCGGCATCTCGGCTCGACGCTGAGCCCGGGACACGTGATCAGCCACGTCTCCGCCGCGGTCCTGCACGGGGCGCCGGTATGGAATCTTCCGCTCACACGTGTGCACGTGTCGCGGCCACCGAGCGCGGGCGCACGACGGCGGGGACGATTGCACTTCCATGCGGCGCGGTTGTCGGAGGCAGACCTCGCGACCGTCGACGACGTGCCGGTGACGTCGGTGGCGCGGACGATCGCGGACGTCGCGCGGACCGCACCGCGCCCGCAGGCGGTCGTCATCGGCGATGCGCTCCTGCGCAGCGACCCCGCGGCGGCAGCCGCGTTACCGCGCATCCTCGACTCCGCCTGCGGCCTCAACGGCATCGCACGAGCCCGGGCGGTCGCAGGGTTCCTGGACGCGCGCAGCGAGAGCGTCGGCGAGTCGTTGTCGCGGGTACGCATCGAGGACGCGGGTCTGCCCCGTCCACACCTCCAGCACGAGGTCGTCACACGCGACGGTCGCCGTTTCCGCCTCGACTTCTTCTGGGAGGAGTTCGGGATCGTCGGAGAGTTCGACGGGACAGGCAAGTACTCCGACCGGCGTGACCTCGTCGCCGAGAAGTTCCGGGAGGACGCCCTGCGCGACCTCGGGTTCGAGGTCATCCGGTGGAGCTGGATGGAACTGGACCACTTCGACGTGGTCGTACAGCGTTTCGAGCGTGCCCGCGCACGTACAAGACGGACATGACGGTTGGTGCACCGAAATATCGGCACACCAACAGTCATATGGGGCGGTTCTCGAACGGCCGGTTTAGGCTGCGGGAATGAGCGCACACACGGCCGCGCCGGCGGGAATCGGGACGGCGACGACGCGGCGGCAGGTCTTCGCGTGGGGCCTGTGGGACTGGGGATCGGCCGCGTTCAACGCGGTGATCCTCACGTTCGTGTTCTCCGTGTATCTCACCGACGCCGTCGGCGACGACCTGCCCGGAACCGTCTCCGCGAGTACGTGGTTGGGCTGGGCCCTGGGCATCGCGGGGTTCGTCATCGCGGTCACCGCGCCGATCTCCGGGCAACACTACGACGCGACCGGCCGTCGCAAACGCTCCCTCGCGGTGCTCACGTTCGTCACCGTCACCGCGATGGCCGGGATGTACTTCGTGCGCGACGACTATCACTACCTCTGGCTGGGGCTGGTGCTGCTCGGTGTGGGATCGGTGATCGTCGAGCTCGCCCAGGTGCCTTACAACGCAATGCTGCGGCAGATCTCCACCGAGCAGAACATCGGACGGGTCTCCGGATTCGGTTGGTCCATGGGCTATTTCGGTGGCATCGTGCTGCTGTTGTTGTGCTACACGGGCTTCATCGCCGGTGACGGCGACACCCGCGGATTCCTCGGGTTGAGCACCGACGACGGCACCAACATCCGGTTGGTCGCGCTGCTCGCCGCCGCGTGGTTCGGGATCTTCGCGATCCCGGTGCTGCTCGCTGTTCCCGAACTGCCGCCGACCGGTGTCCACCCCGGTGCCGAGAAGGGCCGCATCACCGAGGCGTACCGGGTGCTGTGGCGCGATCTGCGGGACCTGTGGACCGCGGATCGCCGCACCGTCTGGTTTCTCGGCGCGTCGGCGCTGTTCCGCGACGGTCTCGCCGGGGTCTTCACGTTCGGGGCGGTACTGGCCGTGACCGTCTACGGCATCGGGACGGGTGACGTGCTGCTGTTCGGTGTCGCGGCCAATGTCGTGGCCGCGCTCGGTGCGCTCGTCGCGGGCCGCATCGACGACCGGGTCGGTCCCAAGGCGGTCATCGTCGTCTCGCTCGCCGCGATGATCGTCGTCGGCGTCGTTCTGCTCGCGGTGTCCGGACCATTGCTGTTCTGGATCTTCGGGCTGCTGCTGTGCCTGTTCGTCGGGCCCGCGCAGGCGTCGGCACGCACCTTCCTGGCACGGATCACGCCGCCGGGCCGGGAAGGGCAGATGTTCGGGCTCTACGCCACCACAGGCCGGGCGGTGTCGTTCCTGGCGCCGACGTTGTTCGGGTTCTTCGCCTGGGGTTTCGGCACGGACCGCGCCGGCATCGCCGGGCTGCTCGTGGTGCTGGGCGCCGGCCTCGCGGCGCTGCTGGCCGTGCGGGCACCGGAGGCCGTGGGGCAGCCCCTGAAGGCCGGAGGTCGTGGTCAGCCCTTGAAGTAGACCAGCTGGTGAGTGGTCGCGAGCAGTTCGCCGTCGCTGCTCCACAGCTCGCCGGACTGATCGAAATAGCCCTTGCCGAAATGCTGCGAGCGCGCCGTCGCGAGGACGGACGCGTCGGACTGGCGGTCCAGGGCGTGCTCGTCGGCGTGGAAGTACACGGTCAGCGACACGGTTCCGGCGGGCATGTACTGCCCGCGGCGCAGGAACACGCGCGGGTAGAACACATCGGACAGCGCGGTCAGCGCTGCGAAATCCAGCGGTCGCGGGGGAGTGTCCCGCACCCACAGCGTCGTCGTCGAATCCGGGTGCTCGCCGGTCTCCGGGCCGGGCACGGCGCCCTCGACGAAACGCATCTCGTAGTTGCGTGCCCAGGCGATGAATTCCGGCAGCGACTGCTCGGAGACGTCCTCCGCCGGGGGCGCGTCGGGTGCGACGGCCTCGGTCGACGACCAGGTCTCGCGTCGGGTGCCGAACACCGCGGTCGCGGTGGTCGTGACCGCCCCGTCCTGCGACAGTTCGATCGACCAGTGCTGGGTGGAGCGGTTGGTGCGCACCGGACGAGCGACGATCTCGAATTCGCCGTCCGCCAGCGCACCGCAGTAGTTGACGGTGAGCGAGAGGGGAACGCCGAGAACCTCGGGATGCTGCTGGACCGCGCGCAGCAGCGTCGCGGCCGTGATGCCGCCGAACGGCCCGACCATGTTCGCGTACGCCGGGTGCGTGCGGCCCGTGTAGCGGTGCGCGTCGGCGGCGACGAGGGCGACGGCGTCGTCGAAGACGTGGGTGCCGGTTCCGCAGACGTCGGTGTCGCGGGTGGTGTCGAGTTCGGTCACGGTGGACTCCTGACGTCCTGGAACTGGGCTTCTAAGTATGACAACATACATAATGCGAGAGGGCAATCCCCATCGGATCGAGGAGGGCGTCATGGCACGGCGACAGGACGGGGGACCACGCGCGGCGATGACGGCCAGCGCCGTGGCCCTGATGCGGGAACGTGGGGTGGCCGCGACCTCGTTCGCCGATGTCCTGGCCCACAGCGGCGCCCCCCGAGGATCGATCTACCACCACTTTCCCGGCGGCAAGAGCCAGTTGATCGAGGAAGCCACGCGCTCGGCCGCGGACCAGCTGACCGACAGAATCCAGCGGATCCTGGACTCCGGCGACACCGTCACCGCGGTCCGGTCCATCGTCGACCTGTGGCGACGCGGGCTCGAGGGCACCGACTACGTCGCGGGCTGCCCGATCGTGGCGGCAGCGCTGGGTACCGAAGCGTCGGCCCGTGACCTCGCCGGGATCTCCTTTGCGCGCTGGACCGAGATGATCGGCGCGCGGCTCGTCGGCGACGGAGTCGATCCGGCCCGCGCCGCGACCCTCGCGACGATGGTCGTCAGCGCGCTCGAAGGCGGATTGATCCTGGCGCAGGCGCAACGCAGTGCGGCACCGCTCGACGCGGTCGTCGACGAACTGGAAATGCTCTGCGCGCTGCGGAGCGGTGACGCCGGTTGAGGGGTGGCCCGTCAGCCCGCGATGCGTGCCCGGATCGACTCCGCCAGTGCCGCCGGTTCCTCCTCGGGAATCCAATGGCTCACGTCGTCCAACACGACGAAGTCGTAGTCCGCTTCGGTGAACTCGCCGCACCGTTCGGCGCCGGCCCGGCCGACCGCGACGTCGGCGGTGCTCCACACGTAGGTGGTGGGCACCTTCACCGACGGAATGCTGCGGAAGTCCCTGGTCAACGCGCGGTACCAGTTCAGGGCGGCGGTCATCGCGCCGGGCGCGGTGAGCACCCGCACGTACTCGTCCACGGCAGCGCGATCGGGCATCGGGTTGTACATCGCGCGCAGCCGCCGGGCGCCGTTGTCGAGCAGCGCCGACTCGGCCGTGCCCTCCATCCGGAACAGCTTGATGTACGCGGAGCGGGACTTCTGGTCGGCATCGTGCTGCAGCGCCCAGCTGTAGGCGCCGGGGTGCGGCACCGACACCGCGGTGAGTGTGCGAACGCGATCGGGATGATGTGCAGCGAGATGCCAGCCGACGACCGCGCCGAAGTCGTGCCCGGCCACGTGCGCCGCCTCGATACCGAAACTGTCGAGCAGGCCGAGGACGTCGCCGACCAGTTCACCGACCGCGTACGCGGACACCTCGGTGGGCCGGGCGCCGGGGGAGTAGCCGCGCTGGTCGGGGACGATCACCCGCAGGCCCGCGTCGGCGAGCAACCGGCCCGCCGGTTCCCAGCTGCGCCCGGTTTCGGGGAAGCCGTGCAGCAGCACGAGCGGAGGGCCGTCTTCGGGCCCGGCGACGCGGACGTCGAATGTGAGGTCTCCGAGCGCGACGCGGCTGATCTCGAACATGGCGCCACCGTACGGTGTAGCGGTCACTCGTGGGCCGGTTTCCAGGCCCCCATGCCGAGAATGATCAGGCGCATCTGCTTCTCACCGCGTGCGATCACCGCGGCCTCGTCCGGTCCGCCCGTTTCGACGGCGAGCAGGTCGACGGCCACCTCGAGCAGGGCGACGACGAGCAGGGCGGCGGCCATCTCCAGGTCGTCGTCGCTCCAGTCGCCGAGCCCCGCCATGCTGCCGAGGTCGACAGCGAGTTCCACTGTGAGCAAATGCAATTCGTCGTTGACGGCGCGGGACACCTCGGGCAGCCCGCCGTGCCGTTCGCGCGCGAGGAAGCGGAACGAGGCCTCGTGGGCGCGGATCTGTTCGACGAGGACGGCCAGCGACGCACGGGCGTTGTCGCCGGCGTTGCGGGCGCGGCGCGCATCGCGCAGCACCTGCCGGAGCACGCGCATCGTATCGGCGGCCAGGGTGACGCCGAGTTCGTCCATCGAGGCGAAATGCCGGTAGAACGCGGTGGGGACGATCCCCGCCCGACGGGCGACCTCTCGCAGGCTCACCGTGGAGAAACTCCGATCCGCCGACAATTCGAGTGCGGCGTCGAGCAGTGCGCGGCGCGTGCGTTCCTTGCGGGCGGCCCGGCTGGCGGGTTCGGGGACGGGAACTACGGACACGGGTCCGAGTCTATGCAGAGCGGCCTCCGCGAATCGAAAATCGGTGTAACGGAGGTCACTCACGTGTTGACAGGGGGCGGGTGAGTGCTGCAACACTAATTCAGTGTACAAGTGTGCACTAGAAATCCGATCGGTCGGGAGGTCCCGCCATGGTCGCTTCACCCGTCACTCGCACCACCGCTGCCCGCCGCGCCACGAAGGCGGTCACCGGCGCACTGCGGCTGATGTCCTGGCCGCACCACCCGGATCGCTACCTCGAGCTGCTGAATCCGCTGCTCGCCACACAGGCCACGCGGGCGCGGATCGTCGACATCGACCGCACCGTGCCCGAGATGACCACGCTCACGCTGCGTCCGGCCCGCCGCTGCCGATTCGAGGCCGGTCAGCACATCCGGCTCGGCGTCGTCGTCGACGGGGTCCGGCACACCCGCTGCTACTCGCCCTCGACCTCGCAGTACGACGACCGAATCGTCCTCACCGTGCGGGCCCACCCGGACGGTCTGGTGTCCCGCTACCTGCACGACTGCGCCCGGCCGGGTGACGTCGTCGACCTCGGGGCAGCCGACGGCGACTTCGTTCTCCCGCCGGTTCGTCCGGACCGGTTGCTGCTGGTCAGCGGCGGTAGCGGCATCACGCCGGTGCTGTCGATGCTGCACACCCTCGCCAACGAGGGGCACACCGGCGCGATCACCTTCCTGCACTACGCGCGCACCCCGGCAGACGTGCCGCAACGTGCGAGACTCGACGAACTCGCCGCTCGCGCCAACGTCGAGGTCGTCCTGGCCTACACCGGCGGGGACGGTGGCCACCTGCGCGGTCGCTTCCGCCGCGAACACCTCGACGCCGTCGTCCCCTGGTTCGCCGGTACCCCCACCTATGCGTGCGGACCGGCGGGTCTGACCGCACGCGTCCGCGAGGTCTACCGCGAGGTCGGCGCCGAACATCGTTTGCGCACCGAAGAATTCACCCTTCCTGTCCTCGACACGAGCGACGCCACCGGCGAGGTCAGGTTCACCGCGTCCGGGGTGGTCGCGGACAACACCGGCGCCACCCTGCTCGAGCAGGCCGAAGCCGCCGGTCTGAGACCCGATCACGGATGCCGCATGGGCATCTGCCACACCTGCACCTCGATCCGCCGATCCGGTTGCACCCGCGACGTCCGCACCGGCGAACTCGACGCCGAACCCGACACGCGCATCCGGATCTGCGTCAACGCCCCGGTCGGTGACGTCGCGGTCGAACTGTAGCCGCGGCCGATATTGATCGGCCCGAAACCTTTGGAGGACACCATGTTCGGATTGTCCCTACCCGCGATACCCTTCCTGCCGTTCCTGTCCGGAAACCGTGACCCCGACCCGGATCCGGTGATCCTGAGCCGCGATCAGGTCGACGAGATCGGCCGGGAGCTCGACACCCTGCGGGAGAGCACCGTCGCCTCCCTCGGCTCCGAGGACCGCGACTACATCTACCGGGTCATCAAGGCGCAGAGGGGATTCGAGGTGGCCGGCCGCGGCCTGCTGTTCCTCGGATTCCTGCCCCCTGCGTGGATCGCCGGTACCGCCGCGCTGAGCGTGTCGAAGATTCTCGACAACATGGAGATCGGGCACAACGTGATGCACGGCCAGTACGACTGGATGCGCGAGCCCGCACTGAATTCTCGTGTCTTCGAATGGGATACGGTGTGCCCCTCGGATCAGTGGCGGCACTCGCACAATTTCGTGCACCACACCTACACCAACATCCTCGACATGGACCGCGACATCGGGTACGGCATCCTGCGCATGGACCCGGCGCAACCGTGGAAGCCCTATTACCTGGGCAATCCGCTCTATGCGGCAGTCCTGATGCTGGTGTTCGAGTGGGGCGTGATGCTGCACGACGCCGAGGCCGACCGCGTGCTGGCAGGCAAACGCGACATCCGCGAGCTGGGGCCGCTCGCGCGCGGGTGGTGGCACAAGGCCGGCCGGCAGGTGCTCAAGGACTACGTCGTGTTCCCGCTGCTCAGCGGCCCGCTGTTCGTTCCGACCCTCCTCGGCAACGCCACCGCGAACTTGGTGCGCAACGTGTGGGCGTTCTCCGTCATCTTCTGCGGGCACTTCCCGTCCGGCGTCCAGTCGTTCACACAGGAGGAAACCGCCGACGAATCCCGTGGCGAGTGGTACGTGCGCCAGTTGCTCGGCAGCGCGAATATCAGCGGGTCGTCGCTGATGCACCTGATGACCGGCAACCTGTCCCACCAGATCGAACACCACCTGTTCCCGGATCTGCCGGCCCGCCGCTACCCGCAGATCGCACCGCAGGTGAGGGCACTGTGCGAGAAGCACGGCCTGCCCTACAACACCGGGGGACTGCTCCGGCAGGTCGCGTCGGTGTGGGGCAAGATCTTCCGGCTGGCGCTGCCGCCCTCCTGGGTGTCCGACCAGCGTGAGACCGCGGTCGTGATCGAGCGCCGCCCACGTCCCGAACCGGCGGTCGTCGAGCCCGAGCCCGGCGCGGAGTTCGAGGAAGCGCGAGGGACCCGTGCTGCGCGTACGCTCGTCCACGACACCGTCTGAGGGGGAGAGCGCATGGTTGGACGCTTCGAACGCAACAAGGACACGGTCCAGGAATTGACGGAATCCGCCGCGACCCACGTCGGGAACATCGCCGGCATCATCGCCGGTGCCGTGCGGGACGTCACCCGCGAGATCGGCAACTGGATCTCCGACGGTATCGAGATGCGCGAGGCTGCGCGCAAGGCGCAACTCGACCACGACGACACCACTGGCTGACCTGCACCGACACGAAAGGCCCGCTCGAACGAGCGGGCCTTTCGTGTGGATCGGGGTGGATCAGATGACACCCAGTGCGAACATCGCGTCGGCGACCTTCACGAAGCCGGCGATGTTGGCGCCGTGGATGTAGTCACCCGGCTTGCCGTACTCGGCGGCCGTCTCGACACACGTGCTGTGGATGTCGCGCATGATGCCGGCCAGACGCTCGTCGGTGTAGTCGAAGTGCCACGAATCGCGCGAGGCGTTCTGCTGCATTTCCAGCGCGGAGGTGGCCACACCACCGGCGTTCGCGGCCTTGCCCGGCGCGAACGCGACACCGGCGTCACGGAAGACCGCGATGCCACCCGGCGTGGTCGGCATGTTCGCGCCCTCGGCGACGACCTTGACACCGTTGTTGACGAGCACCTTCGCGGACGCCTCGTCGAGCTCGTTCTGGGTGGCACACGGCAGCGCGATGTCGCACGGCACGTTCCAGATGTTGCCGCCCGAGTAGAACTCGGCGTCGCCGCGCTCGTCGACGTACTCGGAGATGCGGCCCCGTCGGACCTCCTTGATCTCCTTGAGCAGGTCCAGGTCGATGCCGGCCTTGTCGAGGACGTATCCCGACGAGTCCGAGCACGCGACGACCTTGCCGCCGAGCTGGTGGATCTTCTCGATGGCGTAGATCGCGACGTTGCCGGAGCCGGAGACGACAGCGGTACGACCCTCGAGGGTGCTGCCGGCCGCCTTGGCCATCTCGTTGACGAAGTACGCCGCGCCGTAACCGGTGGCTTCCTTGCGGACCTGCGAGCCGCCCCAGGTGAGGCCCTTGCCGGTGAGGACACCGGACTCGTAGGAGTTGGTGAGGCGCTTGTACTGGCCGAACAGGTAGCCGATCTCGCGGCCGCCGACGCCGATGTCACCTGCGGGAACGTCGGTGTACTCGCCGATGTGGCGGTGCAGCTCGGTCATGAAGGACTGGCAGAAGCGCATGATCTCCTGCTCGGAGCGGCCCTTCGGGTCGAAGTCCGAGCCGCCCTTGCCGCCACCGATGGGCAGGCCGGTCAGCGCGTTCTTGAAGATCTGCTCGAAGCCGAGGAACTTGACGATGCCGAGGTTGACGCTCGGGTGGAAGCGCAGGCCGCCCTTGTAGGGGCCGAGCACGCTGTTGTACTGCACGCGGAAACCGCGGTTGACGTGCACGTTGCCCTGGTCGTCGATCCACGGCACGCGGAAGATGATCTGCCGCTCGGGCTCGCAGAGCCGCTCGATGAGTCCGGATTCGAAGTAACGGGGATGCCGGTCCAGCACGACGTGCAGAGATTCGAACACCTCGGCCGCCGCCTGATGGAACTCCGGCTCACCTGCGTTGCGAGCCTTGACCTGCTCGTAGATCTCTTCGATGCGGTCCGAGGTCGACACGCCCACCTGCCTGACTGTGAGAACACTGTTACATGACATTTACCTAAGTCACTATAGGTCGTAACAACGGCAGATCCTTCATCAGGAGCCAAGGTGGGAGAAAAGACACAGTGCCCATCGCCCCGGGGAATCGCCGCAGGTGAGGGCCACGAACCGGATTTTCGGCGCATTTTTCCGCCGCGGTTCGCTCGTCCGGAGTGAGGTTCGGATGGCGGCAACCACGGCGATCTGTTAGTGCAGCGGAACCGCATCGGACCCGGGCGCCAGGGCTCCCCGGCGGTCTCGAACCGTGTGCCCTTCTGGCGGTCCCAACCGCCACAACGGCACACCGGCGCGAAGCGCCTCAGCCCTGCCGTCCGGCCAGGAGTGCGGCGAGTTCCGCCCGGCTGCCCGCGCCGGTCTTCGCGTACACCGACTTGAGGTGATCCTGAACGGTATTGGCACTGATACCCCGGCGACGTGCGATCTCGGCCGTCGACAAACCCGCCAGCACGTCGGTGCACACGTCCCGTTCGCGCGTGGTGAGCGCGTATGCCGCGAACAGGAGATCGGTGAACTCGTCCGCCGGGGCCGGTTCGAGGGTGACCACCGTGCGGCTGTCGTCGCCGTCGGAGTCGAGCGCGGTGGCGCGCACCAGGACCCAGTACCCGTGCCCGTCGCTGATATGCGTGCGGAAGACGCCGGAAGGACTCGATCGTGCCCCGAACGTCGCGGCGCGCAACAGCACCGCCAGCCGCACCGGGCCGGTCAGCCGGTCCTGCCAGAGACGGGCCGCCGCGGTGAGCCCGACGGGGTCGCCGGACGGGTCGGTCAGCACCACCGCGGGACCCGGATCGTCCCCGGGGTGCGGCCGCAGCGTGTGCACGGCGGCGGCGCGCGTCGCCGTAGCCAGGGCCGGGGACACCATCGTCAGGAACTCGACCTCGCGGTCGCTGAAGTCCGATCCGGAACGAACGAATCCTGCTGCACCCCAGCAGTATCCGTCGACAATGAATGCGACCCGCAGCTCGCGGTCGAGTCCGAGCGGCTTCCACACCTCGCCGTGCCGGAGACTGCGCGCGACGGCGGTGGCCGGTAGATCGGACGCCCGGACGACCGTCCGCCCGCTGCGGGCGACCTCGGCGAACGTCGCGGGATCGTGCCCGCCGCATTCGGATTCGGCGAGCAGCGGTTCGTACTCGCTGGGGATGCGGACGCGTCCGCTGGTCATCGAACCGAACGTCAGCGTCCGCGGATCCATCAGTGCCCAGCACGTCAGGTCGCTGCGCACGGTGCGATCGACCAGTTCGATGGCTCGTTCGTGTAGTTCGGCTACGCCCGCAGCGGTGCCCGCCAACGCGAGGATGTCCCGGCGCAGTCGCTCCGCCCGCACTTCGAGCATGAGCCCAGTATGCGCCGGTCCCTGCTGCCGTCGACATCCCCGATTCCTGGGATGTCCCGGTCGGTTTCGCCGGATCTAACGTCACGGTATGTCAGGGTTTCATCTCGAACGGTCCGGTTCGGGCACGCGGCTGTCGCTCCCGGACGCCGATGTCACGGTCCTCTCGTCCCACGAGCACACCGGCGGCGCATACGAACTCATGCTGGTCGAGGCGCCACGTCTCGGCGAACCGCCCCCGCTGCACGCGGAGTCCTGGGCCAAGACCTACCACCTGCTGCGCGGCCGGATCCGGGTCCACGTCGACGGCGCGAGCTGCGATCTCGCGCCGGGTGATTCCCTCGACATCGCCGCGGGGACGATGAACACCTTTTCGGTGCTCACCGCGGACGCGGTGTTCCTTCTCGTCAGTGCCGGTACGGCGATGAGCGGCTTCTTCTCCGACCTTGCCGGTGTGTTGCGCGAACAGCATGCCCAGGCCGAGCTGCCACCCTTGCTGGCCGCGCTCGCCGGCCGGCACGACATCCGGTTCGGTGAAGGGAGTGGGTCGTCATGATCGTCGTCGCCCAGGTCGCCGCACTCGTCGCCGCCGCGGTGCATCTGCTGGCATTCGCGTGGGAGTCGGTCCTGTTCCTCCGGCCCGGCATCCACCGGGACCTGTTCCGCGTGCCCACCGCCGACGTCCCTCCGGTTCGGATGTGGGCCTTCAACGTGGGCTTCTACAACCTGTTTCTCGGATCGGGCACGATCGTCGGTGTCGCCCTGTGGTGGGCCGGCCAGGACACCCCGGGTCGCACCCTCGTGATCTACACGTGCGCGTTCATGTTCCTGGCCGGGATCGCACTGTTCGCTTCGGACCGGATGGCGATGAGCCGACCCCGCGGGTCGGGTGTGGTCGGTTCGTTGTGCCAGTCCGTGCCGTCCCTGATCGCGCTGGTGGCGTTGCTCGTCGCGTAGGCGCACGATCAAACCCGCACGCGGATCGTCTCCACGAGCGTGACGAGCCGATCGTGGTGCGAGCCCGCCCAGAACACCCGGCCGCAGCCGACGCAGCGCCGGAAGTCGTCGTAGTACCGGCGGGTCAGCGGCTCGAGCTGATCGAGAACCTCCGACTTGGGCACCTCCACGAGCAGGTCGTTGCAGCGCATGCAGCGGGTGAAGGGCGCGAGCCGGGGCGTCAGGTCGAGTCGCCGGACGACCTCGACGACCTGCTCGACCGGATCGACCGCGTGCACGAAGAGACCGTGGGTGATCACCTTGCGGGCGAGCAGGCCGCGGTCCCGGGTCAGGAGAATGCGCTGGTCGTCGGTGCTGACCCGGGCGAGCGTCTCGTCGGCCGCGGTGGGCGACCATTGCACGTCGAACCCGAGGAGCCGCAGGTATCGGGCCAGCTTGCCGACGTTGACGTCGGCGACGAACCGCGGGTCGCGCAGCGGCGCCGGCCGCAGCCGTTCGATCGGTTCGATGCCCAGCGCCTCGAAGACCGGATACACCGCGATGCGGGCGCCGGTGCGCGGCCGGTATCCGAAATCGACGGGCTCGCCGTCGACGACGATCAGGTCGATCTCCGTGTGCGGGATGCCCATCGCCTCGGCGACGTCCTTGACGGTCTGGTGGGGCCGGAACGGCCGGCGCGAGGCGACGCCCCGGCATTCGGCGGCGACGAACGCGTTGAGTTCGGCGTACGGGCGGACCTCCACGAAACCGGTCACAGCTGTCATCGTCCGGCCGTGTCGTGCACCCGCGCAACCCGTGGTGGGTGCACTCGACGCACCCCCACCTGTGAGGGGTACCGACGGCGAAGTCGACCTGCGCATACTGAGGGCATGGCCGACAAGCGGGGTGTGGCCGCGAATCGGACGGTCGGGTCGCTGCGCTCGTCCATCCGAGATGCCGCGCTCGCCACCGACAGCCCGTCCGACTTCGCGCAGGCCGCGCTGAGCGTGATCCGCAGACGGATCCCGTTCGATCGGGGCATGGTGGGCACGACCGATCCCGGGACGCTGATGATCACGTCGGCGACGATGGTCGACGTGACGGACCCGACCGGCCGCGCGGTCGAGATCGTCGCCGAACTGGAGTACGGCACTTCGCCCTACGCCAACACCTACGGCAGGCTCGCCCGGAAACCGGAGGGAGCCCAGACGATCCGCGACGCCATCGACGGTGATGTCCGGGATGCCTTGCCGTATCAGCAGATACTCGAACCGCTCGGGATGGACGACGAGGTCCGTCTGGTGTTCCGTGGGCGCGACAACCGGGTGTGGGGCGGCGGGACGCTCATGCGCGGACCCGGCCACCGGTTCGGCGATGCGGACGTGAAAGCGCTCGCCGAGATCGCCCGCGAGATCGGCGAAGGCCTGCGCCTGTCGCTGATCCGGCAGGCGCCACAGGTGGTGGCGGAGGTGTCCGACGGCCCCGCCGTGGTGATCGTCGGCGAGGACGACGAGGTGGAGTCGGCGACCCCGCGCGCATTGGAATTTCTCGATCGGATGGGCGGCGACTCGCAGATCCGGATGATGCCCGCGGTCGCGGCGGCCGTGCGTTTCCGGAATTCGGGCGACGCGGTGGTCACCCGGATGCGCACCGCCGACGGCGAATGGCTGGTGCTGCGCGCAGGGCGGCTCGACGGCCGGGGAGCGGCAGGTCGGGTCGTCGTCACGCTGGAACCGGCCCATCCCACGCAGATCGTCGCGCTGGTGACCGACCTGTACCGACTCACCGCGCGGGAGGCGGAGGTGCTCGGACATGTCCTCGCCTGCGAGACGCGGGCGGAGATCGGGCAACGAATGTTCATCAGCCCCTACACCGTCCAGGACCACCTGAAGAGCATCTACGCCAAGCTCGGCGTCAACAGCCGTCAGGAACTCGTCGCACACCTGTTCTTCGCCCACCATCTGCCGCACTTCGGTGCGCCGGTCGGACCGGACGGCTCGTTCGTCGGGGCGGCACGAAGCGAACAGAACCCGTAGCTACCGGTCGGGGCGTCCTGGAGAGGGAGGAAACGTCGTGTCCGACATCCTGATCGTGACGTTCGAAGCCGGCGGCAATGTGCCGCCGGCGCTGGGTATCGGCAGGGAACTGCATCGCCGCGGTCACCGCGTCCGGGTTCTCGGGCACGCGATGCAGCAGTCGCAGATCGAATCGGCCGGGCTCGAATTCCGCGCCTACCGGAACTCCCCGCCGTGGCGCCCCCACGACCAGTTGAGCACGTGGACGGTCCTGACAATGGGGATCACGATGGTCACCGAACCGGGAGTCGGGCAGGATCTCCGGGACGAGGTGCGCGCCGATCCGGCCGATCTGGTGGTCGTCGACTGCATGCTGTTCAACGCGCTCGATGCGGCCGCCCGTGAGGGACTGCGACACGTCGCGCTGTTCCACACCTTCTACGCGATGTTCTACGGATCGTTCCGGCGCGGCCCGTTCGGTATCGTCGCCCGAACGAAAGGGCTCGGTCCCCGGCGTGTGTGGCACAACTCCGATCTCGAACTGGTGTGCTCGGACCCCGAGTTCGATCCCGCAGCTCGCGACGGAGCCGGGCGGACGAACGGGCACGTGGTGTGGACCGGGGCCGTGCACGATGTCCGGGAGGCGGCGGTGGGGCGGACCCCACCACGGGTGCTGGCCAGTCTCAGCACGGCCGGATTCGCGGGCCAGCGCAGGACCCTGCAGAACATCCTCGACGCCGTCGAGGGCACCGACGTCGAGCTGGTCGTCACGACCGGACCCTCGGTCGACCCCGCGGGATTCCGTGTACCGGCGAATGCGACGGTCCACCGGTACGTTCCGCACACCGAGTTGATGCCGGAATGCTCCGCGGTGATCGGGCACGGAGGGCACGCCACCACGTTCCGGGCTCTTGCCCATGGTCTTCCGATGCTGATCATGCCCATGTCGCCGCTCACCGACCAGCCGGCGATCGGAAAGGCGGTGGCTTCCGCCGGCGCCGGGAAGGTGCTCCGCAGGACGGCGAGCCCCGACAAGATCCGCGACGCGATCGACGATCTGGTGCATTCGGAGCGCTACCGGATCGCGGCGGCTGCGCTCGGCACCCGGATCCGGGCCACCGACGGCGCTGCGGCCGCCGCAGATCGGCTGCTCGCGCTGGTCGACTCACCGTGATAGGTACGTCCCTCACGGACCCGCTCGAGCGTCAGTCATCCGCTCCGACGATCGTCAGAGCGGATGACTGAGCGCGCCGCGGATAGGTACCACGGGTCTCAGGACCCGGTGCGGTACACCATCTCGGACAGGGTGATCTCGAACTCCTGTGTGCTGTCGTCGAATCGGACGGTGTAGACGGTGGGGTAGTACGCGGACTTCTGGTAGGCCTGAGGTTGTTTGATGCTCTCCTGCAAGGTCGGCTCGGTGAGCAGCCATGCACGGGTGATCATCGGTTCCATGAACGTGAAGGTGCCGTCCCAGGATCCGTTGATGAACGTCTCGGTGAAGTCGTAGACGCCCGGGATCATGCCTTCGGTCGCGTCGACCCAGTGCGTCCCCATGAACGGCACCGCCAGTTCGGACGCCAGCGCGCCGGGCGGGGAGACGTAGTCGCGCGGCATGTACCGGGTGTCGGGAAAGTGGGCGGCCTGCGTGCCGAACTCGGGTGCCGCCGGATCGATCCGCATGATCGACGCCATGTCGGTCATGTAGAAGTGGAAGTCGAAATGCGGCTTACCGAAAAGGGTTTCGGGTTCGTGTCCGTGCGGGTTCCAGTTGAGCATCAGGTGGTCGAAGGCCGTCGCGGACGCCTCCGGCGGGAAATCGAGCATGAGCATGGCGGGTTCGGCGGGCAGGCCGTCGAGTGCAGCCGCCGAGACCCGGACACCGACCGCGGCCGGTGCACCGCCGGGGTCCACGGAGGCGAAGGTTCGAACCACTCCGTTGCCGAGGTTCCCCGAGGATCCGAAGGAGGTGCGGCTCCCGTCCGGAGCCGCTGTCGCGCTGTACCAGGACAACCCGCCTGCGACCAGGAACGCTGCAATCGCCGGTCCTGCGGATCGGAACAGCCGGTGATGCCGCATCGTCCGACCTCCTCGTCGAGATGCGTTCTTCTACTACAGGATTCGCGCTCGATCGAGGCTCTTTCCTGTGCGCTCAGTATCGGACGACGCCGTGCCGCCGGACCATCCCTTGGACGGGGGGTGTTGCGGCCGTGCGCGCGTGGACCCTGTCCCGGTCACCGGAACGTGAGATTGACACCTTCGGCTCCGCGCAGTTCGAATCCGGCGACCGTGTCCCGACACCGCAGGAGCCCGCATGACCGACGTCATCAGCCTCTACATCAACGACGGCCTGTCCGAAGACGAGGTCGCGCACCAGGCGGCGCTCTACGGGCCGCTGGTCGAGGACATCCGCGCGCTCATTCCGCTCGGTATCGCCACTCAGGCCGACGACGACGAGATCCGCCGGGCTCGCGAACACCTCGCGGCGGCCGCGGCGATCCTCGGGAGGCGACGCGACCCCGGACCGTACGGGACACGGTTCAACGACGCCGGCCAATTCCGTTCCTGGGGCAACGCTGCATTAGGGCTGCGCAACGCGGTGGCTCCGCCGCTCGAGATGAACACCGACCCGGACGGCCGGGTCTGGACGGACTTCCACCTGCACATCGGCTACGAGGGGCCGGCCGGCCACACCCACGGGGGCGTCTCGGCGCTCGTTCTCGACCAGGTCCTCGGCGACGCCGCTCGTGTCGGGGGCTCACCCGGCATGACCGGCACCCTTACTCTCCGCTACCGCAAGCCCACGCCGCTCGGCGACCTGCACGCCGAGGCGAAGCTCGACCGCCGCGAGGGTCGCAAGGCGTTCGTCACCGGCCACATCGCCGGGCCCGACGGGATCTGCGTGGAAGCGGAAGGCATCTTCATCTCCCCACCGTGGATCGAGGACGCGCGGACCAAGATCGACGCGCAGGACTGAATCCGGGGGAGTCAGTCGTCGAGTCGCTCGGCCTTCGCAATCGCCGCCTGCAACTGTTCGAGCAGTGTCCGGGCCTGCGCGAGGTCGAGCGCGACGCCGAGGCCGTCGAGAAGATCGAGTACGACGGTCGGTCCGTTCGCGCGTGCAGTGACAGGGTGTTCGCCGGTCGTCTCGGTCACGAGCGGCTCCTCTCGTCAGGCGGAGTGCGGCTACCGGTCCAGTGTGCCGCGAAGAACTGGTGCCGGGAGGCGAGACGAAAGAGTGGTGATGGTGCCCCCGGCAGGATTCGAACCTGCGACCTAGAGATTAGAAGGCTCTTGCTCTATCCACCTGAGCTACGGAGGCGCGAGGAGCATCGTATCTGCTCTGCCCGTGATCGGGAATTTCGGGCAGGCGGTGAGTTGTCGATCCGGTCGGAATCGCCCGATTCTCCTGCAGGATCCTGCCGCGACGATACACTGCGCATGTAACCGGATGTGAGGTGTTTCACATGCAGGTACCAGGGCCATTCGAGTACGAACGCGCGACCGGCGTCGACCACGCGATCGCGCTGCTGGACAAGCTGGGGGACGAGGCGAGGGTCATCGCCGGCGGTCACAGCCTCCTGCCGATGATGAAGTTGCGGCTGGCGAACCCCGAGTTCTTGATCGACATCAACGACCTCGCCGGCGAGCTGGGCTACATCGACATCGGTGACGACGTGGTGCGGATCGGCGCGATGGTCCGCCACCGCGAACTGCTCGAGTCCGACGAACTCGCCGCGGTGTTCCCGATCTTCCGGGACGCGGAGAAAGTGATCGCCGACCCGGTCGTCCGCAACCGCGGCACCCTCGGCGGGTCCTTGTGCCAGGCCGATCCTGCCGAGGATCTGTCGACGGTGTGCACCGCGCTCGACGCCACGTGCGTGCTGCGCGGACCGTCCGGAACCCGGGAGCTTGCGCTCGCCGACTTCGAGCTCGGTCCCTACGAGACTGCCGCCGCGAGCAACGAACTGCTCGTCGAGGTGCGCCTGCCGCGCCACGGCAACGGATCCAGTGCATACGCGAAGGTCGAACGGCGTGCGGGGGACTGGGCCATCGCTGCCGCCGGGGCGGCAGTGTGGATGAACGGGAAGACGATCGAGCAGGCGCGGGTCGCGCTCACCGCGGTGCGTCCCGATCCCGACGCGCTCGCCGAACTCGGCGAATTCCTGCGCGGCGCCGAACCTTCCGAAGAACTGTTCCGCGAGGCCGGCGCGCGAGCCGCGGCCGCGTGCAACCCTGACGCCGATCAGCGCGGAACAGCCGACTACAAGCGTCATCTCGCGTCGGAACTGACCGTACGCACGCTGCGCCGCTCCGTCGAACGGCTCGCAGTTTCCGAAAGGGGCTGAACTCATGCAGGTTTCGATGACGGTGAACGGGGAGCCTGTTACCGCGGAGATCGAACCTCGGACGCTTCTCGTGCACTTCCTGCGAGACCACCTGGGGCTCACCGGAACCCACTGGGGATGCGACACCAGCAACTGCGGCACCTGCGTCGTCGCCGTCGACGGTGAACCCGTCAAGTCGTGCACGACGCTCGCCGCGATGGCAGGCGGGCACGACGTCCTCACCGTCGAAGGGCTCGAGAAGGACGGCGTGCTGGACCCGGTCCAGGAAGGGTTCATGCGGTGTCACGGCCTGCAGTGCGGGTTCTGCACGCCGGGCATGATGATCACCGCGCGCGCCCTGCTCGACCGCAATCCCGACCCCGACGAAGCCACCATCCGCGAGGCGATCTCCGGCCAGATCTGCCGCTGCACCGGCTACACGACCATCGTGCGTTCGGTGCGCTGGGCCGCCGAACACGCCCCCGCCGAACAGCTCACCGAATCCGAGGGAGCAGTGTCATGACCGCCGTCGAACCCGACCGGCAGGATCCCGAGACCGTCGACAACGACCGCACACCGTGCGGGCACGGCCGGATGCTCCGCAAGGAGGATCCCCGCTTCATCCGGGGGCGCGGCAACTACGTCGACGACGTCCAGTTGCCCGGGATGCTGCACCTGGCGATCCTGCGCGCCCCCGTCGCGCACGCGAAACTCGTCAGCATCGACACCACCGCCGCGCAGTCGCATCCCAAGGTCAAAGCCGTTGTCACCGGCGCCGACCTCGCCGCCAAGGGCCTGGCGTGGATGCCGACCCTGTCCAACGACGTGCAGGCTGTCCTCGTCACCGACAAGGTGCGGTTCTTCGGGCAGGAGGTCGCGTTCGTCGTCGCCGAGGACCGCTACTCCGCGCGCGACGCGCTCGAGCTCATCGACGTCGAATACGAGCAGCTCGACCCGGTGATCGATGTCCGCCGTGCACTCGCGGAGGACGCGCCGGTGATCCGCGACGACCTCGACGGCAAGACCGACAACCACTGCTTCGACTGGGAGACCGGCGATGCCGCCGCCACCGACGCCGCGTTCGCGAAGGCCGACGTGGTGAGCCGCCAGGAGATCGTCTACCCGCGCGTGCACCCGGCACCGATGGAGACCTGCGGGGCCGTCGCCGACCTGGACCGCGTCACCGGCAAGCTGACCTTGTGGTCCACTAGCCAGGCCCCACACGCGCACCGCACCCTGTATGCGCTGGTCGCAGGTCTGCCCGAGCACAAGATCCGGGTGATCTCCCCGGACATCGGCGGCGGTTTCGGCAACAAGGTTCCGATCTACCCGGGCTACGTGTGCGCGATCGTGGCGTCGCTGCTGACCGGCAAACCGGTCAAGTGGATGGAGGACCGCAGCGAGAACCTGGTCAGCACCGGATTCGCCCGCGACTACGTGATGGTCGGGGAGATCGCGGCCACCAAGGACGGCAAGATCCTGGCGATCCGCTCGCAGGTCCTCGCCGACCACGGCGCCTTCAACGGCACCGCGGCCCCGGTGAAGTACCCGGCCGGATTCTTCGGCGTGTTCACCGGCAGCTACGACATCGAAGCCGCCTACTGCCACATGACCGCCGTCTACACCAACAAGGCGCCCGGCGGCGTCGCGTACGCGTGCTCGTTCCGCATCACCGAGGCCGTGTACTTCGTCGAACGGCTCGTGGACTGCCTCGCCTACGACCTCGACATGGACCCGGCGCAGCTGCGGCTGAAGAATCTGCTGCGCCCGGACCAGTTCCCGTACATGAGCAAGACCGGGTGGAAGTACGACTCGGGCGACTATGCGACGACGATGCGCAAGGCCATGGACATGATCGGCTACGACGAGCTGCGCCGCGAACAGGCGGAGCGGCGCGAGCGCGGCGAGCTCATGGGCATCGGCATGTCGTTCTTCACCGAGGCCGTAGGCGCCGGGCCGCGCAAGGACATGGACATCCTCGGCCTGGGCATGGCCGATGGCTGCGAGCTGCGGGTGCACCCGACCGGCAAGGCCGTGGTCCGGCTGTCGGTGCAGTCGCAGGGGCAGGGCCACGAGACGACGTTCGCGCAGATCGTCGCGGAGGAACTGGGCATTCCACCCCAGGACATCGACGTCGTGCACGGCGACACCGACAACACCCCGTTCGGGCTCGGCACCTACGGCAGCCGCTCGACCCCGGTCTCGGGCGCCGCGGCCGCGCTGGTCGCCCGCAAGGTCCGCGACAAGGCGAAGATCATCGCCTCCGGGATGCTCGAGGTGTCCGTCGCCGACCTGGAATGGGAGAAGGGACGCTTCCACGTCGCGGGCGACCCCGACGCGGCCGTCACGATCCAGGACATCGCCATGCGCTCGTACGGCGCCGGCGACCTGCCGGAGGGGATCGAGGGCGGGCTCGAAGCCCAGATCTGTTACAACCCCGAGAATCTCACCTACCCGTACGGCGCGTACTTCTGCGTCGTCGACATCGACCCGGGTACCGCCCAGGTGAAGGTGCGGCGGTTCCTCGCCGTCGACGACTGCGGCACCCGCATCAACCCGATGATCATCGAGGGCCAGGTGCACGGCGGCATCGTCGACGGCATCGGGATGGCGCTGATGGAGATGATCGAATTCGACGAGAACGGAACGTGTCTCAGCGGTTCCTTCATGGACTACCTGATCCCGACTGCGCTCGAGGTGCCGCACCTCGAGACCGGATTCACCGTCACCCCGTCGCCGCACCACCCGATCGGCGCGAAGGGTATCGGCGAGTCCGCGACCGTCGGGTCCCCGCCTGCCGTCGTCAACGCCGTCGTCGACGCACTGAAACCGTTCGGGGTGCGGCACGCCGACATGCCGCTGACGCCGTCGCGGGTGTGGGAGGCGATGCAGGGCCGGGCGACACCACCGATCTGACGGGAGGGTGAAGAGAACCATGGACCTCACCGCGCGGGCCGCGCAGCTTTCCGCCGACCGCCGGCCGTTCGTCCGCGCCACCGTGGTGCGGGCACAGAAGCCGACGTCCGCGAGATCCGGGGACTGCGCGCTCGTGCTCGGCGACGGCACCATCGAGGGCTTCGTCGGTGGGCAGTGCACCGAGAATTCCGTGCGCGTCGCCGCTCGCGAGGCGCTCGATACCGGTGAGAGTGTGCTGCTGCGGGTGCTGCCGGGGGACGCGGGCGTCTTTCCCGAGGCGCCCGGCGCGACCGTCGCGGTCAATCCCTGCCAATCCGGAGGCGCCATGGAGATCTTCCTGGAACCGCAACTGCCGGCGCCGATCCTCGCGATCTTCGGGACGTCCCCGATAGCCGAGGCGGTCGCGGCGTTCGGGGAGCTCCTCGACCTCGCCGTGGTCCGGCTGCCCGGCACCCACGTGCCGGACGGGGCGACCGCCGTGATCGTCGCGAGCCTCGGCGGGGAGGAGGCCGCGGTGATCCGCTCCGGCCTCGACGCCGGTGCCCCGTACATCGGTCTGGTCGCGAGCCGCAAGCGCGGGCCCGAGGTCCTCGAGCAGCTCGACGCCACCGCCTCCGAACTTGCCCGCATCCACACCCCGGCGGGCCTGGACATCGGAGCCCGCACCGCCGCGGAGATCGGCCTGTCCATCGTCGCGGACGTGGTGCGCACGATCCGCAGCGGCAAGGTGGCACCGCCCGTGTCCGCGCCGCAGCCGATCACCGCCGTCGACCCGGTGTGCGGCATGACCGTGACCGTCACCGACTCCACCCCGCACCTGAACCTCGACGGCACCGATGTGTGGTTCTGCTGCCCCGGTTGCCGCCGCGCCTACGAGAAGGAGCACGCGGCGTGACGGTGCCCGGCCCGGCCCCGACGTTCACCGACGTCGACGACGTGATCCGCCGGTTCGACGCGCACGACTACCTGCTCGACGAGGGGACCGCCACGGCGTTGTTCCTCGCCGTCGAACTCGGCCGGCCGCTGCTGCTCGAAGGCGAACCGGGAGTGGGGAAGACCACCGCGGCCAAGGCACTCGCCCTGGCACTCGACGCGCCGCTCATCCGGCTGCAGTGCTACGAGGGGCTGACCGCGAGCGAAGCCCTCTACGACTGGAACCATCAGCGGCAACTGCTCGCCATCCGCCTCGCCGAATCCCGCGGCGACACCCTGCACGAGGCCGACCTGTACTCGGAGGAATTCCTTCTCGAGCGGCCCGTCCTGCAGTGCGTGCGACACCGCGGCCCCACCGCACCGGTGCTGCTCGTCGACGAAATCGACCGTGCCGACGACGAATTCGAGGCGCTGTTGCTCGAATTCCTCGGCGAGTTCGCCGTCACCGTGCCGGAACTGGGCACCCTCGCCGCGACCCGGCGGCCGGTGGTGGTGCTCACCTCCAACCGCAGTCGCGACCTGCACGACGCACTGCGCCGCCGCTGCCTGTACCACTGGATCGACTATCCCGACCGGGAACGGGCGGTCGCGATCCTGCGCCGCACCGTGCCCGTCGCGAACGCGGCGCTGATCGCCCGCGCCGCGGAGTTCGTCGCGACCGTGCGCACCCTCGACCTGGACAAGGCCCCGGGAATCGCCGAGACCATCGACTGGGTGTCCGCGCTCGCTGCGCTCGGCGTCAGCGATCTCGTGCGGTCCGACGCGACCGGGCTGGCCGCCCTCGCCAAGACCCCCGACGACCTCGACACGATCCGCGGCGCCTACGGGGAGTTCGCGGGAACCCCGTGATGCCGCAGGAACCCGACGACGGAGGCGTGCTGCGCGGCGTCGACCGCGCCGCATTCGCGGTCGCGCTCGTCGACCGGCTGCGTGCCGGGGGTGTCACCGTGCCCGCCGACGCGTCCGCCACCCTCAGCCGCGCCCTGCACCTGCACCCGCCGCGCACCCGCGGCCGCCTATACTGGGTGGCGCGGCTGTCCCTCGTCGACCGCTACGACAACCTCGCCGGATTCGACGACGCGTTCACCGCCGTGTTCGATCACGCTGCACTGCAACTGGATCCGCACGCGCGGCGCACCGGTCCCGACGACAGCGCCCGGCGCGGCGCCGATCCGACCGGGAAACCGAACGTCGCGGACGCCCGCGCCTCCACCTCCCACGCCGCGGCCTCCGTTCCGTGGATCACCCGTGCCGCGGTGGCGGACACCCGCGACGACACCAAGCCGGGGGAGAAGCTGGCCTCCGCGCTGGCGGGCTCCGCGGACCAGCGGTTCGGGGACATGGATCCGGCGGCGCTGCGCGATCTCGGCGCCGCGCTGGAGCAACTCGCGGTGCGGTGGCCGACCCGCCGGTCACGCCGTCGGGAACAGCGCACCAGCGGGCGCATCGACCTGCGCGCGAGCATCGCGCGGTCCCGGCACACCGGCTACGAACTCGTCCGGCTGGTGCATTCGCAGCCGCGCAGGCGCCGCCGCCGGATCGTGGTGCTGTGCGACGTGAGCCGGTCCATGCGCGGCTACGCCGAGATCTACCTGCACCTGATGCGGGCGGCGGTCCGGTCCGGTGATGCGGAGGTCTTCGCATTCGCGACCGCGCCGACCCGTCTGACCGCGACCCTTGCCCACCGTTCCGTGGAGCGGGCCGTCGACGAGGCGAACGCGAAGGTCGCCGACCGGTTCGGCGGCACCCGCATCGCGGGCAGTCTCGTCGAGATCCTCGGATCGCACCGCGGGCACCTGTTGCGCGGCGCGATCGTCGTGATCGCCTCGGACGGCTGGGACAGCGACGAACCGGCCGCGTTGGCGCGGACGATGGCGCGGATCCGCCGTCGCGCGCACCGCGTCGTGTGGCTCAATCCCCGCGCCGGAAGCCCGGGCTTCACGCCGAGTACCGGGGCGATGGCCGCGGCGCTGCCGTACTGCGATGCGCTGCTGCCCGCGGACACGTTCGGCGCCTTGCACGACGTGCTCGAAACCGTCGTCGCGGCGCGATGATCCGGTGCTGGAGGTGATCTCCGTGTCGAACGCGAACCCCGACACATCGAACCGGGTCCGGATCGAGCGTGCCGGTCCGGCGGACCTCACCGTGCTCGCGACCGATCGTGGACCGGTACCGATGAACATCGGTGCGATCCTCGAGTTCGACGCAGCGCCCGGGCCCGATCTGTCGACGCTGAGAACGCACCTTGCAGAGCGGATTCCCTCGATTCCGCGGCTGCGACAGCGACTGCAGCGAGTGCCGTTCGGCTGTGGCCGTCCGGTGTGGGTCGACGACCCGGGTTTCACCCTCGAACAGCATCTGGCCGAACAGGATTGGCCCGTACCGGCAGACGAACGCCGACTCTTCGACCTCGCAGCCGAATTCGTCTGCACCCCCCTTCCTCACGACCGTCCGTTGTGGCAGGCGCGACTGGTGACGGACCGATCGGGCGGACGAAGTGCCCTGATCGTGGTCCTGCACCATGTGCTCGCCGACGGCCTCGGCGGCTTGGCGGTGCTGGCGGCGCTGACCGACGGCGGACCGCTGGTCGCCGGCCCGGTCTTCCCGCAGCCACCGCCGAGCCGGAAGACGTTGGCGGCCGATGCCGCGCGAGCGAAGCTCGCCGCCGTGCGAGCGCTCCCGGTCGCGATGCGCCGAGGATTCGCGGGGTTGCGCGAACTCGGTTTCGGCCGAAGGTGGCCTCGCCTCGTCGAGCCGACCTCGCTGAACCGGCCGACGTCGAGCCGACGGCGTCTCACACGGATCACCGTTCCGCTGGCCGACGTCACATCCCTGGCGCACCGCCACCATGGCACCGTCAACGATGTCGTCGTGACGGCAGTGACCGGGGCCATGCTGGCTGTCCTGCGAGCTCGCGGGGAGCATCCCGACCGGTTGGTGGTGTCGGTGCCGATCTCGGGGCGCCGCAGCACGACCGCGGACCGTCTCGGCAACGCCACCGGTGTCCGCCCCGTCTCGGTACCGGCGATCGCGGACGACGAGACCCGGCTTGCGCGGATCGTCGCGGCGACGAGCGCTGCCCGCGAACATCTTCCGGATCGTGCGTCGTCCGGCGGGCCGCTCGGATCGGCATTCCGGGCGCTCAGCCGGCTCGGATTGTTCCGGTTGTTCATCGATCACCAGCGGATGGTGCACACGTTCGTGACCAATCTGCGCGGCCCGGCCGAGCCCGTGGAACTGGCCGGGTTCCGGGTGCGGTCGCTGGTGCCGCTGGTGGTCACCCCCGGCAACGCGGGTGTGACCTTCGCGGTGCTGTCGTACGCGGGCGAGCTGGGGATCACCCTGGTGGCCGATCCCGCGATCGTCCCCGAGCAGGACGAGCTGGCAAATCACCTGGCCGACATACTCGCCCGGCTGCAACGCTGACCCCTGCGGTGTGCCTTTGTGGCGGCTCCAGCCGCCACAAAGGCACACCGGCGCGAAGCGCACCGCTACTTCAGGGTGCTGCCTGCATCCACCGTGAGCGTGAGCCCGGTGACGTAGCGGGATTCGTCGGAGGCCAGGAACAACACCGCGTTGCTGATGTCCTCCGGTTCCACCCAGCCGATCGGCAGGACGTGCATCATCTGGGTGACGACCTTCATGTCCTCCGGCCCCGGGTTCTCGAGGTCGGGGCGGAACATCTTCATCGTCTCCTCGTTCATGAACATCGGGGTGTTCACGTTGGTGGGGTGGACGGTGTTGACGCGGATGAAGTGCTGTCCCAGTTCGACGGCGAACGTGCGCATCAGCCCGACCACGCCGTGCTTCGCGGCGATGTACGGCCCCATGGTCGGGTAGGCCTTCAGCCCGCCCACCGAACTGGTCAGGATGATCGAACCACCGTTTCCTGCCGCAATCATGTGCGGCACAGCGGCTTTCACCGATTTCCACACACCGGACAGGTTGATGTCCATCATCTCCTGCCAGTCCACCTCGTCGGTCTGGTCGAGGCTGAAGCCGCCGGTTCCGATCCCCGCATTGGCCGCGACGATGTCGAGCCGGCCCAGCTGTGCGACGCCGTCGTCGACCGCGGCCTTCAGCGCGTCGAAGTCGCGGACGTCCACCTGGGCGCTCACGATGCGACGGTTCAGGCCCTTGACGAGCTCCACGGTCTCGGCCATGTCGTCCGGGGTGGACGGGGCGATCAGCGCGCCTTCCCGGATCGGACCGCAGATGTCGATCGCGATGATGTCGGCGCCTTCCTGCGCCAGCCGCACCGCGTGGCTGCGTCCCTGCCCACGGGCCGCGCCCGTGACGAACGCGACCTTGCCTTCTACTCTCCCTGCCATGGAATGCCTTTCGTGTTGCGCCTCGAGCGGCCGCTCGAAGCGATGCCGGGGGTTTGCCGCTAGTTCGACGGGGTGAACTCGATGTGGAGTTCGGTGAGTCCGCGCAGCAGGAACGTGGGTTCGTAGGTGTACCGGCGGTCGGTCGCCGGCCCGTGCTCGGTTTCGGAGAGCCGGATCTCGCTCATCCGATCGAGCAGGCGATTGAGGGTGATCTGGCCTTCGATGCGGGCCAGCGGTGCCCCCGCGCACGTGTGGAGTCCGCGGCCGAACGCGATGTGGTCGTGGGCGTTCGGCCGGTCGAAGCGGAACTCGTTCGGATCCTCGAACTTGCGCGGATCACGGTTCGCGGCCGCGAGACTCAGCATCACCACGGTCCCGGCCGGGATGTCGACATCACCGATCGTGGTGGTCTTGCGGGCGAGGCGGAAATCGACCTTCGTCGGGCTGTCGAAGCGGAGGGACTCCTCGATGAAGGGCCGGATGAGGCTGCGGTCCTCACGCAGGATCTTCTGGTATTCCGGTCGCTCGCCGAGGACCCGCAGTGCCGAGCTGAGCAGCTTCGTCACGGTCTCCTGACCGGCCGCGAACAGGAAGGTCGCGGGTCGTACGACCTCGATGATCTCGGGGATCGAGCCGTCCGGGTAGGTAGCGGTGGCGAGGCCGCTGAGGATGTCGCCCCGGGGCTCGCGTCGCCGCTCGGTGAGGTAGCCGCTGAAACGATCGTCCAGGTATTCGAGCGGATTGATACCGACCGGCTCGCCGTCGAGGGCGCCGACCCGCGCGCCGGGCCGTGCGTCCGCGCCCAGCGCCCGCCGGAACTCGTCGCGGTCCTCCTGTGGGACGCCGAGCAGATCGGCGATGGCCAGCGTTGCAAAGGGTTTGGCGTACTCGCCGAGGAATTCACAGCGACCGTTGTCCATGAATTCGTCGAGTTGCTCGTTCGCGAGTGTCCACAGGTACTCCTCGTTCTCCTTCAGGCGTTTCGGAGTGAGGAGCCGGCCCAGCAGCGCGCGGGCCTTCGTGTGATCGGGCGGATCCATCGTGACGAGGTGCTCGAAGATCGGGAACTGGTGACGGTGCGCTTCGATCTGCTCCGTGATGTCGTCGCCTTCGGGCACGAACGGCAGCGGGGGGAACGGCCCGCCGATCGAGTTGACCGCCGAGAGGGCGTCGCTGTTCTTGAAAGCCTCGACCACCTCCTGGTGGCCGGTGACGACCACGACGCCGTAGTGCGGTTCGCGGTAGACCGGGCTTCGGTCCCGGAGCTGATCGAAGTACTCGAAGGGGCTTTGTGCGACCTCTCCGTCGGAGAAGTAGTCGACTGATGCGAGATCGGTCATCGGAATGCCGGCCTTTCGGTTCGTGCGGGTGGCTACGTCTCGGTGATGCTGATGGCCTGGCGCGGGCAGGCGCTGGCGGCGGATTTCACCTTGGGCCACAACGCTTCCGGTGGTGATTCGTCGCAGTGGGCGAGGTCGTCGTCGCCGAGGTCGAAGACCTCCGGTGCGATCTCGGTGCACAGGGCGTGCGCCTCGCAGAGATCGTGATCGACGTGCAGTCGTATCGGTGGCATGGGTGCTCCACAGGGTGAGTGCGGGCTGGAACCGGCGGCGTGGGCGTTTCCGATCGGCCCGTCGCCGCGTCGGAGCCGAGTAACCTTGTTATTGGGCATACGATAACCGGGTTACCACTATGCGGCAAGGAAATTCACAAAATGGAGAATGCTGATGTGGAGGGCGGGGTCGACCGGACCTCGGACCGACTCCTCGACACCGTCGTCGAACTCCTCGAAAGCGGGGGATACGACGCGGTCCAGCTACGCGAGGTGGCGCGGCGCGCCCGCACTTCGCTGTCGACCATCTACAAGCGCTACCCGACGCGCGACGAGCTGATCCTGGCCGCGATCGAACGCTGGATGGCGGAGAACCACTCCGGCATCGTCAAGCAGAGCCGCGACCCGGGCGAGCCGTTGCACCCGGCGATGATGCGGGTGATGCGGGCGATCTTCGAACCGTGGGTGCAGCACCCGGCGATGCTCCTCGCCTACTTCCGGGTGCGGACCGCGCCCGGCGGCGAAAACCTCGCCCTGCGGGGTTTCGACGTCGTCGTGCCCGTCGGCCAGGCGGTCCTGTCGGACGTGGACCCCGACTTCGTCGCCGAACTGGAATCGATCCTGTCGAGCCTCGTCTACGGGCTGGTGGGGCGATACCACGACGGGCACATCGCGATCACCGACATCATCCCCACGATCGATCGCACCGTCTTCTGGCTCACGACCGGATACGAATCGACGCTCCGGAACGGGAACCCGGTGCCCACGCGAGCGGAATGACCGCCGGAGCGAACGGGGTCGTGACGGCGGACACTGTGCTCCGACGTCGTGTCGTAGGGGACTCCGGGCACGTCCTACCCTGGTAGCCATGGCAGCACCCGAGCTCGCGCAGCCCGAATCCGAACCCACCTCCGCCCCACGATCGGGCACGACTGCTCTGTATGTCGTGTTCGGCGTCATTTCGGCGATCGTCGCGGCGATCGTGGTCGGACTGTCCGCGTCGCAGGCGCTCGTGCTGCTCGGTATCCCCGATCCCGGCCCGCTCACCACCTACGGGCTGCCGGCGGTCCGGGGTGTCGCGGAGATCGCCGCGGTCGCCACGATCGGTTCGCTGTTCTTCGCGGCCTTCCTCGTGCCCCCGCAACGCAGCGGCGTGCTCGACGTCGACGGCTACCGGTCGGTGCGGACCGCCGGGGCGGCGGCGCTCGTATGGGCCCTGTGCTCGGCGCTGCTGGTGCCGCTGACCCTGTCGGACACCTCCGGGCAGCCGCTCGGGGAGGCGATCAAGCCGGTGAACATGTGGCGGGCCGTCGGGCAGGTCGAGGTCGCGTCGGCGTGGGCGTGGACGCTCGTCCTCACCGTCGTGCTGGCGATGCTGATCCGTTTCGCGGTGCGTTGGGCGTGGGTGCCCTACCTGCTGCTGCTGTCCTTGATCGCGCTCCTGCCGATCGCCCTGACCGGGCACTCCTCCTCGGGCGGCTCGCACGACATGGCCACCAACAGCCTCGTGCTGCACCTGGTGGCGGCCTCGGTGTGGGCCGGTGGGTTGTTCGCGTTGTTCGTGCATGCGCGCCGCGGCGGTGACCACACCGATCTCGCGGCCCGCCGGTTCTCGGTCGTCGCCGGCATCGCGTTCGTGGTGATGGCGCTGAGCGGCATCGTCAACTCCGCGGTGCGGGTGCCGTTCGACGACCTCCTCACCACCACCTACGGACGGCTCGTCGTCGCGAAGGCCGTCGCCCTGATCCTGATCGGCATCCTCGGCTGGGCGCAGCGCCGCCGCGCGCTGCCGGCCCTCGAGGCCGACCCCACCAGCCGCGGAGCCCTGGTCCGGTTCGCGGCGGTGGAAGCGATCCTGCTGGCGGCGACGATCGGCCTGGCCGTCGGACTGGGCCGCACCCCGCCGCCCGCCCCGACGACGTCGCCGAGCGTCCTCGAGGTGGAGCTCGGCTACAACCTCGACGGCCCGCCCACCTTCGCGAACCTGTTCTTCGGCCCGTGGCGTTTCGACCTGATCTTCGGCACCGCGGCCGTCGTGCTCGCCGCCGCGTACGCGCTCGGCATGTGGACGCTGCGCAAGCGCGGCGACTCGTGGCCGGTGGGCCGGGCGATCGCCTGGTTCAGCGGATGCTTCGTGCTGCTGGTCGCGACCTCCTCGGGTGTCGGGATGTACTCGCCGGCGATGTTCAGCGTCCACATGGGCGCGCACATGGCGATGTCGATGCTCGCTCCCGTGCTGCTCGCGCTCGGCGGTGCGATGACGCTCGCGCTGCGCGCGTTCAAGCCGGCCGGCCGCGACGGGGCGCCCGGCCCGCGCGAGTGGATCCTCGAATTCCTGCACAGCCCGCCGTCACGGTTCTTCACCCATCCGCTCGTGGCGTCGGTGATGTTCGTCGGCGGCTTCTACGCGCTGTACCTGGGCGGCATCTTCGAATCCTCCGTCGACAGTCACGCCGCGCACGTGCTGATGAACCTGCACTTCCTGATGAGCGGCTACCTGTTCTACTGGGTGGTGATCGGCGTCGACCCGTCTCCGCGGGACGTGCAGCCGGTGACGAAGCTGGCGATGGTGTTCGGTTCGCTGCCGTTCCACGCGTTCTTCGGCGTCACGCTCATGAGCATGGGCACGGTGATGGCCGAGACGTACTACCGCGGCCTGGCGCTTCCGTGGAACGAAGACCTGTTCTCCGATCAGAGGACAGGCGGCGGTATCGCCTGGTCGGCGGGGGAGATCCCGCTGGTGCTGGTGATGCTCGCACTGCTCGTGCAGTGGTCGCGCAGCGACGACCGCACCGCGCGGCGCATCGACCGGGCCGCGGAGCGGGACCACGACGCCGAACTCGCCGCGCACAACGCGATGTTCGCCGAACTCGCCCGCCGCGACCGCGAAGGCCGCTGAGAACCGGACACCGAAGCGGTCCGCGTCTGCCACGCTGAGAGCGGCAGATCGGCGGACACGGGGGTGGGCGATGGGTCGGGTGCGGGTCGGGATCGCGACGGTGCTGGGCGCGGCACTCGTCTGTGCGGCGTTGTCACCGACGGCCGGAGCCGACCCGGTCCCGGGATCGGTGATCGACGTGCGATCGCTGCCCGCCGAACTGTCGTTGCCGGGGGCCGCCGTCGCCGAGCGCATCGAATACCGCACGCAGTGGCGGTCCGGCGCCCCGGCCGTCGGCACCGGGGTGCTGTTCCTGCCGCCGGGCCCCGCACCCGCCGAGGGCCGCCCGGTGGTGGCGTGGGCGCACGGGACGTACGGCATCGCCGACGACTGCGCACCGTCGGTGCGGCCGCGCGGCCCCCGCGACACCGCCTACCTCGATCACTGGCTCGCGCAGGGATACGCGGTGGTCGCGGCCGACTATCCCGGTCTGGGCACCGAGGGCATCCACACCTACCTGGACGGTCCGAGCGCCGCGAACAGCATCGTCGACATCGTCCGCGCGGCCCGCGCGGTCGAACCCTCGCTGTCGGACCGCTGGGTGGTGATCGGCCAGTCCCAGGGCGGGCACGCGGCCCTGCACACCGCGCACGCGGCCACCGCCCGCGCCCCCGAACTGGACTTCCGGGGCATGGTCGCGACGGGCGCGCCGTCGAACCTCGAGCTGCTGTACCCGCTCGGTTTCCCCGGTTTTCCCGACCTCGGTCTCGAGGGGCTGACCGCCTACACCGGCTACCTGTTCGCGGGGCTCCGGGCGGCACGCCCCGACCTGGACGTGAACAGCTATCTCTCACCTCGCGGTGTCGAGCTGCTCGAGGCCGCCGAGACGCTCTGCTACGAGGAGTTCGACGAGCGGTACGGAGACGTGAAGGTGGGGGAGTTGCTCTCCCGGCCGCTCTGGGACGAACGGTTCCGGTCGGTGTTCGCCGACTACGTGGGGGTTCCGACCCGCGGCTACGACCGTCCCCTGTTCATCGGCCAGGGGGTGCGCGACACGATGGTGCCGCCGCCGCTGTCGGTGAAGCTGGCCGCCGACCTCACCGCGGGCGGCGCAGACCTGCGGTTCCGGCCGTATCCGGGGGATCACGACGACACGATGTTCGCGTCGCTGCCGGACACGACGCCGTTCGTGGCGGGGTTGTTCGCCGGATAGCTACTCCGGCCGTGCGTGCACTCGCGGGCCGGGGAGAAAGTCCAGGATGTGGGTTCCCACGCCCGGCCCGATACGCTGGTACGCATGGCGGAGTTTATCTACACGATGAAGAAGGTGCGCAAGGCGCACGGTGACAAGGTCATCCTCGACGATGTCACCATGAGCTTCTACCCGGGAGCCAAGATCGGTGTCGTCGGACCGAACGGCGCGGGCAAGTCGTCGATCCTGAAGATCATGGCCGGGCTGGATCAGCCCAGCAACGGCGAGGCATTCCTCGACCCGGAAGCGACCGTCGGCATCCTGCTGCAGGAACCTCCGCTCAATGAGGAGAAGACGGTCCGGGGCAACGTCGAGGAGGGCCTCGGCGAGATCAAGGTCAAGCTCGACCGGTTCAACGAGATCGCCGAGCTCATGGCCACCGACTACTCGGACGAGCTGATGGAGGAGATGGGCAAGCTCCAGGAGGAGCTCGACCACGCCAACGCGTGGGACATCGACTCGCAGCTCGAGCAGGCGATGGACGCGCTGCGCTGCCCGCCGCCGGACGAGCCGGTCACCCACCTCTCCGGTGGTGAGCGTCGCCGTGTCGCGCTGTGCAAGCTGCTGCTGAGCAAGCCGGACCTGCTGCTCCTCGACGAGCCCACCAACCACCTCGACGCCGAGTCCGTGCTGTGGCTCGAGCAGTTCCTCGCGTCCTACCCGGGCGCGGTGCTGGCCGTCACCCACGACCGGTACTTCCTCGACCACGTCGCGCAGTGGATCTGTGAGGTCGACCGCGGCAAGCTGCATCCCTACGAGGGCAACTACTCCACCTACCTCGAGAAGAAGGCCGAGCGCCTCGAGGTGCAGGGCAAGAAGGACCAGAAGCTCCAGAAGCGCCTCAAGGAGGAGCTGGAGTGGGTCCGCTCCGGCGCCAAGGCCCGGCAGACCAAGAACAAGGCGCGTCTGGCCCGCTACGAGGAGATGGCCGCCGAAGCCGAGAAGCACCGCAAGCTCGACTTCGAGGAGATCCAGATCCCGACGCCGCCGCGCCTGGGCAACGTCGTCGTCGAGGTCTCGCACCTGGACAAGGGCTTCGACGGCCGGGTCCTCATCAAGGACCTGTCGTTCACCCTGCCGCGCAACGGCATCGTCGGTGTGATCGGCCCCAACGGCGTCGGCAAGACCACCCTGTTCAAGACCATCGTCGGTCTCGAGCAGCCCGATTCGGGCACCGTCAAGGTCGGCGAGACCGTCAAGCTCAGCTACGTCGACCAGACCCGCGCGAACATCGACCCTAAGAAGACCGTGTGGGAGGTCGTCTCGGACGGGCTCGACTTCATCGAGGTCGGCCAGAACGAGATGCCGTCGCGCGCGTACGTGTCGGCGTTCGGGTTCAAGGGCCCGGATCAGCAGAAGCCGGCGGAGGTGCTCTCCGGTGGTGAGCGCAACCGCCTGAACCTCGCGCTGACCCTCAAGGAGGGCGGCAACCTGATCCTGCTCGACGAGCCGACCAACGACCTCGACGTCGAAACCCTCAGCTCGCTGGAGAACGCGCTGCAGCAGTTTCCGGGTTGCGCCGTCGTGATCTCCCACGACCGCTGGTTCCTGGACCGCACCTGCACCCACATCCTCGCGTGGGAGGGCAACGTCGAGGAGGGCCGCTGGTTCTGGTTCGAGGGCAACTTCGAGGCATACGAGGCCAACAAGATCGAGCGTCTCGGCGCCGAGGCCGCCCGCCCGCACCGGGTCACCCACCGGAAGCTGACGCGTGACTGACCCGCGCGTGGCCGACCAGGGCGGCAAGGAGTTCGCCTGCGAGCTCGAGGTGCGCTGGGCCGATTCCGATCGGCTCGGGCACGTGAACAACACCAAGTTCGTCGAGTACATGCAGGAGGCGCGGATCAAGTTCTTCCGATCCGCACCGTTCGAGCCCCTGCCGGTCGTCGTGCGCAAGACCGACGTGGAATTCCTGCGGCCGCTCAAGGACGAGTCGGGCCCGATCACCGTCACGGTGACGGTGCTGCGGCTCGGCACCACGTCCTACACGCTCCGGCACGTCGTCACCGACGTGCACGGCAACGTGTGCGGACTCGGTGACGCGGTGCTGGTCGGGTTCGACCCGGCCACCGACTCCGCCCGGACGCTCACCGACGACGAGCGCCGGATGCTCGGCGAATACCTGGCCGTACCCGTCGGCTGACGCTCGTTTCCCTCCTCGGACGCCACGCCGCGGATAGGCTCGACTTCGGGCCTGTCCGCGGCGTTCGCGTTTGCGCAGCAGATCCGAGTGAGGAGGGTCATCATGGCCGAGTCGCCTGCATCGCAGCATGTTTCGCCGGATATCGAGGTACTGGAACGGGCATATCGACAGGGCGGCGGCGAGCTCATCGATCTGCGCCGTGCGATTCAGGCGCATCTGGAACTGGGACGGCACCGCCCGTCGGGTACCGCCGTGACGCACGTGTACCGGGCCGGGCGCCGCGACGGGATCGGCCCGGCGGTGCAGATCGTCACCGACGACATGCCGCTGTTGGTGGAATCGGTGACGTCCCTGCTGGAGCGCCTCGGTGTCACCGTCGGCGAGGTCGTGCACCCGATCTTCGGGGCCCGGCGCGGACCGACGGGGGAGCTGGTCGCGCTGACCCCCGTCCCGGCGGGAGCCGACGACGCCACCGCCGAATCGTGGATCCACGTGCAGCTGCACCCCACCACGACCGATTCGGCGCTCGACGCCGTGGACGCCGAGCTTCCGGTGGTGCTCGCCGATGTCCGCCAGGTGGTGACGGACACCGACGCCATGCAGGATCGCAGCCGCGAACTCGAGGCGTACCTGGAGGCGCTCGCCACCGACCCGCCGGGCACACGCACCGCCGAGGAGCTGACCGAGACGGCAGCGCTGCTGCGCTGGCTGGGAGAGGGCAACTACGCTCTCCTCGGCTACCGCCAGTACAACCTCGGGGATCCGGACGAGCACGGTGCGCGCCCGATCCACCCGGTACCGGGCAGCGGCCTCGGTCTGCTCCGCGACCAGGTGACACACGATCCGATCGATCTGCCGGCCGTTGCGGAACCGGCGGACCGTCCGCTGCTGGTGCTCACCGAGGGCTCGCTGCCGGCGACCGTGCACCGGTCGGTGTACCCGTACTTCGTGGACGTGGCGAACCTCGACGACGACGGCCGCATCGTCGGCGAGCACCGGTTCCTCGGGGTGCTCACGGTCACCGCACTGCACGAGAACGTCCTCGACATCCCGATGCTGTCGCGCCGGGTACGCGGTGCCATCGCCCGGGCGGGCGTGCCGATGTCCTCGTTCACCGGGCAGGCGATGCTCGAGATCATCCAGTCGATGCCGCGGATCGAGCTGTTCTCGATGAACACCGACACCCTGTACCGGACCGTGTCCTCGGTCGTGGGGATGCGTCGTCAGGTCCGGCTGTTCGTGCGCGTCGATCCGTTCGGCCGGTACGTCTCGTGCCTGGTGTATCTGCCGCGCGACCGCTACACGACCCGCGTCCGCGTCGCGATGCAGCAGATACTGTTGCGCGAATTCGGCGGGGGGACACTCGATTACACGGCCCGCGTCACCGAGGGTGATCTTGCGCAGTTGCACGTGACGATCCGTTCGGCGGTCGGTGCACCCGACGTCCGGGTCGACACGACCGAGGCCGAACGGCTGCGCATCCAGGGTCTGCTCGCCGAGGCCAGCCGCAGCTGGGACGACCGGCTGGCCGAGATCGCCGCGGACGACCCGACCATCGATCCTGCACTCGTGAAGCGCTATTCGGACGTCTTTCCCGACGCGTACAAGGAGGACTTCGACCCGGCGCACGCCCTCGCCGACGTGGCCCGCCTCGAGGCGTTGCGGGCGGACTCGATCGACATGCTGCTGTACCGCCCCGACGACGCCGTGCCGCGCCGGTGGCGTTTCGCGCTGTACATCGGCAGCGAGGGCATCACGCTGAGTCGGGTGCTGCCGGCGCTGCAGAGCCTCGGTGTCGACGTCGTCGACGAGCGGCCGTACCAGATCATCCGCGCGGACCGGATGAGTTGCTGGATATACGATTTCGGACTCGACATGCCGGTCGACGTGGATCCGGAATCCGCGATGCCGCAACGCTTCACCGACGCCTTCGAGGCGGTGTGGCACGGGGCCGTCGTCGTCGACCGGTTCAACGAACTGGTCCTGCGCGCGGGGCTGACCTGGCGCCGGGCCGCGATGCTGCGCGCCTACGCGAAATACCTGAAGCAGGCGGGCTTCCCGTACAGCGAGTACCGCATCGCCGGGGTGCTGCTCGCCGCCCCCGCCACCACCGGTCTGTTCGTCGAACTGTTCGAGACGATGTTCGATCCGGAACTGCTCCCGGCGGTCTCGGCGGCCCGTGAACGCGACCTCGTCGCGGCACTCGAGCGGGCGATCGACGCCGTCACGGGTCTCGACGCCGACCGCATCCTGCGCGGGCTGTTCGCGCTGATCCGGGCCACCCTGCGCACCAACTACTTCGTTCCGGTCGACGACCGGGACGCGATGGGACGCATCCTGACGTTCAAGCTCGATCCCAGCGAGATCGACGAACTACCGCGCCCCCGGCCGAAATTCGAGATGTTCATCTATTCGCCCGAAGTCGAGGGTGTGCACCTGCGGTTCGGTCCGGTCGCGCGTGGCGGACTGCGCTGGTCCGACCGCCGCGAGGACTACCGCACCGAGATCCTCGGCCTCGCCAAGGCTCAGGCCGTCAAGAACGCGGTGATCGTGCCGGTCGGTGCCAAGGGCGGGTTCGTGGTGAAGAAACCCGTCGCCCCCACCGGGGACCCCGCGGTCGACCGTGTCGCCGTCCGCGTGCAGGGCGAGCGCTGCTACCGCCGGTTCGTCGGCGGCATGCTCGAGATCACCGACAACCTCGACCGCGCCACCAATCGGGCGATCCCGCCCGGCCGGGTCGTGCGCCGCGACGGCGACGACCCCTACCTCGTCGTCGCCGCGGACAAGGGCACCGCGTCGTTCTCCGACCTCGCCAACGAGGTTGCGCGCGAACATCACTTCTGGCTCGACGACGCGTTCGCCTCGGGTGGTTCGGCCGGATACGACCACAAGGCGATGGGTATCACCGCGCGCGGGGCGTGGGAGAGCGTCAAACGCCACTTCGCCGAATTCGGCCTCGACACGCAGACACAGGACTTCACCGTCGTCGGCATCGGCGACATGAGCGGTGACGTGTTCGGCAACGGGATGCTGCTCAGCGAACACATCCGGCTCGTCGCCGCGTTCGACCACCGGCACATCTTCCTCGACCCGGACCCCGACGCGGCCCGCTCCTACGCCGAACGACGCCGGCTGTTCGAACTGCCCCGGTCCTCCTGGGCGGACTACGACCCGAAGCTGATCAGTACCGGCGGCGGGGTGTGGGAACGCACCCGCAAGTCGATTCCGCTCGCGCCGGAGGCCCGGGCCGCGCTGGGCCTACCCGATGAGGTCACCGAACTGCCTCCGCCCGAACTGATCCGCGCGATCCTGCGCGCCCCCGTCGACCTGCTGTGGAACGGCGGCATCGGCACCTACGTCAAGGCCCACACCGAAACGCACGCGGACGTCGGAGACAAGAGCAACGACGCGGTCCGCGTCGACGGCGACGAGATCCGGGCGCGGGTGGTGGGGGAGGGCGGCAATCTCGGTGTGACCCCCCGCGGCCGCATCGAATACGCCCGCGCCGGCGGCAAGATCAACACCGACGCGATCGACAACTCCGCCGGGGTGGACTGCTCCGACCACGAGGTCAACATCAAGATCCTGCTCGATTCGATGGTCGCCGCCGGGGAACTGCCGGAGTCCGAACGCAATCCGCTGCTCGAATCCATGACCGACGAGGTCGCCCGGCTCGTCCTCGCCGACAACATCGCCCAGAACGGGGTGCTCGGCGTGTCCCGGGCGTCGGCACCGGCGCTCCTCGGGGTGCACCAGCGCCTGATCAACGCCCTCGTCGCCGAACGCGGCCTCGACCGGACCCTCGAGGCGCTGCCGGACAACGAGGAGATCGAACAGCGGCTCGAGGCCGGTGAAGGACTGACCTCACCCGAGTTGTGCACGTTGCTCGCCCACGTCAAACTCGCCCTGGTCGAGGACCTGCTCGAGACCGACCTGCCCGACAGCGAAACGTTCGCCGCCCGGTTGCCCGGCTATTTCCCGGAACAGTTGCGGCAGCGGTTCCGCAACGGCATCCGGGCGCATCCGCTGCGCCGGCAGATCGTTGCGACGATCCTCGCGAACGAGACCGTCGACAACGGCGGCATCACCTACGTGTACCGGTTGAGCGAGGATTCCGGGGCGTCGAGCACGGACGCGATCCGTGCCTACGCGGCCGCCACCGAGATCTTCGGGCTGCCGCAGTTGTGGACGCGCATCCGCAGCGCCGACATCCCCACCGACGTCGCCGACGACCTGCTGCTCGAATCCAACCGGGTGCTGGACCGGGCGTCGCGGTGGCTGCTGTCGAACCGGCCGCAGCCGCTGGCCGTCGGCGCCGAGATCGCCCGCTACCGGTCGCCGTTCGCGCAGCTGGCCCCGCGGGTGGGGGAATGGATGCGCGGCCACGTCCGCGAGGACCTCGGCGACCGGATGGCGCCGCTGCTCTCCCGGGGTGCCCCCCACGCGCTCACCGAGGACGTGTTCCGGCTGCTCGACCAGTTCCCGCTGCTCGACGTCATCGACATCGCCGACATCGTCGAACGCGACGAGGAGATCGTCGCCGAGCTGTACTACGCGATGGACGCGCACCTCGGTGTCGACCGGCTGCTGTCGGCGGTCTCCGAACTCGACCGGGGCGACCGGTGGCATTCGCTCGCGCGGCTCGCGCTGCGCGACGAACTGTACGGATCGTTGCGGGCGTTGACCCGGGACGTGCTCGCCGGCGCCGAACCGGAGGAGACCAGCGTCGAGATGATCGAGGACTGGGAGCTGTCGAACGGGTCGCGGCTCGTGCGTGCGAGGGCGGCGCTCGAGGAGATATTCGCATCTGGAAACCTGGACCTGGCCACGCTGCTGGTGGCGGCACGGCAGATCAGGACCATGGTGCGCGCGGGTGCACCCGATCGGAGGTAGCACGTGAAGGATGCGGCGGAGCAGTTCGGGTTCCGGACCGAGGTGGTGGTGCGCTGGTCCGACATGGACGTGTTCCAGCACGTCAACCACGCGCGGATGGTGACCCTGCTCGAGGAGGCCCGCATCCCGTGGCTGTTCGCCGACGGCCGGCCCACCGTGAACCTGCGCGACGGAGCCGTCATCGCCGACCTGCACGTGCGGTACCGGGGCCAGCTGCGGCACGAGGACAGCCCGCTGGACGTGGTGATGTGGACCGAACAGGTGCGCGCCGTCGACTTCACGATCGGCTACGAGGTGCGGCCCGGTGGCGCGCCCGTCGACACGCCGCCGTCGATCGTCGCGTCGACGCAGATCGCCGCGTTCGACATCGACACCCAGAAGCTGCGCCGGCTCACCGCCCCCGAACGAGAATTCCTGCAGCGGTGGCGCCGTGGCTGAGCCGGGACACGCCGAACGGCAGGTCCACATCCCGGACGCGGACGACCGGGCCGATCTCGCGACCTTCCTGGGGCGGGCACTGCGCCTCGACGAATCGACCGTCGTGCGGTTGCACCGCCGGCGCGACGGCCTGCTCGCGGCGTGGGTGCGCACCGGGTTCGACGCGCTGGCCGTGCGCGCGCTGCCCGGTACCGTCACCCCCGCCGACACCTGTGTGGCCGCGGACGGGCTGCGTGCGGCACTGACCGCACCCGATGCGGGGGAGAGCATCGACCCCGGCTGGGCGGTCGATTCGGCCTGGCGGGGGTCGCTCCCACCGGAGGGCGGTTACGTCCACGTCGACGACGTTCCCGCGCGTGTGCTCGTCGATCTCGCCCAGCGCGGCGTCGCGGCGACCCGGGAGCAGGGGGCGCAGGGACCGCCGGTGTCGTTGCTCGCGCAGGAGGTGCTCGAGGTCACCGGCGGCGGCCTCACGGTCGGGGTGCCCATGCGGCTGGTGTTCGCGCTCAACGGCATGGGTTTCGTGCCCGTCGGTCCGGCGGGCGCCACCGCGGAGATCGACCTCGCGCGCATCGACCCCGCCGAGGTGGTGCGGGTGCGGGCCACCGCGACGTGGCTGCGGCTCGACGCCCGCTACGGTTCGGTGTACCTGCGACGCGGCGGGGGAATTGGTCTGAACGTGTTGTGACGCACAGCTTTTCGTAACCGTGGCGGCCGTTCCGGTGTCACAGCAACCAGGCCGCGCTGTTCGGCGGCAGGTGGGTGTCCACACCCGGTGCGCTGGCGAGCAGCACCGCACCCGGGGGCAGCGGCACCGGATCGTCCGTGGTGTTGAGCGCGCACGTCAGCCCGCCCTGCCGCCGGAACGCCAGGCATCCGGGTGGGCTTCCGTACCAATCGATCCCGCCGGACAACTCCGGGCGGCGACGGCGCAGCTCGAGCGCCGCCCGGTACAGCGACAGCATCGACGTCACGTCCTCGAGCTGGCGTTCGGCGGTCAGCTCCGCCCAGTCCTCCGGCTGCGGTAACCAGCCCTGCGCGGCCGAGGTGAACCCGAACGGCGGCCGGTCGCCCTCCCACGGCAGCGGAACCCGGCAGCCGTCGCGACCGCGGTCCGTGTACCCGGACCGCTTCCACACCGGATCCTGCAGGGCCTCGTCGGGCAGGTCGACATCGGCGAGCCCGAGTTCGGCTCCGTTGTAGACGAACACCGCCCCCGGCAGCGCCAGTTCGACGAGCAGCATCGCCCGGGCCCGCGCGATCCCGGCCGGACCGCCGCCGAACCTGGTGACCTCCCGGGAGACGTCGTGATTGGACAGCGTCCACGTCGGGGTTCCCTGCACCGGAGCGACCGCGGCGAGCGAACCCTCGATCGCCTCCCGGATCGCGGTCGCGTCCCAGCCGGTCAGCGCCAGGTGGAAGTCGAATCCGAGATGCAGCTCGTCCGGGCGCAGATACTCCGCGAACCGCTGCGGGTCGTGCACCCAGATCTCGCCGATCGCCACCGCGTGCGGGTACTCGTCGAAGACCTTCCGGATCCGCCGGTGGATGTGGTGCACGTTCGGATCGTTGAACCGCGGATCGGTGTCGAAGTGCGAGAGCAGCTTGTTCGACTGCCACCCGTCGTGGTCCGGCAGGCCGTCCGGTTTGGCCATGCCGTGCGCGACGTCGATGCGGAAGCCGTCGACGCCCCGATCCAGCCAGAACCGCAGGGTCCGTTCCAGATCCGCGAAGACCTCTTCGTTGCCCCAGTTGAGGTCGGGTTGTTCGGGGGCGAACAGGTGCAGATACCACTGGCCGGGGGTGCCGTCGGGTTCGGTGATCCGCGTCCAGGCGGGACCGCCGAAGATGCTCGGCCAGTTGTTCGGGGGCTCGTCGCCGCCGGGACCCCGGCCGTCGCGGAAGTGGTAGCGGGCGCGTTCGCGGCTGCCCGGCGGTGCGGCGAGGGCGGCGCGGAACCACGGGTGCTCGTTGCTGGTGTGGTTCGGCACCAGATCCATCACGACGCGGATCCGCCGGGCATGCGCCTCCCGGACCAGTTCGTCGAAGTCGTCGAGATCGCCGAACAGCGGATCGATGTCCCGGGGATCGGACACGTCGTAACCGTGATCGGCCATGGGGGACCGCATCACCGGGTTCAGCCAGATCGCGTCGACACCGAGCAGTTCGACGTAACCGAGGCGCTCACGGATGCCGGCGAGATCGCCGACACCGTCACCGTTCGCGTCGGCGAACGACCGCGGATAGATCTGGTAGAAGACGGCATCGCGCCACCAGGGCACCGGAACAGGAGGTGCCGGGGACGACGTGCTCTGCGGCCTTGACACGCAAACATGGTGTCAAATCTCGGCCGCGGGTGTCGTGGGAGGCGAGTCACGAGGTCGCGGCCGGGGGACCCCGCGTGATAGGACGATCGGCATGAAACGGACATCCGTGGTGGCTGCCCGCCTCGACGACGTCGAGCTCGCCGACGACCCGATCGACCCCGCCTGGATCATCGCGGGCGACCCCCGCGCGCGCTGCGGCCAGTGGTCGACCAGCACGGATCGGACCACGACGACGCACGTCTGGGACTGCACCGCGGGCCGGTTCAACTGGTACTTCGCCGTCGACGAGATCGTGCACATCGTCGACGGCGCCGTCACCGTGTCCGCCGACGACTTCCCGCCCCGCACGTTGCGTGCCGGGGACGCCGCCCTGTTCCGCGCCGGAACCTGGGCGGTCTGGCAGGTCCCCGAATACGTGCGCAAGCACGCGATCCTGCGCCGGAGCCTCCCCGCGCCGATCGCGTTCGCGCTGCGCGTCGTGACCAGAATCCGGTCGGTGCTCGGCCGCGGCTGAGCCGCCGAACCGCGCCGGAAGGGGTCAGATCGGCGAGTTCATCAGCGAGTCGGCGGCCATGTCGATGTAGTCGAGCAACTGGCGGCGATGCGCGGCGTCGAGCGTGGTGTCGTCGATCGAGGCGATCGCGGTGTGCATGCACCGCAGCCACGCGTCCCGCTCGATCGGGCCGATCTTGAACGGGTGGTGGCGCATCCGCAGCCGCGGGTGCCCCCGCTCGTCGGAGTAGGTGCGGGGACCGCCCCAGTACTGTTCGAGGAACATGCGCATGCGGCGCTCCGCCGGGCCCAGATCCTCCTCCGGATACAGCGGCCGGACGACCTCGTCCTTGGCGACCTCTTCGTAGAAGCGCGCGGTGATCTTCCGAAACGTCTCGGCCCCACCGATCGCGTCGTAGAAGGTCTGCTCGTCACTCATCGTTGCTCACCATTCCCTCTCGCCCGCCCATTGTGCCTGCTTCTGCAGTAAGGGCGCCGGGGCGGTACGGGACGTTCACCACCCCGACCGCAATATGTCGGCGAATTCGGGGTGCGATGTCGCGGCATCCGTGGTGCACTATTGCCAGTCTTCCGGAGGTCGCATGAAGCACCGCAGCAGCGCACATCGACAACTCCCGCCCGCGGAGACCCTCGACGGGGTCCCGGGGGCCAACACTCTGCGGGTCGTGCGCGACCCCGGTGCCCTACCGGACTGGTTCGCGTTGAGGGTGCTGCTGCTCAACGCCACCTTCGAACCGCTGACCGCGCTGCCGGCGCGCCGCGCGGTGGTGCTCATGACCTGCGGCAAGGCCGACACGGTGCACGAGGACCCGCAGGCACCGGTCGTGCACTCGGCGGAACGGTCCGTGCAGCTTCCCTCGGTGATCCGGCTGCGCACCTTCGTCCGCGTGCCCTACCACGCGCGGGTGCCGATGACCCGGGCCGCGCTCATGCACCGGGACGGCAACCGGTGCGCTTACTGCGGCGCCAAGGCCGAAACCATCGATCACGTCGTTCCGCGCAGCCGCGGTGGCGAGCATTCCTGGGAGAACTGCGTCGCCTGCTGCGCGTCGTGCAACCACAAGAAAGCAGACCGGTTGCTCAGCGAACTGGGCTGGACGTTGCGGGCCTCACTGGTGCCGCCGAAGGGCCGGCACTGGCGTCTGCTGGCCACCCTGCCGGAGCTGCATCCGACCTGGTTGCCGTATCTGGGAGAGGGCGCCGCCTGAGCGCAACGGAGACATCCCGGGCCAAGTGCGCCGGGATGGTACCGGCTGGGCTACCGTTTGCGGTGTGAGCATTCTCGAGACAACCCTGATATTCGTGGGCATCCCATTGCTGGTGATCCTGATCGTCGCGGGGCTGGGCTACATCGGGCCGAAGTACGCGACCCCGAATCCGCCCGAGTACAAGCTCGGCGACAAGTGGGATCACGAGCCGGTGCTGTGGAGCGCTGTCGACGAGGTGACCGGACACGGACACCACGGTGGGCACGGACACGCCGGTTCGGCGACGGAACTGATCGGAGGTACCGCAAGTGGCAAGTGGTGACGTGATCCACGCCCCGGCAATCGCGCCGGAGAACCTGCCGTACGCCGCCGCACTGACGGCGAGCGGACGCATCTCGCGGGCCATCCCGGCCGGCCTCGACCACACGTTCGACGAGAACCCGCCGTTCGCCGAGCGGGACCTGATCGCGCTCGACGATGCGCTCTCCGAGGCCACCCGCGCCACCAAGGTGCGGTTCAACGTCTACATCGGCGATGCGACGGACCCGGCGGCGGCGACCGACGCGGTCTTCCCGCAGACCCCCGAGGCGGCGCGTTCGGTGCTCATCGCGGTCTACCCGAACCAGCGGTCGATCCAGATCCGCAGCGGCGTCGACGTCGCGGACCGCGTCACGGACCGTGTCGCGCAGCTCGGCGTGACCGCCGCGGTCGCTTCCTTCGGCCAGGGCCACCTTCTCGACGGCCTGGTCAGCGCCGTCCGCGTCATCGCCAACGCGATCGTCGCGCCCTGATTCCCGGCACTTCCGGCTCCGGCACCTCGGTTTCCGGCGCTTACCGCTGAGGGGTGTCTCCCTGCTGCTCGGCAGCAGGGAGACACCCCTCGGTTCGGTGTGCAGCTCAGTTCGGTTCGCAGCCGGTTTCAGGAGGCGTCGAAGGCGCGGGCCTTCAGCGACCGCACGATGCCGGCGCGGCCCTCGACGACGAGCCGGCGCAGCGCGGGCGGCAGGTCACCGGCGAGGAACTCGTCGGCCGCCGCGACCGACGCCTCCGAGATCGACCACGCCGGGTACAGGCCGACCACGACGGTCTGCGCGACCTCGCTCGATCGCCGCTCCCACACGCCCGGAACGTCCGCGAAGTACCGCGCCACGTACGGCTCGAGCAGTTCGCTCTGGCCGGCCGGGGCGAACCCGCCGATGATCGCGCGGGCGGTGATGTTCGGGACCGTGTCGTCGAAGATCACCGTCTGCCACACCTGTTCCTTGACCGCCGCCTGCGGACGGGCCGCCCGCGCGGCCGCCGCCTGACGGGCACCGGCGGCCGTCGGATCGCGCTCGGCCTCCGCGTCGATCACCGGGGACTCGACACCGTCGGCGTCGATCTCTCCGGCCGCGGCGAGCGCCTGCACGATCCGCCACCGCAGATCCGTGTCGACGACCAGCCCCGGCAACCCCACCGTCGACGGATCGGCGGCGAGCAGCTCGGCGAGCACCTCGGTGTGCCACGCCGACAACTGCGCCGTGGTCAGGGCGTTGACGAAGGCGAGCTGATGATCGGATCCCGGCTCGGCCGCGCGGGCCAGTTCCAGCAGCCGGTTCGCGTAGTCCGCCCAGCCCTGGCTGTCCGCCCACGCCGGATCCGCGTAGCTGCCCAGCGCGGTGTGTGCCTGCATGAGCAGCCGTTGCACGACACCCACCTCGCTCTCGGCGGCCACACCGCGCTGCACGAGCGCCACGAACTCGCGGGCCTTGAGCTCGGCCTGCCGCGTCATCTCCCACGCCGCCGACCACACGAGCGTGCGGGGCAGCGGCTCGGCGATGTCGCCGACCCGCTCGATCACCGTGCGCAGCGACTGCTCGTCGAGCCGCACCGAGCAGTACGTCAGGTCGTCGTCGTTGACGAGCACGAACTGCCCGCGCGGCACCCCGACGAGCTCCGGCACGTCGGTGCGGGCGGCGGCATCGACATCGATCTCGACGCGGTGGGTGCGCAGCAGCTTCCCGGAACCGTCGTCGTCGTACACGCCGATCGCCAGGCGGTGCACCCGGAACTCGCCTTCACCCGGCTGCGCTCCCTCCTGCACGACCGTGAACCGGGTGAACTTCCCGTCGGCGTCGACCTCGAAATCGGGGCGCATGATGTTCAGGCCCGTCGTCTTGAGCCACTGCGCGCCCCACCCGGACAGGTCGCGGCCCGACGCCTTCTCGAGGGCCGCGAGCAGATCGTCGAAGGTCGCGTTGTCGTAGGCGTGGTCGCGGAAGTAGTCGCGCAGACCCGCCAGGAACGGTTCCTCGCCGACGTACGCGACGAGCTGCTTGAGCACCGACGCGCCCTTCGCGTAGGTGATGCCGTCGAAGTTGACCTCGACGGCCGCCAGATCGGGGATGTCCGCGGCGATCGGATGCGTCGACGGCAGCTGATCCTGCCGGTACGCCCACGACTTCTCGACGTTCGCGAACGTCGTCCACGCGTTGGTGTACTCGGTCGCGCGGGACTGGCACAGCACCGAGGCGAACGTCGCGAACGACTCGTTGAGCCACAGATCGTCCCACCAGCGCATGGTCACGAGGTCGCCGAACCACATGTGCGCCATTTCGTGGAGCACCGTCTCGGCGCGACGCTCGTACGACGCGCGGGTCACCTTCGACCGGAAGACGTAGTCCTCGAGGAACGTGACGGCCCCGGCGTTCTCCATCGCGCCCGCGTTGAACTCCGGCACGAACAACTGGTCGTACTTGCCGAACGCGTAGGGCACCCCGAAGTTGCGGTGATAGAAGTCGAAGCCCTGCTTCGTCTCGGTGAACAACCGGTCGGCGTCCATGAACTCTGCGAGCGACGCGCGGCAGTAGATGCCCAGCGGAATCGTGCCGTGCTCGTCGGTGTACGCATCCGTCCACACCGAGTACGGGCCGGCGATCAGCGCGACCAGATAGGTGCTCATCCGCGGTGTCGTGCGGAAGATGTGCTTGCCGGGCGTGGCGGCGACGGTCTGCACCGTCTCGGCGTTGGAGATCACCGCCCAGTCCTCCGGCGCGGTCACCGAGAGGTCGAACGTGGCCTTCAGGTCCGGCTGGTCGAAGCACGCGAACATGCGCTTGGCGTCGGCCGTCTCGAACTGCGAGTACAGGTACACCGCACCGTCGGTGGGATCGACGAACCGGTGCAGACCCTCACCTGTATTCGTGTACAGGCAGTTCGCGTCGACGACCAGTTCGTTGCGTTCGGACAGCCCGGACAGCGCCAGACCGGTGTCCTCGGTGTAACCGGACACGTCGATGGGGGAGCCGTTGAGCGTCGCCGAGTTCACCTTCTGCGCGATCAGGTCGATGAACGTCGACGCACCCTCGGTGGCGCCGAACGTGACCGTCGTGATCGAACGGAACGTGGTGGTGCCGGGTGCGTCCGCGCCGTCGGTGAGATCGAGTTCGATGCGGTAGTTGTCGACCGACAGGATCGCGGCCCGTTCAGCAGCCTGCTCACGGGTCAGATTCGGTGGTGCCACGAAGATCTCCTTCTACACGACGGGTTGCGACGAACCAATCCCACCACGTGCGGACGCCGTGGACCCGTCGGACCCGCTGCGGGCGGTGAAGCTCACCCCGCGAGATCGGCCAGCGCCACACCCGGATCGGCGAGCCTCGCCCGATCCACGGCGGTGCCGGAGCCCAGCAGCGCGCGGATCTCGTCGCCGGCATCCCAGATGTTGACGTTCATCCCCGCCCGCACCCGGTCGTCGGAGTCGAGCCAGAACGCCAGGAACTGCAGGCCCGCGACGTCGCCGCGGGTCACGACCGTCGCATCGCGCGGCGCGTGCCCCACGTACTCCATGCCCAGGTCGTACTGGTCGGTGAAGAAGTAGGGGAGCCGCTCGTAGGACGCCGGCCGGCCCAGCATCGTCGCCGCCGCGACCGCCGGCTGGTTCAACGCGTTCGCCCAGTGCTCGACGCGGACCCGGCCGCCGAGCACCGGATGCTCGGCCTCGGCGATGTCGCCGACCGCGACGATGTCCGGGTCGCTGGTGGTCAGCGTGCTGTCGACGAGGACCCCGCCGTCGACGGCGAGCCCCGCCTCCCGGGCGAGCTCGATGTTCGGCACCGCGCCGACGGCGAGCAGCACCGCGTCGGCGGGGACGACACTGCCGTCGCCGAGGCGCACCCCGGTGGCCCGACCCGATTCGACGACGATCTCCTCGACCGACGTCTGCAACCGCAGGTCGACGCCGTGCGCGCGGTGCAGGTCCGCGAACACGGCACCGATCTCGGGGCCCAGCGCGGCCTGCAACGGCTGTGCGGCCGTCTCGAGAACCGTCACCTCCGCGCCGTGCCCGCGGGCGTTCGCGGCGACCTCGAGCCCGATCCAGCCGGCGCCGACGATCACCAGGCGGGCCCCGTCCGCGCGCACCACCGAGAGCAGCGCGTCCGCGTCGTCGACGGTGCGCAACACGTACACCCCCGACGCGTCGGCGCCCGGCAGTGGGATCGTCCGGGGCCGCGAGCCGGTTGCGAGCGCCAGCTTGTCGTAGTGCAGCGCCGAGTCGTCCGGCAGCGTCACCGTGTGTGCGGCCGGATCCAGCGCCGTGACGGTGGTGCCCAGGCGCAGCTCGATCCGGTGGTCGCGATACCAGTCGCCGCGTTGGACGGTGAAGTCCAGCAACCGCTTGTTGCCGGCGAAATACTCCTTCGACAGCGGCGGTCGCTCGTAGGGCAGATGCTCCTCGGTGCCGAGCAGCACGATGTGCCCGAGGAAATCGCGGGCGCGCAGTTCCTCGGCGGTCTTGGCACCGGCCAGTCCGCCGCCGACGATCACGAACGTTTCTTCGCTGGGCATCGCAGTCTCCCGTGTCACGAGTCGTGCGGTTCGATTCGACCGTACGGTGTGCCGCGCGGGCGCTGGTGCGGTTCGGGAAGAATCCGGCTTGCTGCGACGTTGTGCTGTCGACAGCATCGGTTGTCGTCGACGTGTCGACGACGGGACATCTGAGGAGAATTCCGTGAGCGAAGCCACCGCCAAGGACCCCGTGAGCGAAGCGATCACCAAGGACACTGCCGACTTCTGGTTCGACCCGCTCTGCCCCTGGTGCTGGATCACCTCGCGATGGATCCTCGAGGTCACCAAGGTGCGCGACATCGAGGCGCGTTTCCACGTCATGAGCCTCGCGGTCCTCAACGAGGGACGCGACCTGCCCGCCGAGTACGCCGAGAAGATGAAGAAGGCGTGGGGTCCGGTGCGTGTGGCGATCGCCGCCGCCCAGAAGTACGGTGACGAGATCCTGGCCCCGCTGTACACGGCGCTGGGCACGCAGATCCACAACGAGGGCAACGACGACTTCCCCGCCGTGATCGGCAAGGCGCTCGCCGATCTGGGCCTGGACCCGGAACTGGCGAAGGCCGCCGACACCGATGCCTACGACGAGGTGCTGCGCGCGAGCCACGCCGCCGGCATGGACGCGGTGGGCCCCGATGTGGGAACCCCCACGATCCACGTCAACGGGGTCGCGTTCTTCGGCCCGGTGCTCTCGAAGATCCCGCGCGGCGAGGAAGCCGGCAAGGTGTGGGACGGCGTGGTCGCGCTCGCGAGCTACCCACACTTCTTCGAACTCAAGCGCACCCGGACCGAGGGTCCGAGCTTCGAGTAGATCCGGCAGGCCGGCAAGCAGCTCCGAGGATTCAGGCAATCCGTCGGACTGCTGCCGGCCTCCCGCATACGCGGTGCTCCCTGCTGTTCGTCGGCACCGCATCGGGCTCGTTAGACTCTTGACTCATGCGCGTTTACCTGGGTGCCGACCACGCCGGCTTCGAACGTAAGAACCAGATCATCGAACACCTGACCGCCAACGGTCACGAAGCCGTCGACTGCGGCGCACACGAATACGACGCCCAGGACGACTACCCCGCGTTCTGCATCGAGGCGGCCCGCCGCACCGTCGCCGACGAGGGCAGCCTCGGCATCGTCCTCGGAGGCAGCGGCAACGGCGAGCAGATCGCCGCGAACAAGGTGCCCGGCGCCCGCTGTGCCCTCGCGTGGAGCGTCGAGACCGCCAAGCTCGCCCGCGAGCACAACAACGCGCAGCTCATCGGCATCGGTGGTCGCATGCACACGCTCGAGGAGACGCTCGCGATCGTCGACGCGTTCCTGGCGACCCCCTGGTCGAACGAGGAGCGGCACCAGCGTCGCATCGACATCCTCGCCGAGTACGAGAAGACCGGCGTCGCTCCCGCCGTCCCCGGCGCGTAGTCCGGGGGCCCGGTGCCCGAGGGACACATACTCCACAGGCTCGCCCGCCTGCACCAGCGGCACTACGCCGGTGCGGCGGTGCGGGTCTCGAGCCCGCAAGGGCGGTTCTCGGACGGTGCCGCGCTCGTCGACGGGCGGGTACTCACCCACGCCGAAGCGTGGGGCAAGCACCTGTTCCATCACTACGAGACCGGCGCCGTGGTGCACGTGCACCTCGGCATCTACGGCGAGTTCACCGAATCCGCGCTGCCGCTCGGCCCGCCGGTCGGTCAGGTCCGCATGCGGATGATCGGGGTCGAGCACGGCAGCGATCTGCGCGGCCCCGCGGCGTGCGATGTGCTCACCCCCGACGAGGTCGACGCCATCGAGGCCCGGCTGGGGCCCGATCCGCTGCGCGCCGACGCCGACCCGGATCTGGCGTGGGGGCGGATATCCAAGTCCCGCACCGCAATCGGATCACTGCTCATGAACCAGGCGGTGATCGCCGGGGTCGGCAACGTGTATCGGGCCGAAGTGCTGTTCCGCCACGGCATCAGCCCGGAACGACCCGGAAAGAACCTGTCGCGCAGCGAATTCGACGCTATGTGGGCGGACCTGGTCGAACTCATGCAGATCGGGATGGAGCGCGGCCGGATGCACGTCGTGCGGCCCGAACACGATCACGGCGCCCCGGCCTATGCCAAGGACCGGCCCCGCACCTACGTCTACCGCCGCGCCGGTGATCCCTGCCGCGTGTGCGGCACTCCCGTCCTGCATTCGGTCATGCAGGCGCGCAACCTGTTCTGGTGCCCGACCTGCCAGCCCGCCTGACCGTCACGACCCCGCCTGACCGTCACGACACGGATTCGTCCGACTTCTCGCCGAGGACGTCCCGGAACCCGGTGCGGATGCATTCCTCGAACACGGCCCGGTCCGGCACTGCCCCGACGTCGAGCGTGACGCCCAGGCAGCACGTGCCGAGATACGACACCATCGTCACGTTGAACGCCGACCCGAGTGTCGGCCCGAAGGCGTAGTACCGCTCGGCCCGCGCACCCGCCACATACAGCGGGACCGGGGATCCCGGCACGTTCGAGGCCAGGAAGTCGACGTGCTCGAGCATGCTGCCGACCACCGCCGGCGGCAACATGTTCAGGGGAGCGGCGAGCACCTCGCCCATATCGAGCGCCGGTTCCGCCCGCCACGCACGGACGATCGACTCGATCTCCCGCATGAGGTCGTCGACGTCGCCGCCGTGTACCGGAAGCGCGAATCGCGCCAGGTTGATGCGGTTGCCGCCCATCTCGTCGTCCGGTCGGCGCACGCTCAGCGGCATCGTCACCCGCAACGACTCGACGTCGGCGTCGTGAGCGCGGTGATAGTGGTGCAGGCCGACGACCAGTGCCGTGAGGAAGGCGCTGTTGACGGTGCATCCGGCGCGATGCCCCGCCGCGCGGAGCCCCTCGAGCGGGACATCGAACGAGAACAGCGCCCGGCCCAAGGCGCGTTCGGTCATCACCGGCGACGCGGTCGTCGTGATCGGCCGCAGATAGCGGGCCACCGACGACACCGTGCCGAGCACACCGCGCGCGGCTCCGACCGGGTCGGTGACCACCGCGCGGGTCGCGGGCCACACCGACCGCAGTCCCCGGCCGACCATGCCGCGGGCCTGGGACCCGTAATCCTCTAGCAGTTCGGTCACGAGGTCCCACGAGCCGAGGCGCTCGGGTTCCGGGGGAGCGGGCGGTTCCGGCCGCGGGGTGCCCTCCCGCGTGAAATCGACGATGTGCGCGGTGATCTGCATGCCACCGAGACCGTCGGTGAGCGCGTGGTGCACCTTGAGCAGGATCGCTGCGCCTCCGTCGGCGAGGCCGTCGACGACGGTCAGCTCCCACAGCGGCCGGGCCCGGTCGAACGCCGTCATGGCCGCGATGCGGGCGAGTTCCAGGACGTCGTCGATCGTGCCGGGGGACGGCAGCGCGGTGTGCCGCAGATGCCAGGACAGGTCGAAGTCCGGGTCCGCGACCCAGCGCGGCGCGCCCAGGCCGAACGGGACGGACACGACCCGGTGCCGGAAGTGCGGGACGTCCCGGGTGCCGCGGTCCATCATCTCGACGACGCGGTCCCAGTCGGGGGACGAATCGAGTGTGATGACGGCGACGATCGTCGAACGCAGCGCGGGGTCCTGCTCCATGCTCCACGTCAGGAAATCGGTCTGCGCCATGCGCCGTCCTGCGGTGCCCATGTTCGGACGATCCCACATTTGCGGGCGCCGCGGCCAGAGTCCACGATCCCGGCCGTTCCGGTCGGAAGTCCCCGGACACCGGTGACCGCCGATCGGAACGGCTGCCTACGTCGACAGGATCGACGATTCAGCTGCGCCGGTCAGAAGTCGAACCCGCCCCCGAAGTCGCCGCCACCGAAGTCGAACCCGCCGGAGTCGCCACCGCCGCCGAAGTCGCCACCGCCGCCGAAATCGTCACCACCGCTGAAATCGTCACCGCCGCCGAAATCGTCTCCGCCGAAGTCCTCACCGCCGCCCACGTCACCGACGTCCGCGGTGCCGTCGCCGACACCGCTCTCGAACGCCTGCGCGTCGTACGGCACCCCGGCCATGCCCGAGAACATCGCCGAGAACAGCAGCATCGATCCCACGCCCCAGGCGCCCGCGACCAGCGCCGGCTTCCACCACGGTTCCGAGTACCAGCCCGCCGGCACCGGACGGCCCGCGACCCGGCCGCCGGGGTAGTAGTTCGGCGTCCGCGGCGACGGGGACGGGGATGCGGACACCTGCCGGCCCTCGAATTCGATCTGCCGTTCCTCGGTGACGGCGCCGGCCGACTTCTGGCCGTCGAGCGGCGGGATCTCCGGTCCGGGATCCATGCCCATCGCGATGCGGGCCGCCCGGATGTAGTACAGCCCTTCGAGAGCGCTCTGCTTCGCGAGGCGCGCCTGCGCCGGGGTCTGCGCCTGCTCGATTTGCGAGCCGGCCGCGTTGTAGCGCTCGGACGCGTCCGCGAGCGCCTGCTTGGAGGCGTCGTCGGTCCCGGTCAGGTTGTAGATCTGACCGCCGAGACGCTCGATCGCCTGACGGGCGTCCGCCTTCGCATCGTCGAGACGGACCGCGCTGTGGCCGGACGATTTCTTCTGGCTCCGCGACACGAAGTACACGACCGCGCCGACGGCAAGGACGATGAGCAGGAGTTCCACGGCGATGCGCCTTCCGACTGTGCGTGCGGGTACGACGCCCAGCCTACCGACGGTCAGCTCTCGAGGACTGCGAGCAGACCGGCGCGGATGCAGTCGTCGAACATCTCGGCGTCGCGCACCGCGTCGGTGTCGATCGTGAACCCGAGACAGCAGCTGTCCAGGTACGACATCAGGGTCGCGTTGAACGCCGAACCGAGCGTCGGCCCGAAGCCGTAGTACTTCTCGATCTTCGCGCCCGCCACGTACAGGGGCACGTGCGATCCCGGCACCGTGCAGGCGAACACGTCGTCGTGGTCGAGCGGGTCGTCGATCACCGCCGGCAGCAGGTTCGGTGGGGGTGCGAGGTGCCGGCCGGGTTCGGTGGCGGGGCCGGAGTACTCGTCGAGCAGTCGCATGAGCAGCGCCGGATCGTCGGCGGGGACCGGCAGGTCGGCACGGGCCAGGCTGATCCCGGGACCGCCGTTCCCTGTACCACCGTTCTCTGGGGCCAGCGGCATCGCCAGGCTCAGCTCGTCGACGTCGATACCGCAGCGGAACCGGTAATCGGCCAGCCCGAGCAGCACCGCCGCGAGGAACGCGCTGTCCAGGGTGCTGCCCGCGCGCTCGGCGGCCGCCCGCAACTCGGTGAGCGGCACGTCCACCACGTGCAGCCGGCGGGCGCCGGTCCTGGCGGGTTCGGCGGACGACGTGAACCACCGCAGCGGCGCCGCGAGGGACTGCACCAGTCCGCCGATCGACTCGACGAGGGAACCGAACGAGCCGGCTGCCCGATCGGTCGCGTCCTCCGCGGTCGTCGTTTCCGGCTCGGGTTCCGGGTGTTCGTGACCGTGTCGTTCGAGGTCGACGATGCGGGCGGTGATGTGGGTGCCGTCGGCGCCGTCGGCGTACGCGTGGTGAATGCGGATCAGCAGGGCGGACTGGCCGCCGAGCAACCCTTCGACCAGCGTCAGCTCCCACCCGGGATGTTCCGGGACCGCGGCGGCGGAGGTCGTGCGGGCGTAGTCGAGAACGTCGTCGAAGGTCGCGGGGGAGGGCAGGGTCACCCGATCGAGTTGCCACGGCAGGTCCGAGTCGTGTTCGCCGGCCCATCGCGGCGGCGCCAGCCCGAACGGCACGTCGAGAACGCGGTGCCGGAACGCCGGCGTTTCGGGGGTTCCACCGGAGAGCATCTCGCCGACCCGATCCCAGTCGGGGGAGGCGTCGAGCAGGACGGCGGCGACGATCGTCGACCGCAGCGCCGTCTGCTCAGGGGGCGCGGCGGGACGGCCGGAAGCGTCGTTCATGCTCGGAACGTTCTCATACCGACACCGGCGGAACCCGTTCGATCTCGGTGTGATGACCGTTTCGAGTCGAAACGGTGACCGGGAGGAACAGGAACGGGGTGCCCGGAAACGACTCACGCCCGCCACCGGAAGTGGTGGCGGGCGTGAGGTCCCGTGGAGGGGATGACGGGAATCGAACCCGCGTAGCCAGTTTGGAAGACTGGGGCTCTACCATTGAGCTACATCCCCGCGAGCAAGCGACTTCTGCCGGGATCGCCGTCTCCGTCGCTGCCGGATGAGACTGTACCGAACCTCGCTTTGGATTTCATAATCGGGGGGCCGTAGGATTCCTCAGCGGGTCCCCGGGCGGTCGACGGGAACCGGTTGGACGACGGGATGTGGCGCAGCTTGGTAGCGCATCCGCTTTGGGAGCGGAGGGTCGCAGGTTCAAATCCTGTCATCCCGACCAGAACGAACGGCGGCGGAGAAATCGGCGCCTGTAGTCAGACCTAGACAAGAGCACGACACAGAAGGAGCATGTCCGTGAAGAGCACCGTCGAGCAGCTCAGCCCGACGCGAGTCCGTATCAACGTTGAGGTGCCCTTCGAGGAGCTCCAGCCTGATTTCGACCGCGCGTTCAAGGCTCTCGCCAGCCAGATCCGCCTGCCCGGCTTCCGTCCCGGCAAGGCTCCCCGCAAGCTGCTGGAGGCTCGTGTCGGCCGCGGCGCCGTGCTCGAGCAGGTCGTCAACGACGCGATCGGCCCCCGCTACAGCGAGGCCGTGACCACCAACGACGTCAAGGTCATCGGCCAGCCCGAGATCGAGCTCACCAAGATCGAGGACAACGTCGAGCTGGCGTTCACCGCCGAGGTCGACGTCCGCCCCGAGATCACCCTCCCCGATTTCTCCGAGATCGCCGTCACCGTCGATCCCGTCGAGATCACCGACGAGGACGTCGCCGAGCAGCTTCTCTCGCTGCGCCAGCGCTTCGGCACCCTCAAGGGTGTCGAGCGGCCCGTGCAGGACGGCGACTTCGTCTCCATCGACCTGTCGGCCACCGTCGACGGCGAGCCCGTCCCGGAGGCCGCGACCGAGGGCCTGTCCCACGAGGTCGGCTCCGGCCAGCTCATCGAGGGCCTCGACGAGGCCATCATCGGTCTCGAGGCCGGTGGCTCCACCGAGTTCACCTCGAAGCTCGTCGCCGGTGAGTTCGCCGACAAGGAAGCCGTCGTCACCGTCAAGGTGAACTCCGTCAAGGAGCGCGAGCTTCCCGCCGAGGACGACGACTTCGCGCAGCTCGCGAGCGAGTTCGACACCCTCGACGAGCTGAAGGCGGACCTGCGTGAGCGCGTCGAGCGCGTCAAGCAGGTCGAGCAGGCCGGCCAGATCCGCGACAAGGTTCTCGAGGCTCTCCTCGAGGCCGTCGAGGTCCCGCTGCCCGAGGCCGTCGTCCAGGCCGAGATCGACAGCGCGCTGCACGACGCCATCCACGCGCTCGACCATGACGAGACCAAGCTCAACGAGCTGCTCGAGGAGCAGGGTTCGAGCCGCGAGGAGTTCGACAAGGACGCCCGCGAGTCCGCCGAGCGTTCCGTCAAGACCCAGCTGCTGCTGGATGCGATCGCCGAGGCCGAGGGCACCACGGTCGAGCAGCAGGAGCTCACCGAGCGCATCTTCTTCCAGGCGCAGCGCTACGGCATCCCGCCGGAGCAGTTCATCCAGCAGATCAGCCAGGCGAACCAGCTCGGCGCGATCTTCGCGGACGTGCGTCGCGGCAAGGCGCTCGGCAGCGTCGTGAACAAGGCGACCGTGACCGACACCACCGGTGCGACCGTCGACACCGAGACGCTGTTCGGTTCGAAGACCGAAGAGGGCGCCGAGGCCGAGGCCGAAGGTGCGGAGAACGAGGCTGCGGCCGACGAGTCGGCCGAGTAGAACGCGCTGATCGTTCCGCTGTAAGCGAATTGGGGCGGCACCGGGCATCCGGTGCCGCCCCGCTTTCGTTAGTGTCTGTGTCAGCAATCCACGATTGACGAGAAGGCAGGTACCGTGACTCCTCAGAATCCGGCGACATCCATCGGTCCGACGATGACCTCGGCCACCGCTGGGCTGAACCTCAGCGACTCGGTCTACGAGCGCCTGCTCCGCGAGCGGATCATCTTCCTCGGTACCCAGGTCGACGACGACATCGCCAACAAGCTCTGCGCCCAGATCCTCCTGCTCGCGGCCGAGGATCCGGAGCGCGACATCTCTCTCTACATCAACTCCCCGGGTGGTTCGGTGACCGCCGGTATGGCGATCTACGACACCATGAAGTTCGTCGAGTGCGACGTCGCGACGTTCGGCATGGGCCTGGCCGCCTCGATGGGACAGTTCCTGCTCTCCGCCGGTACCAAGGGCAAGCGGTACGCCCTTCCGCACGCGCGGATCATGATGCACCAGCCGTCCGCGGGCATCGGTGGTACCGCCAGCGACATCGCGATCATGGCCGAGCAGTTCGCGCACACCAAGCGGGAGATGGCCGAGCTCATCGCCGAGCACACGGGTCAGACGGTCGAGCAGATCACCGCCGACTCCGACCGGGACCGTTGGTTCACCGCGGCCGAGGCGCTCGAGTACGGCTTCGTCGACCACGTCGTGTCCCGGGCCGCGCAGGCCGGCGGCACCGGCAACTAGCCGACCCCGACGATCCGTCCCCCGCATCACGAACTTCTTGGAGAAGCGATGACCAACCTTTTCGATCCCCGCGCTCTGGGCGGAGCCGCACCGGCCGGCCCCTCCTCGCGCTACATCCTTCCGTCGTTCATCGAGCACTCGAGCTACGGCGTCAAGGAATCCAACCCCTACAACAAGCTGTTCGAGGAACGCATCATCTTCCTCGGCGTGCAGGTCGACGACGCGTCGGCGAACGACGTCATGGCGCAGCTGCTGGTTCTCGAGTCGCTCGACCCGGACCGCGACATCACCATGTACATCAACTCGCCGGGTGGCTCGTTCACGTCGCTGATGGCGATCTACGACACCATGCAGTACGTGCGCGCCGACATCACCACCGTGTGCCTCGGCCAGGCCGCCTCGGCCGCGGCCGTGCTGCTCGCCGCCGGCACCCCCGGCAAGCGTCTCGCGCTGCCGAACGCCCGCGTGCTCATCCACCAGCCCGCCACCGGCGGTATCCAGGGCCAGGTCTCCGACCTGGAGATCCAGGCCGCCGAGATCGAGCGCATGCGTCGCCTCATGGAGACCACGCTGGCCAAGCACACCGGCAAGGATCCCGACCAGATCCGCAAGGACACGGACCGCGACAAGATCCTCACCGCGGCCGAGGCCGTCGAATACGGCCTGATCGACAACGTGCTCGAGTACCGCAAGCTCTCGGCACAGAAGTGACCGGCACGGCCCGGTCCGAGGCACCGCCATCGCGGGCTTCCGGACCGGGCCGGTCCACACGCGGCGGAACGAAATCCCGGTGCGCCGCACGAAGAAAACACTGTGCGCCGCACGAAGAAAACACAGTGCACCGCATGAAGAAAACACAGTGCACCACACAAATATGACCTTCGAAACGTGGACAACAGGTCGACCTGCGTGGTGATCTCCGGGTACGGTCGAACCGAGGCGCGCTCGCCGGACCGGCACTGTCGGCGGTCCCGGGGTCGGTTGCACGCACACGAGGAAGTAGGGGACCTGACAGATGGCACGTATCGGTGATGGCGGAGATCTGCTCAAGTGCTCGTTCTGCGGAAAGAGCCAGAAGCAGGTCAAGAAGCTCATTGCAGGCCCCGGTGTCTACATCTGCGACGAGTGCATCGATCTCTGCAACGAGATCATCGAGGAAGAACTGGCCGAATCCAGTGAGGTCAAGCTCGATGAGCTGCCCAAACCGGCCGAGATCCGGGAATTCCTCGACAACTATGTGATCGGCCAGGACTCCGCGAAGCGAACCCTCGCGGTCGCGGTCTACAACCACTACAAGCGCATCCAGGCGGGCGACAGGACCCGCGACGCGCGCGGCGAGACCGTCGAACTCGCCAAATCCAACATCCTGCTGCTCGGCCCCACCGGCTGCGGCAAGACCTATCTCGCGCAGACGCTGGCGAAGATGCTGAACGTGCCGTTCGCCATCGCCGACGCCACCGCCCTCACCGAAGCCGGCTATGTCGGCGAGGACGTGGAGAACATCCTCCTCAAGCTCATCCAGGCCGCGGACTACGACGTCAAGCGGGCCGAGACCGGCATCATCTACATCGACGAGGTCGACAAGATCGCCCGCAAGAGCGAGAACCCCTCGATCACCCGCGACGTGTCGGGGGAGGGCGTGCAGCAGGCGCTGCTGAAGATCCTCGAGGGCACGCAGGCGTCGGTGCCGCCGCAGGGCGGACGCAAGCACCCGCACCAGGAATTCATCCAGATCGACACCACCAATGTGCTGTTCATCGTGGCCGGTGCGTTCGCGGGCCTCGAGCGGATCGTGTCCGATCGCGTCGGCAAGCGAGGAATCGGTTTCGGCGCCGAGGTGCGCTCGAAGGCCGAGATCGACACCACCGACCATTTCGCCGAGGTCATGCCGGAGGACCTGATCAAGTTCGGTCTGATCCCCGAGTTCATCGGCCGCCTGCCCGTCGTGGCGTCCGTGACGAACCTCGACAAGGACTCGCTCGTCCAGATCCTGTCCGAGCCGAAGAACGCCCTCGTCAAGCAGTACGTCCGCCTGTTCGAGATGGACGGTGTGGAACTCGAGTTCACCACCGACGGGCTCGAAGCGGTCGCGGACCAGGCGATCCTGCGCGGCACCGGTGCCCGCGGCCTGCGCGCGATCATGGAGGAAGTGCTGCTGCCGGTGATGTACGACATCCCGAGCCGCGACGACGTCGAGAAGGTCGTGGTGACCGCGGAGACCGTCACCGACAACGTGCTGCCGACGATCGTTCCCCGCAAGCAGGACCGCGAGCGTCGCGACAAGACCGCCTAGGCTCCGAACTTCGACGGCTCCGAACTTCACGACCACGGCCCCCGGCATCTGCCGGGGGCCGTGGTCGTTGCCGGGACTCAGCGAAGCTTGACGCTGCCGCCGTCGACCATCATCGTCTGACCGGTCATGTACGAGGCGTCCTCGCTGGCGAGGAACACCGCGACCCGGCCGATGTCCGATTCCGGGTCGCCGAAGCGGCCCAGCGGCGTCTTCGACAGCAGCGCCCGCTCGACGCCGGGGTTCGCTTCGATGTATGCCTGGACGCCCTCGGTGAGCGCCAGCGGGGAGATGACGTTGACGTTGATGTCGTCGGCGGCCCACTCGTTGGCCGCGACCCGGCTGATCGCGCGGATCGCCTCCTTGGCCGCGGCGTAGGAACTCTGCGTCACGTTGCCCTCGATGCCGGCTCCGGACGCGAAGTTGATCACCGAACCGCGGTTCGCGGCCAATTGAGCGTGCGCGGCCTTCATCAGCCGGAAGGTCGGGTAGAAGCCCGTTCCGAAGGACAGGTCGAGCATTTCCTGGGTGGTCTCGAGCAGCGGTGCCTGCCTCGACGCGTGCGCGTTGTTGACCAGCACGTCGACCTTCCCGAACGCGTCGACCGCAGCCGCCACGATCCGGTCGGCGCTCGTCTCCTCGGAGATGTCCGCTTCGAGGAATCGCGCTGTGCTGCTTCCCAGTTCGTCTTCGAGCGCGGCACCCGCGGTCGCGGCGACGTCGACGAACAGAACCTTCGCGCCTTCCTTGGTGAACGCGCGGACGATGCCTCGTCCGATACCACCGGCGCCGCCGGTGACGATCGCAACCTTGCCTGCAAGCCTCATGTCGTGCGTCTGCTTTCGGTCTCGGATCCGGTCAGTCGATGGCGAGTGCGGGCTTCTCCAGCTCGGCCACGCTGTACGCCGAGTACGTCTCGTACCTGCCGCGGCCGGTGAAGTAGGTGGAGAGCTGCTCGTCGAGTTCGTTCACCGTGAACTCGGATCCCGCTGCGTCGAAACGGTTCTCGACCTTCGGTGAGGCCATGAGCGCGACCATCTTGCCGTACACGACGAAGACCTGGCCGGTGATCTCGTGGGACGCGGGCGATGCCAGGTAGGACACCAGGGTCGCGACGCGCTCGGGTGCGAGGGGATCGAGTCCGCCGTTCGGGTTCTCGTTCTCACCGAACGTCCCGGCGGTCATCGCGGTCCGGGCGCGCGGGCAGATCGCGTTCGCCGTGACACCGTAGCGGGCCAGGCCCTGTGCGGTGGACAGGGTCAACGCGGTGATTCCCGCTTTGGCCGCCGAGTAGTTGGGCTGCCCGGCCGAACCGAACAGGAATGCCTCGGAGGAGGTGTTGACGACCCGGCCGTAGACAGGGGCACCGGCGGCCTTGCTCGCATTGCGCCAGTGCACGGCGGCGGCGTGCGAGGTGGCGGCGTGGCCCTTGAGATGGACGCGGATCACGTCGTCCCAGTCGGACTCGGACAGGTTGAAGATCATCTTGTCGCGCAGGATGCCCGCATTGTTGACCAGGATGTCGAGGGAGCCGAACATGCTCACGGCCTCGTCGACGAGACGGCCGCCGAGCGACCAGTCGGAGACATCGCCGGTGACGGCGACCGCCCGGCCGCCGGCCGCGGTGATCTCGTCGGCGACGTCGTGCGCGGCCGGACCCATGTCGTTGACGACGACCGCGGCGCCCGCGGCGGCGAGAGCGAGCGCCTCGGCGCGGCCGAGACCCGCGCCGGCTCCGGTGACGACGGCGGTGCGGCCGGCCAAGCTGACTGATTCGCCCATGCGATCTCTCCCTGTGTGCGGCTGCCACGGGGAGAACGAACCCCGGGACAGAACTAGTATTGGTTCTAGTTTGTGAGGCCGGTGGGTCGGCCGGTCCGGAGCTGTCCCACTGGCCGGGAGTGACAGGAATCGCCGGGGTGACAGATGTCACGGTGTCGCGACGATTTCCACCACTGTGTCAGAAGGAATCTCGATGTCGCTGAACCTCGCGGACCTGTTCGAAGCCATCGCCGACGCCGTCCCCGATCGCACCGCGATCATCTGTGGGGACAGCCGCCTCACCTACCGCGAACTCGATGCCGCAGCCAACCGGCTCGCTCACCATCTGGCCGGTGCGGGGATCTCCGCAGGTGAGCACGTCGGTCTCTACATGCGCAACAGCACCGAATTCGTCGAAGCGCTTCTGGCGATCCTGAAGATCCGGGCCGTCCCGATCAACATCAACTACCGCTACGTCGACGCCGAGCTGGCCTACCTGTTCGCCAACGCCGAACTCGCCGCCATCGTCGCCGACGGTGAGTTCGCGCCCAGGACGGCCGCGGTCCTGCCGCGCACGCCGACGGTCCGGCACATCGTCACCGTGGGACCGGCCGACGACGTCGACTGGGGGACGGTCACCACCGCCGACTTCCACAAGGCGGTCGCCGCGGAGTCCGACGCGCGCGACTTCGCGCCGCGCAGCGGCGACGACCAGTTCATCATCTACACCGGTGGCACCACCGGCATGCCGAAGGGCGTGATGTGGCGCGCCGAGGACTTCTTCTTCGCGGCACTGTCCGGCGGCAACTCGATGGGGGAGCCGCACTCGGACATCGCATCGGTTGCGAACCAGGCCGCGAACATGCCGGAGATGACGTGGCTGCTCACCGCGCCGCTCATCCACGGCGCCGCGATGTACAGCATGTTCAGTGCCTTCTGCCTCGGAGTCTCGCAGGTCGTGCTCCCGGCGTTCGACGCGAAGGAGGTGCTCGCGGTCGTCGAACGCGAACGCGTGATGACGATGACGATCGTCGGCGACGCGATGGCTCGTCCGCTCGCCGACGCGATCGCCGAACACGGCTCCGAGTACGACCTGAGTTCGCTGTTCGTCGTCGGGTCCGGCGGCGCGCTGTTCTCCAAGCAGGTCCGCGAGCAGCTCGTCTCGCTCCTGCCGAACGTCATGGTGCGCGACGGATTCGGATCCTCCGAGTCCGGCATCGACGGCGATCTGTCGATCGGCGAGGACGGCCGGATGCGGATCGCCGCGAAGCCGACCGTCAAGGTCGTCGACGAGCGGATGCGCCCGATCGAGCCGGGTTCCGGCGAGATCGGCTACATCGCCCGCGCCGGCCACGTGCCGCTCGGGTACTGGGGCGACCCGGAGAAGACCGCGGCGACCTTCCCGGTCATCGACGGGGTTCGCATGTCGGTTCTCGGGGACATGGCCGAAGTCGAGGAGGACGGCACGATCGTGCTGCTCGGACGCGGCTCGCTGTGCATCAACACCGGCGGGGAAAAGGTGTATCCCGAAGAGGTGGAGATGGCCATCAAGAGCCACCCGGCCGTGATGGATGTGCTCGTCGCGGGAGTCGAGGACGAACGCTACGGGCAGCGCGTCGGAGCCGTCGTGCAGCCGCGCGAGGGCCACGCGGTGCCCGATCTCGACGAGCTGATCGCGCATGTCGCCGACCGGATCGCCGGCTACAAGGTGCCGCGGCTGGTCGTCGGTGTCGACACGATCGTGCGTTCGCCCGCGGGCAAGGCCGACTACCGGTGGGCCAAGGCAACTCTCGAAGCCGCGAAGTAGTCCCTCTACCGGTCGCGGTCGCGGGTGCGCTACCCGTGACCGCGACCGGATCCGGTGCCGGGCGCGAGGGCGTCGGCAGCGAATCGTGCTGCCCGGTCGAAGCTCTCGGTGCCGTCGTCGTCCGGGTTCTGACGCCAGTGCCGCAGCGTCGAGACGTACACGGCGCCGACCATCTGCGCGAGGAACGGCAGCGGGTAGTCGGTGCGGACCTCGCCGCGCTCGACACCGGGCTCGACGATGCGCAGCATCTGCTCGTCGAATCGCTGCGTGCGTTCGCGGGCGGTATCGGGTGTGCCGAGATCCCTTTCGATCTCGCCGGTGACCGCCCGCATGTAACCGGGATACCGCCGCGATTCACGCGCGAAGTCGGCAAAGACGCCCGCGATCCGTTCCGCGGTGGTGAGGTCCTGCGCGAGCAGCTGGTCGATCAGGGTTGTCAGCGCGTCCATGTGACTCGCGTGCAGCGCCGTGATCAGGTCGTCCTTGCTGGGGAAGTAATTGAAAACCGTTGCGCGCGAGACGCCGGCGAGATCGGCGATGTCCTCGATCGTCGAACCGTCGACGCCGCGTTCGGCGAACAGCCGTCTGGCCGCGTCCAGCATGCGCTGCCGGGTCCGCAGCTTGTTCCGCTCGCGGCGACCGAGTGCCGTGGGCTCGCTCATGGTGTCCGCACTTTCCTCGTCGGGCCTCTCGTTCCGCCGTACGCGTGGGCGAGGCGCTGAGTCGTTGTCAGCGTAGAAGGTTCGCCCGGAGTTGCGAGAATTCCTGGAACGGGTTCCAAGAAGTTGGACCAGCGTCTATCTTTGTCCCCAGGGGGTCGGCAACGGGGGTGACTACATGGGACAAGGCGCTCCCGTCGCAGGGCGGATCGAAAATGCTTACGCAGCACGAGATCCGCCACGATCGCGACCCTCATCCGAACACCCCGCTTCGACGCGAACGATTTCCGGCAACCGCAGCGCGTCGCACGGGCTTACTTCGTCGACGAACGGGAGGTACGGGCATGACCGCCGAGAGTGTGGTGCCTGAAGGTGCGGAGCAGGAGATCAAGACCAGCGAGACCGACCTGGACGAGCTGCGCAGCCGGCTCGAAGGCCGGCTCGGCGAGCGTCTCGGCGCCGACGCGCCGCCGCGTGTCCACAACCTGACGCGACCGGAACACTCCGGAATGTCCAGCATCTCGGTCCTGTTCGATCTCGACTGGACGAAGGACGGTGCGGAGCAGACGGCACAGCTCGTCGCCCGGCTCGCCCCCGAGGAGGACGCGTATCCGGTGTTCCCCGGCTACGACCTGCAGCGCCAGTTCGAGGTCATGACCGCCGTCCGCGAACACGGTGGCATCGCGGTGCCGAAGGTGCGGTGGGTCGAGACCTCCGCGGGCCCGCTCGGCCGGCCGTTCCTCGTGATGGATCGCGCCGAAGGTGTCGTGCCCGTGGACAACCCGCCGTACGTGTTCACCGGCTGGCTGCTCGACGCCGACGACGACACCCGCAGGGCCGTGCAGAGCGCGAGCGTGAAGGTTCTCGCCGACATCCACGCGATCGCCGATCCCGCGTCCAAGTTTCCCGCGCTGGTCGCTCCGGACGGGCAGTCGAGCCTGCGTCGGCACTTCGAGAACGAGTGCGCCTACTACGAATGGACCCGCCGCGAGGACGGGATTCGTATCCCTGTGCTGGAGAAGGCATTCGACTGGCTCGAGGAGAACTGGCCGGCGGAGCCGTCCGCGGACGTGCTGTGCTGGGGCGACGCGCGGATCGGCAACATCATGTACCGGGGCACCGACGTCGCTGCGGTCCTCGACTGGGAGTCGGCTGCGCTCGCTCCCCGCGAACTGGATCTGGGCTGGTTCATCTTCTTCCATCGTATGTTCCAGGACATCGCCGACCAGTTCTCGATCCCCGGCCTGCCGGGATTCCTCCGGCGCTCGGACGTCGTGGCGGAATACGAGAGGATCTCCGGCGTCGAGGTCCGCGACCTCGACTTCTACCTCGTGTACGCCGCACTGCGCCACGGCATCGTGATGTCGCAGATCATGCGGCGCCGCGTGCACTTCGGGGAAATGGAGATCCCTGCCGACCCCGACCACCTGGTGCTCCACCACGCGATGCTCGCGCAGTTGATCGACGATTCCTACGATTGGGAGAAGTGACGCCGATGAAACCGGTTCAGCTCGACGAATATCCGATTCACCAGTCGCCGCTGTCGCTGGGTCGTGTGTCCTCCACGGACCGGAATTTCTACGACCGCAACTACTTCAACGCCCACGACCGCACCGGTGACATCTTCCTGATCACCGGTTTCGGGGTCTACCCGAACCTGAGTGTCGTCGACGCGTTCGTCACCGTGCGGCACGGTGACTCGCAGGTCGCAGTCCGGTTCTCGGACGCGCTCGACGAGCGTTCGATGGAGAGCAAGGTCGGCGGCTATCGGCTCGAGGTCGTCGAGCCCCTGCAGAAGATCCGGGTGATCTGCGAGCACGACGACCTCTCGTGCGACATCACGTGGGACGGCTCGTTTCCCGCCGTGCTCGAGGAGGCGCACATCCTCATGTCCGGTCCGCGACCGATCCTCGACGCGTCCCGCTTCGCCCAGGTCGGTAGCTGGTCCGGCACCCTGTCGGTGCAGGGCAAGGACTTCGCCGTCGATCCTGAGATCTGGATGGGCACGCGCGACCGCTCCTGGGGGATCCGTCCCGTCGGCGAGCCGGATCCGCAGGGTCGCTGGACCTACGAGAACCGCGGCGGCCACTACTGGACCTACGTCCCGCTGCGCTTCGACGACTTCGCGCTCGTCGTCATCGTGCAGGAGTCGCAGGACGGGCACCGCACCCTCAATCACGCCACCCGCGTCTTCGCGGACGGTCGGGTCGAGCAGTTGGGCTGGCCCCGCGTCGAGGTGAACTACCGCAGCGGCACACGGCATCCCGAGTCGGCGCGGCTGCACCTGACCACGCCCAAGGGTGAGCCCGTCGTCGTGGACATCGAACCCCTCGGGTTCATCTCGCTGAGTCACGGCGCCGGCTACGGCGGTGACCCGGAGTGGACGCACGGCGAGTGGAAGGGCGCGAACTGGTCGTCGTCGTCCTTCGTGGACACCACCAGCCGGGACTTTCTGGGCCGGCTCCCGTTCTCCACCATCGACCACGTCGCGAAGGCGACCATCGACGGCCGGGTGGGCTGGGGCATGTTCGAGCACGCGGTCATGGGACGCCACGATCCGTCGGGCTTCACCGGCTGGCTGGACATGGCGCCGTAGGAAGACGAAAACGCAAGGGGTGGTGCGGTGATCGATGGGCTGCCCCTTGCGGACCGCCCTCAGTTCTCCGTGGTCTGGGCGGCCGGCGCCGGTGCGATGAACGTGCGGTGCACGTATGCGCCGAACCCGCCGTCGACCGGAAGATCCGCGCCGCTGATCCAGGTGGACTCCGACGACGCGAGGAACAGCAGGGCGTCGGCGATCTCCTCGGGGCGACCGTGCCGGCCCGCCCACGCCGCGGCGCCGTTGATGGTGTCCGCGCCCATCGTCGCGGTGAAGTCCTTCAGCAGCGGCGTGCCGATCGTGCCGGGGGAGACGCTGTTCGAACGCAGGCCGGTGGCCTTCCCCTCGACGGCCAGGTTCTTCGACCAGATGATCACGGCCTCCTTGGAGAGGCTGTAGCACGCGCCTTCGATGCCGGGGTGATCCGTGAACGTGTCGAGCGCGGCGTCCCAGTCGTCGACGGCGAGGAACTCGTTGAGCAGGTCGTAGTGCTGCTGCCACATGAAACCGGCCTGCGAGGCGGTCGTGACGACGGTGGGCTCCGGCGTGAACTTCGGGGTCAGCGCGCGCGTGAGGTCGCGCGGTGCGAGGGTGTTGATCGACAGCACGGTCCGCCACGGCAGGGTCGCGGCGACACCGGCGTTGTTGATGAGCGAGTCGACGGGACCGGCGATCTGCTCGGCGATGTCCAGGACGCCGGCGTGCGTCGACAGATCGCCCACCACCATCCGGGATATCGCGGGATCGGTGCTCTCGACTCGATCGACGCCGATCACGGTGGCGCCCTGGGCGGCGAGCTTGGTGACGGCGGCAGCGCCGACCCCGGACGAACAGCCGGTGACGACGACGGTCTTGCCGGAGAAATCGGGCATGGAGCCCTCCTCGTGACAGCGGTGGGCGCCGGTCGGCGTTCCCGGCGCAGTGCGTCGATTCGTTAGAACTGGATACGGGTGTGGGCACTGTAACACCGGTGAGCTGGTCGTGAAGGCAATTTGCCCAGCGCTACAGGCGATCTCGTGCCCCCGGTGTGTCTCCGACATCGGCGCTGAGCAGTGTGGTCCCGCTCGGTGGGATGGACGGGGGAGCGGCCCGCCAGCGGAATAGAATAAATTTCAGTATTCGGGAGCAGGGAGTGGACATGAGCAACGTCGTCATCGTCGAGGCCGCGCGGACGCCGATCGGCCGTCGTCGCGGGCAACTGTCCGGAGTGCATCCGGCTGTGTTGCTGGGCGCCGCCCAGAAGGCCGTCCTCGACCGGACCGGCCTGCCCGCGGACCGGATCGGGCAACTCGTCGGTGGCGTCGTCACCCAGGCGGGGGAGCAGTCCAACAACGTGACCCGCCAGGCATGGCTGCACGCCGGGTTCCCGTACCGCACCGCCGCCACCACCATCGACTGCGCGTGCGGATCGTCGCAGCAGGCCGTCCACATGGTCGCCGGGCTCATCGCGTCCGGGCAGATCGACGCCGGAATCGGCTGCGGCGTCGAGGTGATGAGCCGCGTGTTCCTCGGCCAGGCCAACACACCCGGCACCGGCAATCCCTACCCGGACGACTGGACCGTCGACATGGGCGACCAGTTCACCTCCGCCGAACGGATCGCCGCCCACCGGGGGATCACCCGCGCCGACGTCGACGCGTTCGGGCTGGAATCGCAGCGACGCGCCGCGCTGGCGTGGAGCGAAGGCCGCTTCGACCGTGAGATCGTCCCGGTGGTCGCGCCCGTCGTCACCAAGGACGGCGAACCCACCGGGGAGGTCGCGACCGTCACCACCGACGGCGGCCTCCGGGACACCACCGCGGAGGCGCTGGCCGGCCTGAAACCGGTGATGGACGGCGGAATCCACACCGCCGGCAACTCGTCCCAGATCAGCGACGGCGCGGCCGCGGTGATGCTCATGAACGAGGACAAGGCGCGCGCGGCAGGCCTGCGCCCGCGAGCCCGGATCCTCGCGTCCACCCTCGTCGGCTCCGACCCGTACTTCCATCTCGACGGCCCGATCGACTCCACCCGGGACGTCCTCGAACGCACCGGAATGTCGCTGTCGGACATCGACATCGTCGAGATCAACGAGGCGTTCGCGTCGGTCGTCCTGTCGTGGGCGCAGGTTCTCGATGCCGACATGAGCAAGGTCAACGTCAACGGCGGCGCGATCGCGCTGGGACATCCGGTCGGTTCCACCGGTGCCCGGCTGATCACCAGCGCCCTGCACGAACTCGAACGCTCGGATCGTTCCACCGCGTTGATCACCATGTGCGCGGGCGGGGCACTGTCCACCGCCACGATCATCGAGCGCATCTAGACCGTTCCACCTGTACCCGCGCCATCCCGGCTGTGCACTCCCCACCCGCCGAATCCCCCGCCCCTATCCGAGCGAATGTATCGTTCGTCTCCTTGGATCGAGCGAACGGTACATTCGCTCGGAAAGGCGGAGGGGTGGCGAAACTTTCCCGAGCTTCCGACCTAAGGACCCGTTCATGACCATCGGACTGAGTGACGAGGACCGCGAACTCCGCGATTCCGTGCGCGGATGGGCTGCGCGCCACGCGACCCCCGCGGTGATCCGCGACGCCGTCGAGGCCAAGACCGAGACGCGACCGCAGTACTGGGGTTCGCTCGCCGAACTCGGCATGCTCGGACTGCACCTGCCGGAAGAGGTCGGTGGCGCCGGGTTCACCCTCCTCGAAACCGCAATCGTCGCAGAGGAACTCGGTCGAGCGATGGTGCCCGGCCCGTTCTTGCCCACCGTGATCGTCTCCGCCGTCCTGCATGCCGCCGGTCGTACCGGCGAACTCGCGGGGCTGGCCGACGGCTCGCTGTCCGGCGCGGTGTCCCTGCAACCCGGCGGTCTGCGCATCACCCGCGACGGCGGCACCGCCACCCTGTCCGGTACCTCGGGCTATGTGCTCGGCGGTCAGGTCGGCGACGTGTTCCTGCTCGCCGCCGACGACGCGGGCGAACTCGCCTTCGTCACCCTGCATCGCGACCGTCTCGACGTCACCGACCTGCCCAGCCACGACGTGGTCCGGCGCAACGCCGAGATCACCGTCGACGGCGTGGTTCTCGCTGCCGGCGACCTGCTGACGCTCGACGCGCAGCGGGTCCTCGATCTCGCCGCCACCCTCTTTGCGGCCGAGGCGGCCGGCCTGGCCGACTGGGCCACCACGACCGCCGCAGACTACGCCCGCGTGCGTCAGCAGTTCGGGCGGGTCATCGGCCAGTTCCAGGGCGTCAAGCACAAGGCGGCCCGCATGCTGAGCCTCACCGAGCAGGCCCGCGTCACCGCGTGGGACGCCGCGCGGGCGCAGGGCGAGGACATCCCGGCCGACGAGGCGTCGCTCGCCGCCGCGGCGGCCGCGGCGGTCGCGCCCGAGACCGCGTTCCAGGTCACCAAGGACTGCATCCAGATCCTCGGCGGCATCGGCTACACGTGGGAGCACGACGCGCACCTGTATCTCCGGCGCGCGCAGTCGCTGCGGATCCTGTCGGGCTCCACCGCATCCTGGAAGCGCCGGGTCGCGACGCTCACCCTCGGCGGCGCCCGCCGCGTCCTCGGTGTCGACCTGCCCGCCGAAGCCGAGCAGATCCGCGCCGACGTCCGTGCCGAACTCGCACCGGCCGTCGATCTCGAGGGTGCCGATCGGACGAGGTACCTCGCCGAGAAGGGCTATACCGCACCGCATCTGCCCGCGCCGTGGGGCAAGGGCGCCGATGCCGTCACCCAGCTCGTGATCGCCGAGGAACTGCGGTCCGCGGAGCTCGAACCGCACGACATGATCATCGGGAACTGGGTGGTGCCCACGCTCATCGCGCACGGCAGCGACGAGCAGCTGCGGCGCTTCGTTCCGGCATCGTTGCGCGGCGACATCGTGTGGTGCCAGCTGTTCTCCGAACCCGGTGCCGGCTCCGACCTCGCCGGGCTGTCCACCAAGGCCACGAAGGTCGATGGGGGCTGGAAACTGCAGGGCCAGAAGGTGTGGACGTCGATGGCCCGCGTCGCGGACTGGGGAATCTGTCTGGCGCGCACCGACTCCGGTGCGGCCAAGCACCAGGGCCTGTCGTACTTCCTGATCGACATCAAGAACTCCGAGGGTCTCTATATCCGTCCGCTGCGGGAGATCACCGGTGAAGCGCTGTTCAACGAGGTGTTCCTCGACGACGTCTTCGTTCCCGACGAATGCCTCGTCGGCAAGCCTGGCGACGGCTGGAAACTCGCTCGCACCACACTCGCCAACGAGCGGGTGTCTCTGTCGAACGACTCGTCGCTCGGAGCGGGTGGCGAAACCCTGCTGTCCCTGGCGGAGAACGTCCCCGGTGGACTCGACGACGAACAACTGACGGTCCTGGGCAAGATGCTGTGCGACGCGCAGGCCGGTGGTCTCCTGGCATTGCGGTCGACGCTGCGGTCGCTGACCGGCGCGCAGCCCGGCGCGGAGTCGTCGATCGCGAAACTGCTCGGCGTCGAGCACATCCAGCAGGTGTGGGAGGTCGCGATGGAATGGATCGGGCCCACCGCACTGCTCGGCGGGCAGGATCGCCGGTCCCCGACGCAGATGTTCCTCAATGCGCAGTGCCTGTCCATCGCCGGAGGAACGACCAACGTCCAGTTGAACATCATCGGTGAGCGGCTTCTCGGTCTGCCGCGCGATCCCGAACCCGGAAAGTGAGCACGCCCCCGAGGGGCGGTCGGCACGTGTTCACCCACGTAACCACGGAGGTCCGATGAAGGTCGATCCGGATACACACCCCGTCGTCGGGAAGGCGCCCGACGGCACGGTCCTGACGTCGGCGCCGCAGGACACCCCCGTGGACCGGGCGACCGCCGCGGCCCGCCGGGTCGTGAACGCGCTGCTGCGCACCGATCGCGGCAACGCCAACCTCGAACGCGTCGCCGAAGAACTGAACAGCATCGCCGAGCACCTCGAGGAGCATGCTCCCGAGGTCGAGGAACGCCTGGTCGACATGTGGAACGGGGAGGGCGTCACCCGGCACGACCCCGTCGCCGGGCCGGAGAACGCGGTGGCCCCGCCGCTGGTCCTGGCCGGTCGCGACGACGGCTCGGTCGAGGGCGTCGTGACGCTGACGCTGCCGTACCAGGGCCCGCCCGGGCACGTGCACGGCGGTGTGTCCGCGCTGCTGCTCGATCACACCCTCGGGGTCGCGAACGCGTGGGCCGGGCGCAGCGGCGCGACCGCTCAGCTCAACGTCCGGTACCACCGCCCGACCCCGCTGTTCGTGCCGCTCACCGTCCGCAGCCGGTTGGTGTCCCAGGACGGCGCGAAGATCAACACGGTCGGTGACATCAGGACCGCGGACGGCGCGGTGTGCGTGTCGGTCGAAGCGTTGTTCGTCGACAAGACGGTCCCGCGCCCGCGTCGGAGCTGACCGCCCCACCTTCCGAGCGCCCCCTGTTTCCGAGCGAATGTACCGTTCGTCTCCTTGGATCGAGCGAACGGTACATTCGCTCGGAGAAGACGGGGGGTGACGCGGCTGCCGTCGCCGACCCGTCGCCGCCGACTGCCAACCGCCGACCGTCGGGGTCAGCCGCCGGCCTTGATGCGATCGGCGCCGGTGTAGACGTTCATGGATCCACCGCGCAGGAATCCGACGAGCGTCAGGCCGGCGTCGGCCGCGAGGTCCACCGCCAGCGACGACGGCGCGGACACCGCCCCGAGCATCGGGACCCCGGCCATCACGGCCTTCTGGGCGAGTTCGAACGACGCGCGGCCGCTGACGATGAGCACCGTCTCCGCGAGCGGGACCCGGTCCTCGATCAGTGCCCAGCCGAGCACCTTGTCGACGGCGTTGTGCCTGCCGACGTCCTCCCGGACCGCGAGCAGCACGCCGTCCGGGGTGAACAGCCCCGCGGCGTGCAGTCCACCGGTGGTGTCGAAGATCTTCTGCCGCCTCCGCAGCGCGTCGGGCATCGAGGCCAGCGCCTCGGCGGTGACCGCGGGCCCGTCGGTCGCGAGCGGGAAGCGGGTGCGGGTGCGGACCTGGTCCAGCGACTCCTTCCCGCACACCCCGCACGCCGAGGACGTCAGGAAGTTCCGGGTGCCGGCGCCGTCCGCGACGTCGACACCGTCGGCGAGCGCGACGTCGAGCACGTTGTAGGTGTTGGCGCCGGATTCGTCGACACCGTTGCAGTACCGCACCGCGACGATGTCCTCGCGGCTGCCGATGATGCCCTCGGCGAGCAGGAAACCGTGCGCGAGTTCGACGTCGTGGCCGGGCGTGCGCATCGTGACCGTCAGCGACCGTCCCGCGAGCCTGATCTCGAGGGGTTCCTCGACGGCCAGGGTGTCGGGCCGGCGGACGTTCCCTTCGGGGGTGATCCGCAGGACCGGTCGTCGTGCCGTGACGCGTCCCATCAGGCCGACCCCGACTTCTCCAGCCGAACCGTGATCGCCTTGGACACAGGGGTGTTCGACTTCGCGGCGACGTGATCGAGCGGCACGAGCGGGTTCGTCTCGGGGTAGTAGGCGGCCGCGTTGCCCCGCGGTGTGCTGTAGGGCACGATGCGGAAGTCGTGGACGCGACGCTCCTCGACGGTCCCGTCCGCCGCCGTCCACTCCGACACCAGATCCACGAGATCCCCGTCGGCGAAACCGAGTTCGACGACGTCCTCCGGGTGCAGGAAGATCACCTTGCGTCCGTTGCTGACCCCGCGATAGCGGTCGTCGAGACCGTAGATGGTGGTGTTGTACTGATCGTGGCTGCGCAGGGTCTGCAGGATCACCCGGCCGGGAGGCGTCGGCACCCATTCGAGCGGATTCACCGAGAAGTTGGCTTTGCCTGTGCTCGTGGTGAATTCGCGCGCGTCACGCGGCGGATGCGGCAGCTGGAAGCCGTCCGGCCGGCGCACCCGCGTGTTGTAGTCTTCGCACCCGGGCACGACCCGCGCGATCGAATCGCGGATCAGATCGTAGTTGCCCTCGAATGCGGTCCAGCGCACCGGATGATCCGGGCCGAACAGGGCTCGGGCGAGACCGCAGACGATCGCGACCTCGCTGCGCAGGTGTTCGGAGACCGGGTGCAGTCGGCCGCGCGACAGGTGCACCATCGACATCGAATCCTCCACCGACACCATCTGTTTGCCGCTCGCCTGCACATCGAGATCGGTGCGGCCGAGTGTCGGGAGGATCAGCGCGGTGCGGCCGTGCACGACGTGGCTGCGATTGAGCTTGGTCGACACCTGGACGGTCATCGCGCAGTTGCGCAGCGCGGCCTCGGTGGCCGCGGTGTCCGGGGTCGCGGAGACGAAGTTGCCACCCATCCCCATGAAGAACGATGCGCGGCCGTCGCGCATCGCCCGGATCGCCTCGACCGTGTCGTAGCCGTGCCGGCGGGGGCTGGTGATCCCGAACTCGGTGTCGAGTGCCGCCAGGAACCATTCGGGCATCTTCTCCCAGATACCCATGGTGCGGTCGCCCTGCACGTTCGAATGCCCGCGCACCGGGCACACCCCGGCCCCGGGCTTGCCGATCATGCCGCGCACGAGCAGCAGATTCACGGCTTCGCCGATCGTCGCGACCGCGTGGGTGTGCTGGGTCAGGCCCATCGCCCAGCAGATCACCGTCCCCTTCGACGCGACAAGATCCGCCGCGGTGGCACGGAGCTGCTGCTCGGTCAGGCCGGTGGCTTCCGTGACCACATCGAGATCGACTGCACGGATGTGCTTTTCGTACTCGTCGAACCCGGCGCAGTACCGGTCGACGAACGCGCGGTCGACGACGGTGCCGGGCGCGGCGTCCTCGGCCTCGAGCAGCAGCCGGCCCAGACCCTGGAACAAGGCCATGTCGCCGCCCAGCCGGATCTGCAGGAACTCGTCGGCGATGTCGACGCCGTGCCCGAGGACGCCGTTGACCTTCTGCGGATCCTTGAACCGGCGCAGGCCGGCTTCCGGCAGCGGATTGATCGCGATGATCTTCGCGCCGTTGTGCTTGGCCTTCTCGAGCGTCGACAGCATCCGCGGATGGTTGGTCCCGGGATTCTGCCCCGCGATGAGGATCAGATCGGCCTGCTCGAGGTCGGGCACCGACACCGACCCCTTGCCGATGCCGATCGCCTCGATCAGCGCACTGCCGGACGATTCGTGGCACATGTTCGAACAGTCCGGCATGTTGTTGGTGCCGTAGCTGCGAATGAGCAACTGGTAGAGGAACGCGGCCTCGTTGCTGGTGCGCCCCGAGGTGTAGAACACGGCGTCGTCTGGGGAGGGGAGGCCGCGCAGTTCGTCGGCGATCAGCTCGAACGCGGCGTCCCAGGAGATCGGCTCGTAGTGGCTGCCACCGGCCCACAGCACCATCGGATGGGTGATCCGGCCCTGCTGACCGAGCCAGTAGTCGGTCTTTCCGGTCAGCTCGTCGACGGAGTGCTGCGCGAAGAACTCCGGGGTCACCGTTCGCAGGGTGGCTTCCTCGGCGACCGCCTTGGCGCCGTTCTCGCAGAACTCGGCGGGCTTGCGGTGTCCGGGCGTCTCGGGCCAGGCGCAGCCGGGGCAGTCGAATCCGTGGCGCTGGTTCAGGCGGGCCAGGGTCGAGACGGTGCGGGCCGCCCCCATCTGCGCGTACGCGCGCTGCAGCGACACGAGCACTGCCGGAACCCCGGCGGCGTGGTCCTTTGCCTCCGTGACCTCGAGCGTCGATTCGTCGATGTCGTCCACAGGTGCGCGTCTCGTCATGAGTCCATAGTGACCCGGCTCATGTTGCCTCGGCCACTCGGGTGCTTAACGAAATGTTCACCGCGGGCGAGGCCGCGTTTTACACAGACCGTTCACTCTCGGGGAACGGTGATGAACGACATAAGACGATCGCCGGTAAACGTTGGAGGGATTTCCCTCAGGACTGAACAAGGTGGACACGTATGGAAGAGGCAATCGCTGCCGCCGACACTGCCTGGGTTCTCGCGGCATTCACGGCGGTCGCCCTCATGGTCCCGGGGCTCGCGCTGTTCTACGGCGGCATGCTCGGGGTCAAGAGCGCACTCAACATGATCATGATGGTTCTCGGGGGCTTCGCCGTCGCCGGGGTGGTGTGGGTGTTCTTCGGCCCGGCTGCGGTGCTCGGTGACAGTGTCGGAGGCCTCGGACTCATCGGTAATCCGTTCACCGACATCGGACTCGGCTCGCTGCTCGAGCCGTCGGACGGGCTGCCCGCCGCATTGACTGCGGCGTTCCACCTGCTGTTCGCGGGCATCACCGTCGCGATCATCGCGGGTGGCGTCGCCGACCGCATGAAGTTCTCCGCATGGATGATCTTCTCCGGGATCTGGGTCGTGCTGGTGTACTTCCCGGTTGCGCACTGGGTGTTCGCATTCGACGACGAGGACGCCGGCACCAAGGGTGGATGGATCGCCAATGTGCTCGGCGCGCAGGACTTCGCCGGCGGCACCGCCGTGCACATGAACGCCGGCGTCGCCGCGCTGGCACTCGCGATCGCGCTGGGGAAGCGCCGCGGGTTCCCGCACGTCCCGCGTCCGCACAGCCTGCCCCTCGTGGTGCTCGGCGGCGGCATCCTGATGTTCGGCTGGTTCGGGTTCAACGGTGGTTCCGCGGGCGGTGCCAACCACACCGCGGGCGTGGTCGTGCTGAACACGATGATCGCCGCGGTCGCGGGCCTGCTCGGCTGGCTGCTCGTGGAACGCATCCGGGAGAAGCACGCCACGACGCTCGGCGCGGTGTCCGGCATGATCGCCGCGCTCGTCGGCATCACCCCTGCCGCGAGCCTCGTCTCCCCGCTCGGTGCGCTGCTCATCGGCTTCGCCGCGGGCGCGGTGTGCTTCCTGACCGTGAGCCTGAAGTTCAAGCTCGGGTACGACGACTCGCTCGACGTCGTCGCCATCCACCTCATGGGCGGTGTCGTCGGCACCCTGCTCATCGCGTTCGTGGCCACTGCTGCGGCGCCGGCCGGTGTCGACGGACTGTTCTTCGGCGGTGGCATCGACCTGCTGGGCCGTCAGATCCTGGCCATGGCCGCGGTGTTCACCTACAGCTTCGCGGTGACCTGGCTGATCGCCAAGGCCATCGACAAGACCATCGGCCTGCGCGTCGACAAGGAAACCGAGATCATGGGTATCGACGTCCCGGTGCACGGCGAAACCGCCTACGTCATGGACAGTTTCGGAGCCAGCGCGCCGTCCAAGATGCGTCCGGAGGAATTCGCGGCGGACCGGGAGGTGGTCGTTCCCACCGTGAAGTGAACCGCTGACGGGTTCCCTCCTGCCGTTGCCGTGGCAGGAGGGAACCCGCGCGTTTCGGGCACACGGCAGTGACCGGACGGGCATAATCGGACGGCAGTCGACGAGGAGCCCACATGAGCACACCGGACGCGAAGCCACTGGCCGGAAAGACCATGATCATGTCGGGCGGCAGCCGGGGCATCGGCCTGGCGATCGCGCTCCGCGCGGCGCAGGACGGCGCGAACATCACGCTGATCGCCAAGACCGACACACCGAACCCGAAACTGCCGGGCACCATCTACACCGCGGCCGCCGAACTCGAGGAGGCGGGCGGCCGGGTACTGCCCTTCGTGGGGGACATACGCAACGACGAGGCGGTCGCCGAGGCCGTGCGCCGGACCGTCGAACAGTTCGGCGGAATCGACATCGTGGTGAACAACGCGTCCGCGATCGACCTGTCACCGACCGACCGGATCTCCATGAAGAAGTACGACCTCATGCAGGACATCAACTGTCGCGGCACGTTCCTGCTCTCGAAGCTGGCGATTCCGTCGCTGCGGCAATCCGCGAGCGCGGGGCGTAATCCGCACATCCTGACGCTGTCGCCGCCGCTGAACCTGAATCCCAAATGGGCGGGCGGAGCGCTCGCGTACACCATCGCGAAGTACGGCATGAGCCTGACGACGCTCGGGCTCGCCGAGGAGTTGAAGGGCGACGGCATCGCCGTGAACTCGCTGTGGCCGCGCACCACCATCGCGACCGCCGCGGTGCGCAACCTGCTCGGCGGCGAGCAGATGGTGAATTCGTCCCGGACGCCGGAGATCTACGCGGATGCTGCGTATCTGGTGCTCACGTCACCGAGCACGGAGGCGACCGGGAACTTCTACATCGACGACGAGGTGCTCGCCGCGGCGGGGATCACCGACCTCGACAAGTACCGGGCCGGCGACGGCGAACTCCAGCTCGACCTGTTCCTGGACTGAACGCCGCTCTACCCCTGGTGATTGTCGGGGTACGCGGTGACCGCAAGGAACCGGATGGGAAGCGTCACGAGCTCGTTCGGTCCGTGCAGGCCCTCGCCGTCCAGAAGCAGGGCGTCACCGGGTTGGAGGTGGTACTCGGAATCGCCGTGCCCGTAGACCATTTCACCCTCGAGCATGTACAGCAATTCGGTGCCGGGATGCTGGAAGAGAGGGAAGACGTCGCTCGCGTCGGTGAGGGTGACGAGCACCGGTTCGAGCCGCTTGTGCTGTCCGCGCAGTGCCCCGAGCAACTCGTAGTGGTGGCCGACGCGTGTACCGCGGCCGACGATCTCGGCGCCTTGGCCGTTCTTCGTGAACACGGCCTCACGACGGGTGTCGGCGCCGCGGAACAGGGAGGTGACGGGAACGTCGAGGCCGGCCGCGAGCCGGGCGAGGGTCGACAGGCTGCACGACGTCTGCGCGTTCTCGATCTTCGAGAGCATCGCCTTGGAGATCCCCACCTTGGCGGCCATGTCCCCGACGGACAGCCCGCTGGCCAGGCGCAACGACCGCACCTGGTGGGCGATCGCCCGTTCGAGATCCACACCCGTGGGGGTGCCGCGGGGGACTTCGCGTCCGGAATCGTCGTAGAGGACGGGACGGTCGGGGCTGGCCATGTCAGCAGCGTAGCGTTTGTTCACCGGTAGTGGACACCCTCTCGCGCGGTGGGTATTTCGGTGACGGGCGAGCCCTCCGCGGCTGCGAGTGCATCCGCGGAGGGCGCAGGGCGGTCGGAGGTGCCGGGATCAGCGCATCTCACCGGCTCCTTCGTAGGGATTGAGGCTCAGGAGCAGGTCGCCCTCCTCGAAGCGGGAGAATCGGAAATCGTCCGGATTCACGTTCGGCAGGTCGGTCTTGCCGTCGATGAGCAGGTCGGCGACCAGCTTGCCCACGGCCGGGGAGATCTTGAAACCGTGCCCGGAGAAGCCGGTCGCCAGGAACAGGCCCTCGACCGGCGACGGGCCGATGACGGGGTTGTAGTCCTCGGTGACGTCGTAGGCGCCGACGTACGAGCTGGTGATCCGGGGATCCGGCATGTCGGGCAGGCGGTTGCCGAGCTTCATGATGTTCTTCTCGATCGTCGAGTCGTCGGCGCGGTTGACGTACTTGTCGGGATCGATGTACTCCGGTGCCTGATGATCGGAGTTGCCCACCAGCAGTTCGCCGTTCGGCTCGCGGCAGATGTACTGCAGGCCCGCCAGATCGGACAGCACGGGGACCTCCGGGGTCGGGACGCCCTGGTCGACGAGGACCAGCTGGGCGCGCTGCGCCTTGACGTCGATGTCGACGCCGACTCCGGCGACGAGCGCCGGCGTCCAGGGGCCCGCGGCGACGATGACCTGCTCGGCGTGCACCTCGGAACCGTCGGCGAGCGTGACGCCGTAGACCCGGCCGGCGGCGTTCTGCAGCAGCGACACCACCGGGGTGCTCTGCCGGATCTTCACGCCCATCCGACGTGCCGTCGCCCCGAACGCCATTCCGGCCATGTAGGCCTCACCCCGGCCGCCGAGCGGTTCGTAGGCGAACAGTGCGAAGTCGTCGAGGTTCAGGCCCGGCCACAGCTCCGCCATCTTGTCGTGCGCGATGAGTTCGGTGGCGATGCCGAGGCCCTGCATCATCTCGATGTTCGCCTCGAGCGGCTTGACGTTGTTCTCCGCGACCCCGACGACGTAGCCGCACTGACGAAATGCCATGTCGTCACCGAAGATCTCGGTCGCGCGCGTGAAGATGTCGACGCCGTACCAGGACATCGCCGCCAGGGAGGGGGTGCCGTAGTGGCACCGCACGACGCCGCTGGACTTGCCGGTCATGCCCGAGCAGAGGGTGTCGCGTTCGAGCACCAGGACGTCGGTCTCGCCGCGGTCGGCGAGGGAGTAGGCGATGGCCAGGCCTTCGAGGCCGCCACCGACGATCAGGAACTTTGTCGTGTCCGTCACCTGAGGATCCTTTGTTCGGACGGACGTCCCGAGGGAGGTCCGTGGGGAAGTCGATGTCGATGGGGAGAGATCGGTTCTACGGGAGGGAAGCAGGGGTCGGACGGATCTGCACCAGCAGTCCGGTGGTGGAGGTTCCTCGCAGCGTGATCGCCTCGTGGCGGATCAGGATGCAGTCGCCGGCCTCGGCGTGCTCGGTGCCCGCGTGGACGGTGCCCGACCGCACGTACAGGGCGGTGATTCCGTCGGGCCGGGAGACGAATTCGGTGTCGAGCGGCAGGTACGTGACGGTGGCGCCGGCACCCCCGCGGTCGGTCATGACGTTGAACGCGCGGGTGGCGCCCTGTGGGATGCAGCGGGGCGCATCCTCCCCGGCGAACGGGTGGGGGCTCCACGGCTTCACCGACTCGGATCCGTGGCCCGCGTCGAGTTCGACGCCGTGCTCACCGACGACGGTGAAGATGCGGTCGGTGCCGGGGAAGGCGGAGAACTCGCTCGGTTCCGACCCCAGATCGGCCAGACTGATCCGCCACAGGGGTCGGTCGCCACCGCCGGAGGGGCCGGTGGCGATCTCCTCGGTCGTCCCGGCGCCGTTGCGCCAGGGCACCCGACGTCGGTCGCCGGCCCGCACCACCTGTATCGCCATCTAGCTGCCCGCCGTCCAGTCGGCCATGATGTCGGCCAGGGCCTGCGCGCCGACGTTGCAGTCGCCGGGCTCGGCGAACTCGTGCGGGGAGTGCGACACTCCGGTCGGGTTGCGCACGAACAGCATTGCGGTGGGGACCTTCTCGGACAGGATGCCGGCGTCGTGTCCGGCCTGGGTGGGGAGCACCGGAATGTCTCCGAGATGGGACAGTGCCCGGCGCAGCCGTTCGCGGGGTCCGGCGGGGAATTCGACGATCGGGGTGATGGATTCGGCGAAGACGTCGAGTCCGATCTCGTCCGGCAGGCAGTGCCGGCGGGCCTCGGCCTCGATCTCGGCGACCAGTTTCGTCAGGGTCTCCTCGTCCGCGGCACGAGCGTCCAGCCACGCCTTGATCTCCGAGGGGATCGCGTTGGCGCCGTTGGGCAATACCTCGATCTTGCCGAAGGTGGCGACCGCGCCGGCCGACGCGGCACACGAGCGGGCACTGTGCACCGACGACGCGTAGGCCAGCATCGGGTCGTGGCGGTCCACCAGGCGCGTGGCACCGGCGTGGTTGGCTTCGCCGGTGAAGGTGAACTGCCAGCGGCCGTGCGGCCAGATCGACGACGCGACCGCGACCGGCGCGTCCACGAGGTCGAGTGCCCGGCCCTGTTCGACGTGCAGTTCGACGTACACCCCGACCCGGTCGACGAGAGCCGGGTCGGCGCCGATGTGTTCGGGCACCCGGCCGGCGCGGGTCATCGCCTCGGCCAGGGTGATTCCGTCGCGGTCCCGCAGACCGAGCGCGCGCTGCGGAGCGAGTGCTCCGGTGGTGAGCTGGCTGCCGACGCACGCGACTCCGAAGCGAGCCCCCTCCTCGTCGGAGAACGCGGTGATCGCGATCGGGACGGTCGGGACGATGCCGCGCTCGCGGACGATGTCCACCGCGGAGAAGGCGGAGACCACGCCGAGGGGACCGTCGAACGCGCCGCCGTCGGGCACCGAGTCCAGATGCGAGCCGGTGACGAACGCGCCGGTCGGATCGCCCACCCAGCCTTCGGGTAGCCACCAGGCCCAGAGATTTCCGTTGCGGTCCTCTTCGACGTCCATGCCGCGTTCGGCGGCGCAGCCGCGGAACCACTCCCGAAGGGTGAGATCGGCGTCGCTCCAAGCGAATCGGCGGTAGCCCCCGGTCGTCGGATGCTTGCCGACGTCCAGGATCGATGCCCAGAGCGAGTCGAAGGCGGTCATCTGTCGTGTCCTCTCGAGAATCGGCTGTGGCAGGCCCGTTCGTGTCGTGCTCGGGCGAGCCACCGGTGACGAATCAGTTCCGTGGGTGTCAACCCGCCCCAGACCCCGTGTGTCTCACCGGCCAGTGCCGCGTGGTCGCGGCACGGTTCCAGCACGGGGCAGGAGGCGCAGACGGACTTGGCGCGGGCGACGGCCTCGGGTGCGTCGTCGAAGAAGTCGACGTCCCGGGACCGGCAGACGGCCTGTGCCTGCCAGTCCCGGAGGTCGTCGAGCAGGGCTGCGGGGGTCGTCACGGGGTCAGAAGCTGCTGCGGCCGGGGATCCAGTCGGTGCCGGCCAGGGGGACCCGAGCCATGGCGGCGGCTTCCATCGTGACGGCGACGAGATCCTGCGGTTCGAGATTGCGCAGGTGCGACTTGCCGCACGCCCGGGCAATCGTCTGTGCCTCCATGGTGAGCACCCGCAGGTAGTTCGCGAGCCGGCGGCCTCCCTCGACCGGATCGAAGCGGGCCTGCAGCTCGGGATCCTGGGTGGTGATGCCGGCGGGATCCTTGCCGTCCTGGAAGTCGTCGTAGAAGCCCGCGGCCGAGCCCAGCTTCTCGTACTCGGCCTGGTACTTCGGGTCGTTGTCGCCGAGGGCGATCAGGGCGGCCGTGCCGATGGCGACGGCGTCGGCGCCCAGGGCCATCGCCTTGGCGACGTCGGCGCCCGAGCGGATGCCGCCGGAGACGATCAGCTGCACGCCGCCGGGGGTGCGGTGCACACCCATCTCCTGGAGGGCCTGCACGGCCTGGGGGAGTGCGGCCAGGGTCGGGATGCCGACGTGCTCGATGAAGACGTCCTGGGTGGCTGCGGTGCCACCCTGCATGCCGTCGACCACGACGACGTCGGCGCCGGACTTCACGGCGAGCTTGACGTCGTAGTAGGTGCGGGTCGCGCCGACCTTGACGTAGATCGGCTTCTCCCAGCCGGTGATCTCCCGGAGCTCGAGGATCTTGATGGCGAGGTCGTCCGGTCCGGTCCAGTCGGGGTGCCGGCACGCGCTGCGCTGGTCGATGCCGACGGGCAGGGTGCGCATTCCCGCGACGCGTTCGGTGATCTTCTGGCCGAGCAGCATGCCGCCGCCGCCGGGCTTGGCGCCCTGTCCGAGGACGACCTCGATCGCGTCGGCCTTGCGCAGGTCGTCGGGGTTCATTCCGTACCGGGACGGAAGGTACTGGTAGACCAGGTGCTTGGACTGTCCGCGTTCCTCCGGGGTCATGCCACCGTCGCCGGTGGTGGTCGACGTGCCGACCTCACTGGCTCCGCGTCCGAGGGCCTCCTTCGCGCGGCCGGACAGGGCACCGAAGCTCATGCCGGCGATGGTGACCGGGATGTCCAGGTGCAGGGGGTATTTCGCGTTGCGGTCCCCGAGGACGACGTCGGTCTCGCACTTCTCGCGGTAGCCCTCGAGCGGGTAGCGCGACATGGACGCCCCGAGGAAGAGCAGGTCGTCGAAGTGGGGAACCTTGCGCTTGGCACCCCAGCCGCGGATGTCGTAGATGCCGGTCGCGGCGGCGCGCTGGATCTCGTGGATGACGTTGCGGTCGAAGGTGGCCGACTCACGCAGTCCGGGCTGGAAGGTCATGGAAGTCTCCTCGGGGGGTCGAGCGGGCGGAAGTACGTCGGGGTCGTCAGTACGCCGAAGCGTTGTCGACGTGGAAGTGGTAGAGCTGCCGGGCCGAGCCGTAGCGGGTGAACTCGGCCGGGTCGGCGTCGAAGCCGGCCGCGTCGAGCAGTTCCTGCAGTTCGGCGATGTGCTCGGGGCGCATCTCCTTCTTGACGCAGTCCGCGCCGAGCGAGGCGACGCTGCCTCGCACGTAGATCCGCACTTCGTACAGCGAATCGCCCAGGGCCTCACCGGCATCGCCGAGAACGACGAGGCGGCCGGCCTGGCCCATGAAGGCGCTCATGTGACCGATGTTGCCGCCGACGACGATGTCGACGCCCTTCATCGAGATTCCGCAACGGGCCGCGGCGTTGCCTTCGATCACCAGCAGTCCGCCGTGGGCGGTGGCGCCGGCCGACTGTGACGCGTCTCCGGTGACACGCACGGTGCCGGACATCATGTTCTCGGCGACCCCGACGCCGGCGTTGCCGTCGATGGTCACGTTCGCGTGCTGGTTCATCCCGGCCGCGTAGTAGCCGACGTGGCCGTCGATGCGGACGTCGATCGGACGGTTCAGTCCGCACGCCAGCGCATGGGCGCCCTGCGGGTTCACGACCTCGACCGAAGCCGGGGCCTCCGTCGCGTGCAGGGCCGCATTGAGTTCGCGGGTGGTGGTCACCGCCAGGTCGTAGGTGGCGGTGGGGAGCAGTGTGTCGGTGGTCATGGTTGCCTCCGGGGACGAGGTGGGGACGGCGGGGTCGGTGGTCACGGCGCCGGTCATCGCTGCCACACGTAGACCCGGTCCGGTTCGGGTTCGAAGATGCGGGCGTCGGCGATGCCGGGAAGCCCTGCCAGGGCACGGAATTCCGAGGCCATGGCGACGTAGGCGTCGCATTCGGCGACGATCGCGGGCTTGCAGGCGATCGGATCACGGACCACGGCGAAGGAATCGGAGGTGGAGACGAGCAGGGTGTAGAACCCGTCGAAACGCTCACCGAGCAGGCGCAGCGCCTTCTCGAGGTCCGCACCCTCCGCCAGGTGCTTCGCGACGAAGCGGGCGCCGACCTCGGTGTCGTTCCGGCTGTCGAACACCACGCCCTCGTCCTCGAGTTCGCGCTTGATCGACAGGTGGTTGGAGAACGACCCGTTGTGGACGAGGCACTGGTCCGGGCCCACGGCGAAGGGGTGGGATCCCGCTGCGGTGACGGCGGATTCGGTGGCCATGCGGGTATGGCCCACCCCCTGCCAGCCGGACGCGGACGGCAGATCGAAGTTCTCTGCGAGGATGCGCGGGTCACCCGTTCCCTTGAGCACGGTCACGTCGTCACCGAAGCCGATGACGGTCCCTGTGGGTGCCACGGTGCGGACGGTGTCGGCGAGCAGAGCCGCGGGGACCGGGGCGTGCAGCACGGTGGTGGGGGCGAGATCGAGCGAGCCCACGCTCACACCGAGTGCGTCGCCGACGACCGCGGCGAGATCTGCGGGCGCGTCGAGTACCGAGACCGACGATTCGCCGGCGGGGGAGAAGGCCGGGTTGCCGTAGACGGCGACGCCCGCCGAATCCGGTCCGCGGTCCACCATCTGCCCGAGCATTCCGGTCAACAGGCTGCCGAGCCGGGGTTCGAGCGAGGCGTCCCGCAGATGAAGTCCGACGATTCCGCACATGGTCGTCTCTCCTGTTCGATGGTCTGTTCGATGAATCCGGAAGAAGCCGAAGGGTTTTCAGAAGGCGGTCAGATAGCTGTCGATCTCCCACGGGGTCACGGTGTTGTGCCAGTGGAAGAACTCCTCGCGCTTGAGGGAGGCGAAGTAGTCGGAGACCTTCGCGCCGGCCGCGTCGAGGGCGCCGGCGACGACCGTGTCGGCCTCGAGCGCATCCATCGCGTGCAGGAGCGTCATCGGCAGCGTGTCGGTGGAGCCGCCGACTCCCGGAGCGCCCGGGTCGAGGTCGCGCTCGATGCCGTCCAGGCCGGCGGCGACAGTCGCGGCCGTCGCGAGATAGGGATTCGCAGAGCCGTCCCCGCCGCGCAGTTCGACGCGGTTGTGGTCGGGGACGCGCAGGTAGTGCGTGCGATCGTTGCCGCCGTAGGTCGCGTACCGCGGCGACCAGGTCGCGCCGGAGGAGGTGCTGGTCGCGCCGGTGCGCTTGTAGGAGTTGACCGTCGGCGCGATGACGCCCTGCAGTGCGCAGGCGTGCTCGAGGATCCCGGCGATGAAGGAGTAGGCGGTCTTCGACAGGCCCAGGCCGCGCGGGTCGGATGCGTCGGGGAACGCCGAGGCGCCGTCGCTCCACAGGGACAGGTGCATGTGCATGCCCGATCCCGTGCGGTCGGCGAACGGCTTGGGCATGAACGTGGCGGTCATGCCGCGCTGTTCGGCGAGCACCGAGATCAGGTAGCGCAGGGTCACCACCCGGTCGGCGGTGGTCAGCGCGTCGGCGTACTGGAAGTTCTGCTCGAACTGGCCGTTGCCGTCCTCGTGGTCGTTGGCGTAGTTGCCCCACCCGAGGGTGTTCATCGCCTCCGAGATCGACGTCAGGTGCTCGTACATGCGGGTCACGTCGCGGGCGTCGTAGCAGGGCTGGCGGGAGGTGTCGAGCGCGTCGGCAGTGCGCAGCGTCCCGTTCTCGTCCTTGTTGACCAGGAAGTATTCGATCTCGGCGCCGACGTTGACCTCGAGGCCCAGCTCGGCGGCTCGTGCAAGCACGGACTTGAGGATCACACGCGGTGCGTACGGCCACGGCTTGCCCTCGACGTGCGGGTCGCAGTGCACCAGCGCGAGACCCGGGCGGACGAACGGGATCGGAGTGAAGGAGGAGGCGTCGGGAATGGCGACGAGGTCGGGATCCTTCGGAACCTGGCCCATCGAGCCGGCAGCGTAGCCGGCGAAGCCGACGCCCTCGGTCTCGAGTTCCTCGACGGATTCGATGGGAACGAGCTTGGCACAAGGCTTTCCGGACAGGGTGGTGAAGACGGCGAGGATGAAACGGGTACCGGCCGCGTGGGCGAGCTCGGTCAGGCTCGGGGACTCGGATGCCGCGGGGACATGGCCGTTCGTGGACGGGAGGCGCAGCACGGACGTGTCGGTGGCTTCCAGCGTCATGGGGGCTCCTCGGATTCGACTGGTGGTTTCACTATAGGAATCGGTGTCGAATAGAAGGAAACAGGGTGCCCATGACGAGAGTGTTACGTGACAGTGAGATCGCCGTGACGGTTCCCGGCGACGTGCTACAGAAATGGAAAACAGCGGCGGGACGGCCGATGGCCGTCCCGCCGCTGCGGTGTTCGGAAAAGGGTGCTCTACCGGAGGCCGAACGAGTTCCCGATGATGTCGCGCTGGATCTCGTTGGTGCCGCCGTAGATCGTGGCGCCGAGAGCAGCTCGTACGTGCTGCGCCATGTCGAACTCGGTGGAGTAGCCGTAGCCGCCCATCATCTGCATGCCTTCGAGGGCAGTGTTCTTCGCGACCTCCGTCGCCTTGAGCTTCGCCATCGACGACGCGCGGGCCAGGCCCTGCGGATCGTCACCGGCATCGGCGCGGTGGGCGACGCTGTAGACGAGCAGACGGGTGCACTCGAGCTCCGTGGCGAGATCGGCGATGCGGTGCTTGATCGCCTGATACGAGCCGACCCGATTGCCGAACTGGATGCGCTCGGAGACGAACGCCAGAGCGTCGTCGAAGGCGCGTTCGGCGACGCCGAGCATCTGCGCGGCGAGGATCAGCCGTTCGGTCGCCAGGCCGGGCATGAGCTGGGCCCATCCCTGGCCGACCTCCCCGACCACCGAGTCGGCGGGCAGCACGCAGTCGGTGAAGTAGAGGTCGTTGACCTCGGTGCCGCCCAGCGTGTCGATGCCCTTGATCGTCAGCCCCGGCGTGTCGGCCGGAACGTGGAACATGGTGAGCCCGTGGTGCTTCTTCTCGCCCCGCTCGGTGCGGGCGACCAGCAGGATGCTGTCGGCCTGATGAGCATTGGTGATCCACGTCTTCTGGCCGTTGATCACCCAGCCGTCCGCGGTGCGCTCGGCGCGGCAGGACAGCGCTGCGACATCGGATCCGGCCTCCGGCTCGGACATCGCGATCGCCAGCGCCGCACCCTCGGCGAGCCGGCCCAGCACCGTCCGCTTGAGCTCTTCGCTCGCGAACTTGGTGTAGATCCCGGCGGTGATGAGAGTCGTGCCGTGCCACGGGACCGGGGCCAGGCCGCGGTGGAGCTCCTCGAGCAGGACGCACAGATCGACGTGGTTGCCGCCGGCTCCGCCGTACTCCTCGGGGATGTTGATCGCAGCCCAGCCGAGTTCGGCGATCCGCCGGTTCAGCTCGAGGCTGTGCCCTTCCCGGCCGCAGTCGGTGAGTTTGTCGCGCTGTTCGCGCGTGCCCACCTCACGGCGGCAGAATTCGCGGACGGCAGTCCCGAACTCGCGCTGCTCCTCGCTGAGCATCACAGTCATGGAGATCTCCTGGTCGAAATGGAAAGGGTGCCGATCAGGCGGGTTCGCCGACGCGGACTCGGGTGTCCCGGGACTCGTCGTCGTGATCGCCCGCCGTTCCGGAGGTGAAATGACGGCGCATGGAAGCCGCTGCGACGAAGGAGATCACGGCGGTGACGACCAGGATCGCGGCGAGCGGCCACCAGTGCTTCGATCCGTCCGTCGGTACCAGAGCAGCGGCGACCAGGGGCGTAGGAGCCGCCCAGGCGACGCCCGAGAACGCGCTGCACAGGGCGACACCGCTGTACCGGACCTCGGTGGGGAACAGGTCGGCGGTCATGCTCGACACCACGGCATAGGTGGTGGCGTGACCGAGGACGAGGGCAGCCGAGAACGCGACGATCATCAGCCCCATGTTTCCCGTGTTGAACAGCAGGAAGAGGGGGAAGGCGAACAGGCCCGTGAACACCACGCCGCCGATGAAGACGGTCCACGCCGACAGGCGGTCGCACAGGATGCCGACGCCGACCATCGCGAACAGGTCGATGGTCGCGGCGACCAGCAGGATCATCAGTGTGTCGCTCTTGGAGAACCCGTGGACGTTCGTCGCCATCGTGAGCATGTACGTGGTGATCAGATAGAACAGCACGATCACGCTGGCCTGCAGGCCGATGCCGGCGAGGACTCGACCCGGCAACGTCCGCAGAACCGTGAGGATGGGGCGGTCCGTGACCGAACCCGTCTCCTTCACCTCGGCGAACTCGCTCGACTCCTCGACACCGAGCCGGATGATCAGGCCGATGACCACGAGAACGAAGCCGGCGAGGAACGGAATCCGCCACCCCCAGGACATCAGTTGCTCGTTGGGCATCCGGGCGACGAAGTACATGACGACGGTCGCCAGTACCAGCGCGAGCGGGCTGGCGATCTGCGGAGCGGATCCGTAGAAGCGCTCCCGGGCCTTCGGCGCGTTCTCGACGCTCATGAGCACGGCACCGCCCCACTCGCCGCCGACCGCGACACCCTGCAGGAAGCGGAGGGCAGTGAGCATGACGGGAGCCCAGATGCCGACCTGATCCCAGGTGGGCAGCAGACCGATGAGGCCGGTGGAGGCACCCATCACGGTCAGCGTCGTGATCAGCGTCGTGCGGCGGCCCAGGCGGTCACCGAGATGGCCGAAGATGAACGCGCCGACCGGGCGGGCGAGGAAGGCGACACCGAGGGTCGCGAAGGAGGCCAGGATGCCGACATTCGATCCCAGCTTCGGGAAGAAGATCGTCGAGAAGACGAGCGTGGCGGCTGTGGCGTAGATGAAGAAGTCGAACCACTCGACGGTGGTGCCGACGAGACTGGCGAGGAACGCGCGTTTTTGCTGCTTGGTTCCGAAGCTGGAAGCGGCGTGTGCGGTCATGGATGTGCCCTTTCGGCGGGACTTTCCTGTGGAGCGGGGGAATTTCCTTCTGTAGAGCTGGGGGTCGAACGTGGTGTGCGGTCAGAATTCCGCGTGCCCGCCCGAGAGGACACCGGTGTCGCCGATGCGTGCGTCGAAGTCGACGTTCGTGCCGGCGGCCTGTGCCCGGACGGTCAGCGTGGCGTCGGGCAGAACCGGCGCCGCGAAGCGGGCTCGGAGCTCCCGGAGTTCCCACGGCTGGGCTCCGGCGACCTCGGCGACGGTGCGCGCCGCGATGCCCAGCGTGCACAGGCCGTGCAGGATGGGTCGTTCGAAGCCGTAGCCCGAAGAGACCTCCGGGTCGATGTGGACGGGATGCAGATCGCCGGTGAGGCGGTACAGGGCCGGCAGGTTTGCGGCGATGTGGGAATCCTGCCGGAACGGAGCGGATTCGAGATCGATCCGCGGCGCGGAGGGTGCGCGTTCACCGCCCCAGCCGCCCGAGCCGGGCAGGTGGATCGAGTAGGTCGCGGTGAACTGCTCGCACTCGACGGCGATGTCGACGGTCGCCGCGGATCCCTTGTCCCAGACGTCGGCGACGCGGGCACGCATCTCGAGCTTGCCCGAGCGAGGGAAGGGCGCATGGACTGTCAGCTGCTGTGCCGCGTGGAGCGACTTCAGCCGGTCGTAGGCGCCGAGCTCGCCGGCTTCCTCGACCGCCCACAGGCCCAGACCCAGGCCGAAGGTCGGCAGCACGTGCAGATCCCGCTCGTAGACCAGCGGCAGCTGGTCCGGGCGCGCGCCGACGCACAGCGCGTAGAGGATCGCGTCGGATTCGTCGTACGAGACGACACGGCTACCGAGGTCGTAGCCCTTCAGGGAGGCAACTGCGTTCATGAGCTTTCCTTGGGGTGGAGAGGGTGTCAGGAGGCGGAGGCGCCGTGCCGCTCGGAGGCCGCGGCGACGGCCTCGTGTCGAGCGGTGCTGTCCATCAAGCGGATTCGAGTGGCCTGCCATGCGGCGTCGTCGTAGTCTCCGTCGTCGAGTCTGCGGAGCAGGTCCCGTGTCGTGGAGAAGGCGTCCTCCGGGAGACCGACGAGCCGCTCCGCAAGCGTCAGAGCGTGCTCGCGCGGATCCCCGTCCGCGGAATGGGTGGCCAGTCCGCTGCGTACCGCGTCGTCGGCGTCGAATCGTTCGGCGAGCACCAGCAGCCGGGTGACCGTCGTGCGGGGCAGCGTGGCGTGGACCCGGCGGATCGACGCCGGGTTGTACAGCAACCCGAGTTCGACGGCCGGGACCCGGAACCATGCTCGCGGGCCGACGATCCGGACGTCGCACGAGGTGGCGAGCTCGACACCGGCGCCGACGCATGCCCCGTCGACGACGGCGACGACGGGAACCGCGCTGTTGCGGATCGAGGCGCATGCGTCCTCGAGATCCCGGTCGTAGTCGAGGTCGGCGGAAGTGCCTGTCAGATCGGCGAAGTCCGCGCCCGCACAGAACACCCGTCCCGAACTCGTGAGGACCACGGCACGGATTCCGTCCGGCAGGTCGGTGAAGACCCGGCGGAGTTCGCGGAGAAGTTCCCGGGAGAGAGCGTTGCGCCGGTCCGGACGGTCGAGGACGATCTCGAGGACGCCCCCGTGGCGCCGGCAGTCGAGCCCGGCGGTCACGACACCGGCTCCGGGACCGGCCGGGACGCCCAGCGCTCGCGCACCGGAGCGTAGTCGAAACCGAGTGCCGACTCCAAGGACTCCGCGAGGTTCAGCAGGTCGGCGTCGCGGCCGCGAGCGGTGACCAGCTGGACACCGATCGGCAGTCCTTCCGAGGTCCCCGCGGGAAGCGAGATCGCAGGTGTTGCAGCGACATTGAACGGCGAGGTGAAGGGGAAGGCGCCCCACAACCAGTCCGCCTTCTCGCCGTCGATCGTCTTCGGCCGCTGTTCGTGGGGGAACGCAACGGTCGCGACCGTGGGGGTGAGGATCGCGTCGAAGTCGTGCAGGAAGCTGTCGACACGGCGGCGGAAATCACCCAGTGCCTCGCGTGCGAGGGCGACCTCGGCGCTGGTCAGCTGCTCCGCGGCGCGCAGGCTTGCGCGTTCGTACGGGGTGAGCAGTTCCGGACGTTCGAGCAGATGCGCCCGCTCGCGGAGTTCGTCGTCGAGCACGAGGGGCCCGAAGATCTCGTTCCAGCCGTGGATCGGGATGTCGGTCTCGACGACCTCGTGACCGAGATCCGACAGGATGGAGGCGGCGGCCTCGACCGTGCGGACGACGGCGGGATCGACGGGACGTCCGTCCGGACGTGGGCAGAAGGCGATCCGTCGGTTCGGTACCGAGGCACGGGCGAAACTCGTCTCGGCGAGGATCTCGGTCATGATGCGGGCGTCGTCCACCGTCCAGGCGAGCGGACCGGCCGTGACGAAGTCCGTCATCGCCCGGAAGCCGCGCTCGTCCGCACACAAACCGGTGGTCGGCTTGTATCCCACGAGGCCGCTGAAGGCCGCGGGGATCCGGATGGATCCGCCGCCGTCCGAACCGAGTCCGATCGTGGCGAGGCCGGCACCGACCGAGGCCGCCGCGCCGCCACTCGAACCGCCCGGGGTCCGCGTCGGATCCCACGGGTTGCCGGTCTCGGGACCGAGCAGGTTGTCGCTGGTGGCGGACTGGCAGAACTCGGGAACGCTCGTCTTGCCCGGCATCACGGAACCCGCTGCACGCAGGCGGGCGACGGCACCGGAATCCGACCGGGCGACGCGCCCGCGCTGGGTCAGCGATCCGAGGCCGGTCTCCGTGTCCGCGAGGTGGAAGGCGTCCTTGATGGATACCGGGACCCCGAGGAGCGGGGCGCGCTCCCCGCGGGAGTACCGATCGGCCGCGTCGGCCGCCTGGAAACGAGCCAGATCGGCCGTGACCGTCACGTAGGCGCGCACCTCCGGATCGAATCGCTCGATCCGGTCGAGGACCTCCTCGGTGACGTCGATGGGGTTCAGGTCACCACGCGCGTAGGCGTCGGTGAGCTCACGGATGGGCAGGTGCAGCGGGTTCTCAGCCATGCGGGTGCACCCCACCGCTGATGCCGTAGACCTCGCCGGTGACGTAACCGGCGTCGGGTCCGACCAGGAACGACACCAGCCCGGCGACGTCCTCGGGGCGGCCGACACGGCCGACGAGGGAGCGGTTCTCGGCGTAGCCGGAGAAGAACTCGTCCGGGTAGATCTTGCGGAGGAAGTCGTTGTAGATCAGGCCCGGGGTGATGGCGTTGACCCGGATGCCGTGCTTGCCGTTCTCGGCGGCGGCGACGCGGGTGAGGGCAAGGACACCGGCCTTGGCTGCGGAGTAGGCGGCGCCGTGCTCCGTGCTGGTCTCGTAGGCGGCGATCGAGCTGATGTTGACGATTGCGCCGGAGTTGTTCTTCTGCATCACCGGAAGCGCGTAGCGCATGGTGTAGAAGGTGCCGTTCAGGTCGACATCGAGGCAACGCTTCCAGGTCTCGGAGGACATCTCGGCGACGGGCTCGATCTTGCTCCAGCCGGCGTTGTTGACGAGAACGTCGAGGCGGCCCTTCTTCGCGGCGATCTCGGACACGACGGCCTCGACCCGGGCCTCGTCGGTGACGTCGAGGACGTAGCTGTCGAAGTCGCGTCCGTGCTCGCCGGCCAGCTTCGCGGCCAGTTCCTGGCTGCGGCGCTCGTGGACGTCGGTGATGACGACATCGAAACCGTCGGCGGCGAGGCGGGTGGCGATGGCGGCGCCGATTCCTGCGCCCGCGGCGGCGGTGACGAGGGCGGTGGGACGTTCTTGCATCATGGAGCCTTTCGGAAGGACGGTGTTCTGGAAGTGATTGATCGGTAGCGCTTCTCAGGGGAGAAGTCGGCGAAGCGTCTCGATCGACTGCTCGGGCTGGTCCACGAGCATCAGGTGGCCGGCACCGGTGATCTCGGAGTAGGTGGCGTGCTCGATCGCACCGAGGATGATGTCCGCGGCCTTCTTCGGGCAGAAGGTGTCGTGGTCGGCACCGACGATCGCGACCTCGGTCTCGCTCCCGATCCGGGCCAACTCGGGGGTGAGCGGCGACTCGACCAGTGCGGCCATGGCGGTGGAGGCGTTGATGTAACCCTGCGCCCCGCCGACGGCTTCGAGCCGGAAGTCCGTGACGGCGTCGAGGTCGGAGTCCGGGCTGTGCAGGGCAGCAGCGGTATCGGCGCGGAGGGCGGTGCGCTGCTCCTCGGCGTCGGTGCCGCGGAAGAGTTCGATGCGGCCGGCGTAGAAGCCTGCCGCTCCGCGGCCGACGACACTCGAGGTGCCCAGTGCGACGACCTTCGTCACGAGGTCGGGGCGCTCGGCCGCGGCGGAGAGGACGACGGTGCCGCCGAGAGAGAAGCCGACGCAGATCGCGGGACCGGTGACCTCTTCGAGGAAGGCGATCAGATCGTCGCGCAGCTGGGCGAGAGTGCCGGCGGGCGAGCCGACGGTGGTGCGTCCGTGCCCACGGAGGTCGTAGGCGTAGGTGGTCACCGGCAGTCCGGCTTCCTGGACGGCGCGCCAGCTGCGGTGATCTTCGGCGAGTCCGTGGATCAGCACGACCGCGGGGCCCTCACCGGCGCGGGTGTAGGTCACGTCGATGTCGCGGAGCGTGACGGTCTGCGTCGTGAGGTCGACGGTGCTGCTGGTCATATCTTCTCCTGACGAGATCAGTTCTCTGAGAACGTTCTTGCGGATCTTCCCGGCGGGGGTCTCCGGCATGGTGGGCAGAATGCGGATCGACTCCGGCCACAACCTCCGAGGCACGTCGCGATCCGCGAGCCATCCGACGAGTTCGTCGAAGGTCGGGGCGGCGCCGAGCGGCTGGATCACCGCGCAGATCCGTTCACCGAGTCGGTCGTCGGGGCCGCCGACGACGGCCACGCGCGCGACCTGCGGGTGCCCCGAGACGGCGTTCTCGATCTCGACGGGGGAGATGTTGACGCCGCCGCGGATGATGAGGTCCTTGAGACGTCCGGTCAGACGCAGGTAGCCGTTGTCGTCCACGATTCCGGTGTCGCCGGTGCGGAACCAGCCGTCGTTCGTGAACGACTCGCGGTAGAGCTGTTCCTGGCCGATGTAGCCGAGGAAGAGCGACGGGGTACGCATGACGATTTCACCGTCGGTCCCGCGCGGTGCGAGCGTGCCGTCCTCGCGGATCGTCTCGAGCGTCACGCCGGGCATCACCTTGCCACAGGTGTGCGCAACGAGCTCCGTGGAGTCGCCCGGCAGGCTCGAGGTCGCGCCGCCCTCGCTCATCGCCCAGATCGCCGCGATACGGGTGTCGGGCATCTGTTCCTGCGCCAGTTCGATGAGGCTCGGGGCGACGGGGGCGCCGCCGCACAGGAAGATCCGCATCCCGGCCAGCTTGGGTGCTGTGGAATCCCATTCGGTGTCGACGATGTCCTTGAGGAAAGGAGTTGCGGCCACGGTGATCTCGCAGCCGTACTTCTCGACGAGCTCGAGCGCCCGGCGGGGCTTCCAGGCATCCTGCAGGACGAGGGAGGCACCCGTCATCAGCGACATCCGGGCGCCGTGCCAGAAGCCCGTGCTGTGACCGAGCGGGGAGGGCATGAAGATCGGCCGTTCACCGGAGACCTCGTAGCGGTCGATGACCATCCGGTTATAGGCGCTCAGGCTCGCCTCGGAATGTGCGATCGCCTTCGACTTTCCGGTGGTGCTCGACGAGAACAGCACGTGGACCAGGTCGTCCGGATAGGCCGGGATCGTCACCGGTGCGCCGCCGAAGGTACGCCAGGTGCGGGTTCCGTCACCGTCGACGAGGAGGATCTTCACCTCGCGTCCGAGTTCTTCTGCCAGAACCTCGGATTCGGCGACGAAGTCGCGGCCGCGATGTTCGAGGGGAAGCACGACAACCTTCGCACCCACGAGGTTCGCGGTGTAGGCGATGGATCGGGGGTCGGTGGTCACCGGCAGGGTGCCGGCGATCATCCCGCGTCGCGCGACACCCAGATAGGACGTCATCCACTCGGTCCAGTTGGGCATGCAGACGATGGCGAGATCGCCTTCGCCCAGACCATGGACGGCAAGTTCCTGCTCGACCTCGCCGGCCAGCTCCCACAGTTCGGCGCGGGACAGGGCGTGTCCTCGGTCGTCGCAGACGGCGAGGGCGTGGGGATCGCGCTCGAGGTGGTCGAGGAAGAGTTCGAGGGGAGTCCGGGTGCCGGCGGTGTGGCCCTGCACGACGGTGGCGAGAGTGGTTGCGCGGGAATTCACGGGGGACTCCGTTTCGGTGGAAGCCGGATGAAGAAGCAAAAGAGGCGTCGCGGGAAGGGACGCGATGTCGATGAAACGATTCTGGAGTAGTAACGTGGCTCACGTCAAGAGAGTGACGTCGCTTTTTTGTTAACTCTGATGAACATTGTGTTGAACGGCTACGATGCCCGCAACGAAAGGAGGGACATGTCGCACCTGCCGAACACCACCAAGGGGCGCCGTACCCGCACCAAGCTGCTGGAAGCGGCGCGCTCGGTCTTTGCTCGCGACGGTTACGTCGGCGCCACCATGAGTGGCGTCGCGACGGAAGCCGGGATGTCGCTCGGGGGGTTGTACAGGTACTTCAGTGACAAGGAGGACCTGTTTGCGACGTTGATCGCCGACACGCACGACGATCTGTTCCGTGCCAGTGGTGCGACCGAGCACCGCATCGAGGACGATCCGTACCAGGCGCTGCTCGAAGCGAACACCGGTTACCTGTCTCACTACTACGAAAACCGCGACATCATGCGGACTCTCGTCGAGGCTGCGAGCGTCGACCCGCGTTTCCGCGAGATCTGGTGGTCGATGCGCAATCGGCACATCGACCGGTTCACCACCGTGCTCAAGGTGAAGTGTGGCATGGACACGGTCGGCGGTCTCGACGTGCGGGGCGTGGTCGAGGCCGCCGCGTGCATGGTGGAACAGTCCGCCTACGTCTGGTATGCCCAGGATGCTCTCCAGCGGTCTCCGATGCCGGTCGAGCAGGGAGCGCAGATCGTCACGCGCATCTGGCACCGCGCTTTCTTCGGATCCGGCAACTGACGAACTCTTCGTTCGGGCCGCGGGCTTCATGGCCCGCGGCCCGAAAGTCGTGCTTCCGAGAGGAATCGGTTACACGCGTTAACCGAGCGGCAACCCATCGCTGCGTTTCTTCGCATTATCGTGTGTTTCACGTCAGCGATCGACGTTTCGCCGCACAGCGCGCGTTCGCGCATTCCTTTCCGAGGAGTTCTCATGTCCGAGACCACGACCACAGCACCCGTTTTCCGGGTGACCTCCGGATTCTGGAAGACGCTCCCGCAGATGTCGCTCGACGAATTCCCGGGAACGAAGGGGTACATCGACGACGTCTATCCGAACCCCGACGGATCGGAGATGGCGGCGGGGTACTTCGCCCTCGAACCCACCGAGGCTCCGCTCGACTACATGTACGAGTACGACGAGATGAAGGTGGTTCTCGACGGCGAGTTCCGCCTCGAGAACCTCGACACCGGGCAGGTCGAGATCGCGCGAGCTCGCGATGCGATCTTCTTTCCCAAGGGATCTCGCATCCGCTTCACCACCCCCGAGGGCGCGCTCGCGTTCTACGTCGGCCACCGGTCCTTCGCGCCGTAGGTGATGCGATGAGCGTCTGTATGGATACCACCAGCGTGCCGAGATGGGAGGAAGAGCGGCGCATCGCAGAGGGCGGACGCTCGGTGACCATTCTGTCCTTCGGTGACGCCGCACTCGCGCAAGCGCGGAGTCTCGTGTCGTCCTTCGGAGGCCGTCGAGTCGGCTGGTTACGACTGCCGACCGTGTGGGGTGACACCGCGGCGGAGGTCCTCGAACGTCAACTGAGTGCCGCCCGGGTGGGGTGGCGACTGGTTCTCGTCGGGCCGGAGGCTGCAGTGCTGTCGGCGCGAGCGGCGGCCGTGGCCGGAGGACTTCTCGACGCCGAGATCCTCCCCGTTCCGATCGACGTGACGACGCGCAGCGTCTACTGCGCGCACTGTCACGCCACGCATCTCGCGGAGGTCGGGATCGGACAGTGCACGACATGTCCGACCTGTGCATCGGAACTGGTCGTCTACCACCATGTTTCGCGCCTGCACGGCGCCTATCTCGGCTACATGATCGATGCGGAGGAGCTCTGATGACGCTGATGTCGGATGCCTCGGCAGGGTATGCGCGTGCCGAGACGGACCTGTATCTGTCGGTCACCGACACGATCGAATTGTCTCCCACCGTCCGGCACGTTCGCCTGGCCGATCCGGGAGGTCGGTCGTTGCCGTCCTTCACTCCCGGCAGTCACGTCGTCGTCGCGTGCGGCACGGGACCCGACGGGCGAGCGCGGCGCAATTCCTATTCGCTGACCGGTCCCTCGTTCGAACCCGACCACTACGCGATCTCGGTGCGGCTCGAGGAATCCGGACGCGGCGGGTCGCGGTGGATCCAGGACCTGAGGGTCGGCGATCGTGTTTCGATCTCCACCCCGCGTAGCGCTTTCGCTCCGGTCCTCACGGCCCGGCACCACGTGCTCGTCGCGGGTGGCATCGGAGTCACCCCGATACTGTCCCACGTCCGCGCCGCCGTGCAGTGGGCGCGCTCGTTCGAGGTGCACTACGTTTTCCGCGACGGGGACGGCCCCCACCTCGAAGAACTGCGGAAACTCTGCGGGGACCGATTGCGGACCTACGATTCGAAGGATCGCTTCCGTGCCCACGTGGACTCCGTGCTGCTGGATCAGCCCATCGGGGCGCACATGTACGTCTGCGGCCCGTCCGGTCTCATCGACGACCTCGCAACGCGTGCCCGGGCCGCCGGATGGCCCGACGCGCGCGTCCACTACGAGCACTTCGGTGTCGGCGCGCTCGACCCGGGCGCGCCGTTCACCGCGCACCTGCGCCGCAGTGGTCTCGATGTCGTGGTCGACTCCGGCGTGAGCCTGCTCGAAGCACTCGAATCCGAAGGGATCGCGGTACCCAACCTCTGCCGGCAGGGCGTGTGTGGCGAATGCCGCCTGCCCGCTACCGGTGGTGGGATCGACCATCGCGACCTGTATCTCGGTGAGGCGGAGAAGGAAGTGGGGGATTGCCTGATGCCGTGTGTCTCCCGCGCGAGCGGAGAGAGATTGGAGTTGGATCTGTGAGTGCAACAATAGATTTCGCGATCCGTGACAGCGGCACCGATCTTCCGGATCGGATTGCACGTTTCCCGTTTCCGTTCGCCCGCGACACCTACCGCTACAGCACCAACCTCGAACCCGCCGGAAGCGTGGTGGAAACTGCTGCGGGCGGATGGGGCCGGCATCCCGTCGACATCGACGGCTGCTACCTCGACGACCTCGCCGAGCGTGAGCGCATTCTCGCTGCCGATCACACTCGCTTCCAATCCCTTCCGCACATGGAGATCGCGCAGTGGGACGCGATGGTCACGCTCATGCGGATGCTCACCGACGCCGACCCGCGCACGTTCGCGCTCGACCGTGACGGCGCGATCCTGCGCTGGAGCAACCGGGTGCTCGACGTCGAACAGGCCTTCGTCTTCGGTGAGCGGTCCACGCTTCCCGAGTCTCCGCTGCGCTTCATCGGCAGGCAGATCCAGGAGGACGTCGTGTTGCTCGACCAGCGCGAGGGAGCGCTGTGGGGTGACGCCGGCCTGGTGACCTTCGCGGCCGACTGGTCGCTGCGCTTCGACGTCGGCATGAGTTTTCTCCAGATCCACGGTCCGGTACCGCGTGTCCATGCCGAAGGGGTGATCCCGCGCGCCCAGCAGTTCCTCATGGGGCTGCAGCCGGGACAGTGCTACCGGCGCACCAACTGGTCGCTCAGCGTCGATCGCCGGCTCGACCAGTCCACCGAGACCTATCCCGAATGGGGCCGGGACCGGCGACTGCTCGCCGAGGGACCTCTCGAAGACGTGGGGCGGCGGCTGCACCTGCGCGTCGAGGTCCAGCACCTCGTGCGCCTCGGTACGTCCGGCGCGATCATGTTCCTCATCCGCACCTACCTGCTGTCGTTCGAGGACATCGCCCGGGTGCCCGAATGGGCCGACCGCCTCTACCGTGTGCTCGACGAACTGCCCGAGGACATGGCCGATTACAAGGGCATCACCCGCACCCGCGAGCCGGGTCTGAAGTGGCTGCGCGAATTCGGAGGTGTCCGCCCCTGACCGTCGTGCGCGTTTTCGGTAGCGGTGGCTACCGAAAACGCGCACGGGCACGGGCTATCCGGAGGACTTGGAGTGCTCGGACTTCACCTCCATGATCCGCATCTTCGGGATGGGGCCGTAGCTCAACGAGTCCGACATGTTCAGTTGCTTCGCCGCCGCCGCGGCATGGACGTTGGCCTTGGCCACGTGGGGATCGCCCTCGAGTTCGTACAGCGTGACCGACGGGCCACCGTCGGCGTCGGCAGGGCTCAGGCGCGTGGCGCCCACGAATCCGTCGAGCGCGACCACCTCGGGGATGTGGACCTCGTCGTACCACTTGTTGAACTCTTCCAGCCGCTCGGGGTGGGAGGGGTACGACTCGACGAGCAGGTAGTGCTTCATTGGTGTTCCTGTCTGTGAGAAGTTGTGTCGAACAAGGGATTCAGACGCGAACGACCCAGCCGCCGTCGATGTTGAGGGTGTGGCCGGTAACCCAGTCGCTTCCCGAGGACACGAGGTACAGCAGACCGGGGACGAGTTCCTCCGGTTCGCCGAAAGGGAACGGGATGGCGTGCTTGACCATTTCCTTGAGTTCCGGCGGTGATGCGATCGAACCGGCTTCGGTGTTGACCATTCCGGGTGCGATGGCGTTCACGCGAATTCCGAACGGTGCCAGCTCGCGGGCCAGCGACACGGTCATACTCACCAGCCCGAGCTTGGTGATGCCGTATGCCTGTGCGGCCATGAAGGCACCGCTCGAGGACTGGTTCACGATCTTGCCGTAGCCGCGTTCCTTCATGTACGGCACCACGGCGCGGGTGCACAGCAGCGGGCCCGTCAGGTTGACGCCGAGCGTGCGGTTCCAGAGGTCGAGCTCCATCGTGGTGAGCGTCCCCTCGCCGACGACTTCGGCCATCAGGCCCGCGTTGTTCACCAGGATGTCGACGGACCCGAAGTGTTCCGCCGCGGTTGCCGCCATCTCGGTCGTGCTCGCTTCGTCGCTGACGTCGACACGGACCGCGAGTGCGCGATGACCCGCGGCTGTCAGTTCCTCGGCGGCCGCGGTCGCGGAATCGAGGTTGACGTCTGCGAGAACCACCGCTGCCCCGGCTTCGGCGAGACCCCGGGAATAGGCCCGGCCGATCCCGCCTCCGGCGCCGGTGACGATCGCGACCTTGCCGGACAGCTGTGGGGTGTCTGTCATGGATGTTCCTTCTCGGTCGAAGCGGATCGGATGTCGAGTCCCGGAGGGCTCAGGGGTGCGCGAGCTCGTAGCGCCGGCGGTACTCCTCCTTGGACGTCTCGCTGATGTCCACATCGGTGGCCCGTGCTCGCAGTGCGCCGACGGTGGCCTGCTCGCGCGGGATGTGCGCGAACGGATCCCAGCCGAAGAACCGCGCGGCATTGGCGAAGGTGATCTTGTCGATCTCTTCGTCGGTGCACCGGGCGGCGTCCAGCTCGGCCTTCAGGATTTCCGGCGATCTCGGCCAGGTCGAATCGGAGTGGGGGTAGTCGCATTCCCATGCGATGGTGTCGATTCCCAGGCGGTGGCGGTTGTTCAGGCCACTCGGCTCGGTGATGTAGCAGGCCAGGAAGTTGTTCCGCCAGACCTCCGTAGGGGACATGTTGTCGGGCAGGAAGCTCACTCCGGTCCAGGACTGGTTGACGATGTGGCGTTCGAGCCGGTCGAGCCACGGCGCGACCCACGATGTGCAGGCTGAGGACGATGCCGTGCTCGACGCACGCCCGGAAGATCGGATCCCAGTAGCCGGACTTGAAGTCGGGGAATCCCTCGCCGACGCCGTAGGGGGTTTCGGGAATGCTGATCGAGCGGCATCCCATCGCGGCGATGCGGTGGATTTCGGCGACCGACTCGTCCACGTCGAAGAACGGGATGATGCCGATCGGGATGAACCGTCCGGGATGGGCGTCGGGGACCTCGCCGACGACCCAGTCGTTGAAGGCCTTGCACGCGGCGAGGGACAGCTTCTTGTCGGGCAGGCTCGCGAGATGGGTGCCGGCGAAGCCGGGGAAGGTCGCGAACAGGGTTGCGGCGAGGGTGCCGTTGGCGTCCATGTCGCGCACCCGCAGATCCATGTCGTAGACGGCGGGTCGCATCTCGGCGTAGCCCGTGGGATCCATGCCCCATTCGTGTTTGGGCCACGAGACCACGGCGTTGAGGCCGGAACTGCCGACAATCGTGCCCTGGAACTGCCATGCCTGCACGTTGGGGTTGCGCGGGTTGGCCGTGAGTTTGGGCGCCTGGTCGATCAGGCTCTTGGGGAAGTGCTTCTCGAAGATGTCAGCGGGTTCGACCACGTGGTCGTCGATGCTGATCATCACCATGTCGTCGATGTTCATCGAAGTCCTGATCAGGTCGGGGAGTGACGCCGTCCGTCGGGCGTCGGCGGCGCTCATCTCCGTGCGGTCACCGGCGCAGCGAGTCCCTGTTCGTCGACCGTCTTCTGGATCGCGGCGAGGGTCTCGTCGAGTCCGGCGCCGAGCCGGGGGCCGGGTGTGAAGGTGGCCGGAAGCCGACGCATGCCCTGGATGACACCGATGGAGTCGTAGTGGATCGTGCCTTCGGGGTCGCACCGGAAATCCGGCGTGCGGTCGAGCACCGCGACCAGCATCCGCTTGAACATCTTGCGGGCCAGGTTGGATCCGATGCAGCGATGGACGCCGAGCCCGAAGCTGAAGTGCCGGTTGCCCTTACGCTCGAGGTCGATCTCGTCGGGGTCGGTGAACAGTGCCGGATCCCGGTTCGCCATCGCCCAGGACAGCCAGACACGTTCGCCCTCCTTGAACTGCACGCCGTCGAGTTCGACGTCTGCTGAGAACGTGCGGCCGTCCCCGGCCGACGGGCAGAAGTAGCGCAGGAACTCCTCGGTGGCCGAATCGAGGAGGGTGTCTCGTTCGGCGCTGAGGATTTCGCGCTGGTCGGGATTCTGGGAGAGCCATTCGAGCGCATGCGAGGTCAGGGCGGTCGTCGTATCGAAGCCACCACCGATGAGGAGGCTGAGAACGCCGAGCAGTTCGAGGTCGTCGGGCTTCTCGCCGTCGATCGTGGCCCTTGCGATCGCGTCCACCATGCCGGGGCGGGGTTCTCACGGATCTCGTGGAGGCTGGAGAGGAGATCCAAACCCATGATGCGGTGCAGTTCGGCCACCCGATGGACGTCGGGTGAGTCCGGGGGTGTGTACATCGCGGCGTGGACGGGTTCGCAGTACACCTTCCATTTGGCGACCGGTATGCCCAGCATGGCCAGCGTGATCACCGCCGGGACGATGTTGACGAGGTCGTCGATGAAATCGATCCTGCCCGTTTCGATCTTCTCGTCGAGGCACGCGCGGATCACCTCGTCGATGAGCGGAACCCACTTCTCGACGGCCGCGGGGGACAAGTACGGATTGAGCACGGCCCGGAACTCGCGATGTTCGGGGTCGTCCATCTCCAGGATCCCGCCGCGGACTCCCGATGCCCTGACGGCGGTCGGGATCATGATGCCCTTGTATCCGCGGCGAACCCCCTTGATGTCGTGATCGTTCGAGATGGAGGCTGAGCGTGCGAGGGTGAACACCGCCTCGCCACCTGCGGCAACCCAGTGGCCACCGTGTGTGTCGGACCAGGCCACGGGGCACTTGGAGTGCATCTCCCTGGTGATCTCCGAGAAGTTGTCGCGGTAGTCCGGTGCGTGCCTGTCGAACTGGAATACGGGTGTTCGGTGATCGGTCTCGATGACGGCCTCGTCAGCGCTCACGGCATTGCCCTCTCTAGCGTCCGGTGGTGGATGGTGTTGCGGCCCAGCGGGTCACAGGGCGGAGATCGCCTGTTCGGGGCAGCTGCGCACAGCTTCCCGCGCCGAGTCGGCCAGGTGAGCGGGAACGTCGGCGTCGACGGCTGTCGCGTGGCCGTCGATATCGCTCAATTCGAACAGCGTCGGGGCGGCCATGGCGCACAGTGTGTGTCCCTGGCAGCGTTTCGGATCCACTTCGACTTTCACCGCTGTCCTCCGTATCTTCGAGTTGTCTTCTCACGCAACATGTTCAAAGCGCATTGGTGAATGAACGCCGTCGTCCCGACCGGGCGTGGACGCGGAACTCGCCAGGGGAAGATTACCGGTCTCAGAAACGAGAACCCCCTTCTGTCACGGCAGAATCGTATTCTGAGAGGGTGCTGTGTGCAAGGGGGAATGCAGGGCCTGAACGACAAAATCCGCTCGGCTGCCAGTCATCCGCTGCGACGATTGCAGGGAAGGATGACTGGCGGCCGAGCGGATGTGGTCCGCGAAGCGGGTGGTGCGACGACTACTTGCCGAGGTCGTCGATCAGGGAAGGTCCGGGACGGGCTACGCGCCCTGCCACACGGTGTCGAACGGGGTGTTCGCCGACACCCGGCCCTTGATGCCGCGGGTGACGAGCTCCTTCGCGATCTGGACGGCCTGGACGACGTCGGTGCCCTTCGCGAGTTCGGCGGTGATCGCCGCGGCGAGGGTGCAGCCTGCGCCGGAGACGCGCTCGTTGCCGATCTTCGGTGCCGTGAGCAGCGTGACGTCGGTGCCGTCGAACAGCACGTCGACCGCGTCGTCGCCGTCGAGCTCGACACCGCCCTTGGCGATGACGTACTGCGGGCCCTGGTCGTGGATGCGCCGCGCGGCCTCGATCAGGTCGTCGACGGACGCGATGCTGTCCATGCCGGAGAGGGTTCGGGCCTCGAAGAGATTGGGGGTCACGACAGTCGCGTACGGCAGGATCTGGGTGCGCAGCGCGTTGTCGGTGTCGAGGGCGGCGCCGGGTTCCTGACCCTTGCAGATCAGGACCGGGTCGAGCACCACGTGCCGCCAGGACTGCCGGCCCAGCGCCTCGGCGACCACGTCGATCGTCGCGGGCGTGCCGAGCATGCCGATCTTCACGACGTCGAGGTTGTGCGCGGCGGTCGCGGCCTGGATCTGGTCGGCGATGACCTGCGGATCGATCGGCACGAACCGGTGTCCCCAGTTGTTCTCCGGGTCGAACGAGACGATGCACGTCGTGGTGCCGAGGCCGTACACCCCCAGCTGCTGGAAGGTCTTCAGGTCCGCCTGCAGGCCGGCGCCACCGGTCGCTTCCGAACCGGCGATGACGAAGGCGAGGTCGACCACAGCAGTGTTCTCCGTTCGAGGTGGGGATGATCGGCAACCAGATTACAACCGGCCGCCACGCCACTTTCCGCACACCCGCCCCGCAGAGTCCCGGAACTGCACGGGTCGCGGCACTACTGTGTGCGCCATGACGGCGTTCGACGACCTCGACGACTACCTTGCCCTTCCCCGCGTCACAACTCTCGCGTTGTCTCCGGACGGCACGCGCGTGGTGATCGCACAGTCCACACTCGACGAGAAGTCCACCGCCTATGTCGGCGCGCTGTGGGAACTCGATCCTCAGGGGCAGAACCCGGCGCGCAGGCTCACCCACGGTGCGAAGGGCGAATCGAACCCGGTCTTCACCGCGTCGGGCGACCTGCTGTTCACCGCCGCGCGCGGTGGCGACGACGATCCGGCGTCGCTGTGGCGGCTGCCCGCCGGCGGGGGAGAAGCGGAGCAGATCGCGCAGCGCGCGGGCGGAATCTCCGCGGTGCGCACGGCAACCCGCGCCGATCGCATCGTCGTGACCGCGAACGTGCTGGGCCACTCCGACAGTGACGACGAGCGCATCCGTTCGGCCCGCAAGGACGCCAAGGTCTCCGCCGTCCTGCACACCGGCTATCCCGTCCGCTACTGGGACGCCGACCTCGGCCCGGACCGCCCGCACCTGCTCTCGGTCGGCACCGAGAAGACCCTCGCCGACCTGACGCCCGGCATCCGCGGCTCGCTGCGCAACGCCGACCTCGACATCGCCGCCGACGGCAGCTTCGCCGTCACCACGTGGTCGATACCCGGCCCGCTCGCATCGCGCCGCAGCACGCTCGTGCGCGTCGATCTCGAAACCGGCCTGCGCACCTCGATCGTCGACGACGAGGACGCCGAGTCCACCGCGCCCCGGATCTCCCCGGACGGCACCCGCCTGGCGTACCTGCACCAGACCGTCACCACTCCCGAGGATCCGCCGCGGATCACGTTGCGGGTGTGCGACATTGCCACCAAGGAGACGGTGGACACGACCGTCGGCTGGGACCGCTGGCCCACATCGTCGGCGTGGCTGCCGGACGGCTCGGGTCTGCTGCTCACCGCCGACGACCACGGCCGCGCACCGATTTTCGCGTTCACGCTCGGCACCGACGTGCCCGTCCCGCTCACCACCGACGACGCCGCCTACACCGACGTGAAGGTCGCGCCGGACGGCCGGTTCGCGTATGCGCTGCGCGCGTCCTACGAGGCACCCCCGGATCCCGTGCGGATCGCCCTGACCGGCGACGACCGCGGCACCGTCGTGCCGTTGCGGGCGCCGAGCGAGTTGCCGGAGCTTCCCGGACGGCTCACCGAGGTGCACGCCACCGCCGCCGACGGCACGCCGGTGCGCGCCTGGCTGGCGCTGCCCGCCGGGGCGGCGGCCGCTACGCCGGCACCGCTGCTGCTGTGGGTGCACGGCGGCCCGCTGAACTCGTGGAACACCTGGTCGTGGCGGTGGAACCCGTGGCTGCTCGTCGCCCGCGGCTACGCGGTGCTGCTGCCCGACCCGGCACTGTCCACCGGATACGGTCGCGCCTTCGTGCAGCGCGGCTGGGGTCGCTGGGGCAAGGAACCGTTCACCGATCTCATGACGATCACCGACGCCGCCGAGGCGTTGCCCGAGATCGACTCCGAACGCACCGGCGCGATGGGCGGATCGTTCGGCGGCTACATGGCGAACTGGATCGCCGGGCACACCGACCGGTTCCGCGCGATCGTCACCCACGCGAGTCTGTGGGCGCTCGACCAGTTCGCGCCCACGACCGACGCCGCCTGGTACTGGCAGCGCGAGATGACCCCCGAGATGGCGGTGGAGAACTCACCGCACCTGTACGTCGACAGCATCGTCACCCCGATGCTGGTGATCCACGGCGACAAGGACTATCGCGTTCCCATCGGGGAGGCCCTGCGCCTGTGGTACGAACTGCTGTCCGAATCCGGCCTGCCCGCCGACGACGACGGCACGACCGTGCATCGCTTCCTCTACTTCCCGAGCGAGAACCACTGGGTGCTCAGCCCGCAGCACACCGCGATCTGGTACCGGACGGTCGAGGCGTTCCTGTCCGAGCACGTGCTGGGCCGGCCGATCGACCTGCCGGAACTGCTGGGCTGAGATCGACCCGGCTCGGCGGCGTCGAGCGATCAGTGCTTGTGGCCGGCCTTCTTCGCCAGTGAGCCGACCGTCTCCTGGACGTGGGGCACGGTGTCCTTCACGACCTTCGACACCTGGGGGACGGTGTCCTTGACGACCTTGGACGCCTCGTGCACCTTGTCCTGGACCGCGGGGTTGTGCCACAGGTCCGCGGACTGACCCACCAGCTTGTCGTAGGTGCCTCTGCCCGACTTCGAGCCGAGGACGTATCCGGCTGCGGCCGCGCCCGCCGCCAGCATCAGTGCTCGCATCATCGTGGTCTCCCGTTCGTGTCGACCGGTTGCGGGCTCACGGAGTACCCGATCGGGGGCGGATTCACACGCGGCGCGGTCACCACGCGGGGCGCAGGCGTCCCGGGGTGACCACGGTCCGCAGGGCGGTGCCGAGCGCCGCGTAGGTCGCGGGATCGAGCCGGTCCCGCCACTGCTCGACCACCTCGCGCGCCGCGTCGTCCGCCGCACGCGTGCAGGCCCACCCTCGGTCGGTCAGACGCAGCAGACGTGCTCGCGCATCGGTGGGGTCCGCTTCCCGCGTGACGTAGCCGCGGTCGACGAGCTGGTCGACGAGCTGTCCGGCGGCCTGCTTCGTGACGCCGAGGTGTTCGGCGAGGTCGGACGCGGTGGCGTCGCCGGAGCTGATCCGGGCGAAGGCGAATCCGTGCGACGGCCGGACGTCGGTGAACCCGCGTGCGGCGACGCCCTCCTGGATGGCGTCGACCAGTTGGCTCGCGGCCCGCAGGACGAGTACCGGGAGATCCGGGAAGTCGGTCATGGACTCATCTTGACAGAAAGGTCAAGAAGCTTGACCATATAGACAAGTAACTTGACTATATGAGGGGGAGAAGATGTCGGTCCTCGGAGCCGCGGACGCCGTCCGGTTCGACGCGCACGGCAGCACGTTCGCGTCCTACGTGGCGTCCCGGAACAGCACACAGCTGTGCGCGTGGAAGCTGACGGTGCCGGCGGGAACGCGCGGCGTCGCCCACCGCCCGAGCCGCGACGAGGTGCTCCTCGTCCTCGACGGAACGCTGCACGTCACCATCGACGGCTCCCGCAACCGAGTCGAACAGGGGAACGTCGCACTGGTGCGCGCCGGTGCCGAGGTGATCGTCGACGGCGGACCACGGGAAACCACCGTCTGGGTCACGACCACCCCGGGGCTGACCGCGACCCTGAACGACGGCACGCAACTCACCCCGCCCTGGGCGCAGTGATCGCGACCGGGCGCGGGCCGTCCGGGCGACGGGGCCTGTCCAGGCGATTTGTGCGCGGCGCTTAGGATTGCCTGGTGACCAGTGCGCCAGAGAACCCGCAGAATCCCGCCGACGCCCTCCCCAAGAGCTGGGACCCCAGCGCTGTCGAGGCCGAGCTCTACCAGGGCTGGGTAGATGCCGGGTACTTCCAGGCCGATCCGACGAGCGAGAAGCCCGGCTACTCCATCGTGCTGCCGCCGCCGAACGTCACCGGCAGCCTGCACATGGGCCACGCCCTCGACCACACCCTGATGGACGCGCTCACCCGCCGCAAGCGCATGCAGGGTTTCGAGACGCTGTGGCTGCCCGGCATGGACCACGCCGGTATCGCCACCCAGACCGTCGTCGAGAAGCAACTTGCCGCGGACGGCAAGAAGAAGGAAGACCTCGGCCGCGAGCAGTTCGTCGAGAAGGTGTGGGACTGGAAGCGCGAGTCCGGCGGCACCATCCAGGGCCAGATGCGTCGCATCGGCGACGGCGTCGACTGGTCCCGCGACCGCTTCACCATGGACGAGGGCCTCTCCCGCGCCGTGCAGACCATCTTCAAGCGCATGTACGACGACGGGCTCATCTACCGTGCCGAGCGCCTGGTGAACTGGTCGCCGGTGCTGCAGACCGCCATCTCGGACATCGAGGTCAAGTTCGAGGAGGTCGAGGGTGAGCTCGTCTCCCTGCGCTACGGCTCCCTGAACGACGACGAACCGCACGTGGTCGTCGCGACCACCCGTGTCGAGACGATGCTCGGCGACACCGCCGTCGCGGTGCACCCCGACGACGAGCGCTACAAGCACCTCGTCGGCACCACGATCCACCACCCGATCACCGAACGGCAGATCCCGGTCATCGCCGACGATTACGTCGACCCCACGTTCGGAACCGGCGCCGTGAAGATCACCCCGGCGCACGACCCCAACGACTTCGAGATGGGTCTGCGGCACAACCTGCCGATGCCCACCATCATGGACAAGGCCGGCAAGATCGCCGACACCGGAACGCGTTTCGACGGCATGGACCGTTTCGAGGCGCGCGTCGCGATCCGCGAGGAACTCGCCGCGCAGGGCCGCGTCGTCGCCGAGAAGCGCCCCTACCTGCACAGCGTCGGCCACTCCGAACGCTCCGGGGAGACCATCGAGCCGCGTCTGTCGATGCAGTGGTGGGTCAAGGTCGAGTTGCTCGCCAAGGCCGCCGGCGACGCAGTTCGCAACGGCGACATGGTGATTCACCCCGCCAGCCAGGAACCGCGGTGGTTCGCGTGGGTCGACCACATGCACGACTGGTGCATCTCCCGTCAGCTGTGGTGGGGTCACCGCATCCCGATCTGGTACGGCCCGAACGGCGAGATCGAATGCTTCGGCCCCGACGAGACCGCACCCGAAGGCTGGGAGCAGGACCCCGACGTCCTCGACACCTGGTTCTCCTCGGGCCTGTGGCCGTTCTCCACGATGGGCTGGCCGGAGAAGACCCCCGAGCTCGAAAAGTTCTATCCCACCAGTGTTCTCGTCACCGGCTACGACATCCTGTTCTTCTGGGTCGCCCGGATGATGATGTTCGGCACCTACGTCGCGGGGGACGGCGCGCTGGGCGACGGGAAGGTTCCGTTCAAGGATCTGTTCCTGCACGGCCTGGTCCGCGACCAGTACGGCAAGAAGATGTCGAAGTCGCGTGGCAACGGCATCGACCCGCTCGACTGGGTCGAGCGCTTCGGTGCCGACGCACTGCGCTTCACGCTCGCGCGCGGCGCGAACCCGGGCAGCGACCTCGCCGTCGGTGAGGACCATGCCCAGTCCTCGCGCAACTTCGCCAACAAGCTGTTCAACGCGACCAAGTTCGCGCTGATGAACGGCGCCGTCGTGACCGAGCTGCCCGCGCGCGGCGAGCTCACCGACGCCGACCGCTGGATCCTCGACCGGCTCGAGCAGGTCCGCGCCGATGTCGACGAGGCCTTCGAGAAGTTCGAGTTCTCCAAGGCCTGCGAGACGCTGTACCACTTCGCGTGGGACGAGGTCTGCGACTGGTACCTCGAGCTCGCCAAGGTGCAGCTCGCCGACAGTTCCTCGATTGACGGCACCGCCGTCGTCGGCGACCGTCCCGCACACACCCGGGCCGTGCTCGGTGCCGTGCTGGATTCGCTGCTGCGCCTGCTGCACCCGGTGATCCCGTTCGTCACCGAAACCCTGTGGAAGGTGCTCACCGGTGGTGAGTCGCTGGTCATCGCGTCCTGGCCGACCACGACCGGGGTGGCCACCGACGCCGACGCGGCCCGCCGGATCGAGGACATGCAGAAGCTCGTCACCGAGGTGCGCCGCTTCCGCAGCGACCAGGGACTCAAGCCGTCGCAGAAGGTCGCTGCGCGCCTGAACGAGATCGATGCCGCCGACCTCGCCTCGCAGGTCCCGGCGGTGCGCTCGCTGGCGCGCCTCACCGAGCCCGAGGACGGTTTCGCCGCGACCGCGTCCGTCGAGGTGCGCCTGTCCCGCGCGACCGTGACGGTCGAGCTGGACACCTCCGGCACCATCGACGTCGCCGCCGAGATCGCGCGCCTGCGCAAGGATCTCGCGGTCGCCGAGAAGGAACTGGCCGGCACGTCCGCGAAACTCGGCAACGAGGCGTTCCTGGCGAAGGCCCCGGCGCAGGTCGTCGAAAAGATCACCGCGCGCAAGCAGATCGCCGAAGAGGAGATCGCCCGTTTCACCGCGCGACTGGCGGAGCTGGGTCAGGCGTGAGCACCGAACGACCCGGGGAACCGTCCCCGGTGGATCTCGCGGAACTGGCGCTGGTCGAGGCCGAACTCGACCAGCGCTGGCCCGAGACGAAGATCGAGCCGTCGCTGACCCGGATCGCGGCGCTCATGGACCTGCTCGGATCCCCGCAGCACAACTATCCGGTCATCCACGTCGCCGGCACCAACGGCAAGACGTCGGTGACCCGGATGATCGACGCCCTGCTGACCCGCCTGCACCGGCGTACCGGCCGCACGACCAGCCCGCACCTGCAGCTCGCGACCGAGCGGATCAGTATCGACGGGGTGCCCGTCTCGCCGCGCACCTACGTCGACACCTACCGCGACATCGAGCCGTACGTGCGGATGATCGACCAGCAGTCCGAGGCCGCGGGCGGTCCCCGGATGAGCAAGTTCGAGGTCACCACCGCGATGGCGTTCGCCGCGTTCGCCGACGCTCCCGTGGACGTCGCGGTCGTCGAGGTCGGCCTCGGCGGCCGGTGGGACGCCACCAACGTCGTCGAGAGCCAGGTCGCGGTGATCACGCCGGTCGGCATCGACCACACCGGTTACCTCGGCGAGACCCTCACGGAGATCGCGGGGGAGAAGGCCGGGATCATCAAGCGGGCCCGCCCCGACGACCTGGTGTCGCGGGAAACGGTCGCGATCATCGCGCAGCAGGAACCCGAGGTGATGGAGGTGCTGCTGCGTCAGGCGGTCGAGGCCGACGCCGCCGTCGCGCGGCAGGGTTCGGAGTTCGCCGTGCTGCAGCGGCAGATCGCAGTCGGCGGCCAGCAGCTCGAGCTGCAGGGTCTCGGCGGCGTGTACAGCGACATCTTCCTGCCGCTGCACGGCGAGCACCAGGCGTTCAACGCGTCGCTGGCGCTCGCCGCGGTCGAGGCGTTCTTCGGGGCCGGACCGGACCGGCAGCTCGACGCCGACGCGGTGCGCGAGGCGTTCGCCTCGGTGGTGAACCCCGGCCGGCTCGAGCGCGTCCGCAGTGCGCCGACGGTGTTCCTCGACGCCGCCCACAACCCGCACGGCGCGAAGGCGCTCGCGGCCGCGCTGGCCGCCGAGTTCGACTTCCGCAAGCTGGTCGGTGTGGTCTCGGTGATGGCCGACAAGGACGTCCGCGGTCTGCTCGAGGCCCTCGAGCCGGTGTTCGACGAGATCGTGGTCACCCACAACGGCTCGCCGCGTGCCATGGACGTCGACGACCTGGCCGACCTCGCCGTCGCCCGGTTCGGTGACGAGCGGGTGGTGACGGCTGCGACACTGCCCGACGCGATCGAAACGGCGATCGCGATCGCCGAGGAGGTCGCCGAGCCCGGTGAGGCAGTATCGGGAGCGGGCGTCGTGGTGACCGGCTCCGTCGTCACCGCCGGTGCCGCCCGCAGTCTGTTCGGAAAGGACCCCGCGTGAGCAACGAAAACCCGGCCGGGAAGGATCCCGGGATCCGGCCTCCGGCGAAGGACCCGTGGAAGGGTTTCCGCGGCGTCATGGCCGGAACACTGGTGCTCGAGGCGATCGTCGTGCTGCTCGTGCTGCCGGTCGTCGCCGCCGTCGGCGGGGGTCTGGACGCGTTCTCCGGCACCTACATCATCGTGCTGGCGGTTCTGATGTTCCTCGGCGCAGGGGTGCAGGGTCGCTCGTGGGCGATCCCGTTCAACCTGGGCCTGCAGGTGCTGACCCTGCTCGGCTTCTTCGTCGACCCGGCGCTCGGCGCCGTGGGCGTGCTGTTCTCGGTGGTCTGGGCGTACCTGCTCTACCTGCGCAAAGACATCAAGGAGCGGGAGGCGCGGGGTCTGCTCCCAGGTCAGCGCGAGTGAACCTCTACGCTGTTCGGCGTGACTGAACGGACTCTGGTACTGATCAAGCCCGACGGCGTCGCACGCCGTCATGTCGGAGAAATCCTCTCGCGCATCGAGCGCAAGGGCCTCAACATCGCGGCGCTCGAGCTGCGTACCGCGACCGAGGAGGTCGCCGCGGCCCACTACGCCGAACACGAGGGCAAGCCCTTCTACCCGGGTCTGATCGAGTTCATCACCGGTGGCCCGCTGGTTGCGGCGGTGCTCGAAGGCCCCCGCGCGATCGCGGCGTTCCGGCAGCTCGCCGGCGGCACCGACCCGGTCGAGAAGGCCGTTCCCGGTTCGATCCGCGGTGACCTGGGCCTCGACGCCGGGGAGAACCTCGTGCACGGCTCCGATTCGGTCGAATCGGCCGAGCGTGAGATCGCACTCTGGTTCCCGGAGCTCGCGAACGCCTAGTCGTTCGCCGAAGCGGACAACAGTCACGGCGCCCTTCGGGGCGCCGTTGGCGTATCCGGGCATTCCTGTGTGGGATACTGGGGAAGGTTGCTCCATACGAACGAGTGCGGAGCGACCGACGACATCACGGAACGATGCCCGACATCGCTGTGGCCGAGAAACGCAGGAGACACCTCGCTCGGCGGCATGCTGGATGTTCCGGCGCTCGATTCGCGATCAAGCCAGGCACCGCTCGGCCGTGCAGTGAAAACGGGCACCGGACGACCGCGCGATGCGAGACCGGAGACCTCGCGCCAGAGGGCGCGAGCACACAGACTGCGCCCCCGCGTGGCCGCGTCACATCGCCGACGGTGATGGACGCGCCCGGGGGTCTTAGGAGACCTACGTGGCAGATCAAGTGCCGCCGAACGACAATTCCACCGAAGCCGCAGCGGAGCTGCCCGCGAAGATTCGCGTGCACGCCCTCGCCAAGCTGCTCGGACTGACCAGCAAAGAGGTCATCGCCAAGGCCGCGGAGTTCGGCCACGAGCTGCGCAGTGCGCACTCCACGCTCCACCGTGACGCCGCGGAGCAGATACGCGACGCGCTGGTCGCGCCCGCCCCGGCGACGGACGAGACCGCTCCCGCTGCGGAGGCCGAGGCTGCGCCGGTAGCCGAGCCCGAGGCTGCGCCGGAACCCCAGGCGGAGGCTGCGCCGGCAGTCGAGGCCGAGACAGCGCCGGAACCCGAGACCGCGCCGGAACCCGAGACCGCGCCGGAACCCGAGACCGAAACGCACCTCGCCGGTCCCGGTTCCCTGTTCACCGCTCCCGTGCAGGACACCCCGCTGTTCGAGGTTCCGCAGCCCGCGCCGACCGTCGAGCCGATCGTGGAAGCACCGCTGTTCCTGCAGCCGGACCTGACGGCTCCGGTCGAGAGCACCCCGCGTCGCCGTCGCACCCGTCGCGGTGCCGAGACCCCGGCCGAGCCGGTCGTCGAGGCGGAGGAGAGCGCAGAGACCGCTGTCGAGGAAGAGCCCGCCGAGACCACCGCCGAGGCCGAAGAGGAACATCCCCGTCGTCGCCGGCGTGGGCGTCGTGGCCGCGGTCGTGGCCGCGGTGACAGCGCCGAGGGCGGAGAGACCACCGAGGAATCCAAGGCCGCCGAGGAGACGGAGGCCGCCGAGGTCTCCGAGACCGGGGAAACCCGCGGCGGGGCCGAAGCGGAGACAGGTGCCGAGGTCACCGAGACCCCGGCCGCCGAGGCCGCGGAGGAAGCCGCCGAATCCGAAGAGGGCGTCTCGGAGGAAGAGCAGGGCGAGGGCACGTCCCGTCGTCGCCGCCGTCGCCGCCGCCGTAAGGGCAGCGAGGCCGCGGACACCACCGTCGAGGACGACTCCGTCCCCACCGTCATCCACGAGCGCGAACCGCGCAGCAAGTCCCGTGCGGTCAAGGACGAGGTCCAGGGCATCACCGGGTCGACCCGCCTGGAAGCGAAGCGGCAGCGTCGCCGCGACGGCCGCGAGGCCGGCCGCCGCCGCCCGCCGATCCTCACCGAGTCCGAGTTCCTCGCCCGCCGCGAATCCGTCGACCGTGTCATGGTCGTGCGGGAGCGGACCGACGGTGCGCACGCCGGCATGACCCAGGTCGCGGTGCTCGAGGACGGCATCCTCGTCGAGCACTTCGTGACCAGCGCCAACTCGGCATCCATGGTGGGCAACGTCTACCTGGGCCGAGTGCAGAACGTGCTGCCCTCGATGGAGGCCGCGTTCATCGACATCGGCCGCGGCCGCAACGGCGTGCTGTACGCCGGTGAGGTCAACTGGGAGGCCGCCGGCCTCGGTGGCAACTCCCGCAAGATCGAGCAGGCGCTCAAGCCCGGCGATCAGGTCGTCGTGCAGGTCAGCAAGGACCCGGTCGGGCACAAGGGTGCTCGTCTGACCACGCAGATCAGCCTCGCGGGCCGCTTCCTGGTGTACGTGCCGGGCGGATCGTCGACCGGTATCAGCCGCAAGCTGCCCGACACCGAACGCAAGCGTCTCAAGGAGATCCTGCGGGAGATCGTCCCGGCCGACGCCGGCGTCATCATCCGCACCGCCGCCGAGGGCGTCAGCGAGGAGGAACTCGCGCGGGACGTGACCCGGTTGCAGACGCAGTGGGCCGCCATCCAGGAGCAGGCCGAGAAGGCCAAGTCCGAGGCGTCCGGCCAGCCCAAGACGCTGTACGAGGAGCCGGACCTGCTCGTCAAGGTCGTCCGCGATCTGTTCAACGAGGACTTCTCCAAGCTGGTCATCGAGGGCGACAAGTCCTGGCGCACCGTCGAGAACTACATCCGCACCGTGGCGTCGGACCTGCTGCCGCGCGTGGAGCAGTACGACAACCCGGGAAGCGTCGACGTCTTCGCCGCCCACCGCATCGACGAACAGCTCGCCAAGGCGCTCGACCGCAAGGTGTGGCTGCCGTCCGGTGGCACGCTCGTCATCGACCGCACCGAAGCCATGACGGTCGTCGACGTCAACACCGGCAAGTTCACCGGTGCCGGCGGCAACCTCGAGGAAACGGTCACCCGCAACAACCTCGAAGCGGCCGAGGAGATCGTGCGGCAGATGCGGCTGCGCGACATCGGCGGCATGATCGTCGTCGACTTCATCGACATGGTGCTCGAATCGAACCGTGACCTGGTGTTGCGTCGCCTCACCGAAGCGCTCGGACGCGACCGCACCCGTCACCAGGTCTCCGAGGTGACGTCGCTGGGCCTGGTCCAGATGACGCGCAAGCGGCTCGGCACCGGTCTGGTCGAGGCGTTCTCGACCACCTGTGAGCACTGCCACGGTCGCGGCATCATCGTCCACTCCGACCCGATCGAGTCGAAGCCGGCCGAGGATTCCGGGCGCTCGAAGAGCGAGGGCGGATCGCGCCGCAAGCGCGGCCGTGATCGCGCGGCGAGCCAGGAACCGCAGCAGCCTGCGGAACCCGCGGCACACCACCATGTGACCCCGGAAGAGGCAGCGGCGCGCCGGGCCCACCCCGTCGCGCTGGCGATGGCCGCCCACCACGCGACCGAAACCAACGGCGAGCAGGTTGCCGAATCGGCCGAGCACACTCCGGAACCGGTCGCAGCCGAGGCCGCACCGACCGAGGCCGTGACGACCACCGAGGCTGTCGCCGAGCCGGTCGCGGCCGCCGCCGACGTGGCGACCGCCGCCGCGCCGGCCGAGGAGACAGCCGAGGAGGCCGAGGTCACCGAGACCGCGGCGCCGGCACCCGAGCCGGAAGCCCCGGCGGCTGAAACACAGGCAGCGGAAGCACAGGAGTCGGTGGCGCCGCGTCGTCGCCGGGCCCGCCGGGTCTCCCGTGCCGCCGCTGCACCGGCCGGCGACAGCGAAGGCGCCGGCACCGTGTTCGTCATCCCGACGCCCACGGTCGTCGAGGAACCCGTGGCGGCACCGGCTCCGGCCGTCGCCGCCGGAGACGGCGAACCGGCGGCCGTGGTCGTGGAACGCCGGCCTCGGCGCCGGCGCGCCGCCGGCCGGCCCGCGGGCCCGCCGGTCGACGCCGAAGCGTAGGAATCCGAGGCGTAGGAAACTGTCACCGGCCCGTTGTGTGCGGGCCGGTGACGGCGGCTGCCGGGGTGCCGGGCGTGGTCCGACACGGCCCGGGCGTCGTTCGACACAGTCGGGTGTCGCCGGTTTGACCCTGGCAGTCACCTTCCCGTAATCTTGCACAGTCGCTACTCGCGATAGAGCCGTGCTGCGCCTGGATTCCGGGAAATCCGAGAAATCGGGCAAGCTTGCGGGCTCCGAGTCAGCAACCACACAGACCAGTCGCGCTGCACACCGTGGCGCGAGCACGTTCGAACTAGCAAGGGGTAGCCGTCCGATGGCAACGTACGCGATCGTCAAGACCGGCGGTAAGCAGTACAAGGTCGCTGAGGGCGACCTCGTCAAGGTCGAGAAGATCGAGGGTGAGCCCGGCACGGCTGTCTCGCTTGCTCCGGTCCTCGTCGTCGACGGGTCCGAGCTGACCACCGACGCCGACAAGCTGGCCAAGGTCTCGGTCACCGGTGAGATCGTCGAGCACACCAAGGGCCCGAAGATCCGCATCCACAAGTTCAAGAACAAGACCGGTTACCACAAGCGCCAGGGCCACCGTCAGAAGCTGACGGTCGTCAAGGTCACCGGCATCAAGTAACTCGAGACTTCCAGCTTCAACCCCAGGAGGGTTCGTCATGGCACACAAGAAGGGTGCATCCAGCTCCCGTAACGGTCGCGATTCGAACGCGCAGCGACTCGGCGTCAAGCGTTTCGGCGGCCAGGCCGTCAACGCCGGCGAGATACTCGTGCGTCAGCGCGGCACCCACTTCCACCCCGGCGTGAACGTGGGACGCGGCGGCGACGACACGCTGTTCGCCCTTGCTGCCGGCTCGGTCGAGTTCGGCACCAAGCGCGGTCGCAAGACCGTCAACATCGTTCCGGTCGCGGCAGACGCCTGATCTGCCGTCCGATTCGGACGCTGCGAGGGTGTCCCTCGCGACATACTCCCAGTAGGGGCGGACCAGGGTCGCATACCCGGTCCGCCCCTACTGTTTTCGTTTACACCCCTGATTTTCGTATACACCCCGATGCCCAATGTCATCGGTTCTTCGGACGGAGAGAGGTCCACCCATGTCCCGCTTCATCGACCGGGTGGTGCTGCACGTCAGCGCCGGCAAGGGCGGCAACGGTTGCGCCTCCGTCCATCGCGAGAAGTTCAAGCCGCTCGGCGGCCCCGACGGCGGTAACGGGGGCAACGGCGGCGACGTGATCCTCGAAGTGGACGGCAGCGTGCACACGCTGCTCGACTTCCACTTCCACCAGCACGCCAAGGCCACCAACGGCGCGCAGGGCGCGGGCAGCAACCGCGACGGCGCGAACGGCGCCGACCTGGTGCTCAAGGTGCCCGACGGCACCGTCGTCCTCGACTCCGACGGAAAGGTGCTCGCCGACCTCATCGGCGTCGGCAACCGGTTCGTCGCGGCGAAGGGCGGCCGCGGTGGTCTCGGCAACGCCGCGCTCGCCTCCAAGGCCCGCAAGGCCCCCGGCTTCGCGCTGCTCGGTGAGGAAGGCGAAGAACGCGACCTCGTCCTCGAACTCAAGTCCGTCGCCGACGTGGGCCTGCTCGGTTTCCCGTCCGCGGGCAAGTCGTCGCTGGTGTCGGTGCTGTCCGCGGCGAAGCCGAAGATCGCCGACTACCCGTTCACCACGCTGGTCCCGAATCTCGGTGTCGTGCAGTCGGGCGACACGACCTTCACCGTCGCCGACGTGCCGGGCCTGATCCCGGGCGCGAGCGAAGGCCGCGGCCTGGGCCTGGACTTCCTGCGGCACATCGAACGCTGCGCGGTGCTCGCCCACGTCGTCGACTGCGCGACCCTCGAACCGGGCCGCGACCCGATCTCCGACATCGACGCACTCGAAGCCGAACTCGCCGCCTACCAGCCGGCGCTGTCGGGGGACAGCAGCCTCGGCGATCTCGCCGACCGGCCCCGGATCGTCATCCTCAACAAGGCCGACGTGCCCGACGCCGCCGAACTCGCCGAGTTCGTCACCCCGGAACTCGAGGCCCGCGGCTGGCCGGTGTTCACCATCTCGGCGGTCAGCCGTGAAGGTCTGCGTCCGCTGACGTTCGCGCTGGCCCGGATGGTCGAGGAGTACCGGGCCGCGCATCCGCCGGCGGCACCGAAGCGTCCGGTCATCCGGCCGGTGGCCCGCGACGAATCCGGCTTCAGCGTCATCGCCGACCCGGAGACCCCCGGCGGTTTCATCGTCCGCGGCACCCGGCCGGAACGTTGGGTGCGGCAGACCGCGTTCGACAACGACGAGGCCGTCGGCTACCTCGCCGACCGGCTCGCGCGGCTCGGTGTCGAGGAAGAACTCGTCAAGCAGGGCGCCGAACCGGGCTGCTACGTCACCATCGGCGACGTCAGCTTCGAATGGGAGCCGCAGACCCAGGCCGGTGTCGACATCGTGCCCACCGGACGCGGCACCGACGCGCGGCTCGACCAGGTCGACCGCGTCAGCGCATCCGAGCGTCGTCACGCGAAGAAGGTCCGTCGCGGTCTCGCCACCGACGACGACGAATTCTAGATCGGCGCCCACCCGAAAGGCAGGCCAGAACCACCGTGAGCGACACCCGCGAGGTCATCGCTTCCGCACGCCGCGTAGTCGTGAAGATCGGCTCGTCGGCCATCACCAGCGTGGTCGGCGGCCTCGACCGTGACCGCCTGGACCGGCTCGTCGACGCGATCGAGGCCCGCATGCAGGCGGGGTCCGACGTCACGGTCGTGTCCTCCGGGGCGGTCGGCGCCGGTCTCGCGCCACTCGGGCTGACCAGCCGGCCTCGCGACCTGGCCACCAAGCAGGCCGCCGCCAGCGTCGGCCAGCTCGCGCTCGCCCACGCGTGGGGCACGTCCTTCGCCCGCTACGGCCGCACCGTCGGTCAGGTGCTGCTCACCGCGGACGACATCGGCCGCCGGACCCAGCACCGCAACGCACAGCGCACCCTGGACCGGCTGCGGGCGCTGCACGCCGTTCCGGTCGTCAACGAGAACGACACGGTCGCGACCACGGAACTGCGGTTCGGCGACAACGACCGGCTCGCCGCGCTCGTCTCGCACCTCGTCGGCGCCGACGCGCTGATCCTGCTGTCGGATGTGGACGGTCTCTACGACGGTGATCCCCGCAAGGGCAGCGCCACGCTGATCCCCGAGGTCACCAGCCCCGAGGACCTCGACGGGGTTGTCGCCGGATCCGGCGGCGCACTCGGCACCGGCGGGATGGCGTCGAAACTGTCCGCGGCGCGCCTGGCCGCCGACTCGGGGGTGCCGGTGCTGCTCACCGCCGCCTCGCAGGCCGATCGGGCGCTCACGACCGCGGACGTCGGCACCGCCTTCGCGGCCCGCCCGGACCGCATGTCCGCCCGCAGGTTCTGGGTGCGGCACGCCGCCGACGTCCACGGTGAGCTGCACCTCGACGCCGGGGCGGTCCGCGCTGTCGTCGAGCGGCGGCGTTCGCTGCTGGCCGCCGGCGTCACCGGCATCAGCGGAACGTTCCACGCCGGGGACGTCGTCGGGCTGGTCGGGCCGGACGGGCGGACGGTGGCGCGCGGCGTCGTCGCCTACGACGCGAGCGAACTGGACTTCATGATCGGCTTCTCGACGCAGAACCTGCCGCCGGATCTGCAGCGACCCGTCGTGCACGCCGACGACCTCGCCCGCCTCTAGGGTCAGGAAGCCGCCTGCAGCGGAGCCGCGGCCAGGGCGGCGAGGGTTTCCGAGCAGCCCGCCTCGACCCGCACATCCGCGAAGCGATCGCCGCGGGTGCGCCCGCGATTGACGATTGCGACCGGCTTACCGTCCGCGGCGGCCCTTCGAACGAACCGCAGCCCGGACTGCACCGTCAGCGAACTGCCCGCCACGAGCAGCGCGTCGGCCTCGTCGACGAGCGCGTACGCCCGCTCGACGCGGTCGCGGGGGACGAACTCCCCGAAGTACACGATGTCGGGTTTGAGCATCCCGCCGCACCGCACACAGTCGACGATCCGAAAGTCGTCGGTGTTCTCGACCACCGCATCCGCATCCGGCGCCACCTCCGAACCCGTTGTCGCGTGGACGTGTTCGAGGAATCCGGGATTGGCGGCGGTCAGCAGTTCGGAGAGCGTGAACCGCGAGATGCGATGGTCGCAGGCGAGGCAGCGCACCTGCGCGTAGGTGCCGTGCAGGTCCACCACGCGGCGGCTGCCGGCCTTGGTGTGCAGCAGGTCCACGTTCTGGGTGATCACCCCGAGCACCGTGCCGCGACGCTCCAGTGCGGCGAGTGCGCGATGCCCGTCGTTGGGGCGGGCGGCGTCCATGTGACGCCAGCCGATGTGATTGCGCGCCCAGTAGCGGCGGCGGAACACCGGATCGCCGACGAACTGCTGGAAGGTCATCGGGTTGCGCGGGGGAGAGGTCGGGCTCCGGTAGTCCGGGATGCCGGAATCGGTGCTGAGCCCGGCGCCGGTCAGAACCGCGACCCGACGCCCGGCCAGCAGCGAGTGCAGTTCGTCGATCACGTCGTCCACGGTAGCGCGCCCGATCCGCGCGTTCCGTCCCGCGCGGCGCCGGCAGTGAACACAATGGACCGATGGCACCGACAGGCAAGTCGTCCGACGCCGTCGAACTGGTCGTCGGCGACCGGACCGTGCGCCTGACGCATCCGGACCGGGTGTACTTCCCGAAGACGGGCGCGACGAAACTGGACCTGGCGCAGTACTACATGGCGGTCGGCGACGGCATCGTGCGGGCGCTGCGGGAACGGCCGTGCATGCTGCACCGCTTCCCGGAGGGGCTCGACGGTGACAAGGTGCACCAGAAGCGCCTGCCGCGCGGCGCCCCGGACTGGGTGCAGACCGTGCAGGTCCACTTCCCGCGCTACGACCGCTACGCCGACGAACTGTGCGTCACCCATCTCGCGGACGTGGTGTGGGCGGTGCAGATGTCCACGGTCGAGTTCCACCCGTGGAACTCGCGGCGCGCGGACGTCGAACGCCCCGACGAGTGGCGCATCGATCTGGATCCGATGCCGCAATGCGATTTCGATACCGTGCGGCGCGTCGCGGGTGTCGTGCACGAGGTGCTCGACGAACTGGGCGCGACCGGGTGGCCGAAGACGTCGGGTGGTCAGGGTCTGCACGTGTACGTGCGGATCGAACCGCGGTGGGAGTTCGGTGATGTGCGCCGGGCCGCACTCGCGTTCGCGCGCGAGATCGAGCGGCGGGTTCCGAAGGACGTCACCACCACCTGGTGGCGCAAGGACCGGGATCCGACGAAGCTGTTCGTCGACTACAACCAGAACGCGCGCGACCACACGATCGCCGCGGCGTACTCGGTGCGCGGGGTCCCGGAAGCGACCGTGTCGGCGCCGGTGCGATGGGACGAGATCGACGACGTCGACCCCCGGGACCTCACGATGCGGACGGTGCCGGACCGGTTCGCGGAACTGGGCGATCTGCACGCCGGGATCGACGACGCGGTGTTCGCGCTCGATCCGCTGTTCGAGTGGGCGGACCGGGACGAGGCGTCCGGTCTCGAAGAGCCGGATCAGTAGCCCGCGCTGGTGTCGATGACTGCGATGAGTTCGGCGCCGGAGGCGAAGCGGGTGACGTTCTCGACGACGTGTTCGACGAAGGCGGGCACCCGTAGCGCGGGCGGGTTCGAATCGTGCGGGGTGATGATCGCGTTCGGCAGCGACCACAGGGGATGGCCGTCGGGGAGGGGTTCGGGATCGGTGACGTCGAGACCGGCACCGGCGATCGTTCCGGTGGAGAGGGCGTCGACGAGCGCGTCGGTATCGACGAGCGATCCGCGGGCGACGTTGACGACCCACGCCGACGGCTTCATCGCCGCGAACTGACGGGCACCGACCAGCCGCACGGTCTTCGCGGTCGCGGGGGCGGCGATCACGAAATGGTCTGCAGCGGGCCAGAGTTCGTCGATCCGTTCGACCGGGAGAGTCTCGGTGGCGCCGGGGACCGGACGGCCGCTGCGGGTCACCGCGAGCGAATGTGCGCCGATGCCGGCCAGCATCGGGATCAGCGCCCGGCCGATACCGCCGGCGCCGACGATGCCGACGGTCGCGCCACGCAGTGTGCCGAGAAGCGGGTAGAACTCCGTCGGCGTCCACGACGACGCGGCCAGGTGGGCGGGCAGTGCCCGCACTCCGGCGAGGAGCAGCGCCAGGGCGTGCTCGGCGACCGTGGCGGCGAAGGCTCCGGCCGCGGAGGTCCAGGTCAGCTGCGGATGCGCCTTCACGGTGCCGCCCTCGAGCCACTGCTCGACCCCTGCGGCGGGCAACTGCACCCAGCGCACCGACTCGGGTAACGACGCCGGGAACTCGGCGGGTCCACCGGTCCACACCAGGGCGTCGGGTTGCTCGTCGAGTCGGCACGGCACGCCGCCGCCCCGCACTATCGCCTCCTCGAACAACACGTCCGAGGTGGGACCGACAGCGATACGGGGCGGACGCGTGAAGGTCATGGTTCCGACTCTATTCGCGCGCCCGCCCCGGGTCATCCCGTGTGCTGTGCTCAGACGACCTCGACGAGCGGGTAGACCCCGTTCTCGTCGTGGACTTCACGTCCGGTCACCGGCGGATTGAACACGCACAGCATCCGCATCCGGGTGTCCGGTTCGACGCGATGCCGCTCGTGGCCGTTCAGCAGGTACATCGTGCCCGGCGCCAGCGGGTACACGGTGCCGGTCTCGAGGTCGGTGAGGGTGCCGGTGCCCTCGACGAGCCACACCGCCTCGACGTGGTTCGCGTAGTGGAACTCGTTGACGGTGCCGGCCTGGATGGTGGTCTCGTGGAAGGAGAATCCGACGCGGTCGCCGCCGAGCACGATGCGCTTGCTGCGCCAGTTCCCGTTCTCGGCCTCGACGTCGCGGTCGGTGCCGGTGATTTCGTCGGTGGTGCGTACGATCATGAAAAATCCTCTGCTGTAAAGACTTTCGCTTCAGGGCTGCGGCTGCGGATCAGGCGCAGACCTTCGCGGTGGCCTCGGCGATGATGTTGAGCCCGTACTCGAGCTCGTCGTCGGTGACGGTCAGCGGCGGCAGCAGCTTGACGACCTCGTCGGACGGTCCCGCGGTCTCCGCGAGCAGACCCTCCTCGAACGCGAACGCGCACACCTTCTGCGCGTCGCTCGGATCGTCGAACACCAGACCCTGGACGAGACCGCGACCGCGGGTGGACACGCCGTCGAACATCGTCGCCAGGTTCATGAACGTCTGGCGGATCCGTTCCCCCTTCCGCAGGGTGTCGCGTTCGAGGCGATCGTCGGACCAGTAGTGGTCGAGGGCGGCCCGCGCGGTCACGAACGCGGGGTTGTTGCCGCGGAACGTGCCGTTGTGCTCGCCCGGGCCCCACACGTCCAGTTCGCGTTTGAACAGGGTCAGCGCCAAGGGAAGTCCGTAACCGCCGATCGACTTCGACAGGGTCACGATGTCCGGTGTGATGCCCGCGGCCTCGAAGGAGAAGAACGGTCCGGTGCGGCCGCAGCCCATCTGCACGTCGTCGACGATGAGCAGGATGCCGCGCTCGGTGCACAGATCGGCCAGCGCGCGCAGCCACTCGGGGCGCGCGACGTTCACGCCGCCCTCGCCCTGCACGGTTTCCACGATCACCGCGGCCGGCCGGTTCAGGCCGCTGCCCGAATCGTCGAGGACGCGCGAGAACCAGTGGAAGTCCTCGGTGGCGCCGTCGAAGTAGCCGTCGAACGGCATCGGGGTCGCGTGCACGAGCGGCACACCGGCGCCCGCGCGCTTCATGGAATTTCCGGTCACCGACAGCGAGCCCAGCGTCATACCGTGAAAAGCGTTGGTGAAGTTGACGATCGACTCGCGGCCGGTCACCTTGCGGGCCAGTTTCAGCGCTGCCTCGACGGTGTTGGTTCCGGTCGGGCCGGGGAACTGCACCTTGTAGTCCAGTCCGCGCGGATCGAGGATCGTGCGTTCGAACGATTCGAGCAGTTCCCGCTTGGCCACGGTGTGCATGTCCAGGCTGTGGGTGATGCCGTCGTTCATGATGTAGTCCACGAGCGCGGTCTTGAGCACCGGGTTGTTGTGCCCGTAGTTCAGGGCGCCGGCGCCGGCGAAGAAGTCGAGGTAGTCCTTGCCGTTCTCGTCGCGCAGCCACGAGCCCGATGCGGTTTCGAAAACCGTGGGCCAGGAGCGACTGTAGCTGCGTACCTCGGATTCGAGATTCTCGAAAATGTCGGTCCGAGAAATTTCACGCTGTTCCAGGATGGTCATTTCTGCGTGCTCCTCCTGTTTTGAATTGTGATCGGGACCGAAAATTTCAGTCGCCGATTGTGTAGAGATCTTCGGGCAGGTGGGAATCGGGGAAATCGTCCGCTGCGAACAGATCGGTGCGCGTGATATAGGTGCCGCGCTGCTGGGCGACGGCCGTGAACAACGCGATGGAGGCCGAGTTGTCCGGACTGATGGTGGTCTCCAGGCGGGTCACACCGCAGTGGCGGAGCCGGTCCAGGAGCGTGTGCAGCATCCGGGCCGCCACGCCGCGTCCCCGCTGATCTTCGTCGACGGCGACCTGCCACACGAACAACGTGCCGGGCGCCTCCGGGCGGCGGTAGCCGGTGACGAACCCGACCGGCCGGTCGAACTCGTCGGTCGCGACGAGCGAGGTCGCGGCGTAGTCACGGCACCACAGCACATAGGCATACGAGGAATTGACATCGAGCACCCGGGAATCGCGAGCGATTTCCCAGATCCGAATTCCGTCTGCGATGCGAGGTGTCCTGAACTGCAATTCGGCCGGCGTTCGCAAGCTCGGTTCGGCCGGTGCGAGGGTCGGGGTACTTCTCTCCGTAACGGGCGTCATAAGTAATGGCAACGTAACAACCACGTGTGCCGAAATCACGCGCGTCGCGGAAATCGATCTTCGGAACCCCGGATTACACGCAGGTAAGAGCACTCGAGTGAGATGGGCCACATCGTGTAGCGATCGGTGCGGCCCCACCGATTACTTCGGGCTCGCCAGCGCGAACGGGAGCACCGCTTCGGCGCCCGCTGCGCGCAGCGTCCGCGCCGCCATCGTCAGCGTCCACCCCGTGTCGGTGACGGCGTCGACCAGCAGCACCGGACCGTCGACACCCGTGAGGTCCGGCGGGATCCACGCATCGACGAGCGCGGCGATGCGATAGGCCGAGTTCGCCGCCGTCACCGGCGGCCGCCCCGGACGGGACCGCAACGTGCCCAGATCCCGCAGGCGGCCGATCCGGGCCAGACCCGCGGCCAGCGAGCCGACGAGCAGCGGATGCGACTCCGACTCCACGGCCATCACCGCGACCGGGCGCTGTGCCCAGTCCCACGCGGCGAGCACCGAGATCGCGGCCCGCATGAGCTCGTCCGGGGCGGGGGCGTCCGGACCGTCCAGCAGCGCGCGCAGTCGTGGACCCCACCCCAGGTCGGACAACCGGCCCAGCACCCGCCCGGGTTCGGGTCCGTCGGTGATCCGCCCGGACAGCGACACCCCCAGCTTCGCCATGCCCGTCGGCCACTGCTTGCGCGGCGCGAGATCGACACCCGGGCGGTCCAGGCGCGCCACCGTCTGCGCCACACCGGCTTCCTCCACGTCGGTGCTCCAGCGCGGGCCGCAGCAGTTGTCGCACCGGCCGCAGCCCTCGGCGGAGGCCGTGAGCTCCGGGTCGTCGAGCTGCCGGCGCAGGAACAGCATCCGGCACTCGGTGGTGCGTTCGTATTCGAGCATGGCGGCCTGCTCGGCGGCGCGGGCCTCCTCGAGCCGGGCGTAGCGCGGCGCGTCGTAGTGCCACGGCTGCCCGGTCGCGACCCAGCCGCCCTTGACGCGGCGCACCGCACCGTCGACGTCGAGCACCTTGAGCACCATCTCGAGCCGCGACCGGTTCAGATCCACGAGCGGCTCGATCGCCGGCGTCGACTGCGGACGGTCGGTGTCGAGCACCTCCACGACCCGGCGCACCAGCGCCTCGTCGGGGAACGCGACCGACGCGAACCACTTCCAGATCTGCTGATCCTCGCGGCCCGGCAGGAGAACGACCTCGGCACGATCGGTGGAGCGGCCCGCGCGGCCGACCTGCTGGTAGTAGGAGATGGGGGAGGACGGTGCCCCGAGATGCACCACGAACCCCAGGTCCGGTTTGTCGAAGCCCATGCCCAGCGCCGACGTCGCCACCAGCGCCTTGACGCGGTTGTTCAGCAGATCCGCCTCGAGTTGCTCGCGTTCGGCGGTGTCGGTCTGCCCGGTGTACGCGGCGACGGCGTAACCCCGCTCGGCGAGCAACGCCGCCAGATCCTGCGCCGCCGACACGGTCAGCGCGTAGACGATGCCGGAGCCGGGCAGCTCACCCAGATGCTCGGCCAGCCACGCCGCGCGGCGTGCGGGCTCGTCGATCCGGACGACCGACAGGTGCAGCGAGGGGCGGTCCAGGCCGCCGCGCAGCACCAGCGTTTCCGCGGTGCCCTCGCCGACGCCCAACTGGGCGGCCACGTCGGCCACGACGCGATCGTTCGCGGTCGCGGTCGTCGCCAGCACGGGGATGCCCTCGCCGAGTTCGGCGACGAGCGTGCGGATCCGCCGGTAGTCCGGGCGGAAGTCGTGACCCCAGTCGGACACACAGTGCGCCTCGTCGACCACGACGAGACCGGCATCGCGGGCCAGGGCGGGCAGCACCTGATCGCGAAAGTCGGGATTGTTCAACCGTTCCGGGCTGACCAGCAGGACGTCGATCTCACCGGACGCGATGCGCTCGTGGATCTCGTCCCACTCGGTGACGTTGCCGGAGTTGATCGTCGCCGCCCGCACCCCGGCGCGTTCGGCGGACTCGACCTGGTTGCGCATGAGCGCCAGCAGCGGCGAGACGATCACCGTCGGACCGTGCCCGTGGGCACGCAGCAGTTTGGCGGAAATGAAGTACACCGCGGACTTGCCCCACCCGGTGCGCTGCACCACGAGCGCGCGGCGCCGCTGCACCACCAGCGCCTCGATCGCCGTCCACTGGTCCTCGCGCAGGCGCGCGTGCGGGCCGGCCAGTTCGCGCAGGAGTCGTTCGGCCTCGTCACGCAGATTCGTCGTCGCGATACTCATGCGGACCATCGTGCCGGAACAGGGTGACACGGAACGCGGGACGGTGGCTCCCGGTGCCGGTGGGGCGGTGCCGCGTCGAACGCACGGCCCGGCGCGGTGAACGGTCACAACCATGCGACGAGCGCGCAACGATCCTACGATCGCGCTTCCGGTAACAGACCAGCCGGTCGCCCCGATGGCACGCAGTGCCGCAATTGTAGAAGCCGTTGCGCAACAGTAGGTTACGCCCCTCGCGTGTCCTGGGCCGGGCTCGAGGGCAGGCGAGTGGTGTGGGTCCCTCGGGCCGGAAGAATGTGACGGGCCTTTCCTTGCGGCGGCTAATCTGGGCGCATGAACGGGCACCACCTTCTTTCCGATGTCACGTCGGAGTCGAACCGAATTCACCACTCCGCGTTTCGGAACAAGATCGTTTCTGCCGAGGAGGCGGTGCGGTACATCCACCCCGGTGACACGGTCGCGATCAGCGGGTTCGGCAGTGCCGGCACTCCCAAGGCCGTCACACCCGCGCTCGCGGAGCGGATCCGGCACGCCCGCGCCGGCGGTACGGACTTCACGATCAACCTTCTCACCGGTGCCTCCGTCGCCGCCGAGACCGAACGCATGCTCGCGGAGGTCGACGGCATCTCGCTGCGCATGCCCTACCAGTCCGAGGCGACGGCACGCCGCTCCATCAACTCCGGTGGCATGGACTACCTCGACATCCACCTGTCCCACGTGGCCCAGCAGGTCTGGGAGGGGTACTACGGGCACATCGACGTCGCGGTCATCGAGGTCTCCGGCATCACGGAGAGCGGTGAACTGATCCCGTCGACGTCGATCGGCAACAACAAGACCTGGCTCGACGTCGCCGAGAAGGTCGTCCTCGAGGTCAACTCCTGGGTGCCGGACGCGATGAACGGGATCCACGACGTCTACTACGGCACCGCGCTGCCCCCGAACCGCAAGCCGATCATGTTGACCGGCGTCGAGGACCGCATCGGCCAGCCCACCCTGCGCGTCGACCCGGCCAAGGTCGTCGCCGTCGTCGAGACCAACCTGCGCGACAGCGCGATGCCGCTGACTCCGCCGGACGCCGTCAGCAAGACGATCGCCGGGCACGTACTGGAGTTCTTCGAGTTCGAGGTCTCCAAGGGACGCCTGCCCGCCGATTCGCTGTTGCCGCTCCAGTCCGGTGTCGGCAACGTCGCCAACGCGGTGCTGCAGGGCCTCGACGCCGGACCGCACAAGGGGTTGACCTGCTATTCCGAGGTCATCCAGGACGGGATGCTGCACCTGATCAAGCACGGCACCGTGAAGTACGCATCCGCGACGTCGCTCGCGTTGACCGCGGAGGGTGTCGACGAGCTGGTGGCCAACATCGACTTCTACCGGGAGCACATCGTGCTGCGGCCGCAGGAGATCAGCAACCACCCGGAGATCGTCCGCCGCCTCGGCATCATCGCCATGAACGGCATGCTCGAGGCCGACATCTACGGCAACGTCAACTCCACCCATGTCATGGGAACCAAGATGATGAACGGCATCGGTGGTTCCGGCGACTTCGCTCGCAACGGCTATCTGTCGATGTTCCTGAGCCCGTCGACCGCGAAGGGCGGCAGCATCTCGGCGATCGTGCCGATGGTGCCGCACGTCGACCACACCGAGCACGACACCCAGGTGATCGTCACCGAGCAGGGCCTCGCCGATCTGCGCGGGCTGTCTCCGCGTCGCCGCTCACGCGTCGTCATCGACAACTGCGCCCACCCCGACTACCGGGACGCGCTGCACGAATATGTCGCGCGTGCCGAGGCCGAAGCCGGCGGGCACACCCCGCACCTCCTCGGCGAGGCACTGTCGTTCCATCAGCGGTTCGTGGAAACCGGGTCCATGCTCCCGTGATCGTCCACCCGCGCCGGTCGGTGGATCAGTTTCCACCCACCGGCGCGGGATCGATCTGCTGCTGCGGCAGCGACTCGGTGAGCGCGGCCGACACCTCCTGCAAGGGGGACGGTCCGGACCCGTTCGGCACCGTCAACGCGACGTAGACCGGCCGGTCCACCGCGAACCACGTACTCGCGGCGATGCCCTCGGCTTCGCCCGACACCTCGAACCACTGCACGCCGTCGACGACCTGCAGCGCCGCCGCCGCATCGAATTCGGCGGGACGATCCAGACCGCACCGCAGCACCACCGGTTCCGCATCGGCGGTCTGCCAGGCCGCGGTGCCGGGCGGAGCGGGATCGACCAGTTCGGCGCGCGTGTAGTCCCCGAGCTTCTCGGGCAGTGCCGCGAGCAGGTCTGCGCACGCGGCGGATTCGGCCTGCGGCGCGGGAACCGGTCCGAGTGCGAGCGGGCCGAGCACCGGATTGCGGTCGATGATCACCGCGGCGACGACGACTCCGGCGAGCAACGCGACCGGCAGTGCGATGGCCGTCGCGATCACCGCGGGATGGCGGCGTTCCTCCTCGGCCACCTGTGCGTCGGCACCGGCGGCGTCGGATTCGGGTTCGGGAGAAGAATCGGATTCGATCATCAGGTCCATCTTCGGGAGCGGTAGCGTGACCCGAACCTATCAGTGCCTGTCACGGCACCGGACCGCACCGGCCGGAGCCGGAAGGAGACTTCTGCCACCGTGCCCGACCCCACCGGCCCCACCGTCGCCGAACTCGGCGAATTCCCCGTCATCGATCGCGCGACCGCCGGCCGTCGCCAGCCCGCGACGACCCTGGTCGGGCCGGGACACGATGCAGCACTCGTCGCCGCGTCCGACGGCCGCGTCGCCGTTTCCACGGACATGCTCGTCGAGGGCAGGCACTTCCGGCTGGACTGGTCGAGTCCACAGCAGGTCGGACGCAAAGCTGCGGCGCAGAACGGTGCGGACGTCGCGGCGCTCGGCGCCCGCCCGACCGCGTTCGTCGTCGCACTCGGGTGCCCGCCCGGTACCCCCGTGGCCGTGCTCGAGGGGATCTCCGCCGGTCTGGGGGAAGCCGCCGAGGAGATGGGCGCGGGGGTCGTCGGCGGCGACCTCGTGCAGGCCGATCAGGTGATCGTCTCGGTGACGGTGCTCGGCGACCTCGAAGGCCGGGCGCCGCTGCTGCGCACCGCGGCCCGGCCCGGTGACGTCCTCGCGCTGGCCGGCACCCTGGGCCGGTCCGCCGCGGGGTTGGCGCTGCTGCTCGCCGGTCACGGCGGTCACCCCGATCTGGTGGAGGCCCACCGCGTTCCGGCCCCGCCGTACGCAGCGGGGCCGGCGGCGGCGCGGGCGGGTGCGCGCGCCGGGACCGACATCTCGGACGGTCTGCTCGCCGATCTCGGGCACATCGCGGCCGCGTCGGCCGTGGCCATCGACGTCGAGTCGGCCCTGCTCGGACCGGGCGACGATCTGCGCGCTGCCGCGGCGGACCTGGACGCCGATCCGTGGGAGTGGGTGCTGACCGGGGGAGAGGACCATGCGCTGGCCGCGTGTTTCCCGCCGGAGGTGGCGCTTCCCGAGGGCTGGCACCGCATCGGCTCGGTGCGTGCGGGGGCGGGCATCACCGTCGACGGCCGCGACCACGCGGGTCCCGGCGGCTGGCAGAGTTTCTCGAGATAGGTTTCTGCGTATGGCTGTCTATGCGCTCGGCGATCGTGTCCCCGATATCCACCCCGATGCGTGGGTGCACCCCGATGCCGTGGTGATCGGCAATGTCACCCTCGGTGCACACGCCTCGGTGTGGCCGACGGCGGTGCTGCGCGGCGACTACGGCTCCATCACCGTCGGTGAGTACACCAACATCCAGGACGGAACGATCATCCACACCACGGCGATCCAGTCGACGATCATCGGCGCCCGCTGCGTGGTCGGCCACAACGCCCACATCGAGAGCGCCACCATAGGCGACGGTTGCCTCGTCGGCTCCGGGTCGCTCGTGCTCAACGGCGCGACGCTCGGGGCCGGATCGCAGGTCGCCGCGGGCGCGCTCGTCCCGCCGCGGTTCGAACTGCCGGAACGACGCATGGCCATGGGCGTGCCCGCCAAGGTCCGGGAGGGCTTCGAGCTCCCCGAGGGCAGCTTCGAGGAGAACGCGAAGATGTACGCGGCGAACGCCGACTACTACCGCACCGCGTTGCGCCGCATCGACTAGGGGGAAATTCGTGACGGACCAACTCGCCGATCCGGACACTCCGACCGGGCCGCGACCGCTCGCCGAGGTCGTCGAGGCCGGCTGGGCGCAGGCCCTGGCACCCGTCGCCGACGACATCGCGGCGATGGGGCAGTTCCTGCGCCGGGAGAACGCCGCCGGCCGCGGCTACCTCCCGGCCGGCAGCAACGTGCTGCGCGCCTTCACGCAGCCGTTCGACCGGGTGCGGGTGCTCATCGTCGGACAGGACCCCTACCCGACGCCGGGTCATGCGGTGGGCCTGAGCTTTTCCGTCGCACCCGACGTGCGCCCCGTGCCGCGCAGCCTTGCCAACATCTACCGCGAATACACCGAGGACCTGGGCCTGCCGGTGCCGGCGAACGGCGACCTGACGCCCTGGGCGGAGCAGGGTGTGCTGCTGCTCAACAGGGTGCTCACCGTGCAGCCGGGGCAGCCCGCCTCGCATCGCGGCAAGGGATGGGAGGTCGTCACCGAGCAGGCGATCCGGGCGCTCGTCGCGCGCGGCACGCCGCTGGTGGCGATCCTGTGGGGCCGTGACGCGGCGACCTTGAAGCCGATGCTCGGGAACGTGCCCACCGTCGAGTCCGCGCACCCGTCACCGCTGTCCGCATCCCGCGGATTCTTCGGCTCGCGACCGTTCAGCCGCGCGAACGCTCTCCTCGAACAGCAGGGCGGCGGGCCGGTGGACTGGCGCCTGGCCTGACCACCGGCCGCGCCGGATCGGTTCTGCTTCAGCGGTTCTGCTTCAGCGAGGCGAAATCGGGGCGGCGCTTCTCGACGAACGCGTCCGCACCCTCGAGACCCGTCGGCGATACCGCCGCCGCCGAGATCGACGCGAGTTCGGCGACGAGCTGTTCGGCGAGCGTCCGGTGCTGGGAGTCCGCCACCAGGCGGCGGATGCCGGCGTAGGCCGCGGTCGGGCCGTTGGCGAGGGTCCGGGCGACGCGCAGCGCCTCGCTCTGGACCTCGTCGTCGGCGACGAGCCGGCTCAGCAGGCCGAGGCGCACCGCCTCGTCCGCGGCGACCACCGCGTCCGTGAGGATCATCTCGCGGGCCCGGGCGACCCCGACCACCCGCGGCAGCGTCCAGGACATCCCGCCGTCCGGCGTGTATCCGATCGACGGGTACGCCGGGCGCAGCTTCGTCGAGGGGCCGCCGAGCGCGATGTCGGCGTGCAGCACGATGCTCATCCCGGCACCGGCGGCCCAGCCGTGCACCGCCGCGACGACGGGCACACCCACGGCGTCGAGGGCCAGCACGAACTCGTGGAATCGGCCGGCGATGTCGGCGACGTGCGCGCTGCGGTCCTCGGCGGCGGCGAATCCGCGCACGTTCCCACCCGCGCAGAAGTTGGCGCCTTCACCCACCAGCAGGACGGCGCCGACCTCGGGTCCGGCGGCACGCAGGGCGGCGGTGCCCTGATCGACTCCGGCGGGGGACAGCGAGGTGCCGTTCTCGGCGGTCGCCACGGCGATGCGCAGGACTCCGTCGGTCACGCTCACGTGCGAGGCGGAGGTATCGGTCACAGAAGTTTCGGTCACCTTCGGCACACTAGCCGCCGGGCCGAACCTCACAAAACGGCAAATACCCCCGGCGACGGACGCCGGGGGTATTCGTGGTCTCGGCTCGATCAGCCGCGAACGACCTTGCCCGCCTTCAGGCAGGAGGTGCACACGTTGATCTTGCGGGTGTTGCCCGGGGCAACCTGGGCACGCACGCTCTGGATGTTCGGGTTCCAGCGACGATTGGTACGCCGGTGCGAGTGCGAGACCGACTTCCCGAAGCCGGGGCCCTTGGCGCATACGTCGCAGACGGCAGCCATGTCGCGAACTCCTTGTTATGTAGTGGATATTGTCATTCTTGTCCTGCGAACACGGGAAACTGTCGTCGCCCGTGCGAGGCAACCCTGCAAGCGTAGCGAATGCGGCAGCCGATGACCAAACCGGCCGCCTTCCGGCCGCACGGTTACCCTTTCGGCATCGGAAATCGGCGGGTTGCGGAAGAGGTGTCCACAGTTGTTCGAAGCGGGGGACGTGGTGGACGCACAGGCGCTGCGCCGCTGGGCAGAGCTCGGGCTCAAGGCCATCGAGGAGCGCCACGACGAGATCAACGTCCTCAACGTCTTCCCCGTCCCGGACGGTGACACCGGCACGAACCTGCTGATCACCGTGCGATCCGCGGTAGAGGATCTCCGCGCGTCCGGTACGCAGCAGACGGCAGCCGGGGTCCTCGACGCCCTCGCGCGCGGCGCGTTCACCGGAGCCCGCGGCAACTCCGGGGTGATCCTCGCGCAGATCCTGCGCGGAATGGCCGACGCCACCGCGACCCAGGAGCAGCTCGATGCGCCCGGGATCGCCCACGCGCTGGACCGCGCGGCCGCCGCGGTGATGCGGGCGCTGAGCAGCCCCGCCGACGGGACCATCGTGAGCGTTCTGCACGCCGCCGCGACCGGCGCGTCCCGGCTCGGTGCCGACGCGACACCCGCGGACGTGGCGCTCGCTGCCGCCGACGCCGCCGCGGCCGCACTGCAGCACACCGTCACGCAGCTCGACGTCCTCGCGGAGAACGGCGTCGTCGACGCCGGTGGCCTCGGCCTGCTCATCCTGCTCGACGTGTTCGTCGAGGTCGTGACCGGCGAGCGACCCGACCGCCGCCTCACCCTCACCACCCGGCCCGTTCCGCCGGTGCGGTCCGCCGCGCGCCCGGACGCCTCCCGGCAGGACGACCCGGCCGCGGACGACGACACCGCGCAGGACTACGAGGTCATGTACTTCGTGGGCGACACCGACGACGAGCGGATGGCGACGCTGCGGACGCGGCTCGACGCACTCGGCGACTCCGTCGCGGTGGTCGGCGACGGCGCCGGCACCTGGACCGTGCACGTGCACTGCTGCGACGCCGGTGCGGCGGTCGAGGCGGGTCTGGCGGCGGGAACCGTCCACCGCATCGAGATCACCTGTTTCGCGCTCGACGCGGTGCGCCGGGACAACTGCAGCCGGGACAACTGCGATGGGCGCGGGGAGCCCCCGGCCTCGCCGGGCCGGGCCGTGCTCGCGGTCGTGGAGGGCGACGGCGCCGCCGAGCTGTTCGAGGCCGAAGGGGCCGTCGTCGTCCGGGCCGACCGCCCGATGACCATCCCCGGGTTGCTCGACGCCATCCGCGCGGTCGACGCACCCGAGGTGCTGGTGCTGCCCAACGGTGCGCTCAGCGAGCAGAACCTCATCGCCGTCGGGGCGGCGACCCGCGACGACCATCGGTCGGTGATGTTCCTGCCGAGCTGGTCGATGGTGCAGGGGCTCGCGTCCCTCGCCGTGCACGACGCCGGACGGGACTCGGTCGACGACGCGTTCACGATGACCGAGGCCGCCGCGACGACCCGCTGGGGCTCGCTGCGCATCGCGCAGGAACGCGCCCTGACCTGGGTGGGAACGTGCGAACCCGGCGACAGCCTCGGTTTGTCCGGCCACGATGTCGTAGTCATCGAGCATGATCTGGTGGCAGCGGGCGCGTCGCTCCTCGACAAGGTCCTCGCCGCGGGTGGAGAACTCGTGACGATGCTGGTCGGGTCCGGTGCTCCCGAGGGTCTCGCCGAACAGCTGACCGCCCACCTCGACGCGCACCATCCCGAGGTGGAGGTCGTGGTGTATCACGGGGGACAGGGCAGCGACCTGCTGCAACTCGGCGTCGAGTAGACGCCGAACCGGGCAGAAGCGGACACGGCGAAAGGACGGCAGTGGCGACACTCGCGGACCGACTCGATCATCTTCTCGGACGCAAGACCGCCGACGCCCTGTTCGACGCGTTCGGCATGTCCACCGTCGAGGATTTGCTGCGCCACTACCCACACCGCTACGCGACCCAGGGCGCCGAACTCGGCGACGCGCAGCCGGAGGAAGGCCAGCACGTCACGATCATCGCGCGGGTCGAGAAGGCCGACGAGGTGCGGATGAAGAGCCGGCCCGGGACGCGGCTCGCGGTGGTGCTGGTTTCGGACCGGCAGAAGATCGACGTGACGTTCTTCAACCCGCACAAGGTCAAATACAACATCAAGCCCGGCGTGCGCGGCATGTTCTCCGGCACCGTGAAGTACTTCCGGGACAAGTGGAGCCTCGCCCATCCGAGCTACGTCATCCTTCCCGAGCCGCGCGACGCGGAGGTCGGGGGAGCGACACCCGCGCCGACCCGGGTCCGCGGGGCGGGCGCGCTGGCGGGGATGGCCCGCAGCGCGCAGGGCAGCGACGGCATCGACATGTCGATCTTCGACCGGGCGCTGATCCCGATGTACCCGGCGACCCGGGACGTCGAGTCGTGGACGGTGATGCGCTGCGTGCGGCAGATCCTCGACCAACTCGAGGTCGTCGACGACCCGCTGCCGGACTGGGTGCGCCGCGAGCACGGCCTGGTCGGCCTGGACGAGGCGCTGCGCACCATTCATCTGCCCGACACGAAGGAGCAGGTGACCGCCGCACGGGCCCGGTTGCGTTTCGACGAGGCCACCGCTCTGCAACTGGTGCTCGCGCGCCGCCGGCACGACGTGGCCGTGCGCACCGCGCCGGTCTGCGCGCCCCGCGACGACGGCATCGCCGCCGAATTCGACCGGCGCCTGCCCTTCGAACTGACCACCGGTCAGCTCGCCGTCGCCGGCGAGATCGCCGCCGACCTGTCGGTGGCGCACCCGATGAATCGGCTGCTGCAGGGCGAGGTCGGTTCCGGCAAGACCATCGTGGCGTTGCGGGCGATGCTGCAGGTCGTCGACTCCGGACACCAGTGCGCACTGCTCGCGCCGACGGAGGTGCTCGCCGCGCAGCACGCCCGGTCGCTGACCTCGATGCTCGGGGACCTGGCCGCCGCCGGTGAGCTCGGCGCCCACGAACTCGCGACCAAGGTGACGCTGGTGACCGGCTCGATGTCCGCGGCCCGCAAACGCCAGGCGCTGCTCGACACCGTCAACGGCGACGCCGGCATCGTCATCGGCACCCACGCCCTGATCCAGCAGGGCGTGGAGTTCTTCGACCTGGGCCTCGTCGTCATCGACGAACAGCATCGCTTCGGGGTCGAACAGCGGGACGCACTGCGCAACCGCGGCCGTGACGGTGCGAGCCCGCACGTGCTGGTGATGACCGCGACCCCGATTCCGCGGACGATCGCGATGACCGTCCTCGGCGACCTCGAGGTCTCGACCCTGACGGAACTGCCGCGCGGGCGCTCACCGATCGTGAGCCGGGTCGTGCCGGCGAAGGTGCATCCGAGCTGGGTCGACCGCGCGTGGGAGCGGATCGGCGAGGAGGTCGCGGAGGGGCGGCAGGCCTACGTCGTGTGCTCCCGGATCGGGGACGGGGACGCGGACGAGGACGCCGACGCCGATTTCTTCGTTCTCGAGGACGCGGAGCCTGCGCGCGGTACGAAGAGTCGTGGTGGAAAAAGCGGCGGCAAGGGGGCGCGGGCCGGTGCCGAGCCGCCGGACACGAAGTCGGTGCTGCAGCAGTACGAGGAGCTGTCCACCGGCCCGTTGAGTCACCTGCGCGTCGGGTTGCTGCACGGCCGGTTGCCCGCGGACGAGAAGGACGCGGTGATGCGCGACTTCGGCGCCGGGAAGATCGACGTGCTGGTGTGCACGACCGTCGTCGAGGTCGGTGTGGACGTGCCCAACGCGACGGTGATGGTGATCGTCGACGCCGACCGGTTCGGGGTCAGCCAGCTGCATCAGCTGCGCGGTCGCGTGGGGCGAGGCGGGCATCAGGGGCTGTGCCTGCTCGTCACCGACAGCCGCCCGGGGTCGCAGGCGATGATGCGGCTCGACGCGGTGGCCGGCACCACCGACGGGTTCGCGCTGGCACAACTCGACCTGCAGCAACGGCGCGAGGGCGACGTGCTCGGGGTCGCGCAGTCCGGCACGGCGTCGACGCTGCGGCTGCTCTCGCTCGTCGACGACGTGGAAGTCATCGCCGCCGCGCAGGCGTTCGCGCGTGCGGTCACCGACGAGGATCCGGGCCTGGACGAGCATCCCGGACTCGCGCGGATGGTCACCGCGGCCCTGGACAGCACGCGGGTCGAATACCTCGAGAAATCCTGAGCCGCGCGCCCGGCGGAACACCTGCGGACGAGGTAACGTTCCGCGCACAGCAGGCGTGATCCGGCTGTGAGGTAAAAACGAGAGCACCTTCCGTATTACCTGCGGGTTACCGGTACGCGGAACTGCATCGTTTCAGTCTTGCCACATTCGTTCCACATCCCAGAATGTGGGACGGGGGTGAAAATCGGCATGTTGCGGCAGGGTACGTTCGTCCAATGTTCTCGAAAGTGCTTGTCGCCAACCGTGGCGAGATCGCGATCCGCGCCTTCCGTGCCGCCTACGAACTGGGTGCCGGGACCGTCGCGGTGTTTCCCTACGAAGACCGCAAGTCGCTGCATCGGCTGAAGGCGGACGAGTCGTACCAGATCGGTGTCGAGGGACATCCCGTCCGCGCCTACCTGTCGGTCGAAGAGATCGTCTCGGCCGCGAAGTCCGCGGGCGTGGACGCGATCTACCCGGGCTACGGATTCCTGTCCGAGAATCCGGACCTCGCCGCAGCCTGCGCGGAAGCCGGCATCACCTTCATCGGCCCGCCCGCCGAGGTGCTGGAACTGACCGGCAACAAGGCCCGCGCGATCGCCGCCGCCAAGGCGGCCGGTCTGCCGGTGCTCGCCTCGTCCGAGCCGTCGTCCGACGTCGAGGCGCTGCTCGCCGCCGCCGAGGACATGGAGTTCCCGGTGTTCGTCAAGGCGGTCGCCGGTGGTGGCGGACGCGGCATGCGCCGCGTCGCCGAACGCGCCCAGCTGCGCGAAGCGATCGAAGCCGCCTCGCGTGAGGCCGACGCCGCGTTCGGTGATCCGACGGTGTTCCTCGAGCAGGCCGTCGTCGACCCGCGCCACATCGAGGTCCAGATCCTCGCCGACAAGCACGGCAACGTGATGCACCTGTTCGAGCGGGACTGCTCGGTGCAGCGCCGGCACCAGAAGGTCGTCGAGCTCGCCCCGGCCCCGAACCTGCCGGAGGAGCTGCGGCAGAAGATCTGCGCGGACGCGGTGGCGTTCGCGAAGGAGATCGGCTACCAGTGCGCCGGCACCGTCGAGTTCCTGCTCGACAAGCAGGGCCGCCACGTGTTCATCGAGATGAACCCGCGCATCCAGGTCGAGCACACGGTGACCGAGGAGATCACCGACGTCGACCTCGTGCAGGCGCAGATGCGCATCGCATCCGGTGAATCCCTGTCGGATCTGGGTCTGTCGCAGGACACCGTCACGATCCGCGGAGCGGCGCTGCAGTGCCGCATCACCACCGAGGACCCAGCCAACGGCTTCCGGCCCGACACCGGCCGCATCACCGGCTACCGCACGCCCGGCGGCGCCGGCATCCGCCTCGACGGCGGCACCTCCGTCGGTGCCGAGGTCTCGGCGCACTTCGACTCGATGCTGGTCAAGCTCACCTGCCGCGGGCGCAACCTCGAGGCCGCCGTCGCGCGGGCCCGGCGCGCGGTCGCCGAGTTCCGCATCCGCGGCGTCGCCACGAACATCCCGTTCCTGCAGGCGGTGCTCGACGACCCGGACTTCCGGGCCGGCAACGTGACCACCTCGTTCATCGAGGAGCGTCCGCAGCTGCTGACGCTGCGTTCCTCCGCGGACCGCGGCACCAAGATCCTGCGGTACCTCGCGGACGTGACGGTCAACAAGCCGCACGGCCAGCGCCCCACCACGGTCTACCCGCACGACAAGCTCCCCGCGATCGACCTGACGGCCGCGCCGCCGGCCGGGTCGCGGCAGCGGCTGCTCGAACTCGGTCCCGAAGGCTTCGCGCGTGCACTGCGCGAGCAGAAGGCCCTCGGCGTCACCGACACCACCTTCCGCGACGCCCACCAGTCGCTGCTCGCCACCCGGGTGCGCAGCAAGGACCTGCTCACCGTCGCCGGGCACGTCGCGCGGATGACCCCGGAACTGCTGTCCATCGAGGCGTGGGGCGGTGCCACCTACGACGTGGCGCTGCGCTTCCTGCACGAGGACCCGTGGGAGCGGCTCGCGGCGCTGCGTGAGGCGATCCCGAACATCAACCTGCAGATGCTGCTGCGTGGTCGCAACACCGTCGGCTACACGCCGTACCCGGAGGCGGTGACCCGGGCGTTCGTGCAGGAGGCGGCGAGCACCGGCATCGACATCTTCCGGATCTTCGACGCCCTGAACAACGTCGACCAGATGCGACCGGCGATCGACGCGGTCCGCGAGACCGGCACCACGATCGCCGAGGTCGCGCTGTCCTACACGGGCGATCTGTCGAACCCGAACGAGACGCTCTACACGCTCGACTACTACCTGAAGCTGGCCGAGCAGATCGTCGAGGCCGGCGCGCACGTGCTGGCGATCAAGGACATGGCCGGGCTGCTGCGCGCCCCCGCCGCCGCGACCCTCGTCTCGGCGCTGCGCAGCAACTTCGACCTGCCGGTGCACGTGCACACCCACGACACCCCGGGCGGTCAGCTCGCCACCTACCTGGCGGCGTGGCAGGCGGGCGCGGACGCCGTCGACGGCGCGTCGGCGGCACTGGCCGGGACCACCAGCCAGCCCGCGCTGTCCGCGATCGTCGCGGCCGCGGCGAACAGCGAGTACGACACCGGCCTGGACCTGCAGGCCGTGTGCGATCTCGAGCCGTACTGGGAGGCGCTGCGGAAGGTGTACGCGCCGTTCGAGTCCGGGCTGCCCGCCCCGACCGGCCGCGTGTACACGCACGAGATCCCCGGTGGTCAGCTGTCGAACCTTCGTCAGCAGGCCATCGCGCTGGGCCTCGGTGACCGCTTCGAGGACGTCGAGGCCGCCTACGCCGGCGCCGACCGCCTCCTGGGCCGGCTGATCAAGGTCACCCCGTCGTCGAAGGTCGTCGGCGACCTCGCGCTGCACCTCGTCGGTGCCGGTGTGTCCGTCGACGACTTCGCCGCCGATCCGGGCCGCTTCGACATCCCGGATTCGGTCGTCGGATTCCTGCGCGGCGAACTCGGCACCCCCGCCGGGGGCTGGCCCGAGCCGTTCCGCAGCAAGGCCCTGGCCGGCCGCGGCGAACCGAAGGCCGAAGCGCAGCTCGCATCGGAGGACGAGAAGGCGCTCGGCGGCAGCTCGCTCGAGCGTCGCAGCACCCTCAACCGGCTGCTGTTCCCGGCCCCGACCCGCGAGTTCGAAGAGCACCGCGACGCCTACGGCGACACCTCCGAACTGTCGGCGAACCAGTTCTTCTACGGCCTGCGCCAGGGTGAGGAGCACCGCGTCAAGCTCGACAAGGGCGTCGAACTGCTCATCGGCCTCGAGGCGATCTCGGACGCCGACGAACGCGGCTTCCGGACCGTGATGTGCATCCTCAACGGACAGCTGCGTCCGGTCTCCGTGCGCGACCGGTCCATCGCCAGCGAGGTCCCGGCGGCGGAGAAGGCCGACCGGAGCAACCCCGGTCACGTGGCCGCGCCGTTCGCCGGCACCGTCACTCTCGTCGTCGGTGAGGGCGACAAGGTCGCCGCGGGTGACACCGTCGCCACGATCGAGGCCATGAAGATGGAAGCGGCGATCACCGCGCCGCGCGGTGGGCAGATCACCCGCCTCGCGATCGGTGGTGTCCAGCAGGTCGAGGGTGGCGATCTGCTGGTGGTGGTGTCCACCGAGGAAAGCGCCGAGTGACACGGATCGTCGCGGGCCGGGCCGGGGGGCGGCGCCTGAAGGTGCCGCCCCGCGGTACCCGGCCCACCTCCGAACGTGTCCGCGAGGCACTGTTCAGTTCGCTCGATGCGCGGATGGACCTGGACGGGGCCGCGGTACTGGATCTCTACGCGGGATCCGGTGCCCTCGGTCTCGAGGCCCTGTCGCGGGGCGCCGCGCACGTGTTGCTCGTCGAGTCCGACGCCAAGGCCGCGGCCGTGGTCCGGCAGAACATCGCCGAGGTCGGGCTGCCCGGTGCCGTGCTCCGCGCGGCACCGGTGTCGACCGTGCTGGCCGGCACCCCGGACCGCGTCTACGACCTCGTGCTGGCGGATCCGCCGTACGCGATCGACGAGGACGCCGTGTCCCGGGTGCTGACCGTTCTCGTCGACGGCGGATGGGTCGGGGACGGTTCGGTGGTCGTGCTCGAACGGTCCTCGCGGTCACCGGAAACGGTGTGGCCGGAAGCCCTCGAGGCTGGGCGCGTCCGCAAGTACGGGGAGACCCGGATCGAGGTCGCCACCTGCTACGGTTCTGAATCATGAGCAGCGCCGTCTGTCCTGGATCCTTCGACCCTGTCACCAACGGACATCTCGACGTCATCAGCCGAACCGCACTGCAGTTCGACGAGGTCGTCGTCACCGTGTTGGTCAACCCGAACAAGCAGGGCATGTTCACCGTGCCCGAGCGCCTCGAGATGCTGGCCGAGGCCACCTCGCATCTCGGCAACGTCCGCGTCGACGCCTGGCAGGGTCTGCTCGTCGACTACGCGAAGGCAAACGGCATCACCGCGATCGTCAAGGGTCTGCGCGGCGCCAACGACTTCGACTACGAGCTGCAGATGGCGCAGATGAACCACAAGCTCACCGGCGTCGACACCCTGTTCGTCGCAACCAATCCCGCGTACAGCTACCTGTCGAGCTCGCTCGTCAAGGAGGTCGCGACCTACGGCGGCGACGTCGCGGACATGCTGCCGGCGACGGTGCACAAGCGGCTGCTCGCGCGGATCGCCGAACGGGCCGCGGGCAAGTAGCCCGGATCACGTCCGCCGGGTAACGGTTTCGACAACACGGGCACCGGGTTCGCCGACACGCCCCCGAGGGTCGCGCCGCACCGCGCCACCTGCGGCAGACTGGCAGCTGGCCGCGGCCGCACCGGCCGGACCGGACGAGGAATGGGGTTGGGCGTGTATCGGGTTTTCGAGGCACTCGACGAACTTGTCGCGATCGTCGAGGAAGCACGTGGTGTGCCGATGACCGTGAGTTGCGTGGTCCCGCGAGGGGACGTTCTCGAACTCCTCGACGACGTACGGGACGCGCTGCCCAGCGAGCTGGACGACGCGCAGGACGTCCTCGACCACCGTGACCGTCTGGTCGGCGACGCGCGGGCCCTGGCGGACAAGACCGTCGGCGACGCCGACGAAGAGGCGCGGGAACTGCTCGAGCGGGCCCGGGCGGACGCCGACCGCATGCTCGCCGACGCGAAGGCCCAGGCCGACCGGATGGTGCAGGAGGCGCGGGCACACGCCGACGAACTGGTCCAGGACGCGCGCGCCGAAGCCGAGGACACCGTCGCCGAGGCCAAGCGGCAGTACGAGGCTCTCACCGGCCGGGCCCGGGCCGAGGCGGACCGCATGATCGAGTCCGGGAAGGCGTCCTACGAGCGGGCCGTCGCGGACGGTGAAGCCGAGCAGGCACGGCTGGTGTCCCAGACCGAGGTCGTGCAGGCGGCGCACGCCGAATCGGCGCGGGTGATCGACAGCGCCCACGCGGAGTCGGACCGGTTGCGCACCGAATGCGACGAGTACGTCGACGGCAAACTCGCCGATTTCGAGGAGATCCTCAACACGACGCTTCGCTCGGTCGGGCGGGGCCGGCAGCAGTTGCGCACCGCCGGGGCCCCGGACTACGCGGAGGCGGACTGGCGCGCCGAACGCCGCCGCTGAACTCGCGCACCGGGCGGATTTCCCTGTGGCGCGCCGCGTCGCGTACCATTGGGGGGTTGCCCAGTACAACTGACGGCTTCGTGCCGTCGATCCGAAAGCGAGTTGCCGTGTCTTCCCGTCATCACAGTGCGTCTCGTCCCGCCCGGGACGAGGGTCTTGTGCTGGACGTGATCTCTCTCGGCCGTCGCCCGGGCTCGATGCGAACGGTGAGCCGGGTCGTCCCGTCGCCCTCGCGTATCGGTCTCGACCTCGTCGCGATCGAAGAGGGCACGGATGTGGAACTCGATCTGCGGCTCGAGGCGGTGTCGGAGGGCGTGCTCGTGACGGGCACCGTCCGCGCCGAGACCGTCGGCGAGTGCTCGCGGTGCCTCGAGCCGTTCACCGGCTCGGTGGACCTGTATCTCACGGAGCTGTTCGCCTACCCGAACAGCGTCACGGAACAGACCACCGAGGAGGACGAGGTCTACCGGATGGTGGACGACGAGATCGACCTGGAGCCGGTCATCGTCGACGCCGTCGGACTGGAGCTTCCGCTGCGGCCGTTGTGTAGCGACGACTGCGCGGGACTGTGCCCGGAATGCGGCATTCGCCTGGCGATTGCGGAATCCGGGCACGGGCATGAAATAATCGATCCTCGCTGGGCTGGGTTGGCAGCTGCCATCGGCGCAGGATCCGAAGAACCCAGCAGTGCACCTGACAGCAAGAACAACGAGGAGAAGTAGACGTGGCCGTCCCCAAGCGCAGAATGTCGCGTTCCAACACCCGGTCGCGGCGCAGCCAGTGGAACACCACTGCGCCGACCCTCGTCACCTGCCCGAACCGTGGCTGTGGCGAGAAGAAGCTGCCTCACGTGGCGTGCCCGTCGTGCGGCACGTACAACGGCCGTCAGGTGACCGCTGCCGTCTGATTCGGTAGGCATCGTGGCGAACAAGTCGATGAATACACCGTCCGTGGGCGGCGAGGAGGATCACGCATCTCTCCTCGCCGCCCTCGGCGTGACACTGGACCCCGAACTGCTGCGGCTGGCGCTCACGCACCGGTCGTACGCCTACGAGAACGGGGGACTGCCGACCAACGAGCGCCTCGAGTTCCTCGGCGACGCGGTTCTCGGCCTCACCGTCACGGAAAAGCTCTACCTCACGCACCCGGACCGGTCCGAGGGCGAACTCGCCAAGATCCGCGCGAGCGTGGTGAACATGCACGCGCTCGCGGAGGTCGCCCGTGGTCTCGGCGAGGGTGGTCTCGGTGTGCACCTGTTGCTGGGCAAGGGTGAGGAACTGACCGGCGGCCGCGACAAGGCCAGCATTCTCGCCGACGGCATGGAATCGCTGCTCGGCGCAGTCCATCTCGAACACGGCATCGACGTCGCGCGCAGCGTCGTGCTCCGGTTGTTCGCCGATCTCCTCGAGCGCGGTCCGCGGCTCGGAGCCGGACTGGACTGGAAGACCAGCCTGCAGGAACTCACCGCCGAACGCGGTGTGGGTGTCCCCGTCTACGAGATCTCCGCGACGGGCCCGGACCACGACAAGGAATTCACGGCGACGGTGCTCGTCGCCGGTTCTCCGTACGGCGTCGGCGTCGGTCGCACCAAGAAGGAAGCCGAGCAGAAGGCGGCGGCCGCGGCGTGGCAGGCGCTGACCGACGGCGCGACCTCCGATGCCGGCGACGCGGTCGCCGGGAACGACGAGACCGACACCGAACAGAACTGATCCGCGGTGCCCGAACTCCCCGAGGTCGAGGTGGTCCGCCGTGGTCTGCACGAGCATGTGCTCGGTGCGGCGATCGAATCCGTGCAGGTGCTGCATCCGCGTGCGGTGCGCCGGCACGAACCCGGTCCGCGCGATCTCGCGCTCCAGCTGACCGGGCAGACGCTCGTCGACGTGCAGCGACGCGGCAAGTATCTCTGGCTGGTGCTCGAGCCCGCCGACATGGCGCTCGTCGTGCATCTGGGCATGAGCGGTCAGATGCTCGTGCAGCCGCCGTCCGTCGCCGACGAGAAGCACCTGCGCATCCGCGCCGTGCTGGACAACGGCGCGGATCTGCGGTTCGTGGACCAGCGGACCTTCGGCGGCTGGGCGCTCGCCCCGCTCGTGGAGGTCGACGGCGACCTGCTGCCGGTGCCGGTGGCGCACATCGCCCGCGACCCCATGGATCCCCGATTCGACGCCGACGCGGTCGTGAAGGTCCTGCGGAACAAGCACACCGAGATCAAGCGCGCGCTGCTCGACCAGACCGTCGTCTCCGGTGTCGGCAACATCTACGCGGACGAATCCTTGTGGCGGGCAAAGCTTCACGGAAACCGGATCACCGACACGTTGTCGCGGCCCAAGCTGAAGGCGGTGCTGGCGGCGGCGCATGAGGTCATGGGGGAGGCGCTCGCGCAGGGCGGTACGTCGTTCGACGCGCTCTACGTCAACGTCAACGGTGAATCCGGCTACTTCGACCGTTCCCTGGACGTGTACGGCCAGGAGAACCGGCCGTGCTCGCGGTGCGGCTCCGCGATCCGCCGCGAGAAGTTCATGAACCGCTCGTCCTACAGTTGCCCGAAGTGCCAGCCCCGCCCGCGGGTTCGTCGAATCTGACGCACCGCGCCTGCGCTGCGTCACTCACCGGAAGCGTCGGAAGAACCGGCCCCGGGTTCCGAATCCTGTCCGCCGCCGGCGTCGACGTCGTCCCCGGCTTCCGACGGCGTGGGCTCCGTCGGCCGGACGAGTTCCTCGGCATACGGGGCGCGCGGCGGCGCGATCTCGTCGAGCCGCTCGTTGATCGCGTGCGCCAGCAGATCGTGCTGCAGCGACGACAACGGTGCCAGACCGCTCAGATACGCGTCGATCTCGATCTTGCCGGCGTCGCCGCCGAGGCCGAAGTAGCGCAGCCAGAGTTCCTCGAGGGACAGTCCGGTGGCGCGCACCGCGGCCAGGAACCGGCGCCGATGTTCACCGTCGGACAGGTACCTCATTCTCGCTCCTCGGTTCGCGACCCGGGCGACGGACGCGATGACGGCACAGCGCCGTAGGACGTCCGGCCCCAGGGTTCCCTTCCCGGCGCACGCCGAATCCGCTGCTCGGCGCCTGTCGCAGAAACGCAACATCCCGCTGGTGCCCGTGGCCACGGAAATCGTCGCCGCCGGATCCCGCCTCGACCCGTTCCGGTGTCCTCGATCGGACTCCGACGGTCCTCGGTGACGGTGCCGTCGGTGTGCCGTGGCAGGATTCGAGCCATGGCTGACCAGACTCCCGACACCCCGCCCACCGAACTGTGGGTCGAGCGCACCGGCACCCGCCGCTACACGGGACGCAGCTCGCGCGGCGCCGAAGTACTCATCGGCTCCGAGACCGTCGAGGGTGTGTTCACCCCCGGTGAGCTGCTGAAGATCGCGCTCGCCGCCTGCTCCGGCATGAGCTCGGACTTCCCGCTCTCGCGCCGGCTCGGCGACGACTACGAGGCCACCATCAAGGTCTCCGGCCCCGCGGACCGGGAGAACGAGGTGTACCCGCACCTCGAGGAGGAGATGATCCTCGACCTGTCCGAACTCGACGCCGACGCGCAGCAGCGCCTGCTCACGCTGGTCGAGCGGTCCGTCGACAAGGTGTGCACCGTCGGCCGTACCCTCAAGTCCGGCACGAAGGTGAGCCTCACGATCACCGCGGACTCGTGATCGGCCGCAGGCAGTAGCTCGGAGGGGGAGCAGATGGGGAACAACGAGATACGGATCGCGGTCGGGGCTGCGGCCGTGACCGTCCTGGGAATGGTCGCGGTGCCGACCGCGACCGCCGAACCGGCAGCCTGCGCACCGCGCACCGTCACCACGGTGACGTCCGGACTCGGGGTGCTCGAGAATCTGGCATTCGACGGGCGCGGTGGGCTGCTCGTCTCCGACGGGACCCTCGCCGGCGACGGCGCGCTGCGGCGTGTGGCACCCGACGGCACGGTCGACACGGTCGTGGACGACGTCACCGGGCCGGGCGGCATCGTCGTCGACGGCGCCACCGCCTACCTGAACGTCGGCAACACCACCGCGGCCGGGCTCGCCGACACGCCCGACGGCACCATCGACGCCGTCGACCTGGACACCGGCGAACGCCGCACCGTCGCGACCGGACTGGTCATGCCGAACGGTCTCGGTGTGCTCCCCGACGGTTCGTTCCTCACGTCACGCGACCTGGGCGCGGTGGGCCTGTCCCACGTTCCGGCCGGAGGTGGCGAGGGCACCGTGCTGCGGACCGACCTCGGCTCTGTCAACGGCATCGAGGTCGACGGCGAGACCGTCTACACCGTCACCACGTTCGAAGGCGTCAACCGGCTGCACGTCCTCGACGCCGGCGACCTCACCGGGCCGGTGCGCAGCATCGACCTGCCCGGACCCGGCCTGCTGCAGGCACCGGACGACCTGACGCTCGGACCGGACGGCGCGCTGTACATCGCCCTGAACCTGGCCGGCGCGATCCTGCGCGTCGACCCGGAGACCGGGGAGACCTGCCGCGTCGCGGAGGGCATCCCGCTCGTCTCGTCGGTCGCGTTCGGCGCAGGACCGGGCTGGGATCCGAACACCATCTACACCACCGGTTTCGACGGCACCGTCCGCGCCGCACGCCCCGCGACCGGATAGAGGAAGAGGAGGCAACCGTGACCACCCCTGCATCCGGCTCGGCCGAACGTCTGACCGCGTGGGTGCACGGACGCGTGCAGGGTGTGGGCTTCCGGTGGTTCACCCGGGCCCGGGCCCTCGAACTCGGTCTCGTCGGGCACGCCACCAACCACCCGGACGGCCGGGTACTCGTCATCGCGGAAGGACCGCGTCCCGCACTCGAACACCTCCTCGCGTGGCTGCGTTCCGGGCAGACCCCCGGCGAGGTGCGGCTCGTCGTCGAATCGTGGGAACCGGCACGCGGAGATCTGACCGGATTCGTCGAGCGGTAGCACGCAGGTAGGGTTTTTCCTCATGTATTTGAAGAGTCTGACGCTCAAGGGCTTCAAGTCCTTCGCGTCCGCGACGACTCTGCGTTTCGAACCCGGCATCACCTGCGTCGTCGGACCCAACGGCTCCGGAAAGTCGAACGTGGTCGACGCCCTGACCTGGGTGATGGGGGAGCAGGGCGCCAAGGCGCTGCGCGGCGGCAAGATGCAGGACGTCATCTTCGCCGGCACCGCCGGCCGCCCGCCGCTGGGCCGCGCCGAGGTCACCTTGACCATCGACAACAGCGACGGCGCGCTGCCCATCGAATACTCCGAGGTGTCCGTCACCCGCCGCATGTTCCGCGACGGTGCCGGCGAGTACGAGATCAACGGCACCTCGTGCCGCCTCATGGACGTGCAGGAACTGCTCTCCGACTCGGGCATCGGCCGCGAGATGCACGTCATCGTCGGGCAGGGTCGGCTCTCCGCGATCCTCGAGTCGCGTCCCGAGGACCGGCGTGCCTTCGTCGAGGAGGCCGCCGGGGTCCTCAAGCATCGCCGCCGCAAGGAGAAGGCGGTCCGCAAGCTCGACGCGATGCAGGCGAACCTCGCGCGCCTGACCGACCTGACCGCGGAGCTGCGCCGCCAGCTGAAACCGCTCGGACGTCAGGCCGAGGTCGCGCGGCGCGCCCAGACGATCCAGGCGGACCTGCGCGACGCGCGGCTCCGGCTGGCCGCCGACGATCTGGTCACCCGGCGTGCCGAATTCGCCGGACAGGACGAGCAGGAACGCATCGTCCGTGAACGCCTCGACCACGTCCTGGCCGCGCTGGACGAGGCGAACGCCGAACTCGCCCGGCACGAGCAGGCCGTGGCGCGCCTGACGCCGGGCGCCGAAGCGGCCTCCCAGACCTGGTTCCGGCTGTCCGCGCTCGCCGAACGGCTCGGGGCGACCGTGCGCATCGCCCAGGAACGGGCCCGCCACCTCGACGAGGCCCCGGTCGCCCGATCCGGGCAGGACCCCGACGAGATGGAGGCCCGTGCCGACCGCATCGCGGAAGAGGAGGCCGAACTCCTCGAGGCCGTCGAGATCGCCCACGGCACCCTCGAGGCCGCCCGGGAACAGCTCGCCGTGCAGGAGGAGGCGGCCGCCACCGCGGAACGGGCGCATCTGGCCGCGGTGCGTGCCGTCGCCGACCGCCGCGAAGGCCTCGCCCGGCTGTCCGGGCAGGTCGACACGATGCGCACCCGCGCCGAATCGATCGACGCCGAAGTCGCGCGGCTGACCGTCGCCATCGAGGAGGCCCGGCTGCGCGGTGTCGCGGCGCAGGCCGAGTTCGAGACCGCGCAGGCCCGCATCGACGATCTCGACGCCGGGGAAATCGACGCCGACGCCCAGCACGAGCGCGCACTCGAAGCGCTGCGCATCGCCGACGAACGCGTCAAGGAACTGCAGGACGCCGAGCGTGCCGCCGGTAAGGAGGTCGCGTCCCTCGGCGCGCGCATCGAAGCGCTGTCCATGGGCCTCGAACGCAAGGACGGCGCCGCCTGGCTCCTCGAACACCGACCCGACGCGGGTCTGCTCGGGCCGCTGGCGGAGCGGCTGCAGGTGGAACCCGGCTACGAGACCGCGGTCGCCGCGGCGCTGGGTCCGGCTGCCGACGCGGTCGCCGCCGAGTCGATCCAGTCCGCCCTCGCCGCGGTCGCCGCTCTCGATGCCGCCGATCAGGGTCGTGTCGCACTCGTCGCCGCCGGGGGTGCCGCACCCGAGGACGGCGGCGATCTGCCGGCCGGTGCGCGGTGGGCACGCGACGTCGTCTCCTGCCCCGCCGACCTGCGCGGCGGCGTCGACGCACTGCTCGCACGCACCGTCGTCGTCGACGATCTCGCCGCCGCCACCGACCTGTGCGCCCGGCGTCCGGAGCTGCGTGCCGTCACCCGCGCCGGTGCCCTCGCCGGTGCCGGCTGGGTGCTCGGCGGCTCCGACCGCGCGCCCAGCACCCTCGAGATCCAGGCCGCGATCGAAACCTCCGAACGCGCACTCGAGCAGGCCGTCCGCCGCTCCGAGGACCTCGCCGCCGCGCTGGCCGGGGCACTCGCCGAGCAGGCCTCGCGTGCCGAGATCGCCGAACAGACCCTCGCCGCGCTCAACGAGTCGGACGCCGAGATGTCCGCGGTGTACGAGCAGCTCGGCCGGCTCGGACAGGCCGCGCGCAACGCTCACGCCGAATCCGACCGGCTCGCCGCGCAGCGCGCCAAGGCGGAAGCGGAACGCGACGCGGCACGCGAGAAGTTCGTCGAACTCGAGGAACGCCTGCGCCGGGCCGAGAGCGAACAATCCGGTACCGGCGACGACACCGGCACCGATTCGACCGCGGCGGAACGCGAGGTCGCGGCCGCCGCGCTCGCCGAGGTCCGAGCTGTCGAGGTCGAAGCCCGGCTTGCGGCGCGCACCGCGGAGGAACGCGCCGAGGCCCTGCGCGGCAAGGCCGACTCGCTGCGTCGCGCCGCGCAGGCCGAACGTGAGGCCCGTGCCCGCGCCGAACGCGCGATGCGCGCCCGCAAGCAGGCCGCGGCCGTCGCCGCCGCGGTCGCGGAATCCGGTGCCCGGGTCGCGGCGCACCTGGACGAGGTGGTCGCCGCCGCGCTCGAGCACCGCGACACCCTCACCCGCCAGCGCGCCGAACGCACCGAGCAACTCGACCGCGTCAAGGAACTGGTCCGCGACCTGACGGCACAGCGCGACCAGCTCACCGACGCCGTGCACCGCGACGAGGTGGCCCGCGCGCAGGCGGCGCTGCGGATCGAACAACTCGAACAGACCATCCTCGAGCAGCACGGCATCGGCCTCGACGACCTCATCGCCGAGTACGGTCCCGACGTCCCGATGCCGCCGAGCCCGCTGGAGATCGCCGAGTACGAGCAGGCCCGCGAGCGCGGCGAACAGGTGGTCGCACCGCAGCCGGTCCCGTACGACCGGGCCACCCAGGAGCGCCGCGCCAAGCGGGCCGAGAAGGACCTGGCGACGCTCGGCAAGGTCAATCCGCTCGCTCTCGAGGAGTTCGCGGCGCTCGAGGAGCGCTACAACTTCCTGGCCACCCAGCTCGAGGACGTCAAGAACGCCCGCAAGGACCTGCTGTCGGTGGTCGCGGAGGTCGACGCGCGCATCCTGCAGGTGTTCACCGAGGCGTACGCCGACGTGGAACGCGAATTCGAGCAGGTCTTCGCGAAGCTGTTCCCCGGCGGTGAGGGCCGGCTGGTGCTCACCGACCCGTCGGACATGCTCACCACCGGTATCGAGGTCGAGGCGCGGCCACCGGGCAAGAAGGTCAAGCGCCTGTCGCTGCTGTCCGGTGGCGAGAAGTCCCTGACGGCGGTCGCGATGCTCGTGGCGATCTTCCGCGCCCGGCCGTCCCCGTTCTACGTCATGGACGAGGTGGAGGCCGCCCTCGACGACACGAACCTGCGTCGTCTGATCGGCCTGTTCGAACAGTTGCGGGAGAAGTCGCAGCTGATCGTGATCACGCACCAGAAGCCCACCATGGAGATCGCCGACGCGCTGTACGGCGTGAGCATGCGCGGCGACGGCATCACCCGGGTGATCTCACAGCGGCTGCGAGGTCGGGATGTCGGTGGTCAGGATGTGGGTGGTCAGGACGTGAACGGCACCGACACGGACGTCGCCGAGGAGCACGCCACGGGCGGTGATCTCGTTCCCCGCGCCTGAATCCCGCGGTCGGGCCTGACAGTATGGGTGCGTGAGTACCGCAGCCTGGATAATCATCGCGGCCGTCTTGGCGGTCGTCCTCGTCGCACTCGTCGTCGGTCTGACGCTGTACCGCCGGCGGCAGGTGTCGCTGACCTCGACGCCGACCAAGGAGATCGAGGCCGAACCCAAGGATCGATCCGGTGGGTACAAGGCCCAGAGCGGGTTCTCCTTCAGCCAGGGTTCGACCGCGACGGCGCCGAAACCCGTCGAACGGCCGGCGCCCGCACCGCGGCCGGAACCTCCGACGGTCAAGCTGCCGCAGGAGGTCACCGAGGCGCCGCCCGCTCCCAAGCCGGTCCCGGCGCCCACGCCTGCGCCTGCGCCGGAAGAGGTCGCGGAGGAAGCACCCACCGAGGTAGCGCCCGCTCCCGAGGAAGCACCCGCCGAGCCCGTGACCGAGGCGCCGGTCGAGGAAGCACCGGTCGCGGAGACCGCCCCGGCCGAGACTGCCCCGGTCGAGACAGCGCCGACCGAGACTGCTCCGGCGGAGACCGTGCCGGAAACCGAGGTGGCCGCGCCGGAACCGGAAGTGGTCACGCCCGAGCCCGAGGTGATCGAGCCCGAGGTCGTGACCGCGCCGGAGACCGCCGCGCCGGAGACCGCCCCCGCACCCGCGATCGAGGAGATCGCTCCGACCGCCGGTCGCCTCGACCGGCTGCGCGGCCGACTGGCCCGGTCCCAGTCGGCGATGGGCAAGAGCCTGCTCGGCCTGCTCGGCGGCGGCGACCTCGACGAGGACTCGTGGGAGGAGATCGAGGACACCCTCCTCATCGCCGACCTCGGCGCCGCGACCACCACCAAGATCGTCGAGCGGCTGCGGCACGAGATGGCCGCGCGCAACGTGCGCACCGAGGCCGACGCGCGCGCGGTCCTGCGTGACGTGCTCGTCGACGAACTGCACCCCGAGCTGGATCGGTCCATCCGGGCGTTGCCACACGACGATCACCCGTCCATCCTGCTGGTCGTCGGTGTCAACGGCACCGGCAAGACCACCACGACCGGCAAGCTGGCGCGCGTGCTCGTCGCCGACGGGCGCCGCGTGCTCCTCGGTGCCGCCGACACGTTCCGTGCCGCCGCCGCCGATCAGCTGCAGACCTGGGCAGAGCGCGTCGGCGCCGAGGTGGTGCGCGGCAAGGAGGCCGGTGACCCCGCGGCCGTCGCGTTCGATTCCGTCTCCCGCGGCATCGAGAACGGGGTCGACGCCGTGCTCATCGACACTGCCGGCCGGCTCCACACCAAGACCGGTCTGATGGACGAACTCGGCAAGGTGAAGCGGGTCGTCGAGAAGAAGGCCGCGGTCGACGAGGTCCTGCTCGTGCTCGACGCGACGATCGGCCAGAACGGGCTCACGCAGGCCCGCGTGTTCGCGGAGGTCGTCGACATCACCGGTGTCGTCCTGACGAAACTCGACGGGACCGCCAAGGGTGGCATCGTCTTCCAGGTCCAGCACGAACTGGGTGTGCCGGTGAAACTCGTGGGTCTCGGGGAGGGTGCCGACGACCTGGCGCCGTTCGAGCCGGGCGCCTTCGTGGACGCTCTGCTCGGCTGAGCGGGCGCCCGCTCGTCGCAGTCGACGGTGAAGGGGAAGCCGCGCGACGACACGATCCGCATCCCCGGCAGGGGTTGCGCGGAACCCGTGTCGCGCGCGGCTTTTCCCATTTTTCGGACGCTTCGGACGAAGAACGCAAACCGGGAAACAGAGAAGAAACACGAAGCGGGATCCCGTTCACTTCGTGGAAACAACACGGCGCTTCCACGGAAACATCTCGGCAGCAAGCTTTCCTCAACCACGCGCTGACCGGCGCGGTATCTAGGGAGGTTGCAAGTGGAGGAAGTGGTGAACACCGGCGACGCAGCATGGATGCTGATGGCGGCCTCGCTGGTGCTGCTGATGACACCGGGCTTGGCGTTCTTCTACGGCGGCATGTCGCGCGCCAAGTCGGTGCTGAACATGATGATGATGTCGTTCGGCGCCATGGCTGTGATCGGCGTGATCTACGTTCTGTGGGGCTGGTCGATGTCCTACGGCACCGAGAGTGTCGGCGGCATCTTCGCCAACCCGTTCGAATTCTTCGGTCTCCAGGGCGCGATCTACGACGAGGAGGGTGGATTCCTCCCCGGCCTCGGCGACTACCCGCAGATCATCGACATCGGTTTCCAGGTCACCTTCGCAATCATCACCACCGCGCTCATCTCCGGCGCTCTCGCCGAGCGCGTGAAGTTCGGAACGTGGCTCGCGTTCTCCGGCCTGTGGGTGACCTTCGCGTACTTCCCGCTCGCCCACATGGTGTGGGGTGGCGGCCTCCTGTCCGCTTCCGAGGACGGCATCGCCGCGAAGCTGTTCGGCACCGTCGACGACGGTGAAGGTGGCCTGACCGCCGCGGTCGCCCCGATCGACTTCGCCGGTGGCACCGTCGTGCACATCAACGCCGGTATGGCCGCTCTGGTTCTCGCCCTGGTCATCGGCAAGCGCGCCGGCTTCGGCACGGTCGCGATGCGTCCGCACAACCTGCCGTTCGTGATGCTCGGTGCCGCACTCCTGTGGTTCGGATGGTTCGGCTTCAACGCCGGTTCCGCGTTCGCCGCCGACGGTGTCGCCGGCCTGGCCTGGGTCAACACCACCACCGCGACCGCTTCCGCGATCCTCGGCTGGCTCCTGACCGAGCGCATCCGGGACGGTAAGGCCACCAGCCTCGGTGCCGCCTCCGGTGCTGTCGCCGGTCTCGTCGCCATCACGCCCGCGGCCGGCGCGCTGAGCCCGGTCGGCTCCATCGCCCTCGGTGTCGTCGCCGGTGTGCTGTCCGCCCTCGCGGTCGGCCTGAAGTTCAAGTTCGGCTACGACGACTCGCTCGACGTCGTCGGCGTGCACCTGGTCTCCGGCCTTTGGGGCACCATCGGTATCGGCTTCCTCGCCACCGAGACCGGCCTGTTCTACGGCGGCGACTACAAGCAGCTGGTCGTGCAGATCGTGATCGCCCTGGTCGCCGTGGTGTTCACCGCCATCGTCACCGCCGTGATCGCATTCGCGCTCAAGCCGCTCGGCTGGCGTGTGTCGCCCGAGGAAGAGGCGCGCGGTATCGACGAGGCGGAGCACGCGGAATCCGCATACGACTTCGTCTCGGCGCTCCGGTGAGATAAGAAGACGAAGTAGCGGCACGGCAGAGACTTGGGAAGGAAGAGGAAATGAAGCTGATCACGGCAATTGTCAAACCGTTCACCCTCGAAGACGTGAAGGCGGGTCTCGAGCAGGCGGGCGTGCTTGGCATGACCGTCAGCGAGGTCCAGGGGTACGGACGCCAGAAGGGCCACACGGAGGTCTACCGCGGAGCCGAGTACTCGGTCGACTTCGTGCCCAAGGTGCGCGTCGAGGTCGTCGTCGACGACGCCGCCGTGGACAAGGTGGTCGAGACGATCGTCGAGGCCTCGCGGACCGGGAAGATCGGAGACGGAAAGGTCTGGGTCACCCCCGTCGAGTCGGTGATCCGAGTTCGCACCGGAGAACGAGGCACGGATGCACTCTGACCCCAAGGGGTCCGGAACGCGCGGCCCCGATCCCGCTGCTCGTGCAGCGGGATCGGGGCCGCCCGTGTCCTCCGGGCCGGACGCGTCCCTCGCCACCACGGGCGGTGCCGCCGCCGACCTGGCCATCGCCCGCGACCAACTGCTCGCCGGTGGTGTCCGCAACCGCCGCCTCGATTCGGCTGCGCTGCGGCACGCGCTGGTGGACCTGCACGAATTCTGGCTCACGACGAAAGGCTCCGAGGTCGGGATCGTCCCCGACTGCGGTTTCGCGATCGTCGCCGTCGGCGGGCTGGGCCGCCGCGAAATGCTGCCGTACTCCGACCTCGACCTCATCCTGTTGCACGACGACATGGAACCGGCCGTGGTGTCCGACATCGCCGACCGGCTCTGGTACCCGTTGTGGGACGCCCACATCAAACTCGACCACAGTGTCCGCACCGTCCCGCAGGCGTTGCAGGTCGCGGCGTCCGACGTGACCGCCGCCCTGGGCATGCTCGAGGCCCGGCACATCGCCGGGGACATCGAGCTGAGCAACCTGCTGATCGGCGGGGTGCGCAGGCAGTGGCGGACCGGGATCCGAGCGCGTTTCGACGAACTCATCGAACTCACCGAGACACGCTGGCAGCGCAGCGGGCAGATCGCGCACCGCGCCGAACCGGACCTCAAGAGCGGCCGAGGAGGGTTGCGGGACGTGCAGTTGCTCAATGCCCTGTCCGTCGCGCAGCTCACCGACGGCATGCCGGGGTTGGGACCGGACGTGCCCGGCGGCGGACTCGCCGCCGCGCACCGCCGGTTGCTCGACGTGCGCACCGAGTTGCATCGCGTCGCGGGACGCGCCCGCGACCAGCTCCGCGCCCAGGACGCCGACGAGATCGGTGCCGCGCTGCGCATCGGCGACCGCTTCGATCTGGCCCGGATGCTCACCGAGTCCGCGCGCACCGTCAGCTACTCCGTCGAGGTCGGGATCCGCACCGCGGGCAACGCGCTGCCGCGGCGCGGACTGTCGAGGCTGCGCCGGCTCCCGGTGCGGCGCCCCCTCGACGAGGGTGTCGTCGAACACGCGGGGGAGGTCGCGCTCGCCCGCGACGCGCATCCGCGGAAGGATCCGGGTCTGATCACGCGGGTCGCGGCCGCGGCCGCGCAGGCCGGGCTGCCGATCTCCGCCTCGACCCTGAACCGGCTCGCCGACAACGCTCCCGAGCTGCGTGAACCGTGGCCGCGGTCGGCGTTCAACGACCTGCTGGTTCTGCTCGGTTCCGGCCGGCGTGCCGTCGACGTCATCGAGTCCCTCGACCGCACCGGACTGTGGGGCCGGCTCCTGCCGGAATGGGGTGCGGTGCGAGATCTGCCCCCGCGCGACGCGGTGCACACCTGGACCGTGGACCGGCATCTGGTGGAAACGGCGGTGTACGCGGGCGGGCTCACGACCCGGGTCGCGCGACCCGACCTGCTGGTGCTCGGTGCCCTGCTGCACGACATCGGCAAGGGCCGCGGCGGCGACCACAGCGTCGTCGGAGCCGAGCTGGCGACGCAGATCGGGCGCCGGATGGGACTGTGGCCGTCGGATCTCGCGATGCTCACCGCGATGGTGCGGCACCACCTGTTGCTGCCGCACACCGCGACGCGCCGCGACCTCGACGATCCGGCGACCGTGCAGTCCGTCGTCGACGCCCTCGACGGCGACCCGGTGCTGCTGGAACTGCTGCACGCCCTCGCCGAGGCCGATTCGCTGGCCACCGGTCCGGGGGTGTGGGGTGACTGGAAGGCCTCGCTGATCCGGGAACTGGTCCGGCGCTGCCGCATGGTGATGGCGGGGGAGGAGCTGCCCACTCCCGATCCGATCGACCCGGAACTCGCGCAGCTCGCCGCCGACGGCGGTGTGCACGTGGCGCTGCAGCAGGGCGAGGGCCCGCACTCGTACACGGTGTCGGTGGTGGCGCCGGACGAACCGGGACTGCTCGCCGACGCGGCCGGCGTGCTGGCGCTGCACGGCCTGCGGGTGCTGTCCGCTTCGCTCGGCAGCCACGCCGGCAGCGCCGTGAACAGCTTCGTGGTGGCACCCCGGTTCGGGACACCGCCCGAGGCCGGGTTGCTGCGGCAGGAGCTGATCCGCGCACGCGGCGGCGACCTGGATCTGCCGGCGGCGCTGGACGCGAAGGAACAGGCCGCGCGGGAAGCGCAACTGCCGGAACAGCCCGAACGGGCCGTGCCGGTCGTGTACGCGCAGGCACCGCCCCGCGTGATCTGGTTCGACGCTCCCGATCCCGGGCAGGTCATCCTCGAGCTGCGCGCCGAGGACCGTCTCGGGCTGCTCTGCCGGCTCGCCGAAGCGTTCGAGTCGGTCGGGGCCGACGTGCGGTGGGCGCGGGTCACGACCCTCGGCACCGCGGTCGTCGACGCGTTCTGCATCGACCTCACCGGAACCGACACCCGGGCCACCCGGGAGCAGCTCGAGCAGGCCGTGCTCGCGGTGGTGCCGGGCGTCGAACCGAAGAAACCCGAGGCGACCGCCTGAGCGGGTAGCCGCCCGCCGTGACGTCACGATCGCGGCGAGCGGCTACCCTGGATCGCAGCACTGTCCGTCTTTCGCCAGAACCCAGGAGCGCATTCGGTGTTCGAATCCCTTTCCGACAGGTTGACCGGGGTCCTGAAGGACCTGCGCGGCAAGGGGCGCCTCTCCGATGCCGACATCGACGCCACGTGCCGCGAGATCCGTCTCGCCCTGCTCGAGGCCGACGTCGCGCTGCCGGTGGTGCGCGCGTTCATCGCGAAGATCAAGCAGCGCGCCAAGGGTGCCGAGGTGCACGGCGCGCTGAACCCGGCCCAGCAGGTCGTCAAGATCGTCAACGAGGAACTCGTCGGGATCCTCGGCGGCGAGACCCGCCGCCTGCGGCTCGCGAAGAACCCGCCGACGGTGATCATGCTCGCCGGTCTGCAGGGTGCCGGTAAGACCACGCTCGCCGGCAAGCTCGCGGCCTGGCTCAAGGGGCAGGGACACACCCCGCTGCTGGTCGCGTGCGACCTGCAGCGCCCCGGTGCCGTCAGCCAGCTCCAGATCGTCGGTGAGCGCGCCGGCGTGACCGTGTTCGCGCCGCACCCGGGGACCTCGATCGGTGGCGGCGAGAACGAGCTCGGTGTGTCGGCCGCCGACCCGGTCGCCGTCGCGAAGTCCGGCATCGAGGAAGCCCGCAACAAGCAGTACGACGTGGTCATCGTCGACACCGCCGGCCGCCTCGGCATCGACGAGGAGCTGATGGCGCAGGCCGCGAACATCCGCGATGCCGTGCAGCCGGACGAGACCCTGTTCGTGCTCGACGCGATGATCGGCCAGGACGCGGTGAGCACCGCCGAGGCGTTCCGCGCCGGTGTCGGCTTCACCGGCGTCGTGCTCACCAAGCTCGACGGTGACGCCCGCGGTGGTGCGGCGCTGAGCGTGCGCGAGCTGACCGGGCAGCCGATCCTGTTCGCGTCCACCGGCGAGAAGCTCGAGGACTTCGACGTCTTCCATCCCGAGCGCATGGCCAGCCGCATCCTCGGCATGGGCGACGTGCTCACCCTCATCGAGCAGGCCGAGCAGGTCTTCGACGCCGAACAGGCCGAGAAGACCGCCTCCAAGATCGGCTCCGGGGAACTCACCCTCGAGGACTTCCTCGAGCAGATGATGGCCGTCCGCAAGATGGGCCCGATCGCGAACCTGCTGGGCATGCTGCCCGGCGCCGGCCAGATGAAGGACGCGCTCGCCAACGTCGACGAGAAGCAGCTCGACCGCATCCAGGCGATCATCCGCGGCATGACCCCGGAGGAACGCGCCGATCCGAAGATCATCAACGCGTCCCGGCGGCTGCGCATCGCGAACGGTTCGGGCGTGAAGGTCTCCGACGTCAACCAGCTCGTCGACCGCTTCTTCGAAGCCCGCAAGATGATGGCGGCGATGGCCGGTCGCATGGGCATGCCCGGCGCCCGCAAGAACCAGCGCAGCAACAAGAAGGGCAAGAAGGGCAAGAAGGGCGGTCGCGGACCGACCCCGCCGAAGATCAAGGGCGGATTCCCCGGCGGGCTCCCGGCCGGGTTCCCGGGTGCGGGCGGCGGCATGCCGGCCGGCTTCCCGGATCTGTCCAACATGCCGAAGGGTCTCGACGAACTGCCCCCGGGCCTCGAGGGTTTCGACCTGTCGAAACTGAAGCTGCCGAAGAACTAGATCCACCGAAGAACCGACGCTGCCGGATCCCACCCCGATGCCGGATTCGTCCGGGCGGGGTGGGATCTGGCAGAATGGTTCGCTGTCGTCGCATCCGGTTCCGTACCGCGCGGCGGTCACAGGTTAGAGGCAAAACCGGGCGTGCCAGAAGGGCGCGTCGTCCGAATTGCACGTGACATGCGCGTTCGCGCGCTCGAAGGGAAAACAGCAGTGGCTGTCAAGATCAAGCTCACCCGCCTCGGCAAGATCCGCAACCCCCAGTACCGCATCGTGGTCGCGGACTCGCGTACCCGCCGCAACGGCCGGGCCATCGAGACGATCGGCAAGTACCACCCGAAGGAAGAGCCCTCGCTGATCGAGGTCGACTCCGAGCGTGCGCAGTACTGGCTGGGTGTCGGCGCGCAGCCGACCGAGCCCGTCCTGAACCTCCTCAAGATCACCGGTGACTGGCAGAAGTTCAAGGGCCTGCCGGGCGCCGAGGGCACCCTGAAGAAGGCGGAGGCGAAGCCGACCAAGCTCGAGCTGTTCCAGGCCGCGCTCGCGCAGGCCGAGAACGAGCCCGCTGCCGAGGCCATCACGCCCAAGAAGAAGAAGGCCGCCAAGGACGAGGCTGCCGAGGCTCCCGCCGAGGCCGCCGACGCCGAGTCCACCGAGGCTGCCGAGTAATGAGTGCCGTTGTCGCCGATGCCGTCGAGCATCTCGTTCGTGGGATCGTCGCCAACCCCGACGACGTGCGGGTCGAGCTGATCACCGGCCGTCGGGGGCGCACCGTCGAGGTGCACGTGCACCCCGACGATCTCGGCAAGGTGATCGGTCGCGGTGGGCGCACCGCGACCGCACTGCGGACCCTCGTCACCGGCATCGGTGGTCGCGGGATCCGCGTCGACGTCGTCGACACCGACCAGTAGGCGAGCGGCAGTGGAGCTCGTCGTGGGCCGTGTGGTCAAGTCGCACGGCATCAAGGGTGAAGTGGTCGTCGAGGTTCGCACCGACGAACCCGAGGAGCGTTTCGCCGTCGGCGCCGAGCTGCGTGGCCGCAAGCCCCGCGAGCAGACCCTGCACACGTACACGGTGGAAGCCGCCCGGGAACACTCCGGGCGGCTTCTGCTGCGTCTGCGTCAGGTCGCCGACCGCAATGCCGCCGATGCCCTCCGTGGCACGCTGTTCGTCGTCGACAGCTCCGAGCTGCCGCCGAGCGACGATCCCGACGAGTTCTACGACCACGAACTCGAAGGGCTCACCGTCCGGATCGTCGAGGGACGGCCCGACGGCGGCACCGAGGTCGGTACCGTCCGCGAGGTGCTGCACACCGCCGCGGGCGAACTGCTCGCGATCCGGCCGGCCGGTTCGGATCGGGGCGAGCTGTTGATCCCGTTCGTGACGGCGATCGTGCCGACCGTCTCGATCGCCACCGGCATCATCGAGATCGACCCGCCCGAGGGGCTGCTCGACCCCGACTTCGGCGAGCCCCCGGCTCGTGAAAAAGGCCAGGCTCGTGGAAAAGACAAGGGAGACAAGTAGTTCCGTGCGACTCGATGTCGTCACCATCTTCCCCGAGTACCTCGAGCCGTTGCGCGCGGCGCTGCTCGGTAAAGCCATCGACAAGGGCCTGATCTCCGTCGGCGTCCACAACCTGCGCGACTGGACCCACGACGTGCACAAGGCCGTCGACGACTCCCCGTACGGGGGAGGGCCCGGCATGGTGATGAAGCCGACCGTGTGGGGACCGGCGCTCGACGACGTCCTCGCCGGACCGGACGGCGAACCCGACCCCGACGTGCTGCTCGTCGTCCCCACCCCGGCCGGAGTGCCGTTCACCCAGGAAACCGCGCACCGCTGGTCCGGTGAGAAGCGGATCGTGTTCGCGTGCGGCCGCTACGAGGGCATCGACCAGCGGGTGTTCGACGACGCCGCACGGCGCGTGCGCGTCGAAGAGGTCAGCATCGGCGACTACGTGCTCATCGGCGGGGAGGTCGCGGTCCTCGTCATGGTCGAGGCGGTCGTCCGGCTGCTGCCCGGTGTGCTCGGCAATCAGCAGTCGCACCAAGAGGATTCGTTCTCCGACGGCCTGCTCGAAGGACCGAGCTACACGCGCCCGGCGAGTTGGCGCGGTCTCGACGTGCCGCCCGTGCTGCTGTCCGGCGACCACGCCAAGGTCGCGCAGTGGCGCCGCGAACAGTCCCTGATCCGCACCCGCGAACGCCGCCCCGACCTCCTGGCGGACACACCGGGCGACTGAATCCGCTTCCCGCTCAGCGGGTCTCGGAACTACGGGCCTCGGACGACGGGGTCTCGGACGAGGGCCGGATCGCCCGCATCAGTGCGCCGGCTGCCCGAACGCCTCCTGGACCACCAGGGTCACCGTGTCACGCGCGTGCGCCGCGCTCGCATCGTCGGTGACGTCGACCAGCGCAGTGTCCGGCAACGGTGTCCACTCCGCCGGGTCGGGATCGTCGTAGTGCACCTTCTCGCGGGACAGCACCGCGACCACGTAACGGTGGTCGTCGCCGAAGAATCCGGTCGACAGGTGGATCCAGTTGCCGTCCACGCAGCACATCCAGCCCTGCTTGACGCCCAGCTCCGTCGCCTCGGGCAGCCCGTCGGGCAGTCCGAAACGCTGGTCGTATCCGTCGGAACCGGCTGGTTCGAAGTCGAGCAGATGGCCCACGATCGTCGCGGTGCCGCGCTCGTCCAGTCCGGAGGTGCCGCCCAGCACGGCGTCGTACCAGGTGAGCAGATCGGACGCGGTGGTGACGGTGTTCCACCAGTTCCCGTCGTACGGGGCGCTGGTGTCGGTCAGGCCGTGCCGGTGGACGACCCGATCGACGATCTCGCTACCGCCGTAGCGTGACCACAGATCGCTCGCCGCGGAATCGTCCGAACGCGAGAGCATGGCCGCGATCTCGTCGTATTCCCCCTCGCCGAGCGCGATCTCGCCGGTGCCCGCCCGGAACAGCAGGTCGTCGGCGATGAACAGCTTGACCACCGACGCCGTCTCGATCGGCTCGTCCGCGCCGGCCACCGTACGCGACCCGGTTTCGCGATCGAGCAGCGCGACCGTGACCCGCGCGCCTCGCTGGGCGTCGGCCAGGGCAGCGGCAGCGACCACCCGGTCGGTCAGGGCCTGCACCTTCATCGTGTAGGGCACCTCGGGAGCGGGCACCGGAAGGATCTCCACGGTCGGATTCGGGGCGGTGACCCCGACCATGAGAACCTCGGAATCGGAGGACACCGAGCCGCAGGCCACCGCGGTCGCTGCCGCGAACAGCAACGAGACGATCGATCGGCGTCTGCCCCGAGGCCCGGACATCAGGTGCTCCTACTCCCATTGTGCGGTGACGCCGACGTCCCCGGTATCCAGTTTTCCTCGCGCGTCGCGCGAGGATGACGCGATGAGGATAGCGGTAGGGTTCGACGTCGTGACGACTGCTCTCAAGACCGTTAACCAGCGCCTCGCCGAGGAACTCGACGTCCGGGAGAATCAGGTGGCCGCAGCGGTCGACCTGCTCGACGGCGGAGCCACGGTGCCGTTCATCGCCCGGTACCGCAAGGAAGTGACCGGAGCCCTCGACGACGCCCAGCTTCGGCAGCTCGACGAACGGTTGCGCTATCTGCGCGAACTCGACGAGCGGCGCGCAGCGATCCTCGAATCGATCGAGGGCCAGGGCAAGCTCGACGACCACCTGCGCGGACAGATCATGCTCGCCGACACCAAGGCGCGGCTCGAGGACATCTACCTGCCGTTCAAACCCAAGCGGCGCACCAAGGCGCAGATCGCGCGGGAAGCGGGGCACGAACCGGTCGCCGACGCGCTCATCGGGGATCCGACGACCGATCCCGCGCAGTACACGGCCGAACAACTCGACGGTGCCCGCGCCATCCTCGTCGAACGGTTCGCCGAGGACGCCGACCTGGTCGGGGAACTGCGCGAGGCGATGTGGTCGCGTGGCCGGCTGGTCTCGGCCGTGCGCCCGGGCAAGGAGACCGAGGGCGCGAAGTTCGCCGACTACTTCGAATTCTCCGAGCCGTTCACGGATCTGCCGTCGCATCGCATCCTCGCGGTGTTGCGCGGCGAGAAGGAAGAGGTGCTGAGTCTCACCCTCGAACCGGACAGCGACGAGCCGCAGCCGGGGGAGCGCACCTACTTCGAGGGCCGCATCGCCGCCCGGTTCGGCATCGCCGACCAGGGCCGCGCCGCCGACAAGTGGCTGCTCGACACCGTGCGCTGGGCGTGGCGCACCAAACTGCTCGTCTCCCTCGGTCTCGACACGAGGATGCGGCTGCGGCAGTCCGCCGAGCAGGACGCCGTCGACGTGTTCGCCGCGAACCTGCGCGACCTGCTGCTCGCCGCACCTGCGGGTACCCGGCCGACGATGGGCCTGGACCCCGGTTTCCGGACCGGCACGAAGGTCGCGGTCGTCGACGCCACCGGCAAGGTCGTCGACCACGCGACGATCTACCCGCACCAGCCGCACAACAAGTGGGATCAGGCGCTCGCGACGCTCGCGGGTCTGGTCGCGAAGCACGGCGTCGAACTCGTCGCGATCGGCAACGGGACCGCGTCCCGCGAGACGGACGCCCTCGCCACCGAGCTGATCGCGAAGTCCGGTGCGACGAACCTGACGAAGATCGTCGTGTCCGAGGCCGGCGCCTCCGTGTACTCGGCGTCCGCCTACGCCTCGCAGGAACTGCCCGACCTGGACGTGTCCATCCGGGGTGCGGTGTCCATCGCCCGGCGGCTGCAGGACCCGCTCGCCGAACTCGTCAAGATCGACCCGAAGTCGATCGGCGTCGGCCAGTACCAGCACGACGTGTCCGAGACCCTGCTGGCGCGTTCGCTCGGCGCGGTCGTCGAGGACGCGGTGAACGCCGTCGGTGTGGACGTGAACACCGCGTCGGTGCCGCTGCTCGCGCGTGTGTCGGGCATCTCGGGGTCCCTCGCCGAGAGCATCGTCGCGCACCGCGACCAGAACGGCCCGTTCCGCACCCGCACGGCGCTCAAGGACGTGGCGCGGCTCGGCCCGAAGGCGTTCGAGCAGTGCGCGGGCTTCCTGCGCATCCCCAACGGCGACGACCCGCTCGACAGTTCCGCGGTGCACCCCGAGGCCTACCCGGTGGTGCGGCGCATCGTCGAGCGCACCGGCAGCACCGTGCGGGAACTGATCGGCAACACCACTGCGCTGCGCGCGGTGCGGCCCACCGAGTTCGTCGACGACCGATTCGGTCTGCCGACCGTCACCGACATCATCGCCGAACTCGAGAAGCCCGGCCGCGACCCGCGGCCGGAGTTCAAGACCGCGACCTTCGCGGCCGGCATCGAGAAGGTCGCCGATCTGAAGCCGGGCATGGTGCTCGAGGGCGTGGTCACCAACGTCGCCGCGTTCGGTGCCTTCGTCGACGTCGGCGTCCACCAGGACGGCCTGGTGCACGTGTCGGCGATGTCGCGCAGCTTCGTCAAGGACCCGCACGACGTCGTCAAGTCCGGTGAGGTCGTCAAGGTCAAGGTGCTCGACGTGGACGTGCCGCGTCAGCGCATCAGCCTCACGTTGCGCCTCGACGACGAGATCCCCGCCGGCGACGGCAACGGCGGTGCGGCCCCGTCCGCGCGCGGCGGAGCCCGCCCCGGCGGTCAGCAGCGCCGCAACCCGCGGCAGGGCGGTGGGAACCCGGGCGGCGGCCGGCAGAGCGGGGGACGGCAGGGATCGCGGGATCGCCGGTCCGACTCGGCGCCCGCTTCCGGGTCGATGGCCGACGCACTTCGCCGCGCCGGATTCGGGAAGTAAAAGTGGCGGGCCGGGGTTCGTGTCGGGTCACCGGCGCGGCCCCGGCCTGACATGCTTGGAGCCATGCGGTCGACGGTGGTGGCGCCATGAGCGATTGGCTCCGGCACGAGATAATCGACAGAGGGCGGCTGCCCCTGCTCTTCTTCCTCCTGGGGTTCCTCGCTGCGTTCCTGTTCATCCGGCTCAGCGTGCGACTGATCCGCGCCCAGGTGCGCTGGTGGCCCGGGAACGTCACGCCGGGTGGTCAGCACGTGCACCACGTCGTTTTCGGTGTGGTCACCATGGTGATCTCCGGCGGTGCGCTCATCGCCGTCTACGAGAACGGGAGCCAGGTCACCGGTGCCGCGCTGGCGACGTGCTTCGGGATCGGCACCGCCCTGACCCTCGACGAGTTCGCGCTGATCTTCTACCTGAACGACGTCTACTGGGAGGAGGAGGGGCGGGTCTCGGTCGACGCGGTGTTCGTCGCATTGGCCGTGACCGGTCTGGTGCTGCTCGGCGTGCAGCCGTTGGAGCTGGCCGACGTCACCGATTTCAACGAAAGCACCTCGTGGGGTGTTCGCGCGGGCATCATCGCATCGGCGCTGATCAACCTGGCGCTCGCGGCGATCGTGCTGCTCAAGGGCAAGATCTGGACAGGGCTGATCGGGCTGTTCTTCCTGCCGTTGCTGCTCGTCGGCGCGATCCGCCTGTCGCGGCCGGGAGCTCCGTGGGCGCGGTGGCGGTATCAGGGCAGGCCTCGCAAGATGCGCCGCTCGATCGCCCGTGAACGCCGCTACCGCCGGCCGATGATCCGGGCGAAGATCTTCGTGCAGGACCTCGTCGCCGGGCAGCCCACGCTCGACACCGTGCGGGACAGCGTGGAGCATTCGCGGGTCGCCGCGGAAGCCGAACTCGACCGCACCGTGCACGCAGCGCCCCCACCGATTTCATCGACCGGCGTTGCATCTGGCACAATTGACGGGTTGCCCGGATCGGGCACGCCTACCTGACCTGGGTACGAACCAGTCGAGCCCCGCCCGAAGGCGGCCGCCGCTCGGTTCCTCTGCTCGAGCGAACAAGAGGATGAACAACCGATGAACACCCTGGACTTTCTGGACGCCAAGTCCCTGCGCGACGACATCCCGGAGTTCCGTCCCGGTGACACGCTGAACGTGCACGTCAAGGTTATCGAGGGCTCGAAGGAGCGCGTGCAGGTCTTCAAGGGCGTCGTGATCCGGCGTCAGGGCGGCGGTGTCCGCGAGACCTTCACCGTTCGCAAGGTGTCGTTCGGCGTCGGCGTCGAGCGGACCTTCCCGGTCCACAGCCCCAACCTCGCGAAGATCGAGGTCGTCACCCGCGGTGACGTGCGTCGCGCCAAGCTGTACTACCTGCGCGACCTGCGCGGCAAGGCCGCCAAGATCAAGGAAAAGCGCTGAGCGCTCACGCCTGATCCCGCGGTTCACACGAAGCCCGGTCCGGACATTCCCGGACCGGGCTTCGTGGCGTGTGTGGTGTCCGCGCAGTCGAGTGGAGCCCAGACGCTAGTCTGATCCGGTGGCAGAAACACCGCAGGATCCGGCCGCGCCGGAGTCGCAGGACCGCCTCGCCCAGCGGGGATCCGGAGATCGACAGACCATCGGTTCCCGAGAGCGGAAGGATTCGGGGGAAACCAAGAAGCAGAAGTCGTTCTGGCGAGAACTGCCACTGCTGATCGTCGTCGCACTCGTCCTGAGTTTCCTTCTCCAGACATTCATCGCGCGGGTCTACCTGATTCCCTCGGAGTCGATGGAACCGACACTGCACGGCTGCGAGGGGTGTACCGGCGACCGCATCGTCGTCGAGAAGATCAGCTACCGGTTCGGGGACCCGCGGCCCGGCGACGTCATCGTCTTCAAGGGCCCGGATTCGTGGTCCACCGGATACAAGTCGACGCGCTCGGACAACGTCGTCATCCGCGGGATCCAGGAGGTGGGTTCGCTGGTCGGCCTCGTCCCGCCGGACGAGAACGACCTCGTCAAGCGTGTCATCGCCGTCGGCGGACAGACCGTCGAATGCTGCGACGACCAGGGCCGGGTCCTCGTCGACGGCAAGCCGCTCGACGAGCCGTACGTCAAGATGGACTTCCCGTTCACCCCGGGCGTGCTCACCTGCGAGACCGAGATGAAGTCCGGCCGCTGCTTCGGCCCGGTCACCGTTCCCGAAGGCCACGTGTGGGTCATGGGCGACAACCGCAGCAACTCGGCGGATTCGCGCTGGCACGTCGGAGACGAAAACCAGGGCACCATTCCGTTGGACAATGTGATCGGCAAGGCCCGCATGATCGTGCTGCCGCCCGGTCGCTGGGGCATGATCGACTCACCGGAGATCCAGTAATCGTGAACGGTTGGCCACCTCGCCCCGTCGTCCGCCGGTCCTCGGGCCTGTGGACGATGGAATCGACGCTGACCCGCTGCGGTCTCGGACCCGTCGCCGGCGTCGACGAGGCCGGTCGCGGCGCGTGCGCCGGCCCGCTGGTCATCGCGGCCTGCGTCCTCGGACCGAAACCGCACCCGTCGCTCGCGCGGCTCGACGACTCGAAGAAGCTCACCGAGAAGGCGCGCGAGGAACTGTTCCCGATCATCCAGCGTCGTGCGGTGGCGTCCAGCGTCGTCGTGGTTCCCGCGGCGGAGGTCGACGCCATCGGCGTGCACGTCGCGAACATCGAGGGCATGCGCCGCGCGGTCGCGGGACTGGCGACCCCGCTCGGGTACGTCCTCACCGACGGTTTCCGGGTGCCGGGCCTCCCGGCGGCGTCGCTGCCGGTGATCGGTGGGGACGCGGCCGCGGCCTGCATCGCCGCGGCGAGTGTCCTCGCGAAGGTCACCCGTGACCGGATGATGATCGAACTCGACGAGGAACTGCCCGGCTACGGGTTCGCCGTCCACAAGGGCTATGGCACCGCCTTCCACATGGCCGCGCTGCGCGAGCTGGGACCGAGCCACGAGCATCGGCGGTCCTGGGCGAACGTCCGGGCGGTCGTCGGCGCGCGGGAGAATTCCCGGCGATTCGATTCCGACGAGGCGGATGCGGGATGATGGCAGGACACACCAGAACGGGAGGACACCGAGACCGATGAGTGCCGAGGATCTCGAGAAGTACGAAACCGAGATGGAACTCTCGCTTTACCGGGAGTACCGGGACATCGTCGGTCAGTTCGCCTACGTGGTGGAGACCGAGCGCCGCTTCTACCTGGCGAACGCCGTCGAGCTGATCCCGCAGAACGTCGGTGGCGAAGTCTATTTCGAAGTGCGCATGTCGGATGCGTGGGTGTGGGACATGTACCGCCCCGCTCGCTTCGTCAAGCACGTCCGAGTCATCACGTTCAAGGACGTCAACATCGAGGAGCTGGACAAGCCGGAACTGCGGCTGCCCGACAAGCTGGGCTGACGGCGCTCGTTCCGATCCACGACGCGATTCGGAATCCGCCCACGCTGTAGCGTGAGCGATTCGCACTCACCGCGTCGATCGTCGGGCCGGGCGAGCAGATTGCGTACGTAGTCGGAGCTGGTCCCGTGGTTCGACACCATCCAGAACTCGTCGCCGACGATGCAGCCGCCGACAGGCGTTCGCCGCACCGCGCCGCTGCGTCGACCGACGGTTTCGAGAAGCGTCTGCTGAGGAAGGCGCACGGCGACCGGATTCGCAACATGCTTGTGCATCCAGTCGTCGCAACGCCGCCGGAAGTTCTGCATCGACCGGGGAAGACCGCTCATGTGCCGATCGTAGGTCGTCCGCCCGGAAATCTCCGGGCGTCCATACACGCTGCATCCGACAGATTCCGCGCCCACGGTGCTCCGGGGACAGGGTTGTCCACAGGCGGGTGATTCATCCACAGATTCCGCCGAATTCGGTTTCTCGGGTTCTGCGTCGCCCCCTGCTTCCGCACAGTGGAGGTCACGCAGGGGAGGAGCACGGATGGGACGCAATCAACAGTTGGGGGCGCGCGGGGAGGACCTGGCCGCCGAGTTTCTCGAATCTGCCGGAATGGTGGTGCTCGAACGCAATTGGCGCTGCCGCTACGGCGAACTGGACCTCATCGCCCGGGACGGGGCGGTGCTCGTGTTCGTCGAGGTCAAGACGCGCACGGGCCTCGGCTACGGCAGCCCCGCCGAGGCGGTGACACCGGAGAAGGCCGACCGGATCCGGCGCCTCGCCGGCCTGTGGCTGGCCGAGCAGGAGACGCGGTGGCGCCGCATCCGCGTCGACGTCGTCACCGTCCTGGTCGGTGAACCGGGTGCGCCGATGATCACGCACCTGAAGCAGGTGCTGTGATGGCACTGGGACGAGCATTCTCGGTCGCCGTCACCGGTGTCGACGGCCAGGTCGTGGAAATCGAAGCCGACATCGGCCGGGGCCTGCCCGGCGTCAAGATGGTCGGACTGCCGGACGCGGCCCTGCAGGAATCCCGCGATCGGGTGCGCGCGGCGGTGACGAATTCCGGTGGGGAATGGCCGGATTCGAAGGTGGTGCTGGCGCTGTCGCCCGCGACGCTACCGAAGGTCGGCAGCGTGTACGACGTCGCACTCGCCTGTGCCGTGCTCAACGCGGCGAAAGCGCTTCCGCTCGAAGCACTGACGAGGACGATCCTGATCGGGGAACTGGCCCTGGACGGACGGATCCGTCCGGTCCGTGGGGTGTTGCCCGCGGTCCTGGCGGCCGCCCGCGCCGGATGGGCGCGCATCGTCGTACCCACGGCGACGATGGCCGAGGCGGGACTGGTGAACGGCATCGACGTGTTCGGCGCCGACACTCTCACCGAGGTCGTGCTGTGGCTGCGCGGGGACGGGCCGCTGCATCGTCCCGACGCGAACCCGGTGCCGGAACGCCCGGTACGGGCGGATCTGAGCGAGGTGGTCGGGCAACTCGAGGCGCGGCGCGCCATCGAGGTCGCCGCCGCGGGAGCACATCACCTCATGCTCACCGGGCCACCGGGCATCGGGAAAACCATGTTGGCTCAACGCCTTCCGGGCATCCTGCCGATCCTGTCGGAGGAGCATGCACTCGAGGTCACCGCGATCCACTCGGTTGCCGGCACGCTCAGCCCGGATCGGCCCCTGGTCCTGGATCCACCGTTCATCGCTCCGCACCACACCGCATCGGTCAGCTCTCTCATCGGTGGCGGCACCGGCATGGCGAAACCCGGCGCGGTGAGCCGGGCACACCGCGGCGTGCTGTTCCTCGACGAGGTCGCCGAGATGGGACTCAAGACACTCGAAGCGCTCCGCACCCCACTCGAAGACGGGGAAGTGCGGATCGCGCGTCGCGACGGAGTTGCCCGTTATCCGGCGAGATTCCAGCTGATCCTCGCCGCGAATCCGTGCCCATGTGCACCGCCGCGCGATGCCGATTGCGTGTGCGCGCCGACCGCGCGTCGCCGCTATCTGGGCAAGCTGTCCGGGCCGCTGCTCGATCGCGTCGATCTGCGGGTGCGGATGGAATCCGTCGCGACGAGCGCGTTGATGGGTGATACGGGGGAGAGCACCGAGGACGTCCGCGCCCGCGTCGCGCGGGCTCGAGCGGCCGCCGCCGAGAGATGGTCGGAGTTCGGCTGGTCCACCAACGCCGAGGTTCCCGGACCGGCGCTGCGACAGAAATTCCGCTTGTCACCGGCCGCGCTCAAACCCGTCGAATGGGCGCTGCGGAAGGGCGCGATCACCGCACGCGGGGCAGACCGGGCAATCAGAGTTGCCTGGACGGTCGGGGATCTCGCCGGACTCGACAGACCGGGGGAGACGGAGGTCGCGGCGGCACTCGACTTCCGGGACAGGGGAGTCGCATGAGCGCGCAGGACCCGCGCCGCCTCGCGTGGGCCTATCTGTCGACGGTGGCGCAGGGAGCGTCGCGACGCCTCGCGGATGCGATCGCGCAGCACGGACCCGAAGCGATCGCCGACGCGGTGCGCGACGGCACACACGGGGCGGGGATCTCCCGTCGCACCCGGGCACGGGCGCACCTGGACACCGCCGCCGCAGATCTCGAGATGGTGGCCCGGCTCGGCGGACGGCTCGTCACACCGGACGACGCGGAATGGCCTGCGTGGCAATTCCTGTCGTTCGACGCCCTCACCGGCGGCGCCGATTCCGACACCGGCCCGTTGGCGTTGTGGGTGCTGGGCAACCGGCCGCTCGACGAACTGTTCGAACGCGCGGTCGCGGTCGTCGGCACGCGCGCCGCGAGCGGTTACGGAGAACACGTGACGGCCGAGATCGCCGGTGATCTCGCGGTCGACGGCTGGACTGTGGTGTCGGGTGCGGCGTTCGGTGTCGATGCCGCGGCGCACCGCGCGGCGCTCGGCGTCGGCGGCACGACCGTCGCGGTGCTCGCGTGTGGCGTGGACCGAGCGTATCCGTCCGCGCACACGGTGATGCTGCGCCGGATCGCCGATCAGGGGGCGGTGATCAGCGAGTATCCGCCCGGCACCACGCCGGCCCGATACCGGTTCCTGGCGCGCAACCGGTTGGTCGCGGGGGCGAGCAGCGCGGTCGTGGTCGTCGAAGCCGGTTGGCGCAGCGGAGCCCGGAACACCGCGTCGTGGGCGCGGCGGCTCGGGCGACCGGTGCTGGCGGTGCCCGGCCCGGTCACGTCGGCGGCCTCGCAAGGTTGCCATCGGATGATCCGGGAGGGGGAGGCAACGCTGGTGGGGAACGCCCGCGAGGTGGTCGAGGCGGCCGGCTCGATCGGTGTCGCCGACGACGGGGACGCGTCGTGGCACCGTGCGCTGGACGGCCTTTCCGGTGACATGGAACTGGTGTACGAGGCGTTTCCCGCGGTCGGACCGAGCAGTGTCGCGGAACTGTCCGAGTCGGCCGGTCTGGACGTCGACCGGGTCCGTGCGGCATTGCCGATGCTCGAGATGGCCGGATTGGTCTCGCGCGACGACACGGGCTGGTCGCGTCGCGGAGCAGCACCGGACGAGGCCCTCGGCATGTAGGGTCGTCGAGTTAGGTAACCCTGATTAATGGAGGTGGCAGGTGGCCCGAAAGGCACCGAAATCGACGGAGCTGACCGTGGTGCGGACCGAACGACTTTCCGACCATCTGGCCCGCGTGTACTTCGGCGGTCCGGGATTTGCGCAGTTCGAACCGAGCGTCTTCACCGACTCCTACGTGAAGATCGAACTCGAATCGGCGGATGGTCCCGTCGTGCGCACGTACACGGTGCGGTCCGTCGACACCGAGCGTCGCGAGATCGCGATCGACTTCGTCGTCCACGGAGATCAGGGCGTCGCCGGACCCTGGGCGGTGTCGGCGCAGCCGGGTGACACCGTCGTCGTCAGGGGACCGGGCGGCGCCTACCGTCCCGACCCGGACGCCGACTGGCACCTGCTCGCCGGCGACGAAACCGCGATCCCCGCGATCGCGGCCGCGCTCGAATCCCTCGCGCCCGACGCGACCGGACGGGTGTTCATCGAGGTCGCCGGTGCCGACGACGAGATCCCGTTGACCGCTCCGGCCGGTGTCGAGATCACCTGGCTGCACCGCGGAACCGACGCGGGATCCGTCGGCGAGGACCGTGCGGGAGCGAACGCGCCGCTGGTCGCCGCGGTGACCGGTGCGCAGTGGCTGCCCGGTGAGGTGCACGCCTTCGTGCACGGCGAGGCCGAGACCGTGATGCACCATCTGCGCCCGTACATCCGCAGGGAACGCGGCGTGCCCGCGGCCCGCGCGTCGATCTCCGGCTACTGGAAGCGCGGCCGGACCGAGGAGACGTTCCGCGAATGGAAGCGTGAACTGGCTGCGAGCGAAGCAGTCTGAGGTTTCACTCCTCGACGGTGCGGTCGTGGGGCTCGCGTGTCAGCGTCAGCAGCGCGGTGAGCGCGAGCCCCCCGCACACCACGATCGCCAGGGCCATCGGCACCGCGGTGTCCTCGCCGCCCAACCCCACCAGCGGGGACACGACGGCCGCGAGGCCGAACTGGCATGCGCCCATGAGCGCCGAACCGGTGCCGGCGGCCGAGGGAACCTGGCCCTGACCCAGCGCTGTCGCGTTGCCCATGACGAAACCGAGGCTCGTGACACACACCCACAGCAGCGGCAGGATCACCCAGCGTTCGGTACCCGCGAACATCGCCGCGAGCAGCAGCGCGATCCCGGCTGCGAAGTGCACGGTCACGCCGAACCGCAGCAGTGCGCGGACCTCGATTCGCCCGATCAGCCGCGTGTTGACGACATTGGCGCCGACCAGTCCGATCGAGTTGGCCGCGAAGACCATCGAGAACTGGCCCGGTGACAGTCCCAGCAGATCCTGGGTGACGAACGCCGACGCCGAGATGTAGGCGAACATCGCGCCGAAACCCAACGCGAACGTGGCGGCGTAGCCGACGAACCGGCGGTTGCGGACGACATAGCCGAAGTTCCGGGCGAGCGCGCTCAATCCGCCGCCGTGACGCTTTTCCGGCGGCAGCGATTCGGGGACGAACATGAGCACACCGAGCGTCATCACCACGGCCACGGCCGCCAGAACCCAGAAGATGCCGCGCCACCCGATCGGGCCGAGCAAGGCGCCACCGAGCAGCGGCGCGACGATCGGTGCCACACCACCGATGATCATCATGATGCCGAACAGTCTCGCCGCGGAGTTGCCCCTCGCGCGGTCGGCGATGACCGCACGCGCGAGCACAATGCCGATGCCACCGCTGAATCCCTGGATCAATCGGGCCCCCACCAGCACCTCGATCGTCGGAGCCGTCGCGCACAGCACGCTGCTCAGTGCGAGCACCACGGTGCCGGCGAGCAACAGCCGCCGGCGTCCCCAGCTGTCGGACAGCGGTCCGACGATCAACTGTCCCGCGCCGAGCCCGGCCATGAACGTCGTCAGGGTGAGCTGAACTCCGACGGTCGTGGTGCCCAGGCTTTCCGACATGATCGGCAGGCCGGGCAGATACATATCCGTGGCGAGCGGCGCGATCGCCGACAGCAGCGCCAGTGCGAACAGCATCGGCAGGGGAATTGTTTTACTCACGAACTAACCCTAGTGGTCGGTCGTCCGCCCGCCGCGGCCCCCGTTCCACGGCGCGGGAACTTGCGCGCGCCGACTCCGCCGACCACCGTGGCGTCATGACCGACCTCCCGGCCCCGCTCGCCGTGCACCTCGAGGAATTCGCCGAACACCTCGCGCTGCAGGGCGGTCGCTCCGCACACACGGTCCGCGCCTACACCACCGACGTCCGCTCCCTGCTCGAACACCTCGAAGCCACGCATCCCGGTGCGCGGATCACCGACTTGAGCCTCGACGTGCTGCGAGCCTGGCTCGCCGCACAGGTCGCCGCCGGTGCCGCCCGCACGACCCTCGCCCGGCGCACGTCGACCGCCCGCACGTTCACGGCGTGGCTCGTGCGGACGTCCCGCCTCGACCACGACCCGGCGGCACGGCTCGTCTCGCCGCGCGCGCATCGCACCCTGCCCGCGGTGCTGCGGACCGATCAGGCCCTCGAACTCATGGACGCCGCGGAATCCGGTGCCGTCGAACGGGACCCGGTGGCGATCCGCGACCGCCTGATCGTGGAACTGCTGTACGCGACGGGGATCCGGGTAGGGGAACTGTGCGGACTCGACGTCGACGACGTCGACGCGGAACGGAACGTGTTGCGGGTGCTCGGCAAGGGCAACAAGGAACGGGTCGTGCCCTACGGGGTTCCCGCCGCAGCCGCGATCGACGAGTGGCTGCGGCACGGGCGGCCGGAACTCGTGCGCCCGTCGTCCGGCCCGGCGTTCCTGCTGGGCAAACGGGGGGGACGGATCGACCAGCGTCAGGTGCGCACCGTGGTCCACGACGCCGTGGCCGCGGTACCGGGGGCCCCGGATCTGGCACCGCACGGGCTGCGGCACAGCGTGGCAACCCATCTGCTCGAGGGCGGCGCCGATCTGCGGGTCGTCCAGGAGGTCCTCGGCCATTCGAGCCTGGCGACGACACAGCTCTACACACACGTGTCGGTCGCGCGGCTGCGAGCCGCCCACGAACAGGCGCATCCCCGCGCCTGATCCGGTCCGAGGGCGTCGGACGGATTTGGTAGCGTCCCCGCGTATTCGATCCGGGGGGAATCAGTGAAAAGCGACGAGTCGACGCATGCTCTGCCGGCCTGGCTTCAGGGGGAGTCGCCGGAACCGGTAGCCACACCCGCCCGGCGCGGGTTCCTGCGCTCGGGCCGGTCTTCACACGACAACCAGGCTCCACAGGAGGTCCAGGCGCCACCGACCGTGCAGCCGGAACCCCAGGTCCCGGCAGCTCCGGGCGCCGCAGACTCACCGATGGTCCCGTCGACGCCGGTCGCGTCCGTTCCGTTCGGGGCACCGCTGCCGCCGCCCTCGCCGGTTCCGGCGCCCTCGCCCGCGCCCGTCCCCGAAGAGCCGGTGCCGGGTCCGATCCCGGAGCCCGCGCCCTACCCGAATCCGCAGATGTCCTGGCACATGCCGCTGCCGGCGCCGGCCGTCGAGCAGCCACCGGTCGCACACCCGGCCGTCGAGCAGGTGCCGCCGGTCCCGCAACCACCGGCCCGGCAGGTACCGCCCTCCGCGCCGCCGGTCGAACCTCGCATGTCGGTTCCGGCGGAGCCGAGGGTGACGCCACCGCCGACCGAACACCGGCCGCAGCCCGCGGCGCCGGCGGACCCGACCCCGACGCTCCAGCCCGCATCCGAGGTCGCGCGACAGCCGCAGGCCCCGGAACTCCCGCCCGCACCGGCTGCCGAACCCACGCCACCGCCGCCGATGCCCGATCACCAGCCGTCGAGCCTCGACCTGGAATCGGGCGTGCTCGTCAAACGCTCCCGCCGGTCCCCGTCGGGTGGCTGGCGGCGCAGCGTGCACCGGCTGACCGGAGGCATCCTCAACCCCGGCGAGTCCACCGGCGAATCCCACCGGCAGGAGATGATCGACCGGATCCGTCAACCCATCGGCGGCGACTACCGCATCGCGGTGCTCTCGCTCAAGGGCGGCGTCGGAAAGACGACGACGACCGTCGGGCTCGGATCGACCTTCGCCTCGCTACGCGGGGACTGCGTGATCGCCGTCGACGCCAATCCCGATTTCGGGACGCTGGCCCAGCGGGTGCCGCAGCAGACGCGCTCGACCGTCCGGGATCTGCTCGCGGCCGCACCGAACATCGAGCGCTATTCGGATGTGCGGGCCCACACGTCGCAGGCGGCGAGCCGGCTCGAGGTGCTGGCCGGCGAACGCGACCCGGCCGTGTCGGAGGCGTTCAGTGAGTCGGACTATCGGCAGGTCGTCGAAATCCTGCAGGTCTACTACAACATCATCCTCACGGACTGCGGCACCGGCATCATGCACTCGGCGATGCGCGGGGTGCTCGACCTGGCGAACGCGCTGGTTCTGGTCAGCTCGCCCGCGATCGACGGTGCCCGTAGCGCCGCGGCGACCCTCGATTGGCTCGAACACCACGGGTTCGAGGAACTCGTCGCCCGCACCGTCGTCGTGATCAGCGCGGCCCGGCCGGGCGCGTCGAACATCGACATGGATGCCCTGACCGCGCATTTCCTGGCGCGTTGCCGGGCGGTGCAGGTGGTGCCGTTCGACGAGCACCTCGCCGAGGGCGCCGAACTGGATCTCGAGCTGCTGCGCCCGGCGACGCGACGGGCGTTCGTGGAACTCGCGGCGATGGTCGCCGACGATTTTCCGCCCGTGTCGGGCCGCCACGCCGTGCGATGGTGAGCGGGTGTCACACCGGTTCGAGCCGGATGATGGTGGGCCGGACCAGCGGTAGCGGGTCGAGGTAGTCGGCGCGGTCGCGGCGCAGACCCCAGTGCAGGCACGCCGCGACGGGGCAACCTTCGTGCCCGGGTTCGAGGGTGCCGATCGGTTCGCCGCGCGCGATGCGCCGGCCCGGCGTCACGCTCGCGGTGACCGGTTCGTAGGTGGTGCGCAGACCGCCCTCGTGGTCGATCGACACCACCGGCTTTCCGCCGACGACCCCGGCGAACACGACCGTGCCGGCCGCGGCGGACCGGACCACCTGCCCGATCGATCCCGACAGGTCGACGCCGCGATGTCCCGGAAGCCAGTCGTGTTCGGGCGGATCGAACGGCCGGGTCACCGAGGGGCGCGGCTGCAGCGGCCAGTCGTAGTCCGGCGACGCACCGTGCGCGGCCGGGGTGCATCCCGGTGCTGCCGTGAACCAGAGGACGGACGAGACGGCGAGCGCCGTGACGATTCTCATCCGTCGACAGTGATACGCCGGGGGGAGGCCGCAACAGACCGCTTCCCGCGATTGTGGACAACCCGGGCTCGGTCCACAGCCCCACCGCACGGCGCTCACCGGCCGGTTTACGGTGCGGCGGGCAGAGGCCGTACACTTGTCGGGCGGTCTGCGTACGCAGATCGACTTCGCGCGTCCGCGCGCCGATCGTGCTGCAAGTTGTCGGGCACATCGGAACATGGCCATCGGCTGGTCCCGCAAGGGTTCGGTGGGCATGCGGACGCCAGGGCGGGCAGCGTGCCCGCAGCAACCGAAACGAAAGGCAGAACACAGCTATGGCTGTCGTTACCATGAAGCAGCTGCTCGACAGCGGCGCACACTTCGGCCACCAGACCCGTCGCTGGAACCCGAAGATGAAGCGGTTCATCTTCACCGACCGCAACGGCATCTACATCATCGACCTGCAGCAGACGCTGACCTACATCGACAAGGCGTACGAGTTCGTCAAGGAGACCGTCGCCCACGGCGGCACGGTCCTGTTCGTCGGCACCAAGAAGCAGGCCCAGGAGTCCATCGCGGAAGAGGCGACCCGTGTCGGGATGCCCTACGTGAACCAGCGCTGGCTCGGCGGCATGCTCACCAACTTCTCCACCGTCCACAAGCGCCTGCAGCGCCTGAAGGAGCTGGAGTCGATGGAGCAGACCGGTGGCTTCGAGGGTCGCACCAAGAAGGAAATCCTCATGCTCACGCGTGAGAAGACCAAGCTGGAGCGCACGCTCGGCGGCATCCGGGACATGGCCAAGGTTCCGTCGGCCATCTGGGTCGTCGACACCAACAAGGAGCACATCGCCGTCGGTGAGGCTCGCAAGCTGAACATCCCCGTCATCGCGATCCTCGACACCAACTGCGACCCGGACCTCGTCGACTACCCGATCCCGGGCAACGACGACGCGATCCGTTCCGCGGCGCTGCTGACCAAGGTCGTCGCGTCCGCCGTCGCCGAGGGCGTGCAGGCCCGTGCCGGCCAGAGCGCCGACAAGGATGCCAAGCCCGAGGCCGGCGCCGGTGAGCCGCTCGCCGAGTGGGAGCAGGAGCTGCTCGCGCAGGCCACCCCGGCCGCCGAGACCGAGGCACCCGCCTCGGACGCAGCCCCCGAGGCCTGATCCGTTGCACGGCCCCGACCGCTCGATCGCGAGCTTCTGGTCGGGGCCGTTGCACTGCGGGCCGCCCGCGCGGCGTCGCCCGCACCCGATGAACTTTTCCTTCACACACAGGAGGCTCGCTTCCCATGGCGAACTACACCGCCGCCGACGTCAAGCGTCTCCGTGAGCTCACCGGCTCCGGAATGCTGGACTGCAAGAACGCTCTCGCCGACAACGACGGCGACTTCGACAAGGCCGTCGAGCAGCTGCGCATCAAGGGCGCCAAGGACGTGGGCAAGCGCGCCGAGCGCTCCACGGCCGAGGGCCTGGTCGTCGCCAAGGACGGCGTTCTGATCGAGCTCAACTCGGAGACCGACTTCGTCGCCAAGAACGACGAGTTCCAGGGTCTCGCGGACAAGATCGTCACCGCGGCCGCCGAGGCCCGCCCGGCGGACCTCGAGACCCTCAAGACCCTCGAGGTCGACGGCAAGACCGTCGCCACGCTGGTCGAGGAGCTTTCGGCCAAGATCGGCGAGAAGCTCGAGCTTCGTCGCGTCGCCGTCCTCGACGGCCCGGTCGCCGTCTACCTGCACAAGCGCGCCACCGACCTGCCGCCGGCCGTCGGCGTTCTCGTCGCCTACTCGGGCGAGGGCGACGCTGCCGCCGAGGCTGCTCGCGCCGCTGCAATGCAGGTCGCGGCCCTCAAGGCGAAGTACACGACTCGTGACGAGGTTCCCGAGGAGATCGTCGCCAACGAGCGTCGCATCGCCGAGGAGACCGCCAAGGCCGAGGGCAAGCCGGAGGCTGCTCTGCCGAAGATCGTCGAAGGCCGCGTCAACGGCTTCTTCAAGGACGTCGTGCTCCTCGAGCAGCCGTCCGTGACGGACTCGAAGAAGACCGTCAAGGCGATCCTCGACGAGGCCGGCGCCACGGTGTCCAGCTTCGTTCGCTTCGAGGTCGGCGCCAGCTAGACCCACCTGTTCCTCGACCCCGCCGGCCTCGTGCCGCGCGGGGTCGAGGCGCGTCACGGCCCGGCACGACACGGTCGTGACCCTCACGCCCCGGTCTCGGCCCCACGGTGGTGATGAGGCAGGATGAAAGGGCCGATCCTGCGCGATCCGCGATCCGTCTCAACCAGAGGAGAGCCATGTCCGACCACGCCCACGAACGGCCCGGTTTCCGCCGGGTGCTCCTCAAACTCGGTGGCGAGATGTTCGGCGGCGGGAAGGTCGGACTCGATCCGGACGTCGTGACGACGGTCGCGCAGCAGATCGCAGAGGTCGTCCGCAGCGGTGTCGAGGTCGCGGTCGTGATCGGTGGCGGCAACTTCTTCCGCGGTGCGGAACTGCAGCAGCGCGGCCTCGAGCGTGCCCGCTCCGACTACATGGGCATGCTCGGCACGGTCATGAATTCCCTTGCGCTGCAGGACTTCCTGGAGAAGGAAGGCATCGACACCCGTGTTCAGACGGCGATCACCATGGGACAGGTCGCCGAGCCGTACCTGCCGCTGCGTGCCCGCCGCCACCTCGAGAAGGGCCGCGTCGTGATCTTCGGCGCCGGCATGGGCATGCCCTACTTCTCCACCGACACCACCGCGGCGCAGCGCGCCCTCGAGATCGGCGCCGAGGTCGTGCTCATGGCCAAGGCCGTCGACGGTGTCTACTCCGCCGACCCGCGCGTCGACACCGACGCGACGCTGTTCACCGAGATCACCCACCGCGAGGTCATCGAGAAGGGCCTCAAGGTCGCCGACGCGACCGCCTTCAGCCTGTGCATGGACAACGACATGCCGATCATGGTCTTCAACCTGCTGACCAAGGGCAATATCGCCCGCGCCGTCGCCGGTGAGAAGATCGGAACACTCGTACGGTCATGATTGGACAACGGAACATGGAGGAACTGCCGTGATCGATGAAGCCCTCTTCGAGGCCGAGGAGAAGATGGAGAAGGCCGTCACGGTGGCCAAGGACGACCTCGGTGGCATCCGTACCGGTCGGGCCAACCCCGGCATGTTCAACCGCATCGTCGTCGACTACTACGGCGCGCCCACGCCGATCACCCAGATCGCCAGCATCAACGTGCCCGAGGCGCGCATGGTGATCGTCAAGCCCTACGAGGCATCGCAGCTGGGCGCGATCGAGACCGCGATCCGCAACTCGGACCTCGGCGTGAACCCCACCAACGACGGCAACATCATCCGCATCTCGGTTCCGCAGCTGACCGAGGAACGCCGCCGCGAACTGGTCAAGCAGGCCAAGGCCAAGGGTGAGGACGCGAAGGTCTCGGTGCGCAACGTCCGCCGCAAGGCCATGGACGAGCTGAACCGCATCCAGAAGGACGGTGAAGCCGGCGAGGACGAGGTGAACCGCGCGGAGAAGGACCTCGACAAGACCACCGCCAAGTACGTGGCGCAGATCGACGAGCTGGTCAAGCACAAGGAAGCCGAATTGATGGAGGTCTGACAGTGGGTCGAGCCGACGGGCCGTCCGGCCCGCAGCTTCCACTCGATTCCGGTGACGACAACGGAATCACACCCGCTGCTCCGGCTGCGGAACAAGCGGCCGCACCGGAGAAGGCATCCAAGGCCGGCCGAAATCTGCCGGCCGCGATCGGCGTGGGCGCCGCCCTCGGTGCCCTTGTCATCGGCATCCTGCTCTTCGCGCCGACCGCGTGGCTCGCGGTCGTCGCGTGCGCGATCGGGATCGCCACGTGGGAGGTCACCAAGCGACTGCGCGAGGCCGACGTCCGCGTCCCGCCGATCCCGCTGCTGGTCGGCGGGCAGGCGATGATCTGGCTCGGCTGGCCCTACGGCACCACGGGCGTGCTGGCGGCGTTCGCCGGCACCGTCGTCGTCTCCATGCTCTGGCGGCTGTTCCAGCGGGGTCTCTCCGCGCAGCCGCAGAACTATCTGCGCGACACCGCGGTCACCGTCTTCACGGCAGCGTGGCTGCCCCTGCTCGCGTCGTTCGCGACGCTGATGGTGCTCCAGGACCAGGGCGCGCAACGAGTGTTCTGCCTCATGATCGTGTGCGTGTCCTCCGACATCGGTGGCTACGCCGCCGGCGTGCTGTTCGGCAAGCACCCGATGGCCCCGGCGATCAGCCCGAAGAAGTCCTGGGAGGGCTTCGCCGGCTCGCTGATCGCGTGCGTCGTCGCGGGTGTGCTCACCGTGACGTTGATGCTCGACGCCGCGTGGTGGGTCGGCGTCCTGCTCGGGCTGCTGCTCGTGCTGTGCGCGACCGCCGGCGACCTCATCGAGTCGCAGGTCAAACGCGATCTCGGCATCAAGGACATGGGCACCCTCCTGCCCGGCCACGGCGGAATCATGGACCGGCTGGACTCGATCCTGCCGTCCGCCTTCGTCACCTGGCTGGTCCTCGCGGCATTCGTGTAGTGACCGTGCAACGGGCCGGGCGGGCGGTGCGGGAGAGCGGGGTGATCGCCAGCCCCAACATCTGGCACTGGCCCGCGGTCTACGAGGAGGAGAACCGCGCCCAGGACACCCGTGGCGCCGTGTACGCGGCGCTGCGGGAGGCCGTCGACTGGGCCGGAGCCGATGTCGTCGACGTCGGATGCGGCAGCGGGTTCCACCTGCCGATGTTCGCGCAGGAGGCGCGCACGGTCACCGGTGTCGAACCGCATCCGCCGCTCGTCGAACTCGGCCGCCGGCGCACGGCCGCCGACGAGACGATCACCGTGCTGCGCGGCGACGCGGAGCGACTGCCGCTCCCGGACGGCAGCGTCGACCTCGTGCACGCACGCACCGCGTACTTCTTCGGGCCCGGCTGCGGAGCGGGCATCACCGAGGCGCTGCGTGTGCTCCGTCCCGGTGGGGCCCTGGCCGTCGTGGACCTCGACGCGACCGCGCACCCTTACGGACGGTGGATGCGCGAGGACCTGCCGCACTACGATCCCCCCGCGGTCGAGGCGTTCTTCGCGGCTCAGGGCTTCGACCTGCGACGCATCGACACCGAGTGGGCATTTCCCGACCGGGCGAGCCTCGAACGCGTCCTCGGTATCGAATTCTCGCCGCGCATCGCGCAGCGGGCAGCCCGCGAAACGCAGGGCACCGGCCTGACCGTCCGCTACCGGCTGCACATCCGCCGCAAACCACGGGGCCTGGAACTGTGACGGCGCGTGGCGACCGGCCGACCTATCCGGAGATCGGGGCGACCGCGGGACCTCTCCCGGACGGTTACGACCGCGCCGTGCGCTCCCGCGTCATCGGTTCGGGCGAAGAGGCGTTCCACCGCGCAGCAGACCGGCTGCTCGGATGGCAGCTGCAGCGTCGCGCCGGTGCGGGGTTCCGGGCGGACTCGGCCACCGCGGTGCCCGGCGCGCGGGTGAGCGTGCGGGTCGGATGGGGTCCCGTCGGCATCACCGCACCGTGCGAGGTCGTGTACGTCGTGAACGAACCGCGTCGTCGGGGTTTCGCCTACGGCACCCTTCCCGGCCATCCGGTCCGGGGCGAGGAGTACTTCGGGGTGGAGTGGCGGGACGACGACACAGTCCTTCTGACGATCAAGGCGTTCTCCCGGCCGGCGACGTGGTGGGCGCGTGCGGGCGCTCCCGTCGCCCGGCGGGCTCAACGGCGCATCACCGACCGTTACCTCCGTTCCCTCGACGATTGTTCTTGATGCCGAAGGCGCGCGCCAGCCTCGTGATCTTCTTCGCCTTCGCCAGCCTCGGCAGGTCGCTGCCGTCCTGGACCCGGCTGCCGTCCTCGCCGAGCCGGTCGATCACCTCGTGCGCCCAGGTCACGTCGTCCGGGCTCGGGCTCAGCGCCGCATTCGCGTAGGCGGCCCGCTCCGGTGTCATGCACAGCTTCCCGGTCATCCCCATAGACCGGGTCAGCTCCGCCTCCTGGGTGAGCGTGGCGGGGTCGTCGGTGAGGGACGGGCCGTCGATCGGTCCCACCAGGCGCGCGGCCCGGCTCGCGATCACCAGCCGCGACCGCGGATACGTGAGGGCGAGCGGCGAGTCGCCGACACCGGTGTCGCGGCGGTAGTCGCCGCTGCCGAATACGAGCCGGAACGTTCCGTCGGCCCGCGCGATCTCCGGCGCCGCCTCGAGGCCCGTCGCGGACTCGATCAGCACGAGGATCCGGGTGTTCTCCGGTAGCCGGTCGGCGGTCGCGTCGACCTGTTGACCGCTCTCGGTCTTCGCGAGCATCACGCCTTCCAGGCCGGGAAGCCCGGCCACCGCGTCCAGGTCCTCGGCCCAGTAGGGGGTGGTGGCGTCGTTGATCCGAACCCAGGCTTCGCCGCCGCCGCGGAACCAGTCGACGACTCCGGCACGTGCGCCGGGTTTGTCGGCGGCCGGCACGGCATCCTCGAGGTCGAGCACGACCGCATCGGCGGGGGAGGTCGCGGCCGGGTCGAAACGGTCCGGTGCGTTCCCGGGCACGAGCAGCCACGAGCGGGCGAGTTCGGGGCGGATCCGGGTGGACATTCTTAGATGGTCTCGCGGTTTCGGGCGCCAGTCTCGCGGTTTGGGGCACCGGGGCCGACCGGGCACAGTCGCCGTTACCGATCGCACACCGGGGCAGCGCCCGCATCATGGGATAATCGGTGATTATGGCTTCTTCCCTGCCCCTGGTTTTCGATGCGCCCAAGCGCGGTATGCCCCCGCGTCACCTCGCCGACCTCGACTCCGAGCAGCGGCGTGAGGCGGTGCGCGAACTCGGGCTGCCCGCGTTCCGCGCCGACCAGCTCGCCCGCCAGTACTACGGGCGGCTCGAGGCGGATCCGGAGAAGATGACCGACCTGCCCGCGGCGATGCGGGAGAAGGTCGGCGAGGCGTTGTTCCCGCCGCTGCTGACTGCCGTCAAGCACATCGCATGCGACGGCGGGGAAACGCGCAAGACGCTGTGGCGGGCCGGCGACGGCACGCTGCTCGAGAGCGTCCTCATGCGCTACCCGGACCGGGCGACCCTGTGCATCTCCAGCCAGGCCGGCTGCGGCATGGCCTGCCCGTTCTGCGCGACCGGGCAGGGCGGACTGAACCGCAACCTGTCCACAGCGGAGATCGTCGATCAGGTCCGAGCCGCGGCCGCGGCCCTGCGCGACGGCGACGTCGCCGGGGGACCGGGCCGGCTGTCGAACGTGGTGTTCATGGGGATGGGGGAGCCGCTCGCGAACTATAAGCGGGTCGTCGCCGCGGTTCGCCGCATCACCTCCCCGGCGCCGGAGGGCCTCGGGCTGTCGCAGCGGTCGGTGACCGTGTCGACGGTCGGCTTGGCCCCGGCGATCCGCCGACTCGCCGACGAGGGCCTGCACGTCACGCTCGCCGTCTCGCTGCACACCCCCGACGACGAACTGCGCGACACGCTCGTGCCGGTCAACAACCGCTGGTCGGTCTCCGAGGTGCTCGACGCGGCGCGGTACTACGCGGACAAGACCGGTCGCCGGGTGTCGATCGAGTACGCCCTGATCCGGGACGTCAACGACCAGCCGTGGCGCGCCGACATGCTCGGCAAGAAGCTGCACAAGGCGCTCGGTCCGCTCGTGCACGTGAACCTGATCCCGCTCAACCCGACTCCGGGCAGCAAGTGGGATGCCAGCCCCAAGGACGTCGAGCGCGAGTTCGTGCGGCGCGTGCAGGCACAGGGCGTCTCGTGCACCGTGCGCGACACCCGCGGTCAGGAGATCGCGGCGGCCTGCGGTCAGCTCGCGGCGGAGGGCTGACTCACTCCTGCTCGGCGGTGAGCAGGTCGGAGAGGTTGTCCAGGCTGGCGCGCACCACACGCGAGTACGCCGTGCTGACGATGGGGTCGGCCAGCTTTCCGAAGATTCCTCCGAGCCCGCTCTCGGTCTCGAGACGATAGGTCAACCGGGTTCCGCCGTCTGCCTCCTCGAACTTCGTGCTCGCGCTGAAACCCACCTTGTTGCCGTCCACGGACTTGGCTGTGGTGGCCTTCAGCGGTCGATACTCGGTGAACTCGGACTCCCAGTCGACACGCTTTCCCAGGACACGGCTGACCCCGCGCCAGCGGGTGCCCACCTCGACGTCCCCGTCGGTGATCTGTTCGCATTCGAGCATCGACGATTCCCAGGACGGCCAATTGTGCGCCTCGATGAGGAAATCCCACACTTCCGAAACGGGGCGGGGGATGACGACGGATTCTTCGGTAACCGGCATGATGATCACTTCCCGAGTGATGACAGTTGATTCGCGCAATTCCTACGCCCTTGTACCCCAGGTGTCCCCGGTGGCTAGCTGTCGAAATCGCAAAGGTACAAAGGGAATTCGATTAGTGATGGCGTCGGTTTCGAGCGGATTGCCGGGAACGTTCTGATCCGTTGGCGCAGTTGCCGATACCGGACCTGTAAATCGAAAGTTGTTTTATTCCAGCAATATGCGGATTCGAGACGTTTCCCGACTCTTCTATTCCTCTCGGAAAGACTGTGCAGCGCGGTGCAATTCGGATGCGGCGGCGGCGAGGATCGGCTGTGACCGGCTACCGGCGCGGTACGCGATACGGGTCCGCCGGCCGATCGGCAGGGCTGTGAGAATCACGCCCTCGGGCACGTCGGTCACGGCGAGTTGCGGAACGAGCGCGACTCCGGCGCCGGCCGCAACCAGTTGCAGCACACCGGCGAAGTCGTCGATGCGATGGGCCACCCGAGGTTCGAAACCGTGGTTCCGGCAGCTGCGCACCGCCATGGTGTGGCAGAGCGTGCCGGGGTTGCCGACGATCCAGCGGCTCGTGGCGTGGCTGCCGATCGCGGCGTCCGCGGGCACCTCCGGAGCGGTCTGCGACGCGAGGTACACGGCTTCGTCGAGCAGCGGTTCGAGTTCGATCCCCGCGCCCATCGTGGACGGCACGTTGTCGTATTCGTGGACGAGCGCGATGTCCAGGTGATCTCCGCGGAGCAGATCCGGCACATCGGCGGGGTCGACCTCGGTGAGCGTCGGTTCCAGTCCCGGCTCGGTGCGTCGCAGCTCGATCAGAGCGGGGAGCACGATCGTCCGCAGCGCGGTCGGAAATGCACCGAGGCGAACCGATCCGGTCAGCCCGGTCTCGCTCGCCGCGAGTGCGGCCGACGCCCGTTCCAGGTCGGCCAGGATCACCTCGGTGTGCTCGACGAGAACCGTTCCCGCCGCGGTCAGGCGCACGCGACGACCGGTGCGGATCAGCAGCGGACGGCCGGCTTCGCGTTCGAGGGCGGACAGTTGCTGCGAGACCGCCGACGGGGTGTAGGACAGCGCTTCCGCGACCGCCGCGATGGTGCCGCGGTGGGCGAGTTCGCGCAGCAGACGGAGTTTGCGGATATCGAGCATCAGTTCAGCTTACGTATTGCGTCATGAAGAGTAACTGGACCTACAGCCTTTGTGGGCCGAGGCTGGGCACATGACCTACCACCCCTCGGGAATCCTCGTCCCGCTCGTGACCCCGTTCACCGACACCGGCGAGATCGCCCTCGCGGATCTGGAGCGCCTCGCGCACATCGTGATCGACGACGGCGCCGCCGGACTCGTCGCACTGGGCACTACGGCCGAGGCGGCGTCGCTGAGTCCGCAGGAACGCCGCGAGGTGGTGCGGATCTGCGCCGCGGTGTGCCGCGAGCGGCGGGTACCGCTGCTCGTCGGCGCCGGAACCAACGACACGGCCGGCACCGTGCGCGCCCTCGACGAGCTGGGGGAGCAGCCCGATGTCACAGCCGCGCTGGTGGTGGTGCCGTACTACACGCGCCCGACCGAGGCCGGTGTCGTCGCGCACTTCGAGCACGTCGCCGACCGCAGCCCGGTGCCGATCGTCCTGTACAACGTGCCGTATCGCACCGGGCAGCAACTCGGCTGCGAGTCGATCGTGCGGCTGGCGGAACATCCGCGGATCGTCGGCATCAAACAGGCCGTCGGTGCGGTCGATACCGATACCGCGCGCCTGCTCGCCGAGCGTCCGGATCCGTTCTCGGTTCTCGCCGGTGAAGACACCCTGGTTTCACCGTTGTTCGCGATGGGGGCAGCGGGAGCGATCGCGGCGACCGCCAACGTCTACGCGGCCGAATTCGCCGACCTGTTCCGGCTGTGGCGCGCCGGGCGGGTCGAGCAGGCGCGGGACCTGGGCAACCGGCTCGTCGGTCCCGTATCGGCGCTCATGTCCGGCCCCAACCCGACCGTCATCAAGGCGGTGCTCCACGCGCAGGGAAGGATTTCCACGCCGTGCGTCCGACTGCCGCTGCTGCCGTTCGAGGACACCGCAGCGATCCACCGTTTCCGAGCGAATGTACCGTTCGTCTCCTTCAATCGACTGAGCGATACATTCGCTCGGAAAACAGGGCAGGGTAGCAGGTAGGTCGGCGGCGCGGTGCCAGGATGAACGCCGCGGATCAGCGGGGCACGCCCCCGCCGTCGGTTGCGGACGGCAGGTGGGGGAGCAGTTCGTCCTCGGGCTCGATCCCGAACGAGCGCAACGCCATTGCCAGCGTCGAGTAGGCGCCGACGGTGAAGACGAGATCCATCAGCTGATGTTCGTCGAGCTCTGCGGACAGGATCGCCCACGTCCGGCTGCCGATCGCGCCGTCGTCGAGCAGTTCGTCGACCGCTGCGAGCATCGACCGTTCCAGCGGGATGAGGGGTTCCGCACCGCCATCGTCCGCAACCAGGGAGATTTCGGCGTCGGTGATCCCGGCCTTGCGGGCCAGCAGCACGTGCTGTGCCCACTCGTAGTCCGAGCTGCGACGGTGCGCGACCCGCAGCACGAGCAGCTCACGCCACCGGGGTGAGAGGGATGTCCCGCGCAACAGGTGATTGTTGAAGCCGAGGAACGCGGTGGCCAGGCCGGGATGGCGGGCGAGGGTGCCGAGAAGATTCGAGCCGGAGGCACGTCCCTCCTCGGTCGGGGCGCTCGCGACGGACGAGCGGAACGCCCGGACGTACTGCACGAATTCGGGAGCCCAGTCCGCTACAGCGGCAGCGGGAATGCGCGCGGTTCCGGCCGGTGTGTCTTTGTGGCGGTCAGGACCGCCGGAAAGGCACACCGGTTCGTCAGGTGTTGCGGCCACCGTTGACTCCGAACACCTGGCCCGTGATGTATCCGGCCTCCTCGCCGACGAGGAACGCGCAGGCCGCAGCGACATCGGACGGCCGGCCGATCCGTCCGACCGGCGTCCTCGCGGTCTGAGCGTCCAGGTCGACGAACCCCTTCTCGACGGTTCGGCGCAGCATCGGGGTATCGATGAACCCGGGTGGGATCGTGTTGACGGTGATGCCGTGCCGGCCGAATTCGAGCGCGAGAACCTTGGTCAGTCCCACCACTCCGGACTTCGCGGACACGTACCCGGCCAGACCCGGGGAGCCGCTGTGCACGCTCGACGACGAGATGTTGACGATGCGTCCCCAGCCTTCTGCGATCATGTCCTGCAGCACGACCTGGCAGCAGTCGAACGTGCCGGTCAGGTTGATCGCGATCGAACGCGCCCACAGTTCCGGGGTGATGTCGAGGAACGGCGAATCCAGGCTGAGCCCGGCATTGTTGACCAGGATCGTGGGTCGGCCGAGGCGGGCGCGGACCTCGTCGACCCCCGCCTCGATCGCTCCGCGGTCGGTGACGTCGACGCGCAGCCCCAACGCTTTGCCGCCGTCGTCCTCGATGCCGGCCGCCACTGCGTCGGCCGAGGCGGCATCGAGATCGAAGATCGCGACGGTGTCGCCGTCGGCGGCGAGGCGTCGCGCGATCGCTTCGCCGATGCCGGATCCGCCGCCCGTGACGATCGCTGTCCGCCCGCTCAACTGATCGCCTCCGTGCCCAGCAGCGTCGATCGGTGCATCCGCCGCGGCTTCCCCCGATCGAACGGGCACGCCCGATGCACGAGCCCGGTGTTGTCCCAGATGACCATGTCCCCTTCGGACCACTGGTGCCGGTACACCAGATCGTCTGCAGTGGCACGTGATTCGAGATCGGCGAGCAGCTTGCGTCCTTCGTCGACGTCGAGGCCGACGATGTGCGAGGCGGTCGCACCGAACACCAGCGAACGACGCCCCGAATCGTGCTCCCACACCAAGGGCAGTTCCCGCACCGCGCGCGAGGCCCACTCCTGGATCTGTTCCGGAGTCGGATCCGGGTAGGTCAGACGCTGGATGGCTTCGAACGTGTGCACCACGCGCAACGTCGCGAAGCGTTCCTTCTCCTCGTCGGTCAGCGCGTCGTAGGCCGCGTAGGTGCTCGCGAACTCGGTTTCGCCGCCCTCGGCGGCGGTGACCCGGGCGGAGAGCACCGACGCCTTGGCCGGGATCTCGTCGAGAGCCCCGTCGATGTGCCAGTAGTCGTTGCTCGCGAAGTACTCCCGGTTCGGGTTGTCGGGTTCGAAACTGATCTCCATGATCTCGGGGATCCGGTACTTCGGGAACAGCGCGAGCTCGCCGAGGCGCCGGCAGAACTTCACCTGCGCGTCGTCGTCGATGTGCAACTGCCGGAACAGCAGCACACTGTGCTGCTCGAGCAGGTCGAGCAGTGCACCGGGTACGGTCTCGTCGGTGAGCAGACGCTCGACGTCGACGTCGAGTACCTCCACGCCGATGGTGTCGGCGAGTTTCTTCGTGGCAAGGGTGGGCATGGATGTCCTCACTCGTGGGCCGCCGGGGTGCCGTGCCCGGCGGGATCAGGCCTGCTGGGGCTCGTAGCCGAGGATCGCCTTGACTTCGAGGTAGTCGTGGAAGCCGAATTCGCCCCACTCGCGACCGGTGCCGCTCTTCTTGAAACCGCCGAACGGGGCGCAGAAGTCGAAGGCGTCGTTGATGGCAACGGATCCCGCCCGCAGCCGCCGCGCGACCGAGCGGGCCAGTTCCGGGTCGGCGCCGGCGACGAACGCGGACAGCCCGTACTCGGTGTCGTTGGCGATCTCGACGGCGTGGTCGATGCTGTCGTACCCGATGATCGTCAGGACGGGGCCGAAGATCTCCTCGCGGGCGATCGTCATGTCGTTCTTCACGTCTGCGAACACCGTCGGCTTGACGTAGAAGCCGACCTCGAGCCCGTCCGGCCGGCCCGGACCTCCCGCGACGAGCGTGGCGCCTTCGTCGATGCCGGTGCGGATCAGGTTCTGGATCTTGTCGAACTGTGCCTTCGACACGACCGGTCCGATTACGAAATCGCCGTTCGGATCTCCGACCGTGACCTGTTCGGCAGCCGCCCGCGCGACCTCGATCGCCTCGGCCATGCGCTCGGCCGGAACGAGCATGCGCGACGGGGCGCTGCACGTCTGCCCGGAGTTGAGCATCATGGTGCCCACGCCCTTGCCGACGTTCTCGGCGAAGTCGGCGTCGTCGAGGATGATGTTCGGGCCCTTGCCGCCGAGTTCCTGGGTCACGCGCGTGACGCCGGGCGCCGCGTTGATCGCGATGTCGATGCCGGCCCGGGTCGATCCCGTGAAGGAGACCAGATCGACGTCGGGGTGGCCCGACAGTGCCCGTCCCACACCGGGTCCGTCGCCCTGCACCAGGTTGAACACGCCCTCCGGTACGCCCGCCTCGTCGATGATCTCCGCGAAGATCTGCCCCGTGAACGGCGATTGCTCGGACGGCTTGAGGACCATCGTGCAGCCGGTCGCCAGCGCGGGGAAGACCTTGACCGCGATCTGGTTGAGCGGCCAGTTCCACGGCGTGATCAGGGCGCAGACCCCGATAGGTTCCTTCACGATCCGGGTGGCTCCGCGCTGCTCCTCGAAGGTGAAGTTCTCGAGAACCTCGATCGCGGTGGTCAGGTGGCCGAGACCGAGATTCATCTGGAAGCCCCCGGCGAGTGCGGCCGGGGCGCCCATCTCCTGCGTGAGCGCGGCCGCCAGATCGGGAACCCGGCGGGTGAAGACTTCGAGGATCCGCTTCAGCACGGCGATCCGGTCGTCGCGATCGGCGGCCGACCAGGACGGGAATGCTCGCCGCGCGGCCGCGACGGCCTTGTCGACGTCGGCGGCGGTGCCGGCCGGCACCGATCCGGCGACCTGCTCGGTCGCGGGGTCGACGACGTCGATCCGGGCGGTGCCGGCGGGCGCGACCCACTGTCCGCCGATGTAGAACTTGTCGTACTCACGCATGGCCGACGGGTCCTTCCGTTGTCGTTTCGGCACTGTGGTTCGGGGTGTGCGGGTTCGGGGTGCGGTGGTTCGGAGCAGTTGTCACTGTTGCCCTTCGGCGTACCAGGTGCGGAACTCGTCGTAGCTCGGCATCTCCTCGGAGTTGGCCTTGGGGTCGACGACCACGTGGATGACGCCGGGTTTGCCGCTCGCGTAGGCCCGTTTGATCGCGGGCGCGATGTCCTCGTCCTTCTCGACGTATTCGCCGTAGCAGCCGAACCCCTCGGCGACCTTGTCGAAGCGGGTCTCGGTGCTCCAGTGCACGCCGGTCTCGAGCGAGCCGTGCCCGTAGGTGCGCTTGTACACGCCGACCTCGAGGCCCCACGCGTAGTCGACCGCGACGACACACACCAGCGGAAGGTTCAGTCGCGCTGCGGTTTCCAGCTCTGCGATGTGGAACTGGAACGACGAGTCGCCGGTGATGAGCATCATCGGCCGCTTGCCGCCGTCGGCGACACCCGCGCCGACGGCATACGGCAGGCCGGTGCCCAGGTGCCCGAAGTTTTGGTTCCACATCACGTCGTGCGGTTTGGCCTGCGAGTACGTCCAGCCGAAGATCGTGGTGGCGCCGCCGTCGCGGACCATGATGCCGTCCTTCGGAAAGTCCTTGGTCGCCTCGACGATCAGGCGCGCCGGATGCACCGGCGTCCGCCCGGACGGCGCCGTCTCGGCCAGCTCGGCGAGGCGCTCGGCGTCCTGCCTGATCCAGCGGGCCAGCTCGGGCGTCGCGGTGCGCGGGGTGTCCTTCAGCGCGTCGACGAGCTGCGGGACCACCGCCCGCAGGTCACCGACGAGGGGGACGTCGATGGGCCGGTTCACGCCGATCGCGGCCGGGTCCTGCTCGACGTAGAGCCACTTGCGGTTCGCCTCGTTCGCGAGCCAGTGCCGTCCGCGCCCGAAGTGGACCGGCTCGCCGAGTTCGGTTCCGATCGCCAGGCACAGGTCCGATTCGACGACGGCCTCGATCGCCGCCGGCGAGAACCCGTACGGGAAGGTGCGGTCCTCGAGTCCCTCGATGTACGACGTGCCGCCGGACGTCTGGATCACCGGGCACGCCATCAGGTCCGCGAGGCGGCGCACGGACTCACCGGCGCGGGCGGTGTGCACGCCGTGCCCGACGAGCAGCACCGGCTGCTTCGCGGCCCTGATCAGCTGGGCTGCCTCGGTGATGCGGTCCGCGCCTGCGGTCTGGCCGACCAGCCGATACCGTTCGGGCGGTAGGACAGGCGGGACGTCGAGCTCCTCCTGGATGATGTGCGACGGGTACTCGATGTACACCGGACCGGGTGTGCCCGACAGCGCCTTGCGCAGACCCTCACGGATGACTTCGTCGGTCTGGTCGGCGTATTCGATGCTGGCGCTGTACTTCACGGAGTTCTCGATCAGCGCTTCCTGCTGCACGAACTGGATGCGTCCCCGGCGTACCCGTTGTTCGGTGATGCGGGCGCGCTGCCCGCCGAGGAAGATCACGGGGGAGTTCTCGACCTTGGCGCACATGATGGCGCCGGCCAGGTTCGCGATGCCGGGGCCGAGCGTGCCGATGCACACCGCGGCCTTGCCGGTCATGCGGGAGACGGCTTCGGCCATGAAGCCTGCGGACTCCTCGTGATGTGGGGCCACGACGTTCCAACCGCGCTCCTCGGCGGTGTGGAACAGGTGGACGAAATTCGGGTCCGGGATCCCGAAGATGGTGTTGATACCTTCGGCTTCGAACAGGTCCAGGATGCGTTCGTAGACCTTAACCGACATACGTGTTTCCCTTCCGTACGCCTGCGCCGGCATCGACGCCGGAGGCGGTCGCAAAGCTTCTGACGATGTGGTCGACGTGACCGGACAGGGTCGGCAGGATCCACGGATCACCCGTGTCGCGGATCGTGTCGATCTGCTCGCCGACCTCCTCGATCGTCCACGACGGCCGGTACACGCCGGGTGTCTCGGCGACGAATGCCCGGGCGATCCGGCCCGCGATCGAAACGAGCATTTCTCCTGTGATCGAGCAGGATTCGTGGGCGAGCCAGCCGACGGCGGGCGCCGCCAGCTCTGGATCCATCGGCGGATACTGCGAGGTGTCCAGGCCCTCGGCCAGCCGCGTGAGAGCCGCCGGCACGATGACGTTGGACTTGACGCCGCGCTCGGCGCCTTCGATCGCGGCGACGTTGGACAACCCGATGATGCCGGCCTTCGAAGCGGCGTAGTTGGCGACCCGATGGTTGCCGTACAGGCCGCCGATCGACGACGTCAGCACGATCCGCCCGTAACCGGCCTCGCACATCAGCGGGAACGCCGGGCGTACGACGTGGAACGCACCGCGCAGGTGCACGTCGAGCACGGCGTCGAAGTCCTCGTAGCTCATATCCGCGAGCGGCGCGTACCGGTTGTTGCCCGCGTTGTGGATCAGGACGTCGATGCGGCCGTACCGATCGACGGCCGCATCGACGATCGCCTTGCCGCCCTCGGCCGTCGCGACCGTGTCGGTGGAGGCGACGGCTTCGCCTCCGGCTGCGACGATCTCGCGCACGACGTCGTCGGCGGGACGGTTGTCGGTGCGCTCACCGCTGATCGCCGCACCGGTGTCGTTGACGACCACCTTCGCGCCCAGCGACGCGAGCAACAGTGCGTACGCACGCCCCAGCCCCCGGCCGGCGCCGGTGACCACCGCGACGCGGCCATCGAATCGCAGATCAGGCACCGCACGCTCCTCTCACGGCGGGTCTGTCGAGTCGGCCGGTCATTTCTCGAACACCAGGCCTTCCAGCTCACCTGTACTACGCCAGTTCTCGAGCAGTTCGGTGAGTTCGTAGAAGCCGCCCCAGAACGGATCTCCGAGGAAGGACCGTCCGTTCGGTTCGCCCTCGCTGTTGTAGTAGCCGGGAGTGCATTCCATCGTGAACTTGCTGTTGTCGACCGAGTACTGACGGATGGTCTGGACCCATCCCTCCTCGGCTTCCGCGGTCGGCTCGACGAGCGTGACACCACGGGTCTGCGCCTGTTTGATGATGTACGCGATGTGGTCGGCCTGCTGCTCGAACATCAGCGTCGTGGCCGCGGTGACGCCGCCCTGGACGAATCCGGTTGCGAAGTGGTTCGGGAAGCCGTGCGCCATGATCCCGTGCAGTGTGCGGAAGCCCTTGCCCCAGTGGTCGTAGAGCGACGTTCCCTGGCGTCCGGTGAACGGTGCGATGGCGAACTGGCGCTCGAGGGCCGTGGTGATCTCGAATCCGCTGGCGAAGACGATGCAGTCGAATTCGTGCTCGACACCGTTCGCGATGATGCCCTTCTCGGTGATCTGCTCGACCCCCTTGGTCTCGGAGACGTCGATCAGGGTTACGTTCGGCCGGTTGAAGGTGGGCAGGTATTCGTCGTTGAAGACCGGCCGTTTGCACATGTTGCGGTAGTACGGCTTCAGTTTCTCCGCCGTTTCCGGGTCCTCGACGATCGATTCGACTCGCTGACGCAACCGCTCCATCGCCTTGTAGTCCTCGATCTCCTTGAGTTCGAGAAACTTGACGGGGTCGGCGAGGGCGGCCCATCCGTTGGTCTCGTTGAGCTTCGCGGCCAGATTGCGTGCGACCTCGGTCCAGCCGTCGCAGATGAGGTCGGGCTCGCCCGGGTTGTAGAACGCGAACGCGGCGTTGTGGAAGTTGCGCTGCCGCTCCGCCCGCCAGCCCGGCTTCAGGCTCTTCACCCATTCCGGATCGGTCGGGTAGTTGGCACGTTCGAAGATGTACGACGGAGTCCGCTGGAAGACCGTCAGGTGCTTGGCTCCGCGGGCCAGGTGCGGAATTGCTTGGACTGCACTGGAACCCGTGCCGATGACGGCTATCCGCTTGTCACCGATCCTGTCGAGTCCACCGTGCAGGTCGCCGCCGGTGTACTCGTAGTCCCAGCGGGCGGTGTGGAAGGTGTGCCCCTTGAAGTCCTTGATGCCGGGGATCCCGGGGAGTTTCGGGCGGTTGTACGGACCCTGGCACATCACGACGAATCGGGCGGCGATCTCGTCGCCGCGATTGGTGCCGATCCGCCATCGCCTGATCTCCTCGTCCCATTCCAGCGACCGGATCAGGGTGTGGAAGATCGCGTGCTCGTAGAACCCGAAGTGGTTTCCGATGCGCTGAGCGTGCTCGAAGCACTCGTCGCCCTTGGAGAACTTCTCCTTCGGCATGTAGCCGGTTTCCTCGAGCAGAGGAAGATAACAGTAAGCATCCGAATCGATCTGGATGCCCGGATAGCGGTTCCAGTACCAGACGCCACCGAAGTCGCCACCGAGTTCGATGATCCTGAAGTCCTCGACGCCGGCTTCCTTCAGCCGGTGGGCGGCGATCAGGCCGCTGAACCCGCCGCCGAGGATCACCACTTCGATCTCCCCGACGATCGGCTCGCGGGGCTCGACCGGGAGATGCGGGTCTCCCGTGTAGAACTCTTCGAACTCGCCGTCTGCCTCGAGATATTGCTGCTGGCCGTCGGAGCGAAGGCGCTTGTCGCGCTCGAGGAGATACTTCCGGTGCAGTGCTTCCTGATCGACCTCGGGTGTCTGCGAAGGGGCGCAGGGTTCCATGTGAATGTCCTCGGTTGGTGGGAAATCGGTGGTCAGGCGAGGTCGCGGGGTGCGCCGGTGCCCATGTAGGTGGCGAGATTGTGGTGCAGGTTGACGACGCTGCGCTCGCGATACGGATTGGGTTTCGGGCCGGAGAAGCCGCGCGTCTTCATGCCCTGCTGGACGGCGGCCATGTTGGAGAAGTCCTGTGGCAGCACCGTGCGCCACCCCGGATCGTCGGCGGGGGTGTACTCCCACTCGGTCTCCGGTTCCTCGCCGGCCGGAAACAGTTCGTACACAGCGGCTTCGAAGATGCACTTGTTCGGGTCGAAGCCGTAGGGGCGTGCGCTGTAGCAGAGCATGTTGTTGACCGCGTGCCCGATCTGGAAGTTCGGGAAGATTTGCCAGGCGGTTCCGCCCTTCGCGACGGTCTGGGGGTCGACCGTCGGCCAGATCACCCCGCGCGCCGCGTCGTCACGGCGCGCCGAATCGAGCCAGTGCCGCAGCACCTGGTCCGGGGGAGTGCCCTCGGGGAGTTCGTCGAGCAGCCGTTGTGCGGCGTCGACGAGGGTGCGGGTGGTGTTGGTGTTGGCGTTCTCCCACGTGAAGTTCTGCAGCTCGATCGTGGCCTTCCGGGCGTCGGGGCCGTTGCCCACGCGCAGCTTCGCCTGCTGTTCGTCCATGCCCTTGGGGGCGTCGTAGCCGATGTTGCTGTGCTTGCCCTGCGCCCGCGACCACCCGAGGAAGTTCCCGAAGTTCATGAACTCCGGGTGGGTGTACGGCACATGGTAGGTCTCCATGAAGGCCTCGAGCGCGACCTTCCAGTTGCATTCGAACACAAGCCATTTGCGCCAGCGGTAACGCATGTTGTGAAGTTCGAACGGATCGAGCAGCGACGCCGCCGGTTCCAGGTAGTCGCGCAATGGTTCACAGTCGGGATCCATGTTGATCCAGATCCAGCCGCCCCACGTGTCGACCTTGACGTCGACCAGTCGCGACCGCTCGTCGGTGAGCGCCCCCTTCCAGTCGTCCCGCTCGGCCGCGAACGTGTTGTTGCCGTGGAGGTCGTAACGCCAGCCGTGAAATCCGCACACGAACTGCCTGGCGCAGCCGCGCGCCTCGTGGGCACCGTCCGGGGTGTCGACGAGTTTGCGTCCGCGGTGCGAGCACACGTTGTGGTACGCGCGGAGGGTGTCGGGACCGGTCCGAACGACGATGATCGAGTCGTCGAGGATGTCGTAGGTGAGGAAATCACCGACCTTGGCGAGTTCCTCGACGCGGCCCACCTGCTGCCACACCTTCGCCCACAGTCGGTCGCCTTCGGCGCGGGCGTAGTCCTCGGACAGGTACGCCTCGACACCGATCGTTAGGGGCGTCGAGAGTGGTTCTGCTGCTTCGGAGGTTTCCTGGATGTTGTCGACTGTGTCGGTCATGTGAGCCTTCTCCTGGTGCAACGTGCGTGTCAGCGGGTGATGGCGGCGCGGAACGTTTCGTCTTTGAGGAAGAGCGACGTGTGGTCGGCGCCCATGTGCGTCCACTTGAGATTCAGGCCGCCGTCGACGAGGAGCGTCTGCCCGGTGATGTAACTCGACAGATGCGAGAGCAGGAACAGGATCGCTCCGGCCTGCTCCTCGGGTCGGCCGCGGCGGCCCATCGCGATGGCGCGCCGGTCGCGTTCGGGGTCCTCGTCGACGTAGGTGCCGGACGCCGGTGTCGCGGTCACGCCGGGAGCGATGGCGTTGACGCGGATGCCGTCGACGGCCAGTTCCACGGCCATCGTGCGGGTCGCGGCCACCAGGGCGGCCTTCGCGGTGCCGTATCCGATGTGGAACGGTGCGGTGTTCATGCCGCTGATCGACGAGATCGAAACGATCGAACCGGGATTGCCCCGCGATTTGATCTCGGCGGCGACGGCCTGGCTCATGAAGAACATCGTTTCGAGGTTCTGGGTGAACAGCGCACGCCAGTCCTCGCGGGTGACGCGGGTGGCCGGCATCCACGTGGCGGGTGCCGCGCCCCCGGCGACGTTGACGAGCCCGTACAGGTCGCCCTCGGTGCTGCGTGCGGTCTCGATCACCGAGGCGATGCCCTCGTCGGTCGATGCGTCCGCTGCGAGGGGAACCACTCGGAGCCCTTCGGCGACAAGGGGTTCGATGTGCTTGTTGAGATTGTCCTCGGACCGGCTCACCGCGATCACGGTGGCGCCGGCCTGCGCGACCATCCGGGTGACCGAGGTTCCGATGCCGCCACCGGCGGCACCGGAGACGACGACGATGCGACCCTCGAGTCCGACGAATTCGTTGCTCACGGCGCTCACCGGACCTTGCGGATCGCGAGGACGCTGCCTTCGGCGTCGGCCGACACGTAGAGGGTGCCGTCCGGTCCGGCGGCGATACCCGCGAACGGACCTTGCGGCCCGGAGAACGGGGGCAGGCCGAGCAGCGGCTTCGGTGTCACACCCTCGGGCGCGCCAACCGGGAGGTTTCGCGCGATGACTTGCTGAGCCTTGGTTTCGAGATCGACGCCGATCAGGGTTTTCGCGTCGACGTCGACGATGAACAGCGTGCCGTCGTGTACGACGATGCCCTCCGGTCGTTCGAGGCCGTCGATCAGGGTGTCGACACCGGAGGCGGTGATCGAGAGGATCCGTCCGGCCCCGGCTTCAGAGACCAGGGCCGTGCCGTTCGACGCGAACGCGACGCCGATCGGCTCGGCCAGCCTGTCGGCGACCACCCGGGCTTCACCGGACGCGACGGCGTAGACCTTGCCGGCGCCGAGGTCGGCGGCGACGACGGTTCCACTGTGGGACACCGCCACTCCGTAGAGCGCTTCGAGTCCGTCGGCGAGGACCTCGCTCTCGGCGGCAGCCGGGTTGTATCGGGAGAGGATGCCGTCGCCGGTGACGATGAATTCGCCGTTGCCGACGGCGGTCACGCCGCGGATGTAGCCGGGCCAGCCGGGGCTGAACAGCATTCCGAGAGTGCGGGTTCCGCCGCCCGGCTCGAGCGCGAGCAGGAAGGTGCCGTCGGCGATATAGACGGTGCCGTCGGGTCCGACGGTCAGGTCCAGTGGCCAGGTCAAGCCGTCCGACAGGGCTTCGCGGGTCTCGCCGCCGGCGAGGATCTCGGTCACCTTGCCGGTGAAGCTCGACACGAACAGCCGGTCGCCGAGGAAGGTGAGGTTGTCGAGTCCGGGATTCAGCTGGGCCAGGACCGTGCGGTCGCCGTTGCGCGGGTTGATCCGCAGCACCTGGCCGGAGGCAACCTGGGTGGAGACGATGAAACCGTCGGAGTCGAACTTGACCGCGTCCGGGACGCCGAGGTCGCCGGCGACGCGTTCGGGCTCGCCACCGTCGGGATCGATGCGCCAGATGTCGTTCGTGCCGAGCAGCGGGTAGTAGAGCTTGCCGTCCGGACCGACCTCCATGCCGTTGGGCATCGGGAGTTCGTCGAGGAGAACCTTGGGGGCGCCGCCGGCCGGGTTCAGTTCCATGAGGCGGCCACCGACCCGGCACTCGTTCACGAACAGCCGGTCCTGGTGGATCGTGATGCCGTTGGCGCCGGGCAGGTCGTCGCGCAGCAGACGGGTGCTGCCGTCGGCGCCGCGGATGCTGACGCGCCCGTCGTAGTACTCGGTGATGTACATGTCGCCGCGGCTGTCGAACGCGACGTCGTCGGGGGCGACGATGTCGCTGCCCTTGGGGCTGATCGTTTCGAGCGCGCCGGTAACGGGGTCGAATGCGCTGATCTGGCTGCCTGCGACCTGTGCGACGTAGATGCGGCCGTCCGGGCCGCTGCGGAGACCGTTCGCGCCGAAGAGCCGGCTCGGCGGTGTGAGTCGTTCCAGTCCCCATCCCTCGATGAGACTTGTCGATGTTCCGGTGTAGCGCGCCCCTGATGTCAAGGTGGGGTCCCCTCCCGTGATGAGAACCTGATTCTCCGAAGTGTGGAACTCGGTAGTGCGTTTCGTGTGAGGCTTGTCGCGACGGTGCGCTGCGTATCCAGGTTGAGTGACGCAGGCCACTTTCATCGAGGGTGAGTGTAGACACGAGACTGCGAGCTTTACAAGTATTACTATCTTTATAAGGATAGCCAAAAGGGAAGGGTTGCCGTGCCGGGTGCACGCGGTCCGTCGGACCCGGTCACGTTGCGGGACAGTTGATTACGTGTCGAAAACACACGAAACTCCGGATGCGGGATCCGCAACCGGAGTGTCTCGACTGGGGGATCGGATCCGGGGGACTAGATCCGGGGACGCTGACCGGCCTGCCGGGCCATCGCGGACGACGCGTTCACGACGCCGTCGTCGAAGCGGTCGAGCAGGAGTGCCTGCGTCGCGGCCAGGTGCGCGCGGGCGATGCGTTCGGCCTCGTCGTCGCGGCCGGCGGCGATCTCGTCGACGATCCGGCGATGGACGCGCACCGCGTCTTCGGCCTCCTTCTCGGACGGGTACTCGCCGCGGCGGGTGAGCACCTCGGCCCAGGCCATCTCCTGCGCGGACCACAGCGCCACCAGGCTGCTGACGACGTACCGCATGGTGACGTTCGGCGTGAACGAGACCACCAGATCGTGGAATTCGCGCGCGATCCGGGTGAATGCGACGCCGTCGTCGACCACCTCGGCGCACGCGTTCACGTTCGCTTCGAGGGTCGGAACGATCACTTCGGCGCGGTCGGGGCGGCGGGCGAGTTCGGCCGCGCACATCGGTTCGAGTTTCTGCAGGCCGGCGGCGAGATCGCCGAGGGTGACGCGAGCGCCCTGGAGTGCCAGGCCCAGGTGGTAGGCGGCGGAGAACTCGTCCGGCCGGTGCACCTCGGCGCCGCCGACGTTGCCGCGACGCACCGTGACCAGGCCCTCGGTCTCGAGGATGCGCAGTGCCTCCCGGATCGAGGGGTAGCTGACGCCGAAGTCCTTGACCAACTGGTCCTGCGTGGGCAGTCGGTAGCTGTCGTCCGAGAGGATGTGGTCGCGAAGCTCGGCTGCGACCGTTTCCGCGATGCGCCGCTGGGGAACTCGGCCGCGCCGCGGGGTCGTCACGAAGTGCGCCTTTCATCCATGCGCGCCAGTCTATCCGTAGGTCGAGTCATACTTCCAATTATTGACAGTCTTATAACCTCAAGCATTGCTATCCTTATTAGGATTGACGTAGTGTCCGCTCATGGACTTCACGATGGGTGGAGAAGCTCCGGAGCTGCGGCTCGAACTTCGCAGGCTGGTGCAGGATCACGTCCCCGAGCACTTCCTCGGAGCGTTCACCGACGATCCCGCCGATCTCGAAGCGGCGCAAGCATTCTGCCGGCTCCTCGCCGAACGCGGACTGCTGTGCGCGGCCTGGCCGGAGGAGTTCGGCGGCCGTGGAGCCACGATCTGGGAACAGACCGTCGTCCGCGAGGAGATGTGGGCACATCACGAACCGCGAGGCGCGCAGTACATGGGCGTGAACTGGGTCGGGCCCACCATCATGCGGCACGGAACCCCCCACCAGCAGGAAAGACACCTGCCGCCCATCGCGCGCGGCGAGGTGATCTGGTGTCAGGGCTTCAGTGAACCCGAGGCCGGCTCCGATCTCGCGTCGCTACGCACCGCGGCCCGCCGAGACGGCGACGGCTGGCTGATTTCGGGCCAGAAGATCTGGACGTCCTACGCGACCATGGCGCAATGGTGTTTCCTGCTGGCCCGAACGTCGACCGGGGAGCGGAAACAGCAGGGGCTCACGGTCTTTCTCGTTCCCATGTCCGCACCGGGAATCGAGGTGCGGCCCATCCGGTCCATGCTCGGACCGCACCACCTCAACGAGGTCTTCTTCGACGACGTGCGCGTCACCGAGGCCGACGTGCTCGGCGAGGTCGACAACGGCTGGTCCGTCGTGCAGGAGGTCCTGTCCTACGAGCGGGTCGGAATCGCCCGGTATGCGCGCTGTGAGCGGCTGCTGCAGGCCGCGCCCTCGGTGCTCGGCGACCGCTGGGACGACGTTCCCGCCGAACTGAAGGCTCGCTGGGCGCGCATGCTCACCCACTGCCGGCGCGCGCGGCTGCTCGCGTATCGCGTGGTGTCACTGCAGGAGACCGGCACCGTCCACCCCGGCGACGCCGCGGCCTACCGGATCGCGGTCACCACCCTCGATCAGAGCAGCGCCGAGGTGCTCACCGAGATCGCCGTGTATGCAACACCCCCTGACGACAGCGCGGAAGAATTCGACAATGCGACGGCCCTGTGGTTCCGCCGGGCGGTGGAGGACCACTGGCGGTACTCCCAGGCGGCGACCGTCGCGTCGGGCAGCATCGAGATGCAGCGCATTCTTCTCGCCCGAGCACTCCTGGCGGCATCATGAACATCGAATTGAACCCGGAAGCAACGGACTACGGGAAGGAGGCGCTGCGGGCGCTCGAAGCGGCCGGAGGCGACGAACTCGTCCGGCGCGTCGAGGACGACCCGACGCTCCGGCAGGACATCGTCGCGCCCGTCCTCGCCGAACTCGGCGCGTGGGATCTCGATCCGCGCGGCGACGCCGACGAACTCGAGGCGGCCGCCGCGCTGTGCCGCAGCTTCGGCTACTGGGCGGTGCCCTATCCGGTCGCCGAACGCCTGTCCCGTCCGGCAGATCTCGACGTCGACGGACTCGTCGTCGTCGCCGACTCGGATCCCAAGGCCCCCACCGCGAACCTCGATCTGCGTTGGGCCGCAGTCGCACTCGACGGACAGCGCAGCCGTGCGATCGCGCGCCCGCCGAGCACGCCGCCCCGCATGTCCGCGTTCGCGGCACAGCTCGATCTGCAGCCGATCGACGACGACGGCCTCGGCGATCTCGCCCTCGCGCTGACTCTGCCGTGCTGGACGCTGCTCGGAATGCTCGATCGGGCAATGGATCTCACGCGATCCCACATCCTGCTCCGGGAACAGTTCGGTGCGCCGCTCGCACACCTGCAGGGCGTGCAGTTCCAGCTCACCGAGGCCGAGGTCGAACGCAGCGGGCTCGATGTGCTCGCCAAGTACACGCTGTGGAGCGTCCAGGCAGGCAACGCCGAGGCACTCGACGACGCGCTCGCGTTGCGGCTCGCGGCCGTCGAGGCGGCACAGGTCGTGTTCCGCATCGCCCACCAGCTGCACGGGGCCGGTGGCTTCTGCGACGAGACGACGGTGTCGTGGATCTCCCGCTACAGCATCCCCTTGCGGCGCATCCCGTGGGGCCCGTCCGGCACGCTCGACGCCCTGACCCGCACCGTCGGCCGGCGGGGCCTGACCGGCCTGTTCAGTCCGACCGCCGAGGCGGCGCTGCTGTGAACGGCAACCTCCCCGACGTGCTCACCGTCGAATCCGATGGACCCGTCCGGATCGTCACCGTCAGCCGCCCCGACGAACTCAACGCCGTGAACAAGGAACTGCACTGGGCGCTGGCGAACGTGTGGCGCCGGCTCGCGGCGGACCGGGATGCCGCCGTCGTCGTGCTCACCGGTGCGGGCCGGGCGTTCAGCGCCGGCGGCGACCTCGACTGGATCACGTCGTTCCTCGACGACCCGGTCGCGCGCGACGAGAGTATCCGCGAGGGCGCCGAGATCGTCGAGGAACTGCTGCGATTCCCGTTGCCGGTGATCGCCGCCGTCAACGGTCCCGCGGTCGGGCTCGGGGCCAGCATCGCCGTGCTGTGCGACATCGTGCTCATGTCCGAGCGCGCATACCTGGCCGACCCACACGTCGCCGTCGGGCTGGTCGCCGGTGACGGCGGCGCAGCCTTCTGGCCGCTGCTCACCCCGATCCTGCGGTCGCGGGAGTACCTGTACACCGGCGACCGCATCCCCGCTGCCACCGCCGTCGAGCTCGGCCTCGCCAGCCGCGTCACCGCCCCCGACGACCTGCTTCCCGAGGCCCGGCTGCTCGCGGCGCGGCTCGCCGCGCAGCCGCCGCAGGCCTTGCAGGGCACCAAGCGCATCGTCAACATGTACCTGTCCCAGGCGCTGGCGGGGCCGATGCAGGCCGGCTTCGCCGCGGAGGTCCACACGATGCAGACGCCGGAGCATCGGGACCGCCTCCTGGCGTTACGGGAGAACACCGACCGGCAGACCGACAGACGGAAGGAGCCCGCGAGATGAGCCCGGCACCGCCCGCGCTCGACGAGTTCCGCACCGAGGTACGCGCGTGGTGCCGCGATCACGTTCCCACACAGTGGCGTTCGGCGCAGACCGGTGCCTCCGACGACGAGTTCGTCGCCTTCCAGAAGGAATGGTTCCGGACACTGCGCGACGCCGGATACGCCGTGCCGCACTGGCCGAAGGAATGGGGCGGCGGCATGTCCGTCGCCGAACAGGTGGTCCTCTACCAGGAACTGGCCGCACACGACGCTCCGCGGCTCGTGCTGCCGTTCGTCTCCATCCACCACGCGGCCTCCACGCTGCTCGCCGCCGGCACCGACGAACAATGCCGGCGTCACCTGCCCGCGATCCTCGACGGCGAGATCTGGTGCCAGGGCTTCTCCGAACCCGGTGCCGGATCCGACATGGCAGCACTCGCGACGACGGCCCGTAGGGACGGTGACACCTACGTCGTCGACGGGCAGAAACTGTGGGCGAGCGGCGCAGTGCACGCGGACTGGTGCCTGCTGCTGGCCCGCACCGACCCTCACGCGCCGAAACGGCGCGGCATCTCCTACTTCCTGATGGACATGCGCACGTCCGGCGTCGAGGTCCGGCCGATCCGGCAGGCCACCGGCGAATCGCACTTCTGCGAGATCTTCCTCGACGGCGTCGTGGTACCCGAGGCCAACCGCGTCGGGCCGGAGAACGAGGGGTGGAAGGTCGCGCAGGAAACCCTCGGCGCCGAGCGCGGCATGACGATGCTCGAACTCGCGGAACGGCTCGGCACCGGCGGATTCCGCCGGCTCGTCGAACTGTGCGCACGACCCCGGCCCGACGGGAGCGTACCGCTGGACGATTCGGTCGTCGCCGACCGGCTCGCCGCACTCGAAACCGAGATCACCGGACTGCGCGCGCTCTGCGCCGATTTCGTCGCCGACGACCGGCCCGGGCCCGCGGACGCGTCCATCGTCAAGCTGCACTACAGCGAACTGCTCCAGCGCACCAACGATTTCGGTGCAGACGTCGCCGGTCTCGCCGCCCAGACCGAATTGCGCAAACCGCTGTCGAGCAGCTGGGAATCGGGCCCGTGGGTCCTTGATTTCATCGGCTCGTGGGAATGGACGATCCCCGGAGGTACCAGCGAGATCCAGCGCACCATCATCGGTGAACGCGCACTGGGCCTGCCGCACGAACCGAGGAGCGCGACATGACCGGCACCCTCGATCTCACCGAGTTCCACGACGAACTCGGAGCCGTCGCACGGAGCGTGCTCGCCGCCGCGGACCCGGACAGCGCACCGTCCTGGAGTCGCGTCGCCGACTCGGGATGGCTCGGACTCGAGGCAGGCGAGGAATTCGGCGGTGCCGGAGCAGGATTCGCCGAGACGGCCGTCGTTCTGCGTGAATACGGACGGGCCGCAGCCCGGGGACCACTTCCCGCCGTCGCTGCCCTCGCGGTGCCGGCCCTCGGACTCGTCGCCCCCGGTCCGGCGCAGGACCGGCTGCTGCGCGAGGCCGTTGCAGGTGCGACCGTCCCGGTCGTCGTGCTCGGCGGCGGGACTTTCGGGGTGACGCCGTTTCGCCTCGACTCCGGCGTGGAGGGGCCGGTGCTGCGCGGGGAGGCCTCGTTCGTGCTCGACGCGCCCGGCGCCGACCGGCTGCTCGTGCCGGCGACGAGACCCGACGGCACCGTCGTCCTCGTCGACGTGGATCCCGGCGCCGGTGGTGTCGAGGTCACGGGCCAACCGGTGCTCGATGCCACCCGTTCCTTCGGCAGGGTGGTCGCGGAGGGGACCGTGGTCGCCGACGACGCCGTTCACCCGTTCCACGGTGGCGAGTCCGCCCTGCGGCATCTGGCCGACCGGGCGGCCGTCGCGGTCGCGTGCGACAGCCTCGGCCTCGCCGAAGCCATGCTCGACACCACCGTCGCGTATGTCGGGGTACGCGAGCAGTTCGGACGAAAGATCGGCTCGTTCCAGGCCGTCAAGCACGCGTGTGCCGACATGCTCGTCTCGATCAGCGTGTCCCGGCGCCTCGTCGACGCCGCGGTGCGGAACGTCGCGCAGGACGCACCGGACGCAGGGGTGTCGGTTTCGATGGCGAAGTCGCACGTGTGCGCCGCGGCTGTCGACATCGCAGGCAAGGCAATGCAATTGCACGGCGGCATGGGCTACACGTGGGAGAGCGGCATCCACGTGTACCTCAAACGCGCGACGCTGAACCGGTCGCTGTTCGGGTCGCCCACCGAGCACCGCCGTCGGCTGGCGCGGCGCTACGCGCCCGGTGTGCCTTTGTGGCGGCCCTGACCGCCACAACGGCACACCGGGCGTCAGCCCTGCAGCCGTGCGACCGCGAGCTTGCGGACCTCGTCGGTCTTGATCTTCGCGCTGCCGGTCAGCGAGATCTCGCCCTCGTCGAAGAACAGCACATGGCGCGGGACCTTGTAGCTCGCCAGCTGTTCCCGGAGGTGACTGCGGATCTTCTTCGCCTCGAGGTTCGCGTCGGCGTGCGGCACGATGCACGCGACGACGACTTCGCCGAGCGTCTCGTGCGGTACCCCGACGGTGCGGGCGACCTTGACTCCCGGGAGACCGATCAGTGCCTCGTCGACCTCGAGCGGGGAGACGTTCGCGCCACCGGTCTTGATGATGTCGTTGAGCCGGCCCTCCCAGAACAGCCGGCCCTCGTCGTCGAGGTGCCCACCGTCGCCGGTGTGGAAGAAGCCGTCGGCGTCGAGCGTGTCGGACAACGGGATTCCGAGGTAACCGAGCATCAATGTCGGCCCCTTGACGCAGATCTCACCGCTGGCCCCGACCGGGACCGGGACGCCGGACAGCGGTTCGACGACCTTTACGGTGACGCCCGGCAACGGCACCCCGCTGCTGCCGGCGGTCACCTCGTCGGGAGTGTTCGCCGGGTAGGCCGTCGAGATCGTGAATGTCTCGGTGTTGCCGTAGGCGTGGCCGGGTTCGCGGTAGTCGACCGACACCGAGGGATGTCGCGCGATCGGAGTGCTGTTGTCCACGAACCGCATCGCGCTCAGGTCCGCGTCCGCCCAGTTCGGAGCGGCTTCGAGTTGCGCCCACTGGTGCGGCCACGCGACCGGGAAGTTCACCCGCTCGCGTTCCATGAGATCGAGCGCTTCGGCGGCGTCGAACACGGACTGGAGGACGAGCGAGCCGCCCTTCGACAGGGTCGCGCCGAGCGCCATCCCGAAATTGCCCGACCAGAAGAAGCCGTTCGCCGACCAGCAGCGCACGTCGTCCGCGGGCTCGAAGCCGTACATCCGCCCGAACCGCCACGACTGGATGCTCACCCCCCGGTGGGCGCTGAGGATGCCTTTCGGCTTGCTCGTGGTGCCCGAGGAGAAGAACAGGACGGCGGTGTCGCTCGGCCTGACCGCAGCGGCGGTCGCCTCGACGAGTCGCCTGGGCACGTCTCGGCCTCGTGTGAGGAACGTGTCCCACGACTCGATCGCACCGTCGGGTGCCTCCCCGACCGTGGCGAGGTACCGCAGGTGCGGATAGCGCGCCGACCGCAGATCGCCGGGGGAGGACCGGCCGATCTCCGGTTCGAGTTCGACGAGCGCCTGGGCCAGGTCCCGGTTCGCGACGGTGCGTTCGAACAGCAGCACCGAGATCCCGGAGGTCTCGATGAGGAAGTCGAGTTCGGCGGGGGCCGAGAACGTGCTCAGCGCGACCGCGACACCGCCGGCGAGCGACGCGCCGAAGGTCGCCGCGAGCCACTCGGGCCGGTTGGTCATCAACACCCCGACCCGGCCGTCCTTCCCGATCCCCAACGCGCGCAATGCTTTCGCAACCTCGATCGCGCGTTCCCAGAGTTCGGAGTAGCTCCAGCGGGTGACGGCGCCGGCTTCGTGCATCACGAGGGCCTCACGGTCGGCGTACGCCGTGGTGACCTCGCGCAGGAAGCCGGGCAGCGTCAACGTCCCGAGGCCGGGCTCCTCGGCGAGTGGTGGTCCCGAGACGATCGAAAGCGGTTGTGCCGATACAGCATTCTCTACGGTCGTCATGTCTGCCCTCGTGTGCTCGATGCGTTCAGTACGGCAGTTCGATCTCGGCGGTGCAGTCGACCAGGACGGCGGAATCCTGGTTGGTCAGGCGCAGTTTCACCTGGACGAGGGGCACGCCCCACGGGGTGTCGGTCTGCTTGTCGATCACCTCGGCGTCGAAGTAGGTGACATCACCCTCGAACGCGGGACCGCGGAAGTCGGCCTTGGTGTGACGGACCATGCCCTCGTTGCCGGCCCAGTAGGACAGGTAGTCGGTGCACCATGCGCCCATCGTCGCGCCGTAGCCGTAGGCGCGGGCCATTCCGACCTCACTGGCCTTGTCTGCGTCGATGTGCCCACGCGACGGGCCGACGTAGAGCCCGTCCCGCTTGCGTGGATCGATCCGGGCGCCGTCCTCGTCGAAGCCGAATCCTTCGACCCAGCCGGGATCTTGGTTGATCCACGGATCTTCGAGACCTTCCGGCGCGGTCCAGTGGAAGGTGCCCCAGATGTTGAACAGGAACGCTCGGTATTCGGTGGTGAACGTCGCGATGCTGTGCGGGCCGATCACGCGCCGCGGCAGGGTGTCGCCGACCTTGACCTCGTCGAAATGCGGCGAGACACCGAGCCTGTTGGACAGGATCCACTCGTGGCGCAGCGATTCGATCTCGGTGAGTTCCTCGGCGGTCCACCGCTTGATCTCCCCGAGCTGGTACTCGTACATGCCGCGCTTGGTCGCCTCGGACGACAGGTAGCGGATCGCGGTGGACCGCTCCTTCGCGACGAGCGCACCGTGCTGATTGCGATGGACGGTGTCGCCACGCGAGAACATCGTCGGACCGGCGAACTTGGTCTCCACCACCTTGTAGTCGTGGAAACGACGATCCTGGAAGAGCTTGTCACCGGGGCGGACCGGTGTGCCGTAGAACCACCATTCCTCGCCTCCGAAGATCAGGTGGCTGCCGGGAATGCGGCCCACGCAGGCGGGTTGCGCGCCGTGGCCGTAGTCGAGAGCCACCGCGATCGACTGCGGTGCGACGATGCCGCCGAAGCGCGATTCGCGCGCGAACTCCTCGTCCCAGTGGAGCGGGTTCGGATAGTCCATGGCCATCACCCAGCGCCGGATGTCGGAGCCGCTGCACGGGTCCCACAGCTGGCCGCCGCCGACGGGCTTGCCGACGCGATGATCGACGTCGGACAGGTCGAGTTCGGTGACCTCGGCCGGATTCGATTTCTTGCTCACGTCTACTCCTCGATCATCGATTGACGTCGACGACGATGCGACCGCGCACGGTGCCGTCCATGAGCTTTTCGGCGGCACCGATCGCTTCCTCCAGCCCGATCTCGTGGGTGATCGCGTCCAGCGCGCTCGCGTCGAGATCTCGGGCCAGCCGTTCCCACGCGGCGGTGCGCCGGGGGTGCGGGGCCATCACGCTGTCGATGCCGAGGAGCGAGACGCCGCGCAGGATGAAGGGTGCGACCGAGGCCGGGAAATCCATGCCCTGGGCGAGACCGCACGCTGCGACCGCGCCGCCGTAACGGGTCTGGGCGCACGCATTGGCGAGGGTGTGGCTACCCGCGGTGTCGACGACGCCGGCCCAGTGTTCCTTCTGCAGCGGTTTGCCGGCCGCGGACAGTTCGGCCCGATCGAGGACGTTCCTCGCACCCAGCGAGGTGAGATACTCTGCCTCCGAAGTTTTTCCGGTCGCCGCAGTGACGGAGAATCCGGCCTTGGCGAGCAGGGCGATGGCGACGCTGCCGACGCCGCCGGTCGCGCCCGTCACCAGGATGTCGCCCTGGTCGGGGGTGACACCGAAGTCGACGAGAGCGTCGACGCACAGGCTCGCGGTGTAGCCGGCGGTCCCGATCGCCATGGCCTGCCGCGTGGTGAACGCATCGGGCAGCGGGACCAGCCAGTCGCCGTCGATCCGGGCGCGTTGTGCCAGTCCGCCCCAATGGGTTTCGCCGACGCCCCAGCCGTTGAGCACCACGCGGTCACCCTCCGACCACCGCTCGTGCGAACTGCCGGCGACGACGCCTGCGATATCGATCCCGGGCACCATGGGGAACCTGCGCACGACCGGGGACCTACCGGTGATGGCGAGAGCGTCCTTGAAATTGAGGGTCGAGTACTCCACATCGACGGTGACGTTCCCGTCGGGCAGGTCGGTGTCCTCCAGGATCTTGCGCGTCACCGTCTGTCCGGTTTCGTCCTTCTCGATCACCAAAGCGGAAAACATGGTCGAAGCAATTCCTTCCTCGAGCCGTCGAGCGATATCGGACGTGCATTCGTCGGACCGGGCGCCGTGTGCGGAAGCGGTGTCGCCGAGGCCTGTGCAGCGGACATTACTTCAATCCTTGTAAGGATGACAATGCTATGAATCATAGGAGCCGGCCTCAGCGTGCGGTCCAGCCACCGTCGACGACGATCGTCTGTCCGGTGACGTAGCCGCCGGCGTCGCCGGCGAGCCACACGACCGCACCGACGATGTCGTCCGCGGTGCCCTCCTTCGGGAGCGGCGTGTTGCGGCGCAGATACTCGGTGGCCCGTTCGCTCTCGTAGAGCGGACCGGTGATCTCGCTGCGGAAGAAGCCGGGCGCCACGGTGTTCACCCGGATCGAGTGCCGTGCCCACTGCACCGCGAGTTCGGAGGTCAGACCCGACAGGCCGAGCTTGCTCGCGGCATAGGACGCCTGCGGGATGCCCGGGACCCCCACCCGGCCGCTGATGGACGAGATGTTGACGATCGATCCGCGACCGGCCGCCCGCATGTACGGAAACACGTCCTGCGCGAGCCGGAACGGCGCGAGCAGGTTCAGATCGAGCGTGCGCCGCATCGCGCCGAGCGGCTCCGACTCGGCGCGTTCCTCGGTGAACATGCTCCCCGCGGCGTTCACCAGGATCTCCGGGGGTCCGAGGTGCTCGAGCACCGCCGGTACGACCTCGGCGACCCGGTCCAGGTCGGACAGGTCGCAGGCCACGGGCAGTCCGTCGATCCGCTGTGCCAGGTCGGCGAGCCGGTCGCGGCGCCGTGCGACGAGCGCGACCTTCGCGCCCAGCGACGCCAGGGCCTCGGCGACGGCTGCACCCAGACCGGACGACGCCCCGGTCACGATCGCGACCCGTCCATCCAGGTCGAACATCCTCGCGGCGGCGTCACCGATGGGCGCCACAGGGCTCTCCTCTCGACAGGGGCTCGATCCTCGCACGGATCGGACGGCTGCGCCGGGACTATGCACGCCCGGCATCGCGGCGTTCGGTGACACGCTGTTCGGTGACACCGTGGGCGGCGACGAATTCGGCGAGGCCGGCGCGCTGGATCTTGCCCATCGCATTGACCGGCAGCGCGTCGACGCGGGTCCAGATCTCCGGAACCTTGTACGACGCGAGCGCGCGTCGGCACAGCGCGGTGATCGCGTCGAAATCCGGTTCGGGACGGTCACTCTCGACGACCGCCGCGACACGCTGGCCGAGGCGGTCGTCGGGGATGGGGTACACGGCGGCCTTGGTGATGTCCGGGTGGGTGGCGAGCACGCGTTCGACCTCGAGGGGGTAGACGTTGGCGCCGCCGCGGATGATGACGAGTTTCTTGCGGTCGAGGACGGTCAGCCATCCCTCGCCGTCGACGGTTCCGACGTCGCCGGTGGGGATCGGGCCGGGCTCGGGTGGTCGGATGCGCCCGTTCTCCCAGTAGCCGAGCATCGGCGTCCACGCGTTCGCCCACGGGCCCTCACCGGTGCCGGCGAGTTTCAGTTCGCCGAGTTCGCCGTCGGGGAGCCGACGGCCGTCGTCGTCGTATGCGGCGACGTCGTATTGCGGTAGGACCCGTCCGCTGGTCCCGGGGCGCCATTCGTCATCGGCCGGATCGATGGACACGACCGTCGGCGCCTCCGTCAGCCCGTAGGTGACGCGGGGAACCAGCCCGTGCGTCTCGGCGAAGGCGCGGCGCAGTGCGTCGGGGGTGTCGCCGCCGCCGCTCCACACCTCGCGCAGCGACCCGAGGTCGATGTCCGGGCGGCGGGCCAGGTCGAACAACTGTGCCGGAGCGCCGTTCCACACCGTGACCTTCCGGGTGGTGATCCATTCGGCGACACCGTCGAGGTCGCGGCGGTTCATCACGACCGCGCATCCTCCGGCCTGCGCGGTGAGAAGCGTGGACAGGACCATCAGATTCAGGATCGTCAGCGGGAAGCTGTCGCCCTTGCGCAGATCCGGTCCCCAGCCGCGGGTGGCGACGAGCGTCGCGCCGGGCAGCAGCAGATTGCGGTGGCTGTGCACGACCACCTTCGGGCTTCCGGAAGTGCCGCTGGTGAAGGCGATTCCGGCGGGGGAGTCCGGCTCGACGTCGACCGGGGGCGCGTCGTCGGTGTGGGTCAGCAGGTCCGACCACCGGTCGGGGCGCACGCACTCGGGGGTGTCCAGCGCGCAGTGGTCCCCGGCGAGCACGACCGTCGGCGCGCACAGGTCGAACAGGTTCCGCTGCTCGGCTTCCGTGAGCGCCTCGCCGATTCCCGCCCAGATCGCGCCGATGCGCACGGCGCCGTGGAACGCCGCGACGATGTCGAGGTCGTTGGGCAGGCACGCGGCGACACGGTCGCCGGGGCGGACGCCCAGTGACCACAGGGCGCCGGCCGCGCGTCGCGCCTGTTCGTCGAGTTCCGCGTAGGTCCACACGCCCGACGCGGCGTCGATGGCGGGCGCGTCCGGTCGCTCGGCGAGTGCGGTGTCGAGGACGAAGTTGACGGTGGTGTGCCTTTGTGGCGGCCCCGGGCGCCACAAAGGCACACGGGCGCGGTCGCCGGAATTCGTTTCCACCCCATAGTCATACCACTATCCTTGTAAGGATTCACCTGATAATGTGACGCCGCCCGGGAGGGATTCGAAAGTGCGTCACCGATCCGACAGAACGCAGTGAGGGTGAGCAGGATGGAACACACAGGTCCGCTGTCCGGCGTGCGGGTCGTCGACCTGACGGCCATGGTGATGGGCCCGTACTGCACGCAGATCATGGCGGACATGGGTGCCGAGGTGATCAAGATCGAACCGCCTGCCGGGGACAACACCCGCTACATCTCCGCCGGACCCGAACCGGGCATGAGTGGGGTCTTCGTCAACGTGAACCGCGGCAAGCGCAGCGTCGTGCTGGACCTGCGTGCCGACGAGGACCGGGCGGTGCTGCGCGAACTCGTCACCGGCGCCGACGTGTTCATCCATTCGATGCGCGCGAAGGCGATCGCGAAACTCGGATTCGGTTACGACGACGTCTCCGCGCTGAACCCGGCGATCGTCTACACCAACTGCTACGGATACGGCCGCGGCGGATCCGACGCCGACCTCACCGCCTACGACGACACGATCCAGGCCGAATGCGGACTGCTCTCCGCCCAGGAACAACTCACCGGTGACGCCGGCTATGTCGGCACCATCATCGCCGACAAGGTGGCTGGCCTGACCGCCGTGTACGCCACGGTGATGGCGCTGTTCCACCGGGAACGGACCGGCGAGGGCCAGGAGGTCGAGGTCGCCATGTTCGAGACCATGGCGTCGTTCATGCTCGTCGAACACGCCAACGGTGCGATGTTCCACCCCGCCGTGGGGCCGGCGGTCTACCCCCGCGCGGTCGCCCCCAACCGCAGGCCGTACCGGACCGAGGACGGCCGGATCTCGGCACTGGTGTACAACGACAAACAGTGGACCGCGTTCGTCGAAGCCGTCAAACCACATTGGGCCGGACCGCATTACGCGACGCTCGAGCAACGAGCCCGCGACATCGACACCGTCTACGCGCGCCTCGGGGAGACCTTCCTCGAACGGACCACCGCCGAGTGGCTCGACCTCCTGCGCAGCCTCGACATCCCCGCTGCGCCGGTCCGCAGCCTCGACGAACTGTTCGACAACGATCACCTCGACGACGTCGGCTTCTTCCAGGAGGTCGAGACCCCGTACGGCAACGTCCGATTCCCCGGGCCCCCGACGTGGCTGTCACGAACACCCGGCCGCGTCGCCGGAGCTGCACCCCGGCTCGGGGAACACACCCGCGAAGTGCTCGACGAACTGCACGCCGCCGGCGCGCGAGCGAACGGCACCGAGTCGTGATCGGGTCGAGTTCCCACCGCGGAACATGCACGCCCACCGTGGATCTGGCCGAGTATCTGCGGCCCGGAGATCACATCGTCATCGGGCAGGCGTGCGGTGAACCGACCACCCTGATCGAAGCGTTGATCGAGCAGGGCCGCGACATCGGCGGACTCACGGTGTTCGTCGCCACGAGTTTCTCCGGGATCTTCACACCCGGCCGGACCGGCAGTTTCGCGATGTCGAGCATGGGCGCGATCGGCGCGCTGCGGGCGCTGAGCAAGGCCCACGAACTCGATGTGATTCCCTGCCACGTCAGCCGGATCGGACCGATGATCGAAGCCGGAACCATCCGGTGCGACGTCGCATTCGTCCAGGTCGCTCCCGCGGACGCGGACGGATACCACAGCTTCGGTCTCGTCAGCGACTACGTCCAGTCCGCCGTCGCGACGGCCCGGGTGGTGGTCGCCGAGATCAACGACCGGGTTCCCGTCACCCTCGGCGAATCTCTCCCGTCCTCGAAAATCGATTGCGCGGTGCATGTTTCGCGGTCGCCGGTCGAGGTCCCGCCGGCGGCGATCGGGGAGGTCGACGCGGCCATCGCGCACCACGCCGCCGCCTACATCGACGACGGATCGGTCATCCAGACCGGGGTCGGCGCCGTGCCCGACGCAATTCTGCGGCTCCTGCACGACCGGGTGGACCTCGGTGTGCATTCCGGGATGATCGGCGACGGGCTCGTCGATCTCATCGAATCGGGTGTGATCACCAACGCGCGCAAGCGAATCGACCGGGGCGTCTCGATCACCGGAGCGCTGATCGGAACCGCGCGGCTCTACGGATTCGCCCATCGCAACCCGCAGATCCGCATGTGCACCACGGCCTACACGCACGACGCGGGCGTCCTCGCGCAACTCGACGATCTCGTCACGATCAACTCGGCGATGGAGATCGATCTGACCGGGCAGGTCAACGCCGAACAGAGTGGCGCGTCGTATTTCGGCGGCACCGGCGGGCAGGTCGACTTCGTGCGGGCCGGCGCGCGGTCGCCCGGTGGACACGCGATCACGGCACTACCCGCGACCGCGAAGGGCGGCACGGTCAGCCGGATCACCGCGGCCCTGTCCGGGCCGGTGACCACCGCGCGCTCCGACGTGGACGTAGTCGTCACCGAGTTCGGCGCGGCGGAACTGCGGGGCCGCACCCTGCGTGAACGCGCGCGGCGGCTGGTCGCGATCGCGCACCCGGCCTTCCGGGAGGACCTGGAACGGCAGGCCCGCATCATCGAGCAGCGAGGTTTCTAGTGAGCGAGGACCGGCGGATGAGCGAGGCCGTACTGTTCGATGCCCGCGACGACGGCATCGCAGTCGTCACGCTGAACCGGCCCGAGACCCGCAACTGCCTGACCGCGGAGATCCGCCGGGGGCTCTACGACGCGTGGGAGCGCTTCGAGCACGACCCGGACCTGCGCGTGGCGGTTCTGACCGGGGCGGGGGAGAAGGCGTTCTGTGCGGGTGGTGACCTGAAGGAAATGGTCGAGATCGGCATGCGGGTGCCGCCGCGCGATCTGATTCCTGTCCCGTACGACACCGTCGAACTGTCGAAGCCGACGATCGCCGCGGTCAACGGTGCCGCGTTCGCAGGCGGCTGGCTGATTGCCCAGAGCTGCGACCTGTGCGTGGCGAGCACGACCGCGACCTTCGCCGTCACCGAGGTCAAGGTGGGCCGCAGTTCCCCGTGGGCGTCGCCGCTGATCCACATGATTCCGCAGCGCATCATGATGGAGATCCTGCTCACCGGAAAGCCGATCACCGCGCAGCGCGCGTACGAGATCGGCCTGGTCAACAGAATTGCCGAACCCGCCGAGTTGCTCGCGTCGGCGCTCGAGCTGGCCGGGGACATCCTCGCCGGGGCACCGCTGTCGGTCCGCGCCGCGCGTGAGACCGTGATGATCTCCACGGAGATGGGACGGTCCGCTGCGTTGCGGGCGGCCCGGCACGCGTCGGAATCCTGCTACAACAGTCACGACGCGCAGGAGGGGCCGCGCGCGTTCGCCGAGAAGCGGGCTCCACAGTGGCGGGGCCGCTGATTCCGGTGTGACGTGGGTACTCACTGCCGACCGGAGTATTGAGGCTCCGGTTCCGTCCCCGGGCCGGTCGCGGACGTGACAGCCTGAATGCAGCGGCCGAGAACGCTGGCCGGGGCAGGAGTGACGATGACCTCATCCCCATCCCGCGTTGCCGACCCCGCCGCCGAAGGTTCGGGTCCGACCATCGGGGTGGAGGAGGAATTCGTCCTCGCCGATCCCGAGACCGGGGCACCGTGGCTCGACAACGTCGCCGTCGCCGCCGCCGGGCGCGAACTCGGCATCGACCTGCAACTGGAACTGTCCCGATGCCAGATCGAAACCGCCACCCCGGTGTGCACGAGCATCGAACAGTTGCGGACGCAACTGCGGCGGACGAGATCTCGTGCCGCCGCGGCCGCCGCGTGCGCGGGCGCGGTGCTGCTGGCCACCGCGGTTCCACCGGCCGGTCCACCGCCGCGCCTGATCACCGACCAGGAGCGATATCACAGCCTGCTCGGGAACTTCGGGCTGCTCGGCGAGCAGGTCATCTGTGGCTGTCACGTCCACGTCGCCATCCCCGACCGGGACGCCGGGGTGCGGGTCAGCAATCATCTGCGGCCCTGGTTGCCGGTCCTGCTGGCGCTGACCGCGAACTCGCCCATCGCGGCCGGGCGCGACACCGGATACGCCAGTTGGCGTCATGTGTTGTGGACGCGGTGGCCCAATGCCGGGCCGCCGCCCGTCTTCGAATCCGCGGAGCACTACGACACGGTGATCGCGACCATGCTCGAGCGCGAGGTCATCCTCGACAAGGCGATGCTCTACTGGGACATGCGCCTGTCGGCGCATCTGCCCACGATCGAGATCCGTATCGGCGACACCCAGGCCACCGTGGACGAGGCGGTCCTGCTCGCGACCCTGGTGCGCGGCCTGGTCGTCACGGCACTCGATTCCACCCGGCAGGGAGAGGAACTCGACGTGGAGCCGGAGGTTCTGCGCGCCGCATACTGGCGAGCTTCGCGGGACGGCGTCACAGGGCGCGCGGTCGACACCGTCTCCGGGCAGCTCGTGCATGCCGCGCACCCGATCTTCCGACTCCTCGAGCATGTTCGGCCCGCTCTCGAACGCACCGGCGACTATTGCGCCGCCCGGGAGGCCGTGCAGCGCATCCTGGCCACCGGGAACGGCGCCGCCCGGCAGCGAGCGACCCTCGAGGCCGGCACGCTCGCCGACGTCGTCCGGCTCGTGACCTGCGCTCCCGAACCGGACATGTCGTAAAAAACGTGTCGGATCCTGCTGGTAACTCTGGATCGACGCGGAAGTTCCGGTGCGTGTTCGGCGCCGGCGCCGCGACCGGTCACGATCACACTCGGGGGAGTAGTTGGAATCTTCGATCACACGGGCGGCGCAGCGGATCGCGACGGTCGCGCACGCCGGTCAGGTCGACAAGGCCGGGCGCCCGTACATCACGCATCCGGCCCGAGTCGCGGCCCGGGTGGCCGGCGACGATCACGCTGTCGCGGTTGCCTGGCTGCACGACGTCGTCGAGGACACGACGGTGACGCTCGCGGACCTCGGGGAACAGTTCCCGCCAGAGGTCGTCGCTGCGGTCGACGCGTTGACCCGCCGGGGCGGTGAGGAACCGGACGAGTATTACGCACGGGTGCGCCGGGTCCCGCTGGCGTTGACGGTCAAGCTCGCGGATCTCGCGGACAACAGCGACCCGGAGCGACTGGCCAGTCTGGACGATGCGACCCGTGAACGACTGGCGGCGAAATACGCTCACGCGCGCGCCGAGCTGACATCCTGCGGTTGACCCGTCCGTGGAGACGCGTCGGGCCCGCCCGGAACTTCCGGACGGGCCCGACGAAATCTGTGCGGCTCTATCGCGGGCGGCGGCGCCGGATGGCGTCGACCACGAGGATGAGCACGAGGAGCACGGCGAAACCGATGAGGTACAGGTCCTCGACGTGACCGGCGTGGTTGCCGATGAGCATGAACAGCAGGAAGATCGCCCCGATGATGCCCATGGTGCGGTACAGCTTGGGAGCTTCACCGCTCCAACCCCACTCCGCCGAGGGCACCTCGGCCGTGTCGACCTTGGTGGACTGCAACTCGGTACCGGCCACGGTTGTTCCTCCTGCTCGAAAGATCGCGCTGTTGGGCTAATCGTGACATACGACCGCCTGTCGTATGAAGTGGGGGCGGTGCCCGCGCGTCGCCGGTGGTCGCGACCGATTCAGGGACACCTCAGGTGCATCAGGAACAATGGTCGCGTGGTCGACACTCAATCCCGCTCCCGCACCCGCGTCCTGCTGCTCGGCAGCACCGGATCGATCGGCACCCAGGCGCTCGAGGTCATCGACGCCAACCCCGACAAGTTCGAGGTAGTCGGCCTCGCCGCGGGCGGCGGCAACCTCGAGCTGCTCGCCGAGCAGATCCGCGCGACGGGTGTCACCGACGTCGCGGTCGCGAACCCGGACGCCGCGGCGCGGCTGGAGTTGCCCGGGGTGACGGTCCGCAGCGGCCCGTCCGCCGTCACGGAGCTCGTGCGCGAGACGGAAGCGGATGTCGTTCTCAATGCGCTCGTCGGCTCGCTCGGTCTCGAGCCGACGCTCGCGGCCCTCGCGACGGGCGCGCGGCTCGCGCTCGCGAACAAGGAGTCACTCGTGGCCGGGGGCGCGCTCGTCACCGCCGCGGCCGCGCCCGGTCAGATCGTGCCCGTCGACTCGGAGCATTCGGCGCTGGCGCAGTGCCTGCGCGGCGGCTCCGCGGCCGAGGTCGCGCGTCTGGTGCTCACGGCCTCGGGTGGCCCGTTCCGCGGGTGGAGCGCCGAGCAGCTCGAGGACGTCACGCCCGAGCAAGCCGGTGCGCATCCGACCTGGTCGATGGGGCCGATGAACACCCTCAACTCGGCGACCCTGGTCAACAAGGGACTCGAGCTCATCGAGGCGCACCTGCTGTTCGGCATCGACTACGACCGCATCGACGTCACCGTGCACCCGCAGTCCATCGTGCATTCGATGGTGACGTTCGCCGACGGGTCGACGCTCGCGCAGGCGTCGCCGCCGTCGATGAAGCTGCCGATCGCGCTGGCCCTCGCGTGGCCGGACCGGGTGCCCGAGGCGGCTCCCGCTCTCGACTTCGCGACGGCGTCGACCTGGGAGTTCGAGCCCGTCGACAACGTCGTCTTCCCGGCGATCGAACTCGCCCGCGCCGCGGGACGCGCCGGCGGCAGCCTCACCGCCGTGTACAACGCGGCGAACGAGATCGCCGCAGAGGCGTTCCTGGCGGGTGCGCTGCCGTTCCCCGGCATCGTCCGCACCGTCGAGACAGTGCTGAACGACGCACACGAGTGGTCCGCAGAACCCGCTACCGTGGAAGACGTGCTCGCCGCCGACGGCTGGGCTCGGGACCGAGCCCGCGCGCTCGTGAAATAGGAGGAGCGGCTACAGATGATGTTCGTGCTGGGCGTGGTGCTCTTCGCCCTCGGCATCACCGCCTCCGTCGCGCTGCACGAGGCCGGTCACATGTGGACCGCGCAGAAGCTCGGCATGAAGGTGCGGCGGTACTACATCGGGTTCGGCCCGCGGATCTTCTCGTTCCGCCGCGGCGAGACCGAGTACGGCCTCAAGGCGCTGCCCGCAGGCGGATTCTGCGACATCGCCGGGATGACCGCGCTCGACGAGCTCGCACCCGACGAGTACGACCGCGCGATGTACAACCAGAAGACCTGGAAACGCCTGGTCGTCATGTCCGGCGGCATCGCGATGAATTTCCTGATCGGCATCGTGCTGGTCTACGCCCTCGCCGTGACGTCGGGTCTGCCGAACACGGACACCCGCGCCGTCGTCGGCACCGTCGGGTGCGCGGCTCCGACCCAGGCCGGCGCGGAAGGCGGCTACGCGCCCGCCGAATGCGAGGGCACCGGTCCGGCTCAGGCCGCGGGTATCCAACCGGGCGACGTCATCGTCGCGGTCGGCGACACCCGCGTCGAGACGTTCGGTCAACTGGTTCAGGCCACCCAGCCGCTGTCCGGCACGGTCGACTTCACGGTCGAACGCGGCGACGAGACCCTCACGTTCCCGGTCGCGATCCAGCAGGTGCAGCGCTGGGTGTACGAGAGCGACGACCCCGACGCCCAACCCGTCTCCCGGGAGGTCGGTGCCATCGGTGTCGGCGGGGAACCGCGCGTTCTCGAGTACACACCGGTGACGGCGGTCCCGGCGACGTTCGAGTTCACCGGATATCTCGCGGCCCGCACCGCCGAGGCGCTCGTGCAGTTGCCGTCGAAGGTGTCGGACCTGTGGACCGCGGTGACCGGCGGGGAACGGGCCGTCGACACGCCCGTCAGCGTCGTCGGCGCCAGCGTCATCGGCGGCCAGTTCGCGGAAGCCGGCATCTGGCAGTCTTTCGTGCTGCTGCTCGCGCAGCTGAACTTCTTCCTCGGCGCGTTCAACCTGCTGCCGCTCCTGCCGCTCGACGGCGGGCACATGGCGGTCGCGATCTACGAGCGCCTCCGCAACTGGGTGCGCAACCTGCGTGGTCTCGCCGACGGACCGCCGGTGGACTACATGAAGCTGCTTCCCCTCACCTACGTGGCCGTGGTCGTCGGCGGTGCCTACATGCTGCTGACGCTCACCGCGGACATCGTCAACCCCATCAAGCTGCTCTGACCTGCGCCGCTAGAATCGGCCGGTAGCAACGAAAGAAGGCGAAACGTGACCAGCCCCATCGGTTTGGGCATGCCCGAAGTACCTGCGGTCCTCGCACCGCGACGCAAGACCCGCCAGTTGATGGTCGGAAATGTCGGTGTCGGCAGCGACTATCCGGTGTCGGTGCAATCGATGTGCACCACCAAGACGCACGACGTCAACGCGACCCTCCAGCAGATCGCCGAACTCACCGCCTCCGGCTGCGACATCGTCCGTGTCGCGTGCCCGCGGCAGGAGGACGCCGACGCACTGGCGACCATCGCGAAGAAGAGCAAGATCCCGGTCATCGCCGACATCCACTTCCAGCCGCGATACATCTTCGCGGCGATCGACGCCGGTTGCGCCGCGGTGCGCGTCAACCCCGGCAACATCAAGGAGTTCGACGGCCGCGTCAAGGAGGTCGCGCAGGCGGCCGGGGACGCCGGCATCCCGATCCGGATCGGCGTCAACGCCGGTTCCCTCGACCCGCGGCTGCTGAAGAAGTACGGCAAGGCCACCCCCGAAGCGCTCGTCGAGTCCGCGCTGTGGGAGGCGAGCCTGTTCGAGGAACACGGCTTCGGCGACATCAAGATCTCCGTCAAGCACAACGACCCGGTCGTGATGGTCGAGGCGTACCGGCAGCTCGCCGCGCAGTGCGACTACCCGCTGCACCTCGGCGTCACGGAAGCCGGACCGGCCTTCCAGGGCACGATCAAGTCCGCGGTCGCGTTCGGTGCGCTGCTCTCGGAGGGCATCGGCGACACCATCCGCGTGTCGCTGTCCGCGCCGCCGGCCGAGGAGATCAAGGTCGGCACGCAGATCCTGCAGTCGCTGAATCTGCGTCCCCGCAAGCTCGAGATCGTCTCGTGCCCGTCGTGCGGCCGCGCTCAGGTCGACGTCTACACCCTGGCCAACGAGGTGTCCGCCGGTCTCGAGGGCATGGAGGTGCCGCTGCGCGTCGCCGTGATGGGCTGTGTCGTCAACGGTCCGGGCGAAGCGCGCGAAGCCGACCTCGGAGTCGCCTCCGGCAACGGCAAGGGACAGATCTTCGTCAAGGGGCAGGTCATCAAGACCGTCCCGGAGGCGCAGATCGTCGAAACCCTCATCGAGGAAGCGATGCGCATCGCCGAGGAGATGGAGGGCGACGCCGGCAGCGGCACACCCACCGTTTCGGTCGGCTGAACCTTCCGACACTCCCGATTCGGGAGTGGGTTTCCGTCGGGCCGTAGCTCATGGCAATCTGGTCGGTATCGGCAGTCGACAGGTGGTGGGCACGTGCTCAAGCTTCTTGGGGTCCGGTCGCTCGGTGGACGGGACACCGCCGCGGTGTTGCGCGTCCTCGCCCGAGACCCGGTGGCGACGTGCATGGTCACCGGCCGTGTCGAGGAGTACGGCATCGCCGGCCGCTCGGTCGGCGGTGAGATGTGGAGCCGCGGCGGGGCGGAGACCTCGCTGTGCTTCTCCGGAGCCAACCTGATCCCGCTGCTCGGGTCTCCCGACGACCTGCAGGCCTTCGCCGAACGTGCTGCCCGTGGACCGCGCCTGTGCTCGTCGGTCGTCGGCCGTGCCGAACTCGCCATGCCCATGTGGGAGCTGCTCGAGAACGCGTGGGGACCCGCCCGGGAGGTGCGCGCCGAACAGCCGCTGCTCGTCCTGGACCGCGAACCGCTCGTGACGCCCGACCCGCTCGTCCGCCGGGTGCGGCCCGAGGAGATCGACGCCTACCTGCCCGCCGCGGTGGCCATGTTCATCGAAGAGGTCGGCATCGACCCGCGTGCGGGCGACGGGGGAGTGAGCTACCGCCGTCGCGTCGCCAGCCTCATCGCGACCGGCCGCGCCTGGGCTCGGTTCGAGAACGGCGAGGTCGTGTTCAAGGCCGAGGTGGGATCGCAGTCGTCGACGGTCGGTCAGATCCAGGGCGTCTGGGTGAGCCCGGCCATGCGCAACGCCGGAATCGGATCGGCCGGCACCGCGGCGGTCGCCGCTGCGATCACCGCGGGCGGCAGGTTGCCGAGCCTGTACGTCAACAGCTTCAACATGCGGGCCCGCGCCGCGTACGCGCGTATCGGCTTCCGGCAGGTCGCCACGTTCTCCACCGTCCTGCTCGACTGAACGACTCCGCACAACGGAGACGCCCACCACGTCCGTTGCGCCTCCCCGATGTCCGGGCATCGGCCTCCTACGATGACGGGCGATGAAAGCCAGCTCAGTTCCCCGGGCGACCTCGCCCGCCCCCCGCCGTGTCCTCGTCCGGATCGTGGCGGCCTCGCTCGCCGCGGTCGCGGTCCTCGGCGGCGTCGTGGCCTGCACACCGAAACCCGCCGGACCCGAGTCGGCGGCCCAGGCATTCCTCTCGGCGTTCTCCGAGCAGGACTTCGCGACCGCCGCCGACCACACCGACCGGCCCCAGGACGCCGAGGCAGCTCTCGCCGAGACGTGGGACGGACTGCAGGCCGAATCGCTGATCGCCGAGACGACGGGCGTGCAGATCCACGGCGACGCCGCGACCGTCGACTACGCCTACGAGTGGCACCTGCCGAAGGACCGGATCTGGCAGTACACCGGGACGATGCAGATGGGACGCAGCGGCGACGACTGGATCGTGCGGTGGACCCGCTCGAACCTGCACCCGCAGCTCGGCGACCGCCAGACGATGCACCTGCGCACCAAGGCCGCGCCCCGGGCGCGCGTCAACGAACACTCGGGCGGGGACGTGCTGGTGCCCGGGACCGTGTACTCCATCTCGTTCGACGCGTCCGCGAACAGGGATGTCCTCGGTGCGGCCCGCGCTCTGTCCGCCGCTCTGACGCGGTTCGACACGTCCCTCACCGCCCAGTCCATCGCCGAATCCGCGACCGCGGCGAGCGGCCCGCTCGCCGTCATCCGGCTCGTCGCGGACGACTACGCGACCGTCTCCGACACGCTCGACGCCATCCCCGGCGTCGGCGTCGTCGAACAGGCCGATCTCGTCGCCACCGACCGCAACTTCGCCCCCGACCTGCTCGGCCAGATCAAGAAGACGGTGATCGACGAGGTCGACGGGGTCGCCGGTTGGAGTGTCGTCGTGACGAACCAGTACGGCGTCGACGTCGGTGTCCTCACGGAGACGGCTCCGCAGCCGGCGCCGTCGTTCTCCATCAGCCTGGACCGGCCGATCCAGCTGGCCGCACAGGCCGCCGTCGACGCCCGCGTCGAGCAGGCGATGACGGTCGTGATCGAGGCCTCCACCGGCGCGGTCCTCGCCGTCGCCCAGAACAAGGCCGCCGACCGGGACGGACCGGTCGCGATCGCGGGACACTACCCACCCGGATCCACGTTCAAGATCATCACGTCGGGTGCGGCGATCTCCAACGGTCTCGCCACCCCAGAAACGATGGTGCCGTGCCCGGGCCGGATCACCATCGGGGAACGCAGCGTCCCCAACTACAACGAGTTCGAACTCGGCACGGTGTCGATGGCGACGGCGTTCGCCCGCTCCTGCAACACGTCCTTCGCGAAGCTGGCCTCCGAGATGCCCGCCGATGCGCTCACGAACGCCGCCGCCGCATTCGGCATCGGACCCGAGTACGACGTCGTCGGGCTGCCGGTGTTCTCGGGATCGGTCCCGCCCGCGGAGAACGTCGTGCAGCGGGCCGAGGACGGATTCGGGCAGGGCAAGGTCGTCGTCAGCCCGTTCGCGATGGCGCTCGCCGCCGCGACCGTCGCGGCCGGCCGGACACCGGTCCCATATCTGATCAAGGGACGCGAAACGACGGTCGAGGGCGACCGCCCGGCGATCACCCCGGAGATGGTCGACGGGCTGCGCGGCATGATGCGGCTGGTGATCACCAGCGGCACCGCCGACCGCATCCGGGACCAGGGCGAGGTCTACGGCAAGACCGGTGAGGCCGAGGTCGAGGGCGGATCGCACGCGTGGTTCGTCGGCTACCGCGGGGACCTCGCGTTCGCCACGCTCGTCGTCCGGGGAGGCAGCTCCGACAACGCCGTCGCCGTCACCCGGGACATGTTCGCGGCGCTGCCGGAGGGCTACTGACCGCCCGGGCCTCGCGGCGGTTCACTTCTCGACCAGGTGTTCCGGGTCGATCGTGGGGCCGCGGCCACCCCTGCGCTTGGCCAGGAGCCAGGTGATCAGCCACAGCACGGCCCCGAGGCCGAGCAGGACCGCCGCGATCCGGTACTGCACCACGGGGCGGTCCACCAGCGGTGACACGAGGAAGATGCAGCTCGCGGCGCCGAGCACGGGGAGGACCGTCGGCGTCCGGAAGTGCGGGTGGTCGATCGGTCGGCGACGCAGCACCAGCACGCTGACGTTGACGATCGCGAAGACGATCAGCAACAACAGCGCGGTCGTGCCGCCCAGTTCCGGCACCTCGCCGACGAAGGTGACCAACCCGAACGCCAGCAGCGTCGTGAACACGATCGCGACATAGGGCGTGCGCCGCGTCGGGTGCACCCTGCCGAGCGCCGCGGGCAGCACGCCTTCGCGGGCGATCCCGTAGACCAGCCTGCTGGCCATGAGCATGTTGATCAGGGCCGTGTTCGCCACCGCGAACATGGTGATGAACGCGAAGATCCCCACCGGGAACGCCGGCGCACCCGCCTCGACCACCTTCAGCAGGGGAGTGTCCCCGGTGCCGAGTTCGACGGCCGGGACCAGCGCGATCGCGGTGACGGACACCAGCACGTAGATCAGGCCGGTGATCCCGAGTCCCAGGAGCAGCACCCGGGGGAAGATCCGGGTCGGGTTCTTGCACTCCTCGGCCATGTTCACCGAGTCCTCGAAACCGATCATCGCGAAGAACGCGAGTGCGGTGCCGGCGACGACCGCGCCGAAGACCGAGCGGTCGCCGGTGTCGACGTCGAGCACCCGCGAGAAGTCGCCCTCGCCGATCCCGAGCGCCCACATCCCGATCAGGATGATGATGAGCAGCCCGGACAGCTCCACACACGTGAGGACGATGTTCGTCTTGACGCTCTCACCGACGCCGCGCAGGTTGATCAGCGCCACCACCAGCATGAACGTCAGGCCCAACGCCGTGATGCCGATGCCCTCGCCGATATCGAGATCGAACGCCTCGACGAAGTTCGCGGAGAACGCCCGCGCCGCCGTCGACGCCGAGGTGATACCCGACGCCATGACCGTGAAGGTGACCATGTACGTCAGGAAGTGGATCCCGAAGGCCTTGTGCGTGTACAGCGCGGCGCCCGCGGCCTGCGGGTATTTGGTGACCAGTTCCAGGTAGCTGAACGCCGTGATCACCGCGACGACGAACGCGAGCACGAACGGCAGCCACACGGCGCCGCCCACCTCGTTCGCGACCCTGCCGGTCAGCGCGTAGATGCCGGTGCCGAGGATGTCGCCGACGATGAAGAGCAGCAGGAGTCCCGGCCCCATGACCCGTTTCAGCTGCGGAGACGAAGCCGTGTCCGACATAAGGAATCCTCTCCGGCCCGGAAACGGGACTGCTCAGGGCAGCAGCGACAGCCGCCGGGCGACGACGACCGCCTCGTGCCGGGTGTGCACGTCGAGCTTGCCCATCGCGCTGCGCAGATAGCTCTTCACGGTCTCCGGAGTCACCGAGAGGCGTTGCGCGATCTCGACGTTGGTGCAGCCCAGCGCCACGTGCGAGAGCACGTCGGTCTCGCGCGGGGACAGCACGATCGCGGTCGCCGGTGCCGGTGCCGGAGCGGTGGTGCCACCGCATGCCCCGGCGAGTCGGTCCGACAGCGCCCGCAACTGCTGCCGCAGACCGGAGTCGCCGACCGTCTGGGCGAGACTGCGCAGTTCGGCGTGCACTTCCCGGACTTCCGCCGTCGCCAGCGGATCGCGGTCCACGGGGCTCATCCGCGCCATCAGCGCGAGTCGCCTGTCGACCTCGTCACGCACCGTGATCTCGTCGGAGAGACGCCGCGCCGCTTGCACGAACGCGCCCACAGCGCGATCACCCAGCGGCGCACACTCGCGGATGGCCCCGTACAGCACCGCCCGCGCGGCCCCGCCGACGAGCACCGGCACCGCGAGGATCGAGCGCAGACCCTCGCCGAGCACCGGACGATCGAAGTGGTGGGTGATCGACGACGACCGCCCGTAGTCCGCGACCGTGAGCGGCTTGGCCCGGTCCACGACCAGTCCACCGAGCCCGGCCTTCGGCGGCACGATCACTCCCTCGAGCCCGTTGGTGCGGGTGCCGAGGAACTCGCTCAGCTGTAGATGGCCGCTGCGGACCTCCCCGGCGAACACGACGGAGACCTGCGCGTCGGCGGCAGTGCGTCGCAACTCGGCGCGCAGCGCGTCGCCGTCGCGGGGACGGAGGAGAGACGAGGGACCGGAAGCCGGCACGATCACCCACCCCTTTCCGGGGGTATCGAGAAGATTCTGTGACTCGGATCATAGAGGTGGCGGTACGTTCGGGTGACGCGCATCCCCGCGGCGTGCCGCCCAGACACCCCTGTGAATGCAGACAACCCTGTGAACGCTCGACGAGGAGGACGGATCGATGGCTGCCGATTTCGCTGCCCGTGTCCGCGAACTGCTGGACCGCTACGACACCGCGGACGGATGCGCTGCGAACCTTTTGTGCGACGACCATCCCGCCGACGCTGTCGCGTTCACCGTCGTCGAGTCCGATCTCTCCTCGACCGATCTGACGTACGGGTACCTGCGCGAGCAGTCGACCCGCTTCGCGGCCGCGCTGAACGACCTCGGTGTCGAGCCCGGGGACCATGTCGCGACGCTGATGGGCAAGTCCGCCGACCTGGTCGTCGCGCTGCTCGGCATCTGGCGGCGCGGCGCCGTGCACGTGCCGCTGTTCACCGCGTTCGCGCCGCCCGCCATCGCGTTCCGGCTGCAGGCCAGCGGCGCGAAGGTCGTCGTCTCCGACGCCGACCAGCTCGGCAAGCTGGCGCCCAGCGAGGACATCCCGGCCGACGCGCCGTGGCAGATCGTCGTCGCGGGGGACTCCGGTGACGCCGGGATCGGGCTGCACTTCGCGGACCTGCTCGCCGCCCACACCGGCGACGATCCGCGCGGTGCCGCGGTCGCCGTCGGTGGCTCCGGTGGCCTCGTGCAGCTGTTCACCTCCGGCACCACCGGGACCCCGAAGGGCGTGCCGGTTCCGGTGCGGGCGCTCGCCTCGTTCCACGCGTACATGGACTTCGGCCTCGACGTGCGCCCCGACGACGTGTTCTGGAACGCCGCGGACCCCGGCTGGGCGTACGGGCTGTACTACGCGCTGCTCGGTCCCATGGCCGCCGGCCGGCGCAGCATCCTGCTGCACGCCGGGTTCTCGCCGGCGCTGACCTGGCAGGTGATGGAGAAGTTCGGCGTCACCAACTTCGCCGCCGCACCCACGGTGTACCGCAGCCTGCGGGCCGACTCCGGCGAGGGACCGCAGATCCCGCTGCGCCGCGCGTCGTCGGCCGGTGAGCCGCTGACCCCGGACGTGCTGACCTGGTCCGAGCACAAGTTCGGTGTCGTCGTCCACGACCAGTACGGGCAGACCGAGCACGGCATGTTCGTCGTCAACGCGTGGGCCGACGGCCTGCGCGAGGACGTGCCGCCGCTCTCGATGGGCAAGCCGCTGCCGGGCTGGTCGGTGGCGGTGCTGAAGGAGGACAGCGACGAACTCGCGGACACGAACGAGGTCGGCCGCGTCGCGATCGACACCCAGGCCAGCCCGCTGCTGTGGTTCACCGGCTACGTCGACGCTCCGGAGAAGACCGCCGAACGCTTCAGCGAGGACGGCCGCTGGTACCTGACCGGCGACGCGGGCCGCGTCGACGAGAACGGCTTCTACTTCTTCTCCTCCCGCGACGACGACGTGATCATCATGGCGGGCTACCGGATCGGGCCGTTCGACGTGGAGAGCGTGCTCGTGATGCACGAGCAGGTGGTCGAGGCCGCGGTCGTCGGTCTGCCCGACGAGCTCCGCGGCGAGGTGCTCGAGGCGTTCGTGGTGCTGCGGGAGGGCGTCGAGGGCACCGACGAACTCGAGGCCGAGTTGCAGCAGCTGGTGAAGAAGAAGTTCGCCGCGCACGCCTACCCGCGGGCGGTGCACTTCGTGCCGCACCTGCCGAAGACCCCCAGCGGCAAGGTCCAGCGCTTCCTCCTCCGTCAGCGCTGACCCGCGTCCCGCGGGTGATGCCTCGGAGGCATCGCCCGCGGGACGGTGGGCATATTCTGGTCGTCATGTCTGTGCGCACAGCTCTCGTTCCCGGCACGCCCACCCCCATCCGTTCGGTTCCCAAGCTCATCGAACGACCCGAGTACGTGTGGAAGCCGACCGCCAAGGAAGGCAACGAGCCGTGGGTGCAGACCCCGGAGACCATCGAGAAGATGCGCGAGGCGTGCCGGATCGCCGCGCAGGCGCTCGCCGTGGCCGGCGAGGCCGTCGCCCCCGGTGTGACCACCGACGAACTCGACCGCATCGCACACGAGTACATGTGCGACCACGGCGCCTACCCGTCGACCCTCGGCTACCGGGGCTTCACCAAGTCCTGCTGCACGTCGCTCAACGAGGTGATCTGCCACGGCATCCCCGACTCGACGGTGATCGAGGACGGCGACATCGTCAACATCGACGTCACCGCCTACATCCACGGGGTGCACGGTGACACCAACGCGACGTTCCTGGCGGGTGACGTCTCGGAGGAGCACCGCCTGCTCGTCGAACGCACCCGTGAGGCGACCCGGCGGGCCATCAAGGCCGTCGCGCCCGGCCGCGCCCTGAACGTCATCGGCCGGGTCATCGAGGCGTACGCCAATCGGTTCGGATACGGCGTCGTCCGCGACTTCACCGGCCACGGCATCGGCGAGACCTTCCACAACGGCCTGGTCATCCTGCACTACGACCAGCCGTCCGTGGAGACGGTCATCGAGCCCGGCATGGTCTTCACCATCGAACCGATGATCAACCTGGGCACGCCCGACTACGAGATCTGGGACGACGGCTGGACGGTCGTCACCAAGGACCGCAAGTGGACCGCGCAGTTCGAGCACACCATCGTCGTCACCGACAGCGGATGCGAGATCCTGACACTGCCGTGACCGTGTGATCGCGTACCGTTCTGCGGCATGGAATCGACTGACGTGAGCACCGCGAGCGGCACCGTCCGGGTACGGATCGACGGACCAGAGAGCAGGCACACCGTGCTGCTGCTGCCGGGAGCGGGGGAGAGCGCCGACGTGTTCGACGCGGTGTGCGAACGCCTGCACAATTCCGACCTGCGGACGGTCGTCCCGGAAAGCATCGACAACCTCGATGCGGCCGGGATATTCGCGCTGCTCGACGAACTGAAACTGCCGTGGGTGCACCTGGCCGGCAGCGGTGCCGGCGCGGAACTCGCCTGGTCCGTCGCAGCCGGCAGATTCGGCCGGTTCGCGAGTCTCGTCGTCGCCGACCGCGGTCACCCGGCCGTTCCCGACGCCGACGGCACCGTGCGCGATGCGTCGGCCCCTGCAGCCGAGGTGCCCACCACCGTCGTGGTCGGCAGCGGCGCGCGGCGCGCCGAGGCCGACGCATCCATGCGCTACGTCACCGGGGAGTTCCGGGTCGTCGAACTCGACGGCATCGAGAACGTCCCGGCGCAGGCTCCGGCCGAGTTCGCCTCGGCGATCGCCCTGCGTACCGGCAGCTGGTAGCGGACACGGCGGCGCCGTCCCGGCCGGACGGCGCCGCCGACGCTGTCACAGTCCGAGCAGCGCGTTCTCCACGACCTCCGGCAACGCCGGATGGATCCAGTACTGGCCCGTCGCCATCTCCCGGGCGGTCAGACCGAAACTCATCGCCTGGATCAGCGGCTGGATCACCGTCGACGCCTGCGCACCCATGACGTGCGCGCCGAGCAGCAGACCGGTCGACCTGTCCGCGATCAGCTTGCAGATGCCCTCGGTGTCCTCCATCGCCCAGCCGTACGCGACGTCCCCGTAGTTCTGGATCTTCACGGAGATGTCGTATCCCTGCGCGCGGGCCTGCTCCTCGGTGAGCCCGACCTCGGCGATCTGGGGGTCGGTGAACACCGCCGCCGGCACGAACCGGTGATCGGTGCGCCGCAGCGCCGACGTGTCGTCGCCCCACGCATCCTGCAGCAGGTTGTGCTGCACCACCCGCATCTCGTGATTGGCGACGTGCTTGAGCTGATAGGGCGACGACACGTCGCCGAGCGCGAACACATCGCGCGCGGTGGTGCGCTGGAACTCGTCGACGACGATGCGGCCCTGCTCGTCCAGTTCCAGGCCCCCGGCGGCCGCGTCGAGCAGGTCGCCGTTGGGCTGCCGTCCCACCGCGACCAGCAGCGCGTCGCCCGCGACGACCGTGCCGTCGGAGAGCACGACCTCCACGCCGTCCCCGACCGGGCGGAACTCCTTGGCCGGATTCGACAGATGCACGTCCCACTTCTCCTGCGCGATCCGCGTGAACCGCTCGGCGATGTCCGTGTCGAGGTGACGCAGAAGCCGGCTGCTGCGCGCGAGGATCGAGACCCGCACCCCGAGCGCGGAGAACACGTGCGCGAACTCCATCGCGATGAACCCGGATCCGAGGATCACCATCGACTCGGGCAGCTTCGGCAGCCGCATCACGTCGTCGTTGGTGTGGTATTTGACGCCGCTGTCGAGGACCTCCTGCGGAACGATCGGGCGGGATCCGGCCGCGACGACGACCTGATCGGCGGTGATCGTCTCGCCCGTGCCGGTGTCGAGAGTGCGCTCGCCGACGAACCGCGCGTGCCCGCCGTACACCGTGACGTTCGCGCAGTCCTCGCGCCGGTACCGTTCACCGCCGGCCGCGATCGGGTCGATCCGCCCGAACACCCGGTCGACGATGTCGTTCCAGCGCACCCCGTCGACACTCGCGTCCACGCCGTATTTCGCCGCGGTGCGGACGGTGTGCGCGACCTCGGCCGCGTACACGTACATCTTCGTCGGGATGCAGCCGACGTTGAGGCAGGTGCCGCCGAAGGTGCCCTCCTCGAGGATCGCCACCTTCTTGCCGTCGTAGCGTTCGTCGAGGATCGAATTGCCCGATCCCGTGCCGATGATCGCGAGGTCGTAATGGGTCACGCGGGGTCTCCTGCGGTTCGTGTCCGCACGTTGCCGGCGGCCGTGCGGATGTCGGCGGTGTCGTCGTTGCTGTCGTGGTTGTCCAACCCCTCCAGCCACCGGTCCAATTCCCGGAACGCCGCGGCGAGCGGACCGGGGGTGGACAGGAACACGTCGTGGCGGGCTCCGTCGATGGGCACGATCGTGGTGCGGTCGCCCAGGCAACCCGCCCAGCGCGCGATCTGCCGCACGTCGAGGACCGCGTCGACGGTGTCGATCGCGGGGTCGTACTTCGGTGCGGACCGGCTCGCCGTGGACCGGAGGATCAGCGACGGCACCCCGATGTCGAGGCCGCGATGCAGCTGCGCGTGCCCGCGCCGGACCGCCCGTAGCCAGCCGAACGTGAGCGGGAATCCCGTCAGCGGCTTCCAGTCGAGGTTGTAGTTCCAGCCGCCGGTGCGCAGGCTCATCCCGTACGTGTCGAGCTTCTTCAGTGGGATGACGTCCTTGGGCCGGATCCGCCCGAGGAGGTCGATCGCGAGGGTGCCGACGTTGCGCAGATAGGACGGTCCCTGCAGGTCGAACCAGGGGCTGTTGAGGACGACCCCGCGGATTCCGGCGCCCGCGGTACCGCCTGGACGCTTGTTCAGCCGGTCCAGCCACAACGGCAACACCAGCCCGCCCGTCGAATGCGCGACCAGCAGCACATCCCCGCCGGTCTCGGCCCGCACGATCCGCAACGCCTCCTCGAGCTCGGCGGCGTAGTACGAGAGGTCGGTGACGAAGTGCGGAGTGTGGCCCGGGGCGCGTGAACGGCCGCATTTGCGCAGGTCCAGCGCGAAGAACCGGTACCCCTGCGCCGCGAAGTGCTCAGCGAGGTGCTGCTGGAAGAAGTAGTCGGTGAACCCGTGCACGTAGAGCACCGCGCGGCGCGGAGCGTCGCCGGCGGGCTGATAGCGGACCAGGGTCGCGCTGATTTCACCTTCCCCGTCGGGATCGGTGCCGAGGGGGAGAACGAGCTGCTGATAGCCGTCACCGAGGATGTCGGGCTGCCAAGTAGTCACTATCACACTGTATTGGTGTTCATGCCGGATCGTGGTCGGGGCACAATTGGGGGGAAGGAAACGCCGAGCGACGTGCGGGTAACCTATTCGTCGCAGTCGGCGCGGCTGTGGTGGTTCCCAGATCCGGTTCGTGATCGAACGGAAGTGGAGCGGGACCACGGACGTGCACGGGACACCCTCGCGACGCGATCCCTGCGGATTCTGCGGCGCGTGCGAACAGACAAGGAAGTCGATCCTCCAGTGTCAGACAACGTGTTAGAGGCGAAGACCGATGTAGTGCTCATCGGCGCGGGCATCATGAGCGCTACCCTCGGTGCGCTGCTCCGCCAGTTGCAGCCCGACTGGTCGATCACCGCTTTCGAGCGGCTCGACGCCGCTGCCGCGGAGAGCAGCGACCCCTGGAACAACGCCGGTACCGGCCACTCCGCGCTGTGTGAGCTGAACTACACCCCGGCCAAGGCCGACGGCACCGTCGACATCACCAAGGCGATCAACGTCAACGAGCAGTTCCAGGTCTCGCGCCAGTTCTGGGCCTACGCCGTCGACAACGGGATCCTGTCCGACCCCAAGGACTTCATCAACCCGATTCCGCACGTCAGCTTCGTGCACGGCGCCGCCGACGTGAAGTACCTGCGCGCCCGCTACGACGCGCTGGCCGGCCACCCGCTGTTCGCGGGCATGGAGTACTCCGAGAGTCCCGAGCTGTTCTCCGAGCGTCTCCCGCTCATGGCCGCGGGCCGTGACTTCTCCGACCCGGTGGCCCTCAACTGGACCTCGACCGGTACGGACGTCGACTTCGGTGCCCTCACCAAGCAGCTCATCAACAACGTCGCCGCCTCCGGGGGCACGGTGTTCTTCGGTCACGAGGTGACCAACCTGTCGAAGCAGTCCGACGGCAGCTGGATCGTCAAGGTCCGCAACCGCCGGACGGGCGAGAGCCGCAAGGTCAACGCCAAGTTCGTCTTCGTCGGCGCCGGCGGCGGTGCCCTGCACCTGCTGCAGAAGTCGGGGATCAGCGAAGCCAAGGGCTTCGGCGGCTTCCCCGTCTCCGGTGCGTTCCTGCGCTGCACCAACCCCGACGTCATCGCGCAGCACAGCGCGAAGGTGTACGGCAAGGCCGCCGTGGGTGCGCCCCCGATGTCGGTTCCGCACCTCGACACCCGCGTCATCGGCGGCAAGCAGGGCCTGCTGTTCGGCCCCTACGCCGGCTGGTCGCCGAAGTTCCTCAAGCAGGGCGGCGTCCTGGACCTGCCGAAGTCGGTCAAGCCCAACAACATCATGTCGATGCTCGGCGTCGGCGCCACCGAACTCGGCCTGGTCAAGTACCTGGTCGGCGAGCTCACCCAGTCGCCCCGCGACCGGATCGTCACCCTCTCCGAGTTCGCGCCCAACGCCAAGCTCGAGGACTGGGAGCTGATCGTCGCCGGTCAGCGCGTCCAGGTCATCCGGCGCAAGGGCATCGGCGGTGTCCTCGAGTTCGGCACCGCCGTGGTCAGCGCCGATGACGGCACCATCGCCGGTCTGCTCGGTGCCTCCCCGGGCGCCTCGACCGCCGTGCCCGCGATGCTCGACGTTCTCGAACGCTGCTTCCCGAAGCAGTGGACCGGCTGGCAGGGCAAGCTTCACGAGATGGTGCCGTCCCTCGGCACGAAGCTGTCCGACGATCAGGCGCTGTTCGACAAGGTGTGGCAGTGGAGCACCAAGTCGCTGCAGCTCGACGTCACCTCCGTGGCGGAGACCACCGCCCCGATCGAGCCCGCGTCGGTCTGATCCGACCGTCACGACCCGACCCCGTCACAGGCCGGTCCGCACGCCGCGGACCGGCCTGTGTCACGAGGCCAACCAGAAGTGGGGAACCCGGTGCCTACCAATCCTGCAGACGAGTCGTCCACCAACGGGGCAGACGAGTCCAGCTACCTCGTCGGCCTGAATCTGTCCGGTCGCCGGGTCGTCGTGGTCGGCGGAGGTTCTGTCGCCCAGCGGCGGCTCGGACTGCTCGTCGCATCGGGTGCCGCGGTGCACGTCGTCACCCGTGAGGCGACGCCCGCCGTCGAGAGCATGGCCACCAAGGGCCACATCACCCTGGAACTGCGCGACTACCGCGACGGTGATCTCGAGGGCGCCTGGTACGCCATGGCCTGCACGAACGAGCCGGAGACGAACGCGGCGGTCGTCGCCGAAGCCGAACGCAACCGCATCTTCTGCGTGCGCGCCGACAACGCCCGCCGCGGCAGCGCCGTCACCCCGGCCACCGCGACCTACGACGGTCTGTCGATCGGTGTCCTCGCCGGCGGCGACCACCGCCGGTCCGCGGCGGTGCGCACCTCGATCCGGGAATCCCTCGCCGGGGGCGCCGCTGTCGCCGACACCGCGCCGGCCCCGGTCGGGGTCGCGCTCGTCGGCGGCGGCCCGGGCGACCCGGATCTGATCACCGTGCGCGGTCGCCGCCTGCTCGGTCGCGCCGACGTGGTCGTCGCCGACCACCTGGCCCCGCAGGAACTGCTCGACGAACTCGGCCCGCACGTCGAGGTCATCGACGCGTCGAAGCTGCCCTACGGCCGGGCGATGGCGCAGCAGGCCATCAACGAAACCCTGATCGACCGGGCCAAGGCCGGCAAGTTCGTCGTGCGCCTCAAGGGCGGCGACCCGTACGTCTTCGGCCGCGGCTTCGAGGAACTGCAGGCCTGTGCCGCCGCGGGCGTCCCGGTCACGGTCGTTCCCGGTATCACCAGCGCGATCGCGGTGCCGTCGGCGGCCGGCGTTCCCGTCACCCATCGCGGGGTCACGCACGAATTCGTGGTGGTCAGCGGACATGTCGCCCCCGACCATCCGGACTCGCTGACCGATTGGTCGGCACTTGCGAAGCTGCGCGGCACGCTGGTGCTGCTCATGGCGGTCGAACGTATCCAGCAGTTCGCCGACGCCCTGCTCGCCGGGGGCCGTCCCGCGGACACACCGGTCGTCGTCGTGCAGGAAGGCACGCGCCGTACCCAGCGCGTTCTGCGCGCCGAGCTGCAGACCGTCGCGGCGCGAGTGCGCGACGAGCAGATCCGGCCGCCCGCGATCATCGTGATCGGACCGGTCGCCGGTCTCACCGCGGATTCCGAGTGAATCGGATGCTGGGTAACGTCGACGCCGTGCCGGACCCCTCGAACGCCGCCCGTTCCGCGACCGCCCGGGCTCTCGGCGCGGCCATGCTCGTCCTGAGCGGGCTGCAGTTGATGGTCGTGCTCGACGGCACGGTCGCGAACCTGGCGCTCGCGCCGCTGCAGGCCGACCTGGGACTGTCCGACGCCGGCCGTAACTGGGTGCTCACCTCGTACGCGCTGGCGTTCGGTGGTCTGATGCTGCTCGGTGGCCGGCTGGGCGACAGCTTCGGCCGCAAACGCATGTTCGTCGCCGGGGTCGGCCTGTTCACCCTCGCGTCGTTGCTGTGTGGCCTCGCGACCGGCGAGGCCATGCTCATCGCGGCCCGCGCGTTGCAGGGCGTCGGCGCCGCAGTCGCGTCGCCGACCGCGCTCGCCCTGGTCGCGACGACGTTCGCGCCGGGCCCCGCCCGCAACCGCGCAATCGCGGTGTTCGCGGCGATGACCGGCGTCGGCTCGATCGCCGGACTGATCCTCGGCGGCGCGCTCACACAGGTGTCCTGGCGCTGGATCTTCCTCATCAACGTTCCCATCGGTGTGCTCATCGCCGTCGCCGCGACCCTGGTGCTGCGGGAAACCGCGACCGAGCGCCTCGCGCTCGACGTGCCCGGCGCGGTGCTGGCAACCCTCGGCTGCACCGGTGTGGTGTTCGGTCTGAGCGAGGGACCCGAGATGGGCTGGGGCAGCCCGGTCGTGATCGGGGCGCTCATCGGTGGTGTCGTGGTCCTCGGGCTGTTCCTGCTCGTGGAGCGGCGCGCCGAGAACCCGCTGCTGCCGTTCGTGCTGTTCCGTGACCGTGACCGGGTCGCCACTTTCGTGGCGATCTTCTTCGCGGGGTCGGTGATGTTCTCGCTGGCCGCGTTCGTGGCGCTGTTCGTGCAGGACATCCTCGGTTACACCCCGCTGCAGGCGGGTCTGGCGTTCGTGCCGTTCGCGTTCGGTCTCGGCGGTGCCGCAGCGGTCGCCTCGAAGCTCGTCGTCCGGGTGCAGCCGCGCTGGCTGGTGGTCGCGGGCGCGCTGATCATGAGTGTGAGCCTGCTGTTCGGCTCGACCATGGACGAGACGGTGCAGTACCTGCCGACCCTGTTCGTGCTGGTGCTCGTCGTCGGGTTCGGCGTCGGACTGGCGTCCGTGCCGCTGCCGCTGTGCGCGATCGCCGGGGTCGGTACCCACGAGATCGGGCCGCTGTCGGCGATCGCCCAGGTCGCGCAGACCCTCGGCGGTCCGATCGGCTTGGCCGTGATCGGGGCGATGGCCACGTCGCGGACCATGTCGCTGGGCGGGACGTCCGGTGCGGTCGCCGACATGACCGAGGCGCAGCTGTCCGCGCAGGGCGCCGGCTACATGTTCGCCCTGGTCGGCTGCGCCGTGTGCGCGGTGATCACCGGTATCGCCGCGCTGTTCATCCGGTTCAGCCCGCAGCAGGTCGCGCAGGCACAGGAAGCCGAGAAGGCCGCCCAGAACGCCTGAGGCGGGCCGCCGTCACGCCACGCGGGCCCGCTGCGGCTCCACCGCGGTGGAGGCCGGGATCGGCGCCTGCGGGCCCGTGGCGCGGCGGCGTCGGATTGCCTTCTCGGCCTCGATCACGATCGGCACGACGACCGACAGTCCGATGCACGCGAGCCACTGGCCACCGGTCAGCGAGGTCGTCATCAGCAGCCGCTGCAGGAAGTCGAGTTCGACGGCGAGCACGGTGATGACCGTCGGGATCGCCAGGATCTTCACGGCTCCCAGAATGGGCGCTGCCAGGCCCGTGTCCGGATCACGCCGCATCACCAGCCCACCGAGGATCGACCCGAACGACATGACCACGAACGCCATCGTCATGGGCACGTTCGCGACGGTCGAACTCATCTCACCGGGCGCCAGCAACAGCGCGGCCAGCGCGACCGCGAACTCGACGGCGCCGTAGAAGACCCACTGCCACACGGCGAGCGGATTGGTGATCGGCACGGCCGGGTCGCGCGGTGGCTTGTTCATCAGGTTCGGCGGTGCGGGGTCGTGCATGATCACGATGACCGGGAACAGGGTGATGAAGAAGTTCTGGAACAGCACCATCAGCGGCGTGAGCGCGACACCGTCGTTGATATCGAACACGCTCGCGACCAGGAACAACAGGATCAGCGAGAACAGTTTCGCCATCTGGCAGCGGATGAACGCGACGATCTTGTCGTAGATGCTGCGCCCGAGGCTGATCGCGGTCACCAGCGTCCCGAAGTTGTCGTCGGTGAGGATCATGTTCCCGGCCTGCTTCGTGACCTCGCTGCCCGACCCCATCGCGACACCCACGTCGGCCTGCTTGAGGGCTGCCGCGTCGTTGACGGCGTCGCCGGTCATCGCGACGATCGCGCCGCCACGCTGCATGAGTTCGGCCAGGCGCAGCTTGTCCTGCGGGGTGACCCGGCCGAAGACGTGAAGGTTCGGCAGCGCCGCGGCCAGTTCGTCGTCGGACAGCGCCTGCAGTTCCGGACCGCTGATCGCGCCCGGACCGAGGCCGAGTTCGGCACCGATCGCGGACGCGGTGATCGCATGGTCGCCGGTGATCATGCGCACCTCGATGCCCGCGGCGTGCGCGGTGCGCACGGCCTCCACGGCCTCGGGCCGCAGCGGATCGATGATGCCCACCATGCCGACGAACGTCAGGTCCTCGACGAACGACATCGGATCGGCGATCACCTCGCTCTCCCGGCCCGGCAGCAGGCGCGCCGCGAACGCCAGCACCCGCAGCCCCTTCTCCGACATGCTGCGGTTGGCCGCGAGGATCTCGTCGCGCATCACGTCCATCGGTTCCGGCCCGGTCTCGGTGAACGCCGTCGAGCAGCGTGCCAGCACCACGTCCGGCCCGCCCTTGACCAGTTCGACGAACGTGTCGCCGCCGTCCAGCGGCAGCCGGTGGAAGGTCGCCATGAACTTGTACGCCGAATCGAACGGCACCTCCGCGACGCGCGGGTAGGCGCGCCGGGTCTCCTCCGCGTCGACGCCGAGCTTCGCGGCCAGCACCACCAGCGCCGCCTCGGTGGGATCACCGACGACGACTCCGCTGTCGGACACGGTGGCGTCGCTGTCGAGGCACAGCCCGTACGCCAGCCGCGTGAAGTCGGGAACCTCCGCACCGGCGACGTGCCGCACCGCACCTGTCTTGGCGTAGCCCTCGCCCTCGACGGTGAACCAGCGCCCGTGGAAGTACAGCGACCGGACCGTCATCTGGTTCATGGTGAGGGTGCCGGTCTTGTCGGAGTTGATCGCGCTGGTCGCGCCGAGCGTCTCGACGTCGTTGAGGTTCTTGACGACGGCCTTTGCGTCGGCCAGTTGCTTGGCGCCGTACGACAGCATCGACTGCACGAACGTCGGCAGGCCTGTCGGGATGGCCGAGATGGCCATCGAGATGCCCAGCAGCAGAACCGTGGTGACGCTTTGGCCGCGCAGCAGCCCGATCACCACGATGACCGCGACCGCACCCCAGGCGACGATGCCCAGCACCTTGGTCAGCGAACCCAGTTCGCGCTGCAGCGGGGACTTCTTCGGAGCCACCGCCGACAGCATCGACGCGATGCGACCCATCTGGGTCTGCATCCCCGTCTCGGTCACCACCATCGTCGCGGTGCCGCGGGTGACCGAGGTGTTCTGGAACAGCATGTTGCTGCGGTCGCCGAGCGTCACGTCGGGGGAGTCGAGGGTCGTCACATCCTTCGCGACGGGAGCACTCTCCCCGGTCAGCGCCGCTTCCTGGGTCTCGAGCGTGGCGGAGACGAGGATCCGTCCGTCCGCCGGCACCAGATCGCCGGCCTCCAGGTTGACGATGTCGCCCGGTACGAGCTCGGTGGAGGGGATCGCGGCCAGGGTGCCGTTGCGGGTCACCCGGGCCTGCGGCACCTGCATCTTCGCCAGCGCATCCACGCTGGCCCGGGCCTTCAACTCCTGGCGGGTCCCCAGCACGACGTTGAGCACCACCAGGCCGGCGACCGTGAGCGCCACGGGAATCTGGCCGATGACCACGCTGACGACGACGACCGCCACCAGCATCACATTCATCGGATCGGTGAGCTGGAGAAGCGCGACAGCCCAGATCGACGGTGGGGGTTCGGAGGCGATGACGTTGGCGCCGTAGCGGGCGCGACGCTCCTCCACGGCGGCGCTGGTCAGCCCGGACGACTCGTCGGTCGACAGCGCCGCCACCACGTCCGCGGGGCTCAGGGCGTGCCACGCGCGCGCGTCGTCGGGGGAGTCGGGGGCCCGGGTGTCACCGGATACGGATCTTTGACCGAGCATGCTCGCGGACCTCCTCGTTCCGGTGCGGCGCATCGTCAGTAGGGTGTGGGAATCCAGTCGACGACCACGCCGGGATCGCGATAACCGCCCGGTTTCTGTCGTTCGGGCAGCGTGACGGCGGGAAGCTCCAGCGGCTCGTAGGGCACCCGGCTGAGCAGGTGGCTGATGATGTTGAGCCGGCCGCGTTTCTTGTCGTCGTTGATCGCGACGTGCCACGGCGACCATCCGGTGTGCGTGAGCCGGAACATCTCGTCGCGGGCCCGCGAGTAGTCGTACCAGCGGCTGTACGACTCGAGGTCCATCGGCGACAGCTTCCAGATCTTGCGCGGATCGTCGATGCGGCTCTGCAGCCGCAACGTCTGCTGCTCCTGGCTCACCTCGAGCCAGTACTTGATCAGGATGATCCCGGACTGCTGGATCGCGCGTTCGACCGCCGGGACGAGCTGCAGGAACTGGTCGGTCTGCTCCTGGGTGCAGAACCCCAGGACGGGCTCGACGCCGGCGCGGTTGTACCAGCTGCGGTCGAAGATGACGACCTCACCCGCCGCGGGCAGGTGCGGCATGTACCGCTGGAAGTACATCTGCGACTTCTCCCGCTCGGTCGGGGCGGGCAGCGCCACGACGCGGAAGACGCGGGGGCTCACGCGTTCCGTGATCGCCTTGATGACACCGCCTTTCCCCGCGGTGTCCCGGCCCTCGAACAGGATGCACACCTTCGCACCGGTTGATCTGACCCATTCCTGCATCGCGACGAGTTCGGCGTGCAGCGACTTCAGGTGCTGCCGGTACTCCTTGTTCTTCATCGGCGGTAGGTCGGGAGCGCCACCGGTCGGCGGTGGGCGCAGTTCACCCGTGTGGGTGCGGGAATCGGTCCCCGCCTCGTGCCCTGCCTTGCTTCCCTTGGACTTCTTCCCCATGGGCGCTCCCGGGTCGGCCGTCGAGACCAGAACTATACGGCAGGACCAGCGGTTTCGGCGGAAAACTCAGGTCAGCACGATCAGCTCGGTGGGCGACGCGACCTCGACCCGCAGACCGGCTTTCGCGGCCACCCGCGCCACGGACCTGACGTCGGACGGTTCCGCGCGGGTGAGTACCAGCGCCCGGGCCAGCAGACCCTTGTGGTGCTTGTTGAAGTGGCTCACGACCTTGCGGGTGCCGTCGGGCTGTTCGGTGAGCACGGTCGCGGTCACCGCGCCGGGCACCGGACCGAGCTGCTGGTAGACCCCCGACCGCAGGTCGACGACGAGATCGCCGGCGGCCTCGGCCACCAGCGCGTCGGTCAGTTCCGGTTTCCACAGCGCCTGAAGGGTGCCGAAGCCCGGCAGCTTGGAGCCGCCCGAGAGCCGGTAGGCGGGAATGGGATCGCCCGCGCGCACCGCACCGAACAGCGCCGACCCCATCGCGAGCCGTCGGTATGCCTTCTCGCGCTGCACCCGGGTGAACGACGACGCGTCGAGCGCATCGAACAGCACCCCGGTGTATCGCTCGAGCGCGGGCCGGGTCGCCGAGACCCACAGCTTGGCGTTGCGTTCGATCTCGTCGGCCTGGGTGGCGCCGAGACCGAGGGCCCGCATCGACGCTTCGCTGTCGGCGGCCAGATCCACCAGCGCCTGGACGAGCATCTCGCGCGTGTCGGTGAGCTGAGGCATCGACAGCTCGCCCAGATCGAGGGGCGCGCCGTTGCCGCCGTCGGACTTGGTTTCGGAAGGAGGCAGAAGCACCAGCACAACCGGTAACCGTACCGAGGCCGGTTCCGGGCCTGCGGGTAGGCTGCCACTCCGTGATCACCCGCATGTCGCATCTGTTTCTCCGCACGCTCCGCGACGACCCGGCCGATGCCGAGGTCGCCAGCCACAAACTGCTCGTTCGCGCAGGCTACGTGCGGCGCATCGCGCCGGGCGTCTACTCGTGGCTGCCGCTGGGCCTGAAGGTGCTGCGGCAGGTCGAGCGCGTCGTGCGCGAGGAGATGAACGCCATCGGCGCGCAGGAGATCTCGCTGCCGGCGCTGCTGCCGCGCGATCCCTACGAGACCACCAACCGGTGGACCGAGTACGGCGACGGCCTGTTCCGGCTGCAGGACCGCAAGGGCGGCGACTACCTGCTCGGACCCACCCACGAGGAGATGTTCGCGCTCACCGTCAAGGGCGAATACAACTCCTACAAGGACTTCCCGGTCACCCTGTACCAGATCCAGACGAAGTACCGCGACGAGGAACGACCCCGCGCCGGCATCCTGCGCGGCCGCGAATTCGTCATGAAGGACTCCTACAGCTTCGACCTCACCGACGAGGGGCTGACCCGGTCCTACCAGGCCCACCGCGACGCCTACGAGCGGATCTTCGCGCGGCTCGGTGTGAAGTACGTGATCGTCTCCGCGACGTCCGGGGCGATGGGCGGCAGCGCGTCGGAAGAGTTCCTCGCCGAGTCCGACGCCGGTGAGGACACCTACGTGCGCTGCCTCGAATCCGGCTACGCCGCGAACGTCGAGGCGGTGAAGACGCTCGCGCCGGAGCCGATCCCGTTCGACGGCCTGCCCGACGCCGTGGTGCACGACACCCCGGACACCCCGACGATCGAATCCCTCGTCGCCTCCGCCTCGCAAGTCCTCGGGCGTGAGGTCACCGCGGCCGAGACCCTCAAGAACATCCTCGTGAAGGTCCGGCAGCCGGGCGGCGATTGGGAACTGCTCGGCATCGGCATCCCCGGCGACCGGGAGGTCGACGACAAGCGCCTGGAAGCCTCGCTCGAACCCGCCGAGGTCGAGTTGCTCGGCGAGTCCGACTTCACCGCCAACCCCTTCCTCGTCAAGGGCTACATCGGCCCGAAGGCGTTGCTGGACAACGGTGTTCGCTACCTCGTCGACCCGCGCGTGGTGGACGGCACGAGCTGGATCACCGGCGCCGACGAAGAAGGAAAGCACGTCTTCGGGCTCGTCGCCGGCCGCGACTTCACCCCCGACGGCACCATCGAGGCTGCAGAGGTCCGCGACGGGGACCCGTCGCCGGACGGCGCCGGCCCGCTCGTCTCGGCGCGCGGCATCGAAATCGGCCACGTCTTCCAGCTCGGCCGCAAGTACACCGACGCGTTCGCGGTCGACGTCCTCGGCGAGAACGGCAAGCCGGTGCGCCCCACCATGGGCTCGTACGGCGTCGGCGTCTCCCGCCTGGTCGCGGTGATCGCCGAACAGCAGCACGACGACAAGGGCCTGCGCTGGCCTGCCGAGGTCGCGCCGTTCGGGGTGCACCTGGTCATCGCGAACAAGGACGACGCGGCCCGCGAGGGCGCCGAGGGCCTGTCCGCCGATCTCGACAAGGCGGGCGTCGAGGTTCTGCTCGACGACCGCAAGGCGTCGCCGGGTGTGAAGTTCAAGGACTCCGAACTGCTGGGTGTGCCGCTCGTCGTCGTCGTCGGACGCGGATGGGCCGAAGGCAACGTCGAGCTGCGTGACCGCTTCACCGGCGAATCCCGCGAAGTGCCGGTCGAGTCGGCGCTGCAGGAGATCCTCGCGGCCGTGCGCGGCTGATCCCTCTCCTTCGGCTCTCGCCTTCAGCCGAGCGAACGTACCGTTCGCTCGGCTGAAGGAGCGGAACGTACCGTTCGCTCGGCGGGCAGGGCAGACTCGGGTCATGACCGACGATCCGACGTGGCAGACGACCGACGCATATCTCACCGACACCCTCATCGGCCCGGACGACGCGCTCGACAGGGCCCTCGCCACGAACGCCGACCAGGGACTGCCGCCGATCGACGTGTCGGCGCCGCAGGGCAAGTTCCTGCACCTGCTCGCCCGGGCGATCGGCGCACGGAAGATCCTCGAGATCGGCACGCTCGGTGGGTACAGCACCATCTGGTTCGCGCGCGCCGTCGGCGAGGCAGGCCGCGTTGTCACCCTCGAATACGAACCGCACCACGCCGAGGTGGCGCGGGGGAATCTGGACCGCGCCGGGGTCGGTGACATCGTCGATATCCGGGTCGGTGCCGCGCTGGATTCACTGCCGGACCTCGGGTCCGAGGCCCCGTTCGACCTGGTGTTCATCGACGCCGACAAGGAGAACAACCCGCGCTACGTGCGTGCGGCTCTGGAACTGTCGCGCCCGGGCACCGTCATCGTCGTCGACAACGTGGTGCGCGGCGGATCGATCACGAACGCCGAACTCGACGACGAGCGCGTGCGGGCGAGCCGTGAGGTGCTCGAACTCATCGCCGCCGAACCGCGGCTCGACGGGACCGCCCTGCAGACGGTCGGCAGCAAGGGGTGGGACGGTTTCGCGCTGGCGCTCGTGACCGGCTGACGCCGCCCCGCCGGCCCCTGATCCGAGCGAATGTACCGCCCGTCTCCTCAGACCGACCGGATGTACCGCTCGCTCGGGAGAAGGCGGGCCGATCAGAACAGCGGGCCGCCCCCGAACACGCTGCGGTGCGACGGCGGCCGGCGGCCGTCGAGGTCGGTCAGGTCGTAGTCGCGGGCGAGTTCGGCGGTGACGAAGGTGTGCCCGCTGCGCTCGGCGAGTTCGGGGTCGTCGGTCAGCGCCGCGACGACGGAGCCGACGAACTCGGGCGACTCGGCGTCCGCGACCGGGAACCCCGCGATGTCGGTGAGGCCGCTCGCGACGATCTTCTCGGTGCGCACGATGCCCGGCCACAGCGACACCGCGTGCACATCGTGTTCGCGCAGTTCGTCGGCCATGTCGAAGGCCATCTTGTCGAGGCCGGCCTTGGAGATCCCGTACAGCACCGAATGCAGGCGGCTGCGGGTGCCGAACGACGAGATGTTGACGATCAGGCCGGTGCGTCGCGGCACCATCATGCGGGCCGCGGCGACCGATGCGACGTAGTGCGCGCGCAATCCGAGCCCGATCAGGCTGTCCCAGTCGTCGAGCGGTCGTTTCCAGAACGGGGTGTCGAACCCGCCGAATCCGCGTGGACCGGCCCACACGTTGTTGACCAGCAGGTCGAGCCGGCCCTCCTGGTCGTCGGCGACCTGCGCGAACACCTTCTCGATCGCCGCGTCGTCGCAGTGGTCGCACGTCAGCGCGTGCCCGCGACCGCCGCGGGCGGTGATCTCCGCTGCAGTCCCGGCCAGGGGAGCGTCGCCGGTGGCGGGTCCCCGTCCGGTCACGTAGACGGTCCACCCGGCACTTCCCAGGGCCAGGGCGATGCCCTTACCGACCCCGCGGGACGCGCCGGTGACCAGCGCGACGCGGGTCACGCCCCGGCCTCACGGCGTCGATCGGTGGTCGGATGAACGGTCTGTTCCGGTCGTGTCGTCGGCACGCTCACGACGGTAGAACACGTTTCTGTTCTTCGGCGGCGAATTCCGAACGACGGGACGATCAGGGCTGACCGGGCAGGGCGACGGTCGGGGGAGCGACACCCAGGTTCGCCCGCCACCGCGCGCCGCGCAGGGCCGTTTCGGTCAGCGCGTCGATCGCGAATCCGCGGGTGGACTCGGAGGTCGCCCGTTCGACGACGGACCGCCACGCGACCGCGACGTCCGTCTCGATCTGCACGGCGAGCTGCGCGGCACTGATCGGGTCGGTCACCGGGAACGGGACGGTGTAGCCGGGCGCGGCGACCGGGGGAGTGACGCTCGCGGCGGTGAGCGCGTCGATCGTGGCGTCGCGGCGCGCCCGATGTGCGGCGGTGTCCTCCGCCACCTCACCGCCGCGGGCCGGATTGGAGAACGCCGCGACGAGGCCGTACCCGAACACGGCGGCGTGTTCGGCGTTCACGGCGTCGACGAGGGCCTGCTGCTCGGCTCCGAGCTGGGGGGAACTCACGGCAGCAGCACCGCCGTCTCGGTCGCGCAGGCGGCACTGACGGACGCGAGCAGGCCCGCGCGGTAACCGCGCAGGGTACGGGCCAGATCCGCGGCGTCGCGCTGGGAACGGGTCAGCCGTTCGCGCAGCAGTTCCACGGTCGGAGTCTCGGCGGGCAGCGTCACGGTCGTCGAGGTGGCCGGGGACGTCGATGTGGCCCCCACCAGTCGTGCGACCTCCGCGTCGAGTGCGTCGGCGTGCGTCGTGCGTTCGGCGCCGATCGTCGCGAGCGCATCGGCCCGCTCGGGTGCCACGGCGACGAGGGCGCCGGCGAGAGCGGCGTCGGTGCGTGCGCGCTGGGCCTGGGCGATCAGCGGATCGGGCTCGCCGTCCTCGTCGGAGGGGGCTCCGCATCCCGTGACGGTGAACACGCCCGCGGTGCCGAGCGCGGCACCGGACCATCGCAGCAGTGTTCGTCGGGACACGGGTGGCAGGTGTGGTGACGTCGGCACCGGACCATGGTGCCAGTCCCGGCGAACCGATCCGGACGCCGGCCTGGTCACGGCACCCCGAAATGCGCGATACCCTTGATACCTGCCGGATCGATCCCCGCACCGGCCGCCTACCGCTGCGACCACAACTGAACGAGGAGCTTGCCGCCATGCCTGTGCCGCCACCGGAGAGGATTGTCGAGCTCGTCTCGGATCTGATCGAGCGTGAGGGTTACGACCTCGAGGACGTCGTCGTCACGGCGGCGGGCAAGCACAGCACGGTCCGGCTCATGGTCGACAGCGACGCAGGTCTCGGCCTCGACGAGGCGGCGCGCCTGAGTCATCTCGTGTCGGAGGCGTTCGACGCGGTGTCGGATTTCGGTGAGTCGCCGTACATGCTCGAGGTGACCAGTCCCGGTATCGGCCGCCCGCTGACGCAGGACCGGCACTGGCGGCGCGCGCAGGGCCGGAAGGCCCGGCTGGATCTGGGGACCGAGACGCTCGTCGGCCGTATCGGCGAACTCGTCGGCGACGAGATCCGCATCGTGGTCCCGGACCGCAACGGCCCGGCCGTCCGCGCGATCCCGCTGGCACAGGTGCGGTCGGCGACGGTCGAGGTGGAGTTCAACCCTCCCAACGCCCGGGAGCTCGAGCTCGCCGGTGGCCTGCCCGACGGCCGGGTGCGCGCGGGGGAACTCGACGAGAACGCGGTCGGGGCGGACGAAGACGGTAGTGACGAAGACGAAGTGAACGAGACGAAGGTGGACAAGTGAATATCGACATCACGGCGCTGAAGGCGCTCGAATCCGAGAAGAACATCCCGTTCGAGGCGCTGATCGAGACGATTTCGACCGCTCTGCTCACCGCCTACCGGCACGTGGACGGTCACCAGCCGCATGCCCGGATCGATCTGGACCGCAAGACCGGCATCGTGCGCGTGATGGCCGAGGAGTTCGACGCCGACGGCAACCTCGTCTCCGAATGGGACGACACTCCGGCGGACTTCGGCCGGATCGCCGCCACGACCGCGCGGCAGGTCATCATGCAGCGCATCCGTGACGCCGAGCACGAACAGCGTTTCGGCGAGTTCGTCACCCACGAGGGCGAGATCGTCGGCGGTGTCGTCCAGCGCGACACCCGCGCGAACGCGCGCGGCATGGTGGTCGTGCGGATCGGCGGCGACAACGGCGCCGAGGGCCTGATCCCGCCGGCCGAGCAGGTGCCGGGCGAAACGTACGAGCACGGCGATCGCATCAAGTGCTACGTCGTGGGCGTGGCGCGCGGCCAGCGTGGACCGCAGATCACCCTGTCGCGGACCCATCCGAACCTCGTCCGTCGGCTGTTCGCGCTCGAGGTTCCGGAGATCGCGGACGGATCCGTCGAGATCGTCGCGGTCGCCCGCGAGGCGGGGCACCGCTCGAAGATCGCGGTGCACTCGCGGGTACCCGGGCTGAACGCGAAGGGTGCGTGCATCGGCCCGATGGGTCAGCGCGTGCGCAACGTGATGCGCGAACTCGGCGAGGAGAAGATCGACATCATCGACTACGACGAGGATCCGGCGCGGTTCGTCGGCAACGCGCTGTCGCCGTCGAAGGTGGTTTCGGTCACGGTCGTCGACCCGGACGCGCGGGCCGCGCGTGTCGTCGTCCCCGACTTCCAGTTGTCCCTCGCGATCGGCAAGGAAGGGCAGAACGCCCGCCTGGCCGCGCGTCTGACCGGATGGCGGATCGACATCCGCAGCGACGCCGCAGCGGGTGATGATGGTCACTCGGGTGCCGCTTCGACAGGCAGGTAGAGGTGGAATGCGGGCTTCCGGACGAATCGGCGGTAGAGTGGTCGATGGTTCAGCATGAGCTGTCTTCGTCACGCGGCGAGCGCACCGGTCCGGTGCGTACCTGTCTCGGGTGTCGGCAGCGATCGCTGACTGCCGATCTGCTGAGGGTCGTGGCACGAGAAGTGGAGCCGAAACGCTTCGTTCTGGTCCCTGATCCCGGGCGCAGACTTCCCGGGCGGGGCGCGTGGTTGCATCCCGTTTCGGAGTGTCTGGGTCAGGCGGAGCGGCGTCGAGCATTCGGCAGAGCGCTGAGGGTGCCCGGAAATCCGGACACGTCGGCGCTCGATCAGCTGGTCGGGTCCGGCGACGGAATATCACTCGGCGTGGCACCGTTGTGAGATCGACAGCAGGGACACCAACGCAGTGACATCGAACTCTGAGAAGAACAGGCACGAACACTCATGAGCACACCGTGAAGCACCAGCGATGAACGTCCATCGGAGATAACCCGAGGTCGTGCGGGCAACCAGCCGCTCGACCTCATCAGTGAGGAGAGCAGTGGCAGGCAAGCCCCGCGTGCACGAGTTGGCGAAAGAACTCGATGTCACAAGCAAGGTCGTACTCGAAAGGCTCAAGGAGCTCGGCGAGTTCGTGAAGTCCGCGTCGTCGACGGTCGAAGCCCCCGTCGCACGTCGTCTGCGTGAATCGTTCGGCAAGACCACGGGCGAAGGCTCGTCGGCCGCCCCGACCCCCGGTCCCAAGCCGGGCGCACCGCGTCCCGGCCCGCGTCCGGCCGCCCCGACCCCGGCAGCTGCAGTACCGGCCCCGGCACCCACCCCGGCGCCGAAGCCCGCGGCAGCAGCTCCCGCGCAGACCCCCACCCCGGCACCGCGTCCCTCGACGGGACCGAAGCCGGGTGCCCCGCGTCCTGCGGCCCCGAAGCCGGCAGCGCCGGCCCCGGCCGCCCAGGCTCCGGCCGCGCAGCCCGCGCCGGCCCCGGCCCCCGGTCCCAAGCCCGGCGGACCGCGTCCCGGCCCGAAGCCGCCACGTGTCGGCAACAATCCCTACTCGTCGGCTCCCGCGGAGCGTCCGGCACCGCGTCCCGGCGCCCCTCGCCCGGGTCAGGGCGGTCCCCGTCCGACGCCCGGCCAGGGTCGTCCCGCGGGCGGTCCGGGTGGGCCCCGTCCCACTCCCGGCCAGGCCGCTCCGCGCCCGGCCGCCGGTCCCGGCGGACCTCGTCCGGCTCCCGGCCAGGGCGGACCGCGTCCGTCTCCGGGCTCGATGCCCCCGCGCCCGAACCCGGGTGCGATGCCGCAGCGTGCGGCACGTCCGGCCGCGACCGGTCGTCCGGGTCGTCCCGGCGCACCGGGTGGTCGTCCGGGCGGCGGTGGCGGCGGCTACCGCGGCGGTGGAGCCGGTGGCGGCGCAGGTGCCGGTGCCGGTGCAGGTGCCGGAGCAGCCGGTGGCTTCCGGGGTCGTCCCGGTGGCGGCGGTGGCGGTGCCGGTCGCGGTGGGCGCGGCGGCACGGCCGGTGCGTTCGGCCGTCCCGGTGGTGCTCCGCGTCGCGGCCGTAAGTCGAAGCGGCAGAAGCGGCAGGAATACGACTCGATGCAGGCACCGGCAGTCGGCGGTGTCCGGCTGCCCCGCGGCAACGGCGAGACCATCCGGCTCGCCCGCGGCGCGTCGCTGTCCGACTTCGCGGAGAAGATCGACGCGAACCCGTCGGCACTGGTCCAGGCGCTGTTCAACCTCGGCGAGATGGTCACCGCCACTCAGTCGGTGAACGACGAGACCCTCGAGCTGCTCGGCTCGGAGATGAACTACGTCGTCCAGGTCGTCAGCCCCGAGGACGAGGACCGCGAGCTGCTCGAATCGTTCGACATCCAGTACGGCGAGGACGAGGGCGGCGAAGAGGACCTGCAGCAGCGTCCGCCGGTGGTGACCGTCATGGGTCACGTCGACCACGGTAAGACCCGACTGCTCGACACGATCCGCAAGGCCAACGTCCGTGAGGCCGAGGCCGGTGGCATCACCCAGCACATCGGCGCCTACCAGGTGCTCACGCACCTCAACGGCGAAGACCGGCTCATCACCTTCATCGACACCCCGGGTCACGAGGCGTTCACCGCCATGCGTGCCCGCGGTGCGAAGTCGACGGACATCGCGATCCTCGTGGTCGCCGCCGACGACGGTGTCATGCCGCAGACGGTCGAGGCGATCAACCACGCCCAGGCGGCCGACGTGCCGATCGTGGTCGCGGTCAACAAGATCGACAAGGAGGGTGCGAACCCTCAGAAGATCCGCCAGCAGCTCACCGAGTACGGCCTGGTCACCGAGGAGTACGGCGGCGACACCATGTTCGTCGACATCTCCGCGAAGCAGGGCCTGAACATCGACCAACTGCTCGAGGCCGTGCTGCTCACTGCCGATGCGGCCCTCGACCTGCGGGCCAACCCGGACATGGAGGCCCAGGGCGTCGCGATCGAGGCTCACCTCGACCGTGGTCGCGGCCCGGTCGCCACCGTGCTGGTCCAGCGCGGCACCCTGCGGGTCGGCGACTCCATCGTCGCCGGCGACGCGTACGGCCGCGTGCGCCGCATGGTCGACGAGCACGGCGAGGACGTCCTGGAGGCTCTGCCTTCGCGTCCGGTCCAGGTCATCGGCTTCACGTCGGTGCCCGGCGCCGGCGACAACCTCGTCGTCGTCGAAGAGGACCGCATCGCCCGGCAGATCGCCGACCGCCGCAATGCGCGCAAGCGCAACGCGCTGGCCGCGAAGAGCCGCAAGCGGATCTCCCTCGAGGATCTGGATGCCGCGCTCAAGGAGCACAACGAGCTCAACCTCATCCTCAAGGGCGACAACTCGGGTACCGTCGAGGCCCTCGAAGAAGCGCTCATGGGGATCGAGATCGACGACGAGGTGCGCCTGCGGGTCATCGACCGCGGTGTCGGTGGTGTCACCGAGACCAACGTCAACCTGGCTGCTGCCTCCAACGCGGTGATCATCGGCTTCAACGTCCGTGCCGAAGGCAAGGCGACGGAGCTGGCGAACCGCGAGGGCGTCGACATCCGCTACTACTCGATCATCTACCAGGCGATCGACGAGGTGGAGAAGGCCCTCAAGGGCATGCTCAAGCCGATCTACGAAGAGGTCGAGCTCGGCCGCGCCGAGATCCGCGCCATCTTCAAGTCCTCGAAGGTCGGCAACATCGCGGGTTGCCTCGTGCAGTCCGGCATCGTCAAGCGCAACGCGAAGGCACGGTTGCTCCGCGACAACAACGTCGTCGCCGAGACCGTCACCATCTCGTCGCTGCGCCGCGAGAAGGACGACGTCACCGAGGTCCGCGAGGGCTACGAGTGCGGTATGACGATCACCTACTCCGACATCAAGGTCGGCGACGTGATCGAGGCCTACGAGCTGCGCGAGAAGCCGCGCGACTGACGGCACTGCCGTCGGGTGACAGCTGACGGCACCGCCGTCGGGTGACAACTGACGGCACCGCCGTCGGGGCGGCGGGCGAGCAATCGTCCGCCGCCCCGACGTGTCAGCGCCCCGCTTCCCGGGGTATCCGTGCCGGGAGTCCAGACAGGAGGTCCGGTGTTCGTAGGCGCACTCGAACTGGATGTGCTGCTCGGTGACGTGCACTCCCTCAAAAGCAAGCGGTCGATGATCCGGCCGGTCCTCGCGGAACTGCGCCGGTTCGGGGTCTCGGCCACCGAAGCCGGGCATCAGGACCTGCACCGCCGCGCCCTGCTGGGGGTGGCATCGGCAGGTCCCGACGTCGGGCACGTCACCGACATCCTCGACCGGTGCGAACGCCTCGTCGCGGCCCGCCCCGAGTTGCAGTTGCTCGCAGCCCGCCGAAGAATTTTCGGTCCGGAAGACTGACCGGACGCCACAACGACACAGCCGCCCGCGGCTGAACACGACAGCCGCACCGCGGCGGAACACGACAGCCGCACCGCGGCGGACACAACAGCCGCACCGCGGCGAGGAGAGGAAGCGACTGACATGGCCGATCCAGCACGGGCCCGTCGTCTCGCCAAGCGCATCGCCACCATCGTGGCCACCGCGATCGATCACGAGATCAAGGATCCGCGGCTCGCGTTCGTCACGATCACCGATGCGAAGGTGACTGCCGACCTGCACGACGCCACCGTGTACTACACCGTGCGCGGAGCGGACCTCGACTCCGAGCCCGATCTCGCCGCGGCTGCCGCCGGCCTCGAGAAGGCCAAGGGAGTGCTCCGGACCAAGGTCGGCGCCGGGACCGGCGTGCGTTTCACACCCACCCTCACGTTCGTGACCGACACGGTGCCGGACACCGCCCGCCACATGGAGGAGCTGCTGGCCCGCGCCCGCGCCGCCGACGAGGCGGTCGCCAAGGCCCGCGAAGGTGCATCGCCCGCCGGCGAGGCCGATCCGTACAAGGAACCGCGTGAGCGAGACGCCGCCGGCGACGAATAGAACCGTCATGTCCGACATCACCTCGCCCGACAGCATCCCGTCCTCGACCGCCGTGGATCTCGGCGGTGCCGTCGAGCTGCTGGACGCGGCGACGTCCGTGACGGTGCTGTGCCACGTCCAGCCCGATGCGGACACCCTCGGTAGCGGCCTCGCGCTGGGGCTGGCGTTCGAACGCCGCGGCGTGCCCGTACAGGTCGCGTTCGGATCGCCCGACGACGTGCCCGGCTCGATGCGGGAGCTGCCGGGTCTGCACCTGGTGACGCCCGCCGCGGAAGTGCGGGAGACCGTCGACCTGCTCGTCACCGTGGACTGCGGCACGGCAGGGCGTCTCGGGCGGCTCGCGCCGCGGCTGCACGGCTCCACGCGCACGCTCGTCATCGACCACCACCGGTCGAACACCAGGTTCGGCACCCACGACCTCATCGAACCGGACGCCGAAGCGACCGCTGCGGTCCTCGCCGACCTCTTCGACGTGTGGGGCGTCGAGATCGACGCGGATCTCGCGCACTGCCTGTTCGCCGGGCTCGTCACCGACACGGGATCGTTCCGGTGGGGCCGGGCGAGCTCGCACCTGCTGGCCGAACGGCTCCTCTCGACCGGCATCGACGGCGCCCGCATCACCCGGCAGCTGCTCGACACCCATCCGTTCGGATGGCTGCCGATGCTGTCGGCGGTGCTCGCGACCGCGACGCTCGTCCCGGAGGCCGCCGGCGGTCGGGGTCTCGTCCACGCGACCGTGATGCGCGCGGATTCCGCGCACCTGCGTTCCGAGGAGATCGAAAGCGTCATCGACATCGTGCGGACCACCGCCGAGGCCGAGGTCGCCGCCGTCTTCAAGGAGGTCGGTTCCGGGGTGTGGACGGTGTCGCTGCGCTCGAAGGACGGGATCGACGTCTCGCTCGTCGCTGCGCGGCTCGGGGGTGGGGGACACCGCGCCGCCGCCGGCTACACCGCTCACGGCGATCGCACCGAGATCGTGGCGGAACTGCGTGACGCCCTCGGCTGATCGCGTCGTGTCCGAGGTTTCGGCGAAACGGATCCTCGGGCTCGCTCTGCCCGCGCTGGGGGTACTCGCCGCCGAACCGCTGTACCTGCTGTTCGACATCGCCGTCGTCGGCCGCCTCGGGGCACTGGCCCTGGCCGGGCTGGCCGTGGGCGGGCTGATCCTCGCGCAGGTCAGCACCCAGTTGACGTTCCTGTCGTACGGAACCACGTCCCGGGCTGCCCGGTTCCACGGTGCCGACCGGCACACCGACGCCGTCGGCGAGGGCGTGCAGGCGACCTGGCTGGCGCTCGGTGTCGGCGCCGTCGTGCTGGTCGTCGGGCAGGTGCTCGCCGGTCCGGTCGCCGGCCTGATCGCCGGGGACGGCGACATCGCCGGATCGGCCGTGACGTGGCTGCGCATCGCCCTGTTCGGGGCCCCGCTGATCCTCGTCACCCTTGCCGGGAACGGGTGGATGCGCGGCGTCCAGGACACCGCGCGGCCGCTGCGCTATGTCGTCGTCGGGCTGGCCTTGTCGGCGGTGCTGTGCCCGCTGCTCGTCCACGGCCTGCTCGGTGCGCCCCGATGGGAACTGGCCGGCTCGGCCGTCGCCAACGTGGCCGGACAGGCGGTGTCCGCGGCACTGTTCCTGCGGGCGCTGCTACGCGCGGGAGTGCCGCTGAAACCTCGGCGAACGATCATCGGCGCGCAACTGCGGCTCGGACGCGACCTCGTCGCCCGCAGCCTCGCCTTCCAGGCGTGCTTCCTGTCGGCCGCCGCGGTCACCGCGCGTTTCGGAGCCGCCGCGGTCGCCGCGCACCAGGTGGTGTTGCAACTGTGGAATTTCGTGGCGCTGACGCTCGATTCGCTCGCGATCGCCGCGCAGGCGCTGGTCGGGGCGGCGCTCGGATCCGCGGACCGGGGCGGCGCCCATCGCCTGGCGTGGCGGATCACGGCCTGGTCGACGGTCTTCGCGGCGGTGCTCGCGCTGCTGTTCCTGCTCGGCAGCGAGGTGATCCCCGGTCTGTTCACCGGCGACGACGCGGTACTCGATCAGATCGGTGTCGCGTGGTGGTTCTTCGTGGCGATCATGCCCGCGGCGGGTGTGGTGTTCGCGCTCGACGGAGTGCTGCTCGGCGCCGGCGACGCCGCGTTCCTGCGGACCGCGACGCTGGCGTCCGCGCTTCTCGGGTTCCTGCCGCTCATCTGGTGCTCACTCGTGTGGGACTGGGGTCTGGCGGGAATCTGGACCGGCCTTACGGTGTTCATCGTGTTTCGGATGGTGGCCGTCGTCTGGCGGACGCTGTCGGGACGATGGATGGTGACGGGAGCGGACCGGCAGGCGCGGTCCCTCGAACAGACGGAAGCGGAGGGGTAGAGCCGGTGGCGAAGCTGTGGGCGGTCAGCGACATCCATGTCGGGCACAAGGGCAACCGGCCCGTCACCGAGGACATCGTCCCGGAATCGCCGGACGACTGGCTGATCCTCGCCGGGGACGTCGCCGAGAAGAGCGACGACATCCGGTGGGCGCTGAAACTGCTGCGCAGCCGCTTCGCGAAGGTCGTCTGGGTGCCCGGCAACCACGAACTGTGGACCACGGCGAAGGACTCCGTGCAGATGCGTGGCGTCGCCCGCTACGACTATCTGGTCACCATGTGCCGGGAACTCGACGTGATCACCCCCGAAGACCCGTTCCCGGTGTGGGAGGGCGACGGGGGACCGGTGGTGCTGGTTCCGATGTTCCTGCTCTACGACTACTCGTTCCTGCCCGAGGGAACCACGACGAAGGCCGAGGGGCTCGCGCTGGCCCGGGACCGCAACGTCGTCGCGACCGACGAATTCCTGCTCGCCCCCGACCCGTACCTGACGCGTGACGCCTGGTGCCAGGCGCGCCTGGAGCGGACGCGGGAACGGCTCGACGCCCTGGATCCGGCGCTGCCGACGGTGCTGATCAATCATTTCCCGCTGGTGCGCGAGCCGACCCGGATGCTGTTCTACCCGGAGTTCGCTCTGTGGTGCGGCACCACCGACACCGCGGACTGGCACCTGCGCTACCGGGCGCTGTGTTCGGTGTACGGCCACCTGCACATCCCGCGCACCACCTACTACGACGGCGTGCGGTTCGAGGAGGTCTCGGTCGGCTACCCGCGCGAATGGCAGCGACGCGGCCTCCCCGATCAGGTGCTGCGGCAGATCCTGCCGGTCCCGGACTATCCGCCGGGCACTCTGAACAAGTGGGGCGGGCACTTCACGGTGACACCCGAGATGGAAGCGGAAGTGGAGAAGATGCGCGCACAGCGAGCGCGGGAACTACAGCGAGCGAAGGGACTGCGGTGACGGAGACGACCCGGAACATCCCCGACGCGTCCGAGACCCTGATCGGACGGATCCTGCCGGACGGCGTCGTCGCCGCCGAACTGTTCGAGGACCCGCCGGGTCTGGCGCCGCACCCGCAGGAGGAGGCGCTCATCGCGAAGGCCGTCGAGAAGCGTCGCCGGGAGTTCATCGGCGCACGGCACTGCGCGCGGCAGGCGATGCGACGGCTCGGTGTCGATCCGTCGCCGGTCCTCAAGGGCGAGCGAGGCGTACCGCTGTGGCCGCGCGGGGTCGTCGGCAGCCTCACGCACTGCGAGGGCTACCGGGGTGCCGTGCTCGGGTACTCGCTGCAGGTGCGGTCGGTGGGCATCGACGCCGAACCGCACGACGTGCTCCCGGACGGGGTGCTGCCCGCGGTGAGCCTCGAACCGGAACGCGACTGGCTCGCCGCCGCCCCCGACGACGACGTGCACTGGGACCGTGTGCTGTTCTGCGCGAAGGAAGCCACCTACAAGGCGTGGTTCCCGCTGACCGGCCGGTGGCTCGGCTTCGAAGACGCCCACATCACCTTCACCCGCGACGACAGCGCGGCGGGCGCGGTCGCGTCGGGGTCGTTCCGGTCGCAGCTGCTCGTGCCCGGCGACACCCGGGACGGGGCGCCGGTGTCGAAGTTCGACGGCCGCTGGCTGGTCGCCGACGGACTGGTGCTCACCGCCATCGCGGTGCGCTGAACCGGAGGTGGCAGAATCGGGCCACGTGTCTGCCACCGAGAATCCCGCCCTGGCCAATGCCGGTCTGCTCGTCGTCGACAAGGACCCGGGCATGACGAGTCACGACGTCGTGGCCCGCTGCCGGCGCCTGCTCGGCACCCGCAAGGTGGGGCACGCGGGCACCCTCGACCCGATGGCGACGGGCGTGCTCGTCCTCGGGGTGGAACGGGCCACGAAGATGCTCGGCCTGCTGTCGTTGACCACCAAGTCGTACACCGCGACGATCCGCCTCGGGCAGAGCACCGTCACCGACGACGCGGAAGGCGAGACGGTCGCGACCACCGATGCATCCGGCGTCACCGACGAGGAGATCGCCGCCGCGGTCGCCGCGTTGACCGGCGACATCGAGCAGGTGCCGGCGAGTGTCAGTGCGATCAAGGTAGACGGCAAGCGCGCCTACGCGCGGATGCGGGAGGGCGAGACCGTCGAGCTGGCCGCGCGGCCGGTGACGGTGTCGCGGTTCGACGTGTGCGCGCGGCGCGACCTCCCCGAGCAGGGATTCGTCGATCTCGACGTCGAGGTGGACTGCTCGTCCGGCACCTACATCCGCGCGCTCGCCCGCGATCTCGGTGCGGCGCTCGGGGTCGGCGCGCACCTGACGGCGCTGCGCCGCACGAAGGTCGGCCCGTTCGGGCTCGAGCACGCGCGCACCCTCGAACAACTCGCCGACGATCCCGCGCTGAGCCTCGACATCGACGCCGCGGCCCGCACCGCGTTCGCGTGCCGCACGATCAGCGACGCCGAGGCCGCGCTGCTCGCGAACGGCCGCTGGCTCGAACCGATCGGCATGCCGGGCGTGTACGCGGCGATCGACGCACAGGGCCGCGCGGCGGCACTGCTGCAGGAGAAGGGCAAGCGCGCGTCCGCGGTGTTCGTGGTGCGGCCGTCCAACCTGTGAACTGGACGAGTCTGTGAGCTAGACGAGCCAGATGGCGTCGGCGGCGGGGTTGCCGAGGTCGACGGTGCGGTTCGGGTCGCCGCCGATGCTCACCGCGACCGTGCCGGCGAAGTCGCGACGCTCGATCACCCGGATCTCGGTGTCGAGCGCGATCCCGACGTCGTCGAAGTAGCGCAGCATCGCCGGATCGTTGTCCGAGATGCGGGCGACGCGTCCGAACTCCCCGGCGGCGAACGAGCTCAACGGGCGCGCCGGTGGGGTGGGGATCGTGCCGTCCGGGGTGGGGATCGGGTCCCCGTGCGGATCCCGTTCGGGGAAACCGAGTTTCGCGTCGAGTGCGGCGATCATCCGCTCGGAAACCGCGTGTTCGAGCACCTCGGCCTCGTCGTGCACCTCGTCCCACCTGTAGCCGAGTTCGCGGACCAGGAAAGTCTCGATGAGCCGGTGCCGGCGGACCATCGCGACGGCGGCCGCGCGGCCCGACTCGGTCAGCGAGATCGCACCGTACCGTTCGTGGTCGAGCAGGCCCTGGTCGCACAGCCGGCGCACGGCCTCGGAGACGGTGGATGCGGACACGCCGAGTTTCTCGGCGAGCAGCTTCGTGGAGACCTTCTCGCCGGACCATTCCTGCACGGTCCAGATGACCTTCAGGTAGTCCTGTGCGACGGAGGTCAGCGCTCCCGTCGTCGTATTCGTCTCGCTCCTGCCAGGCACCTGCCCAGCTTAGGCAACTCTCACCTCGGAATCACCTTTGTCCGGGATTGCCCGCGAGCGGCGGACCGCGGCCGTCACCACGCCCTGGCGGGGTGCGAACAGGTACGCGGCCGCGAACACCACCGCCTGCGCGAGCACCACGACACCGCCGGTCGACGCGTCGGAGTAGTAGCTCGTGTACACCCCGACGATCGACGACGCGACCGCGAGAGCCGGCGCGAGGATCAGCATCCGGGAGATCCGGTCGGTGAGCAGGTACGCGGTCGCACCCGGAATGATGAGCACGGCGACGACCAGAATCACTCCCACGGCCTGGATGGCCGCGACGATCGTGACCGCCAGCAACGCCAGGAGCAGCGCCGACAGCCGTGCAGGGGAGATACCCAGCGCGTGGGCCTGGACGCGGTCGAAGGCGAACAGCGTCAGGTCCCGGCGCTTGACGACGAGCACCGCGAACACGACTGCGGCGAGCATCGACACCTGCCACACATCGGCGGTGGCCAGCCCGAGCAGGTTGCCGAACAGGACGTGATGGAGATCCACCTGGCTGGGGTTCTTCGAGATCAGCACCACCCCGAGCGCGAAGAGCGTGGTGAACACCACGCCGATCGCAGCGTCCTCCTTGACTCTGGTGGTGCCGCGCACCAGCCCGATCAACGCCACCGCGATCCCCGCGAACAGCAACGCGCCGATCGCGAACGGCGCGCCCACGAGGTAGGCGAGGACCACGCCGGGCAGCACCGCGTGTGAGACCGCGTCACCCATCAACGACCACCCGATGAGCACGAGCCAGCAGCTGAGCAGGGCGCACACGACGGTCGCGGCGATCGCGACGATCAGAGCGCGTTGCATGAACCCGTACTGCAGGGGTTCGACGAGCAGATCGAGCATCACCAGGCCTCCCTCTTCGACAGCGTCGCCGCATCGCCGGCCAGGGGGTCGACGCCGAACGCGCGCGCCAGGTTCTCGGGGCGCAGCACCTCGGCGGGGGTGTCGTGGACGAGCAGCCGCCGTTGCAGCAGCGCGGCTTCGTCGCACAGCCGGTCGAGTCCGGCGAGGTCGTGCGTGGCGACGAGGACGGTGTGACCGGCGTCGGCGAGGGAGCGGATCACCGCGGTCAGCGCGAACTCGGTGCTCTTGTCGACACCGGCGAACGGTTCGTCGAGCAGCAGCAGCGGGGCGCCCTGCGCGATGGCGCGTGCCACGAACACCCGTTTGCGCTGCCCACCGGACAGCTGCCCGATCTGCCGGTTCGCGAACTCGGTCATCTGCACGCGGTCGAGGGCGTCCGCGACCGCGTCGTGGTCGGCGGGCCGGGGCCTGCGCATGGTGCCCTGGTGTCCGTAGCGGCCGGTCATCACGACCTCCCGCACGACGATGGGGAAGTCCCAGTCGACGGATTCGGACTGCGGGACGTACGCGACCGAGGCGGTGCGGCGGGCGGCGGCGGGTTCGGCCCCGGCGATCGTGACGCGGCCCGCGCTGGGGCGCACGATGCCCATGACGGTCTTGAAGAGGGTGGACTTGCCGGATCCGTTGGTGCCGACCAGTCCGCACACCCGGCCGCGGGCGAGGGTGAGGGTGACGTCGTCGAGCGCGGTGACGGTCCCGTAGCGGACGGTGATGCCGTCGAGAGCGAGGGCGGCGGGGGCGGCGTTCGTCGTGCCGGTCGTGTCGGCGGTCACGATGCCAGTCCCTTCGTGACGGTGCGGACGTCGTGGCGCAGCAGGTCGAGATAGGTCGGGACCGGCCCGTCGGGTTCGGAGAGCGAGTCGACGTAGAGGATGCCGCCGAACTCGGCGCCGGTGTCGGCGGCGACCTGACGCTGTGCCTTGTCCGAGACGGTGGATTCGCAGAAGACCGCGGGCACGCGGTTGGCGCGCACGAAGTCGACGGTCCGGGCGATCTGCTGCGGGGTGCCCTGCTGGTCGGCGTTGACCGCCCACAGGTAGGCCTCGCGGAGGCCGGCGTCGCGCGTGAGATAGCTGAACGCGCCCTCGCACGTGACCAGGGCCCGCTGCTGCTCGGGCAGTACGGCGAGGCCGGCGATCAGTTCGTCGTGCACGAGCTGGAGCTCGTCCTTGTAGGCGGCGGCATTCGCGGTGAAGTCGGCGGCGTGCTCCGGCGCGATCCGCGAGAGCGCCGCGGCGATGTTGTCGACGTAGATCCGGGCGTTGAGCGGTGACATCCACGCGTGGGGGTTGATACGGCCGGCGTAGGCGTCCTCACTGATCGGCAGCGGCGCCACCCCGTCGCTGAGGACGGCGTGCTCTGCGTGGGTGTCGGCGAGGAACTGCTCGAACCACCGCTCGAGACCGAGGCCGTTGTCGAGGACGAGGTCCGCGTCGGCGGCGTGCCGGAGGTCGCCGGGGGTCGGTTCGTATCCGTGGATCTCGGCCCCGACCTTGGTGATGGATTCGACGCGGACGTGCTCGCCCGCGACGTTGCGTGCCATGTCCGCCAGCACGGTGAAGGTCGTCAGCACCAGCGGGCGTTCGTTGTCCGCGGGGGCGGTCGCGGTGCACGAGGTCACGACGGCGACCGTCGCGGCAGCCACAAATATTTTGATCGCTCCAACGAAAATGTTCGGCACACCGAAATTATGTGTGCAGACGGCCCTGATGTCCATCCGCGCTCCGTGACCCACACTGCATCGCGAGTCGGAAGTGACCCGTTCGAGCCGGGGCCGTAGGCTGCCCGTTGTGCAGAGATGGCGAGGCCTCGAGGAAATACCTGCGGACTGGGGTCGTTGTGTACTGACGATCGGCGTGTTCGACGGAGTGCACCGCGGACATCAGCAGCTGATCACGCGGGCGGTGAAATCCGCCAAGGAACGCGGAATCCCCAGTGTGCTCATGACATTCGATCCACATCCGATGGAAGTGGTGCGACCGGGCAATCATCCGGCCCAGCTGACGACGCTGGCGCGTCGCGCCGAACTCGCCGAGGAGCTCGGCGTCGACGTCTTCTGCGTCATGCCGTTCACACCGGAGTTCATGAAGCTGAGCCCGGAGCGGTACGCCCACGAGATCCTCGTCGAGCGGTTGCACGTCGCCGAGGTCGTGGTCGGCGAGAACTTCACCTTCGGAAAGAAGGCCGCGGGCACCGTCGAGCTGCTGCGGACGATCGGGGAGCGGTTCGGGTTCGCGGTCGACGCTCAGACCCTGCTCGCCGAACACGCGGTCACGTTCTCCTCGACCTACATCCGCTCCTGCGTCGATGCCGGTGACGTGGTGGCCGCCGCGGACGCGCTCGGTCGCCCGCACCGCGTCGAAGGGGTCGTCGTGCACGGCGACGGACGCGGACGCGACCTGGGGTTCCCGACCGCGAACGTGGCCCCGCCTATGCACTCGGCGATCCCGGCGGACGGCGTGTACGCCGCGTGGTTCACGGTCCTGGGGCCCGGCCCGACTCTCGGCACCGTGGCGCCGGGGGAGCGCTACGGCGCGGCGGTGTCGGTCGGCACCAACCCGACGTTCTCCGGCCGTGCCCGCACGGTCGAGGCGTTCGTGCTCGATCAGGAGGCCGACCTCTACGGCCAGCACGTCGCGGTCGACTTCGTCGAGCGCCTGCGCGGCATGGAGAAGTTCGACTCGATCGAGGCACTCGTGTCGGCCATGCACGGCGACGCCGACCGCGCCCGCGACGTCCTCGCCCGCGCCGCCGACTCCGCCTGATACCGGGTCGTGTCTCGTTGTGGCGGTGGGAGCCGCCACAACGGCACACCGGGCGGGGGCCCCGTCGGCTCTGGTAGCCTGGATTCTTGGTGTGTGCTGCGGTTCGCGGTGGCCGCACCGGCGGGTCTCGTGCCCGCTTTCGTATCACGCGGACGTCAGTGATCAGGAGTATCCCAGTGGCATTGACCACCGAGCAGAAGAAGCAGATCCTCGGCGAGTACGGCCTCCACGAGACCGACACCGGTTCGCCGGAGGCGCAGGTGGCACTGCTCACCAAGCGCATCGTCGATCTGACCGAGCACCTGAAGAAGCACAAGCACGACCACCACTCCCGCCGCGGCCTGCTGCTGCTGGTCGGTCGTCGTCGCCGCCTCCTCAAGTACGTCGAGAAGGTCGACGTCGAGCGTTACCGCTCGCTCATCCAGCGTCTGGGCCTGCGTCGCTGACGCAGACCCCGAGCAAGACGATCTGCGTACGCTGATCTCTGCCGGTAGCCGACGGGAATGCCTCTAGACTGGCCTCGTCGGCTACCGGTGTTTGCGCCGGAAGACCGGCAAACGCCGCCTGGGTAGGCGGCGAACCGTATGCGCCGACGGTGTCGGTCCTCGGTAGTGACCCTCCGACCCCCGGTCATCCGGGACCGGAGGGTTTCGATCGACGACCGCCTCCGCGAGTCGGTGCGCAGCCGTGGCCAAGGGGGCCGTGGCGCCCACGCGGGTACGGCGAAGACGAAGAGGGAAGAGAAGACACAGAGATGACCAGCACCACTGCAGTCGAGGTCGACGAGGGCGTGTTCGAGACCGCCGCGACCATCGACAACGGGGCCTTCGGCACCCGCACCATTCGTTTCGAGACCGGCCGCCTGGCGCAGCAGGCCGCCGGTTCCGTCGTCGCCTACCTGGACGACGAGACCATGCTGCTGTCGGCCACCAGCGCCTCCAAGCAGCCCAAGGAGCACTTCGACTTCTTCCCGCTGACGGTGGACGTCGAGGAGCGCATGTACGCCGCGGGCCGTATCCCCGGCTCGTTCTTCCGTCGTGAGGGCCGTCCCTCGACCGACGCCATCCTGACCTGCCGCCTCATCGACCGTCCGCTGCGCCCGTCGTTCGTCGACGGCCTCCGCAACGAGATCCAGGTCGTCGTGACGGTGCTGAGCCTGAACCCGAACGACCTGTACGACGTCGTCGCGATCAACGCCGCGTCCGCGTCCACCCAGATCGCGGGCCTGCCGTTCTCCGGCCCGGTCGGTGGCGTGCGCATCGCGCTGATCACCTCGGCCGAGAACAAGACCGGCCAGTGGGTCGCTTTCCCGACCGTCGAGCAGCTCGAGAACGCCGTGTTCGACATGGTCGTCGCGGGCCGCATCGTCGCCGGTGGCGACAACCCGGACACCGCCGACGTCGCGATCATGATGGTCGAGGCCGAGGCCACCGAGAACGTCATCGCACTGATCGACGGTGGCGCGCAGGCGCCGACCGAGGCGATCGTGGCGCAGGGCCTCGAGGCCGCCAAGCCGTTCATCGCCCGCCTGTGCATCGCGCAGCAGCAGCTCGCCGCCGCCGCCGCGAAGCCCACCGGTGAGTTCCCGCTGTTCCCGGCGTACGAGTCCGACGTGTACGCCGCCGTCGAGGCCGCCGCGTCCGAGAAGCTCGCCGAGGCGCTGACCATCGCCGGCAAGCAGGAGCGCGACGACCGCACCGACGAGATCAAGGTCGAGATCCTCGAGCAGGTCGCCCCGAGCTTCGAGGGTCGTGAGAAGGAGATCGGCGCGGCGTTCCGTTCGCTGACCAAGAAGCTGGTCCGCCAGCGCATCCTGCGCGACCAGTTCCGCATCGACGGCCGCGGCATCACCGACATCCGCGCGCTCTCGGCCGAGGTCGCGGTCGTCCCCCGCGCCCACGGTTCGGCACTGTTCGAGCGCGGCGAGACCCAGATCATGGGTGTCACCACCCTGGACATGATCAAGATGGCGCAGCAGGTCGACTCGCTCGGTCCCGAGACCAGCAAGCGCTACATGCACCACTACAACTTCCCGCCCTACTCGACCGGTGAGACCGGCCGCGTCGGTTCGCCGAAGCGTCGCGAGATCGGCCACGGCGCTCTCGCCGAGCGCGCTCTCGTGCCGGTGCTGCCGAGCCAGGAGGAGTTCCCGTACGCGATCCGTCAGGTGTCCGAGGCTCTCGGCTCCAACGGTTCGACGTCGATGGGCTCGGTGTGTGCCTCCACGCTGTCGCTGCTCAATGCCGGTGTGCCGCTGAAGGCCCCGGTCGCGGGCATCGCGATGGGCCTGGTCTCCGACGAGGTCGACGGTGAGACCCGCTACGTGGCGCTGACCGACATCCTCGGTGCCGAGGACGCGTTCGGCGACATGGACTTCAAGGTCGCCGGCACCAAGGACTTCGTGACCGCCCTGCAGCTCGACACCAAGCTCGACGGCATTCCGTCGCAGGTGCTGGCGGGTGCGCTCTCGCAGGCCCACGACGCTCGCGCCACGATCCTCGAGGTCATGGCCGAGGCCATCGACACGCCGGACGAGATGAGCCCGTTCGCGCCGCGCATCACCACCATCAAGGTTCCGGTGGACAAGATCGGCGAGGTCATCGGCCCCAAGGGCAAGATGATCAACTCGATCACCGAGGAGACCGGCGCCAACATCTCCATCGAGGACGACGGCACCGTCTACGTCGGTGCGGCGGACGGCCCGTCCGCGCAGGCCGCGATCGACAAGATCAACGCCATCGCCAACCCGCAGCTCCCGAAGGTGGGCGAGCGTTTCCTCGGCACCGTGGTCAAGACCACGGCGTTCGGCGCGTTCGTCTCGCTGCTCCCGGGCCGCGACGGTCTGGTGCACATCAGCAAGCTGGGCAACGGCAAGCGGATCGCGAAGGTCGAGGACGTCGTGAACGTCGGCTCGAAGATCCGGGTCGAGATCGCCGACATCGACAACCGCGGCAAGATCAGCCTGGTTCCGGTCGAGGACGACGCGGCGGCCGCGCCGGCCGAGGGCGCCGAGAACGCGGAGGGCTGATCGCCCCTCGCGCAGTGTGATACCACACGGTTCGAAAGACCCGCCCCGGAAGGACTCAAGTCCTTCCGGGGCGGGTTTCTTTGTACCCGGGGATTGTTCGGACTGCTGTCCCGAACCCCTAGGGTATTTGTACTATGTTGTGCTGCAACGTAATTCGTAATCATAATCCGGTATTCGTCCGTGCGGAAGGGGTTGCGGAGAACCGGTCCGGAATTCACAATCCGCGAAGGCTGTAACTTTTCCCCCAAAATTGCGCCAAGATCACCCCAGGGTGGTTTCGTGGGTGACGTGAACACGGCAACGACGCCGGGTGCCGGACTTGGGCGGGGTTTCAACCTCGCCCTCGCCACCTGGGTATCAGCGATCAACTTCTGGGCCTGGAACATGATCGGCCCGCTGTCCACCACCTATGCGGGCGACCTGTCGCTCAGCAGCACGCAGGCGTCGCTGCTGGTCGCGACCCCGATCCTGGTCGGGGCGCTGGGCCGGATCGTCGTCGGATCGCTCACCGACCGCTACGGCGGCCGGATCATGTTCATCGCGATCTCGCTGGCGTCGATCCTGCCGGTGCTCGCGGTCGGCATCGCGGGCGCCGCCGGTTCGTATCCGCTGCTGCTGGTCTTCGGGTTCTTCCTCGGCGTCGCGGGCACGATCTTCGCCGTCGGTATCCCGTTCGCGAACGCCTGGTACGAACCGGCCCGCCGCGGCTTCGCGACCGGGGTGTTCGGTGCCGGCATGGTCGGCACCGCGCTCTCGGCGTTCTTCACGCCGCGGTTCGTGAACTGGTTCGGCCTCCTGGCCACCCACGTCATCATCGCGATCGCGCTCGCGGTGACCGCGGTCGTGTGCATCCTGACGATGCGCAACTCGCCCGATTTCGCTCCCAACACCGATCCGGTGGTGCCGAAGCTGACCGCAGCCCTCAAGCTCGGGGTCACCTGGGAGATGTCGTTCCTGTACGCGATCGTCTTCGGCGGCTTCGTCGCCTTCAGCAACTACCTGCCGACCTACATCAAGACGATCTACGACTTCTCCGCCGTCGACGCGGGCGCGCGCACTGCGGCGTTCGCGCTGGCCGCGGTGATCGCCCGGCCGTTCGGCGGCGCGCTCTCGGACCGCATCCCGCCGAAGTACGTGGTGCTCGCGTCCCTCGCCGGCACCGCGGTGACGGCGTTCGTCGCGATCTTCCAGCCGCCGCCGGACGTCTGGTCGGCCGCGACGTTCATCCTGCTCGCGCTGTTCCTCGGCGTCGGTACCGGTGGTGTGTTCGCCTGGGTCGCCCGCCGTTCGCCCGCCAGCTCGGTCGGATCGGTCACCGGCATCGTCGCCGCGGCCGGCGGCCTCGGCGGCTACTTCCCGCCGCTGGTGATGGGTGCGACCTACGACAGCGTCGACAACGACTACACGATCGGTCTGCTGCTCCTGGTGGCCACCGCGCTGATCGCCCTGGCCTACACCGCGCTGCGGCTCCACGCCCACGAACCTGCGCGCGATCCCGCCGCCTGACGACCACCTCCGGAAGGAACCACTGTGAACGCTCCCCACATCGGCGGTCCCGTCGAAGAACTGCTGCAGCGCAGCGGACGATTCTTCACCCCGGGTGAGATCTCGGACGACGGCCGCACCGTGACCCGCCAGGGCGGCCGCGAAGGCGACGTCTTCTACCGCGATCGCTGGAGCCACGACAAGGTGGTGCGCTCGACGCACGGCGTCAACTGCACCGGTTCGTGCTCGTGGAAGATCTACGTCAAGGACGGCATCATCACCTGGGAGACCCAGCAGACCGACTACCCGTCGGTCGGCCCGGACCGCCCCGAGTACGAGCCGCGCGGCTGCCCCCGCGGTGCCGCGTTCTCCTGGTACACCTATTCGCCGACGCGGGTGCGCTATCCGTACGCCCGCGGTGTGCTCGTGGAGATGTACCGCGAAGCCAAGGCCCGTCTCGGCGACCCGGTCCTCGCGTGGGCGGACATCCAGTCCGATCCCGAACGGCGCCGCCGCTACCAGCGGGCACGCGGCAAGGGCGGGCTGGTGCGGGTGAGCTGGGCCGAGGCCACCGAGATGATCGCCGCCGCCCACGTCCACACCATCAAGGAGTACGGCCCGGACCGGGTCGCCGGTTTCTCGCCGATTCCCGCGATGTCGATGGTGTCGTTCGCCGCCGGCTCCCGGTTCATCGAACTGCTCGGCGGTGTGATGACCTCGTTCTACGACTGGTACGCCGACCTGCCGGTCGCCTCGCCGCAGGTGTTCGGCGACCAGACCGACGTGCCCGAATCGGGGGACTGGTGGGACGCGGCCTATCTCCTCATGTGGGGATCGAACGTACCGGTCACCCGCACCCCCGACGCGCACTGGATGGCGGAGGTCCGGTACCGCGGCACCAAGGTTGTAACGGTCAGCCCCGACTACGCCGACAACACCAAGTTCGCCGACGAATGGATGCCGTGCGCGGCTGGCACCGACGGCGCCCTCGCCATGGCCATGGGCCACGTGATCCTCAACGAGTGCTTCGTGCGGGAGCGGGTGCCGTTCTTCGTCGACTACGTGCGGCGCTACACCGACCTGCCGTTCCTGGTGAAACTCGAGGAACGCGAAGGCCGGCTGGTGCCCGGCAAGAACCTCACCGCCGCCGATCTCGGGCACGACGTGGAGAACGCCGCGTTCAAGCCGGTGCTGCTCGACGGCGCCACCGACGACGTCGCGGTGCCGCACGGGTCGCTCGGGTTCCGGTACGGCGACGACGGGGTCGGCAAGTGGAACCTCGACCTCGGCGATCTCGTGCCGGCGCTGACCGTCGCGCCGCACGACGGCGCGGCGGGGGAGAGCGCCCTGATCCATCTGCCGCGCTTCGACACCCTCGACGGGCACGGCGAGACGCTGCAGCGCGGCGTTCCGGTCCGGCGTGTCGGCGAGCACCGCGTGTGCACGGTGTTCGACCTGATGCTTGCGCAGTACGGTGTGGCGCGCCCCGGTCTGCCCGGCACCTGGCCCACCGGATACGACGATCCGGCCGAGCCCTACACCCCGGCCTGGCAGGAATCGATCACGGGAGTCTCCGCGGCGCAGGCGATCCGCGTCGCGAAGGAGTTCGCGCGCAGCGCCGAGGAATCCGGCGGCCGGTCCATGATCATCATGGGCGCCGGGATCTGCCAGTGGTTCCACGGCGACGCCACCTACCGGGCGGTGCTCGCGCTGCTGCTGCTCACCGGCTCGATGGGCCGCAACGGCGGTGGCTGGGCGCACTACGTCGGGCAGGAGAAGTGCCGCCCGGTCACCGGCTGGGCCGCGATGGCCATGGGCACCGACTGGTCGCGTCCGCCCCGGCAGATGGCGGGAACCTCGTACTGGTACGCGCACACGGACCAGTGGCGCTACGACGGATACCGCGCCGATGCGCTGGCCAGTCCGCTCGGCCGCGGCCGATTCGCGGGCAAGCACACGATGGACGTGCTGGCCGCCGCGAACGCGATGGGCTGGAGTCCGTTCTTCCCGCAGTTCGACCGGTCGAGCCTCGACGTCGCCGACGACGCCCGCGCCGTCGGCCAGGAGATCCCGGCCTACGTCGCGAGCCAACTCGCGTCGGGTGACCTGAAACTGGCCGTCACCGATCCGGACAACCCGCGGAACTGGCCACGCGTGCTGAGCATCTGGCGCGCGAATCTGCTCGGGTCGTCGAGCAAGGGCAACGAGTACTTCCTGCGGCACCTGCTCGGGACCACCTCCAACGTGCAGGCCGAGCCGACCCCGGAGGAGCTGCGGCCGAACGGGGTCGTGTGGCCCGACGACATCCCCGAGGGCAAGCTCGATCTGCTCATGTCGATCGACTTCCGGATGACCTCGACGACGCTGCTGTCCGACGTGGTGCTGCCCGCCGCCACCTGGTATGAGAAGGGGGACCTGTCGAGCACCGACATGCACCCCTACATCCACGCGTTCAGCCCCGCGATCGACCCGCCGTGGGAAACGCGGTCGGACTACGAGGCGTTCGGTGCGATCGCGCGCGCGTTCAGTACGCTCGCGGCACGGCACCTGGGCACCCGCACCGACGTCGTGCTCGGCACACTGCAGCACGACACCCCGGGCGCGATGGCCTATCCCGGTGGTACCGAACACGATTGGCGGACCACCGGTGAGACGCCGGTTCCCGGGAAGACGATGGGCCCGATCGCCGTCGTCGAACGCGACTTCGCCGCGATCGCCGACAAGTGGTCGGCGCTCGGCCCGCTCGTCGACACCCTCGGCCTGACGACCAAGGGCATCACCACCCACCCGACCGAGGAGGTCGCCGAACTCGCCGCGAAGTTCGGGGTGATGGATTCCGGTGTCGCGGAGGGGCGTCCGGCGATCACCACCGCCGAGCGCATGGCCGATGTGATCCTCGCGCTGTCCGGCACGTCCAACGGCCGGCTCGCCGTCGAGGGTTTCCGGGAACTCGAGAAGCGCACCGGACGCCGTCTCGTGCACCTCGCCGAGGGCAGTGAGGAACGGCGCATCACCTACGCCGACACCCAGGCCCGCCCGGTGCCGGTGATCACCAGCCCGGAATGGTCCGGCAGCGAGACCGGTGGCCGCCGCTACGCCCCGTTCACGGTGAACATCGAGGAACTCAAGCCGTTCCACACCCTCACCGGCCGGATGCACTTCTACGTCGACCACGACTGGATCGAGGAGGTCGGCGAGCAGCTGCCCACCTACCGGCCGCCGCTGGACATGACCCGGCTGTTCGGGGAGCCCGCGGTCGGCGAGAGCGGCCGCGACGGCATCGGGCTGAGCGTGCGCTACCTGACACCGCATTCGAAGTGGTCGATCCACTCCGAGTACCAGGACAACCTGTTCATGCTGTCGCTCTCGCGCGGCGGCCCGACGATGTGGATGAGCCCGGTGGACGCGGCGAAGATCTCGGTGAAGGACAACGACTGGGTCGAGGCGGTCAACCGCAACGGTGTGGTGGTGTGCCGGGCGATCGTCTCGCACCGCATGCCGGAGGGCGTCGTGTACGTCTATCACGCGCAGGAACGCACCATCGACACGCCGCTCACCGAGACCACCGGCAACCGCGGCGGCATCCACAATTCGCTGACCCGGTTGCTGATCAAGCCTACGCATCTGGCCGGCGGCTACGCCCAGAACGCCTTCGCGTTCAACTATCTCGGGCCCACCGGCAACCAGCGCGACGAGGTGACCGTGGTGCGGCGCCGGTCGCAGGAGGTGACCTACTGACATGGACGTGATGCACGTGAACGGGTCTCGGGGAGCGAGGAAATCATGAAGGTCATGGCACAGATGGCGATGGTGATGAACCTCGACAAGTGCATCGGATGCCACACCTGTTCGGTCACCTGCAAGCAGGCCTGGACGAACCGGTCCGGTACCGAGTACGTGTGGTTCAACAACGTCGAAACCCGCCCCGGACAAGGCTATCCGCGTACCTACGAGGATCAGGAACGCTGGCGTGGTGGATGGGTCCGAGACCGCAAGGGCCGGCTGCGGCTGCGGGACGGTGGTCGCCTGCACAAGCTGTCCCGCATCTTCTCGAACCCGAAGATGCCGTCCATCGACGACTACTACGAGCCGTGGACCTACGACTACGAGAACCTGACCTCGGCGCCGGCGGGTGAGCACATGCCCGTCGCGCCGCCGCGCAGCCTCATCAGCGGCAAGCCGATGAAGGTGTCGTGGTCGGCGAACTGGGACGACGACCTCGGTGGCTCGCCGGAGATCGTGCCCGACGACCCGATCCTGAAGAAGGTCGGCGAGCAGGTGAAACTCGAACTCGAGCAGACGTTCATGTTCTACCTGCCGCGCATCTGCGAGCACTGCCTCAACCCGTCGTGCGTGTCCTCGTGCCCGTCCGGCGCGATGTACAAGCGCGTCGAGGACGGCATCGTGCTCGTCGATCAGGACCGGTGCCGCGGCTGGCGGATGTGCGTGTCCGGATGCCCGTACAAGAAGGTGTATTTCAACCACAAGACCGGCAAGGCCGAGAAATGCACGTTCTGCTACCCGCGGATCGAGGTGGGCCTGCCGACCGTGTGCTCGGAGACCTGCGTCGGCCGCCTGCGGTACCTCGGGCTGGTGCTCTACGACGTCGACCGGGTCCTCGAGGCCGCCTCGGTCGAGGACGAGACCGAGCTGTACGAAGCGCAGCGCAGCCTCATCCTGGACCCGCACGATCCGGAGGTGATCGCCGGTGCCCGCGCCGAGGGCATCTCCGACGAATGGATCGAGGCGGCACAGCGGTCGCCGGTGTACACGCTGATCCACACGTACAAGGTCGCGCTGCCGCTGCATCCGGAATACCGCACCATGCCGATGGTCTGGTACATCCCGCCGCTGTCGCCGGTGGTCGACGCCGTCAGCCGCGACGGGCACGACGGTGAGGACCTGGGCAACCTGTTCGGTGCGCTCGAAGCGCTGCGCATCCCGCTGCAGTACCTCGCGGAACTGTTCACCGCCGGTGACGTCGCACCCGTCGAGGCGGTCCTGCGCCGGCTCGCCGCGATGCGCTCGTACATGCGCGACATCAACCTCGGCCGCGAGACGCAGCCGCACATCCCCGAGTCGGTCGGCATGACCGAGGAAGAGATCTACGGGATGTACCGGTTGCTGGCGATCGCGAAATACGAAGAGCGGTATGTCATTCCGTCCGCCTACGCGGCCGAGGGGCACCGGCTCGAGGAATCGGTCACCGACTGCGCGCTGTCGTTCGAGGGGGGACCGGGCATGTACGAGTCCGGGCCGTTCGGCGAGGTCAGCGGCACTCCCGTGCCGGTGGCCGTCGAGACCTTCCACGCGCTGAAGCAACGGCAGACGAGCGAGGGCATGGCCGCCAACGCCAGTCGCCCGTCGCGGGTCAACCTGCTCAACTGGGACGGAAAGGGCGTGCCCGAGGGCATGTTCCCCGGTGCGCACCGCGCCGGCGGGCCGGAGGGAGACCGGTGATGAGACTGTTGTCGCGAGCCCGGTCCGCCCCGGCGGGGCCGACCCTGCAGGACCGGCTGGTGTGGCAGGCCGCGTCGCTGCTGCTCGCCTACCCGGACGAGGCACTGCCGCAGCGCCTCGACACGATCGAGCAGTTGCGCGCCCACGTGACCGGCCGTGCCGCCGATCTGCTCGGCCGCACCGCCGCCTGGCTGCGCGAGTCCGACCCGGTGGACGCCGCGACCACCTACGTCGACGTGTTCGACCTGCGGCGCCGGTCCACGATGTACCTGACGTACTGGACCGGCGGCGACACCCGCAACCGCGGCACCGAGATCCACGCGTTCGCGCAGGTCTACCGGGCCGCGGGCGTCGAACCGCCGGTGGGGGAGACACCCGACCATCTGCCGGTCGTCCTCGAGTTCGCCGCATCCGTCGATCCCGAGGCCGGACGGCGGCTGCTCGTCGAACACCGGGTGCCGATCGACGTGCTGCGCGAGGCATTGACCGAGGCGGGATCGCCCTACGCGCACACCGTCGAAGCGGTGTGCGCGACGCTGCCCCCGGCGACCGACCAGGAACTGCAGCGCGCGGCGCGGCTGGCCCAGGCCGGTCCGCCCGCCGAGGCCATCGGTCTGCAGCCGTTCACCCTGACGGTTCCGCCCCGACGAAACGAAGGAGAGCACTGAGATGTCCGCGGGAGAGATCTTCTGGGATGTCGTGCCGTACGTGACGCTGGCGATCGTGATCGTCGGCACCTGGTGGCGCTACCGCTACGACAAGTTCGGCTGGACCACCCGTTCGTCGCAGCTGTACGAATCCCGACTGCTGCGCATCGCGAGCCCGATGTTCCACTTCGGCATCCTCGTGGTGATCGTCGGTCACATCATCGGGCTGGTGATCCCGCAGTCGTGGACCGATGCGGTCGGGTTGAGTCAGCACGCCTACCACGTTCAGGCGGTCACGCTCGGCTCGATCGCCGGCGTCGCGACGCTCGTGGGCATCATCCTGCTGATCTACCGGCGCCGTACCCGCGGACCGGTGTTCCTCGCGACCACCGCAAACGACAAGCTCATGTACATCGTGTTGGTCGCCGCGATCGTCGCCGGGCTGGCCGCGACGCTGCTCGGTTCCGGCGTGGTCGGCGAGGAGCACAACTACCGCGAGACGGTCTCGCTGTGGTTCCGCTCCATCTGGGTCCTGCAGCCGCGCGGTGATCTCATGGCGGAGGCTCCGCTGTACTTCCACATCCACGTCCTCATCGGGCTCGCGCTGTTCGCGCTGTGGCCGTTCACCCGGCTCGTGCATGCGTTCAGCGCGCCGATCGCCTACCTGTTCCGCCCGTACGTCGTGTACCGCAGCCGGGACGTGGCACGGAAAGGCCAGCTCGTCGGGTCGCAGCCGCGGCGCCGCGGCTGGTGAGATCTCCCCGCCGCAGCCGGTGAGTTCCTCGGTCCTGAGGCGTCGCGTGTAGGGTGTGCTTTTCCCACTTCGTACCCCACGTGCCGATCGCCTCAGGACCGCAGAACACTTCCATGGCTTCCAACCGCCGTACCTCCACCGCCATCTCCGCCGACCACGCCGCAGCCGTCGCGGACTCCGGCGTGCGGCGCACCGTCCTGCCGGGCGGTGTCCGAGTTGTCACCGAGCACGTGCCGGGGGTGCGGTCCGCCGCCGTCGGCATCTGGGTGGGAGTCGGTTCCCGCGACGAACATCCGTCGGTCGCCGGCGCCGCCCACTTCCTCGAGCATCTGCTCTTCAAGGCGACCCCCACCCGCACCGCGCTCGACATCGCCGAACTCGTGGACGGTGTCGGCGGTGAACTCAACGCGTTCACGTCCAAAGAGCACACGTGCTTCTACGCGCACGTCCTCGACGACGATCTGCCGCTCGCCGTCGACGTGGTCGCCGACGTGGTGCTGCGCGGCCGGTGCCGCAGCGCCGACGTCGACGTCGAACGGCAGGTGGTGCTCGAGGAGATCGCCATGCGCGACGACGACCCCGAAGACCTCCTCGGCGACAGCTTCCTCACCGCGCTCTACGGCGACCACCCGATCGGCCGGCCCGTCATCGGCTCCGTCGAGTCGATCGAGTCGATGACCCGCAACCAGCTCCACTCGTTCCACGTCCGCCGCTACACGCCGCACCGGATGGTCGTCGCGGTCGCCGGCAACGTCGACCACGAGCACACCGTCGAGCTGGTGCGCCGCGCCTTCGCCGCCCACATCGACCGCGGGGCCCAGCCGGCGCCGCGCCGGGAGGGAACAGCGCGGCTGCGCACGCCACCGGCGCTGAGCATCACCGACCACGACGGGGAACAGGCGCACCTGTCGCTCGGGGTGCGCGCCTTCGGACGGCACGACGGTCGCCGCTGGGCACTGTCGGTGCTCAACGCCGCGATCGGCGGTGGCCTGAGCTCGCGGCTGTTCCAGGAGGTACGTGAGAAGCGCGGACTGGCCTACTCCGTGTACTCCGGGGTCGACACGTTCGCCGACACCGGCGCGTTCTCGATCTACGCCGGGTGCCAGCCCGAGAACCTCGCCGAGGTCGCGACCGTGATCCGGGAAGTGCTGCGCGACGTCGCCGACCACGGCATCACCGACGCCGAATGCGCGCGGGCGAAGGGATCGATTCGCGGTGGCCTCGTGCTCGGGCTCGAGGACACCGGTGCCCGGATGCACCGGATCGGCCGCAGCGAACTCAGCTACGGCACCCACTGGAGCGTGAGCGAGACCCTCGAGCGCATCGCCGGGGTCACGTCCGACGAGGTGCGCGCGGTCGCCGGGGAACTGCTGAACCGGCCGTTCGCGGCGGCCGTCGTGGGGCCCTACCGCCGCGCCCGGGATCTGCCCGCGTCGGTGCGCGGCATCGTGGGGTGAACCCGCGACCGGTTGCTCGGGTGGGCACCCGGATTGCGTACGCTCTTGTGCGACGGACGTGACGGAAGGGCGTGACGAGACAAGTGAACGCAACAGCTATCCGGGTGGGTGTGCTCGGAGCCAAGGGCAAGGTCGGGCAGGCGATCTGCAAGGGCGTCGAGGACGCGGCCGATCTCGAGCTGGTCGCGACCGTCGACAAGGGCGACAGCATCGAGTCGTTCGTCACGTCGGGCACCCAGGTCGTTGTCGACTTCACCAACCCCGACGTCGTCATGGGCAACCTGGAATTCCTGGTGCGCAACGGCATCCACGCGGTCGTCGGCACCACCGGCTTCGACGAGGAACGCCTCGAGAAGGTGCGCGGCTGGGTTGCCGAGTCGCCCGGAACCGGTGTGCTCATCGCCCCGAACTTCGCGATCGGCGCGGTCCTGTCGATGCGGTTCGCACAGGCCGCCGCGCGATTCTTCGATTCTGTCGAGGTCATCGAACTGCATCACCCGAACAAGGTCGACGCCCCGTCCGGAACGGCCTACCGCACGGCCGCGCTGATCGCCGAAGCCCGCGCCGCCGCGGGTGTGGGGCGCAGCCCGGACGCCACCACCACCGAACTCGAGGGTGCACGCGGCGCCGACGTCGACGGTGTGCGGGTGCATTCGGTGCGGCTCGCGGGTCTGGTCGCGCACCAGGAGGTCCTGCTCGGCACCCAGGGGGAGACCCTCACCATCCGCCACGATTCGATCGACCGGACCTCGTTCGTGCCGGGCGTACTGCTCGGCGTCCGCGAGATCGGGTCGCGACCGGGACTGACGGTCGGGATCGATCCTCTGCTCGACCTCTGACGGGGACGGGCCGCCACCGGCGGCCCGGTCCTACGTCCATCCGCGGGGAATCGTGGCGCGCGCATACCAGGCGCGGGCGTCGAGGGTGAAGGCGCCCGACGAGGGCAGTTGCTCCCGGCACGCTTCGCGAACAGCCGCCTGCTGCTGCGCGGTCAAGGTCTGCAGGTACTGGCCGGCCGGTCCGACCGCGAACGTGAACGGCTCCCAGAAGTCGTCGAAATCGGCGTAGTCGGCGCGAGCGATCAGCCTGCCGGCGATCACCTCGTCGAGACCCGCGCGGCGGAACCGGTCGGCGATGTCACCCTCGGCCGTCCCGGCCATCGCGCTCTCGCCGACGGCGTCGGGGACGACGCTGCGCACCGCCGACCAGAACACCCGCAGCATCGTCATGCCGTCGGAGGCGATGTCCCACATGCACGCTGCGACGGTGCCGCCGGGACGGGTGACGCGAGCCATCTCGCGCACGCCGCGATCCGGGTCGGACATGAATCCGATCACCAGCGCGGCCGCGGTGACATCGAACGTGTCGTCCGGCCACGGCAGGTCCTCGGCCACGCCCACGCGCACGTCGACTCCGGCGTTCCGCTCCCGGCAGGCCGCCGCGAACTGCGGTGCCGGATCGATCGCGGCGACGTGGTCCGGTCCCACCCGGGACACCATCTCCGCGGTCAAACCGCCGGGGCCGCAACCGACATCGCACACACGAAGCCCGGAGGTCACCCCTGCGGCGTCCGCGAGCGCGGCCGCGAGTGTCGGGGCGTATCGGCCCATGTACCGGTCGTACAGCTCGGCCGGGGCGGCGAATTGCATGAGACCAGTGGACGCTGTCGTCGATGGACCGTCAAGGGCCGGTGGACGTGGGCACGCTCACCCCGGCGGCGTTCGGCCGCGGGTCCCCGAACGCGGCCTGAGACAATCGGCACGTGAAGAACGAACTGACCAAGGTCCTCGTGCCGATCGCGTTCATCGTGGTCGCGCTCGTCTTCTACTTCGTGCTGCTCGGCAAGGTCGGTATCGAACTGGTCGGTTCGGGCGAAGTCGCGGCGATCGGCCTCGGCATCGGCGTGCTGCTGCTGCCGTTCGTCGGCGCGTGGATCGTCTACGCCACGATCCGCGCGGGCCTGCAGCATCAGCACCTCGCGCGCCGCATCCACGAGGAGGGCCTCGAGCTCGACGTCAGCGACCTGCCGCGGATGCCGTCCGGACGCGTCGACCGCGACGCCGCCGACCAGCTGTTCCAGCAGGTCAAGCAGGAATGGGAGGCGGACCCGGACAACTGGCGCAACTCGTACCGGCTGGCCCGCGCGTACGACCACGCCGGTGACCGGCCCCGCGCCCGCGAGACCATGCGCCGCGCGGTGGCGCTCGAGAAGCTCGAACGCGACCGGAACGCGTCGTAGTCTGCACCCTGTGACCGACCCCGCTGCTCCCCAGGATCCGGCCGAGCGCGTCCTGCTCGTCGTCCACCACACGCCGTCGCCGCCCACCCGGGAACTGCTCGAGGCGGTGCTGGCCGGCGCGAACGACCCCGAGATCACCGGGGTGCGGGTGCGTTCGGTCCCGGCTCTCGGGGCGACCGTGCCCGACGTGCTCGCCGCCGACGGCTACGTGTTCGGCACCTCGGCGAACTTCGGCTACATGTCCGGTGCGCTCAAGCACTTCTTCGACACCGTGTACTACCCGTGCCTCGACGCGGTCGCCGGGCGGCCCTATGGGCTGTGGGTGCACGGCAACAACGACACCGCCGGTGCCGTCACGTCGGTGCAGAAGATCGTCACCGGACTGGAACTGACCCAGGCGGCAGCTGTCGTGGAGGTCACCGGCCCGATCGACGCGGCGGTGCGGGAGAAGTGCTACGAACTCGGCGCGACCGTCGCCGTGACCGTCGCGGGATAGTGCGGCTGCGCCGCCCGTGTGCCTTTGTGGCGGCAGGAGCCGCCACAAAGGCACACCGCTACGGGATCGGCTGGAACGGCGGCGGATTCGCGGGATCGAAGTTCGTCGGCAGGGTCGCGCAGGTCGCGCCCGGCTCCGGGTAGGTGTTCGGATTCAGCCGCAGCGCCTCGATGAACTGATCGATGCGCGGATCGTCGGCGTCCTCGACGAACAGCCGGTGTCCCCACGACTGCAGTGAGATCGGCTGTGCCAGATCGGGATACGGCGACATGAGCATGTAGCTCACGCCGTCGACGCGGGCGGCCAGCAGGTCCACCTGCTCGTCGGAGAGCCGCTCGGGATCGTAGGTGATCCACACCGCGCCGTGCTCGAGCGAGTGCACCGCGTTCTCGCTGCGGATCGGCACCGGGTAGACGATGCCTGTGCACGTCGCCCACGCCGCGTCGTGCGGCCCACCGAACGGCGGGCTGTACTCGTACGGGACCCGCTCCGAGGCTCCCACGTGATCGCCCGCGGGATAGTCGACGATCTCGATTCCCGGGATGTCGACCGACGGATCCGCTACGGTGTCGGCCCCGGAGCCGTTCCCGTCGGACTCGGACCCGCAGCCGGCGAGGGCGATCGCGACGACAGCGCCGACCGCGACCGCGAACGACCTGCGCACCACCGTCAGACCGTCTTCGCGACGAACGCGGCCAGGCCCTTGCTCGCCGTCTCGACGGCCATCTTCTGGGCCTTCTTCACGAGGAACCCGGGCAGCGGAATCTTCGGGTCGATCGTCAGCGAGAACTCGACGCTGGTGCCGTCGGCGGTGGGCGACAGGGCGTACGCGCCGTCCTGCTGCTTCTGCTGGCTGCTCTCGACGAGCGTCCACGACATCGACTCGTTGCCGTTCCACGCATAGTCGACGACCTGCTCGTCGGTGATGCCGATGATCGACACCGTCATGCGGACGCGATGCGGGCGTCCGTCCGGGTGGGTGCTCTCGATCGTCACGGACTTGTGCGCCGAGGACCACTCCGGAAGCCGGTCCACCGCTGCGATGGCGGCCATCACCTGCTCCGGGGTCGCCTTGATCTCCGAGGTGAGGGAACTGCTGACGGCCATCGGGTTTCACTCCTTGTCCCAGGTGCGGTGCGTCGGAAATGTACCGCACCCGAGAGAAGTTCACTCTTCGTCGCGGTCGGCCTCGGGGGAATGTCCGGATTCCTCGGGGCCGGAGTCGGCCGGTTCCGGATCCTTCCGGGCGCCGGCGGCGCCGGATCGGGGCGCGCCGGGGCGACGGGGTGGACTGTACGAGCCCCAGTTGTGGTCGAATCCTGTTCTCTGATAGCGCATCTGGTCGCGCAGTGCGCCCTGCACGGCTTGCGCGACCCAGGAGTTGAGCGAGAGGCCGTTCTGCGCCGCGGCCTCCTCGGCGCGGGCCTTGATCTGCTCGACGAGTCGCAGCGTCACCCGGCTGATGTCGCCGGTGACCTCCTCGAACGTCGGTGGCGGGGTCTCGGATTCCGGTGCCCGACCGTCGTGGACCTCGACGACGGTCTCGCGTCCGTCGAGCCGGACCGTCACGCGCCGGTCCCCGAGCTGGTCGGAAACCTCGGTGGCGAGATCGGAGAGTGCGTCGAGCACGGCGAGCCGCACGGGGGCGGCGATCGCGGTGGCGAGTGCCGCGGCGGTGCGGCGGGTCTGTTCGTCACCGAGTTCCGCCGCGGCGAGCACGGCGTCGGTCACGGCGGCGGTGTAGGTCTCGATGTTCATGACGTCATAGTGACGCCATAAATGACGCCGGTCAAGCATCGTGTTGACATCATCGCGACCTCACCGAGTGCGATCGACGCGGCGCGGCTACCGTCGCACCAGAGGTAGTGAACGAAGGCAGGAGATCGCGATGGCGCCCGAAGCTGTCACACCGAAGGTTCGGCTCGTCGCCCGAACCGAATTCGTCGCGCCCGACGACGTGCCCTGGGAGACCGACGCCGACGGCGGCGAGGCACTCGTCGAATTCGCCGGTCGCGCGTGCTATCAGAGCTGGTCCAAGCCCAATCCCCGCACCGCGACGAACGCCGGCTACATCCGGCACCTCATCGACGTCGGCCACCTGTCCGTTCTCGAACACAGCTCCGCGAGCTTCTACATCACCGGCATCTCGCGGTCGTGCACCCACGAACTGATCCGGCACCGGCACTTCTCCTACTCGCAGCTCTCCCAGCGGTTCGTGCCGGGCGGCGACACGCCGGTCGTGGTGCCGCCGGCGATCGAGGGCGACGAGGAGCTCGAGCGGTTGTTCCTCGCCGCCGCCGAGACCAGCAGGGCGGCCTACACCGAACTGCTCGGCGCTCTCGACGAGAAGCTGTCGCACGTTCCCGCGGGCCCGCTGCGCGCGAAGCGGGTGCGCGAGGCCGCCCGCTCCGTGCTGCCCAATGCCACCGAGACGCGCGTGGTCGTCACCGGCAACTACCGGGCGTGGCGGCACTTCATCGCGATGCGTGCCACCGAACACGCCGACGTCGAAATCCGTCGTCTCGCGGTCGAGTGCCTGCGTCGCCTGCAGGAGGTCGCACCGAACGTCTTCGGTGACTTCGCCGTCACCACACTGCCCGACGGGACCGAGGTCGCGGCCAGCCAGTTCACGACGGAGGGCTGAACAGCGCGACGGGGTGGGCGGGCGTGTGTCGCAGCGCCTTCTGCACGCGGTAGCCTTCTGACCATGACCAACGGTGATTCCGCTTCTGCTGTCGAGCTTCCGTTCGGCACCATCGCCACGGCGATGGTGACCCCGTTCACTGCCGACGGCAAGCTCGACGTCGATGCGGGAGTGCGTCTGGCGACCTACCTGGTCGACGGCGGCTGCGACGCACTGGTTCTCGCCGGTACCACCGGCGAGTCGCCCACCACGACCGAGAACGAGAAGCTCGAACTGATGCGCGCGGTCCTCGCCGCGGTCGGCGACCGGGCGAAGATCATCGCCGGTGCCGGCAGCAACGACACCGCGCACAGCGTCGAGCTCGCGCGCGACGCGGCTCGTGCGGGCGCACACGGCCTGCTCGTGGTCACCCCGTACTACTCGCGGCCCCCGCAGGCGGGCCTCTACGCGCACTTCACGGCCGTCGCCGATGCGACCGACCTGCCCGTGATGCTCTACGACATTCCGCCCCGCTCGGTGGTGCCGATCGAAACCGAGACGCTGCGCCGCCTCGCCGAGCATCCGCGGATCGTCGCGGTCAAGGACGCCAAGGGCGACCTGAACGCCGGTGCCGAGCTCATCGGAACCACCGACCTGAAGTTCTACTCGGGCGACGATCCGCTGAACCTGCCGTGGCTCGCGGTCGGCGCGGTCGGCTTCGTCAGCGTCATCGGCCACCTCGTTCCCGGCCGCCTGCGCGAGCTGCACACCGCGTTCATGAACGGCGACATCGCCCGCGCTCGCGCGATCAACCTCGAACTCGTGCCGATCCTGCGGGCCGTCGCCCGCCTCGGCGGTGTCAGCGCGTCCAAGGCCGGGCTGCGTCTGATGGGCATCGACGTCGGTGAGCCCCGCCTGCCGCAGGTCGCGCCGACCTCCGCGCAGATCGATGCGCTCGCCGCCGACCTCCACGCCGCCGGGGTGCTCTCGTGAGCGGCCCGTCCCGCGGCCGCGGGCGAGCCACCCGGAGCGCAGGCCCGCCCGCCACCCGCCCGCGCCGCACCCCGCAGACCTCTGCGGCGACCCAGCGACCCGACCTGCGTCAGCCGGTCGATCCGACTATGCGTCTGGGCGCACCGCCCAAGGCGCCCGCGAAGGGCCTGAGGGTCGTCGCGCTCGGCGGTATCGGCGAGATCGGCCGCAACATGACGGTCTTCGAGCACCAGGGCAAGATCCTGATCGTCGACTGCGGCGTGCTGTTCCCCGAGGATCAGCAGCCCGGCGTCGACCTGATCCTGCCCGACTTCCGGTACATCGAGAACCGGATGGACGACGTCGAAGCGATCGTGCTGACGCACGGTCACGAAGATCACATCGGCGCGGTGCCGTTCCTGCTGCGTCTGCGCCCCGACATTCCGGTGGTCGGCTCCAAGTTCACGTTGGCGCTGGTCGCGGCGAAATGCCGCGAGCACCGGCAGCGGCCCGTGCTCGTCGAGGTCACCGAGGGGGAGAGCACCACGCACGGCCCCTTCGAGTGCGAGTACTTCGCGGTCAACCACTCGATCCCCGACGCGATCGCCGTCGCGATCCGCACCGACGCCGGTCTCGTCCTGCACACCGGCGACATCAAGCTCGACCAGTTGCCCCTGGACAACCGGCTCACCGACCTGGCCGGGTTCTCGCGACTCGGCGACGAAGGCGTCGACCTGTTCCTCGTCGACTCCACCAATGCCGAGGTGCCGGGTTTCGTCACCCCCGAACGCGAGATCGGCGGCGTGCTCGACGGCGTCATCGGCAAGGCCACCAACCGCGTCATCGTCGCCTCGTTCGCCAGCCACGTCCATCGCATCCAGCAGGTCGTCGACGTCGCCGCCCGGTACAACCGGCGGATCGCGTTCGTCGGCCGCTCGATGGTCCGCAACATGCAGATCGCCCAGGACCTCGGGTACCTGCAGGTGCCCGACGGCCTCGTCGTCGACCTGGACACCGCGGCGAGCCTGCCGGGCAACCGCCTCGTCCTGGTCTCGACGGGATCCCAGGGCGAACCGCTCTCGGCCCTCTCACGCATGGCCCGCGGCGAGCACCGGCAGATCAACATCCGCGCCGACGACCTCGTCGTGCTGGCGTCGTCGCTGATCCCCGGCAACGAGAACTCGGTGTTCGCAGTCGTCAACGGACTCGCCAAGCGCGGCGCGACCGTCGTCACCCAGCAGAACGCGAAGGTCCACGTCTCCGGCCACGCGTCGGCCGGTGAGCTGCTGTACCTGTACAACGCGGTGCGCCCGACCAACGCGATGCCCGTCCACGGCGAATGGCGGCACCTGCGCGCCAACGCGAAGCTCGCCGAAGCCACCGGTGTGCCGCCCGAGCGGATCGTCCTCGCGGAGGACGGTGTCGTCGTCGACATGGTCGACGGTCTCGCCGAGATCGTCGGGCAGATCCCCGTCGGCCACGTGTACGTCGACGGTCTGTCCGTCGGCGACGTCGGCGAATCGACCCTGTCGGACCGGCTCATCCTCGGCGAGGGCGGCTTCATCTCGATCTCGGTCGCCGTCGACTCGGCCACCGGCCGTGCGGTCAGTTCCCCCGAGGTGTCGGGACGCGGATTCTCCGACGACCCCACGGCCCTGTCCGAGGCCGCCCGGCTCGTCGACAAGACGCTCGACGAACTCGCCGCGGAAGGCATCAACGAGACCCACCGCATCGCACAGGCCATCCGGCGTGTGGTCGGGCGCTGGGTGTCCGAGACCTACCGCCGCCGGCCGATGATCGTGCCGACCGTCATCGCGGTGACAGCACCGGAGTGATCTTCGGGCGGCCCGTGTCCACCGACCGCGGGTCGCCCGCCGGGAGCGATGACGGTGTCGGGCGCGCCGTGTACCGTCGGCGCCGTGAGCCTGGCCAAACGCGAACGAGCAGCCCTGGTCCGCACGATGTCGGAGGTCGGTCCCGACGCGCCCACCCTCTGCGGGGACTGGACGACACGGGATCTCGCCGCGCACCTGCTGGTGCGCGAGCGCCGGATCGACTCGATGCCCGGCATCCTTCTGCCGCAGCTCGCGGACCACACCGAGAAGGTGCGCAAGTCGGCCACCGACCGGCCGTGGGCGTACCTGCTCGCGGACATCGAGTCCGGGCCGCCGATGTGGTCCCCGTTGTTCCTGGTCGACGCGGTCGCGAACGCGGGGGAGATGTTCGTCCACCACGAGGACGTCCGGCGCGCCGTCGACGGCTGGGAGCCGCGGGTGCTGCCCGCCGACGATCAAGAGCACCTGTGGCGGCTGGCCCGGCAGATCGGCCGGCGCAGCTACCGCGGCAGCGATGTCAGCGTCGTCTTCGAACGCCCCGACGGCACGCGCGCCACCGTGCGGAAACGAGGCCCGCGCACCGTCGTGCTGCGCGGCGAACCGGCGGAACTGCTGCTGCACGCGTTCGGTCGCGACCAGGTGCGGCTGGAGACGGACGGCGAGCCCCGCGACCTCGACGAGATCACGGCCTCGGCTCGCGGCGTGTGACGGTGAATACCCAGGTCACGGCGTGTCCTGTGACATGAACCGCGACGTGGTGCCGGTGTTGCGGATGGTTCGGATGGGGGCCGAGCGGCTAACCTGACGGGTATGGCAGGAAAGTCGAGCAGTCGCGGATCGTCCACGACCTCCCGGTCGAAGGCGACAGCGCGCGGCTCGGCCGGGACCTCGAGCCGCTCCGGCAGCGCCGGTGCGAGCCGGTCCGGCGGTTCCTCGAAGAGCGGATCGTCGCGCAGCGGCGCGGCCAAGAGTGGAACCGCGAAGGCGGGCACCGCGAAGACCGGCGCCACCAAGCGCCGGTCCTCGGCGTCGTCCACCCGGACCCCGGCGCGGCGTTCGGCCGCATCCACGCGTCCGGCCCGCGTCGCCGCGCCCTCTCGAACCTCGGCGTCCGGACGTCGGGGCCCCGGCGTGCTCGACTCCCTCGGGCGCGGGATCAGCGCCGGCTGGTTCATGATCGCTCGCGGCGTCGGCGCCACCATCCGCACGATGGGCAAGGCCGGCGACATCGAACACGGTCACCGCCGCGACGGCATCGCGCTCGGACTGATCGCACTCGGCCTGGTCGTGGCGGGCAGCGTGTGGTTCGGGGTCGGCGGCCCGGTCGGCGGCTGGGTCGAATCCGGGGTGCGCGCGGTCACCGGTGGTGCCAGCGCAGTGCTGCCGCTCGTCGCGATCGGTATCGCCGTGGTGCTCATGCGCACCGAGCCGCGACCCGAGATCCGCCCCCGCCTGATCCTCGGCGGGCTGCTGGTCGGGCTCCCGGCACTCGGGCTGTGGCACATCGCATCCGGATCGCCCACCACCCCCGAAGGCCGATCGCAGGGCGCCGGGTTCGTCGGCGGCGCGGTCGGCGGGCCGCTCACCTCGGGCCTGACCGTCTGGCTCTCGGTGCCGCTGATGGTGCTGGCCGCCGGGTTCGGGATCCTGCTCATCACCGGCACCACCGTGCGTGAACTGCCCGGTCTCTTCCGCGACTACTTCGGGTTGTCGTATCGCGCCGACGACGAATACGGCGACTACGACGAGTACGATCCCCACGACGACTTCGGCCGCGACGAACCGCCGTACGACGACCACGACCCGACGCTGTTCGACGCCGACGGCTATCCCACCGAACGCCGCCCGCGACGGCGCCGCACCCCGGCCGAGAACTACCCGACCGACGAATTCGACGGCAACGCCCGCACCGAGGTGCTGCCGCTGTGGGACGCGCCCGCGACGAAGCCGTTCGAGGCGCCGCCCGCTCCCGAACCCGAACCGGAACCGGAACCGACGCCGGAACCGCCCAAACAGCGGACCAGGCCCAAGCCGACCCCGAAGCCCACCCCGCCGCCGACGCCGGCCGTCGACGAGGCCGACGAACTCGACGCGATGGTGCCGGAGCGGGTCGTCGAAGGCGACTACACGCTGCCGTCGATCGGGCTGCTCATCCAGGGCGACCCGCCGAAGACGCGCTCGTCCGCGAACGACCAGATGATCGACTCGATCACCGAGGTCCTCGAACAGTTCAAGATCGACGCGGCGGTCACCGGGTTCACCCGCGGTCCGACCGTCACCCGCTACGAGGTCGAACTGGGTCCCGGCGTCAAGGTCGAGAAGATCACCGCGCTGGCGCGCAACATCGCGTACGCCGTCGCGACCGACAACGTGCGGTTGCTCGCCCCGATCCCGGGCAAGTCCGCGGTGGGCATCGAGGTGCCCAACTCGGACCGCGAACTGGTCCGGCTGGCCGACGTGCTCGCCGCCCCGAGCACCCGCAAGGATCGGCATCCGCTGGTGATCGGCCTCGGCAAGGACATCGAGGGCGACTTCGTGCACGCCAACCTGGCGAAGATGCCGCACCTGCTGGTGGCCGGTTCCACCGGTTCCGGTAAGTCCAGCTTCGTCAACTCGATGCTGGTGTCGCTGTTGATCCGGGCGACCCCGGAGGACGTGCGGATGATCCTCATCGACCCCAAGATGGTCGAGTTGACGCCGTACGAGGGCATCCCGCACCTCATCACGCCCATCATCACGCAGCCGAAGAAGGCGGCGGCCGCGCTGGCGTGGCTCGTCGAGGAGATGGAGCAGCGCTACCAGGACATGCAGGCCAACCGGGTGCGGCACATCGACGACTTCAACGCCAAGGTGCGCTCCGGGGAGATCACCGCGCCGCTCGGCAGTGAACGCGTGTACCGCCCGTATCCGTACATCCTGGCGATCGTCGACGAGCTCGCCGACCTGATGATGACCGCGCCGCGTGAGGTCGAGGAGTCGATCGTGCGGATCACGCAGAAGGCCCGCGCCGCCGGTATCCACCTCGTGCTGGCCACGCAGCGACCGTCCGTGGACGTCGTCACGGGCCTGATCAAGACGAACGTGCCGTCCCGGCTGGCGTTCGCGACCTCGTCGCTCACGGACTCGCGCGTCATCCTCGACCAGCCCGGCGCCGAGAAGCTCATCGGTATGGGCGACGGTCTGTTCCTGCCGATGGGGGCGGGCAAACCGCAACGCCTGCAGGGTGCGTTCATCACCGACGAAGAGATCGCCGCGGTCGTCGACTTCACCAAGAACCAGGCCGAACCCGAGTACACCGAGGGCGTCACCACGCAGAAGGCGGGGGAGAAGAAGGACGTCGACCCCGACATCGGCGACGACCTCGACGTGTTCCTCCAGGCCGTGGAACTGGTGGTGTCCAGCCAGTTCGGCTCGACGTCGATGCTGCAGCGCAAGCTGCGCGTCGGTTTCGCGAAGGCCGGCCGGCTCATGGACCTGATGGAGACCCGCGGTGTGGTCGGCCCGAGCGAAGGGTCGAAGGCCCGCGAGGTGCTGGTCAAGCCGGACGAACTCGAGGGCCTGCTGTACTCCATCCGTGGGGGCGGTGGAGACGGGGAGAACGGCTCCGACCAGGACTGATACGGCCCCGGGCTGCGAGTGTGGTTGAATGGACCACGTTGTGGAGGGGAGTATCCCCGTGATCCGCGACAGTTCCGTCAACACGTACGGCAGCGTTGCCGCTCCGGGACTGTCGGTCTGCACCTGTGCAGGCGGGAGAGACCTCCGGTGCCCTTCCAGGTCTACCGGAGGAATTCAGCCCCATGCATGTGACACCCCTGGTGTGGCTCGTCACGATCGCGGTCATCGCCGCGCTCTTCGTGTTCGACTTCGTCTCCCACGTCCGTACCCCGCACGCCCCCTCGCTGCGTGAATCCGGATTCTGGTCCGCCGTCTTCATCGGCATCGCGATCCTGTTCGGCGTCGTGGTCTTCGCGCTGTGGGGACCGCAGTACGGCGGCGAGTACTTCGCCGGCTACGTCACCGAGAAGGCGCTGTCGGTCGACAACCTGTTCGTGTTCGTGGTGATCATGGCGACCTTCGCGATCCCCCGCGAATATCAGCAGAAGGTGCTCACCATCGGCATCGTCCTGGCCCTGGCGATGCGCGGCGCGTTCATCGCGGTCGGTGCCGCGGCGATCAACGCCTACAGCTGGGTGTTCTACCTGTTCGGCGTCTTCCTGCTGTACACCGCGGTCAAGCTGATCATCGACCACAACAAGGACGAGGACACCAAGCCCGACGAGGGCCGCATCGTGAAGCTGGTGCGCAAGGTCGTTCCCACCACCGAGCACTACGACGGCGACCGTCTGGTCACCCGGATCGACGGCAAGCGCATGGTCACGCCGCTCATGCTCGCGCTGCTCGCCATCGGCTTCGCCGACGTGCTGTTCGCCCTCGACTCCATCCCGGCGATCTACGGCCTCACCCAGGAGCCGTACCTGGTGTTCACGGCGAACGCGTTCGCCCTGATGGGCCTGCGTCAGCTGTTCTTCCTCATCGGCGGCCTGCTGGACCGCCTCGTGTACCTGTCGTACGGCCTGTCGATCATCTTGGCGTTCATCGGCCTCAAGCTTGTGCTGCACGCGCTGCACGAGAACACGCTGCCGTTCGTCAACGGCGGGGAGCACGTCGCGGTCCCGGAGATCTCCACGAGCCTGTCGTTGGCGGTGATCATCGGGGTGCTCGTCGTGACGACCGTCCTGAGCCTGCTCAAGAACCGCAGCGACGCCCGGAAGGCCGAGGCCGTGGAGAGCTCCGAAACCGAGAACGTGCGGTGACCGTCAGGCGTTGAACACGCCCATCACCGGCTGCCAACCGGTGATGCGGACGGCGTCGACGAGGTTGCGCTGCGCGAACGGGTCCTGTGCCATCAGTTCGTGCGCGGCAGCCTCGTCGGCGACGTCGATGAGGATCAGGGCGCCCGAACCGTCCACCCACGGGCCCGTCGCCACGACCGTGCCCGCGTCGACGAGGTCGCTCAGCCAGCTGCGGTGCGTCGGGCGGTGCTCGTCGCGTGCGGCGACGGTGGCGTCGGAGTAGGTGTATTCGACGGCGAACAGGGGCATGGGTTCCTCGCTTCGGGTTCGGGGTGTGCTCCGGAGCCGCTCAGAGCGTGAGCAGCATCCGCGTGTTGCCGAGTGTGTTGGGTTTGACGTAGCTCAGATCCAGGAACTCGGCGACGCCGGTATCGTACGACCGGCACATTTCGGCGTAGACCTCGGCGGTGACGGGGGTGCCCTCGATCTCGGCGAATCCGTGCCGGCCGAAGAACTCCACCTCGAACGTGAGCACGAAGAGCCGGTCGAGCTCGAGTTCCCGCGCGACCTCGATGAGTTTGGCCACCACGAGATGTCCGGCGCCGCGCCCCTTGACCCGCGGATCCACCGCGACCGTGCGCACCTCGCCGAGATCCGCCCACAGCACGTGCAGCGCGCCGCAGCCGATGACCTCGCCACCCGATTCGGCCACCCAGAACTCCTGCACCGACTCGTACAGGGTCACGAGGTTCTTCTCGAGCAGGATGCGACCTGCATAGATGTCGATGAGACGCTTGATCTCCGGAACGTCCGACGTTCGAGCACGGCGCACGATGATCCGGTCGGCGTGTTCGTGATCGGGCGTCGGAGAAGTCATGCGGTGAACAGTAGCGGGTGCTCGGAACGATATTGTGGGTCACGTGCCGGTCGGATCGTCGAGTTCATCCCAGATTCCGGGGGAACTACGTCCACCGGCCCGACCTGTGCCGACTTCCGGTACTTCACGACGTTGCACCCGGAGGTCCGCATGAGCACGCCCCGTCCCCATGTCGCCGGGGCCGGTAGCGGCGCCGCGCCGGGCCCGCACGCCGGCACCGCCCACGAGCCGGTGCCGCTGTGGAACATCGCGAACATCCTCACCATGCTGCGGATCGCGCTGGTGCCGGTGTTCCTCGTACTGCTGTTCGTCGGCGACGGTCACGAGACCCGTTGGCGCATCGCGGCCACGGCGGTGTTCGCGATCGCCGCGATCACCGACCGCGTCGACGGTCAGCTCGCCCGTCGTCGAGGTCTGGTCACGGATTTCGGCAAGCTCGCCGACCCGATCGCGGACAAGGCGCTGATCGGTGCCGCACTCGTCGGCCTGTCGGTCCTCGGCGACCTGTCCTGGTGGGTGACCGGAATCATCGCCGCCCGCGAACTCGGTATCACGGCACTGCGATTCGCGGTGCTCCGGCACGCGGTGATCCCCGCCAGCCGCGGCGGCAAGGCCAAGACTCTCGTGCAGACCCTCGCGATCGGGGTGTACCTGCTGCCCTTGCCGGACGCCGTGATGCCGTTCGCGGTCGCGCTGATGGCGCTGGCAGTGCTGTTGACCGTCGGTACCGGCATCGACTATGTGGTCCAGGCGGCACGGTTGCGCGCGGGCGTCCGCACGGAGGCGCAGCATCACCGCGACGACCAGCATCACCGCGACGACCTGGGCGGAGCCGAAGCGTAGATGGCCGCCGCGCCGGATCCTCTCGTCGCCGCCACCCGGGCCGCAGACCTCGTTGCCGCCCTCGTCGAGCGAGGGCAGACCGTCGCGACCGCCGAATCGCTCACTGCGGGCCTGCTCTCGGCCACGATCGCCGGTGTGCCCGGAGCCAGCGCGGTGTTGCGCGGTGGTCTCGTCGTGTACGCGACCGATCTGAAGGCATCGCTCGCCGGCGTCGACACCGAGCGCCTCGGGCGGGACGGTCCGGTCGCCGAGTCGACCGCTGCAGCACTCGCCGAGGGCGCTGCGGAACGCTGCGGTGCGACGTGGGGTGTCGGACTGACCGGGGTCGCCGGCCCCGACGATCAGGACGGGCACCCGCCGGGCACCCTTTTTCTGGGGATCTGTGGCCCCGACGGCACCACCGTGACATGCCCTGCGGTGCACGGCGACCGATGGTCCATCCGGCTCGGTGCGGTGGACGCCGCCGTGTCGGGGCTACTCGGGCGCCTGACATCGGACTCGGCGTTGTAGTGTCTGCTCACCGCGGTTTTCGGTGCACGGTGTCGCGACCGCGGGAACCCGGCGGCGCGGTTACGCGTTGTCCGGGATAAGGCACGACGGACGAGGAGGACGCGATGGCTCTGTTGTTGCGTGAGGCAATCGGTGACAGCCTTCGGCGCACCCGTGTGTCGCAGAGTCGCACTCTGCGCGAGGTGTCGAGCAGTGCGCGGGTCAGCCTCGGCTACCTCTCGGAGATCGAACGCGGACGCAAGGAAGCGTCGAGCGAACTCCTCGCGGCAATCTGCGACGCGCTCGAGGTGCCGCTGTCCGACGTGCTGTTCGACGTCAGCGAGTCGCTGGCGGATGCGGCACCGCATCGCGATCGGAAGGATGCCGCTGCGGCGGCACCCCTCGATTCCGGTGTGGCCGTCCACGGTCCTGCCGGGGATCCGGCCGCGCGAATTGCGCAGGACACCCGCGTGGTGATTCCGCCACCTGCGACGCGGGCGCTGGCTGCCGCCTAACATGGATCACGACCGCGCCGGCTTGCCGGATGCGGACGAAAGCGACAGACTTTTTCGGGTCACCACCGGGGGGTGGCCCGGGACACGACAGGTGGGACCGCCCGATGAACGGTGAAGGTGCGGCGGTCCGAATCGGTGCGCGAGGGCCGCGCACCGGGTCGCGTTCGGCGCGGCGTACCAGATGGAGGCAGGATCACACCCATGGCTAATCCGTTCGTCAAGGGTTGGAAGTACCTCATGGCGCTTTTCAACTCCAAGATCGATGAGAAGGCCGATCCGAAGGTCCAGATTCAGCAGGCGATCGAGGATGCCCAGCGTCAGCACCAGGCCCTGTCCCAGCAGGCTGCGTCCGTCATCGGCAACCAGCGGCAGCTCGAGATGAAGCTCAACCGTCAGCTGGACGAGGTCGAGAAGCTCAACGCCAGTGCCCGTCAGGCCGTGCTCATGGCCGACCAGGCCACCGCCGCCGGCGACACCGAGAAGGCCATCCAGTACACGAACGCCGCCGAGGCGTTTGCGGCCCAGCTCGTGACCGCCGAGCAGTCCGTCGAGGACCTCAAGGTGCTGCACGACCAGTCGCTGCAGGCCGCGGCGCAGGCGAAGAAGGCCGTCGAGCAGAACGCGATGGCCCTGCAGCAGAAGGTCGCCGAGCGCACCAAGCTGCTCAGCCAGCTCGAGCAGGCGAAGATGCAGGAACGGGTCAGCGAGTCGCTGCGCTCGATGGACTCGACCCTGTCGGCTCCCGGCACCACCCCGAGCCTCGACGCCGTGCGCGAGAAGATCGAGCGGCGTTACGCCGACGCCTTGGGCTCGGCCGAGCTCGCCCAGAATTCGGTGCAGGGCCGCATGCTCGAGGTCCAGCAGGCGACGATCCAGATGGCCGGGCACAGCCGGCTCGAGCAGATCCGCGCATCGATGAAGGGCGAGGCGCTCCCCGGTGGTGCCGCCGGTACCTCCACGCCGGCCGTGAACACCGCGAAGGAACCGCCGGCCGCCGGTGCAGCGGGAACGCAGTAGTCGACAGTCGGATGTGATCCAGACATGAGCACTCCGGGCAACGGCCGGGTCGGGAACGTTCCCGCCCCGGCCGTTGCCGCGCTCAGGGAAGCCGCCGACGGTGTCGTCGAAGCGGCGCGCCGCTGGCGTGATCCGTCCGCCCGGCTGCGGCGGAAGAAGCGGCGGGCCCGCCGCAGAGCCCGAATCTTCGGGGCCGCCACCGGCATGTGGGGCGTCGGCACCGCCACGCTGGTCGCCGCGTCCGCCCCGGACTGGACGATCGTCGCGACCGGCGGCACCACCGCGGCGCTCGCGGTTCCCGCGGTTCTGGCGGTACGGAAGGTGCGACGCCTCGATGCGGTGCCCATCCCGCCGGCTCCTCCGCGTCGGCGCGCGTTGCCGCCGGACGGTTCCGTCGCACGCGCACCCATGGCGCGACTGGCCAGCAACGAGCGGAGCCTGGCGCATCTGCTCGGGGTCCTCGCCCGGTCCCAGGCGGTCGTCGCCGAGGATCTCGACGAGATCGGCGAGGCCGCTCGGGCCGCGTCGTCCGCGCTCGAGGCCGTCGCGGTCGACGTCGTCGCGCTCGAATCCGCAGCACGTGGGAGCGCCGCGGCCGCGGCGCAGCTCGGACCGGCGCTCGCCGCGGCCGGTCACCGTCTCGAGACCGGTGTCGATCAGTTCGAGGAACTCGTGGCGGCCGCCGCGCGGCTCGCCGGGGCGCCCGAGGGCAGCCGGCCCATGGCCGTGCTCGAGCAGCAGCGCGCCGAATTGATCTCCGCGTCCGATCGCCTCGAGGGCTGGGCCCAGTCGTGGCAGGACGTCGACCGGATCCAGCAGCGGTTCCGGCCCTAGGAACTACGCCTAGTCGTCCACGCCCCGCGCGGAGAGTGCTTCGCCCATCGCATCCGCGGACCGCAGGGCGCCCACGACGACCGGAACTACCAGGGCACGCAACGAGAAGCCCAGGCCGCGGGCCTTGCGCGCGTCGCTCACCTGTGTCACCAGCTCACCGAGCAGGGGGATGCAGCGAATGGTCATGACCAGCACGAGGCCGATCCGCTCCGGATTCACACCGACCCGGCGCAACGGCCCCAGGCCCGCAACGATCGCGTCCAGCATGTCCGTCACGCGGGTCGTGAGCGTCACCAGCGCCGCGAGCGCGACCGCGAGCAGCAGCGAACCGCACACCACCACCGCGCGTTCCCAGCCCGCGACCACGACCTGGAACACACCGATGAACGCGAGCATCCACAGCAACGGACGCAACTGGACGACGGCGAGCCGGACCGGAATCCGCGCCATGGCGTAGAGCCCGGCCACGGCGGCGGCGACGGGCAGCACCTGCCACGGCCGGTCGATCCACAACGTCAGCGCGACGATGGCCGCCGCGGTGACGACGAGCTTCGGTCCGGCCGGGAGGCGGTGCAGCGGCGTGGTCGCCGGGTGGTAGAGGCCCAGCGTCGTCATGATGCGACCAGGGTCCGGTAGAAGTCGACGGCCGGGCCGGGCGCGTCGTCGGCGACGATCCGGCCGCCGTCGACGACGAGCACCCGATCGAAGTCGGTGAGCAGATCCAGCTGGTGGGTCACGACGATCAACTGCTGTTCGAGGTTCGCGAACGTCTGCGAGATCAGCCTGGTATTGCGGAGATCGAGCAGGGTGGTCGGCTCGTCCGCGACGAGGACCTGCGGGTCGGTGACCATGATCGCGGCCAGCGCCAGCATCTGCTTCTGGCCTCCCGACAGCAGGTGGCTGGGGTGGTCGTGGTGCCCGCCGAGGCCGAAGTCGCCGAGCACCCGCCGGACCCGTTCGGCGCGTTCGGCTTTGCCGAGTCCGCTGCGCCGCAACGAGAAGTCCACATCCTCGGCGACGGTCGGCATGACGATCTGGTGGTCGGGATCGGTGAACACGAATCCGACGCGTCGCCGCACCTCGCGGCCCTTGCGTGCGGTGTCCAGGCCGTCGACGGTGACCGTGCCGGAGGTGGGAACGACGAGACCGTTGATCATGCGGGCCAGCGTCGATTTGCCGCTGCCGTTGGCCCCGACGATCCCGATCCGCCTTTCGGTGAGGATCACGTCGATGCCGTCGAGCACGACCCGCTCGCCGTAGGCGTGTCGGACCGAATCGAAGCGGATCTCGCTCATCGACGGACGGTCAGTGGGCGAGATCGCCGGCGGGCTTCGCCGCCACGCGCGACGCGATCAGGCCGGGGTAGGCGCGGTGCACCTGCGCCGCAACGGCGGCTGCGACGACGGCCTTGAGCAGGTCGCCGGGCAGGAACGTCACGTTGGCGCTCAGCGCGGCCCAGAAGGTCAGGTCGGTGCGCAGCAGCATCCCGGCGATGCCGAAGGCGTACAGCACCACGATCCCGCCCAGCACGTTGATCGCGACACCGGGCACCACCCGGTAGCGCGGCAGCATCCGCGCGGACAGCCAGCCGATGACCGCGACGGCGGGAATCCAGCCGATCAGGAAGCCGGCGGTGGGGGAGGCCAGGGACGTGAGGGTCGTGCGACCGCCGGCGAGCACGGGAAGCGCAAGACCCAGCACGATGACCGTCGCGACGGACAGCACACCCTTGCGGGCACCGAGCAGTGCGCCGGCGAGCATCACTCCGAGGGTCTGCAGCGTGATCGGCACACCCGACGATCCGATGGTGATCTGCCCGGGAAGCCCGAGCGCGATGATCAGAGCAGCGAACACGGCGATCTGCGCCAGGTCGCGGGCGGGAATGCGACGGGTCGACGACACGATTTCTCAGCCTTCTTCACATGGGTGGGAACGCGTCGAGCCTATGTGCCTTGTGCGTGCTGTGCGTCACCACCCCGCTCCGGGAGTGACCCCGACGTGGCGGCCGACGGCTCGGGGATTCCCCCCATCTTTCCCTGATTTGTGTTCTGACCTGGTGTTTTTCCGGTCTGGGACTGTCAGGATCGTGGTGTACGGCAGTGAGAAATGCCAATCGAGTCAGGAGAAGGCGATGTTCTGGAAGATCGTGGGTGTGGTGGCGCTGGTGTGGATCGGCCTGGCGTTGTTCGGCGCCCTGTTCGAGCACTTGTTCGGGATTCTCGTGGTGAGCGCGATCATCTTCGGCGGATATCTGATCTACAAGGCGATCGCGGGTGACAAGCACGACGACATCATGAAGGTCTGATCCACGGCGCTCCGCGCCTGTCGTCCGCAGCGGTCCGAGCCTGTCACCTGCGCAGCAACCGGGTGAGCAGGCGCCGCCCTTGCCCGAGCGAGACGTCGGGAAGGTAGGCGCGTCCGACCGCGACGCCGATCGCGGGCAGCGCGGCGGGATCCGGGAAGACCATGTACAGGGGCCGGTACTCGGGCTGGAACTTGGACTTGAACGCGAGCAGCGACCGGAACCCGTAGACCGGTTCGAGGGTGCGCCCGAGCATCTCGAGCAGCGCGTCGAGTGCCGTGCGGTCCACCGCGTCGGTCCGTCCGGCCGCGGCCAGGGGCGCACCGGACAGGCTCAGGTACTCGAGTCCCTCCTGCTGGGCAGACAACGCGGCCGACGCGATGAGGAACTCCATCGATGGGCGGAAACCGTCGGAGCGACGCCGCATGAAGTCGAGGGTCAGCGCGACGACGGTGCCGTCGCGGTAGACCGGCATCCACGAGGTGATGGCGTGGACGTGCCGGTCGCCGTCGATCGCGAGCAGCAGCCGGACCTCGGGGTCGCGGAGTTCCTCGAGACCGCCGAGCGTGAACCCCATCTCCGGCAGGCCCTTGTCGGCGACCCATTCCTCGGAGATCGCCACGATCTGCTCGACGACGGCCAGCGGCGCGTCGTGCAGGGTCGTCCATTCGGCGGTGACGCCGTCCTTGCGGGCCCGGTTGAGGGCGGTGCGCACGTCCTGGAACTTCTTGCCGGAGAAGGCCAGCCCTTCGAGCCGGATCACGGTTTCCTCGGCGACCTGCAGGCACGTCCAGCCGTGCTCGCGGGCGATGGCCGCGGTGGGCTCGCCGACCGAGTACAGGCACGGGGTCCAGCCGTTCTCGGCGCAGTACGAGGCGAATTCGTCGACGGCGGCGACGAGGGTGTCGCGGTCGCCGATCGGGTCGCCGGTGGTGAGCGCGACACCGGAGTGCACCCGGTAGGCGACGGCGTGCCTGCCGTCGGAGGAGAACCAGTAGTGGTTGCCGCCCCAGGTGGTCATCCACGACAGGGACGATCCGCCGGGCGAGTGCAGCAGTTCGCGGACGCGTCGCTGCGCGTCGGCGTCGTAGCCGAGCGCCGGCACCTGGAAGCTGCGCAGCATCAGCCCGCAGAACACCGCCCACACCAGGACGCCGACCCACTCGAACAGCAGGGTCGCGGCGGACGTGAGCGGCAGCACGGGCGGTTCGAACAGCTGGAGGTAGACCGGCGGGATCAGCCGCCGCGGCATGTCCCGCAGCAGGGTCCATGCTCCCGGATCGCGATCGAAGCCGTCGGCGAGCAGCGATCCGGCGCCGACGTAGACGAGTGCGGCGACCACGACGGCGCCGAGTGTGCCCAACCACACGGGGGCATAGGTGCCGCGTGGGGCACGGACCTGGAACAGTCGTCGGCTCCCCAGCAGCAGCACGAGGATCGCGACCAGCGCCAGCAGCGGGGCCAGTTCCATGTACACCGAGCTGTGCCGATGCTGCCCGTACAGCAACGACCGGGTCGCGTCCTGCTCGGTGGTCTCGGCGACGAGGCTCGCGGCCGCGACCGCGATCAGCGCGACGTGCGCCCACACCGACAGCAGCCACCCGGCGCGTCGTCCCCGGCGCAACCCATCCGCGGACACGAGCAGCACGATCGACGGCATCAGGTTCATCACCAGCGGTCCGAGCCCGGACAGCCGCAGCGCCTGCTGTCCCTTGCGGCATTCGTCGTGCAGCGCCGGGTCGGCACACACGTCCACCAGTTCGCGCGCCGAATAGGGGACCTGGTCGAACAGCATCCGCAGCGCCGAGAGCGGTCCGATCGCGTGCGGAGAGAACGCGGCCAGCACGGGACCGAGCACGCTCGCGGCCACGACCAGCGCGACCAGCGTGCGTTGCTCGCGGACGGTGCCACCGAGCGCCGGGCCCCGCGCGGAGCGTCCGCACAGCCACGGCCCCAGAACCACGCCCGCCACCGCCGCGCACAGCCGCGTCACGTCCTGCAGGTGCCCGGCGAACAGGGCGGCCGTCACCAGGAACACCAGCACGAGCGTCCGGATCCGTCGGCGCCACAGGGTGTTCATCACCGAGGTCGACGCGAGCAGCGTACCCAGGACCCAGGGGACTGGATCCTCGATCACATGACCGTGAAGTTCGAGGCCCCACGTGTTCGGGACGGTCGACACGACCCACGCGATCAGCAGCGCCAGCGCCGAACCGATGCCCTGCGTCACGACCGCGGCGGCGGCGAACGGCACGCTGCCGATGCGATTCTCCGTCGGTACCGCCACCGCCAGGATCACGACGGTCACCAGCAGGTACTCGACGATGCCGGACGCGAACAGGCCCGAGGTCCACAGCACCCACACATGTCCGCTCTCGAAGCTCGCCACCCCCGACGACACCCATCGCGCGAGATCGGGGGACGGTCCGTGCCGGAGGGCGCCGGTCAGGATCCCGAGCAGCCACAACGCGGCCAGCAGCACGAGCGATACCGGTGCGCGGCGCAGTGCTCTCGCTGCGCGCCCGGCGGGCCCGTCGAGCACCCGCCGCGCGGTCACGAGGTGAGACCCAGTCGCCGGCTCAGCCACGGCATCTCCTTCTCCAGTGCGGCGGACCACAGTGAAAACGTGTGTCCCCCTGGCAGTTCCGTCAAGTGCACGTCCATACCGGCCGCGCGTGCCGCGGCGGTGAGCTGCTCGACACCCGCACGGTACTCGCGGTCGTCGAGACCCACCACGAACGCACCCGCGCTGTCGGGATAGCGGTTGTGCGCAAGCAGATCCGCCGGGTTGTTGCGGGCGAAGGCCGCGTCGTCGCCGCCGAACGCCTCCTGCACGGTGCGGGCGCGATCACCGAGGGTGGGCTCGGCCTGTCCGGAGATGTCGAGGAAGGTCGGATACACGTCCGGCCGGAGGGTCGCGAGTTGCAGCGCACACGTACCGCCGTAGGACAACCCGCCGATCGCCCACGCCCGCGGCTCCTGGTCGATCTGCAGGTTCTGCTTCACCCAGGCGGGCACGTCCACGGTCAGGTACGACGCGGCGTTGCCCAGTCGCGAATCCATGCACAGCGGATTGGCGAACTGCCCGCCGGTGCCGTCCGCGACCACGACCACGGGTGCGAGCCCGTCGTGTTGCGCGGCGAACGCGTCCATCGTCTGTGTCAGCCTGCCGCCGACCAGCCAGTCGTCCGGACTGCCGGGCTGTCCCGCCAGCAGGACCAGAACCGGAAGTTCGGGGCGAGGATCGGTGAAATAGGCCGGGGGCAGGTAGATCCGCGCTTCACGTGCGGGGAACCCGGACGTTGCGGCGGGGATCGGTGCAGACACCACGGCACCGGTGGAAGGCATGTCGGGCGGTGGTGACCACTGCGCCGAGAGTGGCGTGCCCGTGACGGTCGTCGCGGTGCGGGCCTGCGCTTCGGTGAGCGGAACGGTGCGGAACACGGACAGGCCCAGTGCGGATCGCACGGTCGGATAGGCGTCGAAGACGAGGTTGATCTGGCCTGCCGCCGCGGTGGCGACCAGTGCCGCCGCGACGACGAGGCCCACTGCAACCGGGATGTGACGGCGCTCCCGGCGCCGGAACAGCCATCGGCCGATCAGCAGCGCGACGGCCAGGACGGCGGTCGCGGACCATGCGTACACGGCGTGCGGCAAGGGGTCCGGGAACGGTCGCCACACCTTCTCGATCAGCAGCGCCGCGAGTCCGACCAGAACCAGCGTCGCCGCGATCGCGCCGGGGATGCCGACGACGGTCCAACGTCGACTCCTGCGCGCCACGAGTACCGCGATCCCGACCACGGTCAGACACCAGAACGTCACGGCCGCCGCGGTGGTGATCAGCTGTACGTCGAGCATCGCATCGGCGATACCGGACCAGGACATGATCATCAGTATGCGCGAGTGCCCCCGCACCGAACCGTCATCGCAGATAGTGGTCGTATGGAATCGGTACCGGAGGACTGGGAAAGCGGACTGGTGATCGCGGCGCATCCCGACGACATCGAATACGGCGCGGCCGCGGCGGTCGCGCGATGGACCCGGCAGGGAAAGGACATTCGCTACGTGCTGGCCACCAGCGGCGAAGCGGGCATCGCCGGCCTGCCTCCGGAGGAGTGCGGGCCGCTGCGCGAAGCGGAGGAACGGGAATCGGCGCGGATCGTCGGTGTCGAGCAGGTCGAGTTCCTCGGTCACCGCGACGGCACACTCGTCGCCGGACCGGATCTGCGCCGCGACCTCGCCGCCGCGATCCGGCGGCACCGCCCGCACATGGTGGTCACCGGCAATTTCGGGCTCACCTGGTTCCCGGGGATTCTCAACAGCGCCGACCATCGTGCGCTGGGGCTCAGCGTGCTCGACGCGGTCTCCGACGCCGCCAACGAGTGGATCTTCCCGGAGTTGGCCGAACAGGGACTCGAACCGTGGACCGGGGTGCGATGGGTCGCCGTCAACACCACGATGCCGACGCACGCGGTGGACGTCACCGACACGGTCGAGGTCGCGGTGGCCTCGCTCGCCGCGCACCGGCGTTACCTCGAGGCATTGAGCGATGTGCCCGTCGAGGAACAGGCGCAGGCTCAGGTGGCGATGGCGTCGGGGCCGCTGCCGGGGTTCGACGCCACCCACGCCGCCGGATTCGAGCTGTACACGTTCGGCTAGGGAACGAACACGCAGCCGGCGTCGGGCATGGCCTCGATGTCGACGGGCAGGGGTCCGACGCGCTCGCCGTCGGCGTAGGCGGTGATGCCGGGGCAGTCGAGCCGCACCGACCGCGCCCGGTACACCGTCACCTCGTCGAGGTCGACGTGGGTGCCGCGGTAGACCGTCGGGAACAGGCGCAGCAGCCGCGACCGGCTCGCGGAGGTCACCACGACCACGTCGAACAGGCCGTCGTCGAGCCGCGCGTTCGGTGCGATCCGCATCCCGCCGCCGTAACTCGACGCGTTGCCCACCGACACCATCGTGGCTTCGGTGTCGAAGGTATTGCCGTCCAAGGTGATTCGATAGGGAAGCAGTCTCAGGTTCGCGAGTTCGGCCACGGTCGCCGCGTTGTAGCGCAGGTGCCCGCGCGGCCACCGCATCCGATTCGCGCGGTCGGTGACCAGGGAATCGAACCCGCTGGCGAGCACCGTGCCGAACCACAGCGGCCGGAGCCCGACCGGCGTCGCGCGCCCGAGATCGATCGTCCGGGTACGGCCGCCGACGATCACGTCGGCGGCCGCGACGGGATCGGTGGGGATGCCGAGCGCGCGCGCGTGGTCGTTGCCGGTGCCGGCCGGTACGATGCCGAGCGGAATTCCGGTGCCGGCTGCCGCCTGCCACGCCAGGAACACCAGGCCATCGCCGCCGATCACCACCAGCGCGTCGGTGCCGTCCGCGACGGCCCGCGCGGCCAGTTCCGAGGATTCGGCGGGGGAGTCGCCGGCGATCTCGGTGACGACGAACCCGCGCTCGCGCAGGCGGTGCAGGGCTGCGGCGCGGACGTGTGCGGACCGCCGGTCGCGGGCGGCCGGATTCGTGAGTGCGGTGACGGTGCCGGTCACCCGATCAGCTTCCCAGGATTGAGGATTCCGCGAGGGTCGATCGCGTTCTTCACCGCGGCGAGCACGTCGAGTCCCAGATCGCCGACTTCCGCTTCCAGCCACGGCAGGTGGTCGCGACCGACCGCGTGGTGATGGGTGATGGTGCCGCCCGCCGCGACGATCGCGTCGCCCGCGGCGCGCTTGGCCCGCGACCACTGCGCGATCGGGTCGTCGGACTGGGCGCACACCACCGTGAAATACAGCGAAGCGCCGGTCGGATAGGTGTGAGAGATGTGGCACATCACCAGCGGCGGTGTGCCCTGCGCGGTCAGGTCCGCGGTGAGCGCCTCGGTGACGGCGGCGCGCAGGGACAGCAGGTTGGACCAGGTCGTCGCGGTCTCGAGGGTTTCGGCGAGCGCCCCGACCCGCAGCAGGGCGTCGCGCAGATGCGGTGCGTCGAACCGGCCGTGCTGCCAGGCGCGGGCCGGACCGTCGCCCAGATCGGTGCCGCCGGACGCCGCGAGCAGCGCCGCGACCTCGGCGGCACGGGCCCGCACGTGCGCTTCGCTGCCCTCGACGGTGGTCACGGCGAGGCAGCCGCCGGGAGCGTCACCGCCGATGTTCTCGTGCAGTGCGAGATTCATGCCGGTTTCGGCCTCGTCCGACAGCCGGAGCACCGTCGGCAGGGCGCCGGTCCGAGCGAGTGTGCGCAATGCCGCCGCGCCGGTCGCGAAATCGGGAAACGACCACGCCCGGAACGCGGTGGTCGCGGGCACGGGGTGAATGCGCACCCCCACCTCGGTGACGATGCCGAGCGTGCCCTCCGAGCCGAGGAACAATCGGCGCAGGTCGGGACCGGCCGCGGACGCCGGCGCCCGTCCGGCGCGCAGTGTGCCGCGCGGGGTGGCGACGACGAGATGGTCGACCATGTCCTCGAACCGCCCGTAGCCGGCCGACGCCTGGCCCGCCGAGCGGGTGACCGCGAAGCCGCCGAGAGTCGCGTGCCGGTAACTCTGAGGGAAGTGACCGAGCGAGAAGCCGTGCGCGGCCAGCAACTGTTCGGTCTGCGGTCCGGTCGCGCCGGCCTGCAGGGTCGCCAGACCGGACACCGGATCGAGGCTCGTCAGCGCGGTCAGGCGGCGCAGATCGACCGTGACCACCGCTTCGAACCGCCCCCGCACCGGATCCACGCCGCCGACGACGCTGGTGCCGCCGCCGAACGGGACCACCGCGATCGCCTCCGGCGAGCAGTAGGAGAGCACGGCGACGACCTCCTCGTGGCTGCCCGGGAACAGCACCGCATCCGGCGCGTCCTGCTCGGCGCGGCTGCGTCGGCGCAGAAGGTCGAGGGTGCTCTTGCCGCCCGCGTGCCGCAGCCGCGTCCGGTCGTCGTCGGCGAAGTGGTCGCGGCCGACGATCCGGGCGAGTTCGTCGCGGTGTTCGGGGCGTAGCCGGCCCGGACTCAGTCGCACGTCGGCTTCGGGGAGGACGCGGTCGCGTCCGGTGTCGACGCCGAGTGCCTGTTCGAGCAGGTCGAGGACCCGCGCGGAGAGTTCGATGCGGCGGTCCTCGGTTCCCCACGCGTCCCACGCCATCGTCGGCGCTTCGTCGGGATGTTGCGGGGTGAAAGGCGCGTTCATGGGTTACAGTTTTACATACGATGTCGATCCGTAACGATGATTCGAGAACCGCAGGTCCGCGCGAGCCCGCCAGGATCGAGGACCAGATCCTCGACGCCGCCTACTCCTGCATGCTCGACTTCGGGTTGCGGCGGACGACGCTCGCCGAGGTTGCCCGCCGCGCGGGGGTCAGCCGCCCGACCGTCTACCGCCGCTGGCCCGACACCCGCGCGATCGTCGCGGACCTGCTCACCCGCGAGATCCGGCGCGTCGTCCCCGACGCGGCCGGCGGTGGCCCGGCGCGGACCCGGCTCGTTCGGGCGGTCGTGACCACCGCCGACGCGATCGGCGCCCATCCGCTGTTCCGGAAGATCGTGAACACCGACCCGGACGTGCTCACCACCTACATCGTCGACCGGCTCGGCACCAGCCAGCGCATGCTGCTCGACACCCTGACCGCCGGCATCGTCGAGGGGCAACGCGACGGATCGATCCGCGAGGGCGAACCGCGGCGGATCGCCGTGATGGTGCTGCTCACCGCGCAGTCGGTGGTCCAGTCGGCGCGCGCGGTCGCCGACACGACACCCCGCGAACAGTTGCTGGCCGAACTCGGCCACGCGGTCGACGCCTATCTGACCCCCACCCAGGGAGGACCACCGTGACCGGACTCGGACCCGGCGCGCTCTCCGCGGTGCGCCGCCGCCGCGACCTGGACCGGCTCGCCGACAACCCCACCGTCGACGTGCTGGTGATCGGCGGCGGGGTGACCGGCGCCGGGGTCACACTCGACGCCGCCGCCCGCGGGCTGAGCGTCGTCCTCGTCGAACGTCACGACCTCGCGTTCGGAACCAGCCGGTGGAGCTCGAAACTCGTCCACGGCGGACTGCGCTATCTCGCGACCGGCAACGTCGGGATCGCACACGAGAGCGCGGTCGAACGCGGCATCCTCATGACCGTCACCGCCCCGCACCTGATCCGGTCGATGCCGCAACTGGTCCCGCTGCTGCCGTCCCTCGGCCGCGCCGAGTCCGCGCTGGTCCGGGCCGGTTTCCTCGCCGGGGACGCGCTGCGCGCGGCGGCCCGCACTCCCGGGACGCTGCTGCCGCGGTCGCGCCGGGTCGGAGCGGCCCGTGCCGCCGCCCTCGTCCCCGCGGTGCGTCGCGACGGACTCCGCGGCGGGCTGCTCGCCCACGACGGGCAACTCGTCGACGACGCCCGGCTCGTCGTCGCGCTCGCCCGCACCGCCGCGACCTTCGGTGCGCGCATCCTCACCCGCGTCTCCGCGTACGCCGCCACCGCCGAGACGGCGGTCCTGCACGACGAGATCACCGGCGGAGACCTGACGGTGCGGGCCCGCGCGGTGATCAACGCGGCGGGGGTGTGGGCCGGCCACGTCGATCCCTCGATCGCGCTGCGCCCCAGCCGCGGCACCCACCTGGTCCTCGACGCGGCCGCCCTCGGGCACCCTTCCGCGGCGCTCACCGTTCCCGTTCCGGGCGCGACCAACCGGTTCGTGTTCGCCCTGCCCGCCCAGCTCGGGCGGATCTACCTCGGCCTCACCGACGAGGACGCCCCCGGCGACATCCCCGACGTCCCGCACGCGACCGACGGCGAGATCGACTTCCTGCTCGACACCGTCAACTCGGCGCTCACCACCGCGCTGACCCGCGACGACGTGCTCGCCACCTATTCCGGGCTGCGTCCGCTCCTGCGCACGCCCGACGGGGACGGTGCCACGGCGGACCTGTCCCGCAAGCACGCGGTCGTCCGCGGCGGAGGCCGTCCGATCGGCATCGTCGGCGGCAAGCTGACCACCTACCGGAAGATGGCGCAGGACGCGGTGGACGCCGCCGTCGCCGCCACCGGATTGCCGGCCGGGCCCTGCAACACCCACCGGATAGCGCTGGTCGGGGCGGCGGACCGGACGGCGCTGTCCCGGCTGTCGGCGCCGGTGTCCCTGGTGAGTCGCTACGGGACCGAGGCGGCGTTCCTCGCCGCCGATCCCGCGGGACTCGCGCCCGTCGCTCCCGGCCTGGACGTGTGCCGCGCCGAACTCGAGTTCGCAGTCACCCACGAGGGGGCACTCGACGCCGACGACATCCTCGACCGGCGTACCCGCATCGGCCTCGTCCCCGCGGACCGGGCCGCGGCGCACGACGCGGCACTGTCCGTGCTCGCCGAGCACGGCCTCGCCTGACCGGTCCCGGCCGAGCGGCCCGCGCGATGTGACAGGCTGGTGCGATGCGAGTTGCGGTGGTGGCCGGACCTGATGCCGGACATGCGATCCCGGCGATCGAACTGTGCCGGCGCCTGGCGGAGGCGGGGGACGATCCGATCCTGTTCACCGGCGAGCGCTGGCTGGGTACCGACCTGCCCGGCGTCACGTTCGCGCTGCTCAAAGGCCTGGATCCGCGGCCGGGCGACGACGACGCCGACGCCGGCGCCAAGCTCCACGCCCGCGCCGCGCACATCGCGACCGAGATCCTGCCCGACCTGAGCGCGCTGCTGCCGGACCTGGTCGTCTCCGACGTCATCACCGCCGGAGGCGGCATGGCCGCCGAACGGCTCGGCATCCCCTGGATCGAGCTGTCCCCGCATCCGCTGTACCTGCCCTCACGCGGCCTGCCGCCTATCGGCAGCGGTCTCGCGCCCGGTCGTGGGATCCGCGGCCGGGTCCGGGATGCCCTGCTGCGTCGCATGACCGCCCGCTCCGTGCGGCAGGGCGAACGCGAACGCGGCGCCGCGCGGATGGGCATCGGCCTGCCCGAAAAGGACCCGGGACCCGCCGCGCGCCTGATCGCGACCCTGCCGGCGCTCGAGGTGCCGCGACCCGATTGGCCCGCGAACGCGCACCTCGTGGGTCCGCTGCTGTGGGAACCGACCGAGACCGTGCTGGCCCCACCCCCCGGCACCGGCCCGCTGGTGATGGTGGCTCCGTCCACGGCGACCACCGGTGTCGTGGGCATGCTCGACGCCGTGTGCACCGCTCTGGACGGAACCGGGATGCGTGTCGCGGCGACCATGCTCGACGGAGCCGACGGGGAACTGCCGGACTGGGCGGTCGCGGGGCGGGGCCGCCAGGACCTGCTGCTCGGGCAGGCCGACGTGGTGGTGTGCGGCGGCGGTCACGGGATGCTCGCGAAGGCGCTGAGTGCCGGAGTGCCCGCGGTGATCGTGCCCGGGGGCGGCGACCAGTGGGAACTGGCCAACCGGGCCGCCCGGCAGGGCAGCGCGCTGGTGGTGCGGCCGCTCGACCCCGTGGCTGTGCTCACCGCGGTCGAGACGATCCTGAGCGAGAAGCGTTTCGCTGCGGCGGCCCGCAGTGCCGCAGCGACCGCGAGCCGGGTCGAGGATCCGGTGCAGGTCTGCCGGACCGTGGCTACTGCCTGAGCCCGACCGCTTCGACGCGACCGGCCGGCGCCCACTACCGTGGGCGGGATGCGATTGACGGAATTCCACGAGCTCGTCCGGATCGAATTCGGGCAGCTCCACGGCGACGCGTTGCTCCGCGACCACGTGATTCTCTCGCTCGGCGGTCTCACCCCCGCCGAGGCGATCGAAGCAGGTCAGGAGCCTCGAGAGGTGTGGCGGGCCATGTGCGAGGAGTTCGACGTTCCGCCCTCACGCCGGTGACGCGACGAGCCGGAACGCACCGTTCGAACAATTGTTCGCCTATGCTGGTGTCGTGCACGGTGGCGTAGTTGTCCACAGGCGTCGGATCCATCCACAGATCCGGCGGCTCACCGGTCGCCACGACGAACTTGTCGGTACCGGGCTCTAACGTCGTCGACAACAAGACGAGATTCGATGAAGGGGACCACGATGGCAGCACAGGCACACGACCGCGAGAAGGCGCTCGAGCTCGCCCTCGCGCAGATCGACAAGAGCTTCGGCAAGGGCTCCGTGATGCGACTGGGGGAGGAGGCCCACCAGCCGATCGCGGTGATTCCGACGGGATCGATCGCGCTCGACGTCGCACTCGGTATCGGCGGTCTGCCGCGCGGCCGCGTGGTCGAGATCTACGGTCCGGAATCCTCGGGTAAGACGACGGTCGCGCTGCATGCGGTGGCCAACGCGCAGGCCAACGGCGGCATCGCGGCGTTCATCGACGCCGAGCACGCGCTCGACCCGGAGTACGCCCGCAAGCTCGGTGTCGACACCGACGCACTGCTGGTGTCCCAGCCGGACACCGGTGAGCAGGCGCTCGAGATCGCGGACATGCTGATCCGCTCCGGCGCGCTCGACATCATCGTGGTCGACTCGGTCGCGGCGCTCGTGCCGCGCGCCGAGATCGAGGGCGAGATGGGCGACAGCCACGTCGGTCTGCAGGCCCGCCTCATGAGCCAGGCGTTGCGCAAGATGACCGGTGCCCTCAACAACTCCGGCACCACCGCGATCTTCATCAACCAGCTGCGCGAGAAGATCGGCGTCATGTTCGGCTCGCCCGAAACCACCACGGGCGGTAAGGCTCTGAAGTTCTACGCCTCCGTCCGACTGGACGTGCGGCGGATCGAGACGCTCAAGGACGGCGGCGACGCCGTCGGTAACCGCACCCGCGTCAAGGTCGTCAAGAACAAGGTTTCGCCGCCGTTCAAGCAGGCCGAGTTCGACATCCTCTACGGTCAGGGCATCTCCAAGGAGGGCTCGCTCATCGACATGGGTGTCGAGCAGGGCATCGTTCGCAAGTCCGGATCCTGGTACACCTACGAGGGCGACCAGCTCGGCCAGGGCAAGGAGAACGCGCGCAAGTTCCTGCTCGAGAACACCGACATCCGCGACGAGATCGAGAAGAAGATCAAGGAGAAGCTCGGTATCGGCGCCGTGGTCACCGACGAGGCCGAGGAAGCCGCCGACTTCTGACGCACGCCTGCGGCGGGTGGCGGGCACGGTCGACGACCGGGCCCGCCACCCTGGCATCATGGCCGCCATGACCGTGCGGCCGATTCGATTGTGTTTCTTCGGTGATTCGTTCGTCGCGGGAGTCGGTGATCCCGCGCACCGCGGTTGGGCGGGTCTGCTCGCCGAGTGCGCTCGGCCGGCGCTCGGCGACGTCGATGTCACCCGGCCGGCGCTCGGCGACGTCGATGTCACCCGGCCGGCGCTCGGCGACGTCGATGTCACCGTCTACAACCTCGGGGTCCGCCGCGACACGACCGCCGATGTCCGGGCCCGCTGGCTCGACGAGGCCCGCCGTCGCTTCCCGGACGGGTGCGACAATCGCCTCGTCCTCTCGTTCGGTGTCAACGACACGACGTTGCTGGACGACCCGGCGCAGCAAGAGGATTCGACGCGGGTGCCGCCCGCGGATTCGGTGACCAACCTCACCGCGATCCTCGACGACGCCCGCGCGTGTGGCTGGCCGGTGTTCGTCGTCGGTCCGCCACCGGTTGCCGACGAGCAGCAGAATGCACGCACCCGGCGCCTCGACGGGCTGTTCGCCGAGGTGTGTGCCGAGCGGAACGTGCCGTACTGCCCGGTCTTCGAGCACCTTCACGGCGACACCGCGTGGATACGGGAAGCGGCTGCGGGGGACGGCGCGCACCCGTCCGCGCAGGGATACCGCGACCTCGCCGACGTCGTACAGGGGGCGTGGATCACGTGGATCCGCTCGGCCGCCGCTGTCGGTGGGGCCCGCTAACGTGCCGGACATGGACGATCCCACGACTCCGGACCCGCACTCGGCCCCCTCATCCGGGCGGCGCCGTCGACGTCCGCGCCCGGAACCCGGAGGAGGCACGGAGGCGCAGGCCAAGGACGTGTGCCTGCGCCTGCTGACGGACCGGGCACGCAGCCGTGCCGAACTGGCCACGAAGCTCGCGGAGAAGGGGTTCACGGCCGAGATCGCCGAGCGCACCCTGGACCGGCTCGCCGCGGTGGGCCTGGTCGACGACGCGGACTTCGCGCAGCAGTGGGTCCGGTCCCGGCACCTGTACGCCGGCAAGGGCAAACGCGCGATCGCACTCGAACTGCGGCGCAAAGGAATCGGGCATCAGGATGCCGCGGAGGCGCTGGACCAGATCGACAGCGACGACGAACGCGAGCGCGCCGTCGAGCTCGTACGCAAGAAGCTGCGCACGCAGCCGCCGCTGCCGACCGAGGGTGATCGACGCGAGATCGCCGCCGAGCGGGACAAACTCGTGCGCCGGCTGGTCGGCATGCTGGCGCGACGAGGCTATTCCCAGGGTATGGCGTTCGACGTGGTGCGCAGTGAACTCGCCGAGTTCGGCTCCGGCACCGACGGTCTCGCGGACGTCTGACGCGGTCCGGTCACCGCCGCGCGGGTCGCGTCACGGTTTCTGCTCGCCGGTGATGTCCATGCCGGGAACCGCCATCACCGGGATGGTTTGCGGCTCTTCGGGTGTCACGGCGCCCTTCTTGCGGCGACCGGCCCGCAGCTGCTTCTCGACCCGGGTGGCCAGTACCGTCAGCGAACTGTTCAGCACGATCATGATCGCGGCGACCACCAGCAGCGACGGCAGATAGTTGCCGAAGGCCGCGCCGAGCTGCTGACCGGACCGCACCACTTCGACGTAACCGATCAGATAGCCGAGCGCCGAATCCTTCAGTGCCACCACCATCTGCGAGATGATCGCCGGCAGCATCACCGTGACGGCCTGCGGCAGCAGGATCAGGCGCATGACCTGGTTCTTTCGCATACCCAGGGCGCTCGCCGCCTCGGTCTGCCCGCGTGGCAGGGACCGGATGCCGGCGCGCACCAGCTCCGCGATCACCGAGCCGTTGTACAGGGTCAGGCCCGTGACCACCGCGGCGAGCGCGAGATAGGACGATTTGAACACCCGGTATTCGGCGAAGATCTGGTACAGGAAGATCATCAGGATCAGCACCGGCACCGCCCGGAACAGTTCGACGATGGTGCCGCTCACGAGGCGCACCGAGTGATGATCGGACAACCGGCCGATGCCGAGCACGAACCCGAGAATCAGCGCGAACACGATGGAGAGCGCGGCGGCGATCAGGGTGCCGCGGATACCGGGCAGCAGATAGGTCGTCCACGACGTCGACTCGAGGAACGGATCCCATTTGGCCGCGGTCAGCTGCCCCTTGCTGTCCAGGGCGCGGTACACCACGTACCCGGCAGCGACGAGCAGGACGACGACGAGCGCGGAGATCGCGTGGTAGGTCGCGCGGGCCCGCGGGCCGGGCGCGTCGTAGAGGACGGTTGCGCGGGCGCTCATCGGGCCACCTCGTAACGCTTTCCGAGCCAGCCGAACAGCAGGCCCATGGGAAGGGTGAGAATCACGAAGCCGAGCGCGAAGATCCCACCGACGAGGAAGATCGCGGCTTCGGTCTCGATCATCGACTTCATCAGGAGCGAGGCCTCGGCCACACCGATCACGGAGGCGATCGTCGAGTTCTTCGTCAGGGCGATCAGCACACTGCCGAGCGGAGCGATGACGGCGCGGAACGCCTGGGGCAGGACGATCAGCCGCAGATTCTGCGCGAACGTCAGGCCCAGCGAGCGGCCCGCCTCCGACTGCCCGACGTGGACGGTGTTGATGCCGGACCGCAGTGATTCACAGACGAATGCCGCCGTGTAGACGCTGAGGCCGAGAACTGCGAGCCGGAAGTTGTTGTCCACCAAGAAGGTCGGTGAATCGGTCGGTGCGAGCGCGACACCCAGGGTCTGCGAGAGGCCGAACAGGCAGAACAGGATGATCAGCGTCAGCGGCGTGTTGCGGAAGATCGTCACGTACGCGGCTCCGACCGCCCGCGCGACCGGGATGGGGGAGACCCGCATCGCGGCGAGAATCGTGCCGAGAATCAGGGCGGCGATCGCGGACAGAACGGTGAGCTGGATCGTGGTCCAGAACGCCTCGAGCAGTTGACTGCCGTACTTGTTCAACAGATCCACTGGTGGACTCCAGGATTCGATGGACGAGACTGTGCGACGAGCTCGCACCCGAGCTGCGACGCGGGCCGGACGATCCGCCCCGAACGGGCTGTGATCGTCCGGCCGCGACCGGATCAGTAACGATCGATGGTCGGCTGCTCCGGAACCGGAAGGCCGGAGGCGCCGACCGTGGACTGGAACGCAGCCTCCCACGCTCCGGAATCGAGCATCGACTGGATCGCGTCGTTGATGCGGGCCCGCGACTCCTCGTCGCCCTTGGCGAGACCGATCCCGTAGTTCTCGGTGGTGAACGGTTCACCGACCACCTTGAACTCACCCGGGGACTGCGCCGCGTAGCCGGCGAGGATGATCGCATCGGTGGTCAGCGCATCGACCGCGCCGTTGCGCAGCGCCTCGACGCAGGCCGAGTACGTGTCGAATTCCTGCAGCTGCACGTCCTGCGCGTACTTGTCCTTCACGTTCTGCGCCGGGGTCGAGCCCGCAACCGAGCACAGCTTCTTGCCGCCGTTGAGCGATTCGGGTCCGGTGATGTCCGTGTTGTCCGCCCGCACGAGCAGCGACTGCCCTGTGACCATGTACGGCCCGGCGAAGTCGACCTTCTCCTTGCGAGCATCGGTGATCGAGTACGTCGCGACGATGTAGTCGACCTCACCGTTCTGGATGAGCGTCTCGCGCTGCGCGGACGGTGCCTCCTTGAACGTGATGTTCTCCTCCGAGACACCGAGCTGACCGGCGACGTACTTGGCGACCTCCACGTCGAAACCGCTGAAGGTGCCGTCCGGGTTGCGCAGTCCGAGCCCCGGCTGGTCGAACTTGATACCGATCGTGAGATTCCCGGCCTGGGCGGACTCGAGGGCGCTGCGCTGCTCCTCGCCACCACACGCGGTGGCGGCGAGCGCAACGGCGAGCGCGCCGAGGCCCAGGCGGACGGTGCGGGACAGTTTCATTCGGACTACCTCCAGTGATCGGGGCTGACGGGTCAGTGGCTGAGGATCTTGCCGAGGAAGTCCTTCGCGCGATCGGACTTCGGGGCGGTGAAGAAGGTGTTCGGGTCGGTGTCCTCGACGATCTGCCCGTCCGCCATGAACAGCACGCGGTCGCCGGCCTTGCGGGCGAAACCCATCTCGTGGGTGACGACGAGCATCGTCATGCCCTCCTTCGCGAGGGAGGTCATCACGTCGAGCACCTCCTGGACCATCTCGGGGTCCAGCGCGGAGGTGGGCTCGTCGAACAGCATCACCTTGGGGTTCATCGCCAGGGCGCGGGCGATGGCGACGCGCTGCTGCTGGCCGCCGGACAGCTGGGCCGGATACTTCTCGGCCTGATTGGCGATACCGACCCGCTCGAGCAGCGCGAGCGCATCCTTCTTCGCCTCGTCCTTCTTCTTCTTGCGGACCTTCAGCGGCGCGAGCATGACGTTGTCGAGGATCGTCTTGTGGGCGAACAGGTTGAACGACTGGAACACCATGCCCACGTCGGCACGCAGGGCGGCGAGTGCCTTGCCCTCCGCGGGCAGGACCTTGCCGTCGACCTCGATCCGCCCGGAATCGATCGGTTCGAGCCGGTTGATGGTGCGGCACAGGGTGGACTTGCCGGAACCCGACGGCCCCAGCACGATCACCACCTGGCCGCGCGGGATCTCCAGATCGATGTTCTGCAGCACGTGCAGGGACCCGAAATATTTGTTCACGTTCGCCATCGAGATCATCGACGGCGTGGAGGTCTTCTCCATATCGACAGCCTCTGGTGCCATGTCCAGGACCCTATGCGGTGGCAGGCACGCAGGACCGGATTTTGAGGCACGACGCGCGGCAGGAAACGGAACTTTTGCGACACGGGTGCGGGCTGCGGCCCGACCAGGGCAGATACGGCGCGGTTCTGGGCCTGAGCTACCCTGAGACGTGTCATTGATCGACGATGAAACCATCTCCGACTCCCCGGCCGGCGCCCGAACGTACGAAGTTCGCACGTACGGCTGCCAGATGAACGTGCACGATTCGGAGCGACTGTCCGGTCTGCTGGAGGAGGCGGGCTTCGCGAAGGTCGCCCCGGGCGGCTCGCCCGACCTGGTCGTCTTCAACACCTGTGCGGTGCGGGAGAACGCCGACAACAAGCTGTACGGCAACCTGAGCCATCTGCGTCCGGTCAAGGACGAGAACCCGAACATGCAGATCGCGGTCGGCGGCTGCCTCGCCCAGAAGGACCGCGACATCGTCGTGAAGAAGGCGCCCTGGGTCGATGTGGTGTTCGGCACCCACAACATCGGCAACCTGCCGGCGCTGCTCGACCGCGCGCGGCACAACCGCAAGGCCGAAGTGGAGATCCTCGAGTCGCTCGATGCGTTCCCGTCGACCCTGCCGGCCAAGCGCGAGTCCGCCTACGCCGGGTGGGTATCGATCTCCGTCGGCTGCAACAACACGTGCACCTTCTGCATCGTGCCGTCGCTGCGCGGCAAGGAGGTCGACCGGCGGCCCGGCGACATCCTGGCCGAGGTCCAGGCACTCGTCGACGAGGGCGTGCTCGAGGTGACGCTGCTCGGCCAGAACGTGAACTCGTACGGCCGCTCCTTCGCCGATCCGGACCAGCCCCGCGACCGCGGCGCCTTCGCTTCGCTGCTGCGCGCGTGCGGGCAGATCGAGGGTCTCGAGCGCGTCCGGTTCACGTCGCCCCATCCGGCGGAGTTCACCGACGACGTGATCGACGCCATGGCGCAGACTCCCAACGTGTGCCCCCAGCTGCACATGCCGCTGCAGTCCGGCAGCGACCGCATCCTGCGCGCGATGCGGCGCTCGTACCGCAAGGAGAAGTTCCTCGGGATCATCGAACGGGTGCGCGCCGCGATGCCGCACGCGGCGATCACCACCGACATCATCGTCGGATTCCCGGGCGAAACCGAAGAGGACTTCCAGGAAACCCTCGACGTGGTGGAAAAGGCCCGTTTCACCAGTGCCTTCACCTTCCAGTACTCGAAGCGTCCGGGTACCCCGGCCGCGGAGATGGACGGCCAGCTTCCCAAGGCGGTCGTGCAGGAACGCTACGAACGGCTGATCGCGCTGCAGGAACGGATCACCCTCGAGGAGAACCGCAAGCTCGTCGGCACCGAGGTCGAGTTGCTGGTGGCCGCCGGGGAAGGCCGCAAGGACGCCGAGACCGCCCGCATGAGCGGCCGCGCCCGCGACGGCCGGTTGGTGCACTTCCGCCCCGAGGGGAACATCGACGGTGCGGTGCGTCCCGGCGACATCGTCACGATCGTCGTCAGCGATGCGGCCCCGCACCACCTGGTCGCCGACACCCCGATCCTGACGCACCGCCGCACCCGGGCGGGTGACCACTTCGAACAAGGACGTATGCCCAAGACCCCGCCGATCGGCGTGGGACTGGGACTGCCGAAGATCGGGGTTCCCGAACCCCTTCCGACACAGATGGGATGTGACGCATGAGCGCCGCACACGACGACGGCGCGGACGACCCGATGGACGAGGTCCTCGGGGACCTCGAACAGGCCGAACGCAAGATCGCGAGCGAGATCGATCCCGGCGCGCGGGCGGTCGTCGTCGCCGTCGGCGTTCTGCTCCTGCTCGGCTCCTTCAGCCTGCCGCACGCCGGAGCCGCCAACGGCTGGGAGATCCTGTCGTTCGGGCAGGACGCCGTCGCCGAGGACATCGCGCTGCCGTCACGCATCTTCGTGTGGCTGGCATTGGTCTTCGGCGGGGTGTGCTCGATCCTGGCGTTGCTCACCCGCAAGTGGGTGCTCGCGTGGCTGGCCCTGGCCGGATCCGCCGTCTCCATCGTCTTCGGCATGCTGTCGATCTGGACCCGGCAGACGCTGCCCGTCGAGTCGACGGCCTCCGGGCCGGGCATCGGCCTCGTCCTCGGATGGTTCGCGGTCATGCTGCTGACCTTCCACTGGACGCGGGTCGTGTGGGCGCGCACCTCGCTGCAGCTCGCGGCGGAAGCGGAGCTTCGCCGGGCCGCCGCCGAGGAGGAGCGCAGGGCCGAGGAGGAACGCAAGGGACTGTTCGGCACCGACGACAACCCGTAACGACCCCGCCCTTCGGCCTCCGGCTCACAGCCTCCGGCATCAGGACAGAAAACCCCGCGTCACCGTCTCCGGTGATGCGGGGTTTCTCTGTCTGTGACTGCGGTCAGCGTTCGCCGATGGCACCCTCGGCCGCGTCGGCCCATTCGCGCCACTGCTGCGCCTGCGCGAGTGCCTTCTCCGCGTCCTTCGCGCGTCCGGCCGCGGTCGCCTTCGCGGCCTGCTCCTCGAACTGACGCACCCGCTCCCGGAACTGCGCGGCGCGAGCCAGGGCTTCGGGGTCGGTGCGGCGCCATTCGGACTCGGCGGCCTCGTGCACCCGCTTCTCGATCGCCCGCAGGCGGGACTCGAGATCGTGCATCCGCTCGCGCGGAACCTTGCCGATCTGCTCCCACTTGTCCTGCAGTTCCCGCAGCTGCGCGCGGGCGACGTCGATGTCGCCGGACGGATCGATCGAGGCGGCGGCGAGCAGCGCTTCCTTCGCCCGCGCGTTCTCCTCGAACTCCGCGTCCCGCTCGGCGCTCGCGGCGTTGCGGGCGGCGAAGAACACGTCCTGCGCACCCTTGAAACGCTTCCACAGCTGGTCGTCCGCCTCGCGGGGCGCCCGCCCGGCCGCCTTCCACTCGGTGAGCAGATCCCGGAACGCCGCGGCGGTCGCACCCCAATCGGTGGAATCTTGCAGCGCTTCGGCGCGCGCGACGAGTTCCTCCTTGCGGGCTTTCGCGGCGGCTCGTTCACGGTCGAGTTCGGCGAAATGCGCACCGCGGCGGCGGTTGAACGCCTCGCGGGCCTTCGAGTAGCGCCGCCACAGCGCGTCGTCGACCTTGCGGTCCACGCCCCGGATGGTCTTCCACTCCTCGAGGATCTCCCGCAACCGGTCGCCGGCGGCCTTCCACTGGGTGGACTCGGCGCCGATCTTCTCCGCTTCCGCAGCGAGCGCCTCCTTGCGGGCCGTGTTCTCCGCCCGCTGGTGCTCCTTCTCGTGCTTGGCGGCCGTCGCGGCCTTCTCCGAGTCCGCGACGATCGCCGCAAGACGCGCGGCCAGCCCGTCGAGGTCGCCGATCACCGCGGCGGTCGGCAGCGACTCCGCCAGCGCTTCCGCGGCGGCTCGCGTCTTCTTCGCGTCGCCGGAACCCGACGCGAGCCGGGACTCGAGGATCGCGACCTCGGTCGCAAGATCGTCGAAGCGGCGCCCGAAGTGCGCGAGACCCTCGGCCGCGTCACCGGCCTGCCACGAACCGATGCACCGCTCGCCTGCGGAGGTCACCACCCATGCGGTGCCGTCCTCGTCCACCCGGCCGAACAGACTCGGGTCGCTCGCGGGCACCGCCGGGGCCGCCGCATGCACGTGCGAGGGCACCGGATGCGGTTTCGGGGTGTGCTCCGCGCCGGGACGCGGCGCACCGGGCGTGGGCGCCGGCTTCGGGGCCGCGGGTGCCGGCACGGCACCGGATTCTCGAGTTGCGCTCGTGTCCTGTGCGTTGGGGTCGGTCATCGGGTCCTCATCTCTGCCGCGCGGCACGGCTGCCTGGTCGCATGGCTCATCCGTAGGTCCGCCGCGGGGTCACCCGCGACGACGTCCGCCCACTATTGAAACAGGTCGCGCCCTCGCGGGGCGCCCGGTCCGGTCGACTACCGTGGCTCGTGTGCTGACCGCTGCGGTATTCGTGCCGTCCCCGCCCCTCCTCGTGCCCGAGCTGAACGGCCTTGCCGCGAACGAGACCGACGAGCTGCGCAGCGCCGCGCTCGCCGCTGTCTCCGAGATCGGCGACTGCACCGACTGGGTCGTCGTCGGGACCGGCCGGGCCGTCGAACGGATCGCGGCGACGGCATCCGGCACGTTCCGCGGCTACGGCGCCGACGTCCGTGTGGGCCTCGGCCCCGACGCGACCGGTGAGGCCGATCCGGAACTGGCGTTGCCCGCGCTGATCGCCGGATGGCTGCGCGGCCGGGCGGCCCCCGGTGTGCGCGCGGAGGTCCACGTCGTGCCCGTCGACGCGGGCCGGGACGAGTGCACCGGGCTCGGGCAGCGGCTGCGGGCCGAGCTGGACGAGGGTGACAAACGCCGTGGGCTGCTGGTGATCGCCGACGGGGCCGCGACCCTGACCGCCAAGGCACCGGGTGCGTTCGACGCGCGTGCCGAGGCCGTCGAAACCGACCTCGCTGCCGCACTCGCCGCCGGGGATCCGTCGGCGCTGGCCGCGCTCGACCCGGACCTGTGCGCCGGGATCGTCCTCGACGGACGCGCCGCCTGGCAGGTTCTCGCCGGTGCGTTCACCACGGCACCGAGTGCGGTGAAGATCGTCTACCGCGGCGCGCCGTACGGGGTCGGCTATCACGTCGGGACGTGGCGACCGTGAGCGCGACCGTTCCCGTCGCCGTCGTCGGCCCGACCGCCACCGGCAAATCCGACCTGGGCCTGGACCTGGCGTGCGCGCTCGGCGGCGAGATCGTCAACATCGATGCCATGCAGCAGTACCGGGGTATGGACATCGGTACCGCGAAGCTGACCGTCGCCGAACGCCGGAGCATTCCGCACCACCAGCTCGACGTGCTCGACGTGGTCGACACCGCCACCGTCGCCCGCTACCAGGAGGCCGCCACCGCGGACATCGAGGCGATCCGTGCGCGCGGAGCCGTCCCCATCATCGTGGGCGGCTCGATGATGTACGTGCAGGCCCTGCTCGACGACTGGGCGTTCCCGGCGACGGACCCGCAGGTCCGCGCGAAGTGGGAGGCGGTGCTCGCCGAGGGCGGTCTCGCCGCCGTGCACGCCGCGCTGCAGCAGGCCGACCCGGTCGCGGCCGCGACGATCCTGCCGACCGACGGGCGCCGCATGGTGCGGGCGCTCGAGGTGGTCGAGCTGACCGGCCGGCCGTTCGCGGCATCGCAACCGCAGCGGGGGGAGCCCCGCTGGGGCACGGTGATCCTCGGGGTGGACCGCGAGACCACCGAACTCGACGAGCGCATCGCGCGGCGCACCGACCTGATGTTCGAGCGCGGACTCGTCGACGAGGTACGCGGACTGCTCGACCACGGGCTGCGCGACGGGGTGACCGCGAAACATGCCATCGGCTACGCCCAGGTGCTCGAGTACCTCGACGGCGACTGCGACCTCGAGCATGCCCGCGAGCGCACTTTCATCGGCACTCGCCGGTACGTCCGCCGGCAGCGATCCTGGTTCCGCCGCGATCCACGGGTCCACTGGCTCGACGGCGCCGACCCGGACCTGACGGCCGCGGCCCTGCGCGTCGTGGGCGCGACGAGCGGCTCGATAAGCTGACCGGCATGGAGTTCAGCAAAGGGCACGGCACCGAGAACGATTTCGTGATTCTTCCCGATCCGGACGCCCGGCTGGACCTCGCGCCGGAGCGGGTCGCCGCCCTGTGCGACCGTCGCCGCGGTCTCGGCGCCGACGGCATTCTGCGGGTCGCTCGGGCCGGGGCGCTCGTCGAGCGCGGCGTGCTCGCGGAACTGCCCGACGGTACCGGCGCCGACGACTGGTTCATGGACTACCGCAACGGCGACGGTTCGATCGCCGAGATGTGCGGCAACGGCGTCCGGGTCTTCGCGCACTACCTGTGCGCCCAGGGTCTGGAGAGCCGCACCGACTTCGTGGTCGGCAGCAGGGCCGGGGGCAAGCCCGTGCAGGTGCATGCGGCCGGCCCGGTCGACGGCGAGGTCACCGTCGACATGGGTGTCGTCCGCGAGCTGGGAGAGTCCGCCGCGACCGTCGAGGGCCGCGTGTACAAGGGTCTGGGCATCGACGTCGGCAATCCGCACCTGGCATGCGTCGACCCGCAGTTGGCGGGCACCGGCCTGGCCGCGCTCGACCTGTCCGCGCCCGGTTACGATCCGGGCTTCTTCCCGCACGGCGTCAACATCGAGTTCCTCACCCCCATCACCTCGGGCGCGGTCGAGATGCGCGTCCACGAGCGGGGCGTGGGGGAGACCCGGTCGTGCGGCACCGGGACCGTCGCCGCGGCGATGGCCGCGCTGCGCTTCGACGGCGCCGACTCCGGCCGCGTCCAGGTGCGGATCCCCGGCGGCACTGTGGAGGTGCGGATCGAGGACTCGCGCGCGTCCCTGCGCGGCCCGTCCGTGCTGGTCGCGACCGGAACCATCGCCGATTCCTGGTGGGCGGCCCTGTCCTGAGATCCGGCGGGTCCGCCCCGGATCCCGGCGTGTCCGCGATGCCGGGAAAAACTCGAATGCACGGACTCCGGTGGCGTGGGACCATGGATCTTGTATGACGAACACACAGCGTATGACGAAGACACCGCGCAACGGGGAGTCCGTGACCGAGGACCGCACCGAATACGACGGATGGACCACCGACGACCCGTCGGTCGGAGAGATGCAGCTCGAGGATCGCAGTGCACTGCGCCGCGTCGCCGGTCTGTCCACCGAACTCGAAGACATCACCGAAGTCGAGTACCGCCAGCTCCGCCTGGAGCGAGTGGTGCTCGTCGGCGTGTGGACCGGCGGAACCGCCGCCCAGGCCGAGGCGAGTCTCGCCGAGCTCGCCGCACTCGCGGAAACCGCGGGTTCCGAGGTTCTCGAGGGCCTCATCCAGCGTCGCGACAAGCCCGACGCCGCGACCTACATCGGCTCCGGCAAGGCCGACGAGCTGCGGCAGGTCGTCCTCGCGACCGGCGCCGACACCGTCATCTGCGACGGTGAACTCACCCCGGCCCAGCTCACCGCACTGGAGAAGGTCGTCAAGGTCAAGGTCATCGACCGGACCGCCCTGATCCTCGACATCTTCGCCCAGCACGCCACCTCCCGGGAAGGCAAGGCGCAGGTCTCGCTCGCCCAGATGGAGTACATGCTGCCGCGACTGCGCGGCTGGGGTGAATCGATGTCCCGGCAGGCCGGTGGCCGTGCCGGCAGCAACGGCGGCGTCGGTCTGCGCGGCCCCGGTGAGACGAAGATCGAAACCGATCGCCGTCGCATCCGCGAACGCATGGCGAAGCTGCGCCGCGAGATCAAGGCGATGAAGGCGGCCCGCGACACCAAGCGGACCCGCCGGCTGCGCAACCGCATTCCGTCGGTGGCGATCGTCGGATACACCAACGCCGGCAAGTCGAGCCTGCTCAATGCGCTGACCGGCTCCGGGGTTCTGGTGCAGAACGCCTTGTTCGCGACCCTCGATCCGACCACCCGGCGCGCAGCGCTGCCGGACGGGCGCGAGTTCGTGCTGACCGACACCGTCGGATTCGTGCGGCACCTGCCGACCCAGCTCGTCGAGGCGTTCCGTTCCACCCTCGAGGAAGTCGCGGACGCGGATCTGCTGATGCACGTCGTCGACGGATCCGACCCGATGCCTACCGAGCAGATCAAGGCGGTCCGCGAGGTCGTCACCGAGGTGCTGCGCGAATCCGATGCGCCCGCGCCGCCGGAACTGATCGTCGTCAACAAGATCGACGCCGCCGATCCGGTGATGCTGATGCAGCTGCGCGGGCTGCTTCCGGACGCGATCTTCGTGTCGGCACGCACCGGCGAAGGTCTCGACGAGCTGCGCGACCGGGTCGCCGGACTGCTCGAGGATCCGGACGTCGAGGTCCAGGTGATGCTGCCGTACACGCGCGGAGACCTGCTGGCCCGCATCCACACGGACGGGCAGATCCTCGAATCCGCGCACGGCGAGGACGGCACGCGCGTCCACGCCCGCGTACCGAAGGCACTGGCCTCGGCCTTGGTCGAGTACGCCGCCTAGTGCGGACGGGGGTGGGGGCCGCGCCGGTCGCGGTGACGGTTCTGCTCGCGGCGCTCACGGGGACGATCGTGCTCGCGGTGCTCGCCGCACCGGCACCGGCGAGCGCCCAGGCGCAGGACGTGCCGATCGCGGACGTGCAGGAGGGGGTGTTGTGCATCCCGTCGGACGCCGGACTCGCGGAACTTTCCGGACTCGCGATGCTCGACGGCCGCCTGTTCGCGGTACCCGATGCGGGGGCGGACGAGTCGGTCGTCGAACTCGGTGACGACTGCTCGGTCGTGCGCCGCATCCCTGCACCGGTCGACCCGTACGACGTGGAAGATCTTGCGGCCGGACCGGATCGGCGGCTCTGGCTGTCCGACACCGGCGACAACACAGCACGCCGGGAGACCGTCGCGCTGATCTCCCTCGACCCCGCCACCGGTGCCGGTGACCTGTACCGGATGACCTACCCGAGCGGCGCCCGCGATGGTGAGACCCTGCTCATCGGTCGCGACGGCGTGCCCTTGTTCGTGTCGAAGGCCTTGTTCGGTGCGAGCACCGTCTACCGGCCGGCGGACGGGAAGACCCTCACGGATCTCGCGTCGCCCGGCCCGAATCCGCTCGAGGAAGTCGGTGTGCTCCGGCTCGGACCCACCGACACCCCTGGAGGACCGCTCGCCGGCGGATCGTCGACCCTGATCACCGGCGGTGCGGTCAGCGCCGACGGCACGGTCGCGGCCGTGCGCACCTACACCGACGTGTATCTGTTCCATGCCCCGGACGGTGACCTCGTGGCGGCGCTGGCCGGGGGCCCGCAACTGCGCATCCCGGTCGCCGGTGAGCCGCAGGGGGAAGCGGTCGCGTTCACCCCGGACGGTGATCTGCTCACGGCGTCCGAGTCGAACGGCGGTCCGCTGCCGCAGATCCGGGTGTGGCGCGGGGTGACCGGCCTCTTTGCGGCGCCGGAAACCGCCGAGTCCGGCACGAGCAGTGTCGCGGTCGCCGAAGCCGCCGCGGCAGCCGGCGCGGCGGTGGTTCTCGCGGCCGCGGCGGGCTGGTGGTGGCGCCGCCGACGCCGACCGGCTCGCGGCCGGCCGGCGTCGCGCCGCTGACATCCGGTCAGGCGTCGAGGTCGGCGACCACGAGTTCCGCGATCTTCGCCAGTACGGCGTCGTCGTCGCAGCTGACGGTGACGGCCGTTCCCTGGGTGGCGCCGAGCGTCATGATCATCAGCGCGGAGCCCGCGTCGACGGGTTCGCCGCCGTCGACCGCGAGGGTGACGGGAACACCGGCCGCGACGACGGCCTCCGCGATGATCCCGGCGGGACGGGCGTGCAGGCCGATGGACGAGCCGACGGTGACGGTGGTGCTGGACATGGGATCTCCTTCGATCGGTCGAGTCGGGGTTGGGCCGAGTCGGGGTTGGCTGGGTCAGGCGGCGACCGGCTGCGGTGCCGGAGCAGGCGTGGTCAGGTGAGCTGGGCGCTTCAGTTCCTTGGCGAGCGTGACGCACAGGGCGCCGACGATCGTTCCGGCGGCGAGGGCGGCGAAGAACCACAGGACCCGGTCCATCGCGAAGATGACGAACACGCCGCCGTGCGGAGCAGTGAGCGTGACATCGGTCGCCATCACGATCGCGCCGGTCACGGCGCCGCCGACCATCATCGACGGGATCACGCGGAACGGATCGGCCGCGGCGAACGGGATAGCGCCTTCGGAGATGAACGACGCACCGAGCAGCCATGCGGCCTTGCCGTTCTCGCGTTCCGCGGTGCTGTAGAGCTTCGGCCGCAGCGTCGAGGACAGCGCCATCGCCAGCGGCGGCACCATGCCGGCGGCCATGACCGCGGCCATGATCTGCAGCGACGCGTGGTTGTCGACGGCCAAACCGGCGACCGCGAACGCGTACGCGGCCTTGTTGACCGGGCCGCCGAGATCGAAGCACATCATCAGGCCGAGGATCACACCGAGGATCACGGCGGAGCCGCCGGACAGGCCGTTGAGCCAGTCGGTGAGCCCGGTCGTGATCGCGGCCAGCGGCCGGCCCAGCACCAGGAACATCAGCGCCCCGACGATGAGCGTGGCGAGCAGCGGGATGATCACGACGGGCTTGAGCCCGCGCGCCCACACCGGTAGCGGGATCCGTCCCACCCACAGGGCCGCGAAACCGGCGATGATGCCGCCGACGAGACCGCCGATGAACCCGGCGCCGACGAAGACCGCGACCGCGCCGGCGGTGAATCCGGGTGCCAGGCCGGGGCGGTCGGCGATCGCGAAGGCGATGTACCCGGCGAGGGCGGGCACCAGGAACGAGAACGCCAGCGACCCGAGCTGGAACAGCACCGCGCCGAGATAGGTGGCGACTCCGCCGGCCGGCAGGTCCCACAGGGTGTTGTTCACTACGATATCGGCGGCCGAATCGGAGATGTCGTACCCGCCGAGCAGGAATCCCAGCGCGATGAGCAGACCACCCGCCGCGACGAACGGGATCATGTAGCTCACGCCGGTGAGCAGGATCTGCCGGATGCGGGTGCCCCAGCCGAGTTCGCCGCCCCGGGTCTCCTCCGCATCCGCGGGAGCGGAACCGGCCTCGACGGTCGCGGTGGACGGGTCGGCTGCGGCACGGACCGCTTCGGCGATCATCGCGTCGGGCTCGTTGATCGCACGCTTGACGCCGGACGCGACCACGGGCTTACCGGCGAAGCGCTCGCGGCCCTTGACGCCGACGTCGGTCGCGAAGATGACCGCGTCCGCGGCGGCGATCGCCGCGGACGGCAGGGGAGTGCTGCCGGCCGAGCCCTGGGTCTCGACGCGGACGGTGACGCCCGCGCGCTGCCCGGCTGCGGTGAGGGCGTCGGCGGCCATGTAGGTGTGGGCGATGCCGGTGGGGCACGCGGTGATCGCGACGATCGTGCGTTCGGTGGGGGCCGCGTCGGAGGACACCGCCTCCGCTTCGGGTTCCGGCCGGGGTTCCGACACAGGTTCCGGCGCCGGCTGGGGTGGTGGCGGCAACACGCCCTCGACGAGGGCGATGACGTCCGCCTCGGTGGCGGCGCCGCGCAGCGACGCGACGAACTCGGGGCGGACCAGCGCGCGGGCCAGCGACGACAGCAGTTTCATGTGTTCGGCGCCGGCCCCTTCGGGTGCGGCGATCAGGAACACGAGGTCGGCGGGGCCGTCGGGGGCACCGAAGTCGACCTTCGGGGCCAGCCGCGCGAATCCGAGCGACGCCGCGGTGACCGCCTCGGACCGGCAGTGCGGGATAGCCAGGCCTCCGGGAAGACCGGTCGCCGACTTGTCCTCCCGGGCCAGGGCGGCGGCCGCGAGTGCGTCGGCGTCGGAGGCGCGGCCCGCTCCGGTGAGCCGCTGGGCCAGTGCGGTGATCACCGCGGCCTTGTCGGTGCCGAGATCGGCGTCGAGCGTGATGAGATCCGCGGCGATGATCGCGGGTGCGGTATCTGGCATGACAGGTCCTTACGAGTGGTGGGGGAGTACCGCGGAGCGGGGATCGAGGTCGGTGACGGTCACCGCGGCCGGATCGACCGAGTCCGGGCCGGGCAGTGCGGTGCCCGGCAGGGCGACGGCGGCGCATCCGTACGCCACGGCGTGCCGGAGCCGGTCGGCCGGGCCGAGACCGTTGCGTTCGGCGACGAGGTAGCCGGCGAGCGACGAATCGCCGGCGCCGACCGTGCTGCGGGCGGTGACCGCCGGTGCCACGGCCCGCCACGCACCCTCGGCGGTGACCAGCACCGCACCGGCGGCGCCCAGCGTGGCCAGCACCGCCCCGACCCCGCGGGCGACGAGGCTGCGCCCGGCCGCGACCACCGGAGCGGTGTCGCCGGCGGCCGCGGCGGCTTCGAGCGCCGCGGAATCGGCGCCGGTGAGCTGGGCGAGTTCGTCGGAGTTCGGTTTGACGAGATCCGGTGCGGCCTCCGGGAACCGCGCCGAGAGTGCCAGCAGCGGCGCCTCTGAGGTGTCCACCGCGATCCGGGTTCCGGTGGCGCGCAGTGCACACACCAGGTCGGCGTACCAGTCGTCCGGAACGCTCGGGGGCAGCGATCCGGAGAGCACCGTCCAGTCCGCCCCGGCGGCCCGGGCGACCACGGCGGCCCGGAGTTCCGCGCGTGTCCGGGGGCCGTATGCACTACCGGGTTCGTTGAGTTTCGTAGTGGTGCCGTCGGGTTCGGCGACGGTGGTGTTGGTTCGTGCGAGCGATGCGGTTTCTATTGCCAGGCAGTCGATTCCGTGTGTTTCGAGGGCGGCGAGGAGTGGGTCTCCCGGGTTGCCCGGCAGGATCGCGAGAACCGGGTGGCCGGCGGCGTGCAGGACCCGTGCGACGTTGATGCCCTTGCCTCCGGGGTCGACGAGCACGTCGGCGGTGCGGTGCACGGCGCCTCGGACGAGCGGGCCGGACAGCGCGATCGTGCGGTCCAGGCTCGGATTGGCGGTCAGTGTGACGATCACGCCGTCACCACCTCGATTCCCTGTTCCATGAGCTGGATTCGGTCGGTCTCGTCGATCTCGCTGTCGGTGACGAGGACGTCGACGGCAGCGAGGGGAGCGAAACTCAGCAGGTGCCGCCGGCCGATCTTGGAGGAGTCGGCGACCACGACGACGCGGTCCGCGGCCTCGACCATCCGGCGCTTCACCGCGGCTTCGTCCGCGTCGGGCGTCGACAGGCCGTGATCGGCGGACAGTGCGTTGGTACCGATGAAGGCGACGTCGACGTGCAGCATGCCGAGGTAGCGCAACGCGTCCTCGCCGACGGTGGCCTGCGTGACGCCGCGGACGCGACCGCCGAGCAGATGCAGCCGGACGGAGCCGAGCCCGGCGAGCCGTGCCGCGATGGGTACCGAGTTCGTCACGACGGTGAGGTCGACGTCGGTGGGCAGGGCCGCGACCAGGCGACCGGTCGTGGTTCCCGCGTCGATGACGACGCTCCCGCCGGATTCCGGCAGGAATCGGGTGGCGGCCGCGGCGATGCGGTCCTTGAATCCGGCGCGGGTCTGGTCGCGTTCCGCCAGGCCGGGTTCGGTGACGGTGAGGGATGCGGCGGGGATGGCGCCGCCGTGGACACGCCGCACGTGGCCGAGCCGTTCGAGCATGGCCAGATCGCGGCGGACGGTTTCGGTCGTGACGCCGTACCGACCGGCGAGTTCGGCGACGGACATGCGTCCGCGCCGCTCGATCAGCTCGCCGATCGCCTGTTGCCGTTCCTCTGCGTACACCGGGTCTCCTCGTCGCCTGCGGAAAATGTTGCTTTATGTTGTTTTACGCCCGTATGTGTTGACATGTCAATGCTCCGGAGTAATCTCGATCACATCGATCTCCGCCAGTGGCGAGGAGGAAGCATGAAGAACGTGATGCCGGTGGCAGACGGTTCGCCGGTGCGCGAAGTCCACGGAACCCCCGTCGTGCCCGGTGTGGCCTACGGCCCGGCGATCCGCCCCGCGCCGCGCCCCGAACTACCCACCGCGCACGCGGGCGTTCCCGACACCGCCCGCGCAGCCGAAGCGGAACGGTTCACGGCCGCCGCGAGCGTCGTCGCCGACAGGTTGCGGGCCCGCGCCGCCCACGCCTCCGGCGCCGCCGCCGAGGTGCTGCTGGCCAACGCCGGCCTCGCCGAGGACCGCGCCTGGATCGGCGCCGCCACCGGCAGGATCCGCAACGGATCGGACGCCGTGGCCGCCGCGATCGACACCACCGAGCAGTTCGCGACGATGTTCGCGCAGTTGGGTGGGCTCATGGCCGAGCGGGTCACCGACCTGCGCGACATCCGCGACCGCGTCGTCGCGGAACTTAGCGGACATCCGGAACCGGGAATCCAGCTGCCCGACGAGCCGTCGGTGCTGCTCGCCGAGGACCTCGCCCCGGCCGATACCGCCGGCCTGGACCCCACCCGCATCATCGGGCTGGCCACCACCCTGGGCGGACCCACGAGCCACACCGCGATCATCGCGCGCCAGCTGGGCATTCCGTGCGTGGTCGCCGCGGCGGGACTCGACGCGATCCCGGCGGGCGCGGCCGTCCTGCTCGACGGTTCCACCGGCGAGATCCGCATGGATGCGGACCCGGAGGCCGCACGCGCGGCGGTCGAGGTGGACCGGCAGGAACGCGCCCGCGTGGCCTCCTGGACCGGCCCCGGTGCCACCGCCGACGGCCACCCGGTCGCGATCCTCGCGAACGTGCAGGACGGTGCCGGCGCGCGTGCAGCCCGGCAGACCCCCGCCGAGGGAGTCGGCCTGTTCCGCACCGAGCTGTGCTTCCTGGACCGGGACGTCGAACCGTCGGTGGCCGAGCAGGCCGACATCTACGCGGAGGTGCTCACCGCCTATGCCGGGCGCAAGGTCGTCGTGCGCACCCTCGACGCCGGGTCCGACAAGCCGCTGCGGTTCGTGACCCATCCCGACGAACACAACCCGGCGCTCGGTGTGCGGGGCATCCGGATCGAGGCGACCGCACCCGGCATCGTCGAGCGGCAACTCGACGCGGTGGCCGAGGCGGCCGCGCGGACCGGCCAGTCGCCGTGGGTCATGGCCCCGATGATCGCGACCGTCGCCGAGGCCGCCCGGTTCGCCGCGCTGGTGCGGGCCCGGGAGATGGTGCCGGGCGTCATGATCGAGGTGCCCGCCGCGGCACTGCTCGCCGACCGGCTGCTCGAGCACGTCGACTTCCTGTCCGTCGGCACCAACGATCTCGGCCAGTACACGATGGCCGCCGACCGCATGTCCCCGCAGCTCGCGGCGCTGACCGACCCGTGGCAGCCGGCCGTGCTCGCGCTCGTCGCCCGGACCGCGGAGGCCGGCCGGACGGCCGGAAAACCGGTCGGAGTGTGCGGGGAGGCCGCCGCCGATCCGCTGCTCGGCTGCGTACTGGCCGGGCTCGGCGTCACCTCGCTGTCGTGCGCGGCGGCCGCGGTCGGCGCGGTCGGCGCCCGGCTCGCGACGGTCACTCTCGACCGGTGCCGGGAGGCCGCCGAAGCGGCCGTCGCCGCCGCGGATCCGGCGTCCGCCCGTGCGGCGGTCACCCGCATCCTGGGCTGAGCACTGCGCGGCGCGCCTTCCTGGCCTTACGATTCCGTTTCGTGAGCGAACCGGTGAAGACCACGAAGAGGGTACGTGCGGGCGTCGGCTGGACACTGCACGGTGACGGCCGCCGCATCACCCACGGCGGGGTCGTTGCTCCGGACGAACGGTTGTCCTGGCCGCGGACCGTCGGCATCGGCATGCAGCACGTCATCGCCATGTTCGGAGCCACCTTGCTGGTGCCGACGATCACCGGTTTCCCGGTCACCACGACGCTGCTGTTCTCCGGGATCGGCACCGCGCTGTTCCTGCTGATCACGCGGGGCCGGGTGCCCAGCTACCTCGGTTCGTCCTTCGCCTTCATCGCCCCGCTCACCGCGTCGGCGGCCGATGGACCCGCCGCGCAACTGGGCGGCATCGTCGCCGTCGGCGTGCTGCTCGCCGTCGTCGGGCTCGTGGTCAAGGCGCTCGGCGCCCGCGTCATCGACGCCGTGATGCCGCCGGTGGTGACCGGCGCGATCGTCGCGCTCATCGGCCTGAACCTGGCCCCCACCGCCGTCGGCTCGTTCGAGGCGCAGCCGCTGATCGCCGCGATCACCCTGGTCTCGATCCTGCTGGTCACCGTGCTCGGTCCCGGCCTGCTCGGCCGGCTCGGCATCCTCGTCGGTGTCGTGATCGGCTGGGTGTTCGCCGCGGTCACCGGCGGTCTGGCCGACGACCGGCTCACGGCGCTGCGCGACGCCGCCTGGTTCGGGGTTCCGGAACTGCGCGGCCCCACGTTCCAGCTGTCGGTCGTGCTGGTCGCGCTGCCCGTGGTGATCGTCCTGATCGCCGAGAACGTCGGCCACGTCAAGGCCGTGTCCGCGATGACCGGACGCAATCTCGACGACGTCGCCGGCGATGCCCTGTTCGCCGACGGCCTGGCTACGACCCTCGCCGGCTTCGGGGGCGGCTCGGGCACGACGACCTACGCCGAGAACATCGGGGTCATGGCCGCCACCCGCGTCTACTCGACCGCCGCGTACTGGGTTGCCGCGGCCACCGCCGTCGTCCTGGCGTTCTCCCCGAAATTCGGCGCACTCGTCTTCACCGTCCCGGACGGCGTGCTCGGCGGCGCGACCCTGGTCCTGTACGGCCTGATCGGCATCCTCGGCGTCCGCATCTGGATGGACGCGAAGGTCGACTTCACCGACCCGGTGAACCTCACCGTCGTGGCTGCCGCGCTCGTCGCGGGCATCGGCGACCTGACGCTGTCGATCGGATCGGTCGAACTCGGCGGCATCGCATGGGGATCGATCGGCATCCTCGTCGCCTACCCGATCCTCCGGAAGTTGGCGAACCTCCGAGGGTGACCCTGCCGCCGTTCCACACCGGCGACAACGGTCACAAAACGTGCTCGCTCCTGTCAGCGTCACAACAGGTGGTACTTGCCTACCGTAAGGGCGAAGTACGCCGTGACCTACAGGAGCGCACATGGAACGCACCCTCTTCGAACCCGAACACGAACTCTTCCGCGAGTCGTACCGGAAGTTCCTCGAGCAGGAGGTGGCACCCTTCCACGAGCAGTGGGAGAAGGACAAGATCGTCGACCGTGAGGTCTGGAAGAAGGCCGGGGCGCAGGGCTTTCTGGGCATGGCCGTTCCCGAGGAGTACGGCGGAGGCGGTGTCGACGACTTCCGGTACAACGTCGTGCTCACCGAGGAGACCACCCGCGGCGGCTACAGCGGTGTCGGTTTCATGCTGCACAACGACGTCGTGGCTCCCTACCTGCTGAACCTCGCGAACGAGGAGCAGAAGCAGCGGTGGCTGCCCGGCTTCTGTTCCGGCGAGATCATCACCGCCATCGCGATGACCGAACCCGGCACCGGTAGCGACCTGCAGGGCATCAAGACCCGTGCGGTGCGCGACGGCGACGACTGGATCCTCAACGGCTCCAAGACGTTCATCACCAACGGCATCAACGCCGACCTGGTGATCGTCGTTGCCTGCACCGACCCCGAGAAGGGCGCCCAGGGCTTCTCGCTCCTCGTCGTCGAGCGCGGCATGCCCGGTTTCGAGCGCGGCCGCAATCTCGACAAGATCGGTCTCGACGCGCAGGACACCGCGGAGCTGAGCTTCGACAACGTGCGCGTGCCCGGCGCGAACCTGCTCGGTGAAGAGGGCCTCGGCTTCATCTACCTGATGCAGAACCTCCCGCAGGAGCGCCTGTCGATCGCGGTGGTCGCCGCGGCCGCCATGGAGCAGGTCCTCGAGGACACCCTGCAGTACTGCCGCGACCGCAAGGCGTTCGGCAAGTCCATCGGCAAGTTCCAGAACACCCGGTTCGAGCTGGCCGAACTCGCCACCGAGACGCAGATCGCGCGCGTGTTCGTCGACAAGTGCATCGAGTCGCTCAACGCCGGCACGCTCACCGTGCCGGAGGCGGCGATGGCGAAGTACTGGACCACCGACAAGCAGGTCGAGCTCATCGACCGGTGCCTCCAGTTGCACGGCGGCTACGGCTACATGCGTGAGTACCCGGTCGCGAAGGCGTACCTGGATGCTCGCGTGCAGAAGATCTACGGCGGCACCAACGAGATCATGAAGGAGGTCATCGGCCGTTCGCTGAACGTCTGAGCGACCTTCCGGAAAACCACATCGGGGCGGTACGGCAATCGCGGTACCGCCCCGATGTCGTTGTGGGAGATCTCAGATCTTCCGGATCACGGTGACGACCTTGCCGAGGATGACGGCGTCGTTGCCGGGGATCGGTTCGAACATCGGATTGTGCGGCATGAGCCACACGTCCTTCTTCACTCGCTTGAAGGTCTTCACGGTGGCTTCCCCGTCGAGCATCGCAGCGACGATGTCGCCGTTCTCGGCGACGTTCTGCTGGCGCACGACCACCCAGTCGCCGTCGCAGATCGCGGCGTCGATCATCGATTCGCCGACGACCTTGAGCAGGAACAGCGATCCCTGGCCGACGAGTTCGCGGGGGAGAGGGAAGACGTCCTCGACGGCCTCCTCGGCGAGGATCGGGCCACCGGCCGCGATCCTGCCCACGACCGGCACCATCGCCGCGGACGGTACCGCCGACGTTGCGGGAGCGGTGGTCTCGGTGCTGTCGTCGGGGGTGACCGCGCTGTCCTCGAGGCCGCGGACATCGACGGCGCGCGGCCGGTTGGCGTCGCGCCGCAGGAAGCCCTTGCGTTCGAGGGTGCGCAGCTGATGGGCCACGGACGACGTGGAGTTGAGCCCGACAGCGTCGCCGATCTCCCGGATGCTCGGCGGGTACCCTCGCTCGGCCACCGAATCGCGGATCACTTCGAGAACGCGCCGCTGGCGCTCGGTGAGCCCGGCCGTCGAATCGGCGACGACCGTCCGGGCGGGGCCGCTCGCGGAGTTGGCGTCCGTCATGGTCGTGACCTCCGTGCGTCGAGTGTCGGATGTGCTGGTTGTGATGTATCGAATCTATCCGCATTCGCGCGCGTTATCAAACACCTGTTCGAGATTTCCGGCTCGAAAAGCTGACAAGTCGATCATGGCGTGGTAGAAATTCGAACAGATGTTCTTCGAACCTTTGATCGAACGAAGGATCGACATAGATCGAACACTTGAGCGATCGAGCGAGAAATGCGCAGTTCGCGCAGCCGATCGAGTACCGCGACCGGTCGAGCACGGAGGATCCGATGGGTGCAGCAGCAGTTCGCCGAACCGAGTGGAACGAGTTCACGACCGGCCCGATGCGGGTCGACCCCGCCCACGAGCGGGACGCCCGGATCTATCGCTTCCCGGTCCGGCCGCCGTTTCCCCGCCCGAATGCGGGACGCATCGAATACCGCCGTCCGGCAGCGGCTCCCGTCGCGTGCACCGACCGCACACGCCCGGCGGCGCTGTCGTTCCCCCGGGCCATGCGGCAGACGGTGGTGACGGTGCTCCTCACTGCGACCGCGCTCGTCGCGATCCTCGCGGTGGGGTACCTGCGGACGAGCGAGGTCGCGGCGCATGTTCCGCGCACCGAGGTCGCGGTCGTCAGAATCGGCGAATCGCTCGCCGACGTCGCCGCCCGGATCGCCCCGGACGCCGCCACGGTCCAGGTAGTGGAGCAGATCTCCGAGCTCAACATGCTGTCCGGCACCACGGTGCGTCCCGGTCAGCAGCTCATCGTTCCGGTCGTCGGCCGCGGGTGAGCTGCCGTGCTCGACCGGGGACCGGACCGGGACGAATCCGGCCGGCAGGTATTGTCGATTCCTGTAAGCCACACCACCCCGTGTGGTCGCGTCGGGGCAGCTCCACCTCAGGGCGGGGACGACCTCGGGAAGACGGTTCGACGCCGACGTCGCGGCCCGCACGGCAGCGACGAAGGAACCGACATGTATTGCCCGTACTGCCGGCACCCGGATTCCCGGGTCGTCGATTCGCGCGAGGCCGATGAGGGCGCCGCGATCCGCCGGCGCCGGGCATGTCCCGAATGCGGCCGCCGATTCACCACCGTCGAAACCGCGGTGCTGTCCGTCGTCAAGCGCAGCGGCGTGACCGAGCCGTTCAGCCGCGAGAAGGTCGTGCGCGGCGTCGCCCGCGCGTGCCAGGGTCGCGCGGTCGACAACGACGCGCTCAACCTGCTGGCGCAGCAGGTCGAGGACGCGGTGCGGGCCAAGGGTTCTCCCGAGGTGCCCAGCCACGAAGTCGGTCTGGCCATCCTCGGCCCGCTCCGGGACCTCGACGAGGTCGCCTATCTGCGATTTGCGTCCGTGTACCGGGGCTTCAGCTCGGCGGAGGACTTCGAACGCGAGATCAAGGAACTGCGCGAGCATCAGGCGCGGCGCAGCACCGACCCCGGCGAGGACTGACCCCGCGGGTGTCGGCGCGGCGCCCGGCCGGCCGCCGGCGCCCGACCGTTCAGCGAATCGCGCTGATGGCCTTCATGATTCGCTTCTCCGACACCGGGATCCGAGTTCCCAGGCCCTGCGCGAACAGGCTCACCCGCAGCTCCTCGATCAACCAGTAGACCTCGTTCACGTCCGCGGCGGCCCGGCGTTCCTCGGGCAGCCGGGCGAGCAGCCGATCGTATTCGGCGTACACCCGGTCGAGTACGTCCATGCCCTGGGCGTCGCGGTGGGCGCTCGCCGGCAGTGCCTCGAGGCGCTGCGCTGCGGCAGCGAGATATCTCGGCAGGTCCGCGAGACGGCGACTGCCGAGGTCGGTCACGAAGCCCGCGAACAGCAGCGAGGCCAGTTGCTCCCGCACATCGTCGGCGGCCTCGCCGCGCACCCGGTCCAGCAGCACCCCGACCTCGTGGGCCCGGGACAGCGCCGGCACCACCAGCTTCAGCAGCGCCGACACCCGGCCGGGCAGCTGCGCCCGGACCGTCTTGACCATCGCCTCGAATTCCTCGGGGGTCCGGATCGGCGCGCCGTGCGCCGCGACCAGTTCGTCCACGGCGCAGGCCCGGCAGTCCTCGAGCAGCGCGTCGAACGAACCGTCCGGATTGCGGCCGAGCGCGAGACGTTCCGCGTTGGTCAGCCCCGACGTGGCGGCGCGCGCCTGCGTCGGAACCGCCGCCAGCAGCAGCGCCCGCAGGCCGGTGCGGGTCGCGGCGCGTTGTGCCTGCGGGGTGCTCAGGACTCGGACCGCGACACCGGACCCCTCGCTCACCAGGGCCGGATAGCCGGTCACCTGCTGGTTCCCGACCGTGCGCGTCACGGTCTCCGGCAGCGTGCCGAGCGTCTCTGCCGTCCACACCAGCGCCGGCGCGCGTTCGGTGCTCGACGCAGCGCGCGCCACCTCCGCGTCGACGCGCACCGCCAGCTTCTTGCGCAGGTCCGCCAGGCTCTTGCTGTGCCCCAGGACCTTCCCGCGCTCGTCGACCGCCGCGAACGTCAGCCGCAGATGTTCGGGCAGGGCCGCGACGTCGAAATCGCTCGGTTCGATGCGGCAGTTCCCGAGCCGCGACAACTCGCGGGCCATCGCGTTGACGAGCGGCTCGCTGCGCGGGGTGACCGACGCGAGCGCGGCCGCCGCGAAGTCCGGTGCCGGAACAACTTGGCGCCGAAGCTGTTTCGGCAAGGTCTTGATCAATGCCGTCACGAGTTCGTGACGCATGCCCGGCACGAGCCAGTCGAACCCGACCGGGCGGATCCCGGCCAGCAACGCCACGGGGATGCGGGCGGTCACGCCGTCCTGTTCGGTGCCCGGCTCGAACTGGTAGGTGAGCGGGAACTGCACATCGCCCTGCCGCCACGCGTCGGGATAGTCCCCCTCGAGCACTGCGGCGGCGTCCTGATTGACGACCGTTTCCGGGGTGAACGTCAGCAGTTCGGGATCCTGCTGGCGCGCCTTCTTCCACCACGTGTCGAAATGCCTGGCCGACACGGCATTCGGTCCGACCCGTTCGTCGTAGAAGGCGAACAGCGTTTCGTCGTCGACGAGGATGTCCCGTCGCCGCGCACGATGCTCGAGTTCCTCGACGTCCTCGAGCAACGCCCGGTTGGCGTGGAAGAACTTGTGCCGCGTGCGCCATTCGCCCTGCACCAGCGCGTGCCGGATGAACAGGTCGCGCGAGACCTCCCGATCGATCGTGCCGTACTGCACCGGGCGTTGCGCCACGAGAGGGATGCCGTAGAGCGTGACGCGCTCGTAGGCCATCGCCGCCTCGCGTTTGATCGACCAGTGCGGCTCCGAATACGTGCGTTTGACCAGATGCGGGGCCAATTTCTCGACCCATTCCGGCTCGATGCGCGCCGCCATGCGCGCCCACAATCGTGACGTTTCGACGAGTTCGGCGGCCATCACCCAACGCGGTGGCTTCTTGAACAGCGACGACCCGGGGAAGATCGCGAAACGCGAACCGCGCGCCCCGAGATAGTCCCGCTTGTCGCCCTCGCGCAGCCCGACGTGGGAGAGCAGACCGGCGAGCAGCGACTGGTGGATCGAGTCCTCGGAGACGTCCTGGTGGCGGGTCTCCCAGCCGAGGTTCAGGGTGATCTGACGCAGCTGCCCCTGCAGGTCCTGCCATTCGCGGATCCGCAGCCAGTGCAGGAACTCGTTGCGGCACATCTTCCGGAACTGGTTGGACGACAGTGCTTTCCGTTGTTCCTTCAGATAGCCCCACAGGCGCAGGAAGGCCAGGAAATCGGAGCCCTCGACCGCGAAGCGGGCGTGCTTCTCGTCGGCTGCCTGCTGGAACTCGGCGGGACGTTCACGCACGTCCTGGATCGACAACGCCGCCACGATGATCAGCACCTCGCGCAGACAGCCGTTGCGGTGGCCCTCGACGATCATCCGCGCCATCCGCGGGTCGACGGGCAGCCGCGCGAGTTCGCGGCCGGTCGCGGTGAGCTTGGGCAGCTCGTCGCGCTTGGCCGGCTCGAGGGCACCGAGCTCTTCGAGCAGCGCGATGCCGTCGCGGATCGCGCGCGGGTCCGGTGGTTCGACGAACGGGAACGACGCGATGTCGCCGAGACCGAGCGCGGTCATCTGCAGCACCACCGACGCCAGGTTGGTGCGCAGGATCTCCGGTTCGGTGAACTCCGGGCGGGCTTCGAAGTCCTCCTCGGAGTACAGCCGGATGCAGATACCGTCGGCGACGCGGCCGCAACGACCGGACCGCTGCCGCGCCGACGCCTGCGAGATCTCCTCGATCGGCAGGCGCTGCACCTTGGTCCGCACCGAATAGCGGGAAATACGCGCGGTGCCGGGATCGACGACGTAGCGGATACCGGGGACGGTCAGCGACGTCTCGGCGACGTTGGTGGACAACACCACCCGGCGGCCGGTGTGCGGGGTGAAGACCTTGTGCTGCTCGGCCGCCGACAACCGCGCATACAGCGGCAGGATCTCGGTGTTGCGCAGCTTGCGGTCGCGCAGGGCGTCGGCGGTATCGCGGATCTCGCGTTCACCGGAGAGGAACACCAGGATGTCGCCGTCACCGGCGGCCTGCAGTTCCTCGACCGCCTCGCACACCGCATCGACGGGATCCCGGTCGATCAGCTGATCGCCGACCTCGACCGTGAGCGGCCGGTACCGGATCTCGACCGGGAACGTCCGCCCCGACACCTCGACGATCGGTGCCGGGGTCCCGTCGGGGGCGGCGAAGTGCCGTGCGAACCGTTCCGGATCGATCGTCGCCGAGGTGATGATCACCTTCAGATCGGGCCGTCGGGGCAGCAGCTGCTGCAGGTAGCCGAGGATGAAGTCGATGTTGAGGCTGCGCTCGTGGGCCTCGTCGATGATCAGGGTGTCGTAGCGGCGCAGCAGCGGGTCGCGCTGGATCTCGGCGAGCAGAATGCCGTCGGTCATGAGCTTGACCAGTGTCGAGTCCGACACCTGGTCGGTGAAGCGCACCGTGTAGCCGACGGTCTCGCCCAGTTCGGTGTCGAGTTCCTCGGCGAGACGTTCGGCGACCGCCCGCGCGGCGATGCGCCGCGGCTGGGTGTGCCCGATCAGCCCGCGCACACCGCGACCGAGTTCGAGGCAGATCTTCGGGATCTGCGTGGTCTTGCCCGAACCGGTCTCGCCGGCCACGACGACCACCTGCCGGTCGCGGATCGCGGCCGCGATGTCGTCCTTGCGCTGCGACACCGGCAGCGTCTCGGGATAGGTGATCGCGGGGACGGCGGCGGCCCGCTCGGCGAGGCGGATGCGGGCCCGTTCGATCTCGGCGGCGATCGCGGTGAGCGCGTCGGCGCCGCGAGCGCGATCGAGTTTGCGGCGGAGACGTTGTTCGTCGCGGAGCGACACCTCGGCAAGGGCCGACTTCAGGTCGCGGCGATTCGGGGCGGGAGAGATGGACATGCTGAAGAGACAGCCTAGCGAAACACGATCGTCGGGCCCCGTCACAGGCACGCTTCGGGAACGGCGAGCGGTCAGTCGACCGGGGCGGGTGGGCGCTCGGTCTCCCGGACCCGCGCGAAGACGTCCCGGAACGGGGCGTGCACCGTGAAGTGGGTGAAGCCGTAACGGTCGCGCGCGTTCAGGATCTGCGCGGCCATCTCCTCGACCGTGCCGATCAGCAGGAACGGGGTGTCGAGCAGGTCGCCCACCGGCAATCCGAGCCTGTGCGCGACGGACGCCGCCGCCGCTTCCCGGTCGTCGGTTTCGAGCACCAGCTGGAGCAGGGTGTGCCACTCGATGTGGTCGGCGCGCGGCCCGGCGCAGGCCCGCGCGAACCGGACGCGGTCGTCGGCTTCGGTTGCCGACCCGATCCGGAAGGTGCCCGGGGGACGGCCTCGCACCTGGTACGCGCCGGCGACACCGACGATGTCCGCGTGCGCCGCCGCGATCGCGAGGATCCGGTCTCCGGTGCCACCGACGATCAGCGGCGGACCCTCACCGCCGAAGCCGTGCCGCTGGACCGGTCGCAGGATCGGCATGCCGAAGGCGTCGCGCATCGCGGCCTGAGGCTCGTAGCCGGGATGCGCGAACAGCCGCCGCAGTTCGGCAATGGTCTCTTCGAGGTGGTCGGCGCGGGCACCGAAGGGTTCCCACGCGATGCCGGCGGACTCGAACTCCCACCTCATGTGCCCGGCGCCGAGGCCGACCTCGAGCCGCCCGCCGGTGAGCGCGTCGGTCGTGGCGATCTCGCGGGCGAGCAGCGCCGGATTCCAGAACGCGGCGTTGAGCACCAGGGTCCCCACCCGCAGCCGCTCGGTGGCGTGCGCGGCGGCCACCAGCGTCGGGAACGGTGCCGGCACCCCGAGGTGATCCGCGGCGAAGAGTGCGTCGTATCCGGCCTCCTCGACGGCCCGGCAGGACCGTGCGAAGGCCTCCGGGGACTCGATGCCGAGTACGTTGACGGAGAACCGGAATCCGGTCATGCACTCCAGCGTGGCGCACGCGCGCCGTGCACGCCAGAATCGTTGCCGGTACGTACGATGGCCGACGGACATGAACGGTCGTGGACGGGAGTGGATCGTGGGCGCGTTGTGGCACGGATTTGCCGACATGGGCGCGATCGAACGCGACGGAGCGTTCGTCGTCGCTCGCGGTGAGGGCGCCTACATCTGGGACGACGCCGGCACCCGCTACCTGGACGCGACCGCGGGCCTGTGGTTCGCGAACATCGGGCACGGCCGCACCGAGATCGGCGAGGCCGTGGCCGCGCAGCTCGCAAAGGTCGCGCACTACTCGAACTTCGGGGATCTCGCGCTCGAGCCGACGGTCGCGCTCGCCGAACGACTCTCCGCGATCGCGCCCGTCCCGGACAGCAAGATCTTCTTCACCTCCGGCGGCTCCGATTCGATCGACACCGCCGCGAAGCTGGCCCGCCGCTACTGGCAGGAGATGGGCCGGTCCACCAAGACGCTGCTCGTCGGACGGCAGAAGGCGTATCACGGCATGCACATCGGTGGCACGTCGCTGGCCGGGATCCCCGTGAACGGCGAGGGCTACGGGCAGTTGTGGGACGACACCGCGACGGTGCCGTGGGACGACGCGAAGGCGCTGCTCGAGCTCATCGAGTCCGTCGGTGCGGACACGATCGCCGCGTTCTTCGCCGAACCGATCATCGGCGCCGGTGGGGTGTACCTGCCGCCGGAGGGCTACCTCACCGAGATCCGTGACATCTGCCGCGACCACGACATCCTGTTCGTCGTCGACGAGGTGGTCACCGGATTCGGCCGCATCGGTGGATCGTGGTTCGCGTCGTCACGGTTCGATCTGCAGCCCGACATCATGACCACCGCAAAGGGTCTGACGTCCGGCTACCTGCCGATGGGCGCCGTGTTCGTCGCTCCGCGGGTGGCCGAGCCGTTCTTCGCCGGTGGGGTGTGGTGGCGCCACGGCTACACCTACGGCGGACACGCGGGGTCGGCCGCGGCGGCCCTGGCGAACCTCGACATCCTCGAGAACGAAGGGCTGCTCGACGAGGCCGCGCGGCTCGAGACCACATTGCACACCAAGCTCGCACCGCTCGCGGATCACCCCCGCGTGGCGGAGATCCGCAGCGGTCTCGGTGCGGTCGCCGCGGTTCAGCTCGCCGACCCGACCGAGGCGCCGGGATTCGTGAAGGCGCTGCGCGCACAAGGTATTTCGGGTCGCGCGGCGGGTCAGGGTGCGATGCAGATCTCGCCGGCGTTCGTCATGACCGACGAGCAGGTCCAGGATCTCGTCGACGGATTCGCGGTCGCACTCGGCTGACCTGCCCCAGGGCCGATCCGTCAGCGGCGGCGAAGCAGCCGGCGCAGTGCCCGGCGCAGCCGGGTGACCGGTGTCGCCGGAATCTCCGTCAGCGGTACCTCGCCCGCGGAGTCGTGCGCGGCCGTCGCCTGCGCATACCGCTCGTGCAGCACCGAGCGCACCTCGTCCGGCGTGTAACCCCGCCGCTTGCGTTCGGCACGCACCGCGACCGCGCCGGTCGCCGCGACGCCGACCACACCGGCCAGTCCGACCAGCTTCCACCACTGCCTGCCCCGAAGTGCCATGTCCCCGACCCTAAGGGACGACGATGTCTGTCGTCGGGCCCACCCGCCTACCCGGCCACCCCGACTGGACCGGTCGCGGGAGCCGGTCACCGTGGCATGGAAGGCTGTCGGGCATGGAGCACAGCGCGACACGATCCCGGATCACGCTCGACGAGGCGGTGGCGATCACGCGCACCGGTGACCTGTGGATCTTCCGGGGCAGCAGCGGAGCCGACCGTGCGATCCAGGCGTTGACGAACGCGCCGGTCAATCACGTCGGGATGGCGGTCGTCCTCGATGACCTGCCGCCGCTGATGTGGCACGCCGAGCTCGGAAAGAGCCTGCCCGACATGTGGACCGGCCGGCACCAGCGCGGCGTGCAGTTGCACGATCTGCGCGGTGCGGTGCAGGTGTGGAGCGCCCGGTACGGGCAGCGGGGCTGGCTCCGGCAGATCTCCACGCAGATCAGCCCGGAGCAGGAGGACCAGTTGCTGCGGTCGATCGCGCGGCTCGACGGCACGCCGTTCCCGTCCACCGCGAAACTGACGGGCCGCTGGTTCGCCGGTCGCCTGCCGCGGCTCCGGAAGCCGTCGGACGTGAGCATCGAGAGCGCCTACTGTGCCGAGGTCGTCGGGATGACGATGGAGGAGATGGGGCTGCTCGAACAGCGGCGGCGGGGCAGCAACTGGTACGACCCGGGCCGGTTCTGGAGCGGCGACCGCCTTCCGCTGGCACCCGGAGTCGAGTTCGGAAGGGAAATCGAGGTCCTCCTCAGCGAGGAGGATCTCGCGGCCGGGCGGCGGTCAGCGGGCGAGGGAGCGTGACTCGCAGCGTTCGACGTGACCGCCGACCTCGACGCGCCCGTCCGACAGCCAGGCCGTCCGGATCCGCGATCCGCGTCCCTGGGTGATGTCGAGGTTCCGGCCGAGGTGGGCGGTGAGCCGGACCGCGGCGGCCCCGGTCGCCTCGTCCTCGGGAATGCCGAACGCGGGTGCGAACATCCGTGCCCGGACGGTTCCGGCCGTTTCCCCGGTCCAGGCCCACACGTACCACTCGGCTGCATCGGCGAAGTCGCCGGAGCTGCACCGGTCCACGTCTTCTGGGGCCGGCCGCTGATCGAGTACGAACGGCGGTGCCCAGTCCGCACGCGCACCCACCCAGGTGACATCCCCGTCGTAGCGCACCGCGACCGGCCCGGCCGGGACCTCGAGGGTGTCGATCGGGGTTCCGCGATCGCGGAGCCACCAGGACAATCCGACCGTGGGGTGACCGGCGAACGGAAGTTCCTTCGCGGGAGTGAAGATTCGGGCCTGGGCGCGCGTCCCGCCGGGTCCGGGCGGTCGGACGAAGATCGTCTCGCTGTAGCCGAGTTCGGCCGCGATCCGCTGGCGGTCGGCGGCGTCGACGTCCTGGTCGAGCACGATGCCGAGTGGGTTGCCGTGTTCTCCGCGGTCGTCGGTGAAGACCCGGACGACGTCGACCTGAATCGTCATGGAGGAAACAGTAACCCCCGGTGTATTCGTTCGTCGCGACCAAGTCTAAAGGGAAATCTATCGGTCGGGATATACTCATAGGCGTGTCCGATCAGCAGTATCAGCCGACCCTGTCGCAGCTCCGTGCCTTCGTCGCGGTTGCGACCCACCGTCACTTCGGGACGGCGGCTGCCCGCCTGCACGTGAGCCAGCCGACGCTGTCCCAGGGTCTCGCGGCCCTGGAATCCGGTCTCGGCGTGCAGTTGATCGAACGCAGCACCCGCCGCGTGCTGGTGACTCCGGACGGTGCGCGCCTCCTGAGCCAGGCCAAGGCCATCGTCGACGCGGCCGACGGGTTCGTCGCCGCCGCCGCGGGCGTCACCGATCCGCTGACCGGACCACTGCGTCTCGGCCTGATTCCCACCGTGGCGCCCTACGTGCTGCCGACGCTGCTGCCTGAACTGCGGACCCGCATGCCGTCGCTGTCGTTGCACGTCATCGAGGACCAGACGGCCCGGCTGCTCGAGTCGCTGCGCGCCGGGACCCTCGACGTCGCGGTGCTCGCGCTGCCGTCCGGATCGACCGGCCTGATCGAGATACCGCTCTACGCCGAGGACTTCGTGCTCGTCGTCCCCCCGGACCACGCGCTCGCCGGTCGGGACGACGTACCGCTGACCGTGCTCGACGAACTCCCGCTGCTGCTCCTCGACGAGGGGCACTGCCTTCGGGACCAGACTCTGGACCTGTGCCGCTCCGTGGACGCGCATCCGCTCTCCGGCGACACCCGGGCGACCTCGCTCGCCACGGTCGTGCGCTGCGTCGCCGGCGGACTCGGCGTCACGCTCATTCCGGCGTCGTCGGTCGCGGTCGAGTGCGCCACCGGCGATCTCGCGGTCGCGCGGTTCGCCGAACCGGTTCCGGGCCGCACGATCGGCCTCGTGTTCCGTTCGTCGAGCGGGCGCGCCGAGGACTATCGCGCGCTCGCCGATGTGCTTCGGGAGGTTGCCCCGGAGGGCGTCCGGTAGCGAGGCGCCGGAGCGCTCCCTTCTGCCGAACAGCTGCGGTCCGGCGGCGCGGGGGAGCACCATGGCGGCATGTCATGCCCCGAGATCGGTCTGCAGGTGTTCGTGCTCGACACTCCCGACCCGCGCGGTCTGGCCGCGTTCTACGCCGCGCTGCTGGGTTGGGAACTCGATTCCGACGCCACCGACGACGACTGGGTTCAGCTGCGGGCACCGGCCGGAGGGGGACTGGCGTTCCAGCGGGCACCCGGACACGTCCCGCCGAGTTGGCCCGCCGAGACCGTGCCTCTGCGTGCCCACCTCGACCTGCAGGTCACCGACCTCGAGGCCGCGGAACGCTGGGCGCTGCAGCACGGCGCGGTCCGCGTGATCGGACCGAATCCGAGCCCGACGTTCCGCACCTACCGCGACCCGGGTGGCCATGTGTTCTGCCTCGTCGTCACCGGATGAGCAGACCGGTCACACCGGATCGAACGCGGAGATGAGCCACCTGCCGTCGACCTCGGTCAGTGACACGAGCACGCTGCTCGACATCGCCGTCGGATCGGGCCTGTCGGCGCTCGTGGTCACCTGATTCGTGAAGACCAGCACGGTGGCCGCATCCGCCTGCAGGTCCGAGACCGCCGCTCGCACCACCGAGGCGGTCGCGGTCACCGACTTCTCGCGCGCGGCCGGCGCGACGACCCGATCGGTGAACTCCGTGTAGTACGCGAGGAAGTCCCCGGTCAGATACGACTTGGCGGTCTCGAGATCCGCATCGATCGTCTCCGGAGAGTAGGACAGCAGTGCCTCCGATCCGGCGGTGGCGGCATCGAGCGCCGCGCGCGCCACGTCGTCGCCGGTGCGGGCATCCGTCCGGTACAGGCCGACGTACAGCCCCGACGCGACCGCGACGGACACGATCGCGAGAAGCGACAGCACCGTCCGTCCGGAGACGAGCCGCCGCAGCGTCCCGGCCGGGGTGCTCGCGCGGGCGGCGGGAGGATTCTCGAAGTCGTTGTTCACGGCACGAACTCCACTTTCGACATCTTCAGCCGATCACCGTCACGGGTGACGGTCACGCTGAGCCGCCACACCCGCGGCTCCTGATCGGCACCGGCCGCGTTGGTCACCTTCGAGGTCGCCGCGACCAGCACGACCGCGGAGTCGTCGGTCATCGACTCCACCGCGGCCGCGTCGACCGTGCCCTCGGTCGCGACATTCGACTGCTCGATGACGTCGACGAAGTCCTGGGCCCGGTTCCGGAAGTCGTCGTGGAACTCACCGGTCGAGTTGTCGAGGACCCGCTGAACATCGGCGTCGGCGTTGTCGAAATCGAGCGTGGTCAGGGTGACGACACCCTGCCGTGCCGCTGCCTCGAACTCCGCCGCGCGGCGGTCTCGATCGCTCGCCCCGGCGTGATGCCGGAGCATGTAGGCGCAGGCCACGACGGCCGTGCAGATCACCGCGCTCGCGGCCACGGCCGCGAGAGTCCGTCGGCGGCCGCCGGTTCCTGTGCTCCCGGCCTCGGTCGACTCCGCCTCGGTTGTTTCACCGGAGTCGTCCGAACCGGCCGTGCGCGCCTGCCGACGAAGGCGCGCGGCGCGAGCGCGAGCTTCGGCTGCGACCGCTTCGGCTTCGGCTTCCTCGGCGGCGAGGAGCAGGGACTCGGCGTCGGTCGACGACGGCGCGCGGTCCGGCATGTGTACCTCCTTGGCTCGAGCACCGGGCTCGCTTCGAGCATCGTGCGATCCTCGGCTCGGCACGGGCGTTCCGCCTGTACGCTTCCGCATTCTCGGGGTCGGCGTCAACGTCCGGCCCCAGGGATGTGTCTCGCCGACATCCCACATGTCAGCACGAAATGATCCGGAACGCACGGGGAATCGCACTCGTGCTGTGATGTGCCACAGTCGGGGACGGTCCCATCGGATACCGGAACGCGCACCGGTACGCGAATATTATTGGACAGCAACGTGATCGGGCATGAATCTCGGTGACCGAGGTGCGACCTCCCGCCCGGTTCCGTCATTCGGCTGTAGGTGCGTGTCGAAAGTGTCACTGCTGTAGTTCTATTCGTGGGACGTCGGTGTCGAACGAGTGGGCGACCGTCCGGACACGGTCCCTCTGCGAACCGGCCCGTCCCGCACGCCCCCTCCCGCGCGGTGGCCGATGTGCCGCCGGGTGGAGGGTGGTCGAGTTCCGGTCTGTCCGCGCTGCGCCGGCGATGGGCATCGTTGCCGCTTTCGAACGCTCGTAAAGCGTTGTTGCGGGCTATGGTTGGAGCTTCAACCTTGCCCGGGAGCCGGCCTGGTATGCGACCGGGTCGGCTCGGCCGCGGGCGTGACGAGGTGCCGAAACAGTCTCGAATGAGACCCTTGTCACATCTGTCAAACCAACCTACTGTGTGTTTACTAGGTTCTCGGTCCGCAGGGGGGTTGCCGTGCCACACCGTTGTCGTGCGACGCGCACGGGGGTGCGCATGTCGCCGAGGACCGGCGGGGATGCAGTTCGGAAGTACCCGGGACACCGAGGTCGATGGAGTGCGCTGCGTCTGTCGGCAGGCGTCGGACCGTTCGGTCGTCACGGTAATTCGGTCTCGTCAGGCAGAAAGGAACTTCCATGACAGCTCGGCAGTTCGACACGGCTCACCGGAAGGGCTCGGGGGGCGAGGGGTCGGGAGAGAACGGGTCGTCAGGGGAATCCGGAACCGTCGACTCTCGATACCGCCTCGACGTCGTCGCGCTGAACACTGCGGACGTCGTCCGGTTCGCCGGCGGTTGGCTGTTCGATCGCGTCATGGCCGGATGGAACGTCACGGTCTTCGTTCAGGATGCATCGGATCCGCGCCCGTTGCGGATCCTGGGGGTGGGCACGGGTGATCTCGAATCCGTCCTGACGACTCGCCGCAAAGGGTTGTACCCGCACACCGTCGCCGTCGAGGCGGACCTGTACAGCTCGGATACCCGGGTCCGGGACGGGGTCCACGCCGCTCTGGGGCACCACCCCACGGAAGTGACGCTGTGGGGCGATCGCATTCCGCCCGAGCTCGACAGCGAGGTGCGGCTCGTGCAGCACCGCCTGAGTCTGGCTGCGAGGGCGTTCAAGGCCCAGGCGCTCGTCGCGGCAGGCGCGAGCGCAACCGACGTGGCCGCCGCCGAGACGTTCTGCACCGGACGGCTGTCGCGGCCTCGCGTGCGATCGGACCTTCTGCCCGCCGGGTGATTCCCGCCCGCCGCCGTCGCCTCGACCATCTCCGGAGAAGTGGTCGAGGCGACGGCGGCAGTGTGCTTGTTCAGTTCGGACGGTTGATCACTGCGGGTCACCGATCTTTGCCGCGTCGCGGCGTACGGTCACCGGCTCCGCGAGATGCTGCTCGTCGCACAGACGCTGGAGCTTCTCGAGCGTTTCGTCGAGGCCGGGACCCAGCCGTGGTCCCGGCGTGAAGGTGGCCGGCAGATTGCGCATGCCCTGGATGACGCCGATCGTCTCGTAGTGGACGGTGCCCTCCGGATCACACCGGTAGTCGGGCATGCGATCGAGGACCGCGGTCACCATCGACTTGAACACCGTGCGCGCCACATTGGACCCGATGCACCGATGGATCCCGAGTCCGAAACTGAAGTGGCGATTGGCCTTGCGGTCCATGATGATTCGGTTCGGCTCGGGGAACAGGGACGGGTCGCGGTTGGCCATCGCCCAGGACAGCCACAGACGCTGACCTTCCTTGAACTCGGTGCCGGCCGCTTCGAAGTCCGCCGCGATCGTGCGTCCGTCACCGGGGGCGGGGGTGAAGTAGCGCAGGAACTCCTCGGTCGCGGAGTCGAGTAGGGAGTCACGTTCGCGGCTGAGTTCGTCGCGCTGTTCGGGATTCCGGGACAACCATTCGAGGGCGTGCGCGGTGAGCGCCGTCGTGGTGTCGAAACCGCCGCCGATGATCAGCCCCAGCATCCCGAGCAGTTCGAGGTCGGGTGCGGGCTCACCGTCGATGCGCAGTTCGAGGAGCGCGTTGACCAGTCCCGGCCGCGGATTCTGGCGGATCTCGTGCATGTTGGTGAGCAGGTCCAGTCCCATCGCCCGGTGCATCTCGGCGACGCGCGGGGCGTCGGGCGAATTCTCCGGTGTGTACACCGCCGCGTGGACCGGTTCGCTGTAGATCGACCACTGCTTCAACGGAATTCCGAGCATCGCCAAGGTCAGTACCGCGGGCACGACATTGGCGAGGTCGTCGACGAAGTCGATGCGGCCCTGCTCGATCTTCTCGTCGAGGCTCGCGCGGACGACCTCGTCGATGAACGGCTTCCACCGCTGCACCGCGGCCGGCGACAGATAGGGATTGAGCACCGAACGGTATTCGCGGTGTTCGGGATCGTCCATCTCCAGGATCCCGCCGCGCACGAGTGACGCGCGCTGGGCGGTCGGGATCGAGATGCCCTTGTAGCCCTTGCGTTCGTTGTTGATGTCGTGATCGTTCGAGATGTGCGGGCAGCGGGCCAGTTCGAAGACCGCGGCGCTGCCGGCCGCGACCCAGTGGCCGTCGTAGGTGTCCGTCCAGGCGACGGGGCAGGTTTCGTGCATCTCCTGGGTGATCGATTCGAACCGATGCCGGTACTCGGGTGTGTGGCGGTCGAAGTGGTATCGGTTCTTCTTGCGATCTTCGTCGGTGACGATGTTCTCGGTGGTCACGGTGTGGCTTCCCTCGGTTGGTCGTGGTTCACGGCGCACGTCTGTTCGGGCGGGGTCAGGAGATGGAGACGGCTTGTTCGGGGCACGATCGTGCCGCCTCGCGCACCTGCTCCTCCTGATCGGCCGGGACCCGGTCGTACACCGCGGACGCGTGACCGTCGATCTCACTCAGTTCGAAGGCGCCCGGGGCGCTCATCGCGCAGAGCGTATGACCCTGGCAGCGTTGCGAATCGACTTTCACCTTCATTGACCTGTCCTTCGAGTTGTCGTGAATCCGTGCCCCGCAGGGGAGATGAGCAGGGGAGATCAGACGTGGTAGTCGTACCACTTGAGGTAGCCGCCGCCGTCCACCCGCAACTGCACACCGGTGACGTAGCGGGCTTCCTCGGAGACGAGGTAGACGATCGCGTTGCTGATGTCCTCGGGTTCGACGTACGGGATGCGCATCGCCTGCTGGACCCCGAAGGCCGGTTCGGCATCCACGCGGGTCGGGTGCTCGAGGTCGGGGCGGAAGGAGCGGTACATCGGCTCGCTCTGCAGCATCGCGGTGTTGCAGTTCGTCGGGTGGACGACGTTCGCGCGAATGCCGCGCGGCGCGAGGTGGGTGGCCAGGTCGTAGACGTAGTGCGTCAGTGCCCGCTTCGAGTGCACGTAGGCCATGCCGCCCAGGTCGGCGCCCGGGTTGTCGACCTTCGAGGTGTCCATGAGGGCCGCCGTCGACCCGGTGGCGACGATGGCCGCGCCGTCGCCGAGATGGGGGAGCGACACCTGGATGGCATTGATCGTGCCGATCAGGTTGGTATCGATGACATCGCACCAGGCCTGGATCTGAGGCTCACCCTTCATTCCTGCGACGCCGGCCTGCGCGACGACGATGTCGAGCTTCCCGAACTCGGCGATGCCGGCGTCGAGCGCCGCACGCAACTGCGCCACATCGCGTACGTCCGCCTGCGCGGTCACGATTCGGCGTCCGGTCTTCTCGACGAGCCGGGCCGTTTCCTCGAGATCCTCCGGGCGGGCCATCGCGTACCCGATCGTCGGGATGTCCTCGCACAGGTCGACGGCGATGATGTCCGCGCCCTCTTCGGCCAGGCGAACCGCATGGCTCCGGCCCTGTCCGCGCGCGGCGCCGGTGACGAACGCAACCTTGCCTTCAACTCGTCCCACGATCTTTCCCTCCTGTGTCTGTGGTCTCTCGGGCCGTCGGCCGTGGCGCCGGACGGAACCGGAGGATGCTGCTCGGTGTCGGTCGTTTGCCCCGAGAAATGCGGATGTCCGCCGCGCGGTCGTGAAAGGAATCTGTGTGGGGCATGCCCCGGTTGAATCGCCTTTGCCTCGGAACAGAATGATAATTCCGAGTTACGAGAATCATACTCTGCATACGGGCGCTCGGGCAAGGATTCGGACATTCGTCCCCGTCCGGGTTCGGCGGCGGAGTCCGAAATGTGGCCGGTCCCATATTCGTTCGCGCAGCGAATGGTCTCGGTGGCGGGGAAGCGGAAGGTCGTGCCGTCCACGGTCGAATGTCTGCGAAAGACCGGATTCCCCGTTCTCCGGAACATTCTTTCCCGTACCCTCGCGGCCGGTGGGGCTCTGCGTCGCGTCCAGGGATCGATGCAGGTGGAATTAGCCTCCGGCGCCGGCGCATGTCAGCGGCGTTGCGGTCTCGGCGATGTGAGGTGCTCCCGAGGTGGTCGGATCGCTGCGAATGTGCGTCCAGGTCGCTCTTCCGAATCGAAAGGGAATCGAATCGATGGTCAACGAACTGACCGGCAAGGTCGCCGTCGTCACCGGTGGAGCATCGGGGATCGGCCGCGCGATCGTCGAGCGGTACGTCGCCGAGGGTGCTCGGGTGGTCGTCGCGGACGTGGAACGTGAGCGCGCAGAGGAGTTGGTCCGAGCCTGTGGCCCGGCGTCGGTGTTCCGGTACACCGACGTCGGGGACATCGAGCAGGTCGCGTCCACGGTCGAATTCGCGATCGAACGCTTCGGCGGACTCGACGTGATGTGCAACAACGCCGGCATTCCGGGCAGGATGCACAAGAGTTTCCTTCACGACGACCTCGCCGACTTCGGCAGGGTCATGGCAGTGAACCTGCTCGGTGTCATGGCAGGCACTCGGTACGCGGCGTCGTTCATGGCCGAGCACGGCGGCGGATCGATCGTCAACATGTCCTCGATCGGCGGGATCCAGGCCGGCGGTGGCGTGATGACCTACCGGGCGTCCAAGGCCGCGATCATCCAGTTCACGAAGTCGGCGGCAATCGAATTGGCGCAGTACGACATCCGTGTCAACTGCATTGCGCCGGGCAGCATACCCACGGCCCTGCTCACCACGTCCATGAGCGCGATGGCCGACGAGCGCAGTGAACGGCTCACGCGCGCGGTTCGTGCCTCGATGCAGACGGATCGGCCGCTCGAACGGGACGGGACCCCGGAGGACGTCGCCGAAGCCGCGCTGTATTTCGCCGGGGATCGCTCACGTTATCTCACCGGGACGGTGCTTCCCGTCGACGGTGGCACCACCGCGGGAAAACCGTTGCGCAGGAAGCCTGCTCCCGCACCGGCCGCTCCCACGCCGACGTCCTGAGCGGAGACCGGCGGGCATCACGCCTGCGGATCGGCAATTTAAATCAACTGCTTGACTTAACCGTGCCCGTCGGATTTACTGTGACGGGGATCACGGGGGATGGGATCGAGGGGCCACCCGAGTGATGGCTCGGGTGGCCGCCCCCGATCGCAACGTCCTCACCTGGAACGAGAGCCGACGCCTCGCTGGGTGGGGCACACAAGGAGCGGATGCGATGACCACCGCGAATCGAACAGCTCGCGCCGAGCGTGTCAGCGCGACCCGGGGGGCGATTCTCGCGGCCGCCGAGCGGTTGTTCGCCGAACGGGGCATCGCGTCCGTCTCCAATCGGCAGATCAGCGAGGAAGCCGGACAGGGCAACAACGCCGCTGTCGGATACCACTTCGGAACCAAAGCCGACCTGGTCCGGGCCATCGTGCGCAAGCACAACGCGCACGTCGAACGACTCTGCCATCAGATGGTCGCGCAGGTCGGCGACTCCGCCGATGTGCGGGACTGGGTGACCTGCCTGGTGCGCCCGCTGACCGAGCATCTCGATTCGCTCGGAAATCCCACGTGGTACGCACGATTCAGTGCACAGCTCATGCCCGACCCCGCGTTCCGTGACGTGGTCTCGGAGGAGTCGCTGACCTCCCGGTCACTGCTGACCATCATCGCGGGACTGGAACGGTCGTTGCCGGACCTGCCGCCCGACGTCCGCCGTCAACGCTTCGCGATGGCCCGCCTGCTCATCGTGCACACGAGCGCCCAGCTCGAGCGCACCCTCGCAGACGGTGGCACCGGCTCCGACTGGACCGCGACCGGCACCAGCCTGATCGACGCGATCACCGGCCTGTTGCTGGCACCCGTCACGACCGGCTGACCTCCGGTTTCGGGCGCCACCGCCCACACGTACCCACGAAGGAAGACGCCATGAAGGTCTACGTGGACCAGGACAGATGCATCGCCGCCGGGCAGTGCGTCGCGCACGCCGACGAGGTGTTCGACCAGCGGGAGGACGACGGCATCGTCGTGTTGCTCGACGACAGCCCTTCGGAGGACCTCGCCGACGGTGTGCGCGAGGCCGCGTCGATGTGCCCTGCACTGGCCATCCGCATCGAGGAATGACCCCACGACCGATCACGAGGAGCGCGATGTCCGACACGCTGGCAGGACCCGAAAGCGTCACAGCCGCAGACATTCCCGAGTATCCGATGGACCGGGCCGCGGAATGCCCGTTCGCTCCTCCGCCGCAGGTGCTGGACATGGGCGCGCAGCGCCCGCTCAGCCGGGTCCGTATCTGGGACGGCAGCACGCCGTGGCTGGTCACCGGCTATGCCGAACTCAAGGAGCTGATGTCCGATCCGCGCGTCAGCGTCGACGACCGCAAGCCGGGCTTCCCGCACTGGAACGAGGGCATGCTCTCGACGGTGCACAAGCGCCCGCGCTCGGTGTTCACCTCCGACGGGGAGGAACACACACGCTTCCGGCGGATGCTCACCAAGCCGTTCACGCTCAAGCGGGTCGACGCGCTGCGCCCCGCGATCCAGCGGATCACCGACGAGCACATCGACGCGATCCTCGCCGGCCCCCAGCCCGCGGATCTCGTCACGGCCCTCGCACTCCCGGTTCCGTCCCTGGTCATCAGTGAGATGCTCGGTGTGCCCTACGAGGACCACGAGTTCTTCCAGGCACACGCCACGATCGGGGTCGACCGGTACGCGACCGCCGAGCAGGCCGCCGAAGGCCGGACCGGGCTGGCGAAGTACCTCATCAAGCTGATCGAGGCGAAGATCGACGCACCCGCCGAGGACGTCGTGTCCGAACTCGGCGAACGCGTCCGGGCCGGGGAGATCAGCATGAAGGAGGCTGCGCAGCTCGGCACCGGGCTGCTCATCGCCGGGCACGAAACCAGCGCCAACATGATCGCTCTCGGCACACTGGCGCTGTTGCGCAACCCCGAGCAGCTCGCCGTCGTCCGCGACACCGACGACAAGAAGGTCCTGGCCAACGCGGTCGAGGAACTGCTGCGCTACCTGAGCATCATCCAGAACGGTCAGCGCCGCGTCGCGGTCGAGGACATCGAGATCGCCGGCGAGACGATCCGCGCGGGGGAGGGCATCATCGTCGACCTCGCACCGGCCAACTGGGATGCCAAGGCGTTCCCCGAACCGGACAAGCTGGATGTGCACCGGCCGGCTCGCCTGCACGTCGGGTTCGGGTTCGGGCCGCACCAGTGCGTCGGACAGCAGCTCGCGCGGACGGAGCTGCAGATCGTCTACAGCACGCTGCTTCGCCGTATTCCGACTCTGCGCCTGGCGATTCCGTTCGAGGACGTCGAATTCAAGCACGATCGTCTGGCGTTCGGCGTCTACTCGCTGCCGGTCGCGTGGTGATCACCGGTCCGGTCCGACGAAAACTCGACGGGCATCACGCCGATGTCGCGTCGCGAAATGTGTGAACCAATCGATCCGAAACGGAGGGTCACGATGCCGGTTCCGAACACGAGCTCGTTGCTGTATCCGCCCGAGGGATTCGGTCCACCGAAGGACCGGCGCGGTCACGCCGCGGGCGGGGTGGGATTGCCCGCCGGGACGAAGGTCTTCTCGGCCGACAACCACATCTCGCTCGCCGACGACATCTTCTTCGAGCGATTTCCCGAAGAAATGAAGGACCGGGCGCCGCGCGTCTGGTACGAGGAAGGCGCGTATCAGCTCGGGCGTAAGGGAAAGTCCTTCCTCCCGGGCGATTTCAGTCACGTACTCATGCAGTACGACCCGCTGGACGGGTCCGGAAGCACGAACCTCGAAGCCCGGATTCGAGATCTCGGCGAGGACGGCATCGACGTCGAGCTCGCCTTCCCCAATGCGCTCCTCGCGCTGTTGTTCTACCCGGACAAGGAAGTTCGCGAACTGTCCTTCCGGATATACAACGAATACATCGCCGAGCTGCAGGAGCGGTCGAACGGCCGGTTCTACGGGGTCGGACTCGTCAACTGGTGGGACGCGGACGGTGCCCGGCGCACGCTTGCCGAACTGAAGTCCCTCGGCCTGAAGACCTTCCTGCTCCCACTCTCGGCGGGCAAGGACAACGACGGCAACCAGATCGACTACGCCAGCACCGCGATGATCCCGGTCTGGGACGAGATCGAGGCGTCCGGGGTTCCGGTCTCGCACCACATCGGCGAAGCGCCGCTGTCGAGCCCGTGCGAGGTCAACAGCGTCGCGGTCGGCATGATGCACAACGTCGCCCCGTTCCGGGAGATGTTCGCCAAGTACATCTTCAGCGGCATCATCGATCGTCATCCGGCACTGCGGATCGGCTGGTTCGAAGGCGGGATCAACTGGGTGCCGGCCGCCATCCAGGACGCCGAGCACCTGCTCGCCTCGTTCCGGCACATGCTCGACCGTCCCGTCGAACACGACATCCGGCACTACTGGGACGAGAACATGTGGGCCTCGTTCATGGTGGATCCGCTGGGACTGTCGATGGCCGACGAGATCGGAATCGACAAGATCATGTGGTCGTCCGACTACCCGCACAACGAGAGCACGTTCGGATACTCGGAAAAGTCTCTCGCCGCCGTCGTGGACGCGGTCGGCCCGGACGCCGCGGCCCGCATCGTCAGCGGGAACGTGATGGATTTCCTCGGTCTGTGACGGTGCCCGAACGGCCCAGTGTGTCGAGACCGAAGGAGGACCGAGGGATTCGTGGACGGGAACGATGAAGGCGGGGCCGGCTCGGCACCGCTGAGCGGATACGTCGTGGTCGAGTTGTCGACCGGCATTGCCGGTGCCTACTGCACGAAGATGCTGGTCGACGCCGGCGCCGACGTGGTGAAGGTCGAACCACCCGGCGGCGATCCGCTGCGGACCTGGAGCGCCTCCGGCGCCCGGATCGAATCCGGCAGCGACGGAGCCCTGTTCGCGTTCCTCGCGGGAGGCAAGCGCAGCGTCGTCGCGGACCCCGACCTGGAGGACGACCTCGACACGGTCCACGCGCTGCTCGAGACCGCGGACGCGGTGGTGTGGTCACGTGAATCGGCGGTCGCCGAACACCCGTCGCTGCGACCCGAGCAACTCCGGCAGGCGTATCCGCACCTGACCGTCACCGCGATCACCCCGTTCGGTCTGGACGGCCCGTGGAGCGACCGGCCGGCCACCGAATTCACCGTCCAGGCGTGGTCCGGCGGGATCATCGGGCTCGGGCGCGGTGCTCCCGACCGCGCACCGGTGCACATCGGCGGCAGGATCGGGGAATGGCTGACCGGTGCGACGGCCGCGGCGGCCACGCTGGCATCGCGGGCACGCACCCGGCTCACCGGCGACGGAGAACTCGTCGACGTGTCCATGCTCGAAACCGAGATCCTCTGTCTCACCTACCATCCGGTCTCGTTCTTCGACGGACTCGATCGCCCGTTCCGCACCGAGCGGCGGCTGACCGTTCCCGGGGTGGCCACCGCGCAGGACGGTCTGGTCGCGCTGGGGTGCGGAACCGCGCAGCAGTGGTTCGACCTGTGCGTCATGGTGGGGCACCCGGAATGGATCGACGAGGAATCACCGCTGTCCATCACCGAACAGGCCATCAAGATGGCCCCGGAGATCCGGGCGTGGATCGCGGAGCGGTCCGTCGAGGAGATCCTCGACTTCGCCGCGGCCCTGCGGATTCCGAGCGGTCCGGTCGGCAACGGGGAGAACGTCACCGGAATCGGTCACTACCGCATCCGGGGGACGTTCACGGACAACCCCCGCGGAGACTTCGTCCAACCGGTTCGCCCGTACCGCATCGAGCCCGGCGCGTTGCCCGGATCGCGACCGTCGCCCGCCCTCGGGGAACACACGCGGGATCGGCGCCTGCGAATCGGGACGCCGCGGCCGGCGGACAACGGCGCCGCCGGTTCGGCCGGCTCTCGTTCGGTTCGGCCGTTCGACGGCCTGCGCGTGCTGGACATGACGAGTTTCTGGGCCGGACCCTCCTGCACCCACGTCCTCGCGATGCTCGGCGCCGATGTCATCCACCTGGAATCGGCGTCGCGCCCGGACGGTACCCGGCTGATCGCGGGAGTGCCGGTCTCCGAAGACGACTGGTGGGAGAAGTCGCCGATCTTCGCCGCCCTGAACACCGGCAAGCGGAGCCTGGCCCTGGATTTCCGCACCGAACGTGGTCGTGAGGTGCTCCGCCGGCTGATCGCGACGTGCGATGTGATCGTCGAGAACTACACCCCACGTGTACTCGACCAGATCGGGCTGGATTTCGACACGGTTCGTGCCCTGCGTCCGGACGCGATCCTGGTTCGCATGCCGGGATTCGGCCTCGACGGTCCGTGGCGCGACAACCCGGCCTTCGCCTACGTCATCGAGGACTGTTCGGGCCTGAGCTGGCTGACCGGTCATCGCGATCAGAATCCGGTGGAACCCTATTCGGTCGGCGATCCGAACGCCGGTGTCCATGCGCTCGTGGGGCTCCTCGTGGCGCTCGAACAACGCCGCCGCACCGGTGAGGGCGCACTGGTGGAGGCACCGATGGTCGATGCGGCGCTCAACATCGCCGCGGAGCAGGGGATCGAGTTCTCCGCGTACGGAACGCTTCTCGAGCGTGACGGGAATCGTGGTCCGGTCGCTGCGCCGCAGAACCTGTACCGGACCGAGGAGCTCGACGAGTTCGGGCGACCCGACTGCTGGGTGGCCGTCGCGGTCGAAACCGACGAACAATGGTCGTTCCTGCGTACTGCGCTGGGCGATCCCGGGTGGGCGGCGGATCCCGAGCTCGGCACCGTCGAGGGACGGCGTCGCCACCACGATCTTCTGGACGACCAGCTGGCGCGGTGGTGCCGGAGCCGGACGGCGGACGAGATCGTGGAGGTGCTGTGGGGTGCCGGTGTGCCGGTGGCGAAGGTGATGCAACCGCACCGGCAGAGCGAGATACCGCAGCTCGCGCACCGGGGATTCTTCGAAGAACTCGACCATCCGGTGTTCGGCACGGCGCGGTACAGCACGATGGCGGCGCGATTCTCGGAAGGGCCGACCGACGTCCACGTCCGCCGCGCACCGCTGCTCGGCGAACACAATCACGAGATCCTCACCGAACTCGGATTCGACGACGCGGAGATCGTCGCGCTCGAAGGCGACGGTGTCCTCGGGCGCACACCGGTGTGGTGACGGGACGATGCACCCCGGACACCACGGAACGCCGCCGGAATCGGCGGCGTTTCGCTGTCCGCCGTCAGGGAACGACGGTGGGCAGTGTGTCCCAGCCGCGCACCGTCGACGTCGGCGACAGCGCGGCGTTCGCCACGTCGACCTCCCACTCGGGGAAGCGCTTCAGGATCTCCTCGAGTGCGACCCGGCCCTCGAGCCGGGCCAGTGCCGAACCGAGACAGAAGTGCGTGCCGACACTGAAGGTCAGATGTTGGCGGGGCTCGCGATGGATGTCGAATGTGTCGCTGTCGGGACCGAACTGGCGGTGATCGCGGTTGGCGGCGCCGATCAGGAACATCATCACGCTGCCCTCGGGAACGGTGGTGCCGTGGTACTCGACGTCCCGGGTCACGTACCGCGCGACATGCGGTGCCGGCGGCTCGAACCGCAGCAGTTCCTCGATGGCCTCGGGGATCAGCGTCGGATCCTCGACGAGCTGTCGTCGCTGGTCGGGGTGTTCGGCGAGCACCTTGCCGGCCCAGCCGATGAGCCGCGTGGTGGTCTCGTTGCCGGCCCCGGATACGACGTTCACGTAGGTCAGGAGTTCGTCCCGGGTCAGCCGGCGAACCGTTCCGGTCTCGTCCTCGAACTCGACCTCGAGCAATTCGGTCATGATGTCGTCCGACGGATACTCGGCGCGCCAGTCGATGTAGGCGCCGAAGATGTCACCGCTGACCATGCCGTCGGATGCGGCCTTCATCCGACCGCCTTCCTCGGTCCGCATCTGCTCGTTCGCGAAGTCGCGGATGGCTTCCTGGTCCTCCTCCGGAATGCCCAGGAGCATGCCGATCGTCCGCATCGGCATCTGTGCGCCGATATCGGCGACGAAATCGAGCCGGCCCGATCCCACATGGGGGTCGAGCGCCTCGGCGCAGAACTGGCGGATCTTCGGCTCGAGTGCCTGGATCTTGCGCGGAGTGAACATCCGCGCCAGCAGTTTTCGATGGATGTCGTGGATCGGCGGATCCTCGAAGAGCAGCACGCCCGGCGGAATCGCGATGTTCGCCTTGATGAGTTCGAGAATCGCACCGCGAGCGGAGCTGAACGTCTGGTAGTCGACGAGTCCCTGGTTGACGTCCGAGAAGCGGCTCAGCGCGTAGAAATCGTGGGTTTCGTTGTAGTAGAGGGGCGCTTCTTCGCGGATACGCTTGAACATCGGGTAGGGATCGGCATTGATCTCGACGTCGTACGGGTCGTATCGAATGTCGCTGGCTGCGCTGGTCGTCACAGGTCTGCCACCTTTCGGAGGATTCGTATTCGCGTGCGCGCTGGGCAGGACTGCAGTCGGAACGATCTCATCGACTGCTACCAGTGTCGGGCTCCGAGTCTTGCGATGCAAGCATTATTCTCTGATTCTGAGAGTAGAATTCTCATCCAGCACCGGATCGGGGCGGGGAGGCCTGAAAGGTGCGAGACGACAACGATTTCGGAATGCGGCGTTTTCGGAGTGCGGCATTCCCGTGATCCCCCGTGGGTCCGACCATCGACCGGAGGGTGCTGTGCAGGTCACGAGGTCCTACGACGCGCTCCTGTCCAAAGGGGAGGATCGCCGGCTGCAGATCGTCGCCGCCGCGCAGCGCATCCTCACGCGCAACGGCTGGCGCGGTACGACGCTCGCGCAGATCGCGCAGGAGGTCGGGGTCACCCCCGCCGGTCTGCTGTACCACTTCTCGTCGAAGGAGCAACTGCTGCACGCGGTACTCGACGCGCGTGACGCGGACGATCACGCGCGCGCCGATCCGGCCGGGGATCTGGCCGAGGAGATCCGGAAGACGGCCTGTCGCATCGAACAGTCGCCGGAGCTGGTGGGGACGTTCGTGGTGATGCTGGTCGAGAACCTGATGCCGGACGCACCCCTGCACGGTCGGCTGCTCGACAGGTGGCGCCTGTCCGTCGACATCGTCGCCGAGACGATTCGCACTCACCAGCGTTCGGGTCGGTACCGGGATGACATCGACGCGTCGGTGCGGGCGGTCGAGATCATCGCGTTCATCAACGGAATGGAGATCTCGTGGCTGCTCGATCGGACGATCCCGCTCGGTGACGTCTTCGCCGAGTACTCCCGTTCGCTCGATCGGGATCTTGCTGCAGTCGTGGTGAAGTGAGCGCCGGACGCTGTCACCGCAGCGGTGCAGTTCGTGGGATCAGTTGTGCGCCAGAAGCGTTGCTCGCAACTCGCGTAACCTCGGTCCTTGAGTTCTGACGAATCAACTGTAAGCTTTACGGCAATCGAGAATATCGTTCGCAGATGGGGCAACGATGCGATCCGAAATCAGAGAATCATCCCGGGAACGTGGTGTCTCCGGCGCGCCACGAGAGTGGCCTGTGCCGGGCGGATGGGTACGCGGCCTCCTCTCGGGCGATCGGTCGGGTCCGGTTCGTGCGGTCGGGGGACTGTTCGCGATGTCCGCCGACGCGGTGAAGTTCTTGTTCCGCAGGCCTTTTCAAGCACGTGAGTTCCTGGAACAGTCCTGGTTCGTCGTCCGGGTGTCCCTGCTGCCGACCCTGCTCGTGGCGATTCCGTTCACGGTGCTCGTGAGCTTCACACTCAACATCCTCCTGCGCGAGCTCGGCGCCGCCGACCTGAGCGGGGCGGGTGCGGCATTCGGTGCGGTCACGCAGGTCGGCCCGATGGTGACCGTGCTGATCGTCGCGGGCGCGGGAGCGACCGCGATGTGCGCGGATCTCGGCTCGCGCACGATCCGGGAGGAGATCGACGCGATGGAGGTTCTCGGAATCGACCCCGTCCAGCGGCTCGTCACACCGCGGATGCTCGCGTCCGGTCTCGTGGCGATGCTGCTCAACGGACTGGTCTGCATCATCGGGGTGATGGGCGGCTACACCTTCTCGGTGTTCGTCCAGGACGTCAATCCCGGAGCCTTCGCCGCCGGAATCACCCTGCTGACCGGCATCGACGAGGTGATCATCTCCTCGGTCAAGGCGCTGCTGTTCGGTCTCATCGCCGGACTGGTCGCGTGCTATCGCGGGCTGACGGTCTCGGGCGGTGCGAAAGCGGTGGGAAACGCCGTGAACGAAACGGTGGTGTACGCGTTCATGGCACTGTTCGTGGTCAACGTCGTGGTGACGGCCATCGGAATCCAGCTGACGGCCAGGTGACGACACGTGCCTCCGAGTTCCGAGTACGCGCGCACGGTCGCCCTGCTGCGGCGTCCCGTCGACGGACTCGGCCGGGTCGGCGATCACGCGATCTTCTACGTCCGTGCTCTCGTCGGCGCCCCCGTCGCGGCCTGGCGGTATCGACGGGAAACCCTGCGGCTGATCGCCGAAACCAGCATGGGCGCAGGAACTCTCGCGGTGATCGGCGGGACCGTCGTCATCGTCGGGTTTCTCACCCTGGCGACCGGCGGCACCCTCGCGGTGCAGGGGTACAGCTCGCTCGGGAACATCGGTATCGAAGCGCTCACGGGCTTCCTCTCCGCGTTCATCAACGTGCGGATCTCCGCGCCGGTCGTCGCCGGGATCGGTCTCGCCGCGACCTTCGGTGCCGGCGCCACCGCGCAACTCGGCGCGATGCGGATCAACGAGGAGATCGACGCACTCGAATCGCTGGGCATCGAACCGATCGCCTACCTCGTCGGCACGCGCATCGTCGCAGGCTTGATCGCCATCACCCCGCTCTACGCACTGGCCGTCGTCGCCTCGTTCCTCGCGAGCCGATTCACGACCGTGTTCCTGCTCGGTCAGTCCGCCGGACTCTACGACCACTACTTCGCGACGTTCCTGAATCCGATCGATCTGCTGTGGTCTTTCCTGCAGGCGTTCCTCATGGCGTTGACAATCCTGTTGATACACACGTACTTCGGGTTCTTCGCCGCCGGTGGGCCCTCGGGGGTCGGCACCGCCGTCGGTAACACGGTCCGCACGTCGCTCATCGCGGTCGTCTCGGTCACCCTGCTCGTCTCGCTGGCGGTCTACGGCGCCAACGGCAACTTCAACCTGTCCGGATAGCGAGGTGGAAATGGGACCGAAGGTGCTCCGGCCCCTCGCCGGGCTCGCGGCGATCGCGGTGCTCGCCACCATCGTCGCCGGTGCGGCCGTCCTGTTCGACGGGCGTTTCACCGGCAGTGTGCGGGTCACCGTGCTCTCGCCCCGCGCCGGGCTGGTGATGTATCCCGACGCGAAGGTGAAGATGCGCGACGTGACGGTCGGCAGGGTGGACTCCGTCACGGCCCGGCCCGACGGCCTGGCGGAGATCACCCTCGCGCTCGATCCCGCACAGGTGGAGGCGATCCCGTCGAACGTCTCCGTCGACATCGCGTCGACCACCGTGTTCGGAGCGAAGTTCGTGCAGTTCCTCCCGCCGGACGACCCGTCTCCGGTGCCCCTGCAGGCGGGCCGGGTTCTCGAATCGGAGCACGTCACCGTCGAAATCAACACCGTCTTCGAACAACTCGTGAACGTCCTCGACCGGATACAGCCGGAGAAGCTGAACGAGACTCTCGGCGCGGTCGCCGCCGCGATGAACGGTCGCGGTGACCGGTTCGGGCAGATGCTCGTCGACCTCGACTCCGTCCTCGGCGCGATCGAACCGGCCCTGCCCGCGCTGGTCACGGACCTCGCGCTGGCGCCGGCGGTGGCTTCCACCTACGCGGAGACCGCACCCGACCTGATTACGACCGGTGCGAACGCCGCATCCATCGGCGACACCGTCGTCGACGAGGAACACAATCTCGACGCCTTCCTCCTCGGGATGATCGGGCTGTCCGGCGCCGGGCAGCCCGTGCTCGCCCGGAATCGGGACGGGCTGACGACGCTGCTCGATGTGCTGGTGCCGACCACTTCACTCACCGACGAGTACAACGAGGCGCTGACCTGTTCCCTGACGGGCCTGGCCTTCCTCGCCGATTCGAAACCGGTGGACGTGGAAGGGCTCGGCCTGTCCGCGAACTTCCTGTGGGGCACCGACCCGTATCGGTATCCGGAGGACCTGCCGAAGGTCGCCGCCTCCGGTGGACCCCAATGTTCGGTCCTGCCGGTGCCGTACGAAGGCCGCCCGCCGTTCGTCGTCGCCGACGTCGGTGCCGATCCGTTCGATTCCGGACGGCAGGCGGTCACCGTCGAAGGGCTGTCGGAAGGGCTGCTCGGGCGGGTCGCCGGACCGGGAGTGCCGGATCCGGCACCCGCGGTACCGTTCGGCATCCCGGCCCTGCCGAACCCGATTCCCGCCCTGCGGAACCTGTTTCCCGCGCTACCGGACCGGGGGCCGTGATGAGCACCCGGAACGGCCCGATCCTCCGATTCGGCGCCTTCGCCGCCGTGATGCTGGTGCTGTCCGGCCTCCTCGTCCTCGTCTTCGGGGAGTACCGGACCGGCGCGACGACCACCTATTCGGCGGTGTTCGAGGATTCGTCGGGTCTGCGCTCCGGCGACCCGGTGCGGATCGCCGGTATCCGGGTCGGCACCGTCTCCGACGTGGCGTTGCGCGACGACCACTCGGTCGTGGTGACATTCGACGCGGACCGCGACCTCGTGCTCACCACCGGCACGACGGCGGCGGTTCGGTACCTGAACCTGGTGGGGGACCGCTATCTCGCGCTCCACGAAGGACCGGGGTCGTCGCAGGTTCTCCCCGCCGGCGCCGAGATCCCGGTCGAGCAGACCGCACCGGCCCTGGATCTCGACCTGTTGCTCGGCGGTTTCAAACCCGTCATCGACAGCGTCGATCCGACCGAGGTCAACGCACTCACGTCGTCGCTGCTGCAGATCCTGCAGGGTCAGGACGGCACCGTCGAGTCACTGCTGGCGCGGACGTCGTCGTTCTCGAACGAACTCGCAACGAACAGCGAGATCGTCCAGAGCCTGATCGACAACCTGAACCGGGTGATGACCACGCTGTCCGACAGCGGCGGCGATTTCACCGCGACGATCGACCGCCTCGAACGGCTCGTGGGCGAACTGTCGGCGGAACGCGACCCCATCGGTGCCGCGATCGAAGCCCTCGACACCGGCACGGCGTCGATGACGGACCTGCTCACGCAGGCACGGCCACCGCTCGCGGGCACCGTCGACGAACTCGCGCGGCTCGCAACACTTCTCGACGACGACAAGCAACGTCTCGACTCCGCGCTCGAGAAAGCTCCCGAGAACTTCCGCAAGCTCGTGCGGGTCGGCGCGTACGGAAACTTCATCCAGTACTACATCTGCGCCATCTCGGTGCGGGTGACCGACGAGAACGGCGAGACGGTCCAGTTGCCGTGGATCGAACAGGACTCGGGAAGGTGCGCTCCCTGACATGCTGCGCTATCGATCTGCCAACCTGATCCGCAACGGCATCATCGGGACCGTCCTGATCACGTGCATCCTGCTCGTGGGGCTGCAGGCGCAGGCGTTCATCACGGCGGCGACCACACTGCCGTACCGCGCGAGATTCGTCGAAGCCGGCGGGCTCCGGGCCGGCGACGACGTCGTCGTCTCCGGCGTCGAGGTCGGCACCGTGTCGAAGGTGTCGCTGCTCGACGGTGATGCGCTGGTCGAGTACTCCGTCGATTCGTCGGTGCGGCTCGGATCGGCCACCACCGCCCACATCAAGACCGGCTCGTTGCTCGGCAAACGGATCCTGACACTGGTGTCGGACGGGCTGGGCCTGCTGCGCCCGAACGAGGTGATCCCCACCGACCGCACGTCGTCGCCGTATTCGCTCACCGATGCGGTCGGGGACCTGACGACGAACGTGTCCGGCATCGACACCGACGCGGTGAACCGCTCCCTGGACCTGCTGTCCACGACCCTCGAGCGCATCGAGCCGCAGCTGGGCCCGACCTTCGACGGACTGACGGAACTGTCGCGCTCGCTCAACGACCGCAACGAGTCCCTGCGCGACCTGCTCACCGCGACGCGCGATGTCACCGGCATCCTGGCCGACCGCAGCGCGCAGGTGAACACCCTGATCCTCGACGCGAACACCCTGGTCGCCGTCCTCGCCGAACGACGGCAGGCGATCGTGGACCTGCTCGCGAACACCGCCGCGGTGTCCGAGCAGTTGTCGAGCCTGGTCGCCGACAACGAGGCCGAACTGGCCCCGACGCTCGACCGGCTGAACTCCGTAGCGGCGCTGCTCGAGGAGAACCGGGACAACATCGCCGCGGCGCTGCCCGGACTGGCGAAGGTTGCACTGACCCAGGGCGAGGCCGTCTCCGGCGGCCCGTTCTACAACGCGTTTGTCGCCAACCTCGTCGACGGGCACATGATCCAACCGTTCGTCGACCAGGCCCTCGGCGTCGATCCGCCGGCCGTGTTCCTCGTCCCCGGTCAGGAGCCGCGATGACACGCCGCACGATCGTTCTGCTCGCCGCAGCCGCTCTCGTCTGCGGCATCGCCGTCGCCTCCGCGATCGGGTACCGAGAGCTGTTCGGCCCCAGAACGATCCGTGCGGTGTTCACGACCGCCACCGCGATCTACGAGGGCGACGGGGTGCGTGTCGCGGGCGTCGAGGTGGGGCACATCGTCTCGATCGAGCCTCGCGGTACCACCGCCGAGATCGTGATGGCCGTGGATCGGCGTGTCCCGATACCCGCGGACGCGAGCGCGGTGATCGTGGCCCAGAGCCTGGTCGCGGCCCGCTACGTCCAGTTGTCCCCGGCGTACCGCAGCTCCGGTGAGACGATGGCCGACGGCGCCACGATCCCCCTCGAACGCACCGCGGTTCCCGTCGAGTGGGACGAGGTCAAGACCGAGCTCACCCGTCTCGCGGCGGAACTCGGCCCGGACGGCGATCTCTCGTCCAGTGCGGTGGGACGATTCGTCGACAGCACCGCCGACGCGCTCGCCGGCAACGGCGACAAGCTTCGCAGTACCATCGAGCAATTGTCCGGTGCCGGAAGGGTTCTCGCCGACGGTAGCGGCGACATCGTGGACATCGTCGCGGCGTTGCAGACCTTCGTGACGACCCTGCGGGACAGCAACGTGCAGATCGTCAGTTTCGAGAACCGGCTCGCTACGTTGACCAGCGTGCTCGACGACAACACCACCGACCTCGACGCGGCGGTGACGAACCTGTCCGTCGCGGTCGGTGACGTGCAGCGGTTCGTCGCGAACAACCGCGACCGCGCCGGTGAACAGATCGAGCGTCTGGTGAACGTGACGCAGAATCTGGTGGACAACAAGGACGACGTCGAACAGTTGCTGCACATCTTCCCGACGAGCATGGCCAACTTCTACAACATCTACAATCCCGATACCGCCACCGAGGCAGGGGTTTTCGTCCTCAACAACTTCTCGAACCCGATCCAGTTCGTGTGCGCCGGGATCGCCGCCGTCGAGAACTCGACCTCGCAGGAATCGGCGGACAAGTGCGTCCGGTACCTCGGTCCACTGCTGAATCAGCTGACGTTCAACTATCTTCCGACCCCGATCAACCCGGTGAAGGGACCGTCCGCGCGGCCCGAGAACCTCATCTACACCGAACCCCACCTGTTTCCGGCCGGCGGGGGAGTGAACGCCCCGGCGACGACGCCCGCGTCGAGCCTGCTCGACCTGTTGCTTCCCGGAGGAGGAACGCCGCGATGAGATCTCGAACATCCGCCGTCCTGCGGGGTACGCCCGCGATGCTCCTGGCTGCCGCAGTTGTCGCGTCGACGGTGTCCGGCTGTGCGTGGGACGGGGTGAACTCGCTGCCCCTGCCGGGAACACCGGGCCGGGGGGAGGGCTCGTACACCTTCACCGTCGAGATGGCCGATGTGGGTACCCTCGAATCGAATTCGCCGGTCATGATCGACGACGTCGTCGTCGGCAGCGTCGGCCGCATGGTCGTCCACGGCTGGCACGCGGACATCGAGGTGTCCGTGGAGAAGGACGTCGCCGTCCCCGCGAACGCGGTCGCCACCGTCGGGCAGACCAGCCTGCTCGGATCGAGCCACCTGGCGCTGAACCCCCCGGCCGGTTCACCACCCGAAGGGCGACTGGCCCCCGGTGCCACGATCGGCCTCGATCGCTCCGCGACGTACCCGTCGACGGAACGCACCCTCGCGGCCGCGGCGGTGGTCCTCAACCGGGGTGGTCTCGGCCGGATCGGCGACATCGTCACCAACCTCAACGACGCGCTCGGCGGGCGCGAGGACGCGGTACGCGACCTGCTCACCCGGCTCGACACCTTCGTCGGCACGCTCGACACCCAGCGCGCCGACATCGTCGCGACCATCGACGGGCTCGAGCGCCTCGCCGGCACCGTGTCCGGGCAGCGGGACGTGGTCGCCGACGTGCTGGACCGGCTGCCCGCCGCCCTCGAGACACTGCTGCGGGAACGTCCGGCGTTCACCACCGCGCTCGACAGGCTCCGGACGTTCAGCGACACCGCGACCGGCGTCGTCACCGACACCCGGCAGGATCTGGTGACCAACCTCGAGCACCTCGAGCCGACGCTGCGTGCCCTCGCCGACGTCGGCGCCGACCTCGACAAGGCCCTCGCATACGCGACGGTCTACCCGTACGGCCAATCCGTGATCGACCGGGCGGTGCGCGGCGACTACCTGAACCTGTTCGCGACGGTCGACCTCACCGTGCCCCGGCTCCAGCGCGAACTGTTGCTCGGTACCCCGTGGGGTGATCCGAACGCGGTGGTGCAGGCGGCGGTCGGTGATCCGGGTTATGCGCAGCCGACCCGCGATCCGCTCGGAGCCGCGGTGGGAGGCACCCGATGATCCTGTCGCGCTTCGTCCGGTTCCAGCTCGTCGCGTTCGCGGTGCTCGGGCTCGTCGGGCTGCTCGTCACGACGTTCGTCTACATCCAGGGCCAGTCGCTCGTCGGCGTCGGCCGCATCCGGGTCACCGTCGACCTGCCGTCCGCCGGCGGCCTGTACCGGTTCGCGAACGTCACCTACCGCGGCGTCGAGGTCGGAAAGGTCACCGCCGTAGACCTGACTCCGGGCGGAGTTCGGGCGACACTCTCGCTCGACGAGGACCACGACATCCCGGCGGACCTGGAAGCGCACGTTCGGAGTGTGTCCGCGGTGGGGGAACAGTACGTCGATCTGCGACCGCGCAGCGACGGGGCGCCCTTCCTCGAAGACGGTGCCGTGATCGACGCGGCCGACACGATCGTTCCCCAGCCCGTCGGTCCCATGCTCGACAACCTCAGTGCGCTCGTCGGGAGCATCCCGACCGGCAAACTCGACGACCTGCTCGACGAGATGCATGCCGGTGTGGGCGCAGTCGGCTACGACCTGGGTTCGCTGCTGGATTCGTCGTCGACGCTCGCGGCAGACGCGAGCGGTGTCGCGGACCGCGCCCGGACGCTGATCGAGGACACGGTGCCCCTGCTCGATTCGCAGGTGCAGAGCCTCGACGCGATCGAGGAGTGGACCCGCAGTCTGGCGGGGGTGACCGGACAGGTCGTATCCGACGACCCGCAGCTGCGCACGGTGCTGCGAACCGGCCCGGGCTTCGCGCAGGAAACCGCTGCCCTGTTCGACACGGTCGACCTGACCCTGCCGGTGCTGCTGGCGAATCTCACCACCGTCGGCCAACTCGCCGTGACCTACAACGCGGGACTCGAACAGCTGCTCGTGCTGTTGCCGCCGGCGGTGTCGATGATCCAGGCCGTGCAACCGTCGAGAAACGCGTCGGGTCTGGGGCTCGGGGACTTCCGGATCGGCGGGATCTCCGATCCGCCCGCCTGCACGGTCGGCTTCCTGCCGCCGTCGCAGTGGCGACCGCCGTACGAGACCGACACCGTCGACACTCCGGAGGACCTGTACTGCAAGCTCCCACAGAATTCGCAGATCGCCGTCCGCGGCGCCCGCAACATCCCTTGCGCCAACAATCCCGACAAGCGCGCGGCGACCGCCGAATTGTGCAACAGCGACCGGGAATTCGTGCCGCTCGCCATCGAGCAGCCGGTCGTCGGTCCCTATCCGTACGACCCGAACCTGGAAGCGCAAGGGCTGCCGCAGGATTCGCGATACAACCCCGACGGATCCCTCGTGGCGCCCGAGGTGGGGCTCCCGCCGATCCCGAGCGCGCGCGGAGCGGTGTCGGAATCGGAACCTGCTTCGGCGCAATACGATCCGCACACCGGACGGTACTTCGGTCCGGACGGGCGGTTGTACCGGCAGGGTGATCTCACCGCCGGTGCCGAGCCGGCCACGTGGCAGGACATGATGCCTCGCTGAAACGTGGTTGCCGGTCCGGGCGATGCTCAGCCGCGACGCTTCCGGACCCGGCCGGCGCTCTTGGGGCGCCCGGCGTTGCCGCGCCGCGTCTTCGGCTTCTTGTCGCCCACGACCTTCCGGGGCTGTGAACCCTGCCGTTCGCCGCGTCGCTTCGCCTTCTTGTCGGGCTCGTCCTGCCGTCCCCGCGAGCTGTTCGCGGTACGGCCGCGCACGATTCCGACGAACTCGTCGACGAGATCGGTGGTCCGGTCGGTCAGCCACACGAGGCCGACCTGGGACTGCGGTGCATCCACCACCGGGCGGTACGTCAGGTCCTTGCGGTGGTGCAGCCGGGCCAGCGACTGGGGGGTGATGAGAACTCCGACCTCGGAGGCGACGTGCGAGATCGCGCCCTCGGTGGTTTCCGGACGTTCGAAGGCCTCCTCGCCCGGGAGCTTCGCCCAGTCCAGCACGTCGTCGAGCGGATGCAGGACGGTCTCCTCCTCGAGGTCGGCGACCGAGACCTCCTCGACCGCCGCGATCGCATGCTCGGCCGGGACCACCACGACCGAGACCTCGGTGTAGAGGCTGATCACCGACAGGCCGTCGCGTTCGAGGGGCAGCCGCAGCAGCGCGGCGTCCGCCTGGTCCTCGCGCACGCACGCGGCACCGGACGTGGACGGGACCGGCACCAGTTCGATCGGGATGTCGGGCATCCGCTCGGTCCACACCCGCACCCATTTGGCCGGGGTGACCCCGGGAACATAGGCCAGCCGGAACACCTGCGGAGACTCGTCACTCACCCGGTCAGGGTACCGTCGTGGGGGTTCAGTTCTCGCAGAGAGGCCCGTAGGTCCAGCGGCCGCCGAGCATCGTGCCCCACACCGGGGTCTCGGCGAGTGCTGCCCCGGTCGCAGGAAGCGCGTCGGCGTTCAGCACCACCAGATCGGCGACATCGCCGGCCGTGACCCGCTCCCGGCCGCCGGTGGACGCGGCGAGCGCGACCGGCCACGGCAACTCGTGCTCCCGATGCCACACCCGTCCGTCGGGGAGCGTGCGGTCGACGGCGGCGGCCAGCGTCAGCCACGGATCGAGCCGTGCGACCGGGGCGTCCGAACCGAGCGAGAGCGTCGCGCCCGAGCCGAGCAGCGTGCCGTACGGGAACGCGCGGGCGGTGCGACCCGCCCAGTACCGGTCGGCGAGTTCGGCGTCGTCGTGTACGTGCGCGGGCTGGATGCTCGCGGTGACTCCGAGCTGCGCGAAGCGGGCGAAGTCCGCGTCGGCGACCAGCTGTGCGTGCTCGACGCTGCCGCGCGTCCCGGTCGTCTCGAAGCAGTCCAGCACGTGCTCGCACGCGCGGTCGCCGATCGCGTGGATCGCGGAATCGATGCCGTGGTCGCGTGCCCGCGTCATCCACCGCGCGAGCTGATCGGGTGGCACGGTGAGCACCCCGTGGTCTCCGTCGGGATACGGATCGTGGCAGTAGGCGGTGCGGGTGCCGAGCGACCCGTCGACGATCACCTTCATCGGCCCGACCGTGGCCAGCCCGCCGGTGCCCGGGATCTCGTCGCCGGTGCGCCATCCCGCGTCGATCGTGGCGTCGAGCCACTGCGGCCAGATACCGCAGCGCACCCGCAGCCGGTCGGTCCCTGCAGTGATGCGCCGCGACCACGCGGTGATGTTGTCCGCGATCTCGAAGTCGACGATTCCGACCACCCCGCGGGCGGCGACCGCGCGGGCGGCCTCGTCCACCCACCGGTCGAGCACGTTGGGGTCGACGCGCTGGAGCTCGTTCATCAGCGGCATGAACTCGGCTTCGCGCAGCAGGCCGGTCGGATGCGGCGCGAGCGAGAAATGCTGCAGGGCAGCGGTATTGAGCCACGCACTGTGTAGATCGGCACTGACCGCGACGAGCGGCCGGTGCGGCGCGATCGCGTCGAGCAGCGCAGCGTTCGGCTCGTCCGGCCACAAGCCGTCCCGAAACCCGTGCGCCACCACCACATCCGGTTCCGGTTCCTCGAGACGGGTCGCGAACAACGCAACCACCTCCGCGGCCGAGCGCGCACCCGACAGATCGAGCGCGGCCTGCGACAGCGCCCACTGGTCGAAATGCACGTGCGAATCCCACAGCCCGGGCAGCACCAGGCGGCCGCCGAGATCGACGACCTCCCCGGCACCGTCGTCCCCGGCACTGCCGCCGACACGGCCGTCGTGGATCCGCAGGTCGGCCGGGTCCGCGCCGGGAGCGAGGCGGGCCTGACGAAGCAGCATCGTTCAGCCCTCGACGATCTCGAACTCGTCGAACACCACCTCGCCGGAGGCATCCGACTCGGCCAGGTTCACCTCGCCGATCAGCGCCCAGCCGTGATCGCCCGCGGGATCGGCGAGCGTCTGCCGGACCCGCCACAGCGTCGGTTCCTCCACGACGGAGAACAGCCCCGGACCGCGTGCGTCCGGTCCGGTGCCGATCTCGTCGTACTCGTCGAAGTACAGCTCGAGCAGATCCGCCCAGTCCTCGGCCTCGAGTCCGTCACCGAGCTCGGCCAATTCGTCCCACCGCTTCCGGGACGCGAGTTCGACCCGCTTGAACATCGCGTTGCGCACCATCACCTTGAACGCGCGGGGGTTCGCGGAGATCGGGCGCGGCGTGTCCGCGCCGAAGGCGAGCTGCTGGTCGTCCGCCTCGACAGCGGGGTTGGCGAGCTGCTCCCACTCGTCGAGCAGCGACGAATCGACCTGGCGGATCAATTCCCCGAGCCATTCGGTGAGGTCCTCGAGTTCCTCGGTGCGCGCCGAATCCGGCACGGTCTGGCGCAGCGCCCGGTACGCGTCCGCGAGATAGCGCAGCACCAGCCCTTCGGAACGGGCGAGGCCGTAGTGCGAGACGAGTTCGGAGAACGTCATCGACTTCTCGACCATGTCCCGCACCACCGACTTCGGTGACAGCGGCGTTTCGGACACCCAGGGATGCCCGGCCCGGTAGGTCTCGAAGGCCGGCTCGAGCAGCTCCGCGAGGGGCTTGGGCCAGGTGACCTCCTCGAGCAGCTCCATGCGCTCGTCGTACTCGATCCCGTCCGCCTTCATCTGCGCGACCGCCTCGCCGCGCGCGGCGTGCTGCTGGGCGAACAGGATCTGCCGCGGGTCGTCGAGGGTCGACTCGATCACCGACACGACATCGAGCGCGTAGGTGGGGGATTCCATGTCGAGCAGTTCGAGGACGGCGAGCGCGAACGGCGACAGCGGCTGGTTCAACGCGAAGTCACGCTGCAGGTCGACGGTCAGCCGCGCCCAGCGGCCGTCCTCGTCGGGGGAGTCGAGGCGTTCGACGATCCCGGCCTGCAGCAGACCCCGATACAGCTCGATCGCGCGCAGGATGTGGCGGCGCTGTGCCTTGCGGGGCTCGTGGTTGTCCTCGAGCAGGTGACGCATCGCGTCGAAGCAGTTGCCGGGACGGGCAATGACGTTGAGCAGCATCGAATTGGTGACGCGGAAGCGCGAGACCATCGGCTCGGGCGGTGCGGCCACGATCTTCTCGAACGTCGCCTCGCCCCAGGACACGAAACCCTCGGGTGCCTTCTTGCGCTGCACCTTCCGCTTCTTCTTGGGATCGTCGCCCGCCTTGGCGAGCGCGCGATGGTTCTCGATCTCGTGCTCGGGTGCCTGCACGACCACCGTGCCCATCGTGTCGAACCCGGCGCGTCCGGCGCGTCCGGCGATCTGGTGGAATTCGCGGGCCTTGAGCTGGCGCATGCGGGTGCCGTCGAACTTGGTCAGGCCCGTCAGCAGGACGGTGCGGATCGGAACGTTGATCCCCACGCCGAGGGTGTCGGTCCCGCAGATCACCTTGAGCAGTCCGTCCTGGGCGAGGCGCTCGACGAGTCGCCGGTACTTCGGCAGCATGCCCGCGTGGTGCACACCGATGCCGTGGCGCACCAGCCGTGACAGCGTCTTGCCGAAGCCCGTCGAGAAGCGGAACGCGCCGATGGCCTCGGCGATCGCCTCCTTCTCCGCCTTGCTGCACATGTTCACGCTCATGAGTGCCTGGGCGCGTTCGAGTGCGGCGGCCTGCGTGAAATGCACGACGTAGACGGGAGCCTGATGTGTGGTGACGAGTTCCTCGATGGCCTCGCCGATCGGCGCGAGCGAATACGAGTACGTGAGCGGCACCGGACGTTCGGCGCCGGAGACTTCCGTGGTGGGCCTGCCGGTGCGGCGCGTCAGATCGTCCCGGAACCGGCTGACGTCCCCGAGCGTCGCCGACATCAGCAGGAACTGCGCGTGCGGAAGTTCGATCAGCGGAACCTGCCACGCCCAGCCGCGGTCCGGTTCCGAGTAGAAGTGGAACTCGTCCATGATCACCTGACCGATATCCGAGTCCGCGCCCTCCCGCAACGCGAGGTTCGCGACGATCTCCGCGGTCGCGCAGATGATCGGCGCACCCGAATTCACCGAGGCGTCACCGGTCATCATCCCGACCAGGTCGGCGCCGAACACCTCGCACAGCGCGAAGAACTTCTCGCTGACCAGTGCCTTGATGGGTGCGGTGTAGAAGGTGCGCTTGCCGGTGGCGAGGGCGAAGAAGTGCGCACCGAGCGCCACCATCGACTTTCCCGAACCCGTCGGCGTCGCCAGGATCACGTTCGAGCCGGCGACGATCTCCATCAGCGCTTCCTCCTGCGCGGGATAGAGCGTCAGGCCCCTGTCCGTCGTCCAGGAGGTGAAGGCGTCGAACAGCGAGTCCTCGTCGACGGGGTCGGGGATCAGATCCGGCAGCAGCACCGTTACAGGCTAGTCGGCCTTCACCCGACAGCGGGCCACGGTCCGTGTCCGGGTGGCGCCGCGCTCGTCAGGTGGCGCTGCGCTCGTCGGCGCCCATCGCGTCGAGGACGGCCATACGGGTTTCGGGACCGCCGCCGATCTGGCTTTCGCTGACACCGGCGATGAGCAGCTGCCGCCAGCGTTCGGCGTCGAATTCGAGCGGGGCAGTGGTGGTGAGGAACTCCTCGACGACTCGCAGGAACCGGATCGGATCGTCGCGGAACGGGAAGTGCCCGGCACCGCGGAAGATGTCCAGCCGGGAGCCCGGCATCGCGGAATGGGCGAGATAGCCGTGGCCGACCGGGATCACGCTGTCGCGATCGCCCCAGATGAGCTGGACCGGCAGGTTCTCGGTCAGGTAACAGCGGTCGAGCATGGTGACGACCTGCCCGCGCCAGTCCACGACCGCGCGGAGGGTACGCAGGTACGCCTCGTAGGCGGTGGGATCGGGCAGTTCGCTGAGAACCCGAACAAGATCGGAGGTGTCGTGCAGCAGTGCGCCCGGACGCAGGGGGGTGCCATGCAGCCGGCTCAGCACGTTGCCGGTGAGCTTGACCGCGGGCAGGGCGCCGGGCAGCCGCAGCAGCTTGAGCACCTCGGCGAACACCGGCATCGAGACCAGACGCAGGACCGGATGCACGTCCTTGGTGACGCCGCCGGAGGAGACGAGGATGAGGCGGTCGACCATGTGCGGGAACTGGTAGGCGAACTGCATCGCGACGCCGCCGCCGAGCGAGTGCCCGATCACGGTGACCTTGTCGATGTCCAGGACCGACAGCAGATCGCGCATGCCGTTCGCGTACGCGGCGACCGAGTAGTCGGCGCGCGGCTTGTCGGAACGGCCGTGACCGAGCAGGTCGGGGGCGATGACGGTGTAGTTCTCCGCGAGGTGGGGGATCACCTCCTGCCACGTCGACGAGTTGTCACCGATCCCGTGGATCAGCAGCAGCGCGGGACCGCTCCCGGCGAGCCGGAAGGCGCGGCGGTAACCGTGGATCGTGCGGAAGACCAAACGCGGTTCGGAATCGGGAACCGGGCGGAGTTTCCGCGTGCGCGCTGTACCCATGAACGTCTCCTGACGACGTCGCGAGGATCCGGGGTCACGAGGACCGTCGGAAGGCCGGCCGGTGTTCCTACCGCCTGCCCACTCTTGCATGCTCGGTGAGCGTACCGACTGTATGTGGCCCGAACAACACGAAGAGTAACAGCAAAGTAACCGCGCGGTAATCGCCGCAGGTCCGACCGCTGCCGGACCGTAACTTCGCCTACGGCGTCGTGCCCGGATCGTCGTCTCGACGCTCGTACTCGGCCAGGAACCGCTCGAACTCCGCACCCAGTTCCTCGCCCGTCGGCAGGCTCTCGTCGGTGGGCAGGGGAGACGCCTGCTGCTCCTGCGCGGCCACGTAGCTGTCGTACTGACGTTCGAGCGCGCGGACCACCGTCTGGACCTCCTCGTTGTCGCCGATGTGCTCGTCGACCTGCTCGCGCACCCGCGCCGCGGCCTGACCGAGCGCCTCCAGCGGCAGCTTCAGATCCGCGACCTCCGCGACCTGCTCGAGCAACGTCTCGGCTGCGGCCGGGTAGTCCGTCTGCGCGAGATAGTGGGGAACGTGGACGGAGAACCCGACGGCCTCGTGCCCGTGCTGCGCCATCCGCAGCTCGAGCAGCGACGACGCCCCGGCCGGCACCCGCAGCTCGCCGGACCAGCGATGGTGGTCGGCGATCAGATCCTTGTTCGTCGAATGGGCCGTGACCCCCAGCGGGCGGGTGTGCGGGATCGCCATCGGAATCGCGTTGATCCCGATGGTCCGGCGCACCCCGAACTGCTCGGCCAGCAGCCGCACCGCGGTGATGAACCGCTCCCACTTCAGGTCCGGCTCCACGCCGGCGAGCAGCAGGAACGGAGTCCCGTCGGTGTCGACGAGCGCGTACAGGTTCAGCTCGGGCGCGGCGTAGTCCGAGAAGTGATCGGACTTGAACGTCATCAGCGGCCGGCGCGAGCGGTAGTCGATCAGCTCGTCGACTGCGAACGACGCGACCAGTTCGGTCTCGAGGCTCTCCCGCAGATGCGTCGTCGCCAGCCGCACCGCATGCCCGGCGTCGGCGAACCCTTCCAGTCCGTGCACGAGCACTGGACCCCGACCATCCGCCGACGTCAGGCGCGGAGCGGGGAACTCCAGCTCGTACATGCGGGACTGCTCGTCCATGCAAACACTCCGATCGTCTGAACCACCCGCGAGACCCGAAGGCACGCGACGTGGCATGGTGGACAACGAGTCTAGTTGAACCGGTGAACGGCTCATGCCCGGGCACGGGACCGGGTCGTCGAGCGTCGGAGGTCCCAGTGGCAGGGCACGATCGTCGAGAATCCCACTCGCGGGGCCGGTTCCGGCGCGCACGATCGGCGGCGGTCGCGGCACTGCCGGCGCTGCTCGTCGTCACCGCGTGCGCGACCACCGTCCCGGGTGCGCCCCTTCCGCAGGCGTCCTCGGTCGACGGTCTTGCGGCGACCGCACCGGCGACACAATCGTCACGGCCTCCGGCGGAGCTGCTGCTGCCCCCCGAGGAATTCCCCGAGCCCTACGTGGCCGTCGTCCTGCCACCGCAGGCCGTCGCACAGGCCGCCCCGGACCTGACCGGTGTCCCGGTCGGTGCCAAGGTGAACCCGCCGGGGTGCCTGCCACCCGCCCAGGACTACGGGCCGGACGGCACCGCCATGGTCGTGGGCACCGACAACGACCGGCGGGCCACCATCAGCGTCGAACTCGTCGCGGGCGCAGCCCCGCTCGAGAACCTGCGCACCTACCTCGCGGATTGCCCGGAGATCGACACCACCCACCGCGGGGCCACCGCGACCGTCACGACGGTGCCCGAATCCGCGCCGCCGTCCCCGGCGGCGGGGGTCGAGACCCTCGAGCTGTCCCGCACGGTGCGATCCGGGAGGGGAGACGACGCGGTCACCCAGTCGATGCGCACCCGCATCGCGCAGATCGGGGACCTCCGGCTGCTCGTGACCTACATGTCGTTCGGGGCCGACGATCCCGACCTCGACAACCTCGGCATCGTCTACGACGCCGCGGTCGCGCGAATCCTCGCGGGATGACTCGGCGCCGGTAGCCCGGCGCGCTATCAGCCGGGTCCGACAATCCCGGCTCCAGGGGTGCCTGATCACCGCGGCGCGGCGAAAGTTGTCCACAGGCGCCCGATCCATCCCCAGATTCCGCGATTCCCGTCGTCGGCCCGCCCGAGCGGCCCACGGATCGGGGAAGGTCGGCGCATGACCACATTCGCCTCGTCCTCCCGCCCGCTGCGGCTGACCGAACCCGGTGAACTGATCGCCGCGGTCCCCGCCCTGCTCGGGTTCACCCCGGCCCGCTCCGTGATCGTCGTGAGCCTGAGCCCGTCGCGCGACACCCCGGGCACCGCCGCGATCGGTGCCGTCATGCGGCACGACCTGCTGCTCCCGGACGGCGACGAACCGGTCCCCGAGCTGATGGGCGCGGCGTTCGCCCGCTTCGGCACGGTGTGTGCGCGTGACGGGGCCGAAGCGGTTCTCGTCGTCCTCGTCGACGCCCGGCTGGACCGGCCGGACAGCCCGGCGGTGGACCGTGCCCGCCGGGTCGTCGACGCCCTGATCGCGGAACTGGCGCACCACGGCATCGACGTGGCCGGGGTGCACGCGGTGCCGGAGATCGGCAGCGGAAGCGAATGGTTCGCCCTCGGCCGCGAGGCGCGACGCGGAACGGTGCCGGATCCGACCGCCTCTCCGGTCGCCGTCGCCCGCGTCTACGAGGGCGGCCTCATCCGGCGATCACGTACCGAGTTGGCGGAGGTCCTCGAACCGCTGCCGATGCCGGTGCGCAGTCGCGTCGCCGGGTACATCGACGAGGCGGTCGACTCCCGCGACCTGGCCTACGAATACGCGGTCCGGGCGGGTGGCCGCGACCACGCGGACCGGATGGAACTGGAAACGGTCCTGGACCGTATCGCCGATCACGACAACGGAATCGAGCCACTCGCGCCGGAGATGGCGGAACTCGCTGTGCTGCTGTCGAATCCGACGGTCCGCGACGCCGTGCTGGCGCTCGCGGCCGGCCCGTACGCGGATGCGGCCGAGCGTCTGTGGATCACGCTGACGCGGTCGCTGCCCGACCCCGAGCGCGCCGAGGCGGCCGCGCTCGTCGGATTCGGAGCGTACATCCGCGGAGACGGGCCCTTCGCCGGCGTCGCGCTCGGGGTGGCTCTCGAGGCGAACCCGCGGCACCGGCTGGCCGACCTGCTCGATCAGGCGTTGCAGGCGGGTCTGCGTCCGGAGACCGTGCGTGGTCTCGCCGATACGGGATTCGAGATCGCGGCGCGGCTCGGTGTCCCGCTACCGCCACCGGATCCCGCGGGGTGACCTCAGCGCCGCGCGGCGTGCGAGCGGTCGCCCAGATCGCGGAGGTAATCCCATGCGTCCGAGACGATTTCGTCGAGATCGGTGTGCTTGGGTTCCCATCCGAGTTCCTCGATGGCGCGGCGGCTCGACGCGACGAGCACGGCCGGATCGCCGGCGCGGCGCGGCGCGTCCACCGCGGGGATCTGCAGACCCGTGACGCGTTCGCAGGCCGAGATCACCTCGCGGACACTGAATCCCTCTCCGCTGCCGAGGTTGTAGATCGTGTGCGTGCCCGGCCGCGCCGAGTTCAGGGCCAGCAGATGCGCGTCGGCGAGGTCCTTGACGTGGATGTAGTCGCGGACCGCGGTGCCGTCCTTGGTGGGCCAGTCGGTGCCGAACACCGAGATGTGGTCGCGCTGCTTCAACGCCACCTGCAGCACGAGCGGAATGAGATGGGTTTCGACGACGCGGTTTTCGCCTGCGCCGTGATAGGCGCCGGCGACGTTGAAGTACCGCAGGCTCGTCGCGGCGAGGCCGTGTGCGTGCGCGTACGACGAAATCGCATGGTCGATCGCGAGTTTGGAGGCGCCGTACGGATTGGTGGGCCGGGTCGGCGCGTCCTCGGTGATCGGAACCTGTTCGGGCTCACCGTAAGTCGCGGCCGTCGACGAGAACACCAGTCGCGGCGTCCCGGACAGCCGGATGGCCTCGAGCAGTGCGAGTGTCGTCACGACATTGCCCTGCCAGTACTTCTCGGGAACCTCGACGGATTCGCCGACCAGCGACTGCGCGCCGAAGTGCAGCACCCCGTCGAACCGCGGCGTGTCCGCGCCCACGCCGAGAACCTCGGCGGCGACCTTCCCGATGTCGCCCTCGACGAACTCCGCGCCCGCCGGCACCGCGTCCGCGTTCCCGGTCGACAGGTCGTCGACGATCACCACCTCGTGACCCTGTTCGAGCAGGACGGTGCTGCACACGCTACCCACGTATCCGGCACCGCCGGTCACCAGAAGCTTCACGATCGTCGACCCCTCTTCGCCGGCCCGGTACCCGCCGGCGAAGAGGACCTCGATCAGACCTGCTTCACCTGAACGGCATGAGCCATTTCGTCGGACAGTTCGAAACCCTCGTGGCCGGCGACCGTGATGATCACCGACCCGGGCTTCGTCTCGACTGTAACGCGCGCGTCCGGAACGACTCCGGCCTCCCGCAGTCGCGCGATCACGTCGGGATCGGACTGCACGTACTCGGCCAGTCGTCGCACGACCACCGCGGTCGGCTTACCGGGCGGGATCTCGGTCAGCCGCACCAGCTTCTCGTCCTCCGGTACGGGACGGTTCAGTCCGAGCTGCGCCAGCCCGGGGATCGGGTTGCCGTACGGGGAGGTCGTCGGATTGTTGAGAACCTCCACGAGGCGACGTTCGACCTCTTCGCTCATGACGTGTTCCCAGCGGCACGCCTCGGCGTGCACGTTCTCCCAGTCGAGTCCGATCACATCGACCAGCAGCCGCTCGGCCAGGCGATGCTTGCGCATCACCGACACCGCGAGGTCGCGGCCCTTCTCGGTCAACTGCAGATGGCGGTCGCCGGCCACGCGCAGGAGACCGTCGCGCTCCATCCGCGCAACGGTCTGGCTGACGGTCGGCCCACTCTGCTCGAGGCGTTCGGCGATGCGCGCCCGCAGGGGCACCACGCCTTCCTCCTCCAGGTCGTAGATCGTCCGGAGATACATCTCCGTGGTATCGACCAGGTCCTTCACTCTCACACCCCTTCGTCTGCGGCCGATTCTAGCCGGACGAAACGTGCGGTGGGGCCGCGCGGTGCTCGCGTCGACCGGGGCCGCGCAGTAGCGTCTGCAGGCATGACCACCACATCCACCGCGACCGGCGGTTCGGCACATCTGGACGGCGATCGCGTTGTGGTGTGGAGCCCGGACTATCTCGGCTACCGATGGGGCCCGACCCATCCGATGAACCCGACACGACTCGATCTGACGATGGCGCTGTCCCGGAACATCGGGTTGCTCGACGGCGTCGAAACCGTCCGGCCCACAGCCGCAACCGACGCCGAGCTGTTGCGGATCCACACCCCGGGATACGTCGAGGCGGTGAAACGCGCCGGTGCGCAGCAACCGGATTCCGGGCACGTCGAACCCGATGCCGCCCACGGCCTCGGCACCGAGGACAATCCGATCTTCCCGCACATGCACGAGGCCGGTGCGATCCTCGCGGGCGGCACGCTGGCCGCCGCGCGGGAGATCGCCGCCGGGCGCGCCGTGCGCGCGGTGAGCATCGGGGGTGGCATGCATCACGCCATGGCCGACTGGGCCGCCGGGTTCTGCGTGTACAACGACGCGGCGATCGCGATTTCGTGGCTGCTCGACCAGGGTTACGACCGCATCGCCTACATCGATGTCGACGCCCATCACGGCGACGGGGTCCAGCACGCCTTCCTCGGCGACCCCCGGGTGCTGACCGTGTCCATCCACCAGCATCCGGCCACCCTGTGGCCGAACACCGGATGGTCCAGCGAGATCGGCTCCGGTGCCGCCGAGGGCACGGCCATCAACATTCCGGTGCTGCCCGGCACGGTGGATTCGCTGTGGCTGCGCGCATTTCACGCAATCGTTCCCGGTGCGATCGCGGCATTCCGGCCGCAGATCCTGATCAGCCAGTGCGGGGCGGACAGCCACCGCGAGGATCCCCTCGCCGACCTGTCGCTGACCGTCGACGGGCAACGCGCCTCCTATCTTGCGATGCGCGACCTCGCCGACCGGTACTGCGAGGGCCGCTGGCTCGCCGTCGGCGGCGGCGGATACGGCCTCGTGCGCGTCGTGCCCCGCGCGTGGACCCACCTGATCGCGGCGGCACTCGATCGGGAGATCGATCCGGCCACCGCCGTTCCCGAGGAATGGCGCGAACGGGTCGCGACGATCGCACCCGGGGTGGATCTGCCGACCACGATGGGGGAGGGCGGCGACGTGTCCTATCTGAAATGGGACGGTCCCGGCGGCACCCCGGAGACCGGCATCGCCTCCCTCGATCGAGCCCTGACCCGGATCGATTCGGCGATCATCGCCACGCGACGTGCCGCCTTCCCCCTGCTCGGCCTGGATCCGGAGGACCCCCGTGACTGATCCCGACGGCACGCCCGCTGTTTCGGAGGCGGACGCGGCGAAGGCCGCAGCGGAAGCGGAGAAGAAGGCAGCCCAGGAGCGCGCGATCGAGGTCGCGCGAAACTTCCCCCGTCACTGGGTCGCCGACGTCCTGGCCTCCGACGGCGGGGCCGTGCACCTGCGGCCGATCGTCCCGGAGGACGCCGAACGGCTCCTCGAGTTCCACTCCAAACTCTCCGACCGTACGCGGTATCTGCGCTATTTCGGTCCCTACCCGACGATCTCGAAGAAGGATCTGTTCAACTTCACCGTCGTCGACCATCACAAACGCGTCGCCTTCGTCGCGGTGCTCGGCGACGAGATCATCGCCGTCGGCCGGTACGAGGGGCTGCCCGGTGAGGGAGACGGCAGATCCGCCGAGGTCGCGTTCACGGTCGCCGATGCGCACCAGGGACGCGGGCTCGGACCCATCCTGCTCGAGCATCTCGCCGGGGCGGCCGCGGAGAACGACATCCACCGGTTCGTCGCGGAGGTCCTCGCCGAGAACCGCAACATGATCACAGTCTTCCGTGAGGCCGGATACCAGGTCAGCCGCAGTTTCGAGGGCGGTGTGGTCCGCCTCGAGTTCGCGATCGACCCGACCGAGGCGCTGGTGTCGGTGCGCAACGCCCGCGAACGTGCCGCCGAGGCGCGCAGCGTCCGCAACCTGCTCAGCCCCCGCAGCGCCGCGGTCATCGGTGCCTCCACCGACAGCCGGAAGGTCGGCAACGCGGTGCTGGTGAACATGCTGCGCAGCGGATTCACCGGACCCGTCTATCCGGTCAACGCCGAACACCGTTCGGTGCGCGGCGTGCGCGCCTACCCGACCGTGCGGGACATTCCCGACGAGGTGGATCTCGCCATCGCCGCGGTACCCTCCGAGGGCATCGACGCCGTGCTCGACGACTGTCTCGCCAAGGGCGTCAAGGCCCTGCTCGTGGTGTCGTCCGGGTTCGGCGAGACCGGTCCGGAGGGCCGCGATTCCGAACGTCGCCTCGCGCACGCGGCGCGGGCACACGGCATGCGGCTGATCGGGCCGAACGCGCTCGGTGTCGCGAACAACGACCCGGCCGTGCGGCTCAACGCGACCCTCGCTCCGGTGCTGCCGCCGGCCGGCAACGTCGGCTTCTTCTGCCAGTCCGGCGCGCTCGGCATCGCAATCCTGGACGAGGCTGCCAAGACCGGTGTCGGGCTGTCGTCCTTCGTCTCGGCCGGTAACCGCGCCGACCTGTCCGGCAACGACCTGCTGCAGTACTGGGACACAGATCCGGCGACCGAAGTCGTGCTCCTCTACCTGGAGAGCTTCGGCAACCCGCGCAAGTTCTCGCGCATCGCCCGCCGAGTCGCCCGGAGCAAGCCGATCGTCGCGGTCAAGAGCGGCCGCCACGCGGTGCCGCCGGCGCTGGCCGCGAACACCGGGGAGATGGACGACACCATCGTCAAGGACCTGTTCGAACAGGCAGGTGTCGTGCAGGTCGACTCCATCGCGCAGCTGTTCGACACGGCACTGTTGTTCGGCTACCAGCCCCTGCCCGCGGGCCCGCGCGTCGCGGTCGTCGGGAACTCGACCGCGCTCGGGATGCTGGCGGTCGACGCCGCCCGCAGCGAGGGACTGCAGCCGGGAACCCCGAACGACCTGGGTGCCCAGGCCAGCCCGCAGGAATTCGCCGACGCGGTCGCGAAGGCCGTGCACGCGCCCGACGTCGACGCCGTGATCGCGGTGTTCGTGCCGCCGGTCGCCGTGACCGTCGAACCGTACGCGCAGGCGCTGCGCGACGTCGTCGCCGGTTCCGAGAAGCCCGTGGTCAGCACGTTCCTCGCGACCGAGGGCATCCCGGACGTGCTCGCGGTCCGCGACGCGGAGGGCAACCCGATCCGCGGGTCGGTGCCGTCCTATCCGGGGCCGGAACGCGCGATCCGGGCCCTGGCCCGGGCGTGGCGGTACGCGAAATGGCGCAGTCGCCCCACCTCCCAGGTGGTCCGTCCGTCCGGCATCGACCCGGAGCGGGCGCGCGGCCTCGTCGACGGCTGGCTCGCCAATTCTCCCGACGGCCGGTGGCTGTCCGACTCCGAAGCGGCCCTGCTGCTGTCCTGTTACGGGGTGCACGTCGCCGACTTCCGCGCCGTGACCACCGCCGACGAGGCCGTCGCGGCGGCGGACGAGATCGGATACCCGGTGGCGGTGAAGGCCACCGGCGCCCAGTGGCGGCACCGGCCGGATCTCAGTGGCGTGCGTCTCGACCTGCTCGACGGCGAAGCGGTCCGGGTCGCCTACCGCGACCTGGCGGCGGCGTCCGGTGAACCGCTCATGCACGTGCAGAAGATGGCCACCAAGGGCATCGGCTGCGTCGTGCGCGTCCAGGACGACCCGTCGTTCGGGTCGCTGATCTCCTTCGGGCTCGCCGGGGTCATCTCCGATCTGCTCGGCGACCGCGCCTACCGGGTCCTGCCGCTCACCGAGGACGAGGCCGCAGAACTCATCGACGCGCCGAAGGCCGCTCCGCTGCTGTCCGGGTACCGCAACGCCGCTCCCGTCAGCAAGGCCGCACTGGTCGATTTCGTCCAGCGCATCTCCGCGCTCGCCGACGACCTACCCGAGGTGCGGGAGATCGCGTGCGAACCGGTCCTCGCGTCGGCGATCGGCGCCGAACTGACCGACGCGCATCTGCGGATCGGTCCCGAGCCGCACCCGCTGGATCTCGGGCCCCGCCGCTTGCGCTGACCGACACCCCACCCGGGGCAGTGCACAGACCCCCGAATACCACGATCCCCGAGAACCCAGCCCGGTTCTCGGGGATCGTCGGCGCTGACTTGCCCGGTCAGCTGGCGTAGGCGCGGAGGCGTTCTGCTCGATCGCCCTCGCGGAGTTTGCCCATCACTTCGCGTTCGATCTGCCGGACCCGTTCCCGGGACAGGCCGAACAGCTTGCCGATCTGGTCGAGGGTGCGCGGCTGCCCGTCGTCGAGCCCGTACCGCAGGCGGATGACCTGCTGTTCACGCTCGTCGAGGGTGGCCAGCACACTGCGGACGTCGCTGTGCAGCAGACCCGCGATCACGGCGCTCTCGGCGGAGGTCGCCTCGGCATCCTCGATGAAATCGCCGAGCGGCGCTTCCTCGTCGTTGCCGACCGGCATGTCGAGGCTCACCGGGTCGCGGCTGTGGTCGAGCAGGTCGGCGATCTTCTCCACGGGGATACCCGACTCGGCCGCCAGCTCCTCGTCGGTGGCCTCGCGGCCGAGCTGCTGGTGCAGTTCCCGCTTGATGCGGGCCAGCTTGTTGACCTGCTCGACGAGGTGGACGGGGAGCCGGATCGTGCGGGACTGGTCGGCCATACCGCGGGTGATGGCCTGCCGGATCCACCAGGTCGCGTAGGTCGAGAACTTGAAGCCCTTCGCGTAGTCGAACTTCTCCATGGCGCGGATCAGGCCGAGGTTGCCCTCCTGGATCAGGTCCAGCAGCGGCATGCCGCGGCCGGTGTAGCGCTTCGCGAGCGACACGACCAGGCGCAGGTTCGCCTCGAGCAGGTGGCTGCGCGCGGCCTGGCCGTCGCGTACCAGGAGGGCCAGGTTCTGCTTCTTGGCGGCACTCAGGCGCTTCTTCGTTTCCAGCAGATGCTGCGCGTACAGGCCGGCCTCGATCCGCTTGGCCAATTCCACCTCGTCCGCTGCAGTCAGCAGGGCCGTCCGGCCGATGCCGTTCAGATAGACGCGGACCAGGTCCGCGGCCGGGCTCTGGGAATCGAGGTCGGAATCGACTCGAGCGTAGGTGTCGGGGCGTGCCATGACGTGCCTCCTCATCGGTGGTGTCTCACAGCGTTCAACGTCGGGACGGGCACGGAAGTTCCCGAGGTTCCCGAGTGCTGATGCTGCTGACCTGCGCCGATGGGGGAGCGGTCCTGAGAAGTTGCTGAGAAGATCCACGGCGGGGAACCGAGGGGGAACCGGTGACGGCACCCCCGCGGCGCCCCTGTCACGCCCTCACACCGGCTCGATCAGCCCGTGCCTCACCAGACCGTGGACGAGCTGGATCGCCTGCTCGGCGAGCGCCTCCGCGTCCTCGCCGTGTGCGACCGCGAGCAGCGCGAGAAGCTCCTCCAGCACCAGGCCGTCCGGGCGCATGCCGGCGAGCAACGCCGCGGCGAGGTCGTCGACCTCGTGCTGCCAGGCCGGTCCGTCACCGCGGTGCACCCGCGCCACGACCTGCCGCCACCCGTCCTCGCCGGGCAGGTACACCCGCTCCAGCGCGGTGTCCGCGCGCACCGCGAACCGGGCCGTGAGGACATCGTGGTCGCGCAACCAGGCCAGCCGCTCGAAGTAGGCGAGCGCCTCCGCCCCCAGCGGATCGGCGAAACCGTGCCGCAGGTCCTCGGCGAGCACGTCCGACGGCTCGTTCGTGCGGCGCAGGTACACGAACCCGAACCCGACGCCTTCGACGCGATGGTTGTCGAAATGATCGAGCCACGCCTCCGCCCGATCGGCGACCGCGGGGTCGCGCGGATCGGCGTCGCCGTCCTGCAGCCACGTGCCGACGTACAGGGCTGGGTCCGCCACGTCACGCTGCACGATCCACGCGTCGACACCGTGGGCGGGCAGCCACGACGCGACGCGTGCCCGCCAATCCTCGTCCTCCACGTGCACCCACGACGCGAGCATCGCGGCGGTCCCGCCGAGTTCGAGATGGTCGACGGCCTGCGACACCATGAGCTTGCTCGCACCGTCCAGATCCAGACCCGAATCGCGGTAGCTGTGCTCGATGCGTCCGGCGCTCACCACGAACGGGGGATTGGCGATGATCCGGTCGAAGCGCCGGCCCGCGACCGGTTCGAACCACGAACCTTCGAGCAGTTCCAGCTCGACTTCGTTGAGCGCGGCGGTGACCTCCGCCAGCGCCAGACAGCGGGGGTTGACGTCGGTGGCGGTGACCTTCTCGGCGAAATCGGTGGCCCGCACCGCCTGCACGCCGCAGCCCGTGCCCAGGTCCAGCACGGTCCCGACCGGCTCGGCCGGGATGGCTCGCAGCAGCGACAGCGACGCCTGACCGACGCCGAGCACATGGTCCGGACGCGTCGGGACCGGGCGGATCGCGCCGTCGAGATCGGACAGCATCCACCGGGTTCCGGTGCCCGCGTCGAGCGGACGCAGGTCCAGGGCGGCGCGCACGCCGTCACCGTCGTGCTCGAGCAGTCCCGCCGCGACCGCGGTGTCGATCGCGACCGGTTCCAGCGCCGCCGCGACCTCCTCGGACGGGCACGTGTCGCCGAGCAGGAACAGCCGGATCAGCGTGCCCAGGTCGCCGCCGCGCCGGGCCGCGCGGCGGACCGGCACCGGCTCGCTGCGGCCGAGCGCCGCGTGCGCGTCCGGCCCGAGCAGCTCGAGCATGGTGTCGGTGTCGTACCGGCAACGGAGCAGCGCAGTTCGCAGGGGGGAACAGATCGACAGCAGCAGGTCACGGTCCACGCCCTGCATTCTCGCAGCAGGCGGGCAGGCCGACGGTTTCGAGGGTCGGCCCGCCGACGCGGCGAGGGGGTGACGCGTCAGCCGTCGATGACGTGCGGTTTGGGGGCTTCCAGGGCTTCGGTCGCGGCAATATCTGCGCGTCGACCGTCCCAGCGGCTCGGCTCGTCCTTCGAGCGCGGCGGCCTGTCGTTGGCGATGAGCACCGCGATCCACGGCAGCGGAATGGACACGCCGATGATCGCCATCGAGATCCACGGATTCTCGAACGCGCCGTAGGCCAGCGCCGCCAGAATCAGCGCCGGAATGCGAAAAGCCATGATGGTCATGTACTTGCGGACCCTTGCCCGGTGCTGGTCCTCGAGAGACGTGGCGGCCTCGGTGATCAGAATCGGGTTGTCGGGTGATCCACTCTCGTGGGATCCACCGAAACCTGGAGTTCTCGCCATCCCTCTACTGTCCCACTCCGCCGTGTCGAATGCACACGCGGTGCGGCATCATGGAATCGTGAGCACCCAGATCAAGGAACGGCCCGACACCACCACCGACGAGTCGACCGGTGACGACACTCCCAAGTTCTTCCACTACGTGAAGAAGGACAAGATCGCCGAGAGCGCGGTCATGGGGACCCACGTCGTCGCCCTGTGCGGTGAAGTGTTCCCGGTCACGCGGTCGCCGAAGCCCGGTTCGCCGGTGTGCCCCGAGTGCAAGAAGGTCTACGACGGCCTTCGCAAGGGCGACTGAGGCAACGAAGAAGCGGTAGAGCCGGCCTGCGGAGTCCCGGCCCGGACGATCGGGTCGGGACTCGGTGCTTGCCCGGTGTCCTCCACCGGGTTCCCGAGCACGGGGGTCTCACGCGGTGGGGCGGGTTCGTGCGAGGGGGCCTGCGGTCCGGACATGCCCGGCGGGAAGCCCTCCGGTGCAGCGTCGACCGGCCCTGAGGCCCTCGTCCGCAAGTCCTCCGACTGCACGTCCTCCGAACCGGTGCCCTCCGATCGCGCGTCCTCCGGCTTGCCGTCGATCGGGCACGAATCCGGAGTCCGGTCGCCCGGGCGGAGCAGATCCGACAGGCGCACCGGATTCGTGGTCAGCCGGCGGGTCAGGTTCGTCACCGGTCCGAGTTCCGGCGACGGCTGCTGCGCGGCCTGCTGCGCCAGCCACTCGCGCCACTGCTCGAGCCGGGTCGCCCGCGCCGGCCAGAACTCCTGCACGGTCGCGTTGAACTCGGCGCCCAGCACGACCGCGAAGCCGAGGAAGAACGTGAACAGCAGGAAAGCGATGGGCGTGGCGAGCGCGCCGTAGGTGTAGCCGGTGCCGGCGATCCAGCTCAGATACCAGCGCAGGCCCTCGCTGGCGGCCAGGAAGAAGGCCCCGGCGACGAGGGCACCGCCGAGCAGCCGATGCCACGGCAACGTCTTGGGCAGCGCCACCTTGTACAGCGTGGTCAGACCGACCAGCAGCAGCAGGCCCACCGCCGGATAGTAGAACGTGTCGACGATCCGGGACCCGAGGTCGTACCAGGACTCGGGCAGCGCCCGGCCGATCAGATTCGGCCCGAGAGCCACCAGCGGCAGTGTGAACACCGCGAGGATGAGAAACATCACGTAGAGGATCAGTGCGAAGAAGCGCTGCCACACCGGGTGCCGATGCTCCTGCTGACCGTGCGCCTCGACGATCGAATCGACGAACGTCGAGATCGCCGACGAGCCCGCCCACAGCGACAGCAGGAAGCCCAGGGACATCAATTCCGGGCGTCCCCGGACCAGCACATCGGTGGCGGTCGGGCTGATGATGCCGTCGACGACGTTCTCGCTGAAAATGGTCCGGCTGAAGGTGATGGTCTTGGACAGGATGATGTCGACGGTGTCCGGTCCGAACCATCCGCCCACGTAACCGAGGGTTCCGATCAGCCCGAGCACCAGCGGCGGCAGCGACAGCGTCTGCCAGAAGGCAGCGGTCGCCGCCTTGCTGAAGATCGAGTCGTCCCACGCCTTGGCGGCCGTTCGACCGATCACCCGAAGCGCGGCCTGCACCTGCCGCGGGACGCGTCGGTGAGCAGTCCGCGGTGTGGGGGATCCGGATGGCTCGCTCATGTACTTCCAGCATTCCTGACGACGCGCAAGGACGTGCATCCGCGGTCGATGTGTGCGCGTCGAATTCTGCCACGATCGGGCACGAAACCCCGGTCGCCGGGCGGTTCGTGGCGGGGAACGGCCGCCGGAGACGATAGGCTGCCACACGGTCGGCGGAAGGTCGGGACGACGCAGCGGCAGCCGGCCGATCGTGAGCGGAGAAGGAGCACAAGCAACAGGTGAGCACCGAAACCGTAGGCCCTGCCACGACTTCCGCCCCTGCAGGGCAGCTGCGCGCATGGCAGCGGCGAGCCCTGACCAAGTACCTGGCGACCGGACCGCGGGACTTCCTGGCCGTCGCAACGCCCGGTGCAGGCAAGACGACATTCGCGCTGCGCGTCGCCGCCGAGCTGCTGCGGGACCGCACCGTCGACCAGATCACCGTCGTCGCGCCCACCGAGCACCTCAAGCACCAGTGGGCGGCGTCGGCGGCACGCAGCGGCATCGCACTCGACTCGAACTTCACCAACTCGACCGGGCAGACATCGAGCGACTACCAGGGTGTCGTGGTGACCTACGCGCAGGTGGCGTCGCACCCGTTCAAGCATCGCGTGCGCACCGAAGCGCGCCGGACGCTGGTCATCCTCGACGAGATTCATCACGGCGGCGACGCGAAGAGCTGGGGCGAGGGCATCCTCGAGGCCTTCGGTGACGCCACCCGGCGGCTCGCCCTGACGGGAACGCCCTTTCGCAGCGACGACAGCGCCATTCCGTTCGTGACGTACGAGCCGAACGACGAGGGGCTCATGCAGTCCAAGGCGGACCACTCGTACGGATACGCGGACGCGCTCGCCGACGGCGTCGTCCGGCCGGTCGTGTTCCTCGCCTACTCGGGTGAGGCGCGGTGGCGCACGAGCGCGGGGGAGGAGTTCACCGCGCGTCTCGGGGAGCCGCTCAGCGCCGAGCAGACGGCGCGGGCGTGGCGCACCGCGCTCGATCCGGCCGGTGACTGGATCCCTGCGGTCCTCGCCGCCGCCAACACGCGGCTCGAGCAGCTGCGCGCGGGTGGGATGCCCGACGCCGGTGGCCTGGTCATCGCGACCGATCAGACGGTGGCGCGCGCCTACGCGAAGATCCTCGAACAACTCACCGGCGAGATGCCGGCCGTCGTGCTGTCCGACGACCCGACCGCCTCCGATCGCATCTCCCGGTTCAGCGACGGGGACCAGCGGTGGATGGTCGCGGTGCGAATGGTGTCCGAAGGCGTCGACGTGCCGCGGCTCGCGGTCGGGGTGTATGCGACGAGCGCGTCGACGCCGCTGTTCTTCGCCCAGGCCATCGGCCGGTTCGTGCGGTCCCGGCGCAAGGGCGAGACAGCCAGCGTGTTCCTGCCGTCGGTGCCGGTGCTCCTCGACCTGGCGGCCCAGCTCGAGGCCCAGCGCGACCACGTGCTCGGCAAGCCGCACCGGGAGAAGGAAGGTTTCGACGACGAACTGCTCGCCGACGCGAACCGCCGCAAGGACGAACCGGGCGAGGAGGAGAAGGCCTTCACCTCCCTCGGCGCGGACGCCGAACTCGACCAGGTCATCTACGACGGTTCCTCGTTCGGAACGGCCACGTTCGCCGGCAGCGACGAAGAAGCCGACTATCTCGGGCTTCCGGGACTGCTCGACGCCGACCAGATGCGCGCGCTGCTGCGCCAGCGCCAGGAGGAGCAGCTCGGCAAGCCGCGGAAGGTGGCACCCGAACCGCCGCCGCAGGTCGTCGAGCGGGTCACCACCTCCGACACCCTCGCCCAGCTGCGCCGGGATCTGAACTCGCTCGTGGCGGTCGTGCATCATCGCACCCGGAAACCGCACGGGGTCATCCACGGGGAACTACGCCGCCAGTGCGGTGGCCCGCCGACCGCACTGGCGACGGCGGAACAGTTGCGCGACCGCATTGCAGTGCTGCGCAGCTGGTGACAGCTCCCGGCCGCCACCCTGTGAACGACGAAGCGGGCGCCCAGGTGTGGGCGCCCGCTTCGGGGGTCGGGTCCGAGCCTGCGGCTCCGGACGGCGGATCAGACGGTTGCGGTGGCGTCGTCCTCGGTGACGATCGTGGCACCCATCTCGCGGAGGCGGTCGGTGTGTTCCTTGGCGTGGTGTCCGCAGAACAACAGCTCACCACCGGTGGCCAGAACGGCGCGGACGCGAGCGGCGGCACTGCACCGGTCGCACCGGTCTGCAGCGGTCAACTTCGGGCTGGTCAAGGTACCGGGCATGACTCCTCCAAACTGGCCACCACTGAGTCGGTCGCCTGGGGTCTGGTCCGCCGCGCCGGGGTGGCGCGGTAGATCTACTCTGTCAGACGATGCGCGTTCATGTGTTGTTCCCCTGGGCGCACGATGGTGGCGCGTTTCACGTGAGCGGCTGCAAAAGCCCAGGACGTGGACATATATGCCGAGTGTTTGTTCGCTCACAGCGCAGCGGAAGGAGTGCCGGTGACCGGGAATCTGCTGCACATCTGCAGCCGGGACGAGTGGTTTGCCGCGCAGCAGGACGGGGTCGTGGCCCCGGATTCGCTGGAGTCGGTGGGCTTCGTGCATCTGTCCACACCGGAGCAGGTGCACCTGCCGGCGAACCGGTTGTTCTCCGGGCGCCGCGACCTGGTCCTGCTCCACGTCGCACCGGAACGGCTGTCCGATCCGGTTCGGTACGAGCCCGGTGTGCCCGGGGATCCCGAATCGATGCGCTTTCCGCATCTGTACGGTCCGCTGCCGGTCGGAGCGGTCGTGGACGTGACCCCGTACGAGCCGGGTGAGGACGGGCGATTCGCGGCCCTGTGAGCCGCGCCGTCCCCGAAACCGCTCGCGCGGAACGCTCGATCCGGGGCAGAGGTGAGCCCTGACTGCGAGCTGTCGCGGGGCAGTCCTACTCTTGCGGAATGAACGTCGACGTGACGCCGCTACCAGGCATTGGAGTACGCAAGGATTTCGAGCTGGCATCGGGACGCCGGATCGGAGTCATCACCCACCGGGACGGCCATTCCGACCTGATCATCTCCAAGGCCGACGACCCGGACGCATGCGCCGCCTCCCTTCCGATGACCGTCGAGGAGGCGGCGACGCTGAGCAACCTGCTCGGCGCACCGCAACTCGTCGCCCAGCTCGAAGAGGACCACCGGGACCTGCCGGGGATCATCACCCGCCAGCTCCACGTCCACGAAGGCTCGCGTTTCGACGGCGCGGTCCTGGGCGACACCGCGTTGCGCACCCGGACCGGCGTCTCGGTCGTCGCGGTGATGCGCGCGGGACAGGTCACGCCCTCCCCGAAACCGGACTTCATCCTCACCGGAGGTGACATCCTCGTCGCAGTGGGCACCGCGGACGGCCTCGACGCCGCGGCCAAGATCCTGCGGAACGGCTGACCCGCACGTATGAATTCGACAACCCTCGCACTCATCGAACTGGGTGCGGTCTTCTTCGCGCTCGGGGTCCTGGGGCGTGTCGCAGCCAGGTTCGGCATGTCGCCGATCCCGTTCTATCTCATCGGTGGCCTGTGCTTCGGCAACGGCGGGTTCATCCAGCTCGGCGACATCAGCGAGTTCAGCCACCTCGCCAGCGAGATCGGCGTGGTGCTGCTGTTGCTGCTGCTGGGGCTCGAATACACCGCCAACGAACTGGTCACGGGACTTCGCCGGTCGCGTACGGCCGGAATCATCGATCTCGTCCTCAACGCGACCCCGGGCGCAGTCCTCGCGCTCATGCTCGGACTCGGTCCGATCGGCGCGTTCGTGCTCGCCGGCGTCACCTACATCTCCTCGTCCGGCATCATCGCGAAGGTCCTCGACGACCTCGGCCGGCTCGGTAACCGGGAAACCCCGATCGTGCTGTCCATCCTCGTCTTCGAGGATCTCGCCATGGCCGTGTACCTGCCGATCCTCACCGCGATCCTGGCCGGGGTGAGTCTGCTCGGCGGACTCGAAGCCGTCGCGATCTCGCTCGGGCTGGTCACCGTCGTGCTGGTCCTGGTGCTGAAGTACGGCCGCTACGTCTCGCTCGTTCTCGACAGTCCGGACCGGGAAACCCTGCTGCTGAAACTGCTCGGCGCGGCGCTGCTCGTCGCGGGTATCGCCTCGGCGCTGCAGGTTTCGGCCGCAGTGGGTGCGTTCCTGCTGGGTATCGCCATCTCCGGGTCGACGGCGCACAACGCGTCGCGGGTGCTCGAGCCGTTGCGTGATCTGTTCGCCGCGATCTTCTTCGTGTTCTTCGGCCTCAACACCGACCCGACGGCGATTCCGCCGGTCCTCGGGTGGGCGGTGCTGCTGGCCGTCGTCACGTCGCTGACGAAGCTCGCGACCGGGTGGATCGCCGCACGGCAGCACAGCATCGCTGTCATGGGCCGTGCCCGCGCGGGTGCCGCGCTCATCGCCCGCGGTGAGTTCTCCATCGTGATCGCGGGACTGGGCGTCGCGTCCGGTCACGTCGACAACAAACTCGCGGCGATCGCGTCCGCCTACGTGATGATCACCGCGGTGCTCGGCCCGGTCGCGGCCCGCGTCGTCGAACCCGTGATGCGCGCCGTGGCGAGCCGCCGATCCGGGCAGCCGGCCCAAACGCCCGGTCCCGAGCCGGATCTTCTCTGACCACCTCCGAACGCAGTCAGGGCCACCCGGAAGGGTGGCCCTGACTGCATTCCGAGATGGGTGCTCTAGTCGAGGTAGTCGCGCA